>JAESGJ010000065.1_pt1 | contig 218410 bp, 194 predicted proteins | sample 9266241 | NCBI WGS metagenome assembly JAESGJ01 (sample SAMN14514841, study PRJNA621669) | algae metagenome | isolation source: Brasilonema octagenarum HA4186-MV1 and co-occurring heterotrophs from wet... | place: USA: Manoa Valley, Hawaii | collected 2009-07-20
CGCCCGATCCATCACCGCACGAGCCCGGCAGAACCCAAAATACCCCGCGGGATCGCCGCCCGCACAGCAAAACCTCTTCGCTTCAATCACATAGCCAGATGGGTGTTCCGATGCGCAGTTGTAGAACTTCTCCCAGCGCTCGAAGACCATGCGCGAGCCCGGCACGTGCTCGACGAACTTGAAGGGCCCGAGCCCGATCGGCTTGTTGAAGAAGTCCGGCGCCTGCGCCTCCTTCGCCGGATAGATCGAGGTGGTCGAGGCGTTGAACAGGAAGCCCGGTTCGGTGCGCTCGGTGAAGCTCATCTCCAGCGTGACATCGTCGATCTTCTTCAGCCCGGCGATCTCCTTGGCCTGGCCCTTCTCGACGTCGACCGCGCCCTTGAGCAGGCGGACATAGCGGGCGCCCGGATAGCTCTTGGAGCCGTCCATGATCCGGGTCAGCGACCAGATCACGTCGTCGGCGATCATCTTGCGGCCATTGTGGAAGAAGGCGTCGTCGCGCAGCTTGAAGGTGTGGACGAGGCCGTCGGGAGAGACGGTGACGCTCGTGGCAAGCTCGAGGATCGGCTTGTTGTTGGCCGAGTCCCATTTGTAAAGGGCTCGATGCAGCGCCTTGCCGTAGATGTCGTCGGTGATCTGGTTGGAGACGTGGTTGTCGTTGCTGACGAAGGACGAGGCATAGGGCGCGGTGAAGCGGATCGTGCCGCCGCGGCGCGGTTCCTGCGCCTGCGCCGGCAGTGCCAGAAGCGTCAGCGTGAGCGCAGTGGTGAAGGCCAGCTTCTTGAACATCTCGTCTCCTCCCATGTCGATCGAGCGGCATTCGACGCCCTTGCCTGGGCGCCTTGTCGTGGTAGCTGGCGAGACTAGCCGGTTTTGCCGGCCTGTCTCCCCCTTGTCGACGTGCCGCCCTCAGATGTCGTCGAGCGGAAAGATCGGCCGGCGGACGACCTTGTAGGGCCTTGCCTTGAAATTGCGGGTCGAGAGCGCGCCGGTGTCGATCTCCAGCACCTCGCGGGCGATCGGCTCGAAGGCGGCGCGGAAATGCTGCATCGACTTGACAACCAGCGTCGACTTGCGGGTCGGGTCGAGGCCGAGCGAGGTGAACTGGGCGAGGTCGGTCGCCTGGCCGTTATGGGTGATGACGATGATCTCGACGTCGTCGACCCGCAGCAGGGCCGAGAGGCCGTAATTGCGCCAGGCGCCGCCGCCCATCGGGCCGTGGGCGATGAAGCGGCCATCGGTCAACGCCACGACATGGGCGTCGAGATCGAGCGGGCCGCCGCCAGCCGCGGGGTCGACCTTGCCGCCGAGCCTGAGTCTGACGCGGTTGCCAACGCCGGCGGCCTGGGCGGTGAGTGCGGCCTCCGGATCGCGGATGGCGTGGAAGCCGACATTCCTCAGTCCGGCGTCGAGTACCGCGCGCAGCAGGTTGGTGGCGTCACCATAGGCGCCCGAGCCCGGATTGTCGGAATAGTCGGAGAGCAGCAGCGGCTTGCCGGGTGTGCCTTCTCCTGCCTTCGCCCGCACCATGGCATCAGCCAGCGGAGTGAAGCTGATCGAGGAGAAATGGCGCTGGTCCCAGGCGTAGTCCATCAGCTCCTCGGCGATGGCCTGCGCGGCGGCGCGATCATCGGCGGTGACGGCGACGGACGGGCCGATGTCGTGGACATCCGCCGAGGAGAAGCCGGCCTGGACGCTGACGACCAGCGCCTTGCCCGAGGCTTCCAGTTCGTCGCCCCGGCGCAGCATCTCCTTGAAGGGCGCCGAGGTCGTGCGGCCGCCGTCGAGCGCATAGAGGATCGGCCGACGCGCGACCGCGACCTTCGGCCTGATCTCGCCGGCCATTGCGCGTTCGAGCAGTTCGGCGCCTTGCCAGGTGCGCTCATACTGGTCGATATGCGGGTAGGTGCGGTAGGAGATCAGCGCGTTGGCGTTGTCGGCCATCGCTTGCGTCAGCGTCGCATGCAGGTCGAGCACCGAGATCACTGGCACGTCGGACCCGAGGCGGTTGCGCAACCGGGCGAGCAGTTCGCCCTCGCCATCGTCCGACGTCTCCGTCGCCATCGCGCCGTGGAGATGCAGCAGCACGCCGTCGATGCCGTCGCAAGCCGACAGGATCTTGCCGGCGAAACGCTCGAAGGCCTCGCTAGTGACGCGGCCGGACGGATTGGCACCCGTGACCAGCGGATGGATCAGGTTCCAGCCGAACTTGTCGGCCGCCTCGAAGGCCGCGCCCATCGACGTCCGCGTGCCGCGGAAGGCGCCGGGGATCTCGTTGTCGAGATAGACGCCGTGCGCCTCGAAGGCCTCGTTGCCGGTGGGCTGGACGCTGAAGGTGTTGGTCTCGTGCATGAATTCAGCGATGAGAACCCGCCGCGCCATGACCTGCCTCCTGGTTTCAGCGGCCGATCGAGCCGTTTGCCTAATTTTTGGCCTGTGATCGCCTGCGACGCCATTCGTGCTGGCGCATGCGACGCTTGCATCGGGATGCTTGCCGGGGCGAAACGGATGTGCATCCGGTCGTGGCGACACGCTCCGGCGATCCGCCGGGATGCGCGACGATCGATCCGGAGGATTTCGCCTTGCCGCCCCACGACCTCATCGTCGCGCTCGGCGACACGCGCTACCGCGTCGAGCGGCCCTTCGGCTCCTGGCCGGAGAACAGCGGCTTCGTCACCGATGTCGCGGTCGACCCTCGCGGGCATGTCTTCGTGATGCTCAGGCACGACCCGCTGACGCAAGGCAACGATCCGCGCGTGATCGAACTGGCGCCGGACGGGACATATCTGCGCGGCTGGGGCGGCGACCTGATCGCCGATTCGCACATGCTGACCGCCGATGCGCAGGGCCGCATCCTCGCCGTCGACCGCGACATGCACGAGATCGTCATCTGCTCCGCCGCCGGCGAGCGGCTCGGGGGGCTCGGCCAGCGCGGCGAGCCGCTGTCGCCCTTCAACCACCCGACCGACGTGCATGTCTCGGCCTGGGGCGACGTCTATGTCGCCGACGGCTACGCCGCGAGCCGCATCCACCGCTTCTCCGCCTATGGCGTCCATCTCCAGAGTTGGGGCACGCATGGCGACGGCGACGGGCAATTCGGCTGGCCGCATGCGCTGTGGACCTTCGCCGACGGGCGGGTCGTCGTGGTCGACCGGACCAACAACCGCGTCCAGGTCTTCGACCGCAATGGCGAGCATCTCGCCAACTGGACGCATTTCTACCAGCCGGTGGCGATCTGGGGCGACGAGGACGGCAATTCCTACGTCACCGACATGGTGCCGAACCTGCAGAAGATCGGCCCGCATGGCGAGCGCGTCGGCCGCTGCCGGCCGATGCTGAACGGCGCGCACGGGCTCTTCGGCACGCCCGAAGGCGACATCCTGCTGGCCGAGAGCAATCCGAGCCGGCTCACGCGGCTGGTCAAGCTCGACTGAGCCCGTGCATGGCCAGCGTGCAGCCTTGCGCCGGCGCGGCTGGACGGGCGCCGTGCCACGCCCGATGATGCCGGCCGACCGCCCGATCGGCCCGAGGAACGACCCGTCATGACGCGCAAACCCCGCATTCTCGTGATCAACCCGAATTCCAACGAGGCGGTCACCGAAGGCCTGAGGCGCGCGGTCGAGCCGCTGACCTTCGCGGATGGTCCCGAAATCGTCTGCGAGACGCTGACCGAGGGGCCGTTCGGGATCGAGACGCAGGAGCATGCCGAGAGCGTGACGATCCCGCTCCGGCGCAAGGTCGAGGCCGCCAACGGCGTCGATGCCTTCGTGATCGCCTGTTATTCCGACCCCGGTCTCCATGTCGCGCGCGAGGGCACTTCGAGCCCGGTCTTCGGCATCGCCGAGAGCGGCGTGCTGACGGCGCTGGCGCGGGCCGAGCGTTTCGGCGTGATCGCGATCAAGAGCCGCTCGATCCCGCGCCATATCCGCTATCTCCGCCAGATGGGACTGATGGACCGGCTCGCCGGCGAGCGCCCGCTCGAGATGTCGGTAGCCGAGACCGCGTCCGGCGACAGGACGCTCGACCGGATGATCGAGATCGGCCGCGAGCTCAAGGAAAAGGACGGGGCAGGGGCGATCGTGATGGGCTGCGCCGGCATGGCGCGCCATCGCCGCCCGCTCGAGGACGCGCTCGGCATCCCGGTCATCGACCCGACGCAGGCCGCCGTCGCGATCGCGCTCGGCACGCTGGCCGTTCGGTAGGGAGAGCGACGATGGACCTGCCACACAACGCCTTCAAGCGCGCCTTGCGCGAAAACCGCCAGCAGATCGGGCTGTGGTGCAGCCTGCCCGGCGCCTATGCCGCCGAGGCGGTCGCGGGCTCCGGCTTCAACTGGCTGCTGTTCGACACCGAGCATTCACCCGGCGATCCGCTGACCGTGCTGGCACAGCTCCAGGCGGTCGCGCCCTATCCGGTGTCGGCGGTGGTGCGCCCGGCGAGCAACGATGCCGTGCTGATCAAGCGGCTGCTCGACTTCGGGGCGCAGACGCTGCTGATCCCCTATGTCCAGACGGCCGAGGAGGCGAAAGCCGCGGTCGCGGCGATGCAGTACCCGCCGGCCGGCATCCGCGGCGTCTCCGGGATGACGCGGGCGACGCGCTTCGGCCGGATCCCCGACTATGGCCGGCGCGCGGCGGAAGAGCTCTGCTTGCTCGTGCAGATCGAGACCGGCGAGGCGATGGCGCAACTGGAAGCCATTGCCTCGGTCGAAGGAGTCGACGGCGTCTTCATCGGCCCGGCCGATCTCGCCGCCAGCCTCGGCCATGTCGGCAATCCCGGCCATCCGCAGGTCAAGGCGCTGATCGAGGAGGGAATCAGGCGGATCAGGGCCTGCGGCAAGCCCGCCGGCCTCCTGACGCCGGACACCTCGTTCGCGGCGCGCTGCATCGAGATCGGCACGCTGTTCACGGCCGTTGGCGTCGACGCGGCGCTTCTCGTCCGGTCCAGCGAGGCGCTCGCCAAACAGTTCCAGCGCTCATAAGAGAACGCCCGGCGATTCCCATCGCCGGGCGCATCGATCGGAGGTGGCGCCGGAGCCTATTTCTTCTTCCCGTCCGGGCCGAACTGCTTGAGATAGGCGATCAGGTTGGTGATCTGCGCATCGTCCTTGAGGCCGGGGAAGGTCATCTTGGTGCCGGGCGTCACGCCGCGCGGATCCTTGATGTAGACCCGGAAATTGTCCTCGTTCCAGACCTTGTCGAGGCTCTTGTAGGCCGCCGAATAGGTGTAGCCCTCATGCGTTCCGGCCTTGCGGTTGTCGAACAGGCCGTTGAGCACCGGACCGACCGCGTTCTTGGCGGTCTCGCCGATCTGGTGACAGGTGCGGCATTGCAGGAAGACCTTCTCGCCGGCGGCGGCGTCCTGCGCCGAAGCGGGACTGGCGATGAGCGGGGTCAGGGAGAAAAGGCCGGTCGCGACTGCGTAGGCAAGCTGTCTCATGGTGAGCATCCTCCGTCGACTTGTTCCAATTCAAATAGAGTGGTTGCGGTTCCGGACAAGCTGTCGGCCGGTCCTCTAAAAACGCACCTCCGCTCCATCCCCACCGCATGGCGCTCGCCGAATGGCCTGCTCGCGAAAGCGCCGACCAAAGCGATTGCATGTCCTGCGACTCCTTCGTAGTGTATCGCTTGGTTGACATCAATGTGTTAATCTAAGTTGACACATCGGCCATGCGAAGGGGACTGGAATGCCCGATACCCCGTTGCTCGACACCGTCACCCTGCCGGCGGACATGCGCGACCTCACGCTGCCGCAGCTCAAGCAACTCGCCGACGAACTCCGCGCCGAGACGATCGACGCGGTCTCCGTCACCGGCGGTCATCTCGGCGCCGGGCTCGGCGTGGTGGAACTCACCGTCGCGCTGCATCACCTTTTCGACACGCCGCGCGACACGCTGATCTGGGACGTCGGTCACCAGGCTTACCCCCACAAGATCCTGACCGGCCGGCGCGATCGAATCAGGACGTTGCGCCAGGGCGGTGGGCTGTCAGGCTTCACCAAACGCTCCGAGAGCGAATACGATCCGTTCGGCGCGGCCCACACCTCGACCTCGATCTCGTCCGCGTTGGGCTTCGCGGTCGCGCGCGACCTCAAGGGCGAGAGCGGGCATGTCGTCGCCGTCATCGGAGACGGGGCAATGTCGGCCGGCATGGCCTATGAGGCGATGAACAATGCGGGTGCGCTCGGCTCGCGCCTGATCGTGATCCTCAACGACAACGACATGTCGATCGCCCCGCCGGTGGGGGCGCTCTCGGCGCATCTGGCGAAGCTGCTTTCGGGCAAGGCCTATCTCTCGCTGCGCGACCATGGCCGGCAGATCACGCGCAAGCTCGGCCGGAAGCTCGATTCGACGATCACGCGCGCCGTCGAGCATGCGCGCGGCTACCTCACCGGCGGCACGCTGTTCGACCAGCTCGGCTTCTATTATGTCGGCCCGGTCGACGGCCATAATCTCGACCATCTTCTTCCCGTCCTGCGCAATGTCCGCGACGCCGGCAACGGGCCGATCCTGGTCCATGTCGTGACGCAGAAGGGCAAGGGCTATGCTCCGGCCGAGGCGACGGCCGACAAGTACCATGCCGTGGTCAAGTTCAACGTCGCCACCGGCGCGCAGGAGAAGCCGGCCGCTGCGGCACCGTCCTACACCAAGGTGTTCGCCCAGGCGCTGGTGAAGGAGGCGTCGCGCGACGAGAGCATCATCGCGATCACCGCGGCGATGCCGTCGGGCACCGGGCTCGACCTGTTCGCCAAGGCGCATCCATCCCGCTTCTTCGACGTGGGCATCGCCGAGCAGCACGGCGTGACCTTCGCCGCCGGCCTCGCCTGCCAGGGCTTCAAGCCGTTCTGCGCGATCTATTCGACCTTCCTGCAGCGCGCCTACGACCAGATCGTCCATGACGTCGCCCTGCAGAAGCTGCCGGTTCGCTTCGCGCTCGACCGGGCCGGGCTGGTCGGCGCGGACGGGGCGACCCATGCCGGGGCCTTCGACACCGCCTATCTCGGCTGCCTGCCCGGCTTCGTCCTGATGGCGGCCGGCGACGAGGCCGATCTCGTCCATATGGTCGCGACCGCGCGCGCCCATGACGAGGGGCCGATCGCGCTGCGCTATCCGCGTGGCGACGGCATCGGCGCTGCCCTGCCGGAGTTCGGCTCAGCCCTCGAGATCGGACGCGGGCGGGTGCTGAAAGAGGGCACGCGCGTGGCGCTGCTGTCCTATGGCGCGCGGCTCGGCGAATGCCTGGTGGCGGCGAACACGCTCGACGCGATGGGGCTCTCGACCACCGTCGCCGACGCCCGCTTCGCCAAGCCGCTCGACCGCGCCCTGGTCAAGCGGCTGGCGCGCAACCACGAGGCGCTGATCACGGTCGAGGAAGGCTCGATCGGCGGCTTCGGTTCCTTCGTGCTGCATGCGCTCGCCGATGACGGGCTGTTCGAGGCGGGGCTGAAGATCAAGACGCTGGCGCTGCCCGACCGTTTCCAAGACCACGACACGCAGGCCCGCATGTATGCCGAGGCCGGCCTCGATTCCGAGGCGATCGTGGCCACGGCCGCGAGCCTGTGCCGGCCGAGCCAGGCGGCCCTGCGCAATGCGACGCTCGGAAGCGGCGCGCTCCGGCTGGTGCCGACGCATCCGCAGGGCGCAAGCCCGCTGCACGAGGCCTCGACATGACCACGCCTGTGCCGTTCAAGCGCCCGCTGACCGTGCTGCTGGCCAAGCCGCGGGGCTTTTGCGCGGGAGTGGTGAGGGCAGTGGAGATCGTCGAGCGTGCGGTCGCGCAGCATGGCGCGCCGGTCTATGTCCGCCATGAGATCGTCCACAACACCCATGTCGTCGACGGCCTGCGGGCGCAGGGCGCGGTCTTCGTCGGCGAGGTCGACCAGATCCCCGAGGGCGCGACGACGATCTTCTCGGCGCATGGTGTCTCGAAGTCGGTCGAGGCTGCGGCCGCCGCGCGGGGGCTCGATGTGATCGACGCGACCTGTCCCCTCGTGCAGAAGGTCCACAATCAGGGCCGGCGCTATGCCCAGCTCGGCTACGACGTCGTGCTGATCGGCCATGAGGGCCATGCCGAGGTCGAGGGCACGCGCGGCCAGATCCCCGGCCGGCTCCATGTCATCGCCACGGCCGACGAGGTCGCTGGGCTCGTCGTCGCCGACGAGAGCAAGGTCGCCTATGTCAGCCAGACCACGCTCTCCGTGCAGGACACGCGCGAGGTCATCGCGGCGCTGACCGCTCGCTTCCCCGCGATCGTCGGACCCGACATCCGCAACATCTGCTACGCCACCCAGAACCGGCAGGCGGCGGTGCAGGACATGGCCCGCCATTGCGACCTGATCCTCGTCGTCGGCTCGCGCTCCTCCTCGAATTCCAGCCGTCTGCGCGAGGTCGGCGAACTCGCCGGCGTCGAGAGCCGTCTGATCGAGGGGCCCGACGCGATCGACCCGGCCTGGTTAGACGAGGTCGACACGGTCGGCTTCACCGCCGGCGCCTCGGCGCCCGAACGGCTGATCCAGGATTCGATCGACGCCCTGCGGCGCTTTCGGACGGTGTCGGTGCGCGAGCTCGACGGCACGGAGGAGGAGGTCGTCTTCCGCCTGCCGCAGCGGCTTGCCGAGGCGATGGCGTCCTGAGCTTTGGAGACACGCATGGACGGCTTCATCGAACCCTCCGCCGTCATTCCGGACAAGCCGCGCAGCAGCGCCGATCCGGAATCCATCCTAGAACTCCGGAGCCCTTCGATGGATTCCGGGTCTTCGCTTCGCTTCGCCCGGAATGACGGTGGAGGTTCGAGGATAAAACGATTGCCTGAAGTCGTGCCACCATCCGCCCCGCGCCGGCCCGCGCCCTTCCCCTTCTCGGCCATCGTCGGCCAGGACGAGATGAAGCGGGCGCTGCTGCTCGCGGCGATCGATCCGACCATCGGCGGCGTGCTGATCTTCGGCGATCGCGGCACCGGCAAGTCGACCGCGATCCGGGCACTGGCCGCCCTGCTGCCGCCGATGCGCGCCGTCGTCGGCGACCCCTACAACCGCGCGCCGGATGCCGGCGCGAAGGGCCAGAAGACGCATCTCGTTCCGGTGCCGGTGGTCGACCTGCCGTTGGGCGCGACCGAGGATCGCGTCGTCGGCGCGCTCGACCTCGAGAAGGCGCTGGCGAGCGGTGAGAAGGCGTTCCAGCCCGGGCTGCTGGCGCGGGCCCATCGCGGCTTCCTCTATATCGACGAGGCCAACCTGCTCGAGGACCATCTCGTCGACGTGCTGCTCGATGTCGCGGCCTCGGGCGAGAACGTGGTCGAGCGCGAGGGGTTGAGCATCCGCCATCCGGCCCGCTTCGTGCTGGTCGGCAGCGGCAACCCGGAAGAAGGCGAGCTGCGCCCGCAACTGCTCGACCGCTTCGGCCTCTCGGTCGAGGTGACGACGCCGACCGACTTGCCGACCCGCGTCGAGGTGGTCAAACGCCGCGACGCCTTCGACCGCGATCCCGACGGTTTCACCGCGGAGTGGCAGGCCAAGGACGAGGCGATCGGGCGCAAGCTCATCGCCGGGCGCAAGCGGTTGGCGCAGGTCACGACGCCGGATGCCGCGCTGATGCGCGCCGCCGAACTCTGCCTGCATCTGGGCACTGACGGCCTGCGCGGCGAACTCACATTGATCCGGGCGGCGCGTGCGCTGGCGGCGCTGGAGGGCAAGAGCGAGGTGCGCGACAGCCATATCCGCATAGTCGCGCCGATGGCGCTGCGCCATCGCCTGCGCCGCAATCCGCTCGACGAGGCCCGCTCGACCGTGCGCGTCGACCGGGCCCTGGACGAAATCTTCGGGCCATGAGCGCGGCCGGCGACAGCTTGCCCGTCGCCACGACGCCTTCGCTCTGGCGGCTGGCCGAACTCGCCGCCGCGCTGCTGGCGCTCGATCCCGCTGGCATCGGCGGGCTGACGCTGCGTGCGCCGGCCGGTCCGGTGCGCGACGCCTGGCTCATGCGGCTGACGACACTGCTCGGCGAACGGCGGTTGCTGCGCATGCCCGCCGGCATCGGCGATGCGCGCCTGCTCGGCGGGCTCGATCTCACCGCGACGCTGGCCGCTGGCCGGCCGGTCGCCGAGCGTGGTCTGTTGGCCGAGGCCGATGGCGGCGTCGTGCTCGTGGCGATGGCCGAGCGGCTGCCGCCGGCGACGGCGGCGCGGCTCGCCCTGGTGCAGGATACCGGCGAGGTCGCGACCGAACGCGACGGCATCGCCATGAGCGCGCCGAGCCGCTTCGGCATCGTCGCCTTCGACGAGGGCATCGATGCCGAAGAGCGTCCTCCGGCTGCGCTGACCGACAGGCTGGCGCTGTGGCTCGACCTGTCGGCGCTGTCGCATCGCGAGATCGAGCCTGCCGTTTTCACGACAGCCGACATCGCCGAGGCCTGCGAGCGGCTGTCCCGTGTCGATCTCTCCGACGAGACGATCGCGGCGCTGTGCACGGCCTGCGTCGCGCTCGGCATCGGCTCGGCCCGCGCGGCGCTCCATGCGGTCAAGGTGGCACGGTCGATCGCGGCGCTGCTCGGGCGTGAGGTGGTTTCGCAGGACGATGCGGCTCTCGCTGCCGCGCTGGTGCTGGCGCCGCGTGCGACGCAACTGCCTGCCATTCAGGACGAGAACGATCAGCAGGAGACGCCGCCGGAGCAGCTCGACGACGCGCAGCCGCCCGAGGTTGAAAGCAGTCCCGAGACCCATCCGACCGATCTTGACGATCTCGTGCTGGAGGCCGCGAAAGCCGCGATCCCGGCCGGGCTTCTGGCGCAATTGCTGGCGCAGGGCGGCAAGGTCCAGGCGCGTGCCTCCGGTCGTGCCGGCCAGTTCCAGAAGGCGGCGTCGCGCGGCCGCGTCGTTGGCTCGAAGCCCGGCGATCTGCGCGGCGGGCAGCGGCTGGACGTGATCGAGACCCTGCGCGCGGCTGCGCCATGGCAGGTTCTGCGCCGGCGCGAGAGCGGCCGGGAGGCACGAGGCGGCCTGATCGTGCGTCGCGACGATCTCCGCGTCGCCCGCTACAAGCAGCGCAGCGAGACGGCGACACTGTTCGTGGTCGACGCGTCGGGCTCGTCTGCGCTGCAGCGCCTCGCCGAGGCCAAGGGCGCGGTCCGGCTGCTGCTCGCCGAATGCTATGTCCGCCGCGACGAGGTCGCGCTGATCGCCTTTCGCAAAACGGAAGCCGAGCTGGTGCTGCCGCCGACGCGCTCGCTGGTCGCGGCCGAGCGGGCGCTCGCGGCGCTGCCCGGCGGCGGGGCGACACCGCTGGCGACCGCGATCGGGGCGGCGGCTGCGCTCGCCGATGCCGTCCGGCGCAAGGGCCGCACGCCGGCGATCGTGTTCATGACCGACGGCCGCGCCAATATCGATTTGGACGGAAAACCCGGCCGGGCCAATGCGCAGGCCGACGCGTTGTCGGCGGCACGGGTATTGCGCGGGCAGGGCCTGACCTCGCTGCTGATCGACACCTCGCCGCAGGCACAGCCGCACGCCGCCGAACTCGCCGCGGCGATGGGCGGGCGCTATGTGCCGCTGCCGCATGCCGATGCTGTGGGCGTGAGCCGCGTCGTCGGCGCGGCGCTGGCGGTGGCGCGATGAGCGCGGCTCTCTCCTGGCAGACCGACGGCCGCGACTGGCCCCACCGCGAGACGAGCCGCTTCGTCACGGCTGGCGGGCTGTCATGGCATGTCCAGACGATGGGGCAGGGGCCGCCGCTGCTGCTGCTCCACGGCACCGGCGCCTCGACCCATTCCTGGCGCGACCTGATGCCCTTGCTGGCCGAGCGCTTCTCGGTCATCGCGCCCGATCTGCCAGGTCATGGCTTCACGCAGGCGCCCGACAGCGACCTGCTCTCGCTGCCGGCGATGGCGCGCGCGCTCTCGGCTCTGCTCGCGGCGCTGCGAGTCTCGCCCGAGATCGTCGTCGGCCACTCCGCAGGCGCCGCGATCGCGATGCGGATGGTCCTGACCAGGGCGATCGCGCCACGAAGCCTGGTCAGCCTGAACGGGGCGCTGCTACCGTTTCGTGGTGTCGCGTCGCAGCTCTTCCCGTCGCTGGCGAAGCTGCTCGTCCTCAATCCCTTCGTGCCGCGCTTCTTCGCCTGGCGTGCCGGCAGCGCCAATGCGGTCGAGCAGCTGCTCCAGGGCACCGGCTCGCATCTCGACCCGCGCGGGCTCGAGCTCTACCAGTGCCTGTTCTCCAACCGCGTCCATGTCGCCTCGACGCTGGCGATGATGGCGAACTGGGATCTCGACGCGCTCGGGCGGAGCTTCGGCAAGCTCGACCTGCCGGTGCTGCTCGTCGTCGGCGCCGGCGACAAGGCGGTCTCGCCGAACGATGCCCGCGAGGTCACCAAGCGCTTGCCGAATGCGCGTATCGAGACGGTGCAGGGCGCCGGCCATCTCGCCCATGAGGAGAAGCCGGAGGCGGTCGCTAGGCTGATCCTGGCCGAGATGCCGCCTGCTGCTGCGGCCGGCGGCGCGGTCGAACTCTGCGGAGCCGGCTCGTGCTGACCGAGCTGCCGCCGCGCCTGGCGATACCCTCCGTCAGATCGGGCGAGCCCGATCGCCGCCCGCATGCGGTGGTGATCGGCTCAGGCTTCGGCGGGCTTGCGGCGGCGATCCGGCTCGGTGCGCGCGGCTACCGCGTCACCGTGCTGGAGCGGCTCGACCAGCCCGGCGGCCGGGCGCGAGTATTTGCCCAGGACGGGTTCACCTTCGATGCCGGGCCAACCATCGTCACTGCGCCCTTTCTGTTCGAAGAGCTCTGGAGCCTGTGCGGGCGTCGGATGGCGGACGATGTTGCGCTGAGCCCGCTCGATACGTTCTACCGGCTGATCTTCGCCGATGGCTCGACGCTCGACTGTTCCGGCGACGATGCGGCCATGAGGGCGCGGATCGAGGCCTTTGCGCCGGGCGACGTCGCCGGCTACGACGCCTTCCTGAGGGACGCCGAGGCGATCTACAAGGTCGGCTTCGAGCAACTCGCCGACGTGCCGTTCAGCACGCTTCTCGACATGCTGAAGGCGCTGCCGGGGATGGCGCGGCTGCGGGCTGACCGCAGCGTCTATGGGCTGGCCGCGCGCCATGTCCGCGACGAGCGGCTGCGCACCGCACTGAGCTTCCACCCGCTCTTCATCGGCGGCAATCCCTTCGCGGTCACGGCGATCTACGCGCTGGTGATCCATCTCGAACGCAAATACGGCGTGCATTTCGCCCATGGCGGCACCGGCGCGCTGGTCCAGGGTTTGGTTGGGCTTCTGGAAGGACAGGGCGCCAGCATCCGCTACGGAGCGGAGGTCGCTGAGATCACAGTCAGCGACGGCGCGGCCAATGGCGTCAGGCTCGCATCGGGCGAGAGCATCGCTGCCGACATCGTGGTCTCGAACGCCGACGCCGCCTTCACCTACGGCACGCTGCTGCCGGGCCGGCAGCGCAAGCGCTGGGGCGACAGCAAGCTCGCCCGCGCCCGCTATTCGATGAGCGTCGTGGTCTGGTATTTCGGCACGAAACGCCGTTACGAAGACGTGCCGCATCATTCCATCCTGTTCGGCCCGCGCTATCGCGGCCTGATCGACGATATCTTCGAGACCAAGGTGCTGTCGGAGGATTTCAGCCTGTATCTGCACCGCCCGACCGCGACCGACCCGTCGATGGCGCCGCCCGGCTGCGATGCGTTCTACGCGCTGGTGCCGGTGCCGAACCTGCAGGGCGAGACCGATTGGACAGAAGCGGCCGAGCCGTTCCGCCGGCGCATCCAGGAGCGGCTCGAGGCGACGCTTCTGCCCGGTCTCGGCGACGCGATCCTCACCTCGCGACTGATGACGCCGCTCGATTTCCGGGACGATTATCTTTCGGTGCATGGCGCCGCCTTCGGGCTCGAACCGCGACTGCTGCAAAGCGCGTGGTTCAGGCCGCACAATCTCAGCGAGGAGGTGCGGGGGCTCTATCTGGTCGGCGCCGGAACGCATCCCGGCGCAGGCCTTCCCGGCGTGCTCTCCTCGGCAAAGATCCTCGACACGGTGGTGCCCCATGCGACAGAGCTGGCCTGAGCCGGACGCGGCCGATCTCGCCGCCTGCGAGCGCCTTTTGCGGGCGGGCTCGAAATCGTTCCATGCCGCCGCGATGCTGCTGCCGCGCGAGACGCGCGGGCCGGCGACGGCGCTCTACGCCTTCTGCCGGCTGGCGGACGATGCTATCGACGAGGGGCCGGGCGATGCGGCGACCGTCGCGGCGCTGGAGCGCCGGGTCACGGCCGCCTATGCCGGGCGTCCGCATGACAATCCCGCAGACCGTGCTTTTGCCGCGATAGTGCGCCGCTTCGCCCTGCCGCAGGCGGTGCCGCTGGCGCTGATCGAGGGTTTTGCCTGGGATGCACGGGGCGGCCGCTACGAGAGCTTCGCCGAGCTTTGCGACTATGCCGCTCGCGTCGCCGGCTCGGTCGGCGTGATGATGACGACGGTGATGGAGCGGCGCCAGCCGCAGGTGCTGGCGCGCGCCGCCGATCTCGGCGTCGCCATGCAGCTCACCAACATCGCCCGCGATGTCGGCGACGATGCGCGCAAGGGCCGGCTCTATCTGCCGCTCGCATGGCTGCGCGAGGCCGGGATCGATCCCGACGCTTTCATGGCGAATCCCGTCTTCACGCCGGCGCTCGGTCGTGTGGTCGCGCGTCTGCTCGACGAGGCCGGTCGGCTCTATGCCCGCGCCGATGCGGGGATCGCCGAACTCCCGGTCGGCTGCCGCGCCGGCATCCGGGCAGCGCGGCTGATCTATGCCGAGATCGGCGCCGAGGTCGCCCGCGCCGGCCATGATACGGTGTCGCGACGGGCGGTGGTGAGCAAGCGCCGCAAGCTTGCGCTTCTGGCGCGTGCGCTGGTCGCTGGTGCACCCGATGCCGCGCGCCTGGTCCAGCCGCCGCTGCCGGCCAATGCCTATCTCGTCGCGGCGGTCGCGAGTACGCCGCATCCGCTGCGCCTGCTGGAGCGTAACCAGCGTGTGCCGTGGTGGAACCTGACCGGCCGCGCGGTCGCGGTGATCGCGATGTTCGAGCGGCTCGGCCGGATCGAGCGCGGGCTGGTCCGCGGGCCGTGACGACAGGCTGGAGAGTTCGATGGTGTCGACCTGGATGTTCGTCGCCGAAATCACGCTGACGCTCGGCGTCGCACTCGGTTTTGGGTTCTGGCAGCTCTGGGATCTGAAGCGCGAGAAGGCGAAGGACGCGGCGAAGGCGGCTGTGAAGCAGACCGAAACTACCGCCTCCTCGGCATCCTGAACGGCAGCATCGCCTGTACCACCGGGCTGGCGAAGCGGTCGAGCGACAGGCTCTCGTGCATCGACGTCACCTTCTCTCCGTGCAGTGACGTCGCGACCAGCGAGCGGGCGTAGAACGGTGTGTCCTCCAGCGTTTCGACAAGGCGCGCCGGATGGCCGGCATCGCTGCGGGTCTCTCGGGTGATGCGCCAGCCGCTGCGGGGCAGGCCCGCGGCCGGAGGAGGTTCGATCGGCGAGGCGAGGCCGGCGCGATCGAAGCGCCAGCCGAGATCGAAGCGGGAGCCGTCGCGCCTGACGCCGCCATAGAGCACGGCGGCGCCCTCGCGGGTCGGCGCGCGCGACCAGTGCCAGTCGCGAAAACCCTCCGCGATCGGTACGTCACCCTGGTTCATGTCGAGATAGCCGGGGCCGCTCCAGCGCAGGGCCGGCTGGCTCAGCTCGACCTCGATGGATGCCGTCGGCGCGATCGGCCACCAGCGATGGTCGCCGTCGGCGTTCAGCACGACGCGGTGATCAGTGAGCGCCTGCGGCCGGATGCGCACCGTCCCGCGCACGCGTCGCGGAACCGGTAGCGGCATGCCGATCTCGTCGATCGCGACGGTCAGCCCATCGCCGTCCCAGTGCAAGGCACTCGGACCGATGGCGAAATGCTCGCGTGAGACCGCGACGCGGCGCGCGGCGCGTTCCGTCATCGTCCAGCGCCGGGCGCCCGGGCCATAGAGTGCGACGTTGAGCGCGCAGTGGTTCATCGGATCGGCCGGTCCGCGCCGGCGCGCCAGGGCGTAATAGGGCGAGAAGACGCTGCCGATGAAGGCGATGATGCTGAGGCCGTAGCGGCCGTCCGCGCTCAGCGCGTCGACATACCACCAGGCGTAGCCGCCGGGCGGGACCGCGAGGTCGAAGCGAGGTCCGCGAGCAGGCTCTGCGCCACCAACATCCCCGACAGCGCCACCATCGGCACGCCCGGCCCCGGATGCACGCTGCCGCCCGCCCAATACAGCCCCTGCAGGTGCGAGCGCGAGCCCGGCCGGGCGAAGCTCGCCATCGCACCATGCGTCGCCCGGCCGTAGAGCGCCCCGCCCGTCGCCGGAAAGCGCTTCTCCCAGTCGCTGGGCTGGGTGATCAGGACGTGGTCCGGCTTCAATCTGATCGTCAAGCCGCATTGCTCCAGCCGGGAGAGGGTCGTGCGCAGGCATGTCTCGATCTCCGTGGTCGGCAGCGAAGCATGGTCGCCATTGGGCGGGGCGTTGACGAGGATCAGCAGGCGCTCGGGCCCCGATGGCGGCGGCCTTTCGTCGTCGCGATCCTGGGCGCAGACATAGATCGTCGGCTCGGCCGGCAGTCTGCCGCGCCGAAAGATCGCGTCGAACTCGGCGCGGTAGTCGCGCGAGAAGAAGACGTTGTGCCGGTGCAGCGGAAAGCCGCCAGGCTCGGCGACGACGGCCCAGGTCAGTGCCGAGAGCGAGCGTTCGGATTCGGCGACGGCAGGGGCGTGCGCCGCTGCGTCGCGGCCGAGACGGCCCGAGGCGATGGCGGCGACGTCGGCATTGCTGACGACGGCATCAGTGAAGATCGTCTCGCCATGGGCCAGGCGCACGCCCACCGCATGCCCGCCGGCGACGACGATCTCGTCGACGGCCTCGCCGAAGCGCAAGGTCGCGCCCTTCGCCTGCACCAGGGCGGCGAGCGCGGCGGCGAGGCGATGCATCCCGCCCTCGACCAGCCAGACGCCCTCCTGCTCGACATGGGCCACGAGCATCAGCGTCGCCGGCGCGGCGAAGGGCGAGGAGCCGCAATAGGTGGCGTAGCGGCCGAAGAGCTGGCGCAGGCGCTGGTCCTGGAAGGCCTTGCCGAGCGCGTCCCAGAGCGTACCGAAGGGGCTCGCGGTCCAGAGCTTGCCGAGCCCCGAAAGGCCGGCCTGCTGCGCGAGGCCCAGCATGGACGGCCGTTCGCGCGCCATGAACGTGTCCTTCAACGCGTCGTGGATGCCCTGCGCCTGCCGGCAGAAGGCGCGGTAGTTGCGGCCCTCGGCCGCGCCGGCGAAGGTCGCGATCGCCTCGGTCGAGGCGGCGCGGTCCGCGAAGAGATCGAGCCGCTCGGTCTCGCTCCAGGCGTGGCGGGCGAGCGTCGCGGCAGGCGTCAGCACGACATGGTCGTCGAGCCTCTCGCCGAGTTCGTCGAAGATCCTGTCGAAGACCCAGCGCATCGTCAGCACGGTCGGGCCGGCATCGAGCCGGCGATGGGCCACCGTGACCTCGCGCATCTTGCCGCCGGGCGCCTCGGCCTTCTCGACCAGCGTGACGTCGAGACCCTTCGCGGCCAGCAGCGCCGCCGCCACCAGCCCGCCGATGCCGGCGCCGATCACCACGATGCGTTGGCTGGCCAAGCGCGCGCTCCGCCCGGATTGACTTCACGGCTCCATATGTCCAATCTACTTTACATAGAGAATGACAGTTTGAAAGAACGCTCATTCGCGAAAGGGACGACGATGGACGCTGGCGCACGCATCGAGCAGACCCTGGACGCAAGCCTTTCCACCGCCGACCGGCAGAACTGTCCGCCGCTGCTTGCCCACGCCATGCGTTATGCGGTCTTTCCCGGCGGCGCCCGGATCAGGCCGCGCTTGACGATCGCCGTGGCGAAAGCCTGCGGCGATCCGCAGCCGGCCATCGCCAATGCGGCGGCGGCCGCGATCGAGTTCCTGCATTGCGCCTCGCTGGTGCATGACGACCTGCCCTGCTTCGACGATGCCGACCTGCGGCGCGGCAAGGCTTCGGTGCACAAGGCCTATGGCGAGCCGATCGCGGTGCTCGCCGGCGACGCGCTGATCGTGCTCGCCTTCGAGACGCTGGCGGAGGCCGCAGCTCTTCAGCCGCAAAGCCTTGCGGCTCTCGTACGGGTCGTCGGTGCGGCCGTCGGCAGCCGCGGCGGCATCGTCGCCGGCCAGGCCTGGGAATCGGAGCCTGCGATCGACTGCGCGCTCTACCACCAGGCGAAAACCGGGGCGCTCTTCGCCGGTGCGACCATGGCGGGCGCTGCGGCCGCCGGCGTCGCGCATCAGGACTGGCGCTGGCTCGGCGAGAAGCTCGGCGAGGCCTTCCAGGTCGCCGACGACATCCGCGACGTCGCCGCGACGCCGGAGGAACTCGGCAAGCCCTGCGGCCAGGATGCCGCCCATCTGCGGCCGAACTACGCGCTGTCCTACGGCCTCGGCCCGGCGATCGCGCATCTCGACGCGCTCGTGCTGGAGGCGATCGCGGCGATCCCGGCCTGCCCGGGGCGGACCGAACTCGGCACGCTGATCGGGCTGACGGCCAAGAGCTTCCTGCCGGAAGGGCTGCAGCGCCGGGCGGCGTGAGGCTGAACAGCCGTCCAGCAGGCGCGGGTAACCCCTCTCCTGCAAGGAGAGGGGCGGGGGTGAGGGATCGGCCCTTGGACCAGTCGAGCGAGTTGGACCAACGGTCAGGTCGCGGCCACGGTGTCAAAGAGCCGACCCCTCACCCTGCCCTCTCCCTACGGGAGAGGGTTCCCCACACCTCACCTATCGAAAGTCGTGCGGGATCGACATCGTTTCGTGACCGCCTCGCTTCCCTCCGCAACCGCCTGGTCGCCAGTCCGCGCTTCCAGCGCTTCGCCGCCTCGTTCCCGCTGACGCGGCCGATCGCCGAGCGGCAGTCGCAGGCGCTGTTCGATCTCTGCGCCGGATTCGTCTATGCGCAGGTGCTGGCCGCCTGCGTCCAGCTCGACCTGTTCCGGCTGCTCGAGTCCGCGCCGCTGACGCCGGCCGAACTCGCGCCCCGCCTCGCCATGAGCGAATCGGCCGCTGAACGCCTGCTCAAGGCGGCGGCCGCGCTGAAGCTCGTCGAGCGGCGGCAGGGCGGCCGCTACGGCCTCGCCATGCTCGGCGCCGCGCTGATCGGCAATCCCGGCGTCGGGCGCATGATCGCGCATCACCATCTGCTCTATGCAGACCTCGCCGATCCTGTCGCGCTGCTGCGCGAGACGGCCGCGCCGACGGCGCTGTCGGGATTCTGGGGCTATGCGACGGCCGACGACCCGGCCACGGCGCCGTCGGACGAGATCGTCGCCTACAGCGCCCTGATGGCGGGCTCGCAGCATCTCGTCGCCGACGACATCCTCGCGGCCTATGATTTCGGCGCGCATCGCCGCGTGCTCGACATCGGCGGCGGTGACGGCGCTTTCCTGAGCCATCTCGCCCAGCATGTCCAAGGCCCGGAGTTGGCGCTGTTCGACCTGCCGGCGGTGGCCGAGCGGGCGCAGACGCGCTTCGCGGCCGAAGGGCTTGGTGCGCGGGCGAGCGCGCATGGCGGCGACATGCATCGCGACCCGCTGCCGGGCGATGCCGATCTCGTCACGCTGGTGCGCGTGCTGCACGACCATGACGACGGGGCGGTGCGCGGCCTGCTCGCCCGGATCCGCCAGACTCTGCCGCCCGGCGGCACGCTTCTGATCGCCGAGCCGATGGCCGGCTCTCCCGGCACGGACCGCATGGCCGACGCCTATTTCGGCTTCTACCTGCTCGCCATGGGTTCGGGCCGGGCGCGCACCCCGGCCGAGCTGACGCGGTTCCTGACCGAAGCGGGCTTCTCCGACATCCGCAGCCTGCGCACGCGCCGACCACTGCTGACTGCTGCGATCAGCGCGCGTGTCGGCTGACAGGAAAAGTGTAAGTTCAAATTGACATCCATATTTGTTGATCTAACTTGACAGTCGGGTGACGGGATTGCGCCATTGCGGCGCGGTTCCTGCCCTCGGAGTGCTCCGATGCAAGCGCTGGCCGTCCTCGTCGAGAGACCCGAGCATCTGGTACTGAGCCAGCTCGAGCTGGTCGCGCCGGGCGAAGACGACGTCGTGGTCGCAACCGAATGGAGCGGCATCTCGACCGGCACCGAGCGTCTGCTCTGGTCCGGCCGCATGCCGCCCTTCCCCGGCATGGGCTACCCACTGGTTCCCGGCTACGAATCGGTCGGGCGGGTCGCGGAAGCTGGCCCCAAATCCGGGCATCATGTCGGCGAGCGCGTCTTCGTGCCGGGCTCGCGCGGCTTCAAGGATGCGCGAGGCCTGTTCGGCGGCGCCTCGTCGCGGCTCGTCGTGCCCGGCGCCAAGGCGGTGACCATCTCCGAGGACCTCGGCCCCTCCGGCGTGCTGCTGGCGCTGGCGGCGACCGCGCGGCATGCGCTGGCGGCCGATGGCGCGCGACTGCCCGATCTCATCGTCGGCCATGGCGTGCTCGGCCGGCTGCTGGCGCGGATCGCCGTCGCTGAGGGCGCATCGCCGGTTGTCTGGGAGCGCAATCCGCTGCGGGCGGCGGGCGCGCAGGGCTACACCGTCGTCCCGCCCGAGGCCGATGCGCGCAAGGACTACCGCGCGATCTACGACGTCAGCGGTGACGCCGCGCTGATCGATAGCCTGATCGGCCGGCTGGACCGCCAAGGCGAACTCGTTCTCGCCGGCTTCTACGACCAGCCGATCTCCTTCGCCTTCCCGCCCGCCTTCATGCGCGAGGCGCGGCTGCGCATCGCCGCCGAATGGAAGCCCGAGGATCTCGCCGCCGTGACCGCCCTGATCGAACAGGGGCGGCTCTCGCTCGACGGCCTGATCACCCATCGCGAATGCGCGACCGATGCGCCCGACGCCTATCGCACCGCCTTCGCCGACCCGCTCTGCCTGAAGATGATCCTGGACTGGAGAGCCTGCTCGTGAACATCCAGATCAGAAACCCGATGCCGTCGCCCGCGGCCGCCATGACCGCCCGCCTGCGCGAGGAGGCGGCGCAGCCGCTGCCCGAGATCGCAGTCGCGCCGGCGACCAAGGAAACCCAGATCATCGCGATCTACGGCAAGGGCGGCATCGGCAAGTCGTTCACGCTCGCCAATCTCAGCTACATGATGGCCCAGCAGGGCAAGAAGGTGTTGCTGATCGGCTGCGATCCGAAATCCGACACCACCTCGCTGCTCTTTGGCGGCAAGGCGTGTCCGACGATCATCGAGACCTCCTCGCGCAAGAAGGCGGCGGGCGAGGACGTCAAGATCGGCGATGTCTGCTTCAAGCGTGACGGCGTCTACGCAATGGAGCTCGGCGGCCCCGAGGTCGGACGCGGCTGCGGCGGGCGCGGCATCATCCACGGCTTCGAGCTTTTGGAGAAGCTCGGCTTCCACGATTGGGGTTTCGACTTCGTCTTGCTCGATTTCCTGGGCGACGTGGTCTGCGGCGGCTTCGGCCTGCCGATCGCCCGCGACATGTGCCAGAAGGTCATCGTCGTCGGCTCCAACGACCTGCAGAGCCTCTACGTCGCCAACAATGTCTGCTCTGCGGTCGAGTATTTCCGCAAGCTCGGCGGCAATGTCGGCGTCGCCGGCATGGTCATCAACAAGGACGACGGCACCGGCGAGGCGCAGGCCTTCTGCGACAAGGTCGGTATCCCCGTGCTGGCGGCGATCCCCGCCAATGACGACATTCGCAGGAAGAGCGCCAATTACGAGATCGTCGGCCGGCCCGGCGACCTATGGGCGCCACTGTTCGAGGAACTCGGCCTCAACGTCGCGCAGTCGCCGCCGGTGCGGCCGACGCCACTGACGCAGGACGGCTTGCTCGGCCTGTTCTCCAGCGAGAGCACCGGCCGCGACGTCGTGCTGGTGCCCGCCACGCTCGAGGACATGTGCGGGCCGTCGGCGCTGAAGAAGGCGACCCTCGAAGTCGTCTACGACACGGTCTGAGGCGGCTCGATGACGATCCACCAGCCCCTGCCCGACGCCACCTCCGCCCCCGCGATCAACGCGGCGGCGACGAAAGGTGATGGGCTCGGCTGCCATTCCGGCAAGGACGCGATGCGGGCGGCCGCCAACGCCGCCGGCAACAGCGAGATGCTGGAGCGCTTCGCCAGGGACTATCCGGTCGGCCCGCACGACAAGCCGCAGAGCATGTGCCCGGCCTTCGGCTCCTTGCGCGTCGGCCTGCGGATGCGCCGCACCGCGACGGTGCTCTCGGGCTCGGCCTGCTGCGTCTACGGACTGACCTTCACCTCGCATTTCTACGGCGCGCGCCGCTCGGTCGGCTATGTGCCGTTCAACTCTGAGACCCTGGTCACCGGCAAGCTGTTCGAGGATATCCGCGAGGCGGTGTTCAAGCTCGCCGATCCCGCGCTCTACGATACGATCGTCGTCACCAATCTCTGCGTGCCCTCGGCCTCGGGCGTGCCGCTGCGCCTGCTGCCCAAGGAGATCAACGGCGTCCGCATCATCGGCATCGACGTGCCGGGCTTCGGCGTGCCGACCCATGCCGAGGCCAAGGACGTGCTCGCCGGTGCGATGCTGGCCTATGCCCGAAAGGAAGCGGAGCAGGGGCCGGTCGCGGCGCCCCGCGCGGGCAAGGCCCAGCGCCCGACGGTGACGCTGCTCGGCGAGATGTTCCCGGCCGATCCGGTCGGCATCGGCATGCTGCTGGAGCCGCTCGGGCTGGCCGCCGGCCCGGTCGTGCCGACGCGCGAATGGCGCGAGCTCTATGCCGCGTTGGATTGCGCCGTCGTCGCGGCCATACACCCATTCTATACCGCCTCGATCCGCGAGTTCGAGTCGGCCGGCCGCACGATCGTGGGCTCCGGCCCGGTCGGCGTCGATGGCACCGCCGTGTGGCTGAGCGCGATCGGCGAAGCCTGCGGCGTGCCGAAGCTGCTGGTCGAATCGGCGCAGAACAAGGTCCTGCCGGCGATCAAGGGCGCTCTCGCCGCCAAGCCGATCGAGGGCCGGATCACGCTCTCGGGCTATGAGGGTTCGGAGCTGCTGGTCGCGCGCCTCCTGGTCGAGAGCGGCGCCGATTTGCGCTATGTCGGCACCGCCTGCCCGCGTACGCCCTGGTCGGAGGCCGACCGCGACTGGCTCGAAGCGCGCGGCGTGATGGTGAACTACCGCGCCACGCTCGAGCAGGATCTCGCTGCGATGGCGGAGTTCCAGCCCGATCTCGCGATCGGCACGACGCCGGTCGTGCAGAAGGCCAAGCAGGGCGGCACGCCCGCGCTCTACTTCACCAATCTGATCTCGGCGCGGCCGCTGTTCGGGCCGGCCGGCGCGGGTTCGCTCGCCCAGGTCGTCAACGCGGCCATCGGCAACAAGAGCCGCATGGACACGATGCAGGCGTTCTTCGAGGGCGTCGGCGAGGGCGATACCGCCGGCACCTGGCAGGACACGCCGAAACTGCATCCGGACTTCCGCGAAAAATTCGCAAGGCGCGCCGCCAAGGCCAGGGCGATCGCCGAGGAGATCCCGTGATGCTGATCCAGGATCACGATCGCGCCGGCGGCTATTGGGGGGCGGTCTACGTCTTCTGCGCCATCAAGGGCCTGCAGGTCGTCATCGACGGCCCGGTCGGCTGCGAGAACCTGCCGGTCACCTCTGTGCTGCATTACACCGATGCTTTGCCGCCTCACGAACTGCCGATCGTCGTCACCGGCCTCGCCGAGGAAGAGCTCGGCCAGCACGGCACAGAAGGTGCGATGAAGCGCGCCAACGCTGTGCTCGATCCCCATCTTCCGAGCGTGGTGGTGACCGGCTCGATCGCCGAGATGATCGGCGGCGGCGTCACGCCCGAAGGGACCAACATCCAGCGTTTCCTGCCGCGCACGATCGACGAGGACCAGTGGCAATGCGCCGACCGGGCGCTGTTCTGGCTCTGGAGCGAATACGGCGCCAAGCGCGGCATCGTGCCAAAGGCCAAGCCCCGCAGGGAGGGCGCCAAGCCTAAAGTGAACATCATCGGTCCGGCCTATGGCATGTTCAACATGCCCTCCGACCTCGCCGAGGTTAAGCGTCTGATCGAGGGCATCGGTGCGGAGGTTCACATGACCTTCCCGCTCGGTTCGCATCTGGCGGAAGTGCAGCGGCTGGCCGATGCCGAGGTCAATGTCTGTCTCTATCGCGAATATGGCCGACTGCTCTGCGAGGCGCTCGACCGGCCCTATCTGCAGGCGCCGATCGGGCTGCATTCGACCACCGCCTTCCTGCGCTCCCTCGGCGAGTTGCTCGGCCTTGATCCCGAGCCCTTCATCGAGCGCGAGAAGCACACCACGATCAAGCCGCTCTGGGATCTCTGGCGCTCGGTGACGCAGGATTTCTTCGGCACGGCGAGCTTCGCCATCGTCGCCAACGAGACCTATGCCCGTGGCATCCGTCACTTCCTCGAAGACGAGATGGGCCTGCCCTGCACGCTCGCGGTCTCGCGCTGCGCCGGCGCGAAATCCGACAACGACGCGGTGCGCGCCTCGCTCAGGGACAAGCCGCCTCTGGTGCTGTTCGGCTCGTTCAACGAGCGCATGTACATGGCCGAGGCCGGCGGGCGCGGGGTCTACATTCCCGCCTCCTTCCCCGGCGCGGTGATCCGCCGGCACATCGGCACGCCCTTCATGGGCTATTCCGGCGCGACCTACCTGGTCCAGGAGGTCTGCAACGCGCTGTTCGACGCGCTTTTCCACATCCTGCCGCTCGGCACCCAGATGGACGCGGTCGAGGCGACGCCGTCGCGGCTGCATCGCGAGCTGCCGTGGTCCGACGAGGCCAAGGCGCTGCTCGACGCGGTGCTGGAGAAGCAGCCGGTGCTGGTACGCATCTCCGCCGCCAAGCGCATGCGCGACGCGGCCGAGGCCCGCGCCCGCCACGACGGCGACGAGCGCGTCACGCCGTCCCATCTCGACGCCGCCGGAACCCGCGAAGGAGCGCTTGCATGACCTTTCGCATCAGCGCCTTCGCCCCCCTTTCGACCCGATCGCGGCCATTGCCGGCGCGGTCTCCGAAAAGCCTTCCAGACCGGGAGACGAGCCCATGACCATGCAGTTCACGGCCCGCGACGGCGCGCATGATCCGTCGCAACGCGCGAAATCCTGGCAGTCCGACCGGCGCCTGTGCCGGCGCCTCGTCATCGCGTCGATGCCCGTCTTCCTGGTGGCGACGGCGCTGAAGCGGGCCTGGAGCCCGGCGTCAAGCGGCCAGCGCCTTTCGATCTATGCGGAGGCGCGCGCCAGCGCCAACGCGACCATTCCCTTCATGTTCATGGGCTGAGCCCGGACGCGAAGGTCCCGCGCTTCCGCCCGGTCCGCCGGGCGGGGGAACGGCCGGGGTTCAAAGCCCGGCCACCAGCCGCACGGAGCTTTTCGTGCGGTAACGGCCGCAAGGCCAAAGGAGAGTGATCATGACAGAGAGAGACTCACTGTCAGGGTTGACCGAAGCGGAAGCCAAGGAATTCCACGGCTTCTTCATCACGAGCTTCATCGCCTTCACGGTCATCGCCGTGATTGCGCATTTCCTGGTTTGGTCATGGCGGCCCTGGCTGCCCGGACCCAACGGGTATGCGTCTCTCGAAGAAGGCGTGAAGACGGCCCTGACCACCGCCGTTTCCCTGATCTCTTGAACAAGGAGCGGAACCCATGTGGAAAATCTGGCTGCTGTTCGATCCGCGTCGCACGCTGATCGCACTGTTCACCTTCCTGTTCGGACTGGCGATCCTGATCCATTTCATCCTGCTCTCGACGAACAGGTTCAACTGGATCGAGGGACCGGCCAAGAAGGCCGCCTCCCTGCAGATCGAGGCTCCGACCTCGGATGTGGTCATCCGGCAGATCGGCTGACGACACTGGCGGACGAGGTGCTCGCCTTGTGCGACGCCCCGTCCGCCGATCGACCTGAATGCGCTGACGACCAACCGTTCAGACGAGGCGCGGCCATGCGGGCTGCGACCCGCGGAGGGATGCGACAATGGCCTTGCTCAATTTCGAACGCAAATACCGCGTCAGGGGCGGAACGCTGATCGGAGGCGATCTCTTCGATTTCTGGGTCGGCCCGTTCTATGTCGGCTTCTTTGGCGTCGCGACGGTCTTCTTCGCCGCGCTGGGCACGGCGCTGATCCTCTACGGCGCCTCGCAGGGACCGACCTGGAATCCCTGGCTGATCTCGATCGCTCCGCCCGACGTCAGCTACGGCCTCAAGCTCGCGCCGCTGAAGCAGGGCGGGCTCTGGCAGATCATCACGATCTGCGCCACCGGCTCCTTCATCTCCTGGGCGCTGCGCGAGGTCGAGATCTGCCGCAAGCTCGGCATGGGCTACCACGTCCCCTTCGCCTTCGGCTTCGCGATCCTGGCCTATATGACGCTGGTGATCTTCCGGCCCTTCCTGCTCGGCGCCTGGGGCTACGGCTTCCCCTATGGCATCTTCAGCCATCTCGAATGGGTCTCGAACGTCGGCTACCAGTACCTCCAGTTCCACTACAATCCGGCGCATATGATCGCGGTGAGCTTCTTCTTCACCACGGCGCTGGCGCTCTCGCTGCATGGCGGCCTGATCCTCTCGGCGGCGAACCCGAAGAGGGGCGAGCCGGTGAAGACCCCGGAGCACGAGAACACCTTCTTCCGCGACACGATCGGCTATTCGATCGGCACGCTCGGCATCCACCGGCTCGGCCTGTTCCTGGCGCTGTCGGCAGTGTTCTGGAGCGCGGTCTGCATCATCATCAGCGGCCCCTACTGGAGCGAGGGCTGGGCCGAGTGGTGGGATCTGTCGCGCCACTTCTCGATCTGGCGCTGAGGCGCGCCGGCTGCCCCTGAGACATCCGTCTGTCCAAGGATCACGACGATGGCGACCTATCAGAACATCTTCACCAGGGTTCAGATCCACGGCGCGCCCGATCTCGGCGTGCCGATCCCGAGCCACGGCACGCGCCGCGGCTCGGCGACACGGACCAGCAACCTCTTCGGCCTGATCGGCGACGCGCAGATCGGCCCGATCTATCTCGGCTGGACCGGCGTCACCTCGATCGTTTGCGGCATCATCGCGATCGAGATCATCGGGCTCAACATGTGGGCCTCAGTCGGCTGGAGCCCGACGCGCTTCGTGCGCGAGCTGTTCTGGCTCCAGCTCGCCCCGCCGCTGCCGCAGCACGGGCTCAAGATCATCGCGCCGCTGAAGGAGGGCGGCTGGTGGCAGCTCGCCGGCTTCTTCCTGACACTGTCGATCCTGTTGTGGTGGGTGCGCACCTACAACCGGGCCCGCGCGCTCGGCATGGGCACGCATGTCGCCTGGGCCTTCGCCTCGGCGATCTGGCTCTATCTCGTGCTCGGCTTCATCCGGCCGCTGCTGATGGGCTCCTGGAGCGAGGCGGTGCCCTTCGGCATCTTCCCGCATCTCGACTGGACCCAGAACTTCTCGCTGCGCTACGGCAACCTCTTCTACAACCCGTTCCACGCGCTCTCGATCGCCTTCCTCTACGGCTCGGCGCTGCTCTTCGCGATGCATGGCGCGACGATCCTGGCGGTCTCGCGCTATGGCGGCGATCGCGAGCTCGAGCAGATCACCGATCGCGGCACGGCCTCGGAGCGCGCCGCCTTGTTCTGGCGCTGGACGATGGGCTTCAACGCCACGATGGAGTCGATCCATCGCTGGGCCTGGTGGTTCGCGGTGCTGTGCACGCTGTGCGGCGGCATCGGCATCCTCCTGACCGGCACGGTGGTGGACAACTGGTACGAATGGGCGATCAAGCATCGGTTTGCACCGGCTGACCCGACCTTCTGGCAGTCGATCGCAGTCCCGCCGCCGAAGGTCTGAGCGGACAGGGTTCTGCGACATCGCAGCGTCACGATCGGGCGGGAGGCTGGAAACGGCCTCCCGTCTTTTTGCGCGGTCAGGCGGCGGCCCGTCGATCGCTGAGGAATTTTTGCCAGAGCAGCCCGGCGGTCACTGCCAACAAGGCGAGATAGGCGAGATGGCGGCCGAGCTCCGGGCCAAAGCCGTGGCGCGTCGAGAGCAGCCAGATGTCGAAGATCGGCAGGGGCAGCGCCAGCGTCAGCAGCGCCACCAGCCCGGCGAGTTGCCTGATGACGACGAGGGCGATCGCCACCAGCGCCAGCAGGATCGTGCGCGAGCCATAGACCTGGACGAAGAAGATCTCGCTCTCGCTCAGCATCGGCATTCCGAAGGAGGCCGAGGCGGCTGTGGGCAGCGCGACCAGGCGCAGGCCGGCTGCGAGGAAGGCGAGGCCGGCGAAGAGCGCAAGCCAGATCGCCGGCGAGCGCCAGTAGCGCTGCGGGCGATGCGGTGCGGCAACAGAGAGGGTGGAGGTCATGATGTCTCTCCCGAAGGTCGGCCGCGGCGCGGGCTCGACAAAGCGGATCGTGCATAAGATAACGATCGCTATCTGTCAATTTAAAGATATCGATCGTTATCCATGGAGACGTCATGCGGATGCGTCCTGACCAGAAGCAGGCGGCGCGGGCAGCGCTCGTCGCCGCTGCGGGAAAACGGTTTCGCCGCGAGGGCATGGCCGGGATCGGCATAGATGGGCTCGCCAGGGAGGCCGGCCAGACCTCGGGCGCGGTCTATGCGCATTTCGGCTCGAAGGCCGAGCTCTTCGCGGCCGTGGTCGAGGAGGGGATGCAGCGGCTCCTGGCCAGCGCGGAGGCGGAACGGGCCGCTGGCGGCGATCTCGCCAGTTTCGCCCGGCGCTATCTCTCGATGGAGCATTGCCAGGCTGTCGAGCAGGGTTGCCTGCTGCCTGCACTCAGTGCCGACATCGCGCGCGCTGACGCGGCGACGCGCGAACGCTATGCCGACGGGCTGGGAAATGTTGCCGCGGTGCTGGCGCAGCCGGATGAGCGGGAGCGAGCGCTTGCGACACTTGCTCTCTGCGCCGGCGGCATCTTACTGGCGCGCGCCGTGCCGGCCGGCGCGCTGGCCGAAGCGATCCTGAGCGCCTGCCGGGCGCGCGCCGCGTCCTGAACCGGCCGATCAGGCCGCGAGTTTCAGCCCGACCTGGCCCCAGATCGCGGTCAGCGCGCCGATCAGGTGGTCGATGTCGGCGTCGGAATGCAGCGGCGACGGCGTGATCCGCAGGCGCTCGGTGCCGCGCGGCACGGTCGGATAGTTGATCGGCTGGACATAGATCGCGAAGCGCTCGAGCAGCTCGTCGCTGATCTGCTTGCACAGCACGGGATCGCAGACCATCACCGGGACGATGTGGCTGGGGTTGGGCAGATGCGGGATGCCGACCGCGTCGAGCCGGGCGCGGACCGCCGCGACCCGGTCCTGCTGGCCGGCCCGCTCGACCTGGCTCGCCTTGAGGTGGCGGATCGAAGCGAGCGCGCCGGCGGCCAGCGCCGGCGGCAGCGCGGTCGAGAAGATGAAGCCCGAGGCGAAGCTGCGGATGAAGTCGCAGGTCGCGGCCGAGGCCGCGATGTAGCCGCCCATGATGCCGAAGCCCTTGGCGAGCGTGCCCTCGATGACGGTGAGCCGGTGGGCGACGCCGTCGCGCTCGCTGACGCCGCCGCCGCGCGCGCCATAGAGGCCGACGGCATGGACCTCGTCGATATAGGTCATGGCGCCGAACTCGTCGGCGATGTCGCAGAACTCGGCGATCGGGGCGATGTCGCCATCCATCGAATAGACCGATTCGAAGGCGATCAGCTTCGGCCGACGCGGGTCGATGGCGCGGAGTTTCCGACGCAGGTCGTCCGGGTCGTTATGGGCGAAGACGACCTTGTCGGCGCGGGAATGGCGGATGCCCTCGATCATCGAGGCGTGGTTGAGCCCGTCGGTCAGCACGACGCAGTCGGGAATGCGCGACGCGAAGGTCGAGAGCGAGGCCCAGTTCGACATGTAGCCCGAGTTGAACAGCAGCGCCGCTTCCTTGCCGTGGAGATCGGCGAGTTCGCGCTCCAGCAGGACATGGTGGTGGTTGGTGCCGGCGATATTGCGGGTGCCGCCGGCGCCGGCGCCGCAGCCGTCGAGCGCGCCATGCATCGCGGCGAGCACGTCGGGGTGCTGGCCCATGCCGAGATAGTCGTTCGAGCACCAGACGGTGACGTCCTGGGCGCCGTAGGGCCCGTGCCAGGTGGCGCGCGGGAACTTGCCGGCATGGCGTTCGAGATCGGCGAAGACCCGGTAGCGGCCCTCCTTGCGGAGCCCGTCCAGTTCCTTGCGGAAGAAGTTCTCGTAGTCCATCGAAAGCCTCCTGCGAGATCGTCCAGTCCTAAGCAACCAGAGACGAGGGTGAAATGGCACGCGGTGTCGCGGGCTCGGCCAGGCGCGGCACCGGCGGGGCCTGGCGGATCGGCGCGGCGACGATCGCGGTCTTGCGATGCGAGCGCAGACCCCAGGCCCAGAGCTCGGCGACGTTCAGCGGCACGACCAGGAACCAGTGCTCGATCAGCCCGAGCGCGGCGAAGGTCGCCAGCAGCGCATAGCCGGTCACCGCGAAGGGATCTGTGGCGAAGGCGACCTTGTGGACCAGGAAAGCCGATAGCAACGTCGCAGCCGTCACCGAGACCGGGAAGAGCAGGTTCATCGGCCGCTGGCGAAAGTAGGATTTCAGATAGCCGAGATGCGCGGGCAGGAACTCGACCGTCGTGTTGGGCACGCCGAGGAAGATGTTCAGCTTGGTCGAGAGCCGCATCGCGAAGAGAAGCGCGAAGGTTGCCAGGCCGAAGGGATTGGCCCCGCCCCAGGTCAGCGCGGCGATGGCGGCGAGCGAGGCGAGCAGCGCCAGTTCATGGTGCAGGATCGCCCGCGTCGCCGCCGCGAAGCGCTGGAAGCCGCGGGCCTGCGGATCGCAGGGTATGCGGCTCGCGCCGGTGAGATAGCCGAACAGGAAGGCCATCTCGTTCCAGCCCCAGAGCAGGAGCGCGCAGAACACGGCGATGTAGGCGCCCGCGACGGTGGTGGCATCCGCCGTCGCGACGAGCCCCCAGAAGGCGCCTAGTGCGATCAGGCTCGCGGACGCGAAGCTCCAGCGGAAGGTCGCCCGCGGCAGCCCGTCGAGATAGAGGATCGCGCCGGTGGAGAACCACCAGGCGAGCAATGTCGCGACGATCGGCAAGCCGTAGGTGGCCAAGACGCTGTCCTTCTCTCGAGACGCCGGCTGGAGCCGGCTCTTGTCCTCAATAGGCCGGCTGGAGCCGGCTGGTGGTCGGGATGTCGTTCTTGATCGTCGGCATGAGATAGAGTTTCAGCAGCGTCCAGCCGACCTGCGCCTGGTAGCCGAGCTTGCGCAGCCTCGCGCCCTGCTCGTCGGCGTCGGCGATCTTGAGGCTCAGGATGCGGACGCGCTCCAGCCCGGCGCGGAACTTCGGGTTGTCGGTGTCGAGGACGACCGGGAAACACTGCTTCGAGATCTCGGAGGTGATGCGGTAGACGGTGTAGTCGTATTCCGTCGGGTCGATCTGCAGCGCCTTGTGGAACTCCGGCCGGACATGGTCGCGCACATACATCGTGGCGTAGACCGCGAGCAGGAAGAAGCGCACCCAGAGCTTGTTGCCCCCGGTGAGCAGATGCGGATTGGCCCGCATAAGCAGCGAGAAGGCCTCGCCATGGCGGAACTCGTCATTGCACCACTCGCGGAACCATTTGAAGATCGGGTGGAAGCATTTGTCCGGGTGCTTCTCGAGATGCCGGTAGATCGTGATGTACCGGGCATAGCCGATCTTCTCGGAGAGATAGGTCGCGTAGAAGATGAATTTCGGCTTGAAGAAGGTGTATTTCTTGGCCTTCGTCAGGAAGCCGAGATCGACGCCGATGTGGAATTCCTTCAGCGCGTCGTTGATGAAGCCGGCATGGCGGGCCTCGTCACGGCTCATGTATTTGAACAACTCGCAGATGTCGGGATTGGTGCCGCGCTTGCGCATCTCGGCATAGAGCACGCAGCCCGAGAACTCGGCCGTCAGCGACGAGATCAGGAAGTCGATGAACTCCTTGCGCAGCGGCTCGGGGATCTTCTCCAGTTCGAGCTTCCACTCGGCGTTGCGGGTGAAATGGCCCTTGTTCGGGTCGCTCTTCATCTCGGCGATCAGCGCGTCCCATTCCTCGCGCACGCTGGAGACGTCGACCTTGTCGAGCTCCTCGAAATCGGTGGTGTAGAAGCGCGGCGTCAGCAGCGTGTCCTGCTGGGCAACCCTCGTCGATTCGTTGGGGGCCTCGCGCATCGCGCCGGCGGGCATCGTCGCGGCTGTCATAGCTTGGTCCTTTCCGAGAAGCTGAACTCGAGCAGCTCCATGAATTCGGCGCGGCCGCTGATCTTGGTCCAGACCTGCTCCAGCCAGCTCGCCCGCGTGACCGTGGCGACGCGGCGGAAGGTCTGGACCTCGCCATAGGGCACCTTGATCGGCTCGCCATGGACGATGACCTCGTCGCCCGGCCGGATCTTGATGTCGCCGTCGAGCACGCAATGGGCATGCAGGCTGTCGAAGGTGTGCGAGACCTCGATCGTGCAGGGGACGTCGAACTGTTTCGGCTCTGCCATTGCGTGGTCCGTCAGCGAGAGGGCGGTCATGGGCGCGCCTCCCTCGCCGGCAGGTAGCGCGCGAAGGCGCCGGAATTGCTGGGTCCGAAGGCGTCGAGCTCGATCCTGCCCCCGGTCGACGGATCGCTCAAGCTCAACCGGCCGTTCTCGCGCCGCTCCAGGCGGAAGGGCAGGTCGTGCGGCAGGCCGGCCTGTTTGCGCTGGCGCGCGAGACTGCGCAGCGAACCGCGGATGAAGCCATCCGTGCTGGCCGCGATGGTCTCGATGACCTTCCCGACACCGTCGCTGACCACGACCGAGCCGTCCTCGCGATCCTCGAAGCGCAGATCGACGCTGGCCACGGTCGGGCTCTCGGGCACGCCGGTGACGCCGAGGCCGGTCTGGCGCGCGACGCCGGTGATCGCGACCGAGGCCAGGACCAGCAGACCCATGGCGATCAGCGTCCAGCGCGGTGGCGACAGGGAGGCCGTCTTGCCGGAAGGAAGGGTCGCGTCGCTCATCTTGGCGCCTCCTCAGCCTGCCGCGGCCGCGCCCTGGGGCAGGCGCTGGTCGTTGGCGGCGGATGTGGCGGCAACGCGGATCGGGGCCGGTGCGCCGGCATGGGCGGCAAGCGCACGGGCCAGCAGGTCCGCGACTCCAGCCGCGTCGGGCACCGCACGCAGCATCGGTTCAGGCTTGGCCAGCCGCCAGGGCCGGGCATGGGGCCAGAGCACGATGTAGGAGACGCGCTCGCCCGCGACGAGGCCGATCGGCAGGTCGCCGCTGCCGTCGCGCCGCAGCCTCAGGCCCGCCTCAGCGATCACCGCGAAGGGCAGGTTGATCGTCATCGGCAAGGCGATGCCGAAGCGCAGCACGAGCCGCCGGCTGGTCACGGTGTAGACCGTGCCCCGCGCGGCGAGCCAGGCGATCAGGCACAGCGTCGCCGTCGCGACGCTGCCTGCGAGCGCGATCCAGAGCATCGGCAGCAGCGTGGTGCCCAGGACTGCGCCCTGCATCAGCGCGAGCGTCGGCTGGGCCGCGACCAGCACCGCGAAGTAGAAGGCGACCTCGCGGACATGGAAGGCGCGCCAGGCGAGGCCGCGCCAGTCCGGCGCGCCCTGCCAGAGGATGGCCTCGCCCACGGGCGGCGTCTCGGGCAGGCCCCGGATCGGCTCGAAGGCGAAATCGTCATGCTCGGTCGCGGCGCTCACAGCTTCGGCTCCGCGCGGCCGGGCGTGGCGTAGAGGGTACCGGCGCCGTAATAGGCGCAGATCTTCTCCTCCTCGAGCCGGGTGACGGAATCGGGCGTACGGGTGCCCGGCACGTCGGCGAACTGGCTCGCCAGCAACGCGTCGACGAAGACCCGGCCGACGCCCGGCCTGACGCCGGCGGTGATGTCGCAGAAGGTGTTCGGCAACAGGACGTTGCGGCCGCCGTCGAGCGCGACTTCGAAATAGCGGATGATGCATTCCGAGCGGTCGACCCAGAGGTCGACGACCTTGCCGGCGACCTTGCGGTCGGCCCCGAGCACGTCGAAGCCGCGCGGGTCGACGCCGCTCGACACGCCATAGCCGGTGGCGACGCGGCAGGGCACGATCTTGAGGTGGTTGTCATAGGTCATGTCGGGCATGTCCGAGCGCTCGGCCCAGGAGCCCGGCCCGATCGAATCGAGCATCGGGTTGGCGCCGGTCGGCGTCAGCGGCGCGCCGGGGAATTTCGCGGTCGGGCGTGCGGCGAGCGGGCGCGAATCGGGCTTGCCGGTCGGGGCCTTGACGGTGGCGCCGGAGGCCAGCCGGAAGGTCTTGGGCGAGGGAAAGAAGATCAGGCTCGGCGCCAGCATCTTGCCGGGATGCGTGTCGGATTCGAGCGGATAGCCCTCGCGGCGGTCCTCGCGGCGCAGATAGACGATCAACCCGGCGAAGAAGAGCCAGAACAGCCAGATCGTGACCTGGGCGACGTCGATATAACCCATGATGGTGCGCATCGGAGAGCCCTCCCTCGGCTCAGGCTGTCAGCTCGGAAATTCTGCAAGTCCGAAACGGGTCGACGGATTGGCGCGCAGCGGGTCGGCGCTCCTGACGAGTGGGCCAATCGCGATGAGCGTGGCGAAAAGCAGTGCGATCTCGGTGTGGTAGACGACGCCGTACGCGACGGATGGATCGCGGAAGACGGGGCCGAGGGCGCCGCTTTCGGCGAGCGCCGTGAAGCCGTCCTTGACGCCGCCGCCGAGCGCGATGGCGACGCCGGCGGCGCTCGCCTGAACGGCGCCCCAAATCCCGACGGCCAGACCGTTGTGCTCGCCATTCTCCAGCTCCATCGCGGTCGTCAGCGTCGAGACGGAGAACAGCCCGCCGCCGAAGCCGATCAGGATGGTGCCGAAGCGGAAGAGGTGGGCCGAATCGATCGCTCCGGCGAAGATCACGCAAGGGAAGGCGACGAGGCCCGAGACGAGCCCGAGTGCGGCGAGCCGATAGGGGTCGATGCCGGCGGCGAGCGTGCGGGCTGCGAGCGTGAAGGCGGCGAGCGAACCGGCGGCCAGCAGCGCCGTCAGGACCGTGGTGGACGAGACCGAGAGCCTCAAGACCTGCGCGCCATAGGGCTCCAGGATGATGTCCTGCATGTTGAAGGCCGCCGTCCCGAGCGCGACCGCGACGAGGAAGCGCAGCGCGCGCGGTTTCGCGATGAAGTCGCTGAACATGGCGCGGAAGGCGGGGCGCTCGATATTGGCCGCGGTGCGGGCCGGATTACGCGCCTCCTGCTTCCAGAGCGCGACGATGTTGAGGCCCATCGTCACCATTGCCGCGCCCTGCACGACCTGGATCAGGCGCAATGGCGAAAAATCGGCGAGCAGCCAGGCGAAGATCAGCCCGCTCGCGACCATGCCGACGAGCAGGGTGACATAGAGCAGGGCGACGACGCGGGCCCGCGTCGCGGGCGTGGCGAGGTCGGTCGCGAGCGCGAGGCCGGCCGTCTGCGTGGTGTGGAGACCGGCGCCAACCAGCAGAAATGCGAGCGCCGCTCCGATCTGGCCGACCCAGACCGGGCCGACGCCGTCGCCGGAGAGCACGAGCAAGGCGAAGGGCATGATCGCGAGCCCGCCGAACTGCATCAGAGAGCCGAACCAGATATAGGGCACGCGCTTCCAGCCCAGCACCGAGCGGTGCGTGTCGGATTTGTAGCCGACCAGTGCCCGGAACGGCGCGAACAGGAAGGGCAGCGACACCATCGCCGCGACCAGCCAGGCCGGCACGTCGAGCTCGACGATCATCACCCGGTTGAGCGTGCCGACCAGCAGCACCGTCGCCATGCCGACCGAGATCTGGAAGAGCGACAGGCGCAGGATGCGCGGCAGCGGCAGCTCCGGCGTCGCCGCATCGGCAAAGGGCAGCCAGCGCGGACCGATCCGCGTCATACCCTTCACCAGTGCGGCGGAGATCGGGTTCATCTGGCGACCAGCTCCAGGGCCTGCGACTTGTAGAAGGCGCTCGAAATCCGCCGGGTGCGGCCGCCATGCCAGCCGCGCAGGCGCGGTTCGGTGGCGATCCCGCGTGCCAGCGTCACCTCGCTGACCGGCTCGATCGCGGGCGCGCGATCGGAGCGCGGGAAGGCGCGGCCGACGATGTGCATCAGGGCCAACGCCGGCGTGCGCGGAGCGTGGGTGATCAGCAGCGAGGAGGCTGTCCGCTCGGCAAGCCCCGAGAGCACGCGGACGATGTCGGCGGCCTCGTAATGGATCAGCGAATCCATCGCCACGACATGGTCGAAGCGGCCGAGGCCTGGATCGAGCATGTCGCCGGAGCGGAAGGAGATCGCGCCGCCCTTGAGATCGCGAGGGCTGCGATCCTGGGCCAGCGCGACCAGCGTCGGCGACAGGTCGATCGCAACGACATGGGCGCCGCGCAGCGCGCATTCCACAGCGAGCGCACCGGTGCCGCAGCCGGCGTCGAGGATCCGGGCGCCGCGCAGGTCGTCCGGCAGCCAGGATAACAGCGTCGCGCGCATGGCGTCGCGCCCGGCCCGGACCGTGGCGCGGATGCCGCTGACCGGTGCATCGGAGGTGAGCTTGGTCCAGGCCTCGACCGCGGTGCGGTCGAAATAGGTCTTCAGCTCGCTGCGGCGCTGGCTGTAGGTCGCGTCGGACATCACTCGTACCCCAGAAAATCGAAGATCTCGCGGTCCTTCATCGGCCGTGCGTCGAGCCCCGGGCCGCCGGCCCACATCTGCTCGGCGAGGTTCATGTATTCGCGCTGCACGGCGACGACTTCCGGCGCATCGCCCATCTCGAACAGGGTCGCCTTCTTCAGCCGCGAGCGGCGGATGGCGTCGAGATCGGGGAAATGGGCGAGGCGCTTCAGGCCGGTCGCGGCGTTGAAACGGTCGATCTCGTCGGTGCCGGCGGAACGGTTGGCGATGACGCCGCCGACGCGGACCTCGTAGTTCTTCGACTTCGCCTTGATCGCGGCGACGATGCGGTTCATCGCGAAGATCGAGTCGAAATCGTTGGCGGTGACGATGACCGCCCGCTCGGCGTGCTGGAGCGGGGCTGCGAACCCACCGCAGACGACGTCGCCGAGCACGTCGAAGATCACCACGTCGGTGTCTTCGAGCAGATGGTGCTCCTTCAGCAGCTTCACGGTCTGACCGACGACATAGCCGCCGCAGCCGGTGCCGGCCGGCGGACCGCCGGCCTCGACGCACATCACGCCGTTGTAGCCCTCGAAGCAGAAATCCTCGACGCGCAGCTCCTCGGAATGGAAGTTCACCGTCTCCAGCACGTCGATGACCGTCGGCATCAGCTTCTTGGTCAAAGTGAAGGTCGAATCGTGCTTGGGATCGCAGCCGATCTGCAGCACGCGCTTGCCCATCTTCGAGAAGGCGACCGAGAGGTTCGACGAGGTCGTCGACTTGCCGATGCCGCCCTTGCCGTAGACGGCGAAGACCTTGGTCGATTCGACGCCCATCAGCTGGTCGAGCTGGACCTGGACCGAACCCTCGCCGTCCTCGCCGGGAGGTGGCGGGGCTTTGCGGGCGTAGTTCGGCAGGCCGGGGTGCTGGAAAAGGGTCGTCATGCCGCGGCCTCCACACCGATGCCTTCGAGCCGGTCTTCCAGCTCCTCGCCGGCGAGACGCAGCGCCTTCAGCGTCGCCTCGTCGGGCTGCCAGTATTGGCGTTGTTGGGCTTCGATCAGCCGGTTGGCGAGTTTCGCCGAGGCCGTCGGGTTCAGCGCGGCGAGCCGCTCGCGCATCACCGGATCGAGCAGGAAGGTCTGCGCCGTCTGCTGGAAGACCCAGGGCTGCACCGCGCCGGTGGTCGCCGACCAGCCCATGGTGTTGGCGACGTGGTGCTCGATCTGGCGCACGCCTTCGTAGCCGTGCTTGAGCATGCCCTCGTACCATTTCGGGTTGAGCATGCGGGTGCGAGTTTCCAGCGAGACCTGCTCGCCGAGTGTGCGCACCGTGCCCTCGCCGCGGGTCTGGTCGCCGATATAGACCGGAACCGAGGAGCCGCCGGCGCGCTTGACCGCGCGCGAGATGCCGCCGAGCGTGTCGAAATACTGGTCGATCGTGGTGACGCCGAGCTCGACCGATTCGAGGTTCTGATAGGCAAGCTCGACGCCGGCGAAGATCGTGCCGAGCAGCTCTTTCTGCTGCACCGGCCGACCGGAGACGCCATAGGCGAAGCTCTTGCGGCGCGAATAGGTCTCGGCCAGCTCGTCCTCGTCGTCCCAGCGGCTGTTCTCGATCAGGTGGTTGACGTTGGCGCCATAGGTGCCGTCGGCATTGGAGAAGACGCGCAAGCTCGCGGTCTCCAGGTCGCAACCATGCTGGGCCTGGTAGGCGAGCGCGTTGCGGCGGAGGTAATTCTGCTCGGACGGCTCGTCGGCCTGCGCGGCCATCAACGCGGCCTCGGCCAGCAGCTTCGTCTGCAAGGGCAGCAGATCGCGAAAAATGCCGGACAGCGTCATCACCACGTCGATGCGCGGGCGGCCGAGCTCTTCGAGCGAAACGAGTTCCGCGCCGCAGAGGCGGCCATAGGCGTCAAAGCGCGGTTTTGCCCCCATCAGCGCCAGCGCCTGCGCGATCGGGCCGCCCTCGCTCTTCAGATTGTCGGTGCCCCAGAGCACGATCGCGATCGAGGCCGGCAACGGATTGCCGCTCTCGACATGGCGGGCGAGCAGTTTTGCCGCCTGCTTGGCGCCATCGGCCATGGCGAAGGCGGAGGGGATGCGGAACGGATCGAAGCCGTGCAGATTGCGCCCGGTGGGCAGGATCGCAGGCGTCCGCAGCAGGTCGCCGCCGGGAGCCGGCTTGACGAAGCGGCCGTCGAGCGCGGTCAGCAGGCCCTCGATCTCGCTGTCGCGGTCGATCATCTCGCCCGTGCGGGCGAGTTCGCCGAACATGGCGAGTTGGGAGGCGTCGGCCGCCAGCGCGGCGGCCGTCGTCGCGCCCGTCGCCAGAGCCTCGACCGCGTCGCGAGCTGGCTTCTGGCCGTGCGAGGCCTCGGCGACGGCGAGCAGCGTGTCGACCTTCTCGGCGACGGTGTGCTTGTTGCCGACGACGTGCAGTCCGTGCGGTATCAGCGTGTATTCGAGTTCGAGCACGGCGTTGGTCAGGGACGCGATCGTCGCGCCCGCATCGTCGCCCCAGGCCGGCTCGGCCGGCGCCAGATCGACCGCCGCCGCCTGCGCCTGGATCAGTTCGGCGAGGTCTGCGCTCTCGTTTTCGGCGCCGGGCTGGCGCCAGCGCTCCAGCGAGGCCTTCAGCTCGACCAGCCCGCGATAAAGCCCCGCGCTCGCCACCGGTGGCGTCATGTAGCTGACCAGCGTCGCGGCCGAGCGGCGCTTGGCGATGGTGCCCTCGGAGGGGTTGTTGGCGGCGTAGAGATAGACGTTGGGCAGGTCGCCGATCAGCCGGTCGGGCCAGCATTTGCCGGTCATGCCGACCTGCTTGCCGGGCATGAATTCGAGCGCGCCATGGGTGCCGAAATGCAGCACGGCGTTGGCGGCAAAATCCTCGCGGAGATAGCGGTAGAAGGCCGAAAACGCGTGCGTCGGCGCAAAGCCCTTCTCGAAGAGCAGCCGCATCGGGTCGCCCTCATAGCCGAAGCCTGGCTGGATGCCGACGAAGACGTTGCCGAATTCGCGGCCGAGCACGAAGAGCGAGGTGCCGTCGCTTTGCTGGCGGCCGGGCGCCGGGCCCCATTGCGCCTCGATCTCGGCGAGATTTCGCTCGCGCCGGACATGGTCGTTGACGTTGATGCGGGTGTGGACGTTGGCATCAGTGCCGAAGCGGGCGGCATTGCCGTGCAGGATGGCGTCGCGCAGCGCGTCGACCGAGGCAGGGACTTCGACCGAATAGCCGGCCTTGGCCAGACCCTTGAGCGTGTTGAACAGCGATTCGAACACGGCCAGGAACGCCGCCGTGCCGGTGTTGCCGGCATTGGGCGGGAAATTGAACAGCACGATCGCGATCTTGCGCTTGGCGAGTTCCGTCTTGCGCAGCGCGACGAGCTTCGCGACGCGGGCCGCCAGCATGGCGACGCGCTCGCCGTCGGGGCGCATGTCAGCGCGGCTGTCGCCGGCTTCGCTGTCGGAACGGCCGCCGAAGACCATCGGGCCGGTCGCGCCGTCGAGCTCGGGGATCGCGACCATCATCGTCGCCTCGACCGGCATCAGGCCGCGATCTGAGGCATTCCATTGCTCCAGGCTCTGGAACTCGATCGCCTGGGCGGCGATGTAGGGCACGTCGAGCGAGGCCAGAAGCTCCTCGGCGGCGTGGGCGTCGTTATAGGCCGGGCCGCCGACCAGCGAGAAGCCGGTGAGCGAGACCAGCGCGTCGATCGCGGGACGGCCACCCTCCTTGAAGAAGGCCTCGACCGCCGGGCGGGCATCGAGCCCGCCCGAGAAGGCCGGGATCACGTTCAGGCCCTTGGCTTCGAGGCCGGTGATGACGGCGTCGTAATGGGCGGTGTTGCCGGCGAGCAAATAAGACCGCATCACCAGGAGCCCGACCGTGCCGCGGGCATCCTTCAGCGTCGGCAGTGCCGTGGCGCTCTCGGACATTCGGCCGGGCAGGCGCGGGTGATAGACGCCCAGCTCAGGATAATGCACCGGCGCGGCCGCCTTGACCGTGCCGCGCAGGACCCGACGCGGGCCGTCGGCATAACGGTCGACCAGCAGGCGGACCATGTTGACGACGTTGGCCTCGGAGCCCGAGAGGAAATATTGCAGGCCGAGGAAATAGGCGCGCACGTCCTGCGCCTTGCCGGGGATGAAGCGCAGGATCTGCGGCAGGCGCTTGAGCATGGCGAGCTGCTGCGCGCCGGCATTGCCGCCGGGTTTCTTGGCCCCGCGCAGGCGCTTGAGCAGCGCCATCATGCCGGTCTCGGGCGCGTCCATGCGCCAGCCGCCGAGTTTCGTCAGCTTGACCACCTCGCCGGCCGACATGGCGCAGAGCATCGCGTCGCAGGCCTCGCGGCGGGCGCGCAGCGTCGGCGCGATCATCTGGATGTGGTCGTCCATGAACAGCATGTTGGCGACGACGATGTCGGCGCGCTCGATGTCGGCGCGGGCCTCGGCGAGGGAGGACGGGTTCTCGCCCCATTCGGCGGCGGCATGCAGGGTGAGGCGCAGGCCCGGCAGGTCGCGACGCAGCGTCGTGGCCGCACGATCGACCGCGCTCGACAGGTGCCTGTCGAGGGTGACGATCACCACGCGGATCGGCGTGGTTTCAGCGGCCGAAATGGGCTTTGGCATCGTAGAGCGTCTCCACCGTGATCGGGCTTATTCCGCGTTCGCCTGCGTAGGCCTCCGTGTTGCGCCGCGCTTTTCCGCGGACGAAGAAGGGGATCTTTTTCAGTTCGAGCTCGGCGTCGGGGGCCCAAGACAGGACGATCGGTCGGTCGGCCACCAACACGCCGTCATTCCGGGGCGGCCCGTCAGGGCCGAACCCGGAACCCACGACCGGGTGAGCGCTTTCGACCGGCCGGCTGTCGGCGGAGAGCGCGGTCGTGGGTTCCGGGTTCGGCGCTTCGCGCCGCCCCGGAATGACAGCGGGGGTGCCGAGATGCGACGAGCCGGCTCCGTCGTGGAACTCGAAATCGTCGCGGAACATGCCGAGCAGGTGCTCTTCCAGCCCCATCATCAGCGGGTGGACCCAGCTGTCGAAAATGACGTTGGCGCCCTCGAAGCCCATCTGCGGCGAGTAGCGCGCCGGGAAATCCTGGACATGGACCGGAGCCGAGATCACCGCGCAGGGAATGCCGAGCCGCTTGGCGATGTGGCGCTCCATCTGCGTGCCGAGCACGAGCTCGGGCTGCAATGCGGCGCAAGCCGCCTCGACCTCGAGATAATCGTCGGTGATCAGCGCCTCTAAGCCCAGCCGACCCGCCGCCTCGCGCACGTCGCGGGCGAGTTCGCGGGAATAGGTGCCCAGCCCCACGACCTTGAAGCCGAGCTCCTCGCTGGCGATGCGTGCGGCGGCGATGGCATGGGTCGCGTCGCCGAAGACGAAGACGCGCTTGCCGGTGAGATAGGTCGAATCGACCGAGCGCGAATACCAGGGCAGGCGCGAGGTCTCGTCGGCCAGCACGGCGGTCGCATCGACGCCGGCGAGGCGGGCAACCTCGGTGATGAAATCGCGCGTCGCGCCGACGCCGATCGGCACGCTCGCGACCACCGGCTGGCCGAAGGACCGCTTGAGCCATTGCGCGGCGAGCCCGGCGATCTCGGGGTAGAGCACGACGTTGAAATCGGCCTGGCCGAGTTTGGCGATGTCGACGGCAGAAGCCTGCCAGGGCGCGGTCACGTTGACGTCGATGCCGAGGTTCGCCAGCAGCTCCTTGACGGCGCGGACGTCGTCGCGGTGGCGGAAGCCGAGTGCGGTGGGTCCGAGGATGTTGCAGCTCGGACGCTTGCCGGGGTCGCGCGCGGGGCGCTGTGTCCCCGGTTTAGGCATGGACGGCCCCGCCAGCGTACGCACGAGCTGGTAGAAGGTCTCGGCCGCGCCCCAGTTCTCCTTGCGCTGATAGGAGGGCAGTTCGAGCGGGATCACCGGGATCGGCAGGCCGAGCGCCCGCGCCAGCCCCGCCGGATCGTCCTGGATCAGTTCGCCGGTGCAGGAGGCGCCGACCAGCATGGCCGCCGGCTTGAAGCGCTCAAAGGCGTCGTGCGCGGCACGCTGGAACAGGTCGGCGGTGTCGCCGCCGAGATCGCGCGCCTGGAAGGTGGTGTAGGTGACGGGCGGGCGCTTGCCGCGCCGCTCGATCATGGTGAAGAGCAGATCGGCATAGGTGTCGCCCTGCGGCGCGTGCAGGACGTAATGCACGTCGGTCATCGCGGTGGCAACGCGCATCGCGCCGACATGCGGGGGGCCTTCATAGGTCCAGACGGTGAGATGCATCGCTACACCTCCAGCGCCGCGCGGCGATTCAGGGGGCGCGCGAACAGCTCGGCGAGGTCGCCGGCCTGCTCAAAACCCTGGATCGGTGTGAAGACGAGCTCGATCGCCCATTTGGTGGTGAGGCCGCGATCCTCCAGCGGGTTGGCGAGGCCGAGACCGCAGACGGTGATGTCGGGATGGGCGGCGAGGCAGCGGTCGAGCTGGCGGTCGACGTCCTGGCCCTCGCTCAGCTGCGTGCCGGCGGGGAGCAAGGCCAAGTCGGCGGCGAGATGGTCCTTGTGCAGATAGGGCGTGCCGACCTCGACCAGCTCCATGCCGAGCTCGCGATGCAGGAAGCGCGCGATCGGGATTTCGAGCTGGCTATCGGGGAAGAAGAAGATGCGCCGGCCCGCAAGCGCCGCGCGCGAATGCTCCAGCGCACGGCTCGCCCGCTCGCGCGGCGCGGCGATCGCGGCCTCGAAGCGTTCGTCGGAGACGCCGAAGGCATCGGCTGCGGCCTTGAGCCAGCCGGTAGTCCCTTCCGCGCCGAGCGGGAACGAGGCGGCGAGGCGCTTCGCGCCGCGGTTTTCCAGTGCGCGCGCCGTCTCGCCCAAAAAGGGCTGGACCAACAGATAATCCGTGTTCGGCCCGACGGCCGGCATCTCGCCCGCCCGCCGCGCCGGCAGGAAGGCGACGCGTTCGATCCCCATCGCGTTGAACAAGCGGCGGAACTGGTCTTCGACCGCGTCGGCCAGCACGCCGACGATGAGCAGGGATTTGTCTGTGCTGGGCGCTTCCGCAGGCAGCGTCGGCACCAGTGCGGTCAGGCAGGCGTCCTCACCCTGCGTGAACGTCGTCTCGATCCCGCTGCCGGAATAGTTCAGCACGCGCACCTGCGGGGCGAAGCGCTGGCCGAGCCTGAGCGCGGCGCGTGACAGGTCGAGCTTGATCACCTCGGAGGGGCAGGAGCCGACCAGGAAGAGCAGCTTGATGTCGGGCCGGCGCTCCAGCAGGCGGGTCACGACCGCGTCGAGCTCGGCATTGGCGTCGGCCAGCCCCGCCAGGTCTTTTTCCTCGATGATCGCGGTGGCGAAGCGCGGCTCGGCAAAAATCATCACGCCGGCGGCCGACTGCATCAGATGGGCGCAGGTGCGCGAGCCGACGATCAGGAAGAAGGCGTCCTGGATCTTGCGGTGCAGCCACATGATCCCGGTCAGGCCGCAGAAGACCTCCCGCTGGCCGCGCTCGCGCAGGATCGGCGGGGCGTCGCAGCCCTGAGCCGGAACGACGGGTGCGAGCAGCGGCGCGTTCATGACGCCAGCTCCAGCGCACCGGAACGCGGCGAGGCGGCGGCCTGCAGCCGCGCCGCGCGCAGCTTGAGCAGGAACTGGCCGGCATTGACGACGTAGACGGCGTAGGCCGCCAAGGCGACCAGCATCTGCTCGCGCGGCGCCATGGTGCCGGTCAGGATCGCGTAAAGATAGAAGCTGTGCAGCGCGATGACGACGAAGGAGACCACGTCCTCCCAGAAGAAGGCGGGGGCGAAGAGATACTGGCCGAAGACGTCGCGCTCCCAGAGCGCGCCCGTGATCATGATGGTGTAGAGCACCAGCGTCTTGGCGACGATCGAGACGGTCGCCGCCTCGTAGCCGAGGCCGGTCGCGAGATAGCGCAGCACGAGCGCGAGGCTGATCAGGAAGACCAGGAACTGGAACGGGGCGAGAATGCCCTGGACCAGCGTCCAGCGCGAGGCGTCGCGACGCGAACGCTGTTCCCGCGTGTAGAGCGGCTTGCCGGTGGTTCGCGCGGTCCGATCCGACATCGGACGCCTCCGATCCGTCACGCCGTCGCGGGAAGCGGGGCGCTTGAATGAAGGGAGATTGGCGCGACGGTTTTCATGTGTCAACTCTAACTGACACTTTTCGGCATCAAAGCGTCATCAATACTGGACACTTGCAAAATTTGGAGTAGGCTCCTGTTCTGCGCAGCATGTCGTGCGCAGCCTGTCGCTCCATCGTGTCCGGCAGAGGTTCAGTCTGGCCTGCGCCGACCGCCTTACCCCTGCGTCAAGCTGCATTATACGCCCGAGTCTCTCGCGAAAGCCTGGAAGACGTCGAATTAACATGATTGCCGAGGGGCAATTGGCATGCTTCACTCTCCTGCAATAGGTCGAGAGGAACAGCCTTCCGGGTCGACAGTCGCTATCGTGCGATCGTCGAATGACAGGGCCGTCAGAGCTCCTGCGCCGGTGGGCCGCCTGCCTCAGGGAGGTGACCTTATGCCGGACTCAGGACGCGGACTCTTCGCGGCGCGTGCGCTCTCCCAAGACGACCAGATCGGATTATCGAGCCTGCGCAGTCCGCTGTGGTGCCCCGACGGCGACACGGCTCCGGCCCCCGAAATGCGCAGCGAACTCGCCCGAACGATCGAGGCGGAGATCATTCCGCGGCTGATGCTGGCGCACCGCACGACCGAATCGACGCGGGCGAAGCCGCCGGCGGCGATCCCGATCGTAATCACCGACACGGACGTCGCGGCCTTCTCCGAGATGATCGTACGCCAGCCGCTGAGCGCGGCGCGGGCGCATCTCGACAGCCTGCGCGAGCGCGGGCTTTCGGCGGAGCATGTGATAACGCAGGTGCTGTCGGCGACCGCGCGCCACCTCGGGGTGCTGTGGGAGCAGGATCGCTGCACCTTCGTCGACGTCACCGTCGGCCTGTCGCGGCTGCAGCAATTGCTGCGGGTCTACGGGCCGGCCTTCGAGGCGGAGCCGGCGCCGCAGGGCGCCGGGCGGCGCGTGCTGCTGGCGGTCGTGCCCGGCGAGCAGCACACCTTCGGGCTCGCGGTGGTCGAGGAGTTCTTCCGCCGGGCCGGCTGGCACGTGCAGTCGGAGTTCCTGCCGTCGAAGCCGATCCTGCTCGAACATGTGCGCACCGAATGGTTCGACGTGGTCGGCCTGTCGGCCAGCGGCGAGGTCGCCTCCGCAGGGGTCTCGGCCGTCGTCAGATCGGTGCGGGAGAGCGCGCTGAACAAGGACGTCCACATCATGCTCGGCGGCAACCTGTTCGTCGACGACCCCGGTCTGGCACTGTCGCTCGGGGCCGATTTCGGCGCGCGTGACGCTGCGGAAGCGGTCAACCGCGTCGACATGCTGTTCGAGGCCAAAAAGATGTCTTGTTGAAGGGCTTGCAGGCCTCTATCTGCAAGCTGCCGCACTCTCGGGCCGTCACAGTCGGAAACGGGCCTCATCTGTTATGAACGTCTTTTCGCCCCAGGCGCCAACGCTCGGTTTCAAGGGCCAGTCGGGCTGGCTCGGAAGGCTCGCGCCCGACGTGGCGGGAAGCCTGATCACGGCGGCGAGCGACATCGCTTTGGTTCTGGACCGCGACGGGCTGATCCTCGACGTCTCGCTCGGCAGCGAAGAATTGCGGCGGGAAGGCCACGAGGCCTGGATCGGCAAGGCCTGGGCCGACGTCGTCACGGTCGAGAGCCGCCCGAAGGTGCGCGATCTGATCGCCAATGCCGGGAACGACGCTTCGATCCAGTTCCGCGAGATCAACCATCCGCTCGGCGGTGGTCTCGACCTGCCGGTCCGCTATTCGGCGATGCAGGTCGGCGAGGACGGCACGATCATCGCGCTCGGGCGCGATCTCCGCAACTTCACCAATCTGCAGCAGCGCCTAGTCGAGGCGCAGCAGGCGATGGAGCGCGAATATGCGCGGCTGCGCATGGCCGAGACGCGCTACCGCATGCTCTTCCATCTCGCCTCCGAGCCGGTTGTCATCGTCGATGCCGGCAATCTGCGCGTGATCGAGGCGAATCCGGCCGCGCAACGCCAGCTCGAACCCGGCAGCGACCGTCTGGCCAGCACCTCGATCTTGGCCTGCCTCGCCAGCGACAGCGCCGAGGCACTACAGGCGATGCTGCGCGCCGTGCAGTCGACCGGCCGGGCGGAGGAGACCGAGGTCGCGCTGCTGAACAGCGGCAAGCGTTTCCGGGTCTCGGCCTCGGCCTTCCGCCAGGACAATGCGGCCTATCTGCTCGTGCGGCTGACGCCGCTCGCCGGAGCCGAGAGCAGCGGCGACACCGTCGCCAGCCGCGTGCTGGGGGTCCTGGAGAAGTTCCCGGACGGCTTCGTGGTGATCAGCCCGGAGCTGACGATCCTCGAGGCGAACCGCGCCTTCCTCGACCTCGCCCAGCTCGCGACCAAGCAGCAGGCACTTGGCGAGCCGCTCGAGCGCTGGCTGGGACGGCCGGGGATCGATCTGCCGCTGCTGATGGTGACGCTGACCGAGCACGGCGTCGTCCGAAACTTCACTACCATCATCCGCGGCCTGTTCGGCAGCGCCGAGGAGGTCGAGGTCTCCGCCGTGCCGGCGCTGACCGGCGAGGCACCGTCCTACGGCTTCGTCATCCGCAGCCTCGGCGTGCGCACGGCGTTGGAAGGCCATCGCGGCCGTTCGCTGCCGCGCTCGGTCGAGCATCTGACCGAACTCGTCGGGCGGGTCTCGCTGCGCGACCTGGTGCGCGAGACCACGGACGTGATCGAGAAGCTCTGCATCGAGGCGGCGCTGGAACTGAGCAAGGACAACCGCGCTTCGGCCGCGAACATGCTCGGGCTCAGCCGGCAAAGCTTCTATGCCAAGCTGCGGCGCTACGGCCTCGGTGACCTCGACGACGACGATGGCGGCGAACTGAACTGACATTGGTGTGTCAGTTTTACCTGACGATTTTTGTTCTATAACTGTCAATTTGGATTGACGCTTTTTTCCGGCCGGCCTAGCTTTCGCCGATGACGCGTCTCAGCATTCAGGCCCCGCTCGTCACGCCAGCCGCGCGCCCTTCGCCTGCGGCCGCACTCGAACTGCTGAAGCCGATCACCTGGTTCGCCCCGATGTGGGCCTATGGCTGCGGCGTGGTCTCCTCAAGCCAGCCGCTCGGCGCCCATCTGCCGGCGATCGGGCTCGGCATCCTGCTGGCCGGACCGCTGGTCTGCGCGACCAGCCAGGCGGCGAACGACTGGTATGATCGCCATGTCGACGCGATCAACGAGCCGCATCGGCCGATCCCGTCCGGCCGCATCCCCGGTCGCTGGGGCCTCTACATCGCGATCGCCTGGACGGCGCTGTCTCTGCTCGTCGCGAGCCTGCTCGGGCAGGCGGTGCTGATCGCGGCCTGTGTCGGGCTCGTGCTCGCCTGGGTCTACAGCGCGCCGCCGCTGCGGCTGAAACAGAACGGCTGGTGGGGCAATGCCGCCTGCGGCCTGTGCTATGAGAGCCTGCCCTGGTTCACCGGCGCCGCGGCGCTGATCGGCGGCGTCCCGGATGGGCGAGTGATGGGGATTGCGCTGCTCTATGGCATCGGTGCGCATGGCATCATGACGCTGAACGACTTCAAATCGGTCGAGGGCGACCGGCAGATGAACCTGCAGTCGCTGCCGGTCCAGCTCGGCGTCGACCGCGCGGCAAAGCTCGCCTGCTGGGTCATGGCGCTGCCGCAGCTTGTCGTGATCGGCCTGCTCTGGTCCTGGGGCCAGCCCGTCCATGCGGCGATCGTCGGGCTGCTGCTGGCCGTCCAGATCGGCCTGATGGTGCGGCTGCTCAAGGCACCGCTGGAGCGGGCGATCTGGTACAACGCGACCGGCACCACGCTCTATGTGCTGGGCATGCTGGCGGCTGCCTTCGCCCTGCGCGGGCTGTCGCTCGGAGGCACCTGATGCAGGCCGCGCCAGCAATCAAACGCCCGCTCGGCTGGCTCGGCATCGTCAGGCTCGGGCTCGTCCAGACGGCGCTGGGCGCGATCGTGGTGCTGACGACCTCGACGCTCAACCGGGTCATGGTGGTCGAGCTCGCTCTGCCGGCGATCCTGCCTGGGCTGCTCGTCGCGATCCATTATGCAGTGCAGGTGCTGCGGCCGCGCTGGGGCCATGGTTCCGATGTCGGCGGCCGGCTGACGCCCTGGATCATCGGCGGCATGGCGATGCTGGCGCTCGGCGGCTTCGGCGCCGCGGTCGCGACGGCACTGATGGAGACGGCATTCTGGCCCGGCGTCGCGCTCGCGACCGCGTCCTTCGTGATGATCGGCATCGGTGTCGGCGCGAGTGGCACCTGTCTGCTGGTGCTGTTGTCCCGTCGCGTCGCCGACGAGCGCCGTCCGGCAGCCGCGACCGTGGTCTGGGTGATGATGATCGCCGGCTTCATCGTCACGGCGGGCATGACGGGGCATCTGCTCGATCCGTTCTCGACGACACGGCTCGTCGCGATCGCTGGCGCGGTCAGCGCGATCGCCTTCTTTGTGACTGTGCTGGCGGTCCTCGGCGTCGAGGATACCGCGCCCGCGTCGCCTGCTGCGATATCTGTCGAGGAAAGTTCTTTCCGCGTCGCTTTGGCCGAGGTCTGGGCCGAGCCGCAGGCGCGCCTCTTCGCCATCTTCGTCTTCGTCTCGATGATCGCCTACAGCGCCCAGGACCTGATCCTCGAGCCCTTCGCCGGGACCGTCTTCGGCTACACGCCCGGCGCCAGCACCAAGCTCGCCGGCGTGCAGAATGGCGGCGTGCTCGCCGGGATGGTGCTGGTCGCGCTGGTCACGACCTTCGCCGGAGCCAAGGCGGCTTCGCTCAGGCTCTGGGCAGTCGGCGGTTGCATCGCCTCGGCGGTGGCGCTGGCCGGGCTCTCGGTCGCGGCCTTCGTTGGGCAAAGCTTCCCGCTGCGTGACACGGTGTTCTGCCTCGGCATCGCCAATGGTGCCTATGCCGTCGCGGCGATCGGCTCGATGATGCGTCTCGTCGGGCAAGGCAAATCTGAGCGCCAGGGCGTCCGGATGGGATTGTGGGGCGCGGCGCAGGGTGTGGCCTTCGGCCTCGGCGGGGCGCTCGGCGCCGGCGCGACTGATCTGGCCCGGCTGGTGATGGGCTCGCCGGCCTCGGCTTATGCCGCGGTGTTCACGATCGAGGCGGTGCTGTTCCTGGTCTCGGCCGGGCTCGCCATCGCGGTCGCGCGGCAGGCGAGCGACGCGACGCGTCGATCCGGCCCCGAACCAACCGGCCTCCTCGGCCAGGCGAGGTGATGGTGATGATCTTAGGCCATGACGATCCGATCTACGACGTCGCCATCGTCGGCGGCGGGCCGTCCGGCGCGACGGCCGCGACCGATCTAGCCAGAGCCGGGCGCTCGGTCGTGCTGCTCGACCGGGCCGGGCGGATCAAGCCTTGCGGCGGCGCGATCCCACCGCGCGCGATCCGCGATTTCGCGATCCCGCCCTCCCAGATCGTGGCGCGGGTGAACTGCGCCCGCATGGTCGCGCCCTCCAGCACCGGCGTCGATATGCCGATCGAGGACGGCTATGTCGGCATGGTCGACCGCGAGCATTTCGACGAATGGCTGCGGGTCCGCGCCTCCGAATCGGGCACGACGCGGATCACCGGCACCTTCGAGAGCTACAGCCGCGATGCCGATGGCACGGCGCGGCTGCACTACCGTCCCAAGTCCGAGGGCGAGATGGCGAGCCTGCGCGCCCGTATGGTGATCGGAGCGGACGGCGCGATCTCGAATCTGGCGCGCGCGGCCATGCCCGAGGCCGAGCGGCCGCCCTTCGTCTTCGCCTATCACGAGATCGTCCGGGCGCCGCAGGTCGCGAGCGCGCAATACGATGCGCGGCGCTGCGACGTGATCTATCAGGGCCGGATTTCGCCGGATTTCTATGGCTGGGTCTTCCCGCATGGCGAGACCGCGAGCATCGGCACCGGCAGCGCCCATAAGGGCTTTTCGCTCAAGGACGCGGTCGCCCGCCTGCGCACTGATGCCGGTCTCGACGGGGCCGAGACGATCCGGCGCGAGGGCGCGCCGATCCCGATGAAGCCGCTGAAAAAGTGGGACAATGGCCGCGACGTCATTCTCGCGGGCGATGCCGCGGGCGTGGTCGCTCCGGCCTCGGGCGAGGGCATCTACTACGCCATGCTCTGCGGCCGGCTCGCGGGCGAAGCGGTCGATCTCGCGCTGAAGACCGGCGACGCCAGAGCGCTGGCGACGGCGCGCAAACGTTTCATGGCCGATCACGGTCACGTCTTCTGGGTGCTCGGGCTGCTGCAGTGGATCTGGTATCGCAGCGACAAGCGCCGCGAACAGTTCGTAAAACTCTGCCGCGATCCCGACGTGCAGAAGCTGACTTGGGAATCCTACATGAACAAGGAGCTGGTGCGCGGCAAGTTCATGTCGCATGTCCGCGTCTTCTTCAACGATCTCGGCCATCTGCTCGGCGTCGCCCGCTGATGGGCTGGCTCAGCGCCGCGATGCTGGTCATGGTCATCGACCTCGCGCTCGCGATCATCACGGTCGAATGCGCGCTGCTGCTGTGGTCGTCGCGGGCCGGCGCCCGGCAGCCGGGCGCGCCGATCGACCCTCTGTTGCTGACGGTGCTGTCCGGCCTCGGGCTCCTGCTCGCACTAAGGGCCGCAGCGGTCGATGCGCACCCGGCCGTCACGCTCGCGGCGCTGACGCTCGGCGGCCTGGCGCACGTCGCCGACATGGCCGCCAGGCTGCGCAAGCCCCGCCTCGGTGCGGGCCGCTAGCGCTATTGCAGCACGCGCGGCAGCCACAGGCTGATCGCGGGAACATAAGTGATCAGCACGAGGCTCAGCAGCAGCGGGATCAGCCAGGGCAGGATCGCCATGGTGGTGCGCTGGAAAGACAGGTTTGCGACGCGGGCCAGCACGAACAGCACGAGTCCCATCGGCGGGTGCAGAAGGCCGATCATCAGGTTCAGCACCATCACCAGCCCGAAATGAACGGGGTCAATACCGAGCTTGAGTACGATCGGCATCAGGATCGGGGTCAGGATGGTGATGGCCGCGGTCGGTTCGAGGAAGCAGCCGACGAAGAGCATCAGCGCGTTGGCGAGCAGCAGGAACATCGCCGGCTCGGAGGTGAAGGCCAGAACCCAGCCGGCGATCATCTCAGTGGTGCGCGAGACGGCGAGGACCCAGCCGAAGATCGACGCCGCGGAGACGATGAAGAGCACGGTCGCGGTCAGCTCGACCGTCTCCATCGAGGCCTTGACCAGCATCTTGCCGTCGAGCGTGCGATACCAGACGATGCCGAGGAAGATCGCCCAGACGCAGGCCGCGATCGCGCCCTCGGTCGCGGTGAACAGGCCCGACGTCATGCCGCCGATCAGCAGCACCGGCGTCATCAGCGGCAGCACGGCGGCGAATTTGAAGACCCGGTCGGCGACGAGCAGCAGGGCGAAGCCGGCGATCACCGCGATGCGGGCCTGGATACCGGCCTCGACCGCGAGCCAGATCGCGATGGGGAAGCCTGCGACGACGGCAAGCTCGCCGAGCACGCCGAGGATGCGCTGCCAGTCGAAGGGGACGTCGCCGCCCCATTTGTTATTGTGGGCGTAGAAGCTGACCGTCGCCATCATCAGGAGGGCCATGACCATGCCGGGCATGATTCCGGCAAGGAAGAGCTTTCCGATCGAGACGTTCGCCATCATTCCGTAGACGACGAAGGGCAGGGAGGGCGGGATGATCGGCCCCAGCGTCGCCGAGGCCGCGGTGATGCCGACAGCGAACTCGATGTCGTAGCCGTGCTCGCGCATCGCCTTGATCTCGATCGTGCCGAGCCCGGCCGCATCGGCGACCGCGGTGCCCGACATCCCCGAGAAGATCACCGAGCCGACGACGTTGACGTGGCCGAGCCCGCCGCGCATCCAGCCGACGAGCCCGAGCGCGAAATTGTAGATCCGGTTGGTGATTCCGGCCGAGTTCATCAGGTTGCCGGCCAGGATGAAGAACGGCACCGCCAGCAGCGGAAAGGAATCCAGCCCGGCGAACATCCGGTGGATCACGACGAAGTGGGGCGCGATGCCGGTCGCCATGATGTAGATCAGCGAGGAGCCAGCCATCGCGATCGCGACCGGGATGCCCGACCCCATCAGGGCGAGGAAGAGCAGCTTGAACGACAGCGCGCTCATGACGAGGCGCCCATCGTCTCCGGGCGTTCCAGCACGCTGTAGCCGTTGCGCCAGTTGCGCGCCGTGACCTGGATCGCGCGCAGCGTCATCGCCGCGAAGCTGAGCATGACGACGCCGTAGACCCAGCCGATCGCGATCGGCGCGACCGACATGGGCTGGCCGCCGATGCGGCCGATGAGCAGCCAGGTCAGCCAGGCGGCGTAGCCGAAGAAGACGATGCGGACGAGGTCGACCAGCGTCGACAGCGGTCGCGTGATCCAGCGCGGCAGCCAGTGATAGAAGAAGTCGACATGGATGTGGCTGTTCTTGCGCACCGAGCCGACGATGCCGATGAACACGGTGCAGACCAGCAGGTAGCGCGCGATCTCCTCGGTCCAGGCGGCGGAATCGTTCAGCGCGTAACGTGTGAAGAACTGGTGGAAGACGGTGGCGCCGAGCGCGCAGAAGACGACGAAGCCGAGCCAGTCCTCGATCGCATAGACGGACAGGTCGATCGCCTCGTCCTCGACCTGGAACTCGCCCTCGGCATTGAGGACCTTGGGCATCTCGTCGAGCGAGGCAGGCGTCGTCATGGTCGCTCCGGGCGGCAAGACTGCCGCATCACGTCCGTGATGTCCTTGGCGTCATCCCGAACCGGCGCGACCTGCCGCTTGTCCGGGATGACGGCGCGGGTGGTCTGGGCGGGCTACTTCAACGCCACCAGCGCGTCGAAATCACCTTGGACGAAGCCGAAATCGGCCGGCTTGGAGCTCGCCAGCACGGCCTTCTGGAACGCGACCTTGTCGACGGGATGGATCGTCGAGGTGCCGGCCTTGACGATCTCCTGTCGCAGCTTGTCGTCCTCGTCGCGGATCAGCGTCGAAGCGTGGAGGCTGCCCTCCTGCATGGCGGTGACGAAGATCGCCTTGTCGGCGTCGGAGAGCTTGGCCCAGGTCGCGCCGCCGATCACGGTGTTGAGCACGTCGATGACGTGGCCGGTCAGCATGATGTGCTTCTGCACCTCGTAGAATTTCTTCGACCAGATCGTGTTGAAGGCGTTTTCCTGCGCGTCGACGACGCCGCTCTGCAGGGCGGTGTAGACCTCGGCCAGCGCGATCGGGGTCGGGTTGGCCGAGAGCGCTTTTGGGAAGGCCATGTAGGCTGCGGCGTCCGGCACGCGGATCTTCAGGCCCTTCATGTCGGCGGGCGTCAGGATCGGACGGCTCGCGGTGACGTGGCGCTCGGCGGCATAGGTCAACGCGACGATGCGATTGCCCGTAGCCTTCTCGTAGCCATCGGCCAAGCGCTTGTAGAGATCGCTCTTGGCATAGGCCTGGACATGGTCGAAATCGCGGAAGGCGAAGGGGAAATAGGTCACGCCTAGCGGCTTCGAGACCTGCGCCTGAAAGCTCGCGGCGCTGATGATGATGTCGACCGTGCCGAGCGAGAGGCCCTGGTTCAGGTCCGATTCCTTGCCGAGCGTGGCGGAAGGGTAGAGCTGGATCTCGTAGCGCCCGCCCGTGCGCTGCTCGATCAGTTCGGCGGCCTTGACCGCCCCCTTGTGATGCGGTTCGGCCGGTTCGTAGACATAGGCCCATTTCAACGTGGTCTGGGCCAGGGCCGGCAGCGCCCCGAGCGACAGCGCCGCCGCGATGGCGAGGCCGGCGAGCCGGCGTGTCGACAATATCGTCAGGCTCGTGGTCATCGCCGTCCCTCCTTGCCCGCATCGTTCGCGCGAGCTGCATTGGTCGGGGACAGCAAGTCGCATGCCAGAGCATGGCGGCGACGCGTCTCGAAACCGTGCCTTTCGCAGCCTGTTCCGTTTGCATCTTGTGCACATTGTGCACGCAAAATGCATGTGCTAGCCGGGCTGACGATCCCGCCGCCGGAGAGCCGATCCGATGCGAAACAGCCTGCGCACGCGCCTCGCCGGCGACGCCCTTTCGGTGGGCCTGGCGGCCTGCATCATCCGCACGCCCGAGATCGTCACGGTGACGCGCAGTTGCGGCTTCGATTTTCTGCTGGTCGACACCGAGCATGGGCCGATCGCGATCGGCGACGTCGCGTCGATCTGCGCGACCGCCTTCGAGGCCGGGCTGCCATGCCTTGTCCGTGTCGGCGGTCCGGCACATCCCGATCTCGCCCGTGTGCTCGATTGCGGCGCGGAGGGTGTGGTCGTGCCCCATGTCGAGACGGTCGAGGAGGCCCGCCACATCGTCGATAAATGCCGGTTCCTGCCGCTCGGCAAGCGCTCGCTGCCGAGTCCGCTGGTCAGGCTCGGTTTCCGGGTGCCGCCGGCGGCCGAGATGATGGCGCGGATCGAGCAGGAGACGCTGGTCGTCGTTATGATCGAAAGCGCGCGCGGTGTCGAGAATGCCGAGGCGATCGCGGCGGTTCCCGGCGTCGACGTGCTCATGATCGGCGCCAACGACCTCGCCGCCGATATGGGCCATGTCGGCGCGGTCGATCATCCCGCGGTGCAGGCGGCTTTCGCGCGCATCGCGTCGGCGGCCTGCACGCATGGCAAGGTCTTCAGCGTGATCGGCGTGGCCGAGCCGCTGCTCCGCTCGCACGGGCTCGATCTCGGCGCAAAGCTGATCGTCGCGACCAACGACATCAACCTGCTGATCGACCAGGGGCTGGCGACGGCCGCCCGGGTCCGCGCGCTGGTCTGAAGGCTGCCTGCCGGAAAGCGTTGACGGCCTGCCGTGCCGATGCGACCAATATACCGATTGTATGCAGTTTCGCGGCGTCATGCCGTCCGTCATGCAGGAGGGATCCGATGAGGTTCAAGACCGCCGCCGGCCTCGCACTCGCCATCGCCCTGTCTGCGCTGCTGCCGGGATCGCTCGTCGCGCAGACGCTGCGCTGGTCGGCGCCGACCGACATCGCGACGCTCGATCCGTATGCCCATACGGAGAGCTTCACCACCAGCATGCTGCACCATGTCTACGACCCTTTGGTGCGCCGCAGCCGCAAGATGGAGCTCGAGCCGGCGCTGGCGACGGGCTGGAAGGCGGTGAAGCCCGACACCTGGCGCTTCGAGCTGCGCAAGGGCGTCAAGTTCCACAACGGCAACCCCTTCGTCGCCGACGATGTCGTCGCCTCGATCACGCGGCTGATCGACCCGGCCTCGCGCGCCAAGGGCAATCTCTCGGCGGTGATCAGGGCCGAGAAGGTCGACGATTTCACCGTCGATATCGTCACCAAGGGGCCTTATCCCCTGCTGCTGAACGACCTCGCCGGCATCTACATCATGAACAAGGCCTGGATGGAGGCCAACGACGCGCTGAAGCCCGGCAACACCTCGGCCGGCGCGACGACTGCGGCCGCGACCAACGCGATCGGCACCGGCCCGTTCAAGCTCGAATCCTACAAGCCCGACGCCGGCACGACCATGGTGGTGAACCCCGACTGGTGGGACAAGCCCGAGCACAATCTCAAGCGCATCGAGTTCAAGCCGATCAAGTCGGACGCGACCCGGGTGGCGGCCTTGCTCTCTGGCGAGCTCGACCTGATCGCGCCTGCGCCCCTGCAGGACCTGGCCCGGATCGGTGCGAACTCCGGCTTCAAGGTGATCGAGGAGCCGGCGCTGCGCCTGATCTTCCTTGGGCTGAACCATCGCCCGGAGTTGCTGGCGATGCCCGGCCAGAAGAATCCGATGCTCGACGTCAAGGTGCGGCAAGCACTGTGGCAGGCGATCGACCTCGACACGATCCAGAAGCGGGTGATGCGCGGCAAGTCGCGCAACACCGGCACGCTGGTCGCCCCGCCGGTGCCGGGCTATTCGGCGCAAATCGACACGCTGCTGCCCTATGATCCGGAGAAGGCGAAGAAGCTGTTGGCGGAGGCAGGCTTCCCCAACGGTTTCAAGACCGGGCTCGCCTGCTCGAACGACCGCTACATCAACGACGAGCAGATCTGCGTTGCGATCGCCGCGATGTGGGCACGGATCGGCGTCCAAACCGAGCTCAAGACCGAGTCGCGCGCGACCTATTTCCCCAAGCTCGACAAGGGCGAGGTCGACGCCTTCATGCTGGGCTGGGCGACGCTGCCGCCGATGGACGGGTTCAGCGTGCTCTCGGCCCTGCTGACCGAGCCGAAAGAGGCCTATGGCGGCTCCAACCGGATGGGCTACGTCAATGCCCGGATCGAGGAGCTGACGCGGCAAGCGGCGATCGAGCTCGACGAGCCCAAGCGCCGTGCCATGCTGGTCGAGGCGATGCAGATCGCCAAGGATACGGTCGCCTATATCCCGCTGCACCAGCAGCCGGTGGCCTGGGCGGCGCGCGCCGGCGTCGAGGTGCCGCAGTTCCCCGATGAGTATGTGCGGCTCTGGTTCGCGCAGGTGAAGTGAGCGTGCCCGCAGACCGGGCCAGGCGATGCTGAGGCTGCTCCTGTCCCGTCTCGGCCAGGCAGCGCTGGTCATGCTCGCCGTCTCGGCGGTGTCCTTCGCGATGTTCCGCTTCGTCGGCGATCCCGTCGCCGGGATGGTGCGCGAGGATGCCAGCGTGCAGGAGAGGGCGCAGCTTCGGCAGGCGCTCGGGCTCGACCAGCCGGTGATCGTGCAATATGGCCGCTTCCTGTCGCGCACCCTGCAGGGCGAGCTCGGCGTCAGCTACCGCAACCAGCGGCCGGTCACGGCGCTGATCGCCGAGCGGCTGCCTGCGACGCTCGAACTCGTCATCGTCGCGACGCTGCTCTCGCTGGTGCTCGGCATCCCGCTCGGCGTGCTCTGCGCGCTCAGGCCCGACGGCATCGTGGCGCGCGCCGTGCAGGCGGTCTCGCTGATCGGCATCTCGACGCCGACCTTCGTCACGGGAATCGTGCTGATCCTGGTCTTCGCGGTGACGCTCGGCTGGCTGCCCTCGTTCGGACGCGGGCAGGTGGTGCAGCTCGGCTGGTGGTCGACCGGCTTCCTGACCGCGTCGGGCTGGAAAGCGCTGCTGCTGCCCGGCATCACGCTGGCGCTCTACCAGCTCACCCTGATCATGCGGCTGGTGCGCTCGGAGATGATCGACGTGCTCTCCAGCGACTATATCCGCTTCGCCCGGGCGCGCGGTCTGTCGAAACGGCGCATCCATTTCACGCTCGCGCTGCGCAACGCGCTGATGCCGGTGATCACGGTGACGGGTTTGCAGATCGGCTCGCTGATCGCCTTCGCCATCGTCACCGAGACGGTGTTCCAGTGGCCGGGCATGGGGCTGCTCTTCATCCAGGCGGTCAGCTTCTCCGACGTGCCGGTGATGGCGGCCTATCTGATTTTCGTCGGGCTGCTCTTCGTCATGATCAACACGGCGGTCGACCTGCTCTACGGGCTGGTCGATCCGCGGCTCAGGGTGCGGACGGGATGATGAAAGCCCTGCGTCGCGTCCCCCGGTCGGTCCTGATCGCTGCGCTGGTCGCGCTCGTGGTGATCGCCTGTGCTGCGCTCGCGCCCTATGTCGCGCCGTTCGATCCGACCAATCTGTCGAGCTTCAACCTGATCGACGCGGAGATGCCGCCGCGCTGGCTGGCCGAGGGCGATCCGCGCTTCCTCCTCGGCACCGACAACCAGGGCCGCGACCTGTTTTCGGCGATGCTCTACGGCGCGCGCGTCTCGATCGCGATCGGTGGCGGGGCGGTGCTGGTCGCCGCCGTCGTCGGCGTGCTGCTCGGACTGCTCGCGGGCTATCTCGGCGGCTGGGTCGATGCGCTGATCATGCGCGTCGGCGACGTCATCTTGAGCTTCCCGACGATCCTGCTGGCGCTGCTCGTCGCCGGGATCGCGCGCACGGTCTTCCCCAATGCGGGCACGGCGGAATGGGCGCCGGTCATCCTGATCGGAGCAATCGCGATCCATGAATGGGTGCAATATGCCCGCACGGTGCGCGCCGCCACCATGGTCGAGAGCGCGCGCGACTATGTCCGGGCGGTGCGCGTCATCGGCCTGCCCTCGCACAGGATCATGCTGCGCCACATCCTGCCGAACGTCATGGGGCCGGTGCTGGTGATCGCGACGATCAACCTGGCGGCGGCCGTGCTGACCGAGGCGACCTTGTCGTTCCTGGGCGTCGGCATGCCGCCGACCTATCCCTCGCTCGGCACGCTGATCCGCATCGGCAACGAGTTCGTCTTCTCCGGCATCTGGTGGATCGCGCTGTTCCCGGCGCTGCTGCTGGTCGTGTTGGTGCTGGCGGTCAACATCGTCGGCGACTGGCTGCGCGACCGTTTCAACCCCAAGCTCAGGGGGCGGTGATGGCCGAACCAACCCGGGTGCTGGAGATCGCGAATCTGAAGGTCGAGTTTCCGCTCGCTGACGGCGGCGTGTTCACGGCGGTCGAGAACGCTTCGCTGACGATCAGGCCGGGCGAAATCCACGCGCTGGTCGGCGAATCCGGCGCCGGCAAGACGACGATCGGCAATGCCGTGCTCGGCCTGCTGGAAAAGCCGGGGCGGGTCGCGTCGGGGTCGATCCTGATCGAGGGCAAGCGCTTCGACCCCGACGAGCGTGGCGGCGCGATCCGGCTCGGGCGCGACGTCGGCGCGGTCTTCCAGGACCCGATGACGAGCCTCAACCCGCTCTTCACGGTCGAGAGCCAGCTCGTCGAGACGATCCGAGCGCATCTGCCGATGGACCGCAAGGCGGCCCGGACGCGGGCGCTGGAACTGCTGAGATCGGTCGGCATCCCGGAGCCGGAGCGCCGGCTCTCGTCCTATCCGCATCAGCTCTCGGGCGGGCAGCGCCAGCGCGTGGTGATCGCCGCCGCGCTCGCCTGCCGGCCGCGCCTCGTCGTCGCCGACGAGCCGACGACGGCGCTGGACGTCTCCGTACAGGCACAAATTCTCGACCTGCTGCGCCATCTCGCCGACAGCCAAGGCATCGGCATCCTGCTGGTGACGCACAATATGGGCGTGGTCGCGCAGATCGCCGACCAGGTCACGATCATGCATCGCGGCAAGGTTATTGAGAGCGGACCGGTGGTCGAGGTTCTGCGCCGGCCGAAGGCCGATTACGCCCGGGCGTTGATCGGGGCGGTGCCGCGCGTCGATCTCAGGCTCGACCGCTTCCCGATGCTCGACGGGGCGAACCAGCTCAAGGCTGCGGCCGCGCGGGACGCCTTGCGGGCGAAAGCAGGGCTCGACAAGGCCGTGCTGGCGCCCGCCGGGGCCGCTCCGCTTCTGTCGGTCGAAGACCTCGTCGTGGAGTATGTCAGCGGCGGCTGGCTGCCCGCCGGGGCGGGCCAGCGCTTCCGCGCCGTCGATCAGGTGAGTTTCGCGATTCGTCAGGGGGAGGTCTTCGGGCTGGTCGGCGAATCCGGCTGCGGCAAGACCACCATCGCCAATGTCGTTGCCGGTTTGCGCAAGCCGAGCTCCGGGACCGTGTCGTTTCGTGGCAAGGTCATTGCCGGGGAGGCCGCCGCGATCCGGGCCGGACGCTCGCGCCGCGCCATCCAGATGATCTTCCAGGACCCGTATTCCTCGCTGAATGCGCGGATGCGGATCGGCTCGATCCTGTCGGAGCCGATCCTGTTCTACCAGCTCGCCGCGACGAAAGCCGAGGCACGCGACGACGTCGCCATGCTGATCGAGGCGGTCGGGCTTGAACCCGATGCGGCGAGGCGCTTTCCGCACGCCTTCTCGGGCGGGCAGCGCCAGCGGCTGTCGATCGCCCGCGCCTTGGGTGCCCGCCCGACGCTGATCGTCTGCGACGAGCCGACCTCCTCGCTCGACGTCTCCGTGCAGGCGCAGATCCTGAACCTGCTCAAGGACCTGCGCGACGCGACCGGGTTGACGCTGCTGCTGATCAGTCACGATCTCGCGGTGATCCGGCAGATGTGCGACCGGGTGGCGGTGATGAAGAGCGGCAAGCTGGTCGAGGAGGCTGCGTCCGAGACGCTCTTCACCGACCCGCAGCATGCCTATACGCGCGAACTGCTGGCGCTGGTGCCGACGCTCGACCGCATCCGCGGCGAGCCGGCCTGAGACAAGAACAGACTTCGGGGAGATGCCTTCATGATCGACATCCTCATCGTCAACGGCACCGTCGTGACCATGGATCGCACGCGCCGCGTCATCGAGGACGGCGCGGTGGCGATCTCCGGTGACAGGATCGTCGCGGTCGGGCCCACCGCCGAGCTCGAGGCTGTGCATCAGGCGAAGACCACGATCGATGCCAAGGGCAAGCTCGTCATGCCGGGGTTGATCGACGGCCACGCCCATGCCGGGCACGGGTTGATCAAGACCATGGGCGGCGGGCGCGGCGATCTCTGGTACGAGGCCTGCGGCACGGTCTACACCGTCGCCTCGACGCCGGAGTTCTGGCGGGCGGAAGCCAGACTGGCTGCGCTGGAGCGCCTGCGCTTCGGCGTCACCACCGGCGTTTCGCTGCTCGGCGGCGGCGATACCATCATGCGCTGCGACGAGCCGGCCTATGCCGACGCGCATTGCGAGGGCGTGCGCGAGGTCGGCACCCGGTCGGTCGTGGCGGTCGGCGCGACGCGGCCGCCGTTTCCGCGGACCTATGCCCGCTTCGAGAACGGCATCGCGGTCGAGCGGCCGGTCTCGTTCGAGGACCAGTTCTCGACCTGCGAGACGCTGATCGCGCGCTGGCACGGCAGCCATGGCGGCCGGCTCAACATCGCGCTGATCACGCCGACGCTCAGGGCCGAGCATGAAGCCTCGCTCAGCGAGAGCGACATGGCCGATGCCCGGACGCAGGCACAGAAGATGGCAGGACTGGCGCGCGAGGCGAAGCTCGTCTTCACCCAGGACGGCCACACCAAGGGCAGCGTCGCCTATGCCCATGCGCTCGGCATCCTCGGCGCCAACGCGCTGCTCTCGCATGCGACGGCGCTGAGCGAGGATGAGATCCGCATCGTCGCCGATACCGGCACGCATATCGCCCATAATCCGAGCGCGGTCGCCTCGATCCTGGCGCGCTGCCCGGTGACGGAACTGCTGGAGGCCGGCGCCAATGTCTGCCTCGGCTCGGACGCGACCGCGCCCGACCGCTCGGCCGACATGATCCGGCACATGCAGCAATGCATGCATTATCACCGCACCTTCCACCGCGATCCGAGCTGGCTGCCGCCGGGCCGCGTGCTGGAGATGTGCACGATCGACGCGGCGCGGGCGCTCGGCCTCGCCCATGAGATCGGCTCGCTGGAGATCGGCAAGAAGGCCGACATCGTGCTGCTCGACCTGCGCCGGCCGCATCTCTACCCGGCCAACATGCCGGTGTTCCGGCTGGTCTATTTCGCCAATGGCAACGACGTCGACACGGTCATCGTCGACGGACGGATCGCGCTGCAAGGCCGCAAGGCGATGTTCGTCGACGAGGACGAGGTGCTTGACGAGGCACAGGCCGAGACCGAGGCGATGCTGGAGCGGACGGGTTTCTGGTCCATGCTGGAGACGCCGGCGACATTCTGGGGCCATGTCCGCGCCACCGACCAGATCCGGCGCGGCTAAGCATTCTCCGGCTTGCGGCCTCATTGCAGCCGATTAAGAATGCCGCCTGCATACAGTGTGTATTCCGAGGATTTGCATGACCTACGACCTGATCATCGCCAACGGCACTGTTGCGACAGCGTCCGACACCTTTGCCTGCGACGTCGCGGTGCGCGACGGGACGATCGTGGCGCTCGGCCATGATTTGGGCAAGGCGAAGCAGGTGATCGACGCAGCGGGGAAGCTCGTGCTGCCCGGCGGGATCGACAGCCATGTCCATATCGCTCAGCCGAGCGGCGAGGGCATCGTCATGGCCGATGATTTCGCCTCTGGCACCATGTCGGCAGCCTTCGGCGGAAACACCACGGTGATGCCGTTCTGCATGCAGGAGAAGGGTACCAGCCTGCGCGAGACGGTGAAGGCCTATCACGGCTTGGCTGACGGCCAGTGCTACACCGACGTCGCGTTCCATCTGGTGATCTCGGAGCCGACCGAGCAGGTGCTGGGGCAGGACCTGCCGGCGCTGATCGAGGACGGCTACACCTCGTTCAAGGTGTTCATGACCTATGACGGGCTGGCGCTGAACGATCGCGAGATGCTTGAGGTGATGTCGGTGGCGCGCGAGACCGGCGCGCTTGTCATGGTCCACGCCGAGAACTACGACGCGATCCGCTTCCTGACCGACCGCCTCGAACGCGGTGGCCAGATCGCGCCGAAATTCCACGGCACCTCGCGCCCCATTCCGGTCGAGCGCGAGGCGACGCATCGCGCGATCTCGCTGGCCGAACTCGTCGACGTGCCCGTGATGATCGTCCACGTCTCCAACCGCGAGGCGATGGAGGAAATCCAGCGGGCACGCTCGCGCGGGCTCAAGGTCTATGGCGAGACCTGCCCGCAATATCTCGTGCTGACCGAGAAGGACATGGACGGACTCAACATGGAGGGGGCGAAATATGTCTGCTCGCCACCGCCACGGGACCATGCCAGCCAGGTCGCCTGCTGGGACGGGCTGCAGAACGGCACCTTCAACGTCTTCTCCTCCGACCATTGCCCGTTCCGCTATGACGACCCGGCCGGCAAGCTGATCCCTAAGGGCAAGACCTCGTTCCGCTGGGTGCCGAACGGCATCCCCGGCGTCGAGACCCGGCTGCCGATCCTGTTCTCGGAAGGGGTGGGCAAAGGCCGGATCACGCTGAACCAGTTCGTGGCGCTGTCGGCAACCAACCACGCGAAGACCTATGGCCTGACCAAGAAGGGCTCGATCGCGATCGGCATGGATGCCGACATCGCGATCTGGGATCCAGCGCGCGAGGTCACGATCAGCCAGTCGCTGCTGCATCATGGCGCCGACTACACGCCCTATGAGGGCATCGCAGTCAAAGGCTGGCCCGTGACGACGATCGTGCGCGGGCAGGTCATCGTCCAGGATGGCGTGCTGGCCGGCAGCCCGGGGCAGGGCCTGCACATCGCCCGCGAACGCTCGGCGCTGGCGGTGCCGGCGGGACGGGCCGCATGAAGCCGGATCGGGGGCTTGATGGCGGTGGCTCGCGGGTTCACAAGCCGCCCTGCAACCCGAGCGTGAAGACATCGCCATGACCGTGATCGAGCTGGCCGACGCGCCCGAACAGGCGGGCGGGTACAACCTCTCGAACCTCGCCTATAGGGCCGTCTCGGAGATGATCCGCGGCAGGCGGCTCAAGGGCGGCGAGCTGATCGTCGAGGCCAAGCTCGCTGATATCCTCGGCATCTCCCGCACGCCGCTGCGCGAGGCGCTGCAGCGGCTGGAAGGCGAGGGGCTCGTCGTCAAGGCGGCGAACCGTTCCTTCATGGTCCGCAATGTCGATCTCGGCGAATATCTGCAGAGCCTGAAGGTGCGCGAGATTCTCGAAGGCGAGGCGGCGGCGCTCGCGGCCGGACGGCTGTCGCAGTCGAAGCTGCGGGCCGTGCGCAGCGAGATCGAGGAGCTGATGGCGGCGACGAGCTATCACACCGACGCGCATTGGCGCTCCGACGACACGGTCCACGGGCTCTATATCGACGGCTGCGGCAATGCCGTGATGGGCCAGATGATCCGTTCGCTACGCGTCACCACGCGGCTGTTCGAGATCGCGCGGCTGGCCGACCGCGTCGGTCCGGATTCGACCGAGCATCTCGACATCGTCGAGGCGCTGGAGGCGGAGGACGCCAAGCGGGCGCGCAAGGCGGCGCAGGTCCATATCCGGAGCCTGTCAAAGTTCGCGCTGGACAATATTTCCTGAGTCCATCCTCAGGATGAGGACTGTGGGTTTGTCCGTTACGCCTTCGACCGGATCAGCGCCACGCCGCTCGCCACGACGATGGCGGCGCCGAGCAGGGTCGCCGGCGTCGGCACCTCGCCGAAGACGAGATAGCCGATGAGGCAGGCCGCGATGATCTGGCTGTAGATCATCGGCGAGACGATCGCGGTCGGCGCCATGCGGAAGGCCTGGATCAGCAGAAGATGGGCCAGCGTGCCGAAGAGCCCGCCGATGGCGAGCAGGCCCCATTCCCAGCCGGCCATCGCCGACCACGACCAGGGCAGGGCCATCGTGGTGATCAGCAGCGCGAAGAAGCCGACATGGAAAAGCATGGCGACAGGCTCTTCGTCGGCGGCGATCGCGCGTGTCAGGACATGGTAGCCGGCATTGGCCAGCGCCATGGCGAGCGGGAAGGCGAGATGGCCGCCGGCTTGCGGCGCGCCCGGCTGCAGTGCGACCAGGACGCCGCAAAAGCCGACGACGATCCAGAGCCAGCGCCGCCAGGACGGCCACTCACGCAGAAAAATGGCGGCGAGGATCGTGGCGATCAGCGGGGCCGAGAAGGTGACGGCATAGGTCTGCGCCAGCGGCATCGCCTTCAGCGCCAGCACGACGAAGACGGTGGTGCCGACCAGCATCGCGCCGCGGGCGAACTGGATGACGGGATGGCGCGTCGCCAGCATCCGCCTTGCGCCGAAGAGCGGCAGGAGCGCCAGCAGATAGAGAACCTGGAAGAGGTTGCGGCCCCAGGCGAGGAAGAGCACGTCGTGGCGGCCCGCCAGCAGCTTCAGGATCGAATCGAGGCTGACGAAGCAGAACGTCGCCAGCACCATCAGCAGCGCGCCGATCAAGACGGCGCGCTGCGTGGGTCGGGAGGCCGGATCAGAAATAGGGCGTGAATCCCGTCGGATTGAGCATCTTGATGCCGAACCATTTCACCCAGAGCGCATCGGTGCGGCCGCGGCGATGCATGTCGAAGATCGCGACGTTGAGCCAGTCCTTCAGTCCGGTCGAATTCTTGGCGATGCCGAAGCTGCAATAATACACGTCGACCGGCGTCTCGACGACCTTCCACTTCACGTCCTTGAAGCGGTTCATCTGCTCGCCGACGAAATCGATCACGTCGATCATCGCGTCGCCGCGCCCCTGCGCCAGGGCACGCACCGCATCGGGATAGTTGTCGAGCAGGGTGACCTTGGCCTGCTTGAGGTTGTCCTCGATGAACTTGACCGGCGTCGTGCCGCGGACCTGGATCAGGTTGACGCTCGGGCTGTCGAGTTCCTTCCAGTCCTTGTAGGGCTTGGCCTCGGTGGTCAGCACGCCGAAGACCTCGGTGTGGATCGGCACGGAGAAGTCGATCACCTTGGCGCGCTCGGGATTGCGCGTCATCGCGCCCATGACGAGGTCGATCTTGCCGGAGGCGACGAAGGGGATGCGGTCGGGCGAGCCGGTCTGGACGATCTCGAGCTTGACGCCGAGCGTCTTGGCGATCTCGGTGGCGAAATCGACGTCGAAGCCGACGATCTCGTTCTTGTCGTCGAACTTCGCCAGCGGCGGCAGCGTCGGGTTGACGCCGACCTTGAGCACGCCGGATTTCAGGATGTCGTCGAGCGTGCGGGCGGTCGCCGCATCTGGCAGGCCGAGCGCCGCGAGGCCGAGAGAGGCGGCGAGGCCGAGAACGAATGTCTTGAACATGATGTCCCTCTGAAAGGTCGGATCGACGCCTCGGCCCCGCCTTCGCCCGCGCATTCCGGGTTGGACATGTTGTGCCGATTGTCTATGAACTGTATACAACATGGGTCGGCTGTAAAGCGGCCTGCAGCGAGGATTCTTGCGTTCGGCATGACGGCGATGCGATTCCCGACAGGCGTCGAGCGAGGGGGCGGCGTGCGATTCAGCGTCGACGGGACGCCGGTTTCGGCGCAGCGCGGCGAGACGCTGGCCGCGGCGCTGCTGGCGGCCGGAATCCTGCGCCTGCGCCGCAGCCCGCGCGATGATGGGCCGCGCGGCGCGTTCTGTTTCATGGGCGTCTGTCAGGAATGCGTGCTGCGGGTCGACGGCGTGCTGCGCCAGGCCTGCCAGGTTCCGGTCGAGGACGGCCTCGCCGTCGAATTGCGCGGGTCGCTGTAGCGATGGCGATCGCACCGACCGGACGGGCCGATCTGATCGTCATCGGGGCGGGGCCGGCCGGCGCGGCCGCCGCGCTTTCAGCGAGCCGAGCCGGCCTCGACGTCGTCCTGCTCGACGAGGCCGCGCTGCCGGGCGGACAGGTCTATCGCGCGCCTCCCGCCGGCCTCTCGATCTCGGAGGCGAGGCGTGGGCCCGACGATCGCGCCGGCGACCGGCTTCAGGCCGAGGTCGCCGCTTCGACGATCCGGTGGCGCGGGGCAGCGCGCGTCTGGTCGATCTCTGGTGCGTTTCGCGTCGATGCCGTCACCGCTTCCGGTAATGAGAGCTTCGTCGCGCCGCGCCTCGTCGCCGCCACCGGCGCGCATGAGCGGCTGGTGCCGTTTCCGGGCTGGACGCTGCCGGGCGTGATCGGGCTCGCGGCTGCGACGATCCTGCTCAAGTCGCAGGGCATGGTTCCCGGCCGCCGGACGGTGGTGGCGGGCTGCGGGCCATTGCTAGCCGCCGTCGCTGCCAAGATCGTCACTGGGGGCGGCACGGTCGCGGCTGTGGTCGACCTCGCCTCGCCGCGCGATTGGCTCGGCGCCGTGTCGGGATTTATCCGCCGGCCCCGGCTGTTCGGGCAGGGCGTCGGCTGGGCGCTCAAGCTCGCGGGCGCCCGTGTGCCGGTGCTGTTTCGTCATACGGTGGTCGCGGCTGAGGGCGACGAGCTCTGCGAGCGGGTGCGCGTCGCGCGCGTCGATGCGGAGGGGCGCCCGAGCGGCGAAGAAGCGCGCGTCTTGGAGGCGGATGCGCTGGCGATCGGCCATGGTCTCGTGCCGGGCTCGGAGATTCCGCGCCTGCTACGGGCGCGGCATGAGTTCGAACTGGAACAGGGCGGCTGGACGCCGGTGCGCGATGCCTTCGGGCACTGCTCGGTCGCGGGGCTCTATGCGGTCGGAGACGGGGCGGCCGTCGCCGGGGCCGAGCCGGCGCGGTTGTCCGGCCAGCTCGCCGGGCTCGCGGCGGCGCATGACGCCGGCAGGCTCGACATGGATGCCTTCTCCCGCGCCGCGCAACCGATCCGCGCCGAGCTCGACCGGATGCTGGTGTTCTCGCGCGCCGTCGCCCGGCTGATGCGGGCGCGGCCGGCGATGGTCGCCGGCGTCGCACCCGAGACCGTGGTCTGCCGCTGCGAAGACGTGATGCGCTTCGAGATCGAGGCCGCGATCGCGGACGGTGCACGCGACCTCGACCAGCTCAAGCATTTCACCCGCTGCGGCATGGGGCCGTGCCAGGGCCGGATGTGCGGGGAGACCGCGGCCGAGTTGCTGGCGCGGCATCTCGGCTCGCGCGAGGCGGCGGGCTACTGGACCGGCCGGCCGCCCTTGCGCCCCGTCGCGCTCGCCGACCTGCTCGGCGAGTTCGCTTACGGCGACATCCCCGTGCCGACGCCGGCGCCGCTATGACGGAACGCTACGATCTTGCGGTCGTCGGCGGCGGCATCCATGGCGCGACGGTCGCGCTGTTTTGCGCCCGGGCCGGGATGAAGACGGTGCTGTTCGAACGCGGCAGCCTCTGCCGCGAGGCGTCCGGCGTGAATGCCGGCACGCTGACCATGCAGATGACGCGGGTCGCGCTGATCCCCTATGCGCTCCAGGCGCATGCGATGTGGGCCTCGGCTCGGGACTGGCTCGGCCACGATGTCGGTGTCGTCGTCTGCGACGGGCTGTCGCTCGCCTTCACACCGCGAGAGGTCGAGTTGCTCAGCTTCCGTGCCGGCAAGCGCCGCGAGGCCGGCGCGCCGATCGAGCTGATCTCGGCTGAGGCCGCGAGCGCGGTCGAGCCGGGCCTGGGTCCCGGCGTCCTGCTCGGCGGCCACTGCAAGGTCGACGGCTATGCCAACGCGTATCTGACCGGCCTCGCTTTCCGGCGCGCCTTGATTGAAGCCGGTGTCAGCCTGCTCGAGCAGACGCCGGTCACGGGCGTCGAGCGCGAGGCGGCCGGTTTCGCCGTCCTGACGCCATCGGGTCCGGTGGCCGCGACACGGCTCGTGCTCGCCGGCGGCGTCTGGCTCGAGGAGATGGCGGCCTGGCTCGGCATCGACCTTCCGATCAAGGTGCTGGTCAACCAGCTCGCCGTGACCGAGCGCGTCGCGCCGGTGATGCGCACCGTCGTCGGCATCGCCAGCGGGCTGCTCTCGCTGAAGCAGTATCCGCATGGCACGGTCGTGATTGGCGGCGGCTGGCAGGGCAGGGGCGACCGCGAACGCGGCGGGGCCGAACTCGTGCCCGAGAGCCTGGTCGGCAATATGCGCCTCGCCTGCCACGCGATCCCGGCGCTGAAGCAAGCCAGGCTCGCCCGGGCCTGGGCCGGGCTGGAAGCCGAGACGCGCGATGCGCTGCCCGCGGCCGGGCCGATCCCGGGGATCGCCGACGCCTATATCTGCGGCAGCGTCCATTCCGGCTACACCAGCGGCCCCTACATCGCGCGGCTGCTGGCGCAGCGGATTCTCGGGCAGAAGCCGGCCGATCCGCTGTTCCCGATCGACCGGCTGCTGGCGCCCCCAGTCGATCCCGCTTCCGCCCTTCCATCTGCCGCAGGCAAGGCCGCCGATGAACAGCCACAGCATGTCTGAGATCGACGCGAAGGTCGCCCGCGCCAGCGCCCGGCTGACCGGCATCCATGCCGCGACGGTGTGCCCACTGAAGCCGGATTTCAGCCTCGACGAGGCGGCGCTGGCCGAGCATGTCGGCACGGTCGGCCGGCATGACGGCATCGAAGGCCTGCTGATCAACGGTCATGCCGGCGAGAACTTCCTGCTCACCCGCGAGGAGAAGCGCCGCGTCGTCGCGATCTGCCGGGAGGTGCTGGGAGCCGAATTCTTCCTGACCAGCGGCGTCAACACCGAGTCGAGCCTGGAGGCGGCGCAGCACGCCGGTGACGCCGAGGCGGCCGGCGCGGACGCCGTCCTGCTGTTCCCGCCCAATGCCTGGGGGCTGTTCCAGGATAGCGAGTCGGCGCTGCTGCACCACCGGCACGCGATGGCCGGCTGTTCGCTGCCCTTCCTGCTGTACCAGGCACCGGTGGGCGCCGGGGCGATGCCCTATGATCTCGCGACGCTTGCCCGACTCGTCGCGTTGCCGCGCGTCTGCGGCATCAAGGAGGGCAGCTGGGAGGTCGCGACCTATGATGAGAACCGCCGCCTCGCCAAATCCATGCGGCCCGATCTCGCGGTGCTGGGCTCGGGCGACGAGCATCTGCTGACGAGCTACCTGATCGGCTCCGAGGGCAGCCAGGTCAGCCTTGCGGCCGTGACGCCCGCGCCGCTGGTCGCGCTCTGGCGCGCGGCCCAGACCGGCGACTGGGACGCCGCGCGGCACTGGCACGAGGTCATCCATCCGCTCGCCGGCGCGATCTATCGCGCGGCGCCGGGCGGGCGGGCGACGCCACGGCTCAAGGCCTGCCTCAAGATCCTCGGGCGGCTTTCTTGCGACGCGGTGCGGCCGCCTTTCGCACCGCTGCCGGCCGACGAATACGCCCGTCTCGAAAAGGCGCTGGCCCATGTCGAAAAAGCCGGCGCACTTCGTTGACAAAGGTTCGAGCGGATGCTCGGATTGCATGCTAATCGTATACAATGATCCGAACTGAGCCTTGCCACCCGTCGCCGACAAGGAGATCTGAATGTCCGTTCTGCGTCTCGGCTGCCTGCTCGCTGTGGCGGTCGCCCTGCTCGGTCCCGCCGCGCCGGCGTCGGCCCGTTCGCTCGACGACATCCTGAAAGCGGGCGAGCTGCGCGTCGGCGTCAATCCGACACTGCCGCCGCGCGCGCTGTTCAACGACCGGAACGAGATCGACGGCTTCGAGCCCGAGCTCGCCAAGGCGGTCGCGGAGAAGCTCGGCGTCAAGCTGGTGCTGGTCCAGGTCGGTTCGCCCGACCGCATCCCCTTCGTCGCAGCTGACAAGATCGACATCGTCATGGGCGCGATGAGCCGGACCTCGGAGCGGGCGAAAGTGATCGACTTCACCGCACCGATCCATTCCGAGAACTATGGCATCGTCACCACGGAGGCGAAGCCCTTCGCCAAGCTCGCCGATCTCAACAGCGAGAGCGTGACGCTGATCCAGGTGCGCGGCACGACGGCGATCCCCTACATCCAGAAGAACCTGCCCAAGGCCAAGCTCGTCCTGCTCGACAACTATAACGACCGCGATCGGGCGCTGGCGCAGGGCCGCGGCGACGCCTCCTTCGACGGGATCGACGCGGTCGCCTACCGGCTGAAGATCTTCCCGGCGATCAAGTGGAAGATCATCGCGACGCCGGAATACGGCGTCACCTATTCGAGCTTCGGCGTCGCCAAGGGCAATTACGGCCTGCGAGACTGGCTCAACATCGCGCTCTACGAACTGCATGTCGCGGGCACGGTCGAGGCGATCTGGGAGAAGTGGTTCCTCAAGCCGATGGACACGAAAGTGCCCGTCACGCCGTATTTCTGATGGTGTTTGACCGAATGCCACGACGCTCGCCGTCATTCCGGACAAGCCGCGCAGCGGCGCCGGTCCGGAATCCATCGAAGGGCGCCGGTGCTCTGCGATGGATTCCGGGTCTCCGCTTCGCTGCGCCCGGAATGACGGCGCCTTTGCCGGCAAACTCACGGTGTCCGGCCTGAGATGTCCTACACGCTCCAATACGGGCAGGTGACGCCTTATCTCGGCTATCTCGCCGGCGGCGCCTGGCTTGCCCTGCAGATCGCCGCGATCGCCTTCGTCATCGGCTGGGCTGTCGGGATCGTCTGCGCCTCCGTGCTAGAATACGGGCCGAGGCCGGCGCGCTGGCTGGTCAAGGCCTATGTCGTGTTCGTCCTGAACACGCCGCTGCTGGTGCAGATCTTCTTCCTGTATTTCGCTTTGCCCGACTGGGGCATCGTGCTGAGCTCGTATGGCGCGGTGCTGCTCGGCATGTCCCTGAACGCAGGCGCCTATCTTACCGAGATCCAGCGCGCCGGCTTCCGCTCGATCCGCAAGGCCGAGGTCGAGGCGGCGGAGACGCTGGGTTTTTCGCGGGTGCAGACCATCCGCTACGTCATCCTGCCGCATATCTGCAAGGTGCTGTTTCCGCCGCTGTCGAACCAGTACATCATCCTGACGATGACGACCTCGATCGCCGCGATCTTCGGCGTCGAGGAGCTGACCGGGCGGACCTACAACATCAACGCGCAGACCTTCCGCTCGCTCGAGATCTTCTCGATCGCGGCGCTGTACTACATTGCGCTGACGCTGGTCGCGAGCGCAGCACTCTACGCCGTCGGACGTTATTTCTTCCGCATCAGGAGCAAGGTGTTCTGATGGCGGCGCTCCTCGAGGAGGCCCCGCGCTTCTTCAGCTACTACAACATGGTCTTCCTGGGGCAGGCCTTCCTGTTCACGGCGCTGCTCTCGCTGGTCGGCTGCGGCATCGGCTTCCTGGTCGGTTTCGTGCTGGCGGTGCTGCGCAACGACCGCATCACCGGCTTTACGCCGCTGCGCTGGTTGGCGACCTTTTATGTCGAGATCTTCCGGCGCATTCCGTTCCTGGTGAAGCTGATGGTGGTGTTCTTCGCCTTCCAGCTCGTCGGTGCCGATTTCGGCATGTTCGCGGTCGCGGCCACCACGGTCGCGCTGTCGTCCTCGGCCTTCTCGGCCGAGAACATCCGGGCGGGGCTCGAATCGGTTCACAAGAACCAGTGGGATGCGGCCGAGGCGATGAACATGGGCGGGCTGACCGCCTTGCGCCGGGTGATCCTGCCGCAGTCATGGCGCGTGATCATCCCGCCCTCGATGACCTATTCAGTCGGGCTGGTGAAGAGCACCTCGATCGCCTCGCAGATCGGCGTGCTGGAGCTGACCTACGCCGCCAAGATCCTGAACCAGAAGGGGTTCTCGGCGGCGATCTGCTTCGGCACGATCCTGATCCTGTATTTCATCCTGTGCTACCCGCTGAACCTGTTCGCATCGCATCTGGAGACCCGGCTTGCCCCATCTCGCCATCGATAGGCTATCGGCCGACTACGGCGCGACGCCGGTGTTGCAGGATGTGACGCTCTCGGTCGAGCGCGGCGAGATCGTCTCGATCATCGGCCCGTCCGGCTCGGGAAAGAGCACGCTGCTGCGGGTGCTGACGGGGCTGCTGAAACCGCGCTCCGGCGTCGTCCATGTCGCCGGGGAGCAGGTCGATTATGGCAGCGCTGCGACCTTGCGGAAGGTGCGCGACCGCTTCGCCATCGTCTTCCAGCAGTACAACCTGTTCCAGAACATGACGGCGCTGCGCAACGTCACGATCGCGCCGACGATCGTCAAGAAGCGCGAGGCCGGCGAGGTCGAGCGCGAGGCGCGCCTGCTGCTGGAGAAGGTCGGGCTGTCGCATCGCATCGAGGCCTATCCGGACGAGCTCTCGGGCGGCCAGCAGCAGCGCGTCGCGATCGCACGCGCCCTGGCGCTGCGGCCCGAGATCCTGCTGCTCGACGAGGTCACCTCGGCGCTCGATCCCGAACTGGTGGCGGAGGTGCTCGACACCATCCGCGTGCTGGCCTCCGAAGGCATGACAATGCTGATCGTCAGCCACGAGATGGGCTTCGTCCGCGAGATCTCGAGCAAGGTCGTGTTCATGGCCGATGGTCGCGTCGTCGAGGTCGGACCGCCCGCCCAGATCTTCGACGCGCCGCAGACCGAGCGCTGCGCCCAATTCGTGCGCCGCATCCTCAGGCACTGAAGCAGGATCTGGAAGGAACGCCCCATGACCTATGGCATGCACTACCTCAAGGGCGCGGTGGACTGCCATGTCCATTCCTGCCCGCATCTGAACGGGCGCAGCGCGAACGTCTTCGAGTCGGTGCGCCAGGCGGCTGCGGCAGGCATGCGCGCCATCGGGCTGATGGACAATTTCCAGAATTCGACCGGCTATGCCGCGCTCGCCTCAGCCGAGCTCGGCCATCTCGGCATCGAGGTCTTCGGCGGCCTGATCATGCAGCCGACCGCCGGCGGGGTGACCTATGAGGCGGCGCGCAACGCGGTCGATTACGGCTACGGGCCGGGCACAGGCGCGCGCTTCCTGTCGCTGCCGACGCATCACACCAAGGCCGTGGCGAAGCGGGAGGGCCGCACGGGGCTCTATCTGGAGGCCGCCTTCGGCGTGCCGGCGAGCGGCAAGGTGCCCGATCCCGTGCCCGCGATCATGGACCTCTGCGTCGAGCGCGACATCGTCTTCGATTGCGGCCATGTCGAGGGCTGGGAGGCGGTGGCGCTGGCGCAGGAGGCCAAGCGCCGCGGCGCGACGCGGGTGCGGACGCATTGCGGGCGCTACGAGGTCGACGTCATCCGCGAACTCGTCTCGCTCGGTGCCTATGCCGAGTTCTGCTTCTTCCTGCTGACCCATGCGACGCAGGTCGGGCTGACCCATGTCGACCAAGAGAAGCATAAGGCGCCCGGGCAGACGGTGCAGGATCTCGCTCCACGCGTGCGGGCGGCGGGCGACCGCGCCATCGCGTCGAGCGATGCCGGCATGTACCTCCTGCCGCCGCCGGTCGAAGCCTTCCGCGAGTTCATGCTGCTGCTGGAATCCGAGGGTTTCACCGAAGCAGAGCTCAGGCGGATGAACACGGACAATCCTACCGCGCTGTTCAGGGTCGGCGCGTTCTCCTGAGCCGGTCGAGTTTCGAGGGAAACGCGGCGTCATCCTGGGCAAGCCGCGAAGCGGCGTAGATCCGGGATCCATCGGAAGGCGCTGGAGTTCTACGATGGATCCCGGATCGAGCTTCGCTCGCCCAGGATGACGGTGTGGTTCCGAGATAAAACAGCATACTTTGAGCTGCGGCATCTGTCGGCTCAGACGATCTCCGAGACGAGCTTCGCGATCAGGCTGTTGGAGAGGATGACCGGCAGCCCCGTCGCCTCGGCCGTCTGCCGGCGGTGGCTCTCGACGAAACCCATGCAGTCGAGCAGCAAGATCTGCGCGCCGCGTCGTGCAAGATCACGCGCCGCCTCGCCCAGTGCGGGACCCGGCGGGTCATAGGGCGAAGCGGCGGCATAGAGCGGCTCCTGCCCGAGCGGGCACCATTTGCCAGCTTCGCTCGCGATTTGCTCGGGGATCGGCACGACAATGCCGAGCCGGGCTCCCTGGATCAGCGCCGCGACCGTCGCCGGCAGGATGCGATCGGGCTCGACCAGCCGCGCGGTCTTGCAGGCGAGCGTCTCGAAATGGCCGGTGCACAGCATCAGGATCGTGCTGCAACCCTGTTCTTCGAGCGCGTCGAGCTTCGTCTGCGCTGCGGCTTCGGTGCTGGTTCGCCCGATGGTGACGGAGCTGCCGTCGAGCAGCCTCGTCACCAGCAGGGCCTCGCCCGGCCGGGGAGCGAAATCTCTGGCGATCTCGGCTAGGCTCAAGCCGTCGAGCACGCCGGCATGCAGGCGCGGCACGTCATCGCCGATGACGGCGTCTAGGATCGGGGTGATGTCGGCGCGCGGCGCCTGGCCGATCGTCAGGGTGCCGAGCTTGCGCGCCGTCATCGTCGTCGTCCTCTTGGAAATGCCCCGCGCGCCGTGGCGCGCAGGGTCAGTCGGCTCATTTCTTGCCGAAGCCCTTCAGCACCGAGTCGAAGAAGCTGTAGATCGCGTCGCCTGCGATCACGCCGGCGGCGAAGACCTCCATGTCGCCCTCGCCCTTGTCGCCACGCAGCTTCTCCCAGATCAACCGGCAGACGATGCCGGTCAGCACGGCCCAGCCCGCCATCGGGAAGTTGATCAGCAGCCCGGTCGCGAAGAGCACGCCGATCTGGCGCTTCGGCCCGCCGACGAACTGCAGGATCGCACCCGGGATCGCCCACATGAAGAGCGACCAGGCGACGCCCGGCGCGACGCCGGCCTTGATCGTCGCGGCATAGACCTTGTCGACGGGAGCGACGAGGTTCTGGGCGAAATAGCTCTGGTAGGAGACCAGCACGACCAGGCCGGCGATGACGAAGGCGAACATCGCCGCAAAAAGCTGCTGGCGACGCCCGTCGATCTCGAAGGCAGGATCGACATTGTTGCCGCGCAGGATGTAGCCGGCCTTGAGGTCGTAGCCCATGTCGGCGAAGGCCGGGCCCGTCGCGGCGGAGAAGCCGACGAGCAGCGCCAGCGCCGGCACCGGGAAGCCGATCAGCATGCCGATGATCAGCGTGATAAGCGCTACCGCGAAGGCCGGGAACCAGCCGGAATGCATCGCGGCGAGACCGACGATCAGCTCGTGCACATAGGCTGCGAAGGCGGCGTAGAGCACGAACAGGATCAGCATGCCGGGCGACATCTCGCTCATCAGCCCGCCCGCGAGCGCGATCAGGACGGCGATGACGAGATAGCCGACCGTGCCGAGCCCGAGCGCGCGGCGGACCTTGGCGTCCGACGTGCCGGCGAGCGCCTCCGCCGCGCGGGTCGCCTCGTTGCGCTGCATCAGCAGCACGCCGACCTGGAACAATGCGACGACACCAGCCCCGATCATGAAGCCATGCGGGATATAGGCGGCCATCAGGTCGCCCTTCGGGATCAGCATGGCGAAGGTCTCGTTGTTGAAGAGCTGACCGGAATAGCCGCGCAGCAGGAGGCCGACGCCGAACATGGCGAGCGCCCAGATGTTGCCGATGAAGGCGACGCCGAAGGCCGACATCGGGATGCCCGAAACCGCCGTCGAGCCGACGAAGCCGATCGCCGCGAGCGGGATCTTGATGAAGGACACCGCGATGCCGGTGACGAAGCCGACGCCCATCAGCACCGCCTTGCGGCCGCCCTCGTCGCCGGCCTTGATCGCCTCGGCCGCCGCCACGCCCGGAGGCCAGGCGCCCGTTGCCGGGAAGACGCGCGAATCGAACATCCGGTAGAGCAGATAGGCGTCGAGCAGCATCGCCATGAAGGCGCCGGCGAACATCGGCAGCACGAGGTCGGGCCGCCCGAGCAGGAAGGGGATGCCGATCGGCAGCAGCAGGCTGTTGGCGGCGCCGAAGGTCGCCGAGGAGATCGCGCTCTGGGCCAGGTTCTGCACATGGATCGAGCGGTAGCGCAGGAACAGCCCGATAGGCAGGCGCGCCAGCGCCATCGCGGCCATCGCGCCGATCAGCGAGGTGTTGGCGGTGACGCCGAGCGACACCAGCAACTGCATGCCGATGATGGCGCCGAAGACGCTGAGGATCGCGATCAGGATCAGCGTCGCCGGCTCGAACAGGCTGGGATGCTTCTGCGCCCCGGCCGCCGTTGGTTCAGTCATGGAAAAAGTCCCCCTCTTTGCCCCTTTCGGGTGGTGATCTCAGCCGGCCGCGCAGATTTCGGGCTTCGCCTCGTATTCGTCCTGCGCCGGGTCTGCTGAATTGGTGCGGTAATCCCGCTCGGCGGCCTTCACCGAGACGAAGCCGAGTGCGATGTCGCGGGCGACCGCCGCGGGCGCGCGCTTGGTCGCTTCGCCGTAGCCGGCGCCGCCCGCGAGCACGAGCTCGACGATCTCGTCTGGATGCATGACCTGGACCAGTTCGCCGGTGCCGACATCCTTGCGGACGGCTCCATCGGGATCGAGCACGCGGCCCGAGGCTCCGCCGCCCGGCTTGCCGCCGAACAGCCCGGGGATCGGGTTGTTGACCCCTTCCGGATAGAGCGAGACCAGCGTCGGCAGGCCGTCTGGGCTGAGCTTGCGCAGCCGGACGCGCTGGCCGAGGCCGCCGCGATGCTCGCCGGGTCCGCCGGAATCCTGCAGATAGGTCTTCTCGACGACGAGGACTGGCACGCGCGCCTCGAAGGTCTCGATCGAGGTGTTGGCGGCCGAGGTCGGGTAGAGCAGTCCCGATTTGCCGTCGCCATGGGCCGAGCCGCCCTGGCCGCCGCCGACGAAGAGCATGTCGGAATAGGTCGCGCCCTGCGCATCGCGGCCATAGACGCTGGCCGCGACCGGCAGGCCGGTGAAGGCCTGGACTTGGCGCGGGGCTGCGTCCGAGAGCGCGCGGAAGATGTTGGGGGCGATGTACCAGCCGGTGCGGGTGCGCAGGTTGACCGCCAGCGGCTTGTCGCAGTTCAGGATCGAGCCCTTGGGCGCATCGAGCGTGAAGGCGCGGTAGCAGCCGGCATTGCCGCGGACATTCGGCGTCAGCATGCATTTCAGCGGATAGGTCGCGTGCGCGCTGGTGTAATTCAGCGTGCAGTTGAGGCCGCCTTGCGGAAGCTGCGGCGGCGCGCCGGCGAAGTCGAGATGGATCGTGTCGCCCGCGACCGTCAGCGCCAGCGGATAGGTCATCGGCGTGCCCAGCGGGTTGTTCGAGACCGTGCCGTGATAGGTTCCGTCGGGCAGGGCAGAGATCGCCTCGCGCATCGCCTTCTCCGAGCGATTCTGGACGACGAAGGCGAGCGCGCGCAGGTCCTGCATGCCGTAATCGACCATGAAGGCGTTCAGCCGCTCGGCGCCGATGGCGTTGGCCGCCACAAAAGAATGCAGGTCGCCGAGAACCTGCTCGGAGTTGCGCACGTTCTCGGCCAGCAGCCTGAGCAGCGTCTCGTTGGGCCGGCCAGCCTCGTAGAGCTTCATCGGCGGGATCTGGAAGCCCTCTTCATAGATCTCGCGGGCCCGCAGCGAATCCTTGGTGCCGCCGATGTCGGAGACGTGGCCGACCGTGCCCATCAGCCCGACGACGCGCTCGCCGAGGAAGACCGGCGTAACGATGGCGATGTCGAAGAGATGGCCGGCGCAGAGCCAGGGATCGTTGGTGATCAGCACGTCGCCGGGCTTCAGCGTTTCGGCGGGATAGCGCTCCAGCAGCGCCTTGACCGCGCGCGGCAGCGTCAGGTTGAAGACCGGCATGGCGCGGGGCGAATGCGCCAGCGTCTCGCCTTCGGGATCGAGCAGCTCGCAGGCGAAATCCTGCGATTCCGAGATCACCAGCGAGAAGGCGGTGCGGCAGACCGTCAGCCACATCTCCTCGACGACGTTGACGAGGCGGCTCCACATGATCTCCAGCGAGATCGGGTCGGCCTCGATGCGCCGGGCCGCCTCCGTGAGCGGCATGTCGGCGGTGATGCTGATCTCGGCCGCACTGGTCCGCGCGACATGGATGACGAGGTTGAGGACGTCGTCGATCGTGACGCGGTCGCCGGGCGGGACGATCGTCGTCGCCTCGCGCTCCTCGATGATGGCGGGGCCGTCGATGGCGTCGCCCGAGCGCAGCGCGTAGCGGTCATAGACCGTGGCTTCGCTCCAGCCGGCCTCGAACCAGGCTTTTCGCGTGCCCTTGATCCTGGCGCTCGCCTCGGCCCCGCCGGTCGCGCCTGAGAGCGACAGCGTCGGCGCCGGGCCGACGCAGCGGACGCGGAAGTTGATCGCCTCCAGCCGCGCGCCCTCATAGACCGAGGTGTAGCGGGCCGAATAGGCGGTGGCGAAGGCGGCGCGGATGGCGTCGAGGCTCGACGCGTCGATCGTGCCGGCGGGCAGCGCGACGGCGATGTCGTGCATCTGGCCGACCAGACGCATGTCGGCCGAGCGCTCGACCGCGATCTCGGCCGGCTTCACGCCGGCCTCCAGCAGGTGCCTGCGGCCCTCCGCCTCCAGCTCGGCCAGCATCGCGTTGACGGCGCCGGCGTCGAAACCCTCGGCGAACTCGACCGGCAGCGAGCGCACGAGATCGAAGGAGAGCGGCGCGGCGAGGAAGCCGAGCGCGGAAGCTGCGCCCGAGGCCGGCGGGATGATGACCTCGCCGACACCGAGCACGCGCGCGACGTCGACGGCATGCGCCGGCCCAGCGCCGCCGAAGCCGACCATGGCGTAGCGGCGCGGATCCTTGCCCTTCTCGACGAGATGGACGCGGGCGGCCGCGCCCATGCTCTCGACCACGACCTTGTGGATGCCCCAGGCGGCCTCCTCGATGGAGAGGCCGAGCGGCGTCGCGACCGTGGCGACGGCCTTGCGCGCGGCCTCCAGATCGAGCGCCATGCGCCCGCCGAGGAAGAAGCCGGGATCGTAGTAGCCCAGCACCAGATTGGCGTCGGTCACGGTCGGCCTGGTGCCGCCCATGCCGTAGCAGGCCGGTCCCGGGTCGGAGCCGGCCGAATGCGGGCCGACCTTGAGCAGGCCGACCTCGTCGATCGCCGCGATCGAGCCGCCGCCGGCGCCGATCTCGATCATGTCGATCACCGGCGCCTTGATCGGCAGGCCCGAGCCCTTGGCGAAGCGGTTGACGCGGCCGGCCTCCAGCATCGGCGCGATCTCTGCGCGGCCATCCTCGATCATGCAGGCTTTTGCGGTGGTCCCGCCCATGTCGAAGGAGATCACGTCCTTGTGGCCGGCGAGCTCGCCGAAGAACGCGGTGGCGAGCCCGCCGCCGGCAGGGCCGCTCTCGAGCAGGCGGATCGGGAAGGCGCGCGCCGTCTCGGGCGAAACCAGGCCACCGGCCGAATGCATCAGCCTGAGCGCACCCTTGAAGCCACGCGCGGCGAGCTCGCGCTCCAGCCGCTGGAGATAGCGGGCCATCAGCGGTTGGACATAGGCGTTGGCGGCGGTAGTGACGAAGCGCTGGTACTCCCAGATCTCGGCGACGACCTCGCTGGAGATCGACACGGTCAGCTCGGGATACGCCTCGCGGAGGATGCGGCCCGCCTCGCGCTCATGGGCGGGGTTGCGGTAGCTGTTGAGGAAGCAGATGGCGACCGCCTCGCAGCCGGCGGCCACGAGTTCGCCGGCGGCCCTGCGCACGGCGTCCGCGTCGAGCGCGGTGACGATTTCGCCGTCGCGGTCGATGCGCTCAGGCACCTCGAGCCGATGCTCGCGCGAGACCAGCGGCTCGGGGAAGGTCAGGAACAGGTCGTAGATGTCGTAGCGCTGCTCGGTGCCCATCTCCAGGATGTCGCGGAAACCCTGCGTGGTGATCAGGCCGAGTTTTGCGCCCTTGCGCTCGATCACGGCGTTGGTCACCAGCGTCGTGCCGTGGACGATGTCGCCGATCTCAGCCAGCCCGATGCCGGCCATGGCGACGAGCTCCTCCAGACCGATCAGCGCGGCCTCGGAGGGGTCGTGCGGCGTGGTCAGGCGCTTGTGCAGCCGCACCGAACGCTGCTCGCCGTCATAGAGGATGAAATCGGTGAAGGTGCCGCCGATGTCGAAGCCGATGCGCCAACGCGTGCTCATGGAGCTCACTCCGCGATTGAAGGGGACAGTGGGATGAAGCGGGGGTCGCGGGTCAGGGCCGCGATCTCGGCGGCGCCCGCGCCGAGCGAGGCCACGATCTGGGCACGCTCTTCGACTGTGGCCATCGCCGCCGGGAAGGAGATGCAGAGCGCGACCGCGTCGCCGGTCGTGGGATCGCCGACGGCGACCGAGATCGCGCCGACGCCGCGCACCGCCTCGTCCTGCGATTCCGCATAACCCTGCGCCCGCACCGCCGCGAGGCGCGACAGCAGCTCATCCATGGCCTGCGGCGCGGTCGCGGAGGGCGGAACGAAACCCTTGGGATAGAGCCTGCGGACCTCCTCGTCCGGAAGGCGGGCGAGCAAGGCGCGGCCGGTGCTGGAGGCGAAGGCGGCGAGCCGGTCGCCGATCGCGGTGACGACGCGCAGCGCATGCCGGCCGGGATGGGCGGTGACGCCGATGATGTCGGCGCCCTGGCGCACGCTGATATAGCCGGTGTGGCCGACCTCCGCCGAGACGCGGGCGACGACCGCGTCGGCGCGTTCGATCAGCGAGGCGGAGAAGCGATAGACCTGCCCGGCCTGGTGTAGCAGCACGCTCGGCCGGTAGCGCTTGGTCTCGCCGACGGTCTCCAGCAGCCCGGCGTCGCGCATCGCCCGGAGCAGGCGCGAGGCGTTGCTCTTGGGCATGTCGAGCAGGGTCACGAGGTCGGTCACCGTCACGTCGTGACGGGAGCTGGAAAAGCAGCGGAGCACATCGGCGGCGGCCAGCAGGATCGACATCCCGGTGCATCTCAAGAAGTTCCATAAAATAGAACTTAGGTTGCTGATTTAGGAACATTAACAAGCCGGCTTCGAGAGTCAACGGTGTTCGACGCCGAGGGCGCGCAAGATTTCGGCAGAGCGGCGCTGCGTTGGGCATCGGTTGACGACCGGGCCCTGGATTGCGACTACCGACGGGTCCGGACGTGACGGTCGGACGAGGCAGATCAGGACAGGCCCGTGGCTCTCGCATCGACGACCGCATTGGTGACCGGGGCCGACAGCGACGGCATTGGCCGGGCCGTGGCGCTGACGCTGGCGATGGCCGGCGCCGATGTCGCCCTGCACTGGTATCGCAGCGAGGAAAAGGCGCAGGCGCTGGCTACGACGATCGGCGCGATGGGGCGCAAGGCCGTGCTGGTCCATGCCGACATGGGCGATGCGGCGGCCGCGCGCGTGGCCGTGCGGGCCGCGGCCGACGCGCTGGGCGGCCTCGGCATCCTCGTCTGCAATGCCGCCCGGATCCAGCGCAAGGCCTTCCTCGAGATCACGGACGAGGACTGGGCGACGATCCACGCCGTCAACCTGCAGGGCTATTTCGCCTGCGGGCAGGAGGCCGCGCGGCTGATGATCGGGCATGGCGCGGGCGGGCGCATCGTCATGGTGTCGTCGGTCAACCAGGCCCACGCCAACCCCGATATCGCGCATTACGTCGCGACCAAGGGCGGCGTGATGATGCTGGCGCGCGCCATGGCGCTCGAACTGGCGGAGCACCGCATCACCGTCAATCTGGTCGCGCCCGGCACGATCGAGACCGACATCAACCGCCACATGCTGGCCGATCCGGAGTTCCGCGCCCGCAAGCTCGCGCCGGTGCCGCTGCGCCGCGCCGGCCTGCCCGAGGACGTCGCCGGCGCCGTCGCCTATCTCGTCAGCGCGGAAGCCTCCTATGTCACCGGCTCGACCATCACCGTCGATGGCGGGCTGACGATCACCTGATGGATGCCGCCGCGATGTCCGACTTGCCGGTCCACGAGGTCTACGCCGTCCGCTTCGCGCATCACGCGCCGCGGCGGCGGGCCGAGAATTTCCTTGGCGGCGACGCGCATGACGGGCCGATGCCGTTCGACTATTTCGTCTTCGTCATCAAGGGACCGACAGGGGCAGTGGTCGTCGACACCGGCTTCGATACCGCGGTCGCGGCTAGGCGCGGTCGCCAGCATCTGCGCTGCCCCAGCAAGGGGCTCGCGCTGCTCGGCATCGATCCTGCCGAGGTCCAGGACGTGGTGCTGACGCATCTGCATTACGACCATTGCGGCAACCAGCATCTCTTTCCGCAGGCGCGCTTCCATCTGCAGGCGGCAGAGATGGCCTATGCCACCGGCCCCTGCATGTGCCACGGCATGCTGCGCGGCGGCTACGATCCTGACGACATCGCGGCGACCGTGCGCAAGCTGTTCGAGGGCCGCGTCGTCTACCACAAGGACGAGGGTGCGGTCGCGCCGGGGATCACGCTGCACCGGGTCGGCGGTCACACCGAAGGTCAGCAGGTGGTGCGGGTGATGACGCGCAAGGGCTGGCTGGTGCTGGCCTCGGACGCGACGCATTTCTTCGAGAATTTCGAGCGCGATATCCCGTTTCCCTGGGTCTACAATGTCGGCGCGACGCTCGACGGCTTCAAACGCCTGCGCGAGCTCGCCGGCGATCCGGGCCTGGTCATTCCCGGCCACGACCCGCTGGTCATGCAGCGCTTCCCGGCCGCTTCCGAAGCGGCGGAGGGGATCGTCGCGCGGCTCGATTGACGCCACGCGACGATCCGGCTCGGAACCCGCTCGTCATTTCGCCGGCACGATATCCATCGCCAGCGTTTCCTCGTCGCTGCGCAGGCGCACGGTCTCGGCCCGGTCCTTCCAGAGCGCCCAGGCATATTTGATCACGGTCAGCGGCAAGGTGGCGCGGTCCTTCATGAACAGGCCGGCGGCCTGGCTCAGCATGTCCTTGCGCTTTGTGTCGTCGAGTTCGCCGCCGGCATCGTCGATCAGCTTGTCGACGGCCGGATTTGCATAGGCGCGCCAGTTGAACTGGCCGAGCTTCCTGGCGGCGTCGTTTGAATGGGCGATCGCCGAATAGGTGTAGTAGCCCTCGCCGGTGATCGTGCCCCAGCCGGCCATGGTGGCCGAGAGTTCGCCGCGCGGGCGGGCCGAGAACAGGATCGAGACCGGCACGCCGTTGGGCACGACTTCGACGCCGACCCGGGCCAGCATCTGCACCAGCGTCGTGCCGATCTCGCGGTCGCCCGGCAGGCGGTCGACGGTGAAGCTCAGCGTGAACTTGAAGCCGTTGGGGTAGCCCGCGTCCTTGAGCAATTGGCGCGAGCGCTCGAGATTGGCTTTGGTGGCTGGGATGTCGGCATTGTAGCCGAAGATGCCCTGCGAGACGAGCTGCGTCGCCGGCGAGCCCATGCCGTCCATGGCGATCTCGCCGAGCTGGCCGCGGTCGATGGCGAGGTCGATCGCCTCGCGGACGCGCGGATCGCGGAAGGGGTTCTCGGGCAGGGCCGAGCCATCCTTGGCGCTGACCTGCGGCGTCTTCTCGCGCAGGTCGAAATCGAGCAGGAAGACGAAGATCGTGTCCTGTGTCGGGACGGCGAGCTTGGTGTCCTTCTGCAGCGCCGCGACGTCGTTGGCGGAGACGCGCGCGATCATGTCGACCTGGCGGGCGCGCAGTTGCGCGACGCGGGCGGCGTCGTTGGCGATCTCCTTGCGCACGACGCGCTGCCAGGGCTGCGGGCCGCCCCAATAGCCGTCGAAGCGATCGAGCGTGAGATCGGCCTTCGGCGTCCAGGAGACGAGCTTGTAGGGTCCGGTGCCGATCGCGGCCTTGCCGGAGTTGAAAGTCTCGTTCGAGGTCTCGCGGGTCAGGCCGGCCGCCGCCTTCGACGAGACGATGAAGAGCCTGACGAGATCGTTGGGCAGGGTCGGCGCCGGCCCGTCGGTCGTCAGATGGACGGTCAGGGAATCGACGATCCTGACCTCCTTGACGCGGCGGGTGTAGAGCGTCGCGGGATTGGGACCGGTGACGTTCGGGATGCGCTCGATCGAGAATTTCACGTCTTCGGCGGTGAAGTCCGAGCCGTCGTGGAATTTGACGCCCTTGCGCAGCTTGAACTCCCAGGTGGTGGCGTCGACCGGCTTCCAGGACTCGGCGAGGCCGGGTTCGACCTGCAGCTTTTCGTTTGATTTCACCAGCGTGTCGAAGATGTGCTTCAGCGCCTCGACATGGACGCCGAGCGCGCTGAAATGCGGGTCCATCGATTCAGGCCCGGCGCGGACGCCCATGGTCAGGGTCTGCGCCTGCGCCTGCGCCTGCGCCATCGTCGCGCCCGCCAGACCGATGGCGAGGCAAAAGCCGCGCAAAAATTTCGTGATCGAGAGTTTCGTGCTCATGATGTTGCTCTCCCCTTGTGTCGTCGTCGATCATGCGCCTGTTTCGATCGCATCCGCCATGCCGGACGGGCTATGCCGCCCCGTGCTCGGCCGCCTTCTTGATCTCGACTTTCTGCGGCACCAGCCCGTGGCCCTTCTCCATGTCCTGGAAAACGCGGCAGGCGGCCTCGAAGACCGGCATGCCGCAGGGCAAGGCGGCCATGAAGGCGGCCTCGCGGACCTCGTCCCAGGTCGCGCCGGCCTTCATGGCGCGCGCCGCACTCCACTCGATGCCCTCGCGATCGCCCTTGGCGGCGGTGGTGACGCCGACCATGACGAGGAAGCGCGTCTTCAGGTCGAGCGCCCGGCCCTCCTCGTCGCCGAAGATGACGAAGGAGGCGAGGTCGCCATAGCGGCGAACGAATTCCGGGTTGAGGTCGGCGAGGACCTCGTGCAGCGGCAGGGTGTAGCCGCGCACGGCGCGGATCTTGTCGAGTTCGGCCTGGCCTTCGGGGGTCATGGTTGGCTCCTGCGTTGAAGGGTGGATGCGTTCAGATCTTGCGGGCGACGAGCTCGCCCTCGCGGATGGCGTCGCTGACGCGGCGCGGCGCCATGCAGTCGCCGATCATGTGCAGGCTCGGGATCGAGCTCGCGGCGCGAAGCTCGTGGAACAGCCTGTCGTTGGCGGATGACCCCAGCACCAGCACGACCGTGTCGGCCGGATGCTGGTGCACTTGCTGAGTGAAGACGTCGCGCTCGCTGATGCTGTCCCGGCCGATCGCGGTGATCTCCCGATCGCAGCGGAAGACGACGCCCATGCGCCGCAGCCGGCCATAGACCTTGCCCCAGTCGCGGCTGGCGGCGAGGCCGGGCGCAGCCTGGCCGAGCGGGGTGACGAAGGCCACCTCGTGGCCGAGACCGGCGAGATGGTCGGTCACCACGACGCCCTGGCGGCCACCGAGCGCATCATAGACGATGACGCGCTTGCCGATCGGTCGTGCGGCCTCCTGGCCCAGCACCTCGGCCAGCGTCAGTACATGCGGCTGGTCGGCACCGGGCAGGACCTCGCCGGCCCAGCGCGCCGGGCGCAATTGCGTCCAGCCATGGCGCAGCGGCGTCGAGCCGGTCGCGAGCACGGCTGCATCGAAACCGTCGAGATCTGCGGCCGTCGCCTTCGTGCCGAGGCGGATCGCCGCGCCGCCGCGCTCGAGTTCGCCCTTGAGATGGTCGAGGATGCCGCGCAGTTCGCGCCTGATCTCGGCGCGGGTGAACCAGGCGGCCTGGCCGCCGAGCTCCTGGCGGGCCTCGAACAAGGTGACGTCGTGGCCGCGCTTCGCAAGCGTCGCGGCCGCTTTCATCCCGCCCGGACCACCGCCGACGACGGCGACCTTCTTTCGCGAGGGGGCAGACGCCAGCGTGCCCTCGCCGATCTCGCGCTCGGCGCCGGCCGCGGGGTTGTGGATGCAGGCGATCGGCGCCTGGGCGAAGATCGATTCCATACACCAGTTGGCGCCGACGCAGGGGCGGACCTCGTGCTCCCGGCCTTCCAGCGCCTTGGCAGCCCAGAACGGATCGGCGATCAGCGCCCGCGACAGGCCGATGAAGTCGCAGGCGCCCTCGGCGAGGAACGCTTCGCCCTCGGCCGGGGTGACGATGCGCCCGACGCCGACGACCGGCAGGCCGACCGCCTGCTTGACGATCCGCGTCGCCGGGAGCTGGAAGCCGTGTTCCTCTGGCGAGGTCGGATAGATCAGCATCCGGTTGAGATAGGTGCCCTGGCTGCAGGAGACGTAGTCGAGCTTGCCGGTTGCCTCGAGCCGCTGCGCGATCTGCGCCCACTCATGCGGGCCGAGGCCGCCCTCCATGGCGTCGTCCGAATTGATCCGGATGCCGACGATCAGCTCCGGCCCGGTTTCCTCGCGGGTCGCGTCGATGATCTCGGTGACGATGCGCAGCCGGTTCTCCAGGCTGCCGCCATAAGCGTCGCTGCGGTGGTTGGTCGCCGGCGAGAGGAACTGGCCGAGCAGATAGCCATGCGCCATGCCGTGGACCTCGACGCCGTCGAGCCCGCCCTCGCGGGCGTAGCGGGCCGAGAGCCGGTAGCCCTCGACGATCTCGGCGATGTCGTCTTGCGTCATCACATGCGGCATCTCACGATAGACCGCGCAGGGGATGGCGGAGGGCGCCCAGACCGGCAGGCCATTGGCGACGGAGTTGGTCTGGCGGCCGCGATGCCAGGGCTGCGCCAGGATTTTTACGCCATGGGCGTGCACCGCGTCGGCGATCTTGCGGTATTGCGCGACCATGCGCGGATCGAAGGCGAAGGCCTTGCCCTTGTAGGGCTGCGTCGTCGGATGGGCGGCCATCGCCTCCATGGTGATGACACCGACGCCGCCCTTGGCGCGCTCGACATAGTAGGCGATGTGATCGTCGGTGAAGAGATGGTCCTTCACCAGGAGCGTCGCATGGGCCGTCATCCAGATGCGGTTCTTCGCCGTCTGGCGGCCGAGCCGGCAGGGCTCGAAGAGATGCTTGAACGCGGTCACGCGGCGGTCCTCTCAGTGATCAGGTTCGTGGCGTCGGCGATGCGCGTGCAAGCCGCGAGCTGGCCGCCCGCCGTCGGCACGAGCTCCGGCGGCCGGGCGCGGCAGTCGTCGCGGACCAGCGGGCAGCGCGAGGCGAAGGGGCAGCCCGGCGGCAGGTCGACCGGGCTCGGGATCTCGCCTTCGAGCACGATGCGCCGGCGCTGCTCGCGCGGGTCGGAAGAGAGATGGGCCGAGAGCAGTGCTTGGGTGTAGGGATGCTGCGGGTGGCTGAAGATCGCGGCGGCGCTGCCGATCTCGACGACGCGGCCGAGATAGAGCACCAGCACCCGGTCGCAGATCAGCCGGACCGTGCCGAGATCGTGACTGATGAAGATCATGGCGAGGCCGAGCTCGCGCTTCAGCTCCAGCAGCAGGTCGAGAATGCCGGCGCGGACCGAGAGATCGAGCGAACTCGTCGGCTCGTCGAGCACGAGCAGGCGCGGGCCGCTCGCCAAGGCCCGGGCGATGCAGACGCGCTGGAGCTGCCCGCCCGACAGATCGGCCGGCAGCCGCGTCAGTAGCGCGTCGGAGAGGCGCACGCGCCGGGCGAGCTCGCTGACGCGGCGGCGGCGGGCGGCGGTATCGAGATCGGTGTGGAGCTTCAGCGGCTCCTCGATCAGGTAGCCGACGCTGAGGCGGGGATTGAGCGAGGCCCAGGGGTCCTGGAAGACCATCTGCAGGTCGGAGCGCAGCCTGCGCATGTCGCCGGCCGAGAGCTTCGCCAGATCGTTGCCCTCAAACAGGATGCGGCCGTCGGAGGCCTCGACCAGCCGCGTCACCAGCCGGCCGAGCGTCGATTTGCCGGAGCCGCTCTCGCCGACGATACCCAGGATTTCGCTGGCGGCGAGCGAGAGGCTGACGGCGTTGACGGCGCGCACGGCCTGCGCGCCCTCGCCGAAGCGCTTCGAGACGGCATCGACCGCGAGCAGCTCAGCCATGGGCCACCCGCTCGACATGGTGGCAGAGCACATGGTGGCCAGGCGCGTAGTGGCCCTCGCGCGGCAGGACGATGCGCGGCGGCGGCTCGCGGCAGGCGGTGTCGGAGAAGCCGCAGCGCTCCTGATAGACGCAGCCCGGCGGCAGCGCGTAGAGGTCAGGCGGCGCGCCGCCCGGCGGGGCGGGATGACCCTGCGCGATGCGCTCCGGCGTCGAGGCGATCAGCGCGCGGGTATAGGGATGGGCCGGCTGGACCAGTACCTCGCCGACCGGCCCGCCCTCGACGATGGTGCCGGCGAACATCACCGCGACCTGGTCGCAATATTGCGCGACGACGCCGAGGTCGTGGGTGATGATCAGGAGGCCCATGCCGCGGTCGCGGACGAGACGGCGCAGCAGGTCTAGGATCTGGGTCTGGACGGTGACGTCGAGCCCCGTCGTCGGCTCGTCGGCGATCAGCAGCAGCGGGTCGTTGGCGAGCGCCATCGCGATCAGCACGCGCTGGGCCATGCCGCCCGACAGCTCGTGCGGCCAGGCCCTGGCGCGGCGCTCCGGGTCGGGGATGCCGACGGCGGCGAGCAGTTCGACGGCGCGGCGTCGCGCGGCCGCCTTGCCGATCCGGCGATGGGCGCGCTGGACGCGGGCGATCTGGGCGCCGATGCGCGACAGCGGGTCGAGCGAGGTCTTGGGGCTCTGCACGACGAGCGCCATCGCCGCGCCGCGGAGCGCGTTCAGCGCGTCCTCGCCGAGCGTGGTCAGGTCCCGGCCATCGAGCCGGACCGTGCCGCCGGACAGGCGCGCAGGCGCGCGGAGCAGGCCCATCACCGCCTGCGCCGTCAGCGACTTGCCGGCACCGGTCTCGCCGACGAGGCCGAGGATTTCGCCGGCCGCGAGATCGAACGTCACGCCGTTCAGAGCGCGCGCGACGCGCGGTCGGCCGAGCGCGTCCTCGTCGACGAAGCGGACATCGAGATCGGCGACCGAGAGCAGGGTCATGACGGCTCGCTCATGACGCCTTGCCCTTGCGACGCGGATCGAGCCAGTCCTGCACCGCGTCGCCCGACATGTTGAAGCCGAGCACGAGCAGCACCAGCGCGACGCCGGGGAAGAGCGCGACCCACCAGTCGCCCGCGACCATCTGCTCGGCGCCCTGCCGGATCATCGCCCCCCATTCCGGCGTCGGCGGCTGCACGCCGACGCCGACGAAGGCGAGCGTCGCGCTGACCCGGATCGTCCAGGCCAGGCGGACGGCGCTCTGCGCCAGCGCGCCTTTGATGGCGTTGGGCAGGATATGGATGAAGAGGATGCGCCGCAGCGGGTTGCCGGCCGCGACCGCCGCCTCGACGAAGCCGCTGGAGCGCAGCGCCAGCACCTCGGCCCTGACTACGCGCACGAAGATCGGCGCGTCGACGAGACCGATGACGAAGACGATCTTGCCGAGCGAGTTGCCGGTCGCGGCGACGATCGCCATGGCGAGGATGATCGAGGGGAAGATGCGCAGCGCGTCCGTGGTGCGCAGGATCGCCTCGTCGAGCAAACCGCCGCGATAGCCCGCGACGAGCCCGAGCGGCACGCCGATCGAGATCGCGATCAGGACGGCCGGCACGGCGATGCCGAAGGCGAGCCGGCTGCCGTGGACGATGCGGCTGAAGACGTCCATGCCGGCGCCGTCGGTGCCGAGCCAGAAGCGCGTGGACGGCGGTTTCAGCACCTCGTAGGGGTTGGCCTGAAGCGGATCATGCGGCGCGATCCAGGGCGCGAAGATCGCCAGCAGCGCGAAGGCGAGCACGATACCGGCTCCGATCGCTGCGGTCGGCGAGCGCCGCGCCAGCGCCCGCAGCCGCAGCGCGACGATCGCGAGGTGGCCGGGCTCGGCGGTCGGTGCGGCGAGCCCGCTCATGCGGCCCGCGCCCGCGGTTCGAGCAGCAGCACGACGAGATCGACGATCAGGAAGATCACCAGCGAAAACAGCGTGACGTAAAGCACATAGCCCTGCACGGCGGTGAAATCGCCCTGGATGATCGCCGACAACCCGTATTGCCCGGCGCCGCCCCAAGCGAAGACGAGCTCGATCAGCGAAGAGGTGCCGACGAGGCCTGCGATCTCGGTGCCGATGAAGGTGATCAGCGGCACCAGGCTGTTGCGCAGCACGAGCTGCTTCATCGTCCGGCGCGGCAGGCCCGAGGCGCGGGCATAGCGGACGAAGTCGCTGCCGAGAACGTCGAGCGCGATCGCCCTTGTCTGCTTGACGATGGGGGCGGCGGAGACGATGGCGAGGCAGATCACCGGCAAGGCGAGCTGGGTCACCGCCGAGCGGAAGGCCTCGCCATCGGCGGCGATCAGCGCGTCCAGCACATAGCTGCCTGTGACGAGCGGCGGCGGCGTTACCATCAGGCTGATCCGGCCCATCGGCGGCGGCGCCCAGCCGAGCAGATAGAAAAACAGGAAGACCGCGATCAGGCCGAGCCAATAGGTCGGAATCGAGAAGCCGAGCAGGGAGAGGAAACGGCTGGCATGGTCAAAGCGCCCGTCGGGCCGGCTCGCGGCATGCAGCCCGGTCGGGATGCCGACGAGCGCGCCGAGCCCGATGCCGAGGATCAGCAGCTCCAACGTCGCCGGGATGCGGGCGAGCAGGTCGCCCAGTACCGGCCGGGAGTTCAGCCAGGAGGTGCCGAGATCGAGGCTCAACACCTTGCCGGCATAGATCGCGAACTGCACCGGCATCGATTTGTCGAGGCCGAGCTCGCTGCGGATCTCGGCCAGCTGCTGGGCGCTCGCCGTCGGGCCGCCGAGCAGGGCGACAGGCTCCTGGCCCGACAACCTGACCAGGACGAAGGCGAAGAGCATGACGCCGAGCAGGATCGGCGCCATCACCAGCAGGCGTCGGAGCAGGAAGAGCCCGATCGTCATCGGCATCGCCGCTTGCTCGTTCAGCTTTTCTCGATGCGCAGATCGACCCAGCGTTCGTGCAGGTCGGGCTGCCAGACCCAGCCGCGAATGTTTGGGGCCATCGCCTCGAAGGTGCCGGGATAGAGCGTCATCAGCCAGGTCGCGTCGGTGGTGTGCATGCGCTGTGCCTCGCGGATCATCTGCGTCCGCTTCTCGGGATCGGTCTCGATGCGGGCCTTGTCGACGAGCGCGTCGAATTCCGGGTTCTTGTAGTCGTTGCGGTTCGAGGCGCCTTGCGAGTGGGCGTTGAGGTAGAGCGTATAGACGCCGTCGAGCACGATCGGATTGTCGAGGAAGGTGAAGAAGGGCAGGTCGCGGCGGTTGGGCGCCGTGCGGGCGCGCATGTCGGCATCGGTGATCTGCTTCAGTTCGAGCGTGACGCCAACCTTCTGGAACTGCGAGCGTAGCTGGATCGCGAGTGGCTCCTCCCACCAGAAAATCTGCGAATATTCGACGGGAATGGTCAGGCCGCTGGCGAAGCCGGCTTCGGCGAGCAGGGCCTTCGCCTTCTCCAGATCGGTGCCGAAGACCCAGGCGCTCTCGTCATGGCCCTCGATCGCGGGCGGGACGATCGATTTCGCCTGCGTCCCCAGGCCTTCGAAGACAGACTGGTTCAGCGCGGCGTAGTCGGTCGCGTAGAGCAGCGCCTGGCGCAGCTTGCGGTCCTTGAAGGGGCCGAGATTCATGTTCATGCGCACCGAGGCGTGGCCGGTGCCTTCTTCGCCCTCGACACGGACACGCTTGTCCTTCTGCAGCTCGACGATCTGGCGCTGGGTGAGCTCCTCGGTCCAATGCGCCTGGCCCGCCCGCATCAAAGCGAGACGGTTGGCGGCGGAAGGGACCTCGCGATAGATCACCCGCTCGAAATACGGCTTGCCGGCAAAGTAGTTCGGATTGGCGACAAAGACGGCTTCTGCGCCGGGCTTTAGCGACTGGAGATGGTAGGGGCCGAAGCCTGCCGTGTTCTGGTCGAGCCATTTCAGCGCGAAGGGGTCGTCCTGGGTCGCGTTCTGCTTGGCGACCTTGGAATCGTAGATACTGGGAGTGTAGAGCGTCAGCGCGCGCAGGAAGAGCAGGCTCGGATCGCTCAACGTGAACTTCACCTCATGGGTCGAGACCGCCTCGACCTTGGTCACCGAGGCGACGCGGGCGATGAAGGCGCCGGTGCGGTTCTGCGCCAGCGACTTGTTCCAGCCGAAGACGACGTCCTCGGCGGTCAACTCGTTGCCGAAGAAGCTCTTCACCCCTTGGCGCAGCTTGAAGACGTAAGCCTTGCCGTCGGACGAGACCGTCCAGCTCTCGGCCAGATGCGGCTCGACCTTCGCGCCGTCGATCCGCTCGCGTCCGTCCGGGCCGCGCACCCGCGCATAGCGAGTCAGCCCTTCATAGACCTGTACCACGACGTTCTGGGTGTTGGGTTTCAGCGCATCGCCGTCGAAGCCGCCGGGCGTGCGGGTCGCGGCGAGCACGAGCGTCGCGGCCGATTGCGCGGCGGCGGGGCGCAGGACGGTAGGGGCGGCGATCGCGGCGCCCGAAAGCTTGGCGAAGGAGCGACGGGTCAGCATCGGAAAACTCCTGTCAGAAGCGGGAATGACGCGTATGATTAGTCGGCTATAGTCTTTATCTCCAGCGGCACGCGGAAGCCGGGCTTGATCTCGTCCATCAGGTTGACGACGTCGTAGCCATGGCGGATGGCGTCGCCGCCCGGCTGCGTCATCTCGATCTCCCAGCGTCGGCCGAAGCCGATGGTCTTGTCGAGCGCCACGATGGTGCCGCCGAAGACGCAGAAATCGCGGGCGGGCAGATCGATGACGCGCTCCTTCAGCACCGCGAGCATCGCATCCGGCGAAAGGAAGGCCTCGGTCAGGCATTCCTGATAGAGCCGGCCATCGACCCAGGAACGCATGGTGAAGCCGTCCCAGGCATCCTTCACATCCGACCAGCGCCAGAGTTTCGGCGCCAGCACGTTGGCGCAGGCCTGCTTGCTCCAGACGATCGAGGTGCGTTCCAGCGCACGGTCGGTGTGGTCGCTGCCGACGCCGACATAGATGTCGTCGGTGACGACGATGACGATCTCGACCTCGCCGGAGGTTTCCTCGCCCTGGACGGTGATCTCGGACGCCGTGGTGACGATCTCGGAGCCGAGCGGATAGATGCGTGGAGCGGGAATGTCGAAGGCGATGGCGATGCCGATCTGCTTGACCTCCTCCTGATGCGCGATCGCCGTCTCAGGCTTGCGCGTGGCAGAGCCGAGATTGTAGCACCGCTTCAGGCTGAGCTCGGCGCGACGGGTCTTGCCCCCCTCGACCAGATCGACCGTCAAACCCATCGTCGTCTCCCTCGATTCCCTCGGCTGCCGGCAAAGCGGCGGCTAGTCCATCCTGATCCCGCCATTCACCGGCAGGACCGTGCCGGTGAGGTAGGAGGCCGCCGGCGAGAGCAGGAACAGCACCGCGGCGGCGACTTCCTCCGCCGTGCCGTGCCGGCGCAGCGGCACGGTCGCGTCATAGGCGGCCTTGCGCTCGGCCGGGTGGCCGGCCGTCATCGGCGTGACGATCGCGCCCGGAGAGACGCAGTTCACGGTGATGGTGCGGCCGGCGAGCTCCTGCGCCATCGACTTGGTCAGCGCCTCGACGCCGGCTTTTGATGCGGCATAGGCGGCGCCGGTGATGACGCCACCGGTGCGGGCCGCGAGCGAGCTCATGGTCACGATCCGGCCGCCATCGGCGAGCCATGGCTGCGCGGCGCGACAGCAGAGGAAGGTGCCGGTGAGATTGACGGCCAGCACCTCGTGCCAGCGCACCACGGAGAGGTCGGCGAGCTTGCCGGTGTCGACGATGCCGGAGGCGACGACGAGGCCGGTCAGTCTCGGATGCAGGCCGCGCGCCTCGGCGAAGGCCGTATCGACTGCCTGCTCATTGGTGATGTCGACCGCGATCGCGCGGGCGCCGGTCTCGCTCGCCACTGCAGCGAGGCCTGCGGCGTCGCGATCCATCACGATCACCTCGGCCTCGCCGGCGAGCGCGGTTGCGACGGCGCGGCCGATGCCGCCGGCGCCGCCGACGATGCAATGGACCGGCCTCATGCCGGGTTCCGTCGCTGCCATGCGGGATTGTCGCGCGGTTTCATCTGTCCTATTAATGAGACAGATCATGAGGGCTTGCAAGCGGGTTTTGCAGCAGGCAAGACGGATCGATCCGAGTGCATCAGACCGCGGCGCGAGAGGTCTTCAGGACGATGGCCAACCGAAGCCGGACGACGCTGCCGCCGCAGACGCAGATCGCGCCGGTGACTCCGCTCTACCACCGCGTTTACACCGCCTTGCGGCAGCAGCTCGTCGACGGGGCGTTCGAGCCGGGACAGCCGCTGCCGGGCGAACCGAAGCTCGCGAAACTCCACGCCGTCGGGCGCGTCACGCTGCGCCGCGCGCTGCAGCAGCTCGAGGCCGAGGGCCTGGTCCTGCGCCGACCGGGCGCCGGTACCTTTCCGGCGCGGCCGCGCCTCGTCCGCAAGCGCCGCGACGACCTGCATGGCTGGCTCGGCCCGGTCGTCGCGGTCGCCGACGGCACCAGCGTCAGGGACCTGTCCTTCGAGATGGTGCCGGCGCCGCCCGAAGCCGCCGAGGCGCTGGAGCTGAAGCCGCGGACGCAGGTGCTGCGAATCCGGCGCATGCGGATCAAGCAAGGCGAGCCGGTCATCTTCGCGACGATCTATATTCCGCAGAGCCATGCCGGGCTGTTCAGCCGGGAGACCATGGACCAGCGCACCACGACCGAGGTTCTGGAGCAGGCCGGCGTGCCGCTGACGACCGTCGACCAGTCGTTGTCGGCGCGAATCTGCGACGGGCTCGTCGCCGAGGCGCTGGGCCTGTCGATCGGAACGGCGCTGATCTTCGTCAGGCGAACCTTGCGCGACGATGGCGATCGGCCGGTCGAGTATTTCGAATCCTACTATCGCTCCGACCGTTACGAATACCGCCAGCGCCTGTCGCGGGCGAGCGGCGATGCCTCCGCCCAGGATGGCTGGTCGAGCTTCGGTTGAACGACTTCCGCCGGTCCTGTCTTCGGGGCACCACGAAATCTCTCAAGACGTGTTGCGTCTGAGCGGACTGGTCAACGCACCGTCCGCAGGATCGCGGTCCAGAAGGCGCGCGGCATCGAGCATTGCTCGACCGAATTGATGGCGCTGCCACTGAACAGGAACCGCGACAGCCTGTCGGCCTCGGCGCGATCGATGGCGAAGGTCAGTTCGACGCGCCGCTTGTCGACTTGGACGCCGCCGACGGGCAGGCGGAACCCATTGGACAGGACCAATGCGATGGTCTCATTGCCGGGGACTGGCCGCCAACCGGGGAGGTCGATGGTGGCGGCGCTCGGCGACAGGGTCCGGACCACGCAGCGTCGGTCGTCGTCGCCGATGCGCAGGCGAGCGGGTAGGCCGACATGGAAGATGTCCTGCCGGGACGTGCGCGGTAGGTCGATCGCCATGTAGATCGCGCAGATCAGCAGCAATATATTATAGTAGCACCATAATCCGACGATGAGGAGACTCTCGGAATTTTCGATCTGCGCCGGGTAGATCGCGATATTGTAGATCATGCCGACGATATAGACGATGATCGGGCAGATCAGCGCGCCGACGATGTTCCAGTGAATGACCGCGGCATCCCGCTGGATGCCCTTGGCCGTGACCTTGAATTTATGCCCCTTGGGCTTGAACAGGCCGACGAGACCGGCCCTGAAGGTCGAGAAATACTCGATCGTCGTGATTGCTTCGGTGATGATCGGCAGGTTGGCGCCGCGCGAGATCCAGGCGAGGCCGACATAGTGCGCCAACAGGAACGGGCCGAGATAGAGAGCGAGCGCGGTGACGTCGACCGGGATCGCGAGCACGCCGAAACAAAGATAGACGGCCGGCGAGGCGATGATCAGCAGCCGCATCACCGGCGAAACGATCGATCCGGAGATCATCGAGAGCAGGAACAGCCTTCCGAGGAAGGGCAGGCGCTTGCGGCTGAACGGCCCCCAGTCCGAGCGCACGATCTGCATATTGCCGAGCGACCAGCGACCGCGCTGGCCGAGCAGTTCGGCGACGCCTTCGACCGCCAGGCCTTGCGTCAGCGGCTCGTTGAGAAAGACCGTGCGCTGTCCGAGCGTCCAGAGCTTGACCGAGGTCAGCGTGTCCTCGCAGACGCTCTCATAGGGAAAGCCGCCGATCTGCAGCAGCGACTCCACCCGGACGATGGACGAGGTGCCGCAGGATGTTGCGATGCCCCAGGCGTCGCGGGCCGGCAGGTCGACGCATTGGGCGAAGCGCTGGTCGTCCGGGAGGATGCGCTCCGCCTTCAGATTGACCTGGAGGGGGTCTGGATTGAAGAAGTGCTGCGGCGTTTGCACCAGGCCGACGCCGGGGTCGCTGAAGAACGGCACGGTGCGCGACAGGAATGCAGGCGTCGGGACGAAATCGGCGTCCAGAATGCCGATGTAGGCCGGCTTTTCGTCGAGCGCCATGACGTGCGCCAAAGCGTAGTTCATGTTCCCCGCCTTGGCGTGGGCATTGTCGGGGCGCGCGAGATAGCCGACCTTCATCTGGGCCGCGAGCGCCCGCATGGTCTCGCGCTTTCCGTCGTCCAGGAGCCAGATCCGGAAACGGGAATAGGTCATCTGCTGCGCGCCGGCGATGGTCCGCTCGAGGATCGCCTCGGCCTCGTTGTAGGTCGGCACGAAAACGTCGACCATCGGGTGCTCCGTCATCGCTGCGGCGAGCCGCGTCGCCTGCGCGGAGCGGTCGACGAAGCGGGACTGGAACAGCCAGAGCAGCACGATGCCGCCAAGCGCCGGCAGCTCGACGAGCAGGAAGATCCAGCGCCAGATCGCGCCGAAGCTGTAGTCTTCCGCGTCGGGGATCGTCTCGGTGAGCCGCCAGACAAGATAGCGCAGCAGCAGCGCCAGGATCGTGCCCGCGATCGAGAGGCGCAGCAATGCGGCGCGCGGCGCCCAGATCGACGTCGCCAGCATCAGGCCGAGCCAAAGCAGGATGAGCCAGCCGGTCAGGCCGAGATCGTCGAAGCCGGGCCAGTCCAGCAACTCCAGCATCGCGTTCCTCGTCGGGCTCGTCCGTCAGATGGCGCCGCGCGGCGCGGGGATCGCGCTGTGGACCGCTCCCGACATCCGGCGCGAGGCATCTTGGTTGCGCTCGGACTTCTTCAACTCCGCCATGACAGCCTGCGCCGTCGCGCCCCACCAGCTCCGGCCGATCGCGACGACCTGATCGAAGACAACGGGGAACCGCGGCTCGAAGAACATCTTTCCGGTCCGGCCGATCGAGCATTTGTCGACGCTCACGGGCTGCGTATCGGCGGCGAGCTGCGCGACGATCCGGAACTCCTTGGTCTCCGTCGCGGCCGGGCGGATCGCGAAGCGGGTGGCGTTGACGCGCGATGCCGGGCCATGCGCCTGGATGATCGTGCCGGCCTGGCGCCGTCCGTCGCCCTCGGAAAGGAATTCGACGGGTTGCCCGATCTCCAACCGGTTGAAGGTCCGCTCCGACACCGTCGCCGTGACAACCTGGGCCGAGCAGTTGACGATCTCGAGAAGCGGCTCGCCCTCCTTGACGAATTCGTCGGCAGCCACCGGCACCTGCCAGATCTTGCCGGTGATCGGCGCGACGAGCTCGGCCTTGCCGAGGAGCTCGATACGCTGCTGCTCGCGCCGGATCGAGCCTTCGACCTCGGCGAGCTTCTCGGCCTTGGACGAGCGTTCGCTACGCAGCAGGAGCAGCTTCTCGTCGATCTCGTCCATACGGATGCGCGCGCTGGTGATCGAGCCGTCCAGATCGAAGATCAGGCTCTGGCTGACGGCCTCGACCTGCCAGGACATGTGGACGGCCCGCTCGCGCTCGGCCTCCATCTTGAGGCGCGCGATCTCGGCGTTCTGCTGAGCGGTCTCCACTTTCACGCCCGCCGCGACGTTGCGCGCCATCAACTGATTCTGGCGCGCGGCCTCGCCGAGCAGGAGCTTGTGATCCACGGTCAGGCCCTTGACCTTGATCTGCTGCTCACGGAGCTGCGAGCGCAATCGTTCCAGGAGATTGTCCCGCGATTTCGTGATCAGGCCTTCCAGATCGCCACGGCGTTCAGACAGGAGCTTGAGCTGCTGATCGATCGCGTTGACGGTCGCGGACAGGAGCGCACGATCATTGTGCAGCTCCAGCAGGAAAGTGCCGTTGGCGCGGCCATTGGCGATGCTGCCGACCGTGCTGCCCTGATGGATGATCTCGCCGGCGACGATCGGCGGACGTCCGAAGCGCCCGTCGATCGAGGCCCTGACCACGGCGACAGGCGCGTTGGTGATGGCTTCGATGCTGCGCGGGAACAGGAAGGGGGTCAGCAGAAGGTAGACCGCGGCGGTCGAGACCGTCGCGGCCAGAGCGAGCTTGAGTGGCTTCAAACGCATGTCGTTCCCCAGCGGCGGATCAGGCGGGAAGCAGTTCAGCGACGCGGGCTTTTCTGTTATTGTCGAGTGGCCGATTTGCATCGCAGGCTGTGTACGCGAGACTCAAGCCTGCATCTCATCCGACAGTCATCATTACTCTAGGTCAACTCTGATTTTTTAGCCTTGCCGAACATGAAATTGCCATTTTTTTTGTCATCGCATCGCTATGTGCAAATGCGCTTCGGTTCAGTCGCGAAAAATAACCGAATCTGATCGGCGTTTGAGCAGAGCTTGCGTGTTACATCGGCAGTCCCGCGCTTTTTTGTGCATGAGACAGCGCATTCGTCATCTTGGTCGGTCAAGAAATTTGCAATGACATTACTGTGAATTTCCTGAGATTCGACGGCCGAGATCAGGCGGATTCCAGGAGAATGTCTCGGGCAGATCGTTTGCGGAGCGGTCGGTCGCGCAGGTTGCAGAGTCCGGCGGTCGGCCGCAAAATCATGCGGCCCGCGATCGATCGCTGCGCGACGGGATCATCATCCGCGCGGTCGATGCGCTGATCGACGCTCCCTGCCTGATCGCCGCAGGTCGAGCCGGATCAGGACATGCCGACGACGGCCGCACGCATATCGGATCCCCGGTACATGGCCATGCCGGGCCGTCCCGGCTCAGGCGAAGGTGAAGATCGATTTCGCCGCCTTCTTCTGGCGGTACATTGCGAGATCGGCTTCCTTCAGCGGGTCCGTCGGCCGGCTGCTATGGACCGCGGAGACGCCGACCGAGGTCGACACCGTCAGCGTCAGGCCGTTGAGAACCACGTCGAGTTCGGCGATCGAATCCTTCATCGCCCTGGCGCGCTGGAGCGCATCTTCGAAATCGATGTTGTTCAGGATGACGGCGAATTCGTCACCGCCGATCCGCGCGACGAAATCCGAGGCACGGATCTGCGAGCGCAGGCAGGAGCCGATCGCGACGATGACGACATCGCCGGCCTCATGGCCATGGAGGTCGTTGATCGCCTTGAAGGCATCGATGTCGAAGATCGCGACCGCTGCGGGCAGGCCGTAGCGGGCAGCGCGATCCTGCGTGCGCCGCATCTCGTCCTCGAAGGCGCGGCGATTGCCGAGGCCGCTGAGGCTGTCGACATAGGCCAGGCGCGTCATCAGATCGAGCCGCTTCCTGGCGTCGAGCAGGGCCCGCTCCAGCGACGCGATCTTGACGTCACGCACCTTGGTCTCGCGCCCCTCGACGCGGTCGCGCTTGAGTTTCGTCGCGCCTGGTTGCGTGACGATGAGCTTGCTCGGCTTGCGCCGAGGCACGGATTTCGGTCTCCCACGCATCGCGGCGGACTCCAGCTCCCGTCGCCGCGTCACTGATACCATTTCGAGGCGACGCTTCGGCCGAAGATGTAGGACAGGAACTCGCCCTGCTCCGAACCTTTGACATGGCCGTACTTCTTGAAGATCTGCTCGGCTTCGCCGAAGTTGTTCGACTTGAAGTGAGCCCAGCCGCGGAGTGCGTTCATTCCCGGATTGAGACGGGCCTGGTTGCGGTCCATCAGCGCCGCCGCAGCCTGGTAGTTGCCGGATTCGTACAGGTTGACCGCCTGCTTGATCAGCCCCGAGTTGCCGTCGCCGCCACGACCGCGACCGCGGCCTGGACTGGCAAGGCGAATCTTGTCGGCGGCGGCGAGTTTGGCCAGGGCCGGGTATTTCTCTTGGTGAGCGGTCAGGAACTCCGAATAGGCCTTCTTCTCGCCGAGCCGCTGCAGGCTGAGCGCCTGACCGAGCACGCTTTCCTGGGTCTCGCCCCAGCCGCTCGATTTCTCGAACATGGTGCGGGCGGCCTTGTAGTTGTTCTGCAGGAACAGGTGCCAGCCCAGCGCCTGCGCGCCGAGCGCGGATTTCTCGGTCTCGATCGCCTCCTCGAACGCCTTCAACGGCTCGGGCGCCAGTGCGGGCGCATTCGGCTTCGTCGCCTCCGTCGCGACGATCTCGATATAGGCCTTGCGGATCAGCGGTCCGGCGGCGCGGTTGGCATAGGCCAGCGTCTGCGCTTCGGCGATTTGGCCGCGATTGCGCAGCGCCAGGATCATGCCTTCGATGTGCTTGGGGTCCTTGGAGTTGTCGCGCGCCAGCTTGAACCAGTCATAGGCGGCGTTGAAGTCCTTGGCCTGGAAGGCATACCAGCCGAGCAGGCCGGCATCGTCGGCATTGCGGCCGCGTGCCGAGGCCTCGATCAGCTTGATCTCGCGATCCGAGGGGGTCTGGGCACTCTGGCCGCTGGCGATCGCGCCGATGTTGCGGCGGATCAGATCGAGCCGCACCACGTCGAACTCGGTGCCGCCCTCCTTGCGACGCTTGCCTGCGGCGACGAGCTGCTCGATCGCCTGTATCGGCATCACGGCCGACGCCTTCTGCACGGTGGCGAGACGCTCCTTGGGGTTGTCGCAATTGGCGAGGACGTAGCGATAGACCTCCAGCGCCTGGTCCTTGTCGTCGAGCGATGCGAAGGCTTCGGCGACGCGCCACAGGATGTCGATCTCCCGGCAGACCAGCAGATCCTGGTTCTCGGCCGCGAGTGCGACGACCTGTTCCCAGTCCCTCTGTTCCGAGGCTGCGACGAACAGGCCGCGGCGCTGCGCCTGGCCGAGCTTGGTCGTCAGGTCAGGCGACGGGTTGTAGCCGGGGAACTCGGCCCGCAGGGCCTGGATCTGCTCGACGACGTCGTCATAGCGCCCGAGCGCGAACAGGTCCCAGAGCCGCTGCTCGTCGACCTGCGGACCGCTGGCGAACAGGTTCTCCGGCGGCTGCCAGGTCGGGTGCAGCGTCTTGAGGCGCCGGATTTCGGCGGCGACGCGGGCGGTATCGGCCTGCGAGGCATAGAAGCGCAGCGCGCTTTCATCGACCGTGGACTGGCCGGGCGCCTGTCCGCGCGTCTCCGCGGGCTGCGGGCGCGCCAGTTTGAGGCCCTGCTCCGGGCGTGCGGCCGCAGGCGCTTTTGCCGGGGCGGAGGGCGCCTGGGCCTGGAGCTGCGGTGCCGGCATCGCGACATCCTTGGCCGGCTGCTTCGAGAGAACCAGTGGAGCGTTCTGGGCAGAGGCGAGGCCGAAATAGCCGAAAAGCGCGGTCGCGACGAGGAGCGTCGATTTCAGAGACATTGCGGCCTCCTTTCACTGATGGCGAGAGTGCTGAGCAACCCGAGGGTCGCCGGGTAGTAGAGTTCGTTGACACCGGCCGCGAGGGCGGCAGGGACCGGCTTACGATTGACGATGCATTGGACCAGCGCGAAGATCATGCGGTAGCCGGGATCGGAGAGCGCATCACGCGCCTTGCCGCTGTCGATCTCGATGACGAAGGGCCCGATGTCGACGTCCTGGTTCCACATCGTCAGGAACGGCCGCAGGTGCTCCGCCGACGCCCGGCTCGACCAGGCCAGATAGAGCGGAATCCGCACGGCATTGTAGCCGAAGATGCGCTCGAATTTGGCAGCCGGGGCGGCGCGCTTCTGACCGATCGAGAGCCATTCCGGCGGAACGTGCAGCGGGCCGGACGGCGCCTCTCGCATCAGCGCGAGCCCGGAGCGGCGCAGTGCCGCCCAGTCATTGGCGGGGTCGAGTTCCTGCAACCGGTCGATCGCCGGGAAGATCCAGTAGGACATGTTGACGACCGGACCGTCCGGCTGCTCGGTCGCGCCGAAGCCGACCGCGCCCGGCAGGAGCGTCGGCCCGACGCGGCTGGCGATGACGTTCTGGGCGAAGATCGCCTTGGTGATCCGGCGCATCGCCTCGGTGTAGGATTTCTCGCTCCAGCGCACGCCGGCTTCGCCCAGCGCCCAGGCGATCAGCATGTCGCCGTCGCTGGCGTTGTTGGTGTCGGTGACGTTCGGCGTGCTGGCCGGATCCCAGCGCCAGGCCGACAGCGCGTCGGCGCGGCCGCCGAGCGAACTTTGCGTCCATTTCCAGAGCAGGTCGAAGGTCTCGCGATCCTGCGCCGCGACGGCGAGCAGCATGCCGTAGCCCTGCCCCTCCGAATGCGAGATCCCGCCATTGGCGTTGTCGATCACGCGCCCCTCGGGTGAGATGAAGCGCTTGCGATAGTCGGGCCAGCGCCTTGCGAAAATCTCCGCCCCGCGCGGGCCCGCCGCCCGAATGGGCTGCGGCTTGACAGCGGTGGCGAGGCGCACCGAGCCCGTCTCCGCCCGGGCGGAGGACGCGTTCGCAAGGCCGCCCAGCCCCATCGCGAGGGCGCAGGCCACGACGCGCATCGCCCCGGCTGAACGAAAAGCCGGCATCACGCCCGCCGCGTCTGCAGCACGATCGCCGTGGCGAGCGCGAGGAGGATCACCAGGCCCGCCAGCGTGAGCAAATAGTAGCCCTGGTTCAGCGACAGCCAGCCGGCGGCGACCAGCCTGAGATTGCCGGGCGTGACGTCGTCCGAGGCGACGTAGATCCGATCCTGCGAGAAGACGTTCTGCGGTCCCCAATCGTCCATCCGCAGGACCGCGCCGTCGCCGGTGAAGCGAGCCCAGTTCTGGTCGTTCGTCGCCTTCTCGATCAGCTCGGCATATTTCGCCGGATCGGGCGACAGTACGAAGGTCTGAACCACCGGCTTCTCGCTGGAGAAGAAGCCGCGCAGCATCGAGCCGCCATTGATCGACTGCACGGTCTGGCGGATCAGGAGCGCGCCTTCGGTGTTCTCCATCGCGCTCGCGTTCTGGACGACGCTGCGCTCCATCAAGCCGAAATCCTGCAAGGAGGCGGTGACCTTGCTGAAATCGCCACTGGCGAGCCGGCGCACGGATTTCGCGACGCTCGACAGGTCGAAAGCATCGCTGACGCTCTGGATCGAGCCGAACAGGGAGCTGGGTTGACCGGCGCCCGCAGCCGGCATCTCGAAGAGGTTCGTCGTGTCGTCTCCGGTCGTCGCGGGGCGGGTCTGCGCGTTGGCCGACGTGACGACCAGGCCGCCGGCCGCGGCGACCGGCGTCCCCGGCAGTTCGAGCGGATGGGGCGCCTCTGACGGCGCGCCGAAGAACATGCCGGAGACGCCTGCCGTGTCGGCAGGGCCGAACCGGAAGGCGGTCGCGATCGGCATCTGGGCGCTCGCCACCATCCGGCCGACCCAGGTCATGGCGCCGTTCAGATAGGCGGTGTCCTGGTTGGAAACGTTGACCGCCATCGGCACGCGCCCGTCGGAGTAGGGGAAGCCGTGGCTCAGTGTCGCCGAGAGGTTCGGATAGGAGGCGGCCCGCGCGAGCTTCCCGAAGGAGATGCGGCTGTCTGGAGCGATGACGAGCCGGGCCGGATTGCGCACCGGCTGGGTGGCGTCGCATGCAGCGTCTGAATCGGCAAGATTGGCTTCCACCGACACCACGTTGGCTCCGGACTTGAAGCTGCGCAGCGGCAATTCGATCGTCCGGGTGTCGAGGCCGACCTGGCCGGGCTTCACGATCGGCACGATCGCCGCGATCTGGTCGTTGACGCGGATGCTGATCCGGCGGCTCGACGCGGCCTCGCCCATGAAGGCGCTGCCGAGCGAAAGCCGGGCTGCGCCGTAATGGGCCGGGAAGAAGTCGGGCGGCAGCGTGAAGCGCGACTTGAGTTCGAGCAGGTGCCCGTCGAAGGGACGCGCGTCCATGCCGAGTTCGGAGAAGCTGAAGCTGGTGTCGCTGACGACGCGGCGACCGATGCCGTTGGCGATCGCGCGCTGCCCGGCCTTGGAGCCGGGCCGCAGCTTCTGGGCAGCGAAGGCCTCGATGCGCTGGAGCGTGGCGTCGATCGAGCTGCCCGGCCCGTCCTGGATCGAGATGATGCTGCGTTCGCCGCTGGCATCGGTCGCGTAATACAGGCCGAGCTCGGATTCGAGCTTGGCGCCCTGCGGAGCCACGCCCTGGTCGCCGATTATGAGATCGATGCCGGGGCCGGTCCCGGGCTCGCTCGACACCTCGATCTGGGGATGCGTGATCGCGCCGGCCAGGATGATCGCATTGGCGGCGCGCATCGCCTGGTCGAGCGCGGCCGCGGTAACTCCGTCATTGGCCCGGATGCGGATGGGTGTCTGGCCGGCCGCGACGCCCGAGAGCATGGCGAGATCGCCGAGGCGCTTGGGCTGAGGCGTGACCGGGATGTTGAGGAAGCCGGTCTGCAACGGCGAGATCTCCGTCCACAGCTCATAAGTCGCGTTGACGCTGCAGTCGACGCGGTGGCGCTGGTTCGCGGTGAAGCGGACCGCGTTGTAGCCGGGAACCAGCAGGCCCGGCGGCACCGGGAAGGTGGCCTGGCCGAGACGCGCGCTGGCGTTGAGCTGCACGTCGCCGATCAGTTGATCGTTGATCCTGACCGCCAGGCGCGATCCGTCCGGCAGGTTCGAGACCGCGTTGCTGAAGCCGACGCGGAAGGCCGAGGCACGCAGCGTTTCCGAGGCCGAAAGGAACACGGCCGTCTCGCTGCTGGCCAGCTCGCCACGCAGCGTCAGCTCATGGGCGGCTGCCGGGATCGGCCGCATGGTGGCCTCGGCCGCAGGAATGGTGGCCGTGGTGCGGAGCAGGGCCCTGCGGTCGCGAAGGCTGGGCGCGTCGCTCTGGGCATGGGCGGCATTGAGTGCCGAGACGCCGAAGAGACCGGCGATCGCGAGAGCTTTGGACAGGGATGCCATCGAGCTGCTCCTTCGAGGAAGAGGATGGGCGGATTTCGGATCGGGCAGACGCCAGGGTGACCCGGCGCCGGCCCCGAGGTTCAGGCGATCAGTGGGCCGGCTGCGGATCGACCGCGAGCGGGGTCGTCGGCTGGGCTTGGGCGCTTTTCGCGGTCGGCACGCCGCCGCGTCGGAAGGCCGCGAAGAACAGGCCACGCACGGTCTGGCCCACACCCCAGCTCAGCGTTTCCGCGGTGACGACGAAGATGTTGCGGCGGCCATGGCGGCTCGTGCGCATCTTGCGCATGCCCGACAGGTCGCCATAGGCGATCTCCGCGACGAGCCGATAGCGGTCGCCGCCGAGCGAGGAGAAGCGCGCACCATAGAGGCGGCCGCTCTCGGCACTCACGGCCGAGGCGATGACAACCGGCACCTCGTAGCGCTTGCCTTCCTCCCGCGAGTCGACGCGCAGGCTGGCCGTCTGGCGACCCGTAGCGATGCGCTGCCGGATCACGCCGTTCGCCCTGAGCTTCACGCCGCCGACCGAGGCGTCGACGATCGTCACCGGCAGGCTCTCGCCATCGACGACGAGTTCGGCGGCGCGGTTGGTCTCGAGCCGCTGAATGCTGCGGCGTTCGCGGCGTTCCGAGACGACGCCGAGTGCGAGGCCAGCCAGGATCATGTTGAAGAAGTTCCAGGCGCCGACGACCAGCAGCAGATCGCGGGAGGAGGGTTCCGTGATCAGGCGGACGACGGTGTAGCCGGTGCAGGCCAGCAGCAGGGCGAAGATCAGGTAGAACGGCAGCGACAAGCCGGAGAGATGGTCCTCGTCGAGCGCCAGACCCTTTTCGGTGACGTTGAACTTCGGTGCGCGGGGATTGACGAAGACCCCGACCAGCGCCTTCACCAGATAGACCGACTGCACGTATTCGTAGAGTTCCGAGATCCAGGGCCAGCGCAGCCTGCCATACATGTGGTTCTGCATGACGACGACCGCGACGATGTAGGTCAGCGTGTAGGCGACGAACTCTTGCGGCGAGGCGGCGTAGATCTGCAGGTTGAAGAAGATGAAGAACAAGGGCGAGATCATGAAGATCAGCCGCGAGAGCGGAAACAGCCAGAAGATGTTGCTCGAGGTGTAGCAGAGCTTCTGAGCGAAGGTCAGCCCGCGCTTGAACAGCGGATTCTTCAGCATGAAGATCTGCATCATGCCGCGGCACCAGCGCGAGCGCTGTCCGATGAAGCCCTCGAAGGTCTCGGGCTGCAGCCCGGCGATCAGCGGCTTCTCGACATAAAGGCTCTTCCAGCCGCGCGCATGCAGTTCGAGCGCGGTCTCGCAGTCTTCGGTGATCGAGACGCCGGCGAAGCCGCCGACCTCTTCGAGAGCGGCGCGGCGCAGCACCGCGGCGGAGCCGCAGAAGAAGGCCGAGTTCCAGCTATCGAGACCCTTCTGGATCTCGCCATAGAACATCTCGTTCTCGGACGGCATCCGGCTGAAGGTCGCGAGATTGCGCTCGATCGGATCCGCGTTGATGAAGAAATGCGGCGTCTGGACGAGGAAGAGGCGCTGATCGTCGGCGAAATGGCCGACGGTCTCACGCAGGAACTGTCGGTCGGGCACGTGATCGGCATCGAAGACGACGACGAGATCCGAGGACGAGTGCGACAGGCCGTTGTTGAGGTTGCCGGCCTTGGCAGAGACGTTGCGCTCGCGCGTCAGGTAGCGCACGCCGAGTTCGACGCAGAGCGTCTGCATCTTGCGACGGCGGTCGAGAGCTGCGGCCGCCTTGTCCGGATCGGCCGAGAAGACCTTCTCGTCGGTGCCACCGTCGTCGAGCAGATAGACCGTCAACCGGTCCTTCGGATAGTCCATCGCCTTGGCAGCGGCGAGGGTGACCGCGACCAGATCCTGCCCTTCGTTGTAGGACGGCACGAGGACATCGACGGTCGGCAGATCGTTGTCGTCGAGTTGCCGGGCCCGCGGCCGCGTCACCGACTGTGCATTGACGAAGAGGCCGAGGCCGAGCATGCCGACGCAGTAGATTTCGGCCGCAACCAGCATCATTGCCGGCAAGAAGTCCCAGATTTGCGTTGGCGATGGGAGCGTTTCCGTCAGGCGCCAATACATGTAGCGGATGATGATCACCGACGCAGACGCAAGAAAGACGTGTCGCCAGACACCTTTCAGGCGCAGCGTCGAGATCGCTATCATGATCAGGAGCATGGCGCTGCTCAGCAAGAACTGCAATTTGACGCCAGTTGGTTGCATCAGGAATACAGCGAAGATTGCCGCTGCTGCGATCCACATCGCTTGCGCAAAAAATCTGGCCATGACGAAACCCTCACACTACGCGAACACGCCCCACGCCAGGCTCATGGACGTGATCGTCTTATAGTCGGAGGTATCATACTGCTAGGGAAGTCTAAATTTTAATCATATATTAACTAGGGTTAATTGCTATTTTGTGTTTTTTGACTCTGAATTCGATTTGGATGACGTTGTGTATTCGTTATAATACGTCGAGATGCTAATAATTTAACGGAATATAAACTTAAGGATCGTAGGTATCATTATCTGGCTGACCGGCTTCGATGAAGTCGGAATATCCAAGACATTGTTGCAGTGCGATATGAATCGTCGATCGGCTAGTTCCAAATACATAGATCGATATGACCTTTAGTCATGACCTGCTAAGCCTAACGAACTGTCCGCCTATATAGATTCTTTCACTCCGCTGCCGTGCACAAGAGTCGTTCATTTCTGATTAAATTCTGAGCATACGTTAGTGAGTGTTGATGTTCGGCAAGATCGTGGAAATTATCGAATAATCGTATGAACGGCTGTCAATCATAACCGCAGCGTTATAGAATCTCACAGTCAGCTCATCTGAGTGAATGCACGCCGCGCAAAAGCGATCATGCTGTGACATGACGCTGATCGATATTCACGGTGAACGATAGCGTTTCCGATGGGCTCGTCAGTGCCACAAGACAGATATTCCCCAAGGGCACGTCGCGCAACGATCGTACGCTGAAAGCCGATCGACATCGCAGGACTGTCGGCTCATTGCGCTCATCAAAGCCTATCTGGAGTTCGGTTCACCGCTTCTCGGCGTCGCGATGGAGCGCTGCGCGAACACCGGCAGGTCAGATGCCGCGTGTCGCCAGCGGCAGCGTCAGGTCGAAGGCCGCGCCGTGGTCCGAGGGACGCGTTGCAATCGATCCGCCATGCGATTCCACCATGGATTGGACGATCCGCAATCCCATGCCGGTGCCGCCGCTTTCGCGCCGCGTCGTGAAGAACGGATCGAAGATCCGGGACCGGTTGGCGTCGGAGACACCTTCGCCGTCGTCGGCGATCGTCATCGCAAGACGATCCTTTGCGACCCGCGCATCGATCGTCAGGGCGCGGGCGCCGTGGCGCGCTGCGTTGTCGGCCAGATGCGAGAGGATGATGACCGCATTCTCATGCGAGACGGCGATCGGCGCGTCGTCCCCGATCACGGCGATGGCGAGTGCGGGACAGGCGTCCGAGACCGTCGCGACCAAGGCGGAAAGCGTGGTCGACCCGGCTCCGGTCGGGTTGTCGGCCCGGGCGAGTTCGCGGAGCCTTTCGAGCAGCAGGGTCAGCCGCTGCGTGTCGGCGAGGATGTTGTCGAGGAAGCGCAGGGACTGCGCCCGCGGCATCGGCTCATCCGACGACGCCGCGTCCTTGAGCAGTTCGGCCGCGCCGGTGATCGCGGTGATCGGCGATTTCAGCTCGTGCGAGACATGCGCCGTGAAGCTGTCGATATAGGCCGCGCGTTCCGACAGGCGCCCCGCCATCGTCAGGACGCTCTGCGACAGGCCGGCGATCTCGCGGGTGCCATAGTGCTTCAACGGCGTGGTGGCGGCTCCCTCGCGTCCGATCGCCAGCGTCTGGGCGGCGAGGTCGTGGATCGGTCGGGTGATCGTACGCGAGAACAGGAAGCCGATCAGCCCGGTGACCAGGATGGTCACCACGGCCGCCAATGCCACCTTCCTGCGCTCGCCGAAGAGATGCTTGACGATGTTGCTCGGCGTGCGCGAGGCGTAGACCACGCCTGCGACGGCGTCGCCCACCATGACCGGCATCGCGACGAAGACGCGGATCCCGGTGCCGCGACTCACCGAATAGATCGGCGGGGGCGGCGAGTTGGACAGGCGGACCCGCAAGGCGTTGCCATAGCGTCCGCCGAGCGCGACGGCGACCTCCTCGACATGGGCCAGGGAGCGCCCGATCTCGTCGCGCCCGACGATGACGACGCCATCGGGGTCGAGCAGCCGGAAGCCGGCCAGCGTCACGTCCTGGGTGGCGGCGACGATCGGCGCCAGTCTTGCGCCGAGCGCCATGAACGCCGCGGAGGGAGGTCCCGCGGCCGTGCGCGCTTCGGGCCGGCGCGGCAGGATGTCATCGCCGGCGAGATCGAGCGTCGGCTCGATCGGATGATAGTCGCCAACCGGCGCCCGGCGTGCCCCGTCCGCGGAGAGCACCGTCCTTGCCAGCTCTCGCGCCTGCGGCGTTTCCGCGACCTCCCGTGCGAAGACGGCGGCGATGACGCTCGTCTGGGCGATCAGCTCGGATTCGGTGTGCCGGATGAGCTGGTTCTCGTAGAGCCGGAAAAAGAACAAGCCGATCAACGGCAGCGCCATCACCGTCGCGAGCACGACGAAGACGATCATGCTCAATGTCGGGCGCCATTTCCGGCTGACGGACGCGGTCATCAGCCGGGAATCTCGCAGGCACCTAGGCGGAAGCCGACCCCGTGTACGGTCTCGACCGCATCGCTGCAGCTCGCCATGGCGCATTTGGCGCGGATGTTGCGGATGTGGCTGTCGATCGTGCGGTCCGAGACATGGACGTTGCCGTCATAGGCAGCGTGCATCAGTTGCTCGCGGCTGAAGACCACGCGCGGACGGCCCGCCAGGGCAGCGAGGATGGCGAACTCCAGCGCGGTCAGGCCGAGATCGCGTCCGGCGATCGCCGCAGCGTGCCGGTCGACGTCGACCGTCAACCGGCCATGGGTGAGGCGCCGCTCCGGTGGCGCGGCCGACTGGCGCCGGCGCAGGATGACGTTCACCCGCGCGACCAGTTCGCGCGGGCTGAAGGGTTTCGTGACGTAGTCGTCGCCGCCGATCTCCAGGCCGAGCACGCGGTCGATCTCGTCGGAGCGGGCCGAGAGGAACAGGATCGGCACCTCGGAGGCCCGCCTCAGGCGGCGGCAGACCTCGAGCCCGTCCATCTCCGGCATGCCGATGTCGAGCACGACGAGATCGGGATTGGTGCTCTGTGCTTGCGTCAGCGCTTCGGCGCCGTTGCGTGCGGTCCGCACCGTCATGCCGGCCTGCTCCAGTGCGAAGCAGATCACGTCCCTGATGTGAGGATCATCGTCGACGACGAGGATGCGGCTGGGCAAGGTCGCGGTCCACTCACGGCCGGAGAGAGGGTGGTGGGATAGCATCACGCATGACCACCAGATAGCGCCAGAGCCGCTCGTTTCGGAAGGTCCAGCGCCGCCAGTCGCCGCGGCGCGCCTCGGCCCGGTGGGCGAGGCGATCGCGAACCACCTGGGCGCGGTGGGTCGGGAGATCGACCACGCCCGAGACCGCCGCCAAAGAGCGCTGCGCGATGAAGCGGTCGAGCGCCGGGATCGCCTGCGGCCCGAGCCGGGAGAGATAGCAGAGGTCCAGCGCCACGCCCTGGCCCGAGATCTCCCGGGCGTGTTCGACATTGTAGTCGGCGATGAGGGCGGCGGCATTGGTCAGACTGCAGCCATAGAGGATGAGGCCGACCGCAACGAGATTGGCCTGGACGAGCCAGCCATTGCCGGCCCCGCGTGCGATCCGGACGACGATGAGCACGAGGCCGGTCGCGACGATCACCATCCAGATGAAGGCCGCCAGGCGCAACCTCGTCAGAGAATAGACCGCGACATAGAGATCGAGACGCAGGATCGAGGAGATCACCAGCAGGACGGTCTGGGCGATCCAGAGATAGACCAGGGCCCGGATCGCGCGCGAGCCTTCGGCGCTCGATCCTGGCCGCAAGGCCAGCAGGACGAAACCCGCCGCCAGCAGTGCGGTGGCGATCAGCGGATAGGCGCCGCGATGGGCGTAGGTCGCGTAATTCATCCCGTCTGGCAGGGCGACGCCGCCCCAGAGATAGGTCAGGTCCATCGCGCTCTGGAGCCCGAAGATCAGGTTGAACAGCGCGAGCGAGCGCAGGATCGCGGCATCCGACAGCAGTAGGTCGCGAAGTGCCGTAGGACGCTCCTCACGCTCGTGTGGCAGGACGGACCCGCTCGGCTTCGCCTTGCGCAGGGTGACGTGGAGGAGCGGCGCCGTCAGTCCGAGCACTGCGATCCACAGGGCGATGCGGCCGGCGCTGAGGTTACGCAGCAGCGCGCCGGGATCGAAGGCTGCGAGCCAGCGATCGATCAGCGGATTGGCCGATGCGAAGAGCAGCAGGAAGATCCCGCCCAACGCGATCGGGACGATCCAGGCGACGAGATGGCCGATCGAGCTCCGCGCCCGGCTCGTCGCATGCGCGAGCTTGAAACGGCGCCGGGCGGATGCCGCCAGGCGCCACGGCCCGGCCAGATAGAGATCGGCGATCATCGCGAGGCGGATCGCAAGCGAGCCGTGCCAGTGCCCGCTCGCGAGCAGGGCGAAGGCGCCGAGCCCGGCCGCGGCGAAAGCCAGCGACAGCGCGTCGACATGCTCGACCAAAGGCAAAGCCGCGACGACCGGCAAGGCCGCGAGTCTCCAGCGGCTTTTGGGACCTGCTTTCCACGGCGCGGTCAGCGTGATCGCGGCCAGCGTCGCGGCCGCGAACAGGGCGGCGGAGATGCCGATGCCGCGACCGTGGAACAGCAGGTCCGCCAGGACGACGAGCGCCAGGCACGCCCCCGCACGAGGGTCGAGAGGCAGGACGCGGCGGGGCCGCTCGGAGCGCGCGGCGGCGAGACTGGTCATGGATGTCGGACCTTGCGAAAGGGGAGGAGCGTGGCGGAGCGATCAGGCGCGCTCATCATGCGGTCCGGCGCAGGGCGTGGCCCTGCGGTGCGCGGGGCGGTCTCGGGAACGAGCCACCAGGCATCCTCGACGAGGCGCTTCGGCAGTGAGGATGGAGGCGGTGTCAGGCGCTTGATCATGAGACCGGGATAGCGCCATGCCCTGCAGGCCAAATGGCGGGCCGGTTCAGGAATCCAGGTTTTTCGTGCAGATATCCTGCAGACCGCGTCGCAGCGCCGTTCCGCGCCCTGCGGTCAGTCGCCCGCGCTCAGGCCCTTGCAGACCAGGCGGACCAGCGCGGTGATCTGGCGGTCCAGCTCGCCGCGCGGCACGGCGACCAGCTTTTCCTCGAGATCGATCGCGATCACGCCGTGCACGGCGGAGAACAGGGTGCGGCTCAGCAGGACCCTATCCGCCTCCGCCATCGTCGGCGTGAGCGTCCCGAGCGGAGCCAGAACATGCCGGAACATGGTGATCTGCTCGGTTGCGGCCCAATCCGGCAAAGCTGCGCCGGCGGCCATCCGGTGCTCGAACAGCGTGCGCCAGAGCTGCAGGTTGTCGCGGGCAAAGCCGCAATAGGCGAGCGCGATCGCGGCGAGTTGCTCCGCCGCCTCGGTCCGGGATGTGGCGGGCGCGGCTCCGGCGGCCGCGCTCAGCGCCGCATCGAGCCGCGACAACGTCCGCGAGCCGACGCGCAGCACCAACTCGTCCAGGTCGTGGACGAGGTTGTAGATGGCGCCCACCGCGCAACCGATCTCGCCGGCGAGATCGCGCGCCTTCAATCCCGCAAGACCTCTGGCGGCGATCGCGCGCTCGGCCGCGAGAACCAGCGCCTCGCGCTGCCGATCTCGTCGCTCGGTAGTCTTAACCATGTTCGGCCTTCCGAATGAACGATGTTCAAAATTTATCTTGAACGACGTTCACGTTTGGGTTACATCGCATCTGTGAACGATGTTCATAACAGGGAGCCGATCATGTTCAAGATGTTTCTGACCCTTCTCCGCGGCGGCGCCGCCGAAGCCGGCGAGGCGATCGCGGACCGCAACGCGCTGACGATCCTCGATCAGCAGATCCGCGACGCCGGCAGCAGCTTCGAGCGCGCCAAGAAGGCGCTGGCGATCGCCCAGGACCGGCAGGAGGTCGCCCGGATCGATGGGCTGCGCACCCGCATCGCCGATCTCGACCTCCGCGTCGTGGCCGCGATCGAGGCCGGCGACGAGCTGGCGGCCCGCGACGGCGCTGAAGCGATCGCCGCGCTGGAGGCGGACCGCTATGCCGCGAGTGCAGCGCAGGCATTGTTCGCCGCTGAGATCCTGCGTCTGCGCCGGCATGTCGGCCAGGCACAGGCCCGCATCGCAGAACTCGATCGCGGCCGGCGTCTCGCCCGCGCCTCCGAGGCCGTGCGCGACATGCGGCGCGGACGCGTTGAGAGCGCCAGGCCTTACCAGGCGACGCTGGCGGAGGCCGAGAAGACGCTCACCAGGTTGCGCGAGCGGCAGCAGCAGAGCGAAGCGGCCGACCTCGCCCTGGACGAACTTGACGGCGCCGCGACGGCCTCAGTCGCCGAGACGCTCGCCGCGCGCGGCCATGGCCCGCGCCTCAGGCCGACTGCGGACAGCGTGCTCGAGCGCCTGCGCGGCCGTGTCACCGCCGTCGCCTGAGCCCTATTCCAGCTCAAAGCCCTTTTTGTCCAACCCATTCAGGAGAGCGACGATGAACCAGACTTCCCAACCCCATAGCGGCGCCTGGGTGAGCTTCACCTACGCGTCCTTCCTCGGTGCCTTCGCCATGGTCGGCGCCGGCATCCTGTTCCTGCCACTCGACTGGTGGGCCAAGGGCTATCTCGGCATGGGCGTGATCATGCTCGTCCAGTCCTGCGTCACCATGACGAAGACGGTGCGCGACATGCACGAGGCCTCGCGGTTGGTGAACCGCATCGAGGACGCGCGCACGGAGCGGCTACTGATGGATGTCGGCAAGACCGCTGCATGAACCGCCGATCGGTGCAAAGCCCGATATCGAGATAATCGCGACTTAACCGAGAAACCGCATCGCCATGCGCGTGAAACGATTGTTTTGCCGCGGCGATGCAACTCTCCCTCGAACCCCTAGCGAGCAGGCCATGACCGACACCTTGATGCTGAAGCGGCGCTTCGCGCCGTTGTTCTGGGCGCAGTTCTTCTCCGCCTTCAACGATAATTTCCTCAAGAACGCGCTGGTCTTCATCATCCTCTACAAGCTCACGGGCTCGCATGGCGAGGCGCTGGTGACGCTGGCGGGCGGCATCTTCATCGCGCCGTTCTTCCTGCTGTCGGGCCTCGGCGGGCAGCTCGCCGACCGGTTCGACAAAGCGCTGATTGCGCGGCGCCTCAAGCTCGCCGAGGTCGGTGCCTCCGCCGTCGCGGTGCTGGGCTTCACGCTTCAATCGGTGCCGGTGCTGTTCGTCGCGCTGGCACTGTTCGGCATCATCGCGGCCCTGTTCGGGCCGATCAAATACGGCATCCTGCCCGACCATCTGAAGCGCGAGGAACTGCCGGCGGCCAATGCGCTGATCGAGGGCGCGACCTTCATCGCGATCCTGCTCGGCACCATCGCCGGCGGCATCACCGCGCGCGAAGGCGGCGACGTCGCCTCGCTGAGCGGGCTGATCATGGCCTTCGCCTTGCTGTGCTGGGGCGCGACCTTGTTCATCCCCAAGACGGTGCCGGCCGCTCCCGACCTCGCGATCGACGCCAACGTCTTCCGGTCGACCGGCGGCCTGCTCCGGGATCTCTGGGCCGACGCCAGGCTCTGGCGCACCGGAGTCATGGTCAGCCTGTTCTGGCTGATCGGCGCGGTGGTGATGTCGCTCCTGCCCTCGCTGGTGAAGAACGGCATGGGCGGCACGGAACTCGTCGTCAGCGTCTACCTCGGGCTCTTCGCCGTCGCCATCGCGGTCGGCTCCGGCATCGGCTCGTTTTTGTCGAGCGGGCGAATCGTGCTGTTGCCGGTGCCGGTCGCCTGCGTCGTGATGGGGCTGTTCGCGCTCGATCTCGGCTGGGCGATCTCCGGCGTGGTGGCGCACCAGCCGGCGCGCGACGTCGCAGCCTTCTTCGGCGACGGCCCGGCTTGGCGCGTCGGCATTGACCTCGTCGGCCTCGCCGTTGCCGGCGGCATTTTCATCGTGCCGTCTTTCGCTGCGATGCAGATCTGGGCGCCGGCCGAGAAGCGCGCCCGCATCATCGCGGCCGCCAATGTGCTCTCGGCCGCCTTCATGGTCGCGGGCGCGGTCGTGGTCGCGCTGCTCCAGGCGGCGGGCCTCACCTTGTCGCAGCTCTTCATGATCATCGGCGCGGCGACGCTCGCGGCCGCGATCTGGATATTCAAGGCGATGCCGGCGAACCCCTTGCGCGATGTCCTGTCGATCGTGCTGCGCGCCTTCTACCGGCTCGAGATCGTCGGCCAGGAGAACGTGGCCAAGGCCGGACCCAACGCGATCATCGCGCTGAACCATGTCAGCTTCCTCGATGCGGCGGTCGCGCTCTCGATGCTCGACAAGGACCCGGTCTTCGCCATCGACCACGGCATCGCCCAGCGCTGGTGGGTCAAGCCCTTCCTCAAGCTGACGCGGGCCATGCCGCTCGATCCGACGCGTCCGCTGGCGACGCGTTCGCTGATCAACGCGGTCAAGTCCGGCGAGAGCCTGATCATCTTTCCGGAGGGGCGGCTCACCGTCACCGGCAGCCTGATGAAGGTCTATGACGGCGCCGCCATGATCGCCGAGAAATCGGGCGCGATGGTCGTGCCGGTCCGCATCGAGGGGTTGGAGGCGACCGTTTTCTCGCGGCTGACCGGCGAGCAGGTCCGCCGCCGCTGGTTCCCGAAGGTGCGCGTCACCATCCTGGAGCCGGTCGCTCTGACCGTGGCGGAGGAGCTCAAGGGCAAGGCGCGCCGCCAGGCGGCGGGCGCGGCGCTCTACCAGATCATGTCGGACCTGATCTTCAAGACCACCGACATCGACCGCAGCGTCTTCGAGGCCGTGGTCGAGGCGGCGAGCATCCACGGCAAGGGTCGGGTCGCCGTCGAGGATCCGATCACGGGCTCGCTGACCTATAAGCGCCTGCTGATCGGCGCCGAGGTGCTCGGCCGCAAGCTCGCGCCTTTGGCCAAGCCGGGCGAAGCGGTCGGCGTGATGCTGCCCAACGCCAATGGCGCGGCGGTGACGCTGCTCGGGCTGATGTCCGCGGCGCGCGTGCCGGCGATGATCAACTTCACCGCCGGCGCGACCAACATCCTCGCGGCATGCAAGGCCGCCGAGATCGGGACGATCGTGACCTCGCGCGCCTTCATCGAGAAGGGCCGGATGGGGTCGCTGGTCGAGGCGCTGCAGGAGAGCGTGTCGCTCGTCTATCTGGAAGATGTTCGCGCCACCGTCTCCACCGGCGACAAGCTGAAGGCGCTGTGGCGGCATGGCCGGCCGATCGTCGCCGCCAAGGGCCAGGACCGGGCCGCGATCCTGTTCACCTCGGGCTCGGAAGGCACGCCTAAGGGCGTCGTGCTCTCCCATGCCAACATGCTCGCCAACACGGCCCAGGCCGCGGCGCGGATCGATTTCGGCCGGCGCGACAAGGTCTTCAACGTGCTGCCGGTGTTCCATTCCTTCGGGTTGACGGTCGGGCTCGTGCTGCCGCTGGTCTCTGGCGTACCGGTCTATCTTTATCCCTCGCCGCTGCATTACCGGCTGGTGCCGGAGCTGGTCTACGGCTCGAACGCCACCATCCTGTTCGGCACCGACACCTTCCTCGCCGGCTATGCCCGAGCGGCGCACCCCTACGATCTGCGCTCGCTGCGCTACATCCTCGCCGGGGCCGAGCCGGTCAAGGAAGCGACGCGCCGGACCTATATGGAGAAATTCGGCCTGCGCATCCTCGAGGGCTACGGCGTCACCGAGACCGCGCCGGTGCTGGCGATCAACACGCCGATGTTCAACCGCTTCGGCACGGTCGGCCGGATCATGCCCGGCATGGAGGCGCGGCTCGAACCGGTCACCGGCGTCGACGAGGGCGGGCGCCTGCATGTGCGCGGCCCCAACATCATGCTGGGCTATCTGCGCGCCGAGAATCCGGGCGTGCTGGAACCGCCCACTGAGGGCTGGCACGACACCGGCGACATCGTCGCCATCGACAGGGACGGCTTCATCCAGATCAAGGGTCGCGCCAAGCGCTTCGCCAAGATCGCCGGCGAGATGGTCTCGCTCGCCGCGATCGAAGCGATGGCGGCCGAGCTCTGGCCCGATGCGCTGTCGGCCGTCGCCAGCCTGCCGGATGCGCGCAAGGGCGAGCGGCTGGTGCTGGTCACGGCCCAGCGCGACGCGACCAGGGCTGTGTTCCAGGCCCATGCCAAGAGCAAGGGCGCGTCCGAGCTGATGGTGCCGACCGAGGTCCTGGTGGTGCCGGCAGTGCCGGTGCTCGGTTCCGGCAAGCTCGACTTCGCCGGTGTCACCAGACTAGTCAAGGAACGGGCCCCGGCGATGGCGGCCGCCTGACGCCGTCAGGCGATGCGGGAAGGCATCGTCCCTATAAGCTATCCCATTGAAATCGCGAGGCGATGCGACCTTGCGAACGACGTCGCACTGGGCCAGAGTCCGGTCATGGAATTCGCAAGTGGCGACCGGCCGCGAGGGCATCATGACGCGCAACAGCCTGGCCGAGACCTTTTCTGCCGCCGAGCGGACACTGCCGCGGCTGTTGCGGGCCCAGGCCGAGCGTCATGGCGCGACGATCCTGGCGCGCGTCGGCGACGACAGGATCAGCTTCGCTGCGGCGGCGGATCTGGCGGCACGGATGGCAGGCCGGCTGGCCGAGGTCGGCCTCGGGCGCGGCGACCGGGTCGCGGTGATGTGCTCGAACCGGATCGAGTTCCTGGCCCTGCTGCTCGGCTGCGGCTGGCTCGGGGCGGTGATCGTGCCGGTCAACACGGCCTCGCGCGGGCCGCAACTGCGGCACCAGCTCGAAAATTCGGGCGCGCGCCTCCTGGCCATCGAGGCCAACCTGCTGTCCTGCCTCGCCGTCGTCGACCTTGCCTCGCTGCCGATCGAGACGATCTGGACGGTGGGCGAGGGGGCGCAGACCGCGCCAGTCATGACCGTGCCGATGCCGGCTGGTGGCGATGTGCTCGCACCAACGCCGGTGGGGCCCGGCGATACGCTCGCGATCCTCTATACCTCCGGCACGACGGGTCCGGCGAAAGGCGTCTGCTGCCCGCATGCGCAATTCTTCTGGTGGGGCGTCAATACGGCGGCCCTGCTCGGGATCGAACAGGGCGATGTGCTGTGCACGACCCTGCCGCTGTTCCACACCAATGCGTTGAACACGCTCTTCCAGGCGCTGTTGCATGGTGCCAGCGTGAGCTACGAGCCGCGTTTTTCCGCTTCGGGCTTCTGGGCGACGTTGGCCGAGCGGCAAGCGAGCGTGACCTATCTGCTCGGCGCGATGGTGCCGATCCTGTTGTCGCGGCCGCCCTCCGAGGCCGAACGCGGGCACAAGGTCCGGATCGCGCTGGCGCCCGGCGTGCCCGAGCCGGTCAAGGCCGAGTTCAAAGCGCGCACCGGCATCGGCCTGCTTGAAGGCTACGGCTCGACCGAGACCAATTTCGTCGTCGGGACAGGAATCGAGCGGCAGAAACCGGGCTGCATGGGGCCGGTCTTCCCGGGCTTCTCGGCCAAGGTGGTCGATGCCGACGACAACGAACTGCCCGATGGCGAGGCCGGCGAACTGGTCCTGCGGGCCGACGAGCCCTTCGCCTTCGCCACCGGCTATTTCGGCCTGCCCGAAAAGACGGTCGAAGCCTGGCGCAATCTCTGGTTCCACAGCGGCGACCGGGTAGTGCGCGAGGCTGACGGCTATTTCCGCTTCGTCGACCGGATCAAGGATGCGATCCGCCGGCGCGGCGAGAACATCTCTTCCTTCGAGGTCGAGCAGGTGCTGCTGAGCCATCCCGAGATCGCGACTGCGGCGGTCTTCCCGGTGCCGTCCGCGCTCGGCGAGGACGAGGTCATGGCGGCGATCGTTCTGAAACCCGGCAGCAGCCTGAGCGGGCCCACGCTGATGGCGCATTGCGAGCCGCGTCTGGCCTATTTCGCAGTGCCGCGCTTCGTCGATTTTCTCGACGTGCTGCCGGCGACCGAGAACGGCAAGGTGCAGAAATTCAAGCTGCGCGAGCGCGGGGTCACGGCCGCGACCTGGGATCGCGAGACGGCCGGCTATGTGCTGAAGCGGCTTTAGACGGTCAGTTGCCCGATGCTGGCGCCGCCGCAGACATAGAGCGTCTGGCCGGTGACGAAGCTCGCCTCGCGTGCGCAGAAAAAGGCGACGGCGTTGGCCACGTCCTGCGGCGCGCCGAGGCGGCGCACGGGGATGGCACGGGCCAGCCCCGCTTCCTGTTCGCTGCCGGCCGGAACCACGCCATGGAACATCTGCGTGCCGGCGATCGGGCCGGGCGCAACCATGTTTACAGTGATGCCGTGCGGCGCCAGCTCCAGCGCCCAGGTCCGGCCCAGCCCGATCAGCCCGGCCTTGGTGGCGGAATAGGCGCTGCGCGTCGCCGCTCCCAGCGCCGCGCGCGAGGACATCAGCACGACCCGGCCGAAACCGCGCTGCTTCATGCCGGGCAGCACGGCCTTGAGCAGGATCGTCGCCGCGCCGAAATGCAGTTGCGCGAGCGCGAGGAAATCCGTCGCGGGAACGCTGTCGACCAGATTGGGCCGGATCACCCCGGCATTGTGGACGAGATGCGAGACGGCATGCTCGGCCGCGACGGCTGCTGCGACGGCTTCGGTCGCCGTCGCGTCGAACAGATCGACCTGCCGGTAGAGCAGGCGTCCGTGCTCGCGCTCGGGCGGATTGCGGTCGAGCACGATCACGCTCGCGCCACGCTCCAGTAGCGTCGCAGCGATCGCGGCTCCGATGCCGGCGCTGCCGCCGGTGATGATCGCGATGTCGCTCACGACGCCGCTCCTTCGACTAGCGCCAGCACCCGCAAAGGACTGCCCGAGCCTTGCCTGATCTTGAGGGGGGCAGCGACGATCACCGTGCCCTTCGGCGGCAGGAGGTCGAGATTGGTCAGGCATTGCAGGCCGTAGCGGCCCTTGCCGTGCATGTAGAAATGCGCGGGATAGGGCGGGTTGAAATGATGCGCCTGGCCCGCATCGGTGCCGATCGTCTCGGTACCGAAGCCGAGCACGTCGCGCGCCTCGACCAGCCATTCGACCACTTCGGGTCCCGGTCCGGGCGTATGGGCGCCGTCCTCGTGCAGGCCTGCATAGTCGGCAAAGGATTTGCTGGACCAGTCGGTGCGCAGCAGGACCCAGCTTCCGGGCTCGATCAATCCGTGGCGGGCTTCCCAAGCCTCGACGAAGGGAATGGTCAGGACGAAATCGGGATCGGCGGCGCTTTCCGCGGAGCAGTCGATCACCACGGCCGGCGCGATGAATTTTTGGGGCCTGATCGTGTCGACGGCGTTCTCCGGCAAATCCTTGCCGGAGACCCAGTGGATCGGCGCGTCGAAATGCGTGCCGGTGTGCTCGCCGACCGAGAAATTGTTCCAGTACCAGGCCGGCCCGCGTGCGTCGTAGCGCGAGACCTCCTCCAGCCGGAACGGCGCGCATTGGCCGAATTCGGGCGGCAGCACGATGGTCGGAAACTCGGGTGCCAGCGTTTGCGTCAGGTCGATCACGCGGATCGCGCCAGACGAGATCGCGGCGGCGAAGGCGAGGAGGTCGGGGACGGCCATGGCGCGGTTGCCTTTCAAGACGAGCCCAATTCGCGTTCGAGTGCCTTGGGGTTGGCGGCGAGCCGCTCGCGGATGTCCTGGGCGATGTCGCCGACGAAGACGTCCTCGACGCCTTGTTTCAGCGCGCCGACGACGGCCTTGGCGAGCGCGGTCGGCGCAAGCTTGGGCGGCGGCACGGTCTGGAACCATTCGGTCTCCAGCGGGCCGAAGAAGGCGTTGAGAACCTTGACGCCGCCCGGCCTGAGTTCCGCCCGCAGGCATTGCGCCGCCGAGAGGCAGGCGGCTTCGGTCGCGCTGTGGGCGCCGTAGGCCGGCCAGTTCATCAGCGCGTGGACCGAGAGCAGGTTGACGAAAGCGGTCGCCGAATTGACGCCGTCGGCGCCGCGGAACCGCAAAGCCGGGCCGAAGGCCTGCGCCAGCCGCATCAGGCCGAAATAGCGGATATCCATCTCGTCGCGCGCGACGGTCAGCCCGCCGCGCTCGATGATGCCCCCTGAACGGGTGTATTCGGCGGTGTTGACGACGATGTCGATGCGGCCGCCGTTCTGGCCGGCGAGTTCGGTTACCGAATTGGTGTCGGTGAGGTCGAGCGGCACGATCTCGACATTCGCGATCGCCGCCAGCGCCGTCATGCCGGGATAGGGCTTCCATGGATCGGCGATGCCGACGAAGACGATTGATGCACCCGCTTCCGAAAAGGCCTTCGCCATGGCCTGGCCGACGGCGTTACGCCCATCCGTGATGAGCACGCGGCGGAATTTAGGATCGCAGGTCAGCTCGCGCAGGATGGGATCGGCTTCCATATCGGGCGTCTCCTTCGCCGGCAAAGCGATGACGATGGCCGCGCCGCTCTTGTCGAGCTTCAGGGCCATGCTGACCCGCTCGCCCTCAACGACGTCGCCATGCAAATGGGCGACCAGCATCGGCCCGGCGTCGAGCTTGACCGTGCCGACGCGCCAGGGCGTGCGTTCGCGGAAATAGGGATCGGTCGAGATGCGCACCGTCGTCTCGGCGACGAGCCGGCCGGCGGAATCGACATCCCTGAACGGCAGCCGCGCACCGAGGCAATGCGGGCAGGCGTCGCGCGGCGGATAGATGACATGGGTGCAGTCCTCGCAGACCTGCAGCGCGAAGCGACCCTCGGCGGCGGCGGCGGTCAGGCCGTGCGCCGTGCGGCTGCGCTGGCCATGCGGCAGCAGCGGCAGGCGCGTCTTCGCCAGCGGGTTCTTGCGTCTGGGGCGGGTCAGCGGTGCGCTCATGCTGCCCGCGCCAGAAGGGTCGCGCAGGAGGACAGGCCGCGGTCGTAGTTGATCATGCCGAAGCCGGAGACGAGGCCGACCTTCGCATCCGCGACCTGCGTGCCGGCCGCCGTGCCGGTCAGTTGCCGGAGCGCCTCGACCAGGCCGAGATAGCCGCCGCCGGCGCCGGCCTGGCCGACCGAGAGCTGGCCGCCGCAGGTGTTGTGCGGGAAGGAACCGTCATTGCCGAAGTCGTGGCCACGGACGAAATCCGGTCCCTCGCCCTTGGCACAGAAGCCGAGATCCTCAAACTGCATCACCGAGATCACTGGATAGTCGTCATAGGTCTCGACGAAATCGACCGCGTCGGGCGCGATGCCCGCCATGCCCCAGAGATCGTCGACATCCACCGCCCAGCCGCCCCTGATCTGCACGGGATCGTCGGGATAGGCGTTGTGGCGCTCGATCGTCGAGAGGATACGCACCGCCGGCCAGCCTTGCGCCTGCGCGATGTCCTCGCGGCAGACCAGGAAGGCCTCGGCGCCGGCGCAGGGCATGACGCAGTCGAAGAGATGGATCGGGTCGGCGATGGGGCGCGCCGCCATATAGGCGTCGAGCGTCAAAGGCTGCTTCATCAGGGCATGCGGCAGCTTGAGCGCGTTGTCGCGCTGGGCGACGCAGAGCTTGCCGAAATCCTCCCGCCTGGCACCGTAGAGGTTCATGTAGTTCCTGGTGATCAGCGCGAAGCTCGCATTCGGCCCGCCCGAGCCATAGGGATAGACCGCGTCCTGCGCGAAGCGCGAGAAGGTCGAGAGCGTCTTGCGGAAGGAATCGACATGGTTGGTGTCGGCCCCGACGCAGGCGACGAATTCGGCATCGCCCGCCTGAACGGCCCGGGCCGCACGCCGCAGCGCCACGACGCCGCTCGCCCCGCCGAAGGGGATGTGGTCGAGCCAGCGCGGGGTGAGGCCGAGATGCTGGGTCAGGCCGATCGCGGTGTCCGGCCCGGCGGTGAAGCTCGACAGCGAGAAGCCATCGAGATCGCTTGGACGCAAGCCCGCCTGCTTGACGAGGCCATGCAGCGCCCGGCCGATCCACCAGGCGGCGCTCTCCGTCGAGAAGCGCTGATAGGGCACGGTGACGGGAAGGCAGGCGACGACGCCGTCGTAGGACTGCCGAGGCTTGCTCCGCACCATCAGGCCGCGACCCGCTTCTTCAGGGTGCGGGTGTCGATGCAGGCCGGGCCACCGATGCTGGCGGCGACGAGGTCCTTCAGGCTGCCGCGCTGGATCTTCTGGGTCGAGGTCAGGGGCAGCGCGTCCACGAAGGCGACGTAGCCCGGGGCCTTGTAATAGGCCAGCCGCGACAGGCACCAGGCGACGATGTCGCCTGCAAGCGCCGCATCGGCGACCCGCTCCGGCGCGAGGACCACGCAGGCGAAGACCTCGTCGCCGCGTATGGGATCGGGCGTCGCCGCGACCGCGGCCTGCGCTACCGCCGGGTGCTGCATCAGCACGCTCTCGACCTCGACGGCGGAGATGTTCTCGCCGGAGCGGCGGATGACGTTCTTCTTGCGGTCGATGAAATGCAGCGCGCCGTCGCGACCGCGCCTGACCACGTCGCCTGTGTGGAACCAGCCGCCGGCCCAGGCCTCGGCGGTGGCGGCCTCGTCCTTCAGATATTCGCGGAAGAAGCCGTAGCGCGGCTGCGGACCCGCATGGCGGACCAGCAATTCGCCGGGCTGTTCGGTCGCCGCCTCGTCGCCATCCTCCGCAACGACGCGCGCTTCGAGCTCGCCGCCCGGCCGGCCGAAGCAGCGCGTGCCGGTATGGCGCGGCTCCTGCGAGGCGACGATCACGGCCCCGGCGCCTGTCTCGGTCATCGCCCAGGCCTCGACCAGCGGGAAGCCGAAGCGAACCTCGAACGCCCCGTGCAGCGCCTGGTCGACGCCGGCGCCGAAGCCGAAGCGCACGGCGTGGGCCGTGTCGTCGGCGCTTGCGGCTGCGCCCATCAACATCGGCGGCATCACCCCGAGATAATGCAGGCAGGTGGCGCGGCTTTCGCGCACGCTCGCCCACCAAGAGCGCGGATGGAAGCGGTCGAGCGCGATCAGGCAGCCGCCGGTCGCCACCATCGCCATGGCGGAATAGGCCATCGCGTTCATGTGGAAGACCGGCAGCGGCGTCAGCATGCGCTCGACGCCTTCGCGCATGGCGATCAGCCCGCCGATCGTGGCGTACCAGTGCCCGGCATAGAGGAAATACTCGTTCGGCAGCACGCAGCCCTTGGGCCTGCCGGTGGTGCCGGAGGTGTAGAGCAGGGCGCATTCGCTGTGGCGGTCGGGCGTGCCGGATTTGGGCGCGGGCGACGCGATCGCGGGCGGCGGATCGTCCGGGCCGAAGACCGCGATGTCGCGGCCGATCGCCTGCGCGGCCGCGGCGATATCGGCCTGGCGCGCTGGGATCGCGAGCGCCGCGACCATCTCCGAATGGTTGATCAGGTATTCGAGTTCGGCGGCACGCATGTCGGGATTGATCGGGACGATCGAGACGCCGAGCCCGTTCAGCGCGAACCAGTGCAGGAAGAAGGCGGGGCGATTTTCCAGAAGGACACCGACGCGCTGGCCGTGTCCGTAGCCGGCTTGCGCGTAGGTGGCCCGAAGCTGCGCGACCTGCGGGGCGACGTCGCCATAGCGCAACTCGCCGGGCGGAATGCCATAAGCGCGCGCAGTTTCGGGCAGCACGCAGAGGAAGGGCTGGTCGCCATGCCGCTCGGCCGTCGCCGCGAAGGCTGCGAAGACGGTGTCCGGGCCGGCAGGCAGTTGCGTCTCGACCCCCATCACATGAACAACTGGATGTTGCCGAAGGCGGCGTCGCAATTGACGATGTCGACACGCTTCAGCCTGATCTTCAGGGCGCCGTCCACCACCGTGAGCGTATGCGTCGCCCAGGCGGCGTAGAGCTGCTGCTCGTCGAGCCGGGTCTCGACGTAATGCATCGGCGTCCAGGTGACGTATTCGTTGGCTTCGGGATCGTGCCTGTCGACCTGCGGCACCTGTAGGACATGGTGGCAGCGGCTCTTGGGCTTCTGGCTGAATGTGCGGTTGCCCTTCAGCCGCTCGACCCGGATTTTCAGAAGCAACTTGTCCTCGTACATCAGCGAGGTCGTCAGCCGCGCATCGGTCTGGCCCCATTCGAGCGGCATCCAGTAATGGCCGTCCTCGGCGAAAAGATCGAGCCATTCCTCGTGGCGATGCTGATCGATCAGCCGTGCTTCGCGCACGATGAAATCGATCAGGTCCTGATGGCTGGGCACGTCCATCACATCGACATCGTCATGAATTTCGACCAGGCGCGAAACTGGTTGCGCATCTGCCATTCCGTCGTGCCGTTGGTCTCGGCGGTGACGTCGGCCTGCTCGGACGGGTCGTAGAGCCGCTGGATGTTGACCCATTGGTTGGCGTCGACATGCAGGCCTTCCTGGGCGCGCTCATACATCTCCAGATCGTCATGGCCGACGACCGAAGTCGGCGCGTTGATCAGGCGGTTGTACATCAGCGTCCGCTCCAGCAGCATGTCGGGCGCATCGACGAGACGGAAGGTCCAGCTCTCGACCAGCGTCCTGTCCGGCGCGATCGGCTTGAAGACGCGGATCAACTGGATCGGCCCCTTGATCATCAGATTGGGGAAATAGACCGTGTTGTGCCGGTTCTCGTCGAGGATCGCTTTGGCGCGCTCGTCGCCATAGGCGGCAACCATCTGCTCGAAATAGCCCGGCACCGCCGAATAGTCGGAATGGATCGAATGGTGCACGCCGGTGTGGCCGTGGCCGTTGGGCCAGACGCGGATGCCCATGCCCTCGAAGAACTCGTAGGGCGCCATGAAGGGCGCGTAGATCTCGACCGCCATCGGCTTCTTCGTGCCTTCCGGCGCGTTCTTCCAGACGTCGATCGCGGTGCCGGCCGAGCTCTCATGCGCAACCATCGGATGGCAGGTGTCGGTCTGGTTCTCGACCAGCATCTTCCAGTTGCAGTTGTGCATGTAGCGCAGCACGCCGCCGGCGACCTCGAGCCGCCCGGCGGGCGAGCGGTCGACCATGTTGTCGAAACTCGACAGGCTCTCGCCGAAGAACTCCTCGAAGCTCGGACCGCCGGCATTCAGCCGGGCGAAGACGAAGCCGCGATAATTCCGGAGCTCGGCGACCGGGCTCATGCCTTTGCCGGCATGGCTCTCCTCCAACCCGGTGTTCTCGTAGCCCTTCTTCAGCGGGATCGCGAGCAGCGAGCCGTCAGTGCGGAAGCTCCAGGCGTGATAGGGGCAGCGGAAGAATTTTCCGGTGTTGCCGCAGGCCTCTGTCGTGATCCGCGTGCCCTTGTGCGGACAGCGGTTGTGCAGGACCTTCACGCTCTTGTCGGTGTGGCGCACCATCAGAACCGGCTGGGTGCCGATCGTCGTGCCGTAATAGTCGCCGGGGTTCGGCACCTGGCTGTCATGGCCGACATAGACCCAGGTGTTGGCGAAGACGTGCTCCATTTCGAGCTTGAAGACCTCGTCATCGATATAGACGTCGCGATGGACCTCGGTCTCGCGCACCAGCGCCTTCACCGCCTCGACATCGCCCCGGTAACGCGCCATCGCCATCCCTCCGAAACCGCCTAGAGATCGAGCACCAGCCGCGGCGTCTTCGACCGCGACACGCAGATCTGCATCAGCCTGCCGGCCGCTTTCTCCGCATCCGAGAGGATGACGTCGCGATGATCAGGCACGCCCTCGATCACGCCGACCTGGCAGATGCCGCAATCGCCGCGCTTGCAGTCATGCATAGGATCCTCGCCCGCCTCGATCAGCACGTCGAGAATGCTGCGGTCGGCCGGAATTGTGAAGCTTTTGCCCGAGCCGTTCAGCACGACCTCGAAGGGCTGGTCACCGGCCACGGGAACCGGCGCAGCGAAAATCTCGAAGTGCAGCCGTCCCTCGGCCCAGCCCAGCGCCTTGGCGGTGGCTATGCCGGCCTCGATCATCGGTGTCGGGCCGCAGAGATGGAGCGACTCGCCTTGGGTCAGCGAGGCCATCAGCCCCGCGAGGGCGAACGGGCCGCCGGCTTCGTCGTCGGCATGGAGCGTCAGGTCGGGCCCGGCCAGCCGCTCGATCTCGTCGAGGAAGGCGAACTGGGCCCGCTCGCGCGCGGCATAGATGAAGCGGAAGGCGCGGCCTTGCCGGCGCAAAGTCGCAGCCATCGAAATCAGCGGCGTCACGCCGATGCCGCCGGCGACCAGCGCGACCGGCCGGTCGCCCCCCGCGAGTTCGAAATGATTGGCTGGCGGCATGGCGGCGACGGTGTCGCCGGGCTTGAGCCGATGCATGTGGAGCGAGCCGCCCTGGCCCACCTCTTCGCGCCGCACACCGAGACGATAAGCGGTCGGCGCGGCCATCGCCGTGGTGTCGAGGCCGGACTCGATCAGCGAATAGGAGCGGTCGCCGCCACCGGGCAGCACGACCCTGATATGGGCGCCGGCCGTCCAGCCCGGGAGTGGAGATCCGTCAGGCGCCGCGAGCGTGATCTGCCGGATCGCGTGCGTCAGCGCGCGGCTGTCGGTGACGGTGAGATCAAGCGCTGCGCTTGTGCTCATCGCGCTGTTTTCGCTACCATAAAAGGCATCGACGACACGGCTTCCGACACGCGCAGCCTCCCCGTCCGGGATTTGACCCGATACGAGATATTTTAAGTCTGAAGTTTTTTGGCGTCAACCGGCATCGGGCCCGGCTTTTGACAAGATGCATGCATATGCAGATAATTTCGTGCTGTTGGATCTGGGTGGCAACCGGGCCTGGATGAGGATTTCGATCCGGCCTGGGAGAAATCGCCTGGCTGCTGCGAGACGCCGCGCGCCGCTGAAAATTTTTGCTTGATCCAGAATGGCTTGCTGCTTTCTTTCGCAATCGATCAGTTCTCATCGTTTCGATCTGATTGAAATTCAAGCACGGCCGCGAGATCGGCATCGAATATCGTCGAGCGGCTTCTTGATGACGAGCGCAGCCAGCGATTGACACTCAAATGCAGATGTTTAAGCTTGAAATATCGAGTGCTCCGGCAAGGCTTCCCGTGATGACGGATCGGCGTTCCGGAACCCGGTTGAGGTAGCGGCTGAATGCGCATCCTGTGGCAGAGCTTCGTCGATGCGGCGCAGAACGCGCCCTATCTCGATGCGCTGTCGCGCTACCTCAATGCCATCGCGGCACCCGGCATCACGGTCGAGATCGTAGGCACGACGCCGCCGGATCGCGATTTTGGCCGCCTGACCGAATTCCGCTGCGCGGCGCTCTGCATCGATCGGTGCTTGGCCGCCGCAGACGAGGGCTATGACGCCTTCGTCATCGGGCACTTCCAGGATCCCGGTGTTTACGAGGCGCGCTCGGCCGTGCGCATGCCGGTCGTCGGCGCCGGCGAAGCGACGTTGCATTTCGCCGCCCAGCTCGGGCGAAGGCTCGCTCTGGTCTCGATCGATCCGGTTTTCGAGGTCTGGCATCTCGAACAGGCCGAGCGCTACGGTCTTGCCGGCCGGATCGCGGGCGTGACCGGGCTCGGTTTCGCGGCCGAAGATTTCAACCCGGCCTTCGCCGGCGACGAGACGGCGCTCGCGCGGATGCGCGCCGTCTTCCGCGACAAGGCGCTGCCTTTGGTCGAGGCCGGCGCGGATGTGGTCATCCCCGCCGGTATCCTGCCGGCGCTCTTGCTCTGCGGCGAGCGCGGCTACCGGATCGGCCATGCGCCGGTGGTCAACAGCGCCGCCGTGGCGCTGAAGGCGGCCGAGATGATGGTGGCACTGCATCGCCTCGACGGGATCGAGCCGAGCCGCGGCCCGAGCTTCGCGCTGGCGCCGGAGCGGGCCGTCGCCGATTTCCGCTCCTTCGTGGCGCGAGGGCGCGGCGATGGCTGACCGGCGCCTAGAGCCCGTGGCGGCGCAGGAAGGCGAGTGCGGTCTCCGCAAAGACCTCCGGCATCTGATCGGGCAGCGGCACCATGCCGCCTTCGATCTCGAAAAGTTCGGCGCCGGCGATCACGCCCGCGACCTTGCCGGCGTAAGGCGCGGCATGAGGGTCGGCCAGCGCCGAGATCACCAGGGTCGGGCAGGCGACCAGCGGCAGGCGCGTCTCCATGACGTAGCGGCCGACGACGCGGTGGCCTTCCGCCGCCAGCGGCCCGGCCTTCAGCGCATCGACGACGAAGCGTTCGAGCAGGTCGGTGTCACCTTCGGGATAGAAAGGCCGGCGCATCTGCCAGAGTGCCGCGAGATGCCTGCCGTCGGCGGCCGGCGTCACCTCGTCGATCACCGCCTTGGTCGCGGAGCGGGCGCGGCGCTCGGCATCGACGTAAGGCGGCGAGGACAGGACGAGAGCGCTGATCCGCTCCGGCTGGGCCGCCGCCATCTCGATCGCGATCGCCGAGCCGGTATGATGGCCGACGAGCGCGGCCCGCTCGATGCCGAGCGCATCGAGCAGGTCGAAGGCGCAGGCCGCCCAGGCCTCGATGGCGTTGTCAGTGAAGGGCAGGGCTTGGGAATCGCCGAAGCCGACCGTATCCATCGCGATGGCACGGCAGTGCCGGCCGAGCAGCGGCAGCACATCGCGGAATTCGTCCCAGGAACGCGGCGTCTGGTGCAGCAGCAGGACGGGAGCGCCCTCGCCGGCGATCGCGACATGGATGCGCAGGGAGGCCGTCTCGACGAAGCGGCGCTCGATCGTCGCGGAGCGGTCGGTGCGCGCCATGGTCGTCTCTACAGTCGAGTCATCGAAATTTCGCGAGCGCTAACAGCATCGGCGGGGACCGACAAGCGCATCGCCATCGCATCGGAGCGAACCCGAATGTTCGCACGCAATGAGGGGAGCCTATCATGACGATGAGCCTTCGCCTGACCTTCGCCGTGACCGGAAGCATCTTGGCCGGCAGCATCCTGGCCACCTCCGCTGCGCGGGCCGACATCACCGTCGGCTTCGTCACCGCGCTCTCGGGAGCCGGCGCATCGATCGGCATCCCCTACGCCAAGGGCATCGCCGCTGCGGTCGATTATCTCAGCGCCGTCAACGGCGAGAAGATCAGGGTGATCCAGCTCGACGATGCCTCCGATCCGTCGACCGCGGCGCGCAACGCCCGCAAGCTCGTCGAGGAGGAGAAGGTCGACATCCTGATCGGCACCGCCCAGGCGCCGGCCTCGATCGCGATGATGGCGGTGTCGCAGGAACTCAAGGTGCCGATGATCTCGGTCTCGCCGGTCGTCCTGCCGCCGACGACCGATCGCTGGGGCATCGCCGTGCCGCAGACGCCGCCGCTGATGTTCAAGGCGGTGACCGACCGCATGGCCAAGGACGGCGTCAAGAACGTCGCCTATATCGGCTTTTCCGACGCCTGGGGCGATCTCGTCTACAACGGCGCCAAGGCGGCCGAGGACCGGGGCGAGGTCAAGCTCGTCGCCAATGAGCGCTATGCCCGCACCGACACCTCCGTCACCGGCCAGGTGCTGAAGATCGTCTCGGCCCGGCCGGACGCGGTGATGAACGGCGGCTCGGCGACGCAAGGGGCGCTGCCGCTGCTGGCGCTGGCCGAGCGCGGCTTCAAGGGCAAGATGTATGGCACGCCGGCCTTGGTGAACGCCGATTTCATCCGCGTCGGCGGCAAGGCGGCCGAAGGCATCCTGGTCTCGACCGGGCCGGTGATCGTCGCCGAGCAACTACCTGACAGCCATTTCGCCAAGAAGCCCTCGCTCGCCTTCCGTGCCAGCTATCTCAAGGCCAACGGCACGGAGACCACCGACGGCTTCTCGGCCTATTCCTTCGATGCCTGGCTGATCTTTACGGAAGCCGCCAAGCGCGCCATGGCCAAGGCCAAGCCCGGCACGCCGGAGTTCAGGACGGCGCTGAAGGACGAGATCTTCGCCACGAAGGAGCTCGCCGGCGTCCACGCGATCTACAACTTCGAGCCCGAAGCCGCCTATGGCGTCGACGAGCGCAGCCTCGTCACCGTCAGGCTGACCAACGGCGTCTGGAAGTACGAGCCCTGATGCCGGCTCGTCCCTCCGCGCACCGCGCTTCCCCGACATGACCAGCGACATCGCCGCCATCCTGGCGCTGGACGGCATCGCCAGCGGCGCGATCTATGTGCTGATCGCGATCGGCTTCGTGCTGATCTTTGCGGTGACGCGGGTGATCTTCGTGCCGTTCGGCGACATCGCGGCCTTCACCGCGCTGACGCTGGCGGCGCTGGAGACCAAAGCCTTGCCGGGCACGGTCGGGCTTGTCGCGCTGCTCGCGTTGCTGGCGAGCGCGATGCAGGTCACGGCTGACCTGCGCGCGGGAATGGCGCGTGCGATCCCGCGCACGCTGCTATTCTATCTCGTCTTGCCGCTCGTGCCGGTGCTGCTGATGTGGCTGTCGCGCGGGGTCGAACTCGGCATGCCGGTGCGCATCGCGCTGTCGCTGCTGCTCGTCTTGCCGATCGCACCATTGCTCGACCGGATCGTGTTCCGGCCGATCGCGGATGCGTCGGTGCTGCTGCTGCTGACGGTGGCGATGGCGCTGCATTTCGCGCTGGTGGGCCTGGGCCTGCTGTTCTTCGGGCCGGAGGGGGTGCGGACGCAGCCGCTCAGCGACGCCAGCATGGAGATCGCCGGTATGCTGGTTTCGCTCCAGACCTTCCTGATCGTGCTCAGCGCCGTGCTGTTCAGCGGGCTGCTCTACGCCTTCTTCGAATACACCATCACCGGCAAGGCCCTGCGGGCGACGGCGGTCAACCGGGTCGGCGCAAGACTCGTCGGCATCCGCCCGGCCTATACCGGCACGATCGCCTATCTGCTGGCTTCGCTGCTGGCGGGCATCTCCGGCGTGCTGATCTCGCCGGTGACGACGATCTTCTACGATTCCGGCTTCCTCTTCGGCCTGCGCGCCTTCGTGGGCGCGATCATCGGCGCGATGGTCAGCTATCCCGTCACGGCGCTGGGCGCGATCCTGGTCGGCCTGCTGGAGAGCTTCGCCTCGTTCTGGAGCAGCGCCTTCAAGGAGGTCATCGTCTTCTCGCTGCTCATCCCGGTCCTGCTGTGGCGCTCGCTCACGCTCAGTGAGGCTGAGGAGGAGGCGGAGGAATGAGCCCGCTCCAGCGCCGCCTGATCGAGGCGGGCGTGGTCGTCCTGCTGGCCGCCGCGCCCCTCTATGTGAACCCGTTCAGCATCACGCTGCTGAACTATGTCGGCGTCTACGCGCTGGTCGCGCTCGGGCTCGTGCTACTGACCGGCATCGGCGGCATGATGTCCTTCGGCCAGGCGGCTTTCGTCGGCATCGGCGCCTATTCCACTGCCTGGGTCAGTGCCCTGCAGGGCCAGTCGCCCTGGCTCGGCCTCGTGCTCGCGCTGGTGCTGACGTGCGTCGTCGCCGCCGCGCTCGGCGCGCTGACGCTCAGGCTCGGCGGGCATTTCCTGGCGCTGAGCACCGTGGCCTGGGGACTGTCGATCTATTTCCTGTTCGGCAATCTGGAGGGGCTCGGCAACTATAACGGCATCGCCAATGTCCCGCCGGTCACACTGGGCTCGGCGCCGCTGATCAAGAGCTGGCAGATCTTCTACCTGATCTGGGCCGTGGTGATCGCGGCGCTGATCCTGTCGCGCAACCTGCTCGATTCCCGTGCTGGCCGGGCGCTGCGGGCGCTGCGCGGTGGCAACCTGCTGGTCGAGAGCCTCGGCATCGACGCCTTCCGGACGCGGCTCGCGACCTTCGTGATCGCGGCCTTCTTCGCCGGGCTCTCGGGCTGGCTCTACGCCCATCTCAGCCGCTTCGTCTCGCCCTCGCCGTTCCAGGTCCATGTCGGCATCGACTATCTGATGATGGCGATGGTCGGCGGCGCGACCGAGCTGATCGGCGCGCTCGTCGGGGCGGCGCTGGTGACGCTGGCCAAGAACGGCATCCAGGACTACCTGCCGCTGATCGCCAAGGGTGCGGCCGGCCAGCTCGAGATCGTCGCCTTCTCGATCATCTTCATCGTCTTCCTGCAGCGGGCGCGCACCGGCATCGTGCCGCTGGTCGCGCGCCTGCTGCTGCCGCTGCGGCTGACGCGGCCGGTGGAGGCGGAGCCCTTGCCGCGCCGCGACATGCCGGCACCGGGCTCGGGCCTGCTCCATGTCGACGCGGCGGTCAGGCGCTTCGGCGGGCTGGTCGCGGTCGACAAGGTCTCGTTCGATCTTGCGGCCGGCGAGATCCTCGGCCTGATCGGCCCCAACGGCGCCGGCAAGTCGACGATGTTCAACCTGCTGACCGGCGCGCTGCGCTGCAACGAAGGCAAGGTCGTCTTCCTCGGCCAGGACATCACCCGCATGCCGCAGCGCGAGATCGCGCGCGCCGGCATCGCGCGAACCTTCCAGCATGTGAAGGTGCGCCCGAAGATGAGCCTGCTCGACAACGTCCTGCTCGGCACGCATCCGCGCACCCGTGCCGGCTTCCTGTCCGGTGCCTTCCGGCTCGACCGGGCCGAAGAGGCCAGGGCTCGTTTCGAGGCCGTGCGACAGCTCGAACGCGTCGGCCTGGGCGACAAGCCGTTCGAGCTCGCCGGCAACCTGCCACTCGGCAACCAGCGCGTACTCGAGATCGCGCGCGCTCTCGCCGCCGATCCGGTGCTGCTGGTGCTCGACGAACCGGCCGCAGGCCTGCGCCGACAGGAAAAGCTCGCGCTCGCCGAGCTGCTGCGGTCGCTGCGTTCGGAGAAGCTGACGATCCTGCTGGTCGAGCACGACATGGATTTCGTCATGGGCCTCGTCGACCGGATCGTGGTGATGAATTTCGGCTGCAAGCTCTGCGAGGGCGAGCCAGCCGCGATCCGCAGCGATCCGCGCGTGCAGGACGCCTATCTCGGGGGGACGGCCTGATGGCGCTGCTCTCCATCGAGAATCTGAGCGTTTCCTATGGCAAGGTCGCGGCCGTGCGCGAGGTCTCGCTGACGATTGAGGCCGGGCAGATCGTCACCGTGATCGGCCCCAACGGTGCCGGCAAGACGACGCTGCTCGCCGCCGCGATGGGCCTGCTGCCCTCGACCGGGGCGATGTGCTTCGACGGGCAGGATTTGCGGCGGCTCGACGTCGAGGCCCGGGTCGAGCGCGGCTTCTGCCTCGTGCCCGAGAAGCGCGAGCTCTTCGGCGAGATGAGCGTCGGCGACAACCTTCTGCTTGGGGCCTATCACCGCAGAGGTGACCGGGCCGGCGTCCGGCGCAGCCTCGATGAGGTCTTCAAGCGTTTTCCGCGTCTGCTGGAACGGCGAGGCCAACTCGCCAGCACGCTGTCGGGCGGCGAGCGCCAGATGCTCGCTCTGGGTCGGGCGCTGATGTCGAAGCCGCGCCTGCTGCTGCTCGACGAGCCGAGCCTTGGCCTGGCGCCGCTGATCGTGCGCGAGATCTTCAGGATCATTGCTTCGCTGCGCGATCTCGGCGTCTCCGTGCTGCTGGTCGAGCAGAACGCCCGCGCTGCGCTGGAGACCGCCGACCACGGCTACGTGCTGGAGACAGGCGAGATCGCCCATTCAGGCCCCGCCGACACGCTGATCCACGACCCCCGCCTGATCGCGACCTATCTCGGCGGGCATTGACGATGACCGCGACCTATCCGGAGTGCAGCCATGATCGAACTTGAAAAGGTGCTCTATCGCGCCGAGGCCACCGCCACCGGCGGCCGCGAGGGCCGCGCCGTCTCCAGCGACGGCGTGCTCGACCTGGCGCTGTCGATCCCGAAGGATCTCGGCGGCCCGGGCGGCGCCGGCACCAATCCGGAGCAGCTTTTCGCCGCCGGCTATGCCGCCTGTTTCCTCGGCGCGGTCAAGCTCGTCGGCCGCCAGCGCAAGATCGCTTTGTCCGACGACGTCACGGTGACGGCTGGCGTCGGCATCGGGCCTGTGGCGACCGGATATGGGCTCGCGGTCGAGCTGAAGGTTGCGCTACCCGGCGTCGAGCCGGCGCTGGCGCAGGACATCCTCGCCGGCGCGCATGAGCGCTGCCCCTATTCCAACGCGACGCGCGGCAACATCGCCGTGACGCTGAGCCTGGCCTGAGCGCCGGGAACCGAGCCGGGGAGGACACGGCATGGCCGAACGATCATTCGAACGCGAGGTCCAGGATCTCAGGCTCGGCGCGGGCGAGCTCTTCCGCGGCGAGGGCATCCTGGCGATCACCAAGGCGCTGCTGCAATGCGGCGTGTCCTATGTCGGCGGTTACCAGGGCTCGCCGATCTCGCATCTGATGGATGTGCTCGCCGACGCCAAGGACGTGCTCGACGATCTCGGTGTCCACTTCGAAAGCTCGGCCTCGGAGGCTGCGGCGGCCGCGATGCTCTCGGCCTCGGTGATGTATCCGATCCGCGGCGCGGTGACCTGGAAATCGACCGCCGGCACCAACGTCGCCTCCGACGCGCTCTCGAACCTCGCTTCCGGCGGCGTCACCGGCGGGGCGCTGATCGTGATCGGCGAGGATTATGGCGAGGGCTCCTCGATCATGCAGGAGCGCAGCCACGCCTTCGCGATGAAGTCGCAGATCTGGATGCTCGATCCGCGCCCGAACCTGGAAAGCATCGTCAAGGCGGTCGAGGACGGTTTCGACCTGTCGGAGGCCTCGAACACGCCGGTGATCCTGCAGGTCCGCATCCGCACCTGCCATGTCCACGGTCAGTTCGTCGCCAAGGACAACGCGAAACCCGCTTTTACCTTACGCCAGGCGCTGGAGAGCCCGAAGCGCGACACCGGCCGCATCGTGCTGCCGCCGGCCTCCTTCGTCCACGAGAAGGAGAAGCTGGAGCAGCGCTGGCCGGCGGCGATCGACTTCATCGCGCAGCGTAAGCTCAACGAGGTGATGGGTCCCACCGAGGGCGAGGTCGGCATCATCCTGCAGGGCGGGATGTACAACAACGTCCTGCGCGCCTTGCAGCAGCACGGGCTGGCGGATGTCTATGGCGAGACGGCGGTGCCGCTCTACGTCATGAACGTCACCTATCCGCTGATCCCCGACGAGCTCGCCGCCTTCTGCGCCGGCAAGCGCGCGGTGCTGATGGTCGAGGAAGGCGCGCCCGAATACATCGAGCAGGCGCTGAACACGCTGCTGCGCCGCCGCGACATCCAGACCGTGATCGCCGGCAAGGACATGCTGCCGATGGGCGGCGAATACACCGCGCAGGTGCTGGCCAAGGGCATCGGCACCTTCCTCGAAACCCATGCCGCGATGCTGCTCGGCAACCGCCCGCCGCTGCCGGATCCGAGCGCCGTGCTCGACGATCCCAAGGTCAAGGCGCTGGCGGGCGTCGTGCCGCAGCGGCCGGCGGGGTTCTGCACCGGCTGCCCCGAGCGGCCGATCTTCGCTGCGATGAAGCTGGTCGAGAAGGAGCTCGGCCAGCACCATGTCGCCGCCGATATCGGCTGCCATTTGTTCTCGATCCTGCCGCCCTTCAACATCGGCGCGACGACGATGGGCTATGGGCTCGGCCCCGCCTCGGCCTCGGCCTTCAACGTCGCCTCCGACAAGCGCTCGATCTCGATCATGGGCGATGGCGGCTTCTGGCATAACGGGCTCGCGAGCTCGGTCGGCAACGCCGTCTTCAACAAGCAGGACGGCGTCATCCTCGTCGTCGACAACTACTATTCCGCCGCGACCGGCGGGCAGGACATCCTGTCCTCGCGCGCCCAGAACGCCGGCCGCCAGACCAACAACTCGATCACCTCGGCCGTGAAGGGCATCGGCGCCAAATGGGTCCGCCAGATCGACCGGACCTATGACGTCGCGAAGATGCGCGACACGCTGCGTGAGGCGCTGACGACCAAGGAACCCGGCCCCAAGATCATCGTCGCCTCGTCGGAGTGCAGCCTCAATAGGCAGCGCCGGATCAAGCCGCTCTTCAGCGCGGCGGTGAAGCGGGGCGAGCGCGTGGTGCGCGAGCGCTTTGGCGTCGACGAGGATGTCTGCACCGGCGACCATGCCTGCATCCGCCTGTCGGGCTGTCCCTCGCTGTCGGTCAAGCACACCGACGACCCGTTGAAGGACGACCCCGTCGCGGCGATCGACAACACCTGCGTCGGCTGCGGCAATTGCGGCGAGGTGGCCGAGGCCGCCGTGCTCTGCCCGTCCTTCTACCGCGCCGACATCATCCACAACCCGACCGGGTTCGACCGTTTCATGGCTCGTCTGCGCGGCGCCGTCATCGGCTTCCTGCAGCGCCGGCGCGAGGCCGGCCGCGTCGTCTTCCCGGCATGAGGACCGCGTCATGACCGCGATCGAAGCTGTCCGGGCCGGGCTCTCGACCGACAAGCCGCTCTCGCTGGCGATCCTCGCCATGGGCGGCCAGGGCGGCGGCGTGCTGGCCGACTGGATCGTGGCGCTGGCGGAGGCGCAGGGTTGGGTCGCGCAATCGACCTCGGTGCCGGGCGTCGCCCAGCGCACCGGCGCGACGATCTACTACATCGAGATGCTGCCGCCCAAGGATGGCCGGCTGCCGGTGCTCTCGCTGATGCCGACGCCGGGCGATGTCGATATCGTGCTCGCCGCCGAGTTCATGGAGGCCGGCCGCTCGATCCTGCGCGGGCTGGTGACGCCCGAGCGGACCACGCTGATCGCCTCGGCCCACCGCGCCTATGCCGTCGTCGAGAAGGAGCAGCCGGGCGACGGCGTCGGTGATCCTCTCGCCGTGGTCGACGCGACCGACATCGCCGCCAAGCGCACCATCGCCTTCGACATGCAGGCGATCGCCGAGCGCAGCGGCACGGTCATCTCGGCCGCGATGTTCGGCGCGCTCGCCGGAGCCGGCGTGCTGCCCTTCGGCAAACCAGCCTTCGAGGCGGTGATCGAGGCCGGCGGCAAGGGCATCGCCGCCAGCCTGAAGGCTTTCGCTGCGGCCGAGGCCCGCGTCCGCGAAAAGCCACGCGATCCGGTTGCGAAATCAGCGCCGAAGCGTTTCGCAGAGCTGCCCGAGAGTGCCGGCCATCCTGCGCTCGACGCCCTGCTTCAACGCATCCGCAGCGGTTTCCCGACCGAGGCGCAGCCGATGCTGTTCGCGGGTGTCCAGAAGCTCGCCGATTTCCAGGATCCCGCCTATGCGGGCGAGTATCTCGATCGGGTCGCCGCACAGCTCGCGCTCGACCAGCGCCATGGCGGCGGCGGCAGGGGCCATGCCTTCACGCTGGCCGCGGCAAAATACATCGCCGTCGCCATGGCCTATGACGACGTCATCCGCGTCGCCGATCTAAAGCTCCGCGCCAGCCGCTTCGCGCGGGTGCGGGCCGAGGTCGGGGCGAGCGCAGACCAGCTCGTCTACACCACCGAATTCATGCATCCGCGCATGGAGGAGGTGCTCGGCACGCTGCCGCGCACTCCGGCGCTCTGGCTGGAGGCGCGTCCGAAGCTGGTGGCGCGGCTCGACCGTGTGGTCAATCGCGGCCGCCGCGTCCGCACCGGCACGATCGCCTGGTTCCTGCCGCTCTACGGTGTCTCGGCGCTGCGGCGCTGGCGCCGGGGCACGCTGCGACATTCGCGCGAAAGCGCGCATCTGGCACAATGGCTGGCGCTGGCCGGCGACACCCTGCCGGCGAATTACGACCTCGCCGTCGAGGTGCTGGGCTGCCGCCGGCTGGTGAAGGGCTATTCCGACACCCATGCCCGCGGGGCCGCCAAGTTCGACCGGGTGCTGTCGGCCCTGCCGCTGCTGCTGCCGCGCGAGGACGGCGCGGCCTGGCTCAGGCGGCTGCGCCAGGCCGCGCTGCTGGACGAGGACGGCATCGCGCTCGACGGTGCGCTGAAGACGGTGGCGAGCCTGTAGGGCGCCGCCTCAAATCTCGTGCCTGCGGATGTTGCGCAAGACCTTGTGCAGCGTGCCGGTGAAGGCCTGGTACTCGTCCTCGTCGATGCCATCGAACATCGCCACGAACATGCCGTACATCATCGGCCAGATCCGCTCGAAGGCCTCGCGGCCCTGCTGCGTGATATGGATCTCGCGAACGCGCATGTCCTCGCTGCGCTGCTGACGCCGGATGAGGCCCTGATCCTCGAGCGAATCCAGCGTCCGGCTCATGGTCGAGGCCTCGGTCACCGCGAAGACCGACAACTCGTTGATCGTCAGGCCGGAGGTCACGCAGAGCACCGCGAGCGCCCGCATCTTCGGCGTGGTCATGCCGTGGCGCTTGAGCGCGTCGGCCAGGTTGAGGTTCCAGCGCGCCGCGATCCGGTTCATCAGATAGGGCGCGAACTGATTCAGCCCGATCTCGCCGATCGCCGGAGGGGTCTCGACGCCTTCGCGCCGCAAGACGCCGCTCCCCAGCCGCCGATCCTCGTCCGGCGTCGCAGGCTTTTGTGCGGCGTCGCTCTTCGTCGCGTCATTCATGGCACTGCGATGCAGGCCCCGTCGCACCCTGTCAATCGCACCTTCCTGCCGGCAGGCCAGGATCCGCAATCGTTCACCCAGTCACGCCGATCATATAAAGCCGGCGAATGGATCGACCGAATAAATCATAACCGTTTGAATAGTCCGGCCCTGCCGGTCAGCTGTGGCTTTGCTATGGTCGGCACATCGCATGCATCTGCAGAGCGGCGGCGGCGAACGGCCGGCGGCGCGACCTTCGAGGCAGGATGAGCACGGACACCGAAAACCTCGTCATCGTCCGGCGCCGGCATTATGGCCGCATGGTCGGGGCGGTGCTGGTCTGCGCCGCGCTGGCGGCGATCATCCGCGCCTTCGCGGTTGGTCAGATCGAGTGGGACTATGTCGCCGAGTTCCTGACCGTCCCGGTGATCCTGAAGGGTCTGGTCAACACCATCGTCATGGCGATCCTGGCGATGCTGCTCGGCATCGCGCTCGGCATCGTCTTCGCCGTGATGCGGCTGTCGAGCAATCCGGTGCTGTCGGTGACGGCGCTGGCCTATGTCTGGCTGTTCCGGGCGGTGCCGGCGCTGCTGCAGCTCCTGCTCTGGTTCAACCTCGCTTTGATCTTCCCGACGCTCGGCATCCCCGGTCTGTTCTCCTTCAAGACGGTCGAGGTGATGACGCCCTTCGTCGCGGCGCTGCTGGGCCTGGGGATTCAGCAGGGCGCCTTCACGGCGGAGGTGGTGCGCGCCGGCCTGCTCTCGGTCGACAACGGCCAGTACGAGGCGGCGCAGGCGATCGGCATGACCAGGCTCAAGCTCTTGCGACGGATCATCATGCCGCAGGCGATGCGGGTGATCGTGCCGCCGATCGGCAACGAGTTCATCGGCATGGTCAAGCTGACCTCGCTCGCGAGCGTGATCCAGTACGCCGAGATGCTGCACAGCGCCCAGAACATCTACTACGCCAATTCGCGCGTGATCGAGCTGCTGATCGTCGCTGCGATCTGGTATCTGCTGGTCGTCACCATCCTCAGCCTGATCCAGGGCCGGATCGAGGCCTTCTTCGCCCGCGGCGTCGCCCGCCCGGCCGGTGCAGCGTGAGGGGCGTGCGATGACGAGCGACATCATGCCGCGCCTCGACGCCGATAATCTGCCGGAAAGCGCGCCGCTCGTGGTGGCGAAGGGGGTGAACAAGCATTTCGGCTCGGCCCATGTGCTCAAGGGCATCGACCTTGCCGTGCAGAAGGGCGAGGTCGTCTGCATCATCGGTCCTTCCGGCTCGGGCAAGAGCACCTTCCTGCGCTGCATCAACCAGCTCGAGCGGATCAGCGGCGGTGCGATCTGGGTCGCGGGCGAGCGTATCGGCTATCGTCGCGTCGGCGACAGGTTGCACGAACTCGACGATGCGGCGATCGCCCGGCAGCGCCGCGTGATTGGCATGGTGTTCCAGCGCTTCAACCTGTTCCCGCATCTGACCGTGCTGCAGAACGTCGTCGAAGGTCCGGTGCAGGTGCTGAAGGAGCCGCCGGCGGCCGCGCGCGAGCATGCGGTCGCGCTGCTCGACAGCGTCGGTCTCGCCGACAAGCGGGACGCCTATCCCTCGCAGCTCTCGGGCGGCCAGCAGCAGCGCGTCGCGATCGCGCGTGCGCTGGCGATGCGGCCCGAGCTCCTGCTCTTCGACGAGCCGACCTCGGCGCTCGACCCGGAACTCGTCGCCGAGGTGCTGCGCGTGATGCGCGACCTCGCCCTGACCGGCATGACCATGATCGTCGTCACGCACGAGCTCGGCTTCGCGCGCGACGTCGGCAACCGCGTCGCCTTCATGGACCAGGGCCAGATCGTCGAGATCGGTGCGCCCGACGCCATCCTCACCGACCCGAAGGAGGCGCGCACCCGCGCCTTCATCGCCGCCGTCCGCCACTGAAATCCGTCACGGGAGATCCACCGATGAAATCCGCGCTGCTCGCCCTGTCCGCCGCCGCCCTGCTCGGCGCAACCAGCTTCGCCGGGGCCCAGGCCCTGCCGGCGCGCATCCTCGAGAAGAAGACGATCGTCGTCGCCAACGTGCCGAACTATCCGCCGCTGGAGTTCAAGGACCCCAAGACCGCGACCCTGACCGGTCTCGACATCGACCTCGGCAACGCGATCGGCCAGAAGCTCGGCGTCACCATCAAATGGGAGGAGATCAGCTTCGAGCAGATGGTCTCGGCGCTGACCACCGGCCGCGTCGACATGATCCTGTCGGGCATGAGCGACCTGCCACCCCGGCGCGAGACGCTCGACTTCGTCGACTATCTCGAATCCGGCGCCCAGTTCTACACCAACGCCGACCGCAAGGCCGAGTTCGCCGATCTCTCGGCGCTGTGCGGCAAGAAGGTGGGCGCGAGCCGGCGCACCTCCTTCCCCGCCGAGATGGCGAAGTGGAGCAAGGCGACGTGCGAGGACAAGGGCAAGCCGGCGCTCGAGGTCGTCGGTACCGAAGGCTCGGCCGATGCACGCACGCAGCTGCGCCAGAAGCGCCTCGACGCCGCCGTGCAGGGCAGCGAGACCCTGCCTTACCTGATGGGGCAGGAGCCCAATGCCTACGCCATCATCGGTGTGCCGTTCTCCTCGGTGCATCAGGGCATGGCCTTCGCCAAGAAGGACACCGAGCTGCGCGACGCCGTCGCCAAGGCTTTCGGCGAGATGCTGGCGGACGGGAGCTATGCCGCTATCCTGAAGAAGTGGGATCTCGGTGCCGCCAAGGTCGACAAGGTGATGATCAACGAGGTCGCCAAGCCCTGATCGCGCCGTTTCCATCGAAAGCTGATCGCATGACTCCCGTCTTCCCGCTTCGCGTCGCCAATCCCGCCGATCCGGCGCCCGAATATCCCTGGCCTGAGGGCAAGCGATGCGCGGTCTTCCCGGCCTTCGACGTCGATGCCGAGACCGCCTGGCTGCAATATGACGCGAAGAACACCGACCGGCTGGTAACGCTCTCCTTCGGCGGCTACGAGCAGCGCGTCGGCGTGCCGAAGATCCTGGAATACCTGCGCTCGGTCGAGATCAAGGCGACCTTCTTCATCCCCGGCTGGGTCGTCGACGTGCATCCCGGGATGTGCGAGGCGATCGTCAGGGACGGGCACGAGGTCGGCCATCACGGCTATCTGCACAAGCGGCCCGACCCCGCCGAGCTGGAGGCCGACAAGGAGGAGATCGACAAGGGGCTGGAGTCGCTGAAGCGCGTGCTCGGGGTCGTGCCGGTCGGCTACCGGGCGCCGTCCGGCGAGAACCATGATGCGCTGCTGGCCTATCTGCGCGAGCGCGGCATCCTCTATTCGTCCTCCTTCCGCGATGACATCCGGCCCTATCGCCACAGGCTGCGCGACGGCTCGGCGGGCCCGGTCGAACTCCCGGTCAACATGTCCTTCGATGACTGGCTCTACGGCCTGTCGAACCGCTTCTCGCCGCGGCCGATGTTTCCCAAGGAGCATGTGCTCTCGATCTGGAACGACGAGCTCGACCAGACGCGCGAATGGGGCGGGCTGGTCTCGATGGTGCTGCATCCCCAGGTTTCGGGGCGGCCGATGCGGCTCGGCATCATGCGCGACTTCCTGGCCCGGGCGCGCGACTTCGGCGACGTCTGGATCGCGACCGGCGAGGAGATCGCCCGGCATTTCGTCGCGCAGGAAAAGGCGGTGAGCTGAGCCGAGACGTCATTCTCGGGCGAAGCGAAGCGCAAGCCTGAGAATCTCTTGCAGGAGATGCTCGGGTCAAGCCCGAGCATGACGTTCTGTTGGCGACCTCTTGGAGCGTCCACGACCATGATCACCCGCATCGGCCGCGCCGACGTCGTCATCGCCTACGATCCCGAGACGGACGACCATGTCTATCGCCGCGATCTCGACGTGGTCTTCGACGAAAGCGGCATCCTGCATCTGGGTTCCGGCTGGACGGGCACGGTGGATCGCGAGATCGACGGGCGCGGCTTCATGGTCATGCCGGGCCTGGTCGACGTCCATTCGCACCCGTCGAGCGAGCCCGGCAACAAGGGCATGACCGACGAGGTCGGTACGCCGAAGCTCTACAACTCCTCGCTCTACGAGTTCCTCTGGCTGTTCCGCGCCGATGCGCAGGGCATCCCGCATCTGAACCATGTCGCCTGGTCGGAACTCCTGATGTCCGGCGTCACCACGCTGGTCGACCTGTCCTTTCCGAGCGAGGGCTGGCTCGATCGCGCGGCGGCGTCGGGCCTGCGCATGGTCATGGCGCCGATGTTCCGCAACGGCCGCTGGTTCACCCGCAACGGCTACACCGTCGAATACGAACTCGACGATGCGGCCGGCCGCAACGCGATGGAGGAGGCGCTCGTCGTGGTCGACGCGGCGCTGGCGCATGACTCAGGCCGGATCTCTGGGCTGGTCTGCCCGGCCCAAATCGACACCTGCACGGAGGAATTGCTGCGTGCCTCGATCGCGGCGGCGGCCGAGCGCGGCGTGCCGATCCAGACCCATGCCGGCCAGGCGATCGTCGAGTTCCACGAGATGGTCCGACGCACGGGACTTTCGCCGGTGCAGTGGCTCGACCAGCTCGGTTTCCTGGCGCCCAACGCCTCGATCGCGCATGGCATCTTCCTCGACGGCCACCCTTGGGTGCGCTGGCCGACGCGGACCGATCTCGGTCGCCTCGCCGAGACCGGCACCTCGGTCGCGCATTGCCCGACCGTGTTCGGCCGGCGCGGCGTGACGCTGCGCGATCTCGGCGGCTATCTCGCCGCCGGCGTCAATGTCGGCATCGGCACGGACACCTTCCCGCACAACATGCTGGAGGAGCTGCGCCATGCCGCGGTCTATGCCCGTATCACCGGTGAGAGCCACGCCGTCGTCACCACCGGCCAGGTTTTCCGCGCGGCGACCTTGGGCGGCGCGAAACTGCTCGGCCGCGGCGACATCGGGCGGTTGGCCCCGGGCGCGCAGGCCGATCTCGTCATGGTCGACCTGACCCATCCGATGATGCGCCCGACGCGCGATCCGCTGATGAGCCTCATCAATGCCGCCGCCGACCGTGCCGTCGCCCATGTCTTCGTGCAGGGCAGGCAGGTCGTCGCGGACGGCAAGGTCCTGACCATGGACTATCACGCGGCGTCGGCCGGTCTGGAGGAGGCACAGGTGCGGGCACTCGCCAAGGCGTCGTCGCTCGATTGGGCCGGCCGCTCGATCGACGAGTTGTCGCCGCCCAGCCTGCCTTGGCGATGATCTCGGATCGGCCGGCTCGCTGGCATCTGATTTGCTCATGAAATAGAGTGGCCGCTCGCTATTCAGGGCAATGATATGAACCTGCGCCAGATCGAACTGCTCCGGGCCGTCGTGCGCTGCGAGACCACGGTGCGTGCCGCGCAGGAACTCGGCCTGTCGCAGCCGGCGGTGAGCAATGCGATCAAGCATCTCGAGAGCCAGATCGGCTTCCCGCTGTTCGAGCGCGTCAACAACCGGCTGTTCCCGACGGCCGAGGCGCGGACACTCTATCAGGATTCCGATCCGATCTTCGCGATGCATGCCGCGCTCGAGGCGAAGGTCCAGGACCTGAAGGAGAACCGCGCCGGCCATGTTCGGCTGATCGCGACGCCGCCGCTTGGCTACAGCGTGATCCCCAGGGCGCTCGGCAGTTTCCTACAGAAGCATCCGAAGATGCGCGTCTTCTTCGACGTCCGCCGCTTCGAGAACGTGATCGAGAGCGTCGAGAACGGCGTCGCCGAACTCGGCTTCGTCATGGGGCTGGACGAGCATCGCGGCCTCGCCTCGGAGGCGCTGTTCTCTGAGCGCATGGTCTGCGTGATGCGCCCGGACCATCCCCTGGCACAGAAGCCGGCGATCCATCCGCGCGACCTCGCGGCTGCGCCCTTCATCGCGCTGGAGCGCGGCACCCGGATGGGCACGATCGTCCGGCAGGCCTTTGTCGAGGCCGGCGAGCCGTTCAACTTCTCGGTCGAGGTGCGCTATTGCAACACGGCCTGCGTACTGGCCGAGAACGGTGTCGGCGTCGCGGTGGTCGACCCGCTGTCGCCGCTGTTTCGGGGGCACGACAACCTCGCGGTCCGGCCGTTCGAGCCGGCCTGCCCGGTCTCGGCCTCCGTCGTTCATTCGCGCAAGCGTCCGCTTTCGCGCGCGGCCAAGGCCTTCCTCAAGGAGGTTCGGGTCATCGCCGCGGAAACCGCCAGCCGGTTCGGCTGAGTGATGCTATTCATCGCGCGAATGCCGCTCGCGCATTGCGCATAAGCCGCCGGATTGTCCGGGCGGCCGGCCTGTCCCACTGTCAGTCGATGCCCAGCGCCGTCCGAACCATGCCGATGACATCTTTGTCCCCAGATGCGATCCGGGCCGCCGTGCTGGCGCAGCGTCCCATGGTCGAGGCGCTGTTCGACCGCCTGGCCGATGGCAGCCCCGGCGAGCCCGGGATCATGCGCGACACCTATGGTGCCGGCGAAAACTTCGCGCATGCGCTGCTCGCCGGGCATGGCGCGGCGGCCGGCCTGGCCGTCAGTCGCGACGCGGCGGCGAACACCTATGTCACCTGGCCGGGCAGCGACCGGCAGGCGCCGGCGATTCTGATGGGCTCCCATCTCGACAGCGTGCCGCATGGCGGCAATTTCGACGGGGCGGCGGGCGTCATCGCGGGTCTCGTCACGATCGCGGCGCTGCGGGCTCTGAGCTTCGAGCCGCGTCGCGACCTCACGGCGATGGGCGTTCGCGCCGAGGAGAGCGTCTGGTTCCAGGTGTCCTATATCGGCAGCCGCTCGGCCCTTGGCGCCCTGCCGGAGGGGGCGCTGGGGGCGACGCGGATCGACAACGGCCGTCGTCTCGCCGACCATATCGCCGCTTGCGGCGGAAATCCCGACGCCATCGCCAGGGGCGAGCGCCATCTCGACCCGGCCGCGATCCATGCTTTCCTCGAGGTCCATATCGAGCAGGCCCCGAGCCTCGTCGAATCCGGGCTGCCGCTGGCGATCTGCACCGGCATCCCCGGCAATTTCCGCTATCCCGGTGCGGTGATCCATGGCCGGCACGATCATGTCGGCACGCCGCGGCGTTTCCGTCGCGACGCCGCGATGGCTGCGGCTGAGCTGGCGATGGCGCTCGACCGCATCTGGGCGGAGCACGAGCGGGCCGGCATTCCGATCGCCGTCACCTTCGGGCGTTTCCACACCGATGCGGCCCTGCACGGAATGACGACCGTGCCGGGCGCCTTCGCCTTCAGCCTCGACGTGCGCGCCTATGATCCCGCGGTGCTGGCGGAGATAGAACGCCGCATGCTGGCGATCGTCGGCGAGATCGAGGCGCGCCGGAACGTCCGCTTCGAACTCGGCAGGCGGGCCTCGGCCGGCGTCGGCGTGGTCGATCCGGGCATCGCCGCCGGGATGATGCGGATCGCGGAGCGCATCGGCGTCGCGGCGATGCCACTCGGCAGCCCGGCCTCGCATGACGCGGCGGCCTTCGCGGAGGCCGGCGTGCCGGTCGCCATGCTTTTCGTGCGCAACGAGCATGGCAGCCACAACCCGCTGGAGCAGATGGAGATCGGCGATTTCCTCGACGCCTGCAGCGTGCTCGCGATATGGGTCGCAGACGCCGCCGCCTGATGCGCCGCCCACTCTCGCAGGAGAACGCCATGACGACCCACGCTTACGACCTCGTCATCCGGGGCGGCACGGTTGGCACGGCATCCGGGGTGTTTCCGGCCGACGTCGCGGTCAGAGACGGCCGGATCGCGGCGGTCGGCTCGGGCCTCGGGCAGGGCGCTCGCGAGATCGACGCGTCCGGCAAACTCGTGCTGCCCGGCGGCATCGACACCCATGCCCATGTCGAGCAGGTCTCGGCCGGCGGGCTGATGAATGCCGACAGCTTCGAGAGCGCCACGACCTCGGCCGCCTTCGGCGGCAACACGACGCTGATCTCGTTCGCCGCGCAGCATCGCGGCCTCGATCTCCGGCAGGTCGTCGACGACTACGCGACGCTGGCGCGGCGCGGCGCGCTGATCGACTACGCCTTCCACATGATCGTCGCCAACCCCGACGCCAAGACGATCGCGACCGACCTGCCGGCGCTGATCCGGGAGGGCCACGCCTCGATCAAGGTCTTCATGACCTATGATCTGATCAAGGTCGACGACGAGCCGCTGCTCGACCTGCTGCTGACGGCCCGCCAGAATCGGGCGCTGGTCTGCGTTCATGCCGAGAACCACGGCATGATCTCCTGGCTAGGCAAGAAGCTGGTCGAGAAGGGCTATACCGCGCCGAAATACCACGCGATCAGTCATCCGCGCGGCTCGGAGGCCGAGGCCTTCACCCGCCTGATCGCTGCGGCCGAGCTGATCGACCAGCCGATCATGATCTTCCACGTCTCGACGGCCGAGGGTGCGGCCGTCATCCGTCAGGCGCGCGGGCAGGGGCTCAAGGTCTTCGCCGAGACCTGCCCGCAATACCTGTTCCTGACCAAGGACGACCTCGACAAGCCGGGAATGGAAGGCGCGAAGTGGATGTGCTCGCCGCCGCCGCGCGAGGTCGCCGACCAGGAGGCGTTGTGGCGGGCGCTGGCGCTGGGTGACATCCAGACGATCTCCTCCGACCACGCGCCCTATCGCTTCGACGAGACCGGCAAGCTCGCCGCCGGCCCGAACCCCAATTTCAAGCAGATCGCCAACGGTCTGCCGGGGCTGGAGACGCGGCTGCCGCTGCTGTTCGACGCTATGGTCTCGAAGGGCCGGCCGGAATTCGCCGGACGCGGGCTGGAGGCCTTCGTCGAACTGACCGCGACCGCCCCGGCCGCGATCTACAATCTGCCGGGCAAGGGTGCGATCCTGCCGGGCTACGACGCCGACATCGCGATCTGGGACCCGGCCCGCGAGGTCACGATCACCGACGCGGCGATGCATGACCGCACCGGCTTCACGCCCTTCGCCGGGCGCACAGTCACCGGCTGGCCCGAGCAGGTGCTGCTGCGCGGCAAGCCGGTCGTCGCCGACGGCAAGGTGCTTGGGCAGGCCGGCGACGGCGCCTGGTTGAAGCGGACCGGCGGGCCGGCGGCAGAGCCGACCGGCAGGCTGACCGCCGACATGGACCCGTCGACCAATTTCGGCGCGCATATCCTGTAGGCGGATGTACCGTCGGCCGAGTTTCAGCGCGTGCGGGAGCGTGGGTCGGACGCGTCGCGCAGCGCATCGCCGAGCAGATTGAGCGCCAGCACCGTCGCGAGAATGGCGAGGCTCGGGAAGACGGCGAGCCACCAGGCGTCCAGGATGTTCTCGAAGCCCTCGCGGATCATGCCGCCCCAGGTCGGTGCCGGCGGCGGCACGCCGAGGCCGATGAAGCTGAGCGAGGCCTCGGTGCGGATCGCCGAGGCGAGCCAGAGCGAGCTCATCACCACCACGTCCGAGATCATGTTCGGCAGGATGTGCCGGGTCATGATGCGAAACGGCCCGCAGCCATAGGAGCGGCTCGCCTCGACGAAGTCGCGCTGGCGCAGCGTGATCGTCGGCGCGCGGGCGACGCGGGCGAAGGGCGCGACCTCGGTCACCGCGATCGCGATGATCAGGTTCTCCAGGCTCGCGCCGAGCATCGCCGCGATCATCAGGCCGAGGAGCAGCGTCGGGAAGGCGAGCATCACGTCCAGCACGCCCATCACGATCTGGTCGAAGACGCCGCCGACATAGCCTGAGACGACGCCGATCGTTGTGCCGACCAGCATCGCGATCAGGATGGCGACGAAGCCGACGAAAAGCGAGATCCGCGCCCCGTGGATCAGCCGCGAGAGCACGTCGCGGCCATAGGAATCGGTGCCGAGCCAGAATTCGGCCGAAGGCGGCTCGAGCCGCGCGACGATGTTCTGCTCGAGTGGATCGTAAGGCGCGAGCCAGGGCGCCAGGATCGCGACGAGGACGATCAGGGCGAGCAGCACCAGGCCGACCCAGGCGAGCCTGTTCTCGCTGAAGGCGAGCCAGAGGCCGCCGGGGCGCGCCTCGACGGTGATCGTGGCGGCGGTCATGTGTGCTTCACCCTCGGATCGACGAGGCCGTAGGTCAGGTCGGTCAATGTGTTCACGACGATCACGCAGATCGCGAAGATGATCATCAGCCCCTGCAGCAGAGTGTAGTCGCGGGCGTTGAGCGCACCGATGATCAGCTTGCCCAGTCCCGGGCGGTTGAAGATGATCTCGGTCAGCACCGAATTGCCGATCAGCGTGCCGAAATAGAGCCCGACCACCGTGACGATCGGGATCAGGCTGTTGCGCAGCGCATGCGTCACGACGAGCCGGGCGTTGCCGACGCCCTTGGCGCGGGCGGTGCGGATGTAGTCCTCGGTCAGCACGCCGAGCATCGCGGCGCGAGCCACCCGCATCACATAGGCGGTCATGATGATGCCGAGATTGAGCGCCGGCAGCGCCAGCGCCCGCAAGCGCTCGGCGAGGCCGCCGCCCGCGCCGGTGTTGCCGAGCACGGGAAACCAGCGGAGCTGGATGGCGAACACGATCAGCATCAGGATGCCGGAGACGAAGGCCGGGAAGGAGAGGCCGACGAGCGAGACGACGCGCGAGACATAGTCGAGCCAGCCATTGCGGGTCAGCGCGGCGGCGACGCCGAGCGGCAGGCCGAAGACGAGGCCGATCGCGACGGCCGCGACCGTCAGCTCGATCGTGGAGGGCAGCACGAGCAGCACCTCGCGGATGACGCTGCGTCCGCTCGACAGCGACTGGCCGAAATCGCCGGTCAGGATCTTCGCCAGGAAAGCGAGGTACTGGACGTAGAGCGGCTGGTCGAGCCCAAGCTTTTCCCTGAGTGCGGCGAGAGAGGCGGCGCTCGCCTGGTCGCCGAGGATGACGGATGCCGCGTCGCCGGGCACCAGCCGGACGAGCACGAAGATCGCGGTGAGCATCACGAACAGCGTCGGAATGGCGAGCAGGATGCGCCTGATGAGATAGCCGATCATGCCGCTGCCTTCTCCTGCAACAGGCGCTGGGGGGCGAAGGCGCCGATGTCGCGCCCCGTTCTGCCGTCGCGGACCAGCTCCGCCAGGATCGATCCGACGACCGGGACGAGTTGGAAGCCGTGGCCCGAGAAACCGAAGGCGTGGACGAGGCCGGGTGCGCCCGGCGACAAGCCGATGACCGGCAGATGATCCGATGTTTGCGCCTCGATGCCGGTCCAGCAGCGGGCGATGCGAACCCCCCGAACGGCCGGGAAGAGATCGCCAGCCGCCCGCGCGCCCCTGGCGAGTTCGCGGAAGTCGACCGTGCTGCGCTCGTGCTCGATATCGGCCGACCCCTGCAGGCCGCCGCCGATCACCAGCGTGCCTTGGCTCGATTGCTTGAAGGAGAGCGCCCGGCCGACGACGCTGACGACGGGGTCGAGCAGCGGCGCCAGCCGCTCCGTGACGATCATCATCGAGGCGCGGACGCCGAGCGGGATCGCGTCGCCGAACAAAGCGGCGAGGTGCCCGGCCCAGGCTCCTGCGGCATTGACGACATGGGGCGCGCGAAAGCGCCTCGCGCCGCAGACCAGCAGCCAGTCGCCGCCCTGCCGATCGACCGCTTCGACGCCGCAGCCCTCGATGATGACGACGCCCGCGGCCTCGCAGGCGCGGCGGAAAGCGGCGATGGTGCGATGCGGATCGGCGGCTCCGTCGCGGCGCGCCACCAGCGCGCCGACGCAGTGCGGGCTGAGCGCCGGCACGAGCCGGCGCAGTTCGGCGGCGGCGATCAGCTCTTCGTGGTCGTGGCCGAGCGCCCGTACACGCGCCTGCCGTTCGACCAGGGCCGGCATCTGCCCGGCCGTCTCGGCGATGCGCATCTGGCCATGGGCGTGGAACCCGCAATCGTCGCCGACGATCGCCTCGATCCGGTGCCACATCGCCATCGCCTCGAGCGAGATCGGGATCTCGGCGAGATCGCGGCCCAGCGTGCGGACGCCGGCCGCGGTGGCGCCGGAGGCGTGGCGGCCGGTCCAGCGCCGCTCGACCAGCACCACGCGCCGGCCGACACGGGCGAGGTGAAGCGCGGCGGAGAGACCGTGCAGGCCACCGCCGACCACGGCCACGTCGAACCCGGCCTCGGTCATGCCACCGGTTCCTGTTCGTCGAGGCTCGCGAGTTCGCCGAGCGTCACGGGCTTCAGCGGTGGCCTGATCCGATGGAATCCGATCTCGGCTACGGGCCGGCCCTGCGCGGCTGCGACGATATGGGCGATGGTGTAGCCGCATTGCCGGCCCTGGCAGGGGCCCATCCCGGCGCGGGTGAAGGCCTTGAGCTGATTGGGCCCGGGTCGCCCCTCGACTGCGCGAGCGCGCAACTCCCCGGCGGTGACCTCCTCGCAGCGGCAGACCATGGTTTCGTCCGGCGGAGCGAAGAGCTGCGGCCGCGGCGCATAGAGGGCGTCGAGGAAAGGTCTCAGTGCGAGGGCGCTGGCGAGAGCCTTGCGTTCCGGGGCAGCGGCGGCTTCAGCAGCGGCTTCGTCGAGCCGGCCGAGCTTCGCGGCGACCCGCAGGGCCGCCAGCCGCCCGCGCAGCTCCGCCGCCTCAGCCCCGCCTATGCCGGCTCCGTCACCGGCGACGAAGATGTCGGCCTGCGAGGTCTCGCCCCAGCCATCGAGCAGCGGGACATGACAGTGCTGGCCGGCATGCCAGCCCATGGCGCAGCCGAGCGCGAGCGGCGCGTGGATGCTCGGCACCACGCCTTCGTGGACGAGCAGGACGTCGGCCCGAACCTCGCCCTCGGGCCCGTCCTCGGTACGGTAGCGCAGGCGCTGCAGGCGGCCTTCGCCCTCGGCGCGCAGTTCCGCGACGTGGCGGATGACGGGGACGCCGGCCCGGCGCAGCGCCAGCGACCAGGACGCGCCCTTGAGCAGATCGCCCACACGCCCGAGCCCCTGCGGGAGATGGCGCAGCGCGGCCGCGAGCCGGCCTCGCGGCGTGGTGTCGAGGAAGCCGGCGATGCGACCTCCCGCTGCCAGTAACTGGGTCATGTAGAGCAGGGGCAGCGGTCCGCAGCCGGCGATCCAAACCGGCTGCTGCGGCACGGAATCGGCTGTCTTCAGCAGGATCTGCGCCGCGCCGACCGTCAGCACGCCGGGCAAGGTCCAGCCCGGGAACGGCACCGGGCGTTCCTGCGCGCCGGTGGCGAGGATGACCGCGCGCGCGGTCACGATGCCGGCCTTGCCGGCCCGCGTCAGGAAGGCTTTGAAGCCGGGCTCGATCTGCCAGAGCTGGCTCTCTGGCTCGTGGGATGCGCCGCAGGCGCGGAACGCGGCGGCGCGCTCGGCACCGGCGAGATAGGCGGCGCCGAGCCGGCCGGCTCGCGGCGTCGCGGCAACCGTCTCGATCTCGCGCCAGATCTGGCCGCCGGGCGCCGCCTGTTCGTCGACGACCCGGACGGACAGGCCGTGGCGGCGCGCGGTGACGGCGGCGGCCATGCCCGCCGGGCCGGCCCCGACGATCAGGAGGTCGGTACGAGAGGGGGTCATGCCGAGAGACTCCGGCGGCCTTGCTGGCGGGCGACGCGCATATCGGGGCCCACCGGGGTCAGGCAGCTTTGGACCGAGCCCTGGCCGTCGATCTCGACGAGGCATTCGAAACAGACGCCCATCATGCAATAGGGCGCGCGCGGGCTCTCGGAAATCGGTGTGGTTCGAGCCGAGGCGTCGGGCTGGCGCAGCAGCACCGCGGCGACGCTCTCGCCGATCTCGGCGGTGACGGGTAGCCCGTCGATGAAGATCGTGACCGCTCGCGGCCCCGGCTCATGCAGCTTGCGGAACATCGAAGCGACTCTGGTGGAAGGGAGAAAAGCGTCCGGGCAGCGCGCCGGCGGCGATGGCCCCCGCCAGCTCTACGGCGTGGAAGGCGGCGAGCGTCACGCCGGAATGGCAGAGCGCGACGAAGGCACCGGGATGATCGGGAGCCTGCGCATAGATCGGGTAGCCATCCGGCGTCATGATGCGCAGGCCGGCCCATTGCCGCACCAGCTTGGCCCCGGCGAGCGCGGGGACGATCTGCACCGTCTTGCGGCTGAGCAGCGTCGCGGCGTCGCCGGTGGTGGAGGTGTCGAAACCAGGATCGTCCTTGGTGGCGCCGATCATCACCGTGCCTTCGCCCGTTTGGCGCAGGCCGCTCGCCGGCAGGGGCAGGAAGGGCGCAAGCCGCTCGGTCACCAGCACCTGACCGCGTTCCGGGCGCAACGGCACTTCGATACCCACCTGCCGGGCCAGAGCGGGCGAGCCGAGGCCGGCGGCGATGACGATGCGCGGCGCGGTCAGCGCCTCGCCGTCGAGTTCGAGCCTGAAGTCCGTTCCCCTCGGATCGATGCGCCTGACCTGCGCGCGATGGCGCAGCATGCCGCCGTGACGCAGCACGCCGGCATGCAGCGCCGCCAGAAGGCGAAGCGGATTGGCATGCCCGTCGCGCCGCCCGAAGCTCGCGCCCGCGACGTCGGTGCCGAACCTCACCTTCGGCAGCAGGCGTTCGAGTGCCGGACGGTCGAGCATCTCCCAATCAGGCTCGCCATCGCCGCGTTGGTTGTGGAGGCGCAACAGGTCGAGCCGGCGCTTCTCGAAGGCCTGTTCGCCGAGACAGAAGGCGAGGCCGCCATTCTGCTCATAAGCGAGATCGGTCGCCGTCCCGGCCTCGAGTTCGTCTGCGAAGCCGCGCCAGAGCGCGATGCTTTCGCCCGTCAGGGCTTGGTAGGCCGGCATGTCGAGCCCCTTGCCCTGCAGCCAGACCAGCCCGAAATTCGCCCGCGCCGCGCGGAAGTCGCCGTCGTCGCCGTCGAGGAGCAGCACCTTCTGCCGCCGGACGGCGAGACCGTAGGCGATCGCGGCGCCGACCGTTCCTCCTCCGATGACGATGATGTCGGGCCGCATGAAAATCCCTCGCTGGCCTCGACGTTAGAAAGCGATATTGTATTTCGTCAAAGTCGTTTTTCTCTCGGTTCCATTCCTCACGGTTATGCAATGGTGCGGCGGCTCAACCTACGTCAGGTCGAGGCTTTCAAGGCGGTGATCGAATACGGCACCGTCAGCCGGGCGGCCGAGATGATGAACGTCTCGCAGCCGGCCATGAGCAAGCTCATCGCCCATCTCGAAGAGGACACGGCGCTCAGGCTGTTCGACCGGGTCAAGGGCCGGCTCGTGCCGACGCGGCGCGGCATACGGCTCTACGAGGAGATCGACCGGATCTTCGCCGGGGTGCGGCAGGTCGAGAACGCGGTCGAGGCGATCCGGCGCGACGAGCAGAGCCGCCTGCTGATCGGCGTCATGCCGGCGCTGTCCGGCTCCTTCATCCAGGAAGCGACGTCGCGCTTCCTCGCCCGGCAGCCCGGCGTGTTCTGCTCGGTGCAGTCGCGCAGCTCGCAATGGATCGCGGATGCCCTCGTCACCCATAAGCTCGATGTCGGGCTGATCATCGCGCCGGTCGACAATCCTTACGTCGCGGCCGAGCCGATGATGGGCCATCCGGTGGTGTGCATCCTCCCGCTCGGCCACCCCCTGGCGGCGAAGGAGGTGATCATGCCGCGCGATCTCGCCGGGGTTCCGTTCATCTCGTTCGATCCCGAGAGCCATACGCATCGCAGCATCGCCCGCGTCCTCGAATCCCATGGCGTCACGCCGGAGATCGTCATGGTCGCGAACGTCTCGCCGACGCTGTGCGAGTTCGTGGCGGCCGGGGTCGGCGTCTCGCTGGTGCATCCGCTGATCGTCGGCGGCCTGCGCGACAAGATCGCCATTCGCCGCTTCGAGCCGGAGTTCCAGCTCGACTTCCAGCTCTGCCGCAACCGCGACAGCCGCAATGCCCGGCTGGTCGACGCCTTCCTCGAAAGCGCGCGCGAGGCTGCGACGGAGATCTCGCGGATCATCCTGACGCCGCATCCAGCCTGATCGTCGCGAGCGCGTCGAGCAGCGGCGCCTGGTCGCCGGCGCGCAGCCGCCGGCAGGCGTCGACGAGTCGATCCTGCTGGCCGGGCGTGGCGGCGAAGCGGCCCGCCCGTCGCAGCTTCTCCTCAAGTTCGTCCCAGACGGGCGGGGCGCTGGCTTCCCCGCGCGGCGCGGCCGCGGGCGAGGCGAGAATGCGGCCGCCGGCGCGGAGGGTGACGCGCGACAGCGTCTCCGCCGGGAAGCGGGCGTCGAGCTCCGGATCGAGACGCAATGAGACTTTCTGCGCCAGCGTCACGACGTCCGCGCGGTCCAAAGCGGTCGGCGTCAGCGGCAGCAGGGCGTCCGGACCATCGATCGCGACCAGAGCGAGGCAATAGGGAATGCTGAACTGGACGTCGGTGAAGCTGCTCGGCCGCGGTCGGTTGGCGATGCGCAGGGCGCCGCCATAGGTCGCGACTTCGATCGCCTCGATCTCCGCGGGCGCGATCGGCTCCTGCGCGAGGAGTCCGAGCAGGGCCTCGACCGGGGCATGGACATGCCGGCAGCAGGCGTGGAACTTGATGTAGTTGCGGGCGACATAGCCTTGCCGGCCGAGCCCGTCCGCGAGTTCCTCCAGCCGGAAGTGCTCGGGCTGGTCGAGCAAGGCGAGCGGCCCGCCATGGCCCGCCTCGGCCATGAGCAGGGCATTGACCGCGGTCGCGCTCGACCAGGCGATCCCTTCCTTGACGTCGTTGCCTTCCTGGGCCGGAAAGAGCGGACCGGCGCCCGCGTGCAACTGGTTGGGCGCGCTGATCCCGGCGATGGCGAAGGCGTGTGCCAGCACATCCGGCGGGGTGTGCCGCAGGCAGGCGAGGGCAGCGACGACGCCGTAGCCGGACCACATCCCGGTATTGGCGTAGAAGCGGCGCGCGGCGCCGACGGCGACCCCGACCTCGTAGCCGATGGCGATCGCCCGCAGCATCGCCTCCGTCGTGGCGCCTGTCTCCCCAGCCGCGGCGAGGGCCGCCGGAATGATCGCCGCGCCAGGATGGCCGCGCGCGATGCGATGACCATCGTCGAGATCGAGCGCTGCGGCGGCCGTGGCGTTGCACCAGACCGCGCCGGCAAGGCCGGCTTTCCGTCCGGTGAACCAGACCGGCGAAGCGCCGCCGGCCATGGTTGCGGCGGCCACCTGCCGGACGGCCCGCGGCCCGGGCGCGTCGATACCGGGCAGCGTGGCGGCGACGAGATCGAGCACGGCGCGGCAGGCCGCCTCGCGAGCTGCGTCCGCGAGCGGCGCCTCGCGGGCTTCGGCGACATAGGCAGCGAGCCGACGGACCGTTTCCACGACCAGATCTCCGCTATCGACGCTTGTCGCTCAGCGCGGCTTGAGCGTGGTCGCCTCGATGATCGGCGGAGCGAGGTTCAGCGCGCCCTTCAGCTCGTAGCCGAAGTCGAGCTTGTCGCCGCGGACCCAGACTTGGCGCAGCTCGAACAGCGGAATGGCGCAGACATCGTCCATGATCTTGCGCTGCGCCTCCTTCCACAGCGCCTTCTGCGCCTCGGCGCTGGGCGCGACCCGCGCCGCCTCGATCTCCTTGTCGGCGATGGCGCAGTGCGAGAAGTTCGTGGCGGCCGTCGGCGTGCCCACGGTCGCGCGCGAATGGAAGAACTCGCTGAGATAGGTGTCGGCGACGGGGAAGCGCGCCGCGCCGTAGAACACGAGCCCGCTGAGATCCTTGCGGGTCTGGCTCTGATAGGTCGCGTGGTCGACGACCTGCATCTCTAGCTTGATCCCGGCCTTGGCGAGCTGCGCCTGGATGATCTCCATGAAGGGCTGCTGGGCCGAGATGTTGGAGACGATCGCCTTGATCGTGATGCCGTCCTTGTGGCCTGCCTCCGCGAGCAAGGCCTTGGCCTTGGCGAGATCGAAGCCATAGCGCACGGCGCAGTCCTCGCCGAGATAGCCGGGCGGGACGACCGAGCAGCCTTTGGGGCCGACATCCTTGCCGACATAGCGCACGAGGTCGTCGACGTTGACGGCGGCGGCGATGGCGCGGCGGACGCGGATGTCGTCGAGCGGCGGCTGGCTGCGGTTGATGTGCAGCAGCCGGTATTCGCCGGGCTGGAAGATCTCGACGTTGAAGCCGGGGCGGCGGCGGGCGGCGTCGACCCAGCGCTGCTCGCGCTTACCATAGAACAGGTCGAGCTCGCCCGAGGTGAAGGCGAGCTCGCGCGCGCTGTCGGAGGGAATGGCGCGCATCATGATCGTGTCGATCTTCGGCTTGCCGCGGAAATAGTCCGGGTTGGCGGCGAGCTTCACATATTGCTGGGTAACCTGCTCGACGAAGACGAAGGGCCCGGTTCCGACCGGCTTGGCGCCGTATCTGTCGCCGAGTTCCTCGCCGGCCTTGCGGCTGACGATGTTGCCGCCATGGTAATTGGAGACGCGGCCGAGGAAATTGACGTCCGGATATTTCAGCGCGATGCGCACGGTTGCGTCGTCGACCTTCTCCACCGCCTCGACCGCGGCGAAATCCGAGGAGAAGGTCGAGCGCTTCGGATCGGCGGCGCGCTGCAGCGAATAGACGACATCGTCTGCACCGAGCGTGCCCCAGTCGCCGTGGAACTTGACGCCCTTGCGCAGGTGGAAGGTCCAGGTCTTGCCGTCAGGCGAAGTCTCCCAGCGTTCGGCCAGGTCGGGCTCGATCTCGCTGGGGTCGGAGCTGCCGGGCTTGAAGCGGACGAGGCCGTTGTAGAGCCAGCCAATCAGCGCCTTGTCGTCGGTCGCGCTGGCGCGATGGGCGTCGAGGGTCGAGACGTTGCTGGCGCCGGAGCTGACCCGCAGGACCGTTTCCTCGGCCAGGGCCTGCCCTTGCAAACCAACCAACAGCATCAGGCCCGCCAGTCGGGCGACATGCGCTTTCATAATCTCATCCCCTCGACCCATGATGGGCGGAATAGTGGAGATCGCCGTCCCAAGCTGTCCAAGTCGGAATCGAAGGGGGCATATTCCGGGTGGTTATGGCTTCATCGTATCGGCATTGCGCGCGCGCCGCACAGACGGAAGCGCGCTATCCGCGCTCTGCCGGCAGCACGGCATCGGCCTCGATCTCGACGCGGTAACCCTCGCCGATCAGGCGCGAGACCTCCAGTATGGTGTTGGCCGGCCTGATCTTCCCGAAATAACGGCCTGGACCCGCGAGAGCCCTCCCATTCGTCGGCGTCGGTCAGGTAGACACGGGTGTGGACGACGTCCTCGAGCGTGGCGCCGAGCGCCTGCAGGCTCGCCGCGATCTTGTCGAGGATATAGGTCGTCTGCGCCGCCGCATCGTCCCTCGGGACGACGAGGCCCGCGCCATGGGTCGCCGTCGTGCCGCTGACGGTGATCTGCCGGCCTATCGTTCCGCCCGGACGGGCCACCCCCCCCCGGGGCTGTCTCGGCCTGTGCTGCCGGATCCGCCGCGCGGGGCGGCACCTGACGCCTGCGACGCAGTGCCGACCTATGAGAGCCTCAAGGGCGACGTTCCGCCCGGCTGGTATGTCGATCTGCGCGACTGCTGCGCGAGCCTGCAGCGCGCCAGCGACATCGCCGACATGGTCCTGCCCAGCCACGATGTCCGCGTGCTCTCCCAGCCGCATTGTCCCGCAAGTCCGGATGGCGGAGCGGTATGAGGTCGCCTCAGCCGGCGGGCTCGACGAAGAGACGGGCGCGCAGCGCGTCGACCGAGTGCAGTTCGGCCTCGAGGATTTCGATGAAGGCGCGGTTGGCGGCCGAGAGCGGCCGGCGCGGGTCATGGACCAGATGCAGCCCGAAGCGCATCGTCGGCGCGATGATCGGGTAGAGATAGAGCCCGCTGCGAGCGACGTCCTTCGCCATGGCGACAACGGGGAAGATTGCGGCCCAATCGGAATTGCGCGCCAGTTCCAGCGTTGCGACGACGCCGTCGATCTTGATGACGCGATGGGGAACGATCTCGCCGCTCGCGATATAGTCGAAGATCGTGGTGCCGAGGAGGTTCTGCCGCGACGGCAGGATGAGCTTGAGCTGCTGCATCTGCGTCAGCCGGCAAGGCGTCAGCGTCTCGCCATTGACCGGGCTGCCGGCTACGAGCAGCAGCCTGTCCTCGAAGGCGGCGCGATGGTCGAGCCCCGAACCTTCCTGCGGCCGTCCGCCGAGCGCGAAGTCGAGCTGCCCGTCCTGTACCATGGCCGTCAGGGTGTTGCTGTACGCCTCGGTGACGTTCACCTCGACATTGGGAAAGCGCTCGGCATAGAGCGCCAGCACCTGGGCCAGGACGCCGCGATTGACCGAGGGCGGCGTGCCGACACGGATCGCACCCGAGATGCCGTTGCCCTGCGCGAGCTCGATGATCTCCTGCCGCGCTTGTGAGAGGTTGCGGACGATCGGCACGCAGAGTTCGTAGAGCCTGCGACCGGTGGCCGTCGGCTCGATGCCGCGCGAGGAGCGATCGAACAGCGTCGTCGAAAGCTCTTCCTCGAGCCGCCTGATCTGCATGCTGAGCGCCGGCTGCACGACATTGGCCTTCTCGGCCGCCTTGCTGAAATTGCGCTCCTCGTAGACGCGGATAAAGTACTGGATTTGTCGGATGTCCATCGAAATCCCGGGCCCGGAGTGCCGATACAGCTAGCGGCATCCGGCGGGCGCAGACAAGCGCTCTGGACACTCAGCCGCGGTTGGCGAGGAAGCCCGATACGGCCGGGCCGGTGAGATCGACCTTCTCGGCATGAGGGAGGTGGCCGGCCTCGGGAATGATCGTGACGGTCGCATCGGCGAGCTCGTCCGCCCAGGCCGCCGCGGTCGCCGGCGGGCTCAGCCTGTCCTGCGCGCCCCAGACAATGTGGACCGGCAGCTTGATGCGATGCAGCCAGCGCTTCAGGTCGGGATTGTAGAGGCAGGGGTCGCCACCCAACCTCGCCACCGTCGTCTGGTTCTTGAGCTGGCCCGCCAGCTGCTCGAGGCTGGGCGGCTGCGACAGCAGGCGCTCGGCGATGGCCTGATTGTGGAACAGGTTGCGCGTGCTCTCCTCATGCGACCAGCGGAAGATGTCGGCCGCAGGCGGCGTCAGCCCCGAGGGACCGATCAGGGTCAGCGTCTTCAGGCGCGCCGCATCGCGCACCGCCAGCTCGGCCGCGATCCAGCCGCCGAAGGAGTTTCCGACGAGATGGACCTGGCCGAGGCCCATCTCGTCGATCAGATCGAGATAGAACAAGGCGAGGTCCGATACGGATTTGAGCCAGTCGGGGTTGTCGGATTGCCCGAATCCGGGATGCTCGGGAACGATCAGGCGGTGGCCTTTGGCAAGCTGCTGGAAGAACGGCGTCCAGACACTGAGGCCGGCGCCACCATGCAGGAACAGCACGGCCGCGCCTTCGCCGCTGCCGAACATCCTGATCCGGGTCCCGCGGATCGTCGGGTAGGTGATCTCGTGGCTCATCTCACATTCCCCAGCGCGCTGGCGACGAGTTACGGCGCGCCATGCGGCAGCGGCAAATAAGCCTTTCTGATCCGTGCCATCATCCGGCCTGATCGGGTCGCCGCGATCAGGGCGGATGATGGCGGAGGTCAGATAAAATGAATTGCTCGCGCCTGCGCGCCATGGAACCTCGTGAGCCCTTCACGTGAGGCGGCGTCATGATCCTTCATCCTCTTTTCGACCTGAGCGGCAGAATCGCGATCGTCACCGGCGCCGCGAGCGGGCTCGGCCTTGCCTTTGCCGAGATCCTCGCCGAGAACGGCGCGCATGTCGTGCTGGCCGATCTTCAGGCCGGCCCGCTGGCGCAGGCTGTGGCCGGGCTGTCTGCACGGGGCCTGGCCTGCGAGGGCGAAGCGCTCGACGTCTCCGACACGAGGGCCGTCGCCGACATCGTGTCCTCCGTCGCCGCGCGCCACGGCCGGCTCGACATCGCCTTCGCCAATGCCGGCATCTCGGCGGGCCCGGGTCCTTTCACTGAAGCCGGCGAGATCGGCGCGGTCGATCCCGAGCGTTGGCGGCAGGTACTAGCGGTGAACCTGACCGGCGTCTTCGCGACGATCCAGGCGGCGGCGGTGCAGATGAAGCGCCAAAGCTGCGGCCGCATCGTGGTGACGGCCTCGACGGCGGGTTTCCGTGCCGATCCGATGGTCGGCTATGCCTATGTCGCGACCAAGGCTGCCGTGGTCAACATGGTACGCCAGGCGGCTGTCGATCTCGCCCGCTTCGGCGTGATGGTCAACGGCATCGCGCCCGGCCCCTTCCGCACCAATATCGGCGGCGGCCGGATGCATGACCCGGCGACAGACAGGAGTTTTGCCGAATCGCTGCCGATCGGCCGGATCGGCCATCCCGACGAGATCAAGGGCGCAGCCCTGCTGCTGGCCTCCCCGGCAGCGAGTTTCATGAGCGGGGCGATCGTGCCGGTCGACGGCGGCGCGCTGGCCTGGTGAGGCTTGCGCCTCAGCCGGCCTCCCGCAGCCGCTCCCGTTCCGCGAAGGCAGCCGTCTCGGCCCGCGGTCTGGTGAAGACGACCTCGCTCGGCTCGAAGGTTTTCGTCAGGGCCCAGTAGTCGACCAGCCGCCACGGCGAGGTCAGCGTCACCCGGTTGTGCTTGTTCTTGTACCAGTTGCGCACGCCGGGATGAGCCCAGACCATGTTGCGGCATTTCTCATCGACCAGCGCGTTGTAGGCGTCATGGACGTCGCGCCGTATCTCGAGCGCGTCCTGGCCGGTCTCGATCAGTTCGCGCAGGGCCTGCATGATGTAGTGGATCTGGCATTCGAAGTGGAAGATCGCGCTGCCGCCATGGGCCAGGTTGGTGTTTGGGCCGAAGGTGACGAAAAGGTTCGGGAAGCCGGGTACCAGCATACCCTTGTAGGCTCGCGGGTCGTCGTCGCCCCAGAGCGCGCGGATCGAGACGCCGTCGCGGCCGGTGATCTGCATCGGCCACAGAATCTTCGAGGCCTGGAAGCCCGTCGCCAGCACGATGACATCAACGTCATGGGCGCTGCCGTCCCGCATCACGATGCGGTTGCCCTCGATGCGATCGATCGCAGCGGCGACGAGTTCGACATTGTCGCGCCTCAGCATGCGGAACCAGTGATTGTCGCGCAGCATCCGCTTGCCATAGGGCGGATAGTCTGGAACGCATTTGGCGATCAAGTCCTCGTCGCCGTCGAGTTCCCGACGGATGTGCGCGACGATGGTCTCGCGCATCCTGTGGTTCGCCGCATTGAGCGACAGCGCCGGCTGCTGCCAAGCGGGATCGACCTGAAGCGACGCATGGAATCCGTCCGACGAAGCCCAGAAGAGCTGGAAGCGGCACCATTCCGAGAACAGCGGGATGTTGCGAAGAGCCCATTTCTGCCCTTCGGTGACAGCCTTGTGGTAGTTCGGGTTGGCCATCGACCAGTGCGGCGTGCGCTGGAAGATCGTCAGCTTGCCGACCTCAGGCGCGATCGAGGGACCGGCCTGCATGCCGCTCGCGCCCGTGCCGATCATGGCGACGCGCTTGCCGGCGAGATCGACGCTTTTGTCCCAGCGGGCGGTGTGGAAGCAGGGCCCTTCGAAGGTTTCGAGTCCGGGGATCGCGGGGGCGGCCGGCCGGTTCAGCTGCCCGACGGCGGTGATCACGGCTTGGGCGACGAGAGTCTCGCCGCCGCCGGCGCTGCGGCAGGAAACGCGCCAGCGGCAGGCCTCCTCGTCATAGTCGGCCGCTGTGACCTCGGTCCCGAAGCGGATATGCGGGCGCAAGCCAAAATCATCCGCGACCTTCTCGATATAGCCCTGGATCTCGTCGCGTTTGGAGAAGTGGTGCGACCAGTCGTTCGACGGATGGAATGAGTAGGAGAAGAAGTGGTTGGGCGTATCGACGCCGCAGCCGGGATAGTCGTTTTCATACCAGGTGCCGCCGACCTGGTCGTTCTTCTCCAGGACGACGAATGGAATGCCGGCCTGCTTCAGCTTGATCGCTGCGCAGAGCCCCGCGAAGCCCGCGCCGATGACCACGACCTTGAAATCGGCGCGTGCGGTCTGCGACGGGTCGCGCCGCCAGCCGACATCGCGCGTCTCCTGCGAGCCCAGCCGCATCTCCTCGACCAGAAGCGGCACATATTCGTCGGGAACCGGCTGGCCGACGCCTGCGCTCATCATGCGTTGCAACAGCGCGTCGGGCCGTGTTTGCGGCACGGCGCGGCCGGTCGCGGCATAGTCCTTCAGCACGTCGACGAGCCGGTCGCGCACCTTCTGCTTCAGGGTCTCGGGAACCTCCTCCATGAAGCTCCAGGCGCCGGTGATGTAGGGCGCGACCTCGTCGAGGATCGCGGTGTCGCCGCCGAGATGTACCAACACCAGCAACGTCGGTGCGATATCGGCTTCCGCCAGTGCCGCCTGGAGAGCGGTTTCATCGGCGACAGCGTCGCGGAATCTCATGGTCATGTCTCGGCTCGGAGCGTTGGGGATTGCAGTCGGCGCGACGCCCGCGTCCTGAACGGGCACGGACGCCAGACCATCGCTCCCGCGCCGGCAATGGGAAAGTAATCTATTGTTATTGTCGAAATCAGATTTGATGATGACAGTAGATGGGTTGTTTCTAGCGGAGGTCGAACAAATTTTCTTTGCCTGAAAATCGAATGGAACAGCTTCTCCGAACGGGTGGCTCTGCGATCATACAATATTGCGTCGGATTCTGCCGCATATCGACGGCTGGGAATACAGCGATCATGTAAATTTATGTTCGCGATAAAAAATGCATATTGGCTGCGCCGCCGACGCCGGCCTAGCCTCGCGGAATAGGGATGCCGGCGCCGCCGCGCCGAGCGTCCCCAGCCATGGCGGGCGTCAAGATCCGCTGCGACAAGACCACAGGGAGGATGTCATGAACCGGATCTCGAGGCGAATTGCCGTTGCCGCGCTTGTTCTGCCGGGCCTGGCGGTCCTAGCCGGTACGGCGCGGGCGCAGCAGAAGATCGTCGTCTATACGGTGATTCCCGAGACCGAGGTGAACCGACAGATCAACGACGAGTTCACCAAGCGCACCGGCATCCAGGTCGAACTCCTGAATATTCCGGCGGTGGGAACCGTCGCCACGCGCATCCGTGGTGAAAAGGACCGTCCGCGCGCCGATATCTTTGCAGCCGCCCCGACCGATTTCCAGGAGGCGCTGGCCAAGGACGGGCTGCTGGAGGCCTACAAGCCTGCCGGCGTGACGCCGGAGATGGTCAAGCTCGGCCATGCCGACGGCAACGGCTACTGGTTCGGATGGTACGGCATGACGACCTGCGTGTTCTGGAATACGGACCGCTTCGCCAAGGAACTGGCGCCGAAGGGCGTCGCGGCACCCAAGACGTGGGACGACCTGCTGAAGCCGGCCTTCGACAAACAGGTGGCGCTGTCCAATCCTCAGACCTCGGCGATCGGCTATGTGCTGCTGGCGACGCAGATCTTCCGCTCCGGCGAGGACAAGGCCTGGGCCTATACCCGCGACCTCAACAAGAACGTCAAGCAATACACCCCGTCCGCACCCATGACGGTGACGCTGGTCGAGCAGGGTGAGGCGACGCTCGGCGCATTCTGGCTCGCGGACGTCCTCAGCGCCAAGATCACGCGCAAGCAGCCGATCGAGTTCGTGGTGCCGAACGACAACGTCGTCAACATATGGGCGGCCTCGATCGTCAAGGGCGGCCCGAACACGGACGGCGCGAAGAAATACATCGATTTCCTGCTCAGCGACGTGCCCCAGACGATCAACGCCAAATTCGGCTTCCGCCACCCGCTGAACCCCAAGGCCGAGCCGCCTCCCGGCGCGCCCGGCCTGGGCCAGATCAAGCTCGTCGCCTACGATACCAACTGGGCCGCGCAGAATATCGACCGCATCCGCAAACAGTGGAGCCGCGAGACCGGCCAGTAAGGTCGCGCGTTGCCCTCCTCGCCGGTGGTTCGGGGCGCCGCCCCGGCCACGGCAGTCACGGATCGGAAGGAATGGTTGCGGTGTCAGGTTTTGCTTTCGCGGCGCGGTTGCGGAGCGGCGGCGAGCGAGCGCCGGTCGAGTTCGGAGTTCTCGCGACCTTCGCGCTGGTCCTGATCCTGCTAGCCGTGTTCGTCGTCTATCCGACTGTCGGCGTCCTGCGCTATCCCGGGCTCGACGACTACCTCGACGTCCTGACCCGGCCGCGCTGGCTGCGGGCGGTCCAGAACACCGCGGTCATCACCGTGCTCTCGACCCTGTCGGCGAGCATTATCGGCTTCGCCTTCGCTTTCGCGGTGACGCGCAGGGACATGCCGTTCCAGCGCCTGTTCCGGGCGATGGGCATGCTGCCTCTGTTTGCGCCCCCCTTCATGGTGGCGTTGTCCTACATCCTGATGTTCGGCCGGCAGGGCCTGGTGAGCCATCACCTGCTGGGGTTCTCGCCCGACATCTTCGGCTGGCCGGGGCTGTGGCTCTCGCAGACCATCGCCTTCTTCCCGCTCGCCATGCTGATCATCACCGGCGTGCTCGAGGGCATCCATCCCAGCGCCGAGCAGGCGGCCGTCACGCTGGGGGCGACCGAGGGGGCGGCGCTGCGCACCGTCACCCTGCCGCTGGCGCTGCCGGGCATCGCCGGGGCCATGCTGGTGATCGCGATCACGGTGCTGGCGGATTTCGGCAATGCCGTCGTCATCGCCGGGAACTACCCGCTGCTGGCGACCGAGGCCTGGTTCATGATGGAGGGGCTCGCCGACCTCAAGGGCGCCTCAGTCGTGGTGGCCGGCCTGCTGATCCCGACGGTCGCCCTGTTCGTTGGCAGCCGGGCGCTGACGGCGCGGCGCTCCTTCGCGACGGTGACGGGCAAAGGAGCGGCGATGGACCAGATCGGCACGCCGGCCGCGCTGAAATGGACTGTCGTCGGCATCTGCGCGCTGGTCAGCCTGCTCGTTGTCAGCCTCTATGTCGGCATCGTCCTGGCCGGCCTGACCTCGGCCTGGGGTAGCGACTGGAGCCTGACGCTGCGGCATTGGCAGGGCGCGCTCGGTCACTGGGATGCGCTCTGGGCGAGCCTCAAGATCAGCCTCCTCGCCGGCCTTGTCACGGCCTGCCTCGGCCAGATCGCCGCTTTCCTGAACTCGCGCGAGATCCCGTTTCGGGGCGCGCTCGATTTCCTCGCGGTGTTGCCTGGAGCTTTGCCCGGTGTCTTCATCGGCGTCGGATTCGTGCTCGCCTTCAATGCGCCGCCGCTTGAGCTCGCCGGCAGCCTCTGGATCATCGTGCTGGCACTCGGCTTCTGGCATCTGCCCTCGGCCTATCAGGCGACCCAGGCGGCGCTCGGCCAGATTCATCGTTCGATCGAGGATGCGGCGCGCGATCTTGGCGCCAGCGAACTCAGGCTCGTGCGCGACGTCTATGCGCCGCTGCTGGCGCGCAGCCTTGTCGCCTCGTTCCTGCAGTCCTTCATCCGCTCGGTCAGCAACATCAGCGTCGTCGTCTTTCTGGTCGCGCCCGGCAACGTCGTCGTCACCTTCGTCATCCTGCAGATGATCGGCGGCGGCAACTGGACCGGCGCGGCGGCGCTGACGACCTTCCTGCTGGTCATCACATTCCTTTGCGTCGGATTGGCGACCCTGGTCGCCGGGCGCGGCGCGACGCAGCTTCGCACGGTGCAGCCATGACCCTCGCCACTCTCCAGCAGCCGTCGGCCGGGACCGAAGCCATGACCGCGCCGAATCCGGCGCCCGCCGCTCCGCATGTCCGGCTCGTCGGCATCAGCAAGCAACTGGGCCAGCTGCGCGCCGTCGACAATGTCTCGCTGGATATCGCCAAGGGCAGCATGGTGACGCTGCTCGGCCCGTCCGGCTGCGGCAAGTCGACGACACTCAGGCTGCTCGCCGGCTTCTACCGCCCGAGCGCCGGCGAGATATTCCTGGGCGACGAGCGCATCACCGAGCTGCCGCCGAACCGCCGGCACATGACGATGATGTTCCAGGAATATGCGCTGTTTCCCCATCTCAGCGTCGCCGGCAATGTCGGCTACGGCCTGCGCATGCGCAAGGAGCCCGACCACAGGATCAAATCGCGTGTCGGCGAGATGCTCGAGCTCGTGGGGCTGCGCGCGTCGGCGACGAAATACCCTCACCAGCTCTCAGGCGGACAGCAGCAGCGCGTCGCCCTGGCCCGCGCGCTGGCGGTCGATCCCGAGGTGCTGCTGCTCGACGAGCCGCTGTCCAATCTCGACGCCAAGCTCAGGGTGCGGCTGCGCGAGGAGATCGTCAGGCTGTAGAAGGTGCTCGGCAAGACGATGGTCTTCGTCACCCACGACCAGGAGGAGGCCCTCTCGATCTCCGACCAGATCGCGGTGATGAGCGAGGGCCGGATCGTGCAACTGGGTTCGCCGACCGAGATCTATGTCCGGCCCAACAGCCGCTACGTCGCCGAGTTCATCGGCCTTGCCAACTTCATCGGCGTGGACGTCACCGAGCCCGGCCGGGCGCGGCTCGGCGACGTCGTTCTGCCGTTGCCCGCCGCCGTCGCCCGGGGACCGGCGACGCTGGTGGCGCGGCCCGAGGCGATCAGGCTCGTGAGCGGTCCGTTCAAGGGCGATGCCGCGATCATTCCCGGAACGATCCAGCGCCGCTCCTTCCTCGGCAACATGGCGCGCTACTGGATCGCCACGCCGCATGGCGAATGGATCATCGACGATCCCGCGCCCGACGGCCGCCTGCATGCCGACGACGTCTCGCTGTCGCTTTCGGTCGAGCGGCTGCATCTCCTGCCTTCGGCGTGACCGCCCCGGCCGCTGCCGCCATGACGCGCGTCGATCTCGCGGGTCAGGTCGCCATCGTCACCGGGGCCAGTCAGGGGCTGGGCCTGGTTTTCGCCTCCGCGCTCGCGGCTGCGGGAGCCCATGTCGTGCTGGGAGATGTCGACGACACCGGCCCGGCCTGCGACGCGATCGCGCGCGAGGGCGGCCGTGTCGAAGGCCGCCATCTCGACGTGACGCAGCCGGTCTCCGCCACCGGCCTGGTCGAAGACGTCGTCGGCCGGCACGGCCGCATCGACATCCTGGTCAACAATGCCGCGATCTCGGGACGCCTCGAGAGCGTGCAGCTGGCCGAGATCGAGAGCGCCGACTGGGACCGGGTCATGGCGGTGAATGCGCGCGGCGTCTTCGAAATGATCAAGGCGGTCGCGCCGGTGATGCGCGAGCGGGGCCGCGGCGTCGTGATCAACATCGCTTCGGGCACGGCGATCAAGGGTACGCCGGGGCTGCTGCGCTATGTCGCCTCGAAGGGGGCGGTCATCGCGATGACGCGGGCGCCGGCGCGCGAACTCGGCGACGACGGCATCCGCGTCAACTGCATCGCGCCGGGACTGACCATGACCCAGAACACGCTGGCCAATCCGAGCTGGTCTCCTGCCGCGCGCATGGCGAACATCGCGACGCGGGCCTTGAAGCGGGATGCGCACCCCGGCGACCTCGTCGGCGCGCTGCTCTTCCTGGCCTGCGATGCGAGCGCCTTCGTCACCGGCCAGACGCTGGCGGTCGATGGCGGCTCGGTGATGCTGTGACCCAAGGCCTCACTTGCTCGTGAGCATGCCTGCGAAGATCAGGCCGGCAGGACCTTGCCGGGGTTGAGAATGCCGTGCGGGTCGAGGCTCGACTTGATCAGCCGCATCAGATCGACGGCCGCGTCGCCGTGCTCGCGGCGCAGATATTTCGCCTTGCCGTAGCCGACGCCGTGCTCGCCCGTGCAGGTGCCGCCGAGCGCGATGGCGCGGTTGACGAGGAGCGCGTTCAGCCGTTCCGCCTCGCGCAGTTCGGCGGGGTCGTCGAGGTCGATGATGAAGCTGAGATGGAAATTGCCGTCGCCGACATGGCCGAGCGCCGGCACGGGAAAGGCCGCCTTCTCCGTTTCCGCGCGGATGTCGCCGACGCAGGTCGCGAGCTGCGAGATCGGGACGCAGGCGTCGGTGCCCCAGATCTTGGCGCCCGGCCTCAGCGCGAGCAAAGCGTAGTGCAGGCTGTGGCGGGCCTGCCAGAGCTTTGTCCGTTCCTCCGCCCCGGCGGCATGGCGCCAGCCAGAGCCGCCATGGCTTTCGGCGATGGCGCGGACCGCCGCCGCCTGCTCCTCGACCGCGCTCGGCGAGCCATGGAATTCGAGGAACAATGTCGCCGTCTCCGGGTAGCTGAGCCCGTTGTGGCGGTTGATCGCACCCATGCAGAGATCGTCGAGCAGTTCGACGCGCGCGACCGCGATCCCCGCCTGCACCGTCTCGATGGCGCAGGAGACGGCGCTCTGCACGTCGGGGAAGGAGCAGACCGCGACCGAACTCGCCTCGGGAATGCCGTAGAGTCTGAGCGTCACCTCCGTGATGATGCCGAGCGTCCCCTCCGAGCCGATGAAGAGCCGGGTCAGATCGTAGCCGGCCGAGGATTTGCGGGCTCGGCTGGCCGTCTTGACGATGCTGCCATCGGCCAGCACGACCGTCAGTGCGATGACGTTCTCGCGCATCGTGCCGTAGCGGACCGCGTTGGTGCCCGAGGCGCGGGTCGCCGCCATACCGCCGAGCGTCGCCTCCGCACCGGGATCGACGGGGAAGAACAGGCCGGTGTCGCGCAGATGCGCATTGAGCTGCTGGCGCGTGACGCCGGCCTCGACCACGCAGTCGAGATCCTCGGCATGGACGGCGAGGATGGCGTTCATGCGCGACAGGTCGATGCAGACGCCGCCATGCAGCGCCGCGACATGGCCCTCCAGCGAGGTGCCCGCGCCGAAGGGGATGATCGGCACGCGCTCCGTGCGGCAGAGCGAGACGATGGCGCTGACCTCGTCGGTGCTTTGGGCGTAGCAGACGATGTCGGGGGCTGCGGTCGGGTGATAGGATTCGCCGTGGCCGTGATGCTCGCGATCGGCCAGCGCGGTCGAGCAGCGCGAACCGAGCAGGGCTTTCAGCGTCGCGACGAGGCCGGCGAGCGTGCCTTGCTCAGGCGCCGAGATAAGTCTGGCGGACATAGTCATCTTCGGTCAGCTGCTCCGCGGGTCCCGACAGCGAGACCCGGCCATTTTCGAGGACATAGCCGAAATCGGCAACGCCGAGCGCGGCATAGGCATTCTGCTCGACGATCAGGATCGTCCGCCCCGTCCGGGCGATGCGCTGGATGTCGTCGAACATCTCGACCGTGAGCTTGGGCGACAGCCCCATCGAGGGCTCGTCGAGCAGCAGTACGCGCGGCCCCGCCATCAGCCCGCGGCCGATCGCCAGCATCTGCTGCTCGCCGCCCGACAGGACGCCGCCGAGATGGGAGGCCTTGCGCGCCAGCACCGGGAAAAGCTCCAGCACCTCGTCGAGGCCGGCCTTCACGGCCGCCTTGTCCCGGCGCCGGACATAGGCGCCGACCTCGAGGTTTTCCCGCACCGTCATGGTCGCGAAGATGCGCCGGCGCTGCGGCACGCAGGTGACGCCGCCGGCGACGATCGCCTCGACGGAACGGCCATGGATCGGCCTGTCGTCGAGGCGAACCTCGCCAGCGCTCGGCGGGACCCGCCCGATGATGACGTTGAGCGTCGTCGACTTGCCGGCGCCGTTGGCGCCGATCACGGCGACGACCTCGCTTTTACGGACCTCCAGCGAGAGATCGAACAGGATCTGCGCCGCGCCATAGCCGGCATCGACATGATCGAGCGCGAGGCAGACCGGCCCGCTGCGGGCCGGCACGGTGTCGAGGAGTCCGGTCTGCTCCATGTCGCGGCTCAGAACTTCACGGTCGAGCGCACGACCGGCTGGCCGTCCTTGACCTCGACGATGTTGATCTGCTGGTTGCAGTCGCCGTTCGCCTCGCATCTGAAGCTCGCGAGCAGGCCGTCATATTTGACCGTGTCGAAGGCGGCGCGGATCTTGTCAGGGTCGGTCGAGCCGGCGGCATCGATGGCGCGCGCGGCATAATGGGCGGCGTCGTAATAGGTCGCGGCCCAGATCTCTGGCAAAGACCCGTATTTCGCCTCGTACTTCTTGACGAAGGCCTGGACATTGGGCGCCGGGTTCGAGGGCACGAAGTCGTTGGCGCTGATCACGCCTTCGGCGGCGGCGCCTGCGAGCTTGATGAAGCTCGGCTCGCTCGCCGAGGTGCTGCCGCCGAACTTCATGTCGAGGCCGAGTTGGCGTGCCTGGCGCACGATCAGGCCAGCCTCGGTGTCGTGCGTCCACATCACGACGAGCGCCGCGCCGGCATTCTTCAGCCTGGCGAGCAGCGCCGAGAAATCCTTGTCGCCGGCATTGTGGCTTTCGACCGCGACGGGCTTGAGCCCGGCCGAATCCAGCACCGCGACCAGCCGGTTGAGGCCGCCGCGTCCGAAATCGTCGTTGATCGCAATGATGCCGATCTTGTCCGTCTTCATCTCCCTGCGGGCGTATTCGATCAGCGCGCGAGCCTGGATGTTGTCGTTGCCGCGCACCCGGACGACATATTTGCATCCGCCGGTGGTAACGGGAATGCCGCTCGCGCCGGTGACCGAGACGGTCGCGCCGGTGCAGTAGGTCTTCTGCGTGGCGAGCTGGGCGACGGAATAGTGCGGGCCGAGAATGACCGGCGCCTTGGTCACCTGCATCAGCTTGGTGACGGCGTTCAGCGCGGTGTTGGGGTTGTCGCCCTGGTCGTCCTCGAAGGCGACCTGCAGCGGCTTGCCGAGCACGCCGCCAGCGGCGTTGATCTCCTCCAGCGCCAGTTCGACGCCCTGCCGGTAGTTGCGGCCGAGCAGCGCGCGGGGCCCGGTGAGCGGGGCCGTCGCGCCGATCGTGGTCTGCGCTTGCGCGGCACTGACCGTTGCGAGCGGCAGCAGCGCGGCCGCCAGAGCGCCGGCGGCGAGAAGCCCGAGGCTCGTTCTGCGGTTCGTCATGATGGTTTCCTCCCCTGGTTTTATCGTTGCGTTCAAGTTGGCGACGGTTCTGGCGCCAGGCCGATCTCGGTGGGCTGCACAGCCAAAGCAGCCTTGGCCCGGCGCGCGATCTTGCTGCCGAGATAGGCGTCGATGACGTGGGGATCGCGCGCGACGTCGGCCGGGGTGCCCTCGGCGATCTTCTGGCCCATGTTCAGCACCACGACGCGGTCGCACATGCCCATGATCAGCTTCACGCGATGCTCGACGACGAGAATGGTCATGCCTTGGTCGCGCAGCCTCATCAGGATGGCGGCGAGGTCCATGACGAGGCCGCCGCGCAGGCCGGCCGCCGGCTCGTCGAGCAGCAGCAGGCGCGGCTTGTTGACGATGGCGCGGGCGATCTCGACCAGCCGGCTCTGGCCGAACGACAATTCGCTCGCCCGGCGTTCCGCGAGCGCGCCGACGCCGATCAGATCGAGCGCATCAAGCGCCGCGCGGCGGGCCTGAGCCTCCCTGGCGCTCAGGCCCGGGCCGCCGATCACGGCTTGCGCGATGCCGCAGGAGCGCGACGCCTGATGCGCCAGCATGACGTTCTCGACGACCGTCATCGAGCCCCAGATCCTGACGTTCTGGAAGATGCGGGAGACGCCGGCGGCATGGACCTCCCAGGGCGGCAGCCCGGTCAGGTGCCTCTCGCCCAGCGCGATGACGCCCTCGGACAGCCCGACGATGCCGGAGCAGGCGTTGATCATGGTCGATTTGCCCGAACCGTTGGGCCCGATCAGCCCGAGGATTTCCCCGGCCCCAACCTCGAAGGAGACGGCGTCGAGTGCCGCCACGCCGCCGAAGCGCCGCGTCGCGTCGCGGATCGACAGCAGCGTCGGGCCTGCGGGCATGGCCGCTGCATCATTGCCGTCGATCCTGTGCGCCGGATCGAGCGGGCGTCCCGACGGCAGCCCGATCGTCTGCGCCACGGCGACGGCGGGGCCCTCGCGCCATCCCGGCATGAAGGGCGCCAGCGCCCAGTCGGCGAAGACGCCGAGGCCGCGCGGGGCGACGAGCAGCACGACGACGACGGAGAGGCCGAACATCGCGAGATAGATCAACTGCAGGTCGCGCAGCGCTTCGGGCAGCACGGTGACGACGAGCGCGCCGAGGAAGCTGCCGCCGATCGAGCCGAGACCGCCGATCACCACCATCAGCAGCAGCCTGATGCTCTCGGGCACGACGAAGTTGTTGGGCGAGATGAAGCCGATGCTGAGCGCATAGAGCCCGCCGGCGAGCGCCCCCCAGACCGCGCAGATGATAAAGGCCGCGACCTTGGTGCGCTTTGAATTCACGCCCATCGATTCGGCCGCCATCTCATCGTCGCGGACGGCGCGCATGTCGCGGCCGAGCGACGTGCCGAACATGCGCAGCGTGACGACATAGATCGCGAGCGTGACGAGCAGCAGCGGGATATAGAGCTGTTCCGGCGTGGTCTTGCCGAGCGCCGGCAGCTCGAGCACGGGGATGCCGCGCAGGCCGAAGGCGCCGCCGGTCAGCCATTCCTCGTTGAGCATGACGATCCGGAAGATCTCGTTCAGGCCGAGCGTGGTGATGGCGAGGTAGTGGCCGCGGATACGGATGCTGAGCAGGCCGAGGCCTGCGCCGATCAGCCCGGTCCCGGCGACGCCCAGAGGCAGGGCCAGCCACCAAAGCAGGCCGCCCTTCAGCATGAGCAGCGCCGTCGCATAGGCGCCGAGCCCCATCATCGCCGCCTGTCCCAGCACGATCTGGCCGGTGATGCCGGTCGCGATGTTGAGCCCCAGCGCCGCGATCGCCGCGATCCAGGCGAGGTTCAGCACCTGGATGTAGTAGCTGTTCAGCCCGAGCAGCGGCGGCAGCGCGAGCAGGGCCAGGAATGCCACCAGCGCCAGCTTGCGCGGCCAGGACGAGGTCATCAAGGTCGCGCCCATCGCCGCGCCCTCAGGCCCGGTCCGCGTGCCGCTCGGGCACGAGGCCCTGCGGCATGAAGGCCAGGAACGCCAGCAGAAGCGCGAAGGCGATCGCGTCCTTGTAGGCCGACGAGATCAGATAGGCGCCGAGGTTCTCGCTCAACCCCAGCAGCAGCGCGCCGATGACGGCGCCGGGCACGCTGCCGAAGCCGCCGATGATCATCGCGACGAAGCCCTTGAGGCCGACGAGCGTGCCCATCTCGGTGGTGACGAAGAACAGCGGCGCGAGCAGGACGCCGGCCAGCGCCGCCAGCACGGCGGAATAGGCGAAGGCGCCTGCGAGCACGCGCTCGACGGGGATGCCCATCAGGCCGGCGGTGTCGCGGTCCAGCGCCACCGCGCGCATCACCTTGCCGATCATGGTGAAGCGCAGCACGAGATATTGCGCGGCCATGATCGCAAACGAGACGCCCACGATCAGCACTTGCTGCCAGGAAACGACGATGCCGGCGAATGTCAGGGTCCCGGTGCCGAGCGGCCCGTCATAGAGCAGCGGCTCGGGGCCGTAGATGATGTGGGCCATCTCCTTCAGGAAGATGCCGAAGCCGACGGTGGCGATGATGGCCACCAGAGCCCGCTGCCGCTGCAGCCGCGAGAACACCACCCGCGAAAACGCCGCGCCCAGCAGCGCCATCAGCACGACGATGCCGACGAGCGCGAGCGGGAAGGACAGGCCGAATTTCGTCACCAGCGTGGCGACGAAGACGAAGGCCGCGAATGTGACGAATTCGCCGGCCGCGAAGTTGACCAGGTTCATCGTGTTCCAGACGAACACGTAACCGAGCGCGACGAGGGCATAGATCGCCCCCATCGCCAGACCGCTGGCGATGATCTGCCCGAGCATCGTATCCACCCTGACCGCTCGCCTCATGGAGCGTTGTTGCTTGCGTTCCAGCTCTTGCGGCCGGATGCACCGGGATGCGCGGCTTGCGCATCCCGTCGATCTCGATCTGGCTCAGGCGGCGGCGACGCTGCGGATCGTGGCTGCCGGCTGCAGGGTCACCGGCAGGCCGGCCAGCGCCTTGTCGATCGCGGCCTTCTGGGCCTCGGTGACCGGCTGCATCGGGGCGCGCGGGTGGAAGAAGCCGATGCCCTGGCGGCTCTGCACATATTTGACGCAGGCCGGCAGGCTGTCATGCGGCAATGCATTCCAGAGCACGTTGATGCGCTCGTGCAGCTCCCGCGCCGATGCGTGGTCGCCGGCCTTGACCAGGTCGAAGAGCTTGACGCAGACGCCGGGGACGGCGGCGGTCAGGGCCGTGATCGCGCCATGGGCGCCGAGCGAGAAGGCCGGATAGAGCAATGCGTCGATGCCCGAGAGCACGACGTTGCCGGGCTTGATCGCGCCAAGCAGATCGGAGACCGATTTCAGGTCGCCCGAACTCTGCTTCATGCCGACGACGCCGGGCACCTCGTCCATGATCCTCAGCATCAGGTCGACGCTGAGATAGTTCCAGGGAATGACGTTGTAGATCAGGATCGGGATGCCGGTCTCCTCGTGGATCGCGCGGAAATGCTCGATCGTGCGCTCGGCATCGGGCTTGAAGAGGTAATGCACCGGAGTGATCTGCAGGGCGGCGATGTCGAGCCCCTTCAGCAGCCGCATCCGGGCGATCGCCTCACGGGTGCTGTTGACGATCAGCCCGACCAGCAGCGGCTTGCGGCCGGCCATCGCGGCGTGGCTCTCATGCATGACCTTGGCGAATTCGTCGCGATCGAGCGTATGGCCCTCGCCCGTGCTGCCGCCGACGACGATGCCGTTGACGCCCTGTTCGACCGCATAATCGATCTGCTCCTTGACGGCGGAATAGACGATCTCGCCGCGCGCATCGAAGGGCATCGTCAAGGGCGGGATGATGCCGGACAGGGCGGCAGTGCTGGTCTTCGGCTTCGTGTCGTTCATGGGCCTCTCCCGTGGCTGGTCACGGCTGGTTGATGATCCACGCCTTGGTGGGCAAGCCTATGTCACCACATTTATCCCGTCAATCAGTTTAATATTCCATATTACGGGATATGCATTGATGCGTGGTAGGCTTTCAGGAATTGCAGGACCACGAACATCGCCCAACCGGTCGTTGGTTGCATCCCGTTAAGGGCGGTCGAATTCCGTTTTACGGGATTATATCCCTTGAAATGCAACATGCACCATGGCAGCTTCATTCAAAAATCAGGATACGAAGCAGCTCCTGGGAGGGAACGATGGATCATCGGAATACGAAAACGGGCGCATCGCGCCGCGAGATTCTGGCCGGACTCGCCGCCGGCGCCGTGATGCCGGCTGGAGGCAGCGCGTTCGCGCAGGGTGCGTTCGACTGGAAGAAGTTCAACGGCCAGAGCATCTCGGTCTCGCTGGTCAAGAATCCGCGCGCCGATTTGCTGGCGAAATTCACATCGGAGTTCGAGAGCCTGACCGGCATCAAGGCCGAGATGGAGTTGATTCCGGAGCAGCAGCATCGCCAGAAGCAGCTGATCGAATTCGTCTCGGGCAGGCCATCCTTCGACGTGACGACGATCTCCTGGCACGTCCAGAAGCGCCAGTTCGGCAAGGGCCGCTGGCTCGAGGATCTCCGGCCGATGCTGGCGGATGCGACGCTGACCGCGCCCGATTTCGACTTCAAGGATTTTTCGGCCGGCGCTCTCGCCTTCGGCACGCAGGCCGACGGCCGGGTCGACTCGCTGCCGCTTTCGCTCGATTATCTCCTGGTCTATTACAACAAGGAGATGTTCGAGGCGAAGGGCGTCGCCTATCCCAAGACCTATGAGGAGATGGTCCAAGCGGCCGTCAAGCTGACCGATCCGGGCAAGCGCCAGTATGGCTGGGTCGCGCGCGGGCTCAAAAACGCCAACACCTATGTCTGGGCAGCCCTGATGCTGGGCTGGGGCGAGGATGCGCTCAAGCCCAATGGCGAGCTCAACACAGCCGGCCCGGCCGCGATCGAATCGGCCAAGATGTTCGCCGATCTCTGCCGCAACCAGGCTCCTCCCGGCACGATCGGCTACAACTGGAACGAATGCCAGACCAGCTTCATGCAGGGCGGGGCGGCGATGTGGCCGGATTCGAGCGGCTTCGCAACGCCGCTGGAAGACCCGGCGAAATCGCGCGTCGTCGGCAAGGTCGGCTACGGGCTGGTGCCCAAGGGGCCGGGCGCGCAGGCCGTCGGCCTGACCGGCGACGGCATCGGCGTGACGGCGGCGAGCGCGAAGAAGGGACCGGCATACTTCTACGTGCAGTGGGCGACAAGCAAGCTCAGCCATGGCCGCTTCCTGCAGAACGGCGCGGGTGCAGGCGCACGCGATTCGATCTATCGCGACGACAAAATCCTGGCGGGCGTGACGACGGCCAAGGACTGGGTCGCCGGCATCAAGGCTGCCGCGCCGTTCGGGCGTCCGGCTCTGCCCAACATCATCCCCGTCACCGAGTTCCGCGACGTCTTCGGGGTCGCGCTCTCCAACATGATCTCGGGCGCGGATGCGGCGACGGAGCTGCGCAAGGCGACCGAGGCGTTCAAGCCGACGCTCGAGGCGAGCGAGAAATAGTTTCCCCTGGGAGAACCTCGGTTCACCCCAACTGGAAGGGCCGCGGCGAGCGCCGCGGCCTTTTTTTGGTTCAGCGCCGCGGGGCGCCGGCGTCAGTTGCCGTAGAACAGCCGCGGCAGGAACAGCACCACCTCCGGGATGAAGGTGATGATCCCAAGTACAAGTAGAAGCGGCGGAATGAACGGCAGGATCGCCCTGGCGAGGTCGGTGAACGGGATATCGCCGACACGCGCCACGACGAAGAGCGCCATGCCGAAGGGCGGCGTCAGCAGCCCGATCATCAGGTTCATCACCATGACCACGCCGAAATGCACCGGGTCGATGCCGAGCTTCAGCACGACGGGCAGCAAGACAGGCACGGTCAGGATCATGATCGCCATGCCCTCCATGAAGCAGCCGAGGATCAGCAGCAGGACGTTGATCAGCAGCAGGATCACCCATGGTTTGTCGGAGACGCCGAGCAGAGCATCGGCGAGATGCTGGGGCACCTGCTCGCGCGTCAGGATCCAGGTCGTCAGGTTGGCGCAGGCCACGATCATGCCGATCACCGCGGTCGTCATCGCAGCTTCCCGGAAGATGCGCGGCAGATCGCGCCAGGACAGTTCGCGGTAGATGAAGAGCCCCAGGACCAACGCGTAGACGGCCGCGACGGCGGCGCATTCCGTCGCGGTGAAAATGCCGGCGATGATCCCGCCCATGATCACGAAGGGCGCGAGGATGGCGAGCCAGGCCTCCTTGAAGGCGATCCAGACCTCGGACGCCTTGGCGCGCTCATAGCGCGGATAGCCACGCTTCTTCGAGATGCAGTAGACGTAGACCATCAAGGCGACGGCCGTCAGGACGCCCGGCACCGTGCCGGCGATGAGCAGCCTGCCAGCAGACGCGCTCGCCGTCACGGCATAGATCACGAGGATGATCGAGGGTGGGATCAGCGGGCCGAGGATGCAGGCCGCCGCCGTCAGCGAGCCGGCGAACGGCGCATCGAAACCCTGCTTCTTCATCTCCTTGATGATCAGCGTGCCGATGCCGGCCGCATCAGCCAGCGCCGAGCCGGAAATCCCGGACATGATGACGTTGGCGACGACGTTGACGTGGCCGAGTCCGCCGGAAATGTGACCGACGAGCACGCGCGAGAACTTGAAGATGCGCGTGGTGATGCCGCCGGTGTTCATCAGTTCGCCGGCGAGGACGAAGGCGGGCACCGCTAGCAGCGGAAACGAATCCAGCCCCGCAAACAGGCGTTGCGGCGAACTGACCATCGAGCCGCCCCCGATCCAGAGGAAGACATAACCGATGACACCGAGCGTGAATGCGATCGGCATGCCCGCCAGGAGAAGGCCGAGCCAGCCTGCGACGTAGAGCCCCATCAGTCGACACTCCGGAGCGCAGCGGTGATCTCCGCATCGACCGTGCCGCGCGCATCATCGATCATGGCCAGGAGGGTGCGGGCGATCATGCACAGGGCCGTCACGGGGAAGACGGCGTAGACCAGACCTTGCGGCAGTTCGAGCGTCGCCGTCGGGATCGACCACATTCGCTGCACGCTGAGCGCGCCCCAATAGAACAGATTGCCGAGAAAGAAGAGCACCAGGAAGTTGGAGCCGATCGAGGCTGCGGTCCTCAAAGGCTTGGGGAAGGTGTTGAACAGCACATCGACGACGACGTGGCTGCGCTGGGCGATCGCGCCGCTGGCGCCGAAGAAGACCAGCCAGATGAAGAGATGGCGCGCCACCTCTTCGGTCCAGGCCAGCGGCGCGTTGAAGACGTAGCGCGTGATGATCTGCAGGATCAGCACGACCAGGATCGCTGCCATCAAGAGGCCGGCGAACTCGATCTCGAAATTCTTCAGCCTGTCTTTCATGACGCTGCTCATCCGAGTTTCTGCAGTTCGGCGAAGGCGCCCTTGCCCCAGATCGCCTCGTTCTTCTCGTAGACGGGCTTCATCGCAGCCTGGAAGGAGCCGCGATCGGGCTCGACGATGGTGACGCCCTTGCTCTTGAACAGGCCGATCAGGCTGCTTTCGAGCTCGATCAGGATCTTGTCGTTGACCTCGCCGCCGGCGTTCAGCGCATCGACGACCAGCGTCCGGTCCGCCTCGGCGAGAGATGCCCAGCGCCTGGCACTGGCGACGATGATCTGCGGCGTCACGATATGAGCCGTCAGGTTCACGAATTTCTGGACCTCGAAGAATTTCTGCGAGTTGATCGTCGGCAGCGGGTTCTCCTGTCCGTCGACCACGCCGGTCTGCAGGCTGAGATAGACCTCCGCCAGCGCCATCGGGGTGGGAACCGCGGCGATGGCGCGGATCATGTCGAGATAGAGCGGAACCTCCGGCACGCGCAGCTTCAGCCCCTTGGCGTCGGCGGCGGTCTTGAGGGCGCGGTCGCGCGTGGTGAAGTGCCTGGCGCCGTAATACCAGGGCTTGCCGACGCGCTGCATGTTCTGCTTCTCGGCCAGCAGCTTGAACTGCGCCTGCGACCAGGGGCCGTCCATCATCTTCACCAGCGTCGGGAAGCCGTCGCACAGGAAGGGCGACTCGAAGATCGAGACCGGGCGATGCCAGTTGCCGATGATGCCGGGGCCGTCGATCGAGAAATCCAGCCCGCCATCGGAGACCTGCTGGTCGAGTTCCTTGCCGGTGCCGAGCTGACCGGCCGGAAAGATCACGATCTCGACGCGGCCGCCCGACTTTTCCTTGACCAGTTCGGCGGCCCTGGCCGCGCCCAGCGAGACGGGGTGGTCGATCGGATACTGGTGGCCAAGCTTCAGGGCGACCTTCTGCTGACCGCGTGCTGGCAGGATCGAGGCGGTGAGACCGATGGCGGCGCCGGCGAGAATCCGGCGGCGGTTGAACGAATACTGCGACATGGCGTCCTCCAAAATGGCCTTCGCTACCGAGGCCTTATTGCGGACTATAATCCCGCTTTTCGGAATTGAAAGTGCAAAAAATGGAGATGCGCACCCGTCTGGCGCGAGTGTACCGCTCACGGCTCATCGTGCAGCCGAACCCCGGCTGGGCGAGGCGGCCGCTCTGGCTTGCGTGACGATTTTGGGGAAGGGTGGAGCGGGAGTGCGCTGCCGGCAGGGCCTGCCAGCGCGCGCCTAAAGCTGGGCCGAGACGGCGTTGGCGTTGTAGACGACCATCTCCGCGAGCGCCTCGAGCTGCGCGTCAGGGAGCCGGAAGGCGGGGCCGCTAATGCTTATGCCGGCGACGACGCGGCCGGTCTGGTCGCGGATCGGCGCGCCGATGCAGCGCAGGCCGGGCTGGTGCTCTGCATTGTCGATGGCGTAGCCGCGCTGGCGGATGGTCTCGAGCTCGCGCTGCAACTCGTCTGGGTCGCTGATCGTGGTGGTGGTGAAGCGGCGCAGGCCCGCCTCGATGATCCGGTCCAATACGGCCTGCGGCTGAAACGCCAGGATCGCCTTGCCGACGCTGGTGCAATGAACGGGCGCAGCCTCGAGATAAGTGATCGGCGAATGGCTGTCGGCCGACGGATCGGAGCGATGGATCACCACGGCTTGGCGCCCGTCGAAGACCGCGAGATGGACGAGATGGCCGGTCAATCGGCCGAGCTGCTCGACATAGGGCCGCGCCTCGCGATGCAGGTCCATGCTCGACAGCACGGTATTGCCGAGTTCGAACAGCTTGATGCCGAGCCGATAGCGGTCTCGCTGCTTGTCCTGGTCGAGAAACCCGACCTCCTTCAGCGAGGCGAGCAGGCGATGCGTCGTGCTGCGCGGGTAGCCCGTGCGCTCGCAGACTTCCGCCAGCGACTGCGCCCGGTTGGTCGTCGAGAAGCAGTCGAGGATGCGGACGACCTTCGAGAGCGATTTAAGCGTGTCGTCGGCCCCGCGGCCCGTGACCTTCTGTCCGTCCTTTTGCACGGGGTGCATAGCCTTTGCGTGTTTTCGTTGCCGGATTCGTTTGTCCGCGCCTCGTCGTCTTTCGTCAAGCTGTGGCTAGAGCTTCGGAAACTCATCTGCGAAGCCGTCTTTCCATGCTCAGCGCACCGCTTTCAGCTTCAGGCAAAGATGCCGCGATTATAGCGGGCGGCCGGCATCGGCATCTCCGCTCCGGCTTCGTGGTCGCCGCCGTCGGCTCCAGATGGTGCCATCTGACTTGTTTCCCGAATTGCGGAATAGAATTCCATCTGATAATTGTCCGCTTGCTCCTGCCAGATTGATCGGCGGAGCCGCAGGCGGCCACAGAACCGCTCAGGATGCCAGGGAGCCCGCAGCCGTGAAGAAGCTCATGAACGCGCCCGACCGTTTCGTCGACGAGATGCTCGACGGGCTGGTCTCGGCCCATCCGTCGCTAATCCGCAGCGGCCGAGTTGTCCGTTCGGCGCACGCGCCGCGCCAAGGCCGCGTCGGCATCGTCTCGGGCGGCGGTTCCGGCCATCTGCCGCTGTTCACCGGCTATGTCGGGCGCGGCCTGCTCGATGCCTGCGCTATCGGCGATGTCTTCGCCGGCCCGTCCGTCGATGCTTGCCAGGCTGCGATCAAGGCGGCCGATGGCGGCCGCGGCGTGGTCCGGCTCTACGGCAATTACGGCGGCGACCGGATGAATTTCGACCTTGCGGGCGAGTTCCTCGAGGAAGACGGCATGCGCACCACGACCGTCCTCGGCACGGACGACATCGCCAGCGCCGGCCCCGGGGAGGCGCACAAGCGCCGCGGCGTCGCGGGCATCGTCTATGCCTACAAGATCGCCGGCGCTGCCGCCGAGCAGGACCTTGATCTCGATGCCGTCACCGCGCTGGCCCAGCGCGCCGTCTCGCGCTGCCGCACCATCGGCGTCGCGCTGGCGCCGTGCCAGATCCCCGGTGCGGCGAGCCCGACCTTCACGCTCGGCGAGGACGAGATCGAACTCGGCATGGGCATCCATGGCGAGCCCGGAATCTGGCGCGACAGGCTTAAGCCCGCCGATGCGCTGGCCGACGAGATGCTCGACCGGCTGCTGGCCGATCCGGTCGAGGGCGCCTCGAAGCGTGTCTCCGTGCTGGTCAACAGCCTCGGCGCGACGCCGCTCGAAGAGCTCTTCATCGTCTACCGCCGCATCGCCGCGCGGCTGGGGGGGCAGGGTTTCACCATCGTGCGCCCCCTGGTCGGGCCGATGGTGACCTCGATGGAGATGGCCGGGATGTCGATCTCGCTGCTGCATCTCGACGAGGAACTGGAGAGCCTGCTCGGCGCTCCGGCGGATTGCCCGTTCTGGAAGGTCTGAGCATGGCAGTCACGGTTGTGGTTCTCGCCGATGCGGCGAAACGGGCCGCCGACAGGGCTGCGCTCGTCGAGAACGAACTCAACGCCGCCGACGGCAAGCTCGGCGACGGCGATACCGGCGTGATGCTGCGCCGGCTGTTCGAGACGATCGCTGCAGCCGTGCCGCGAGGCGAAACCGATCTCGGTTCCGCGTTCCGCGCCGTGGCCATGGCCTGCTCCAGCGCGACCGGATCCAGCCTCGGCACGCTCGTCACGGTCTCGATGATGACGCTGGCCAAGGAGACCAAGGGCCGCACCGAGATCGCCTATGATGCGCTCGGCGGCTTGCTGGAGAGCGTGCGCGACACGATGCTGGCGCGCGGCGGCGCGGCGCTTGGCGACAAGACGGTGATCGACATGCTCGACGCGGTGGCGGGCGCGATCAAGGGGCAGAGCAGGACGGACGAGATCGCGCGCCTGGCTTCGGCTGCGGCGCACGACTGCCTCGACCGCTTTCGCGACCGCCCCAACCGGATCGGCCGGGCACGCATGTTCGCCGAAAGGAGCGTCGGCCTCGACGATCCCGGGATGCTCTCCTTCGCGAGGCTGCTCGACGCGGTGGCGCCGGCGCCCTGACGCCGGCGCCGTAGGGCGATGCCTCGCGGGGGGTCAGCCGATGAAGCGAACCACGCCACCATCGACGCGCAGGGCTGCGCCGGTGGTTCCCGCCGCCTGTTCCGAGCAGACATAGATCACCATGTTGGCCACCTCGTCGGTCGTCGTGAACCGATTGATCAGCGTCGTGGGGCGCATCGTCTTCAGGAAGTTCCGCTCGGCCTCATCCTGCGTGATGCCCTCGGCCTCGGCCTGCGCCTTCATCCAGCCCGACAGGATTTCGGACCGCGTCGGGCCGGGCAGCACGGCGTTGACGGTGACGCCCGTTCCGGCGACCGATTCCGCGACGCCGCGCGAAATCGCGAGCTGGGCGGTCTTGGTCATGCCGTAGTCGATCATGTCGCTGGGGATCGCCAGAGCCGATTCGCTGCTGATGAACACAACGCGGCCCCATCCGCGCCCGGTCATTCCCGGCAGGAAATGGCGGGTCATGCGCACGCCGCTCATGACGTTGAGTTCGAAGAGGCTCAGCCAGTCGGCATCGGCCAGTTCCAGAAAGGGTTTGGGCCGCGCGGTCCCCAGATTGTTGACCAGGATGTCGGCATCCGGCACCTGCGCCAGAAAGGCCGCGGCGCCCTCGGCCGTGCCGACATCGGCGGCGATGCCGGTCAGTTCGGCGGCCGGGAATTGCACGCGCATCTCCCCGAGCGCGGTCGCGACGCGGTCCTCGCCGCGACCATTGATGACGACGGATGCGCCGGCGCGCGCCAGTCCTTCGGCGATGGCACGCCCGATGCCGGCGGTGGAGCCCGTGACGACGGCCCTTCGGCCCTTGAGATCGATGATCATGTTGAATTCTCCTTTCACGCCGCCGTAGTTAAGCCATGCCAGCATCGTTGATAATTCATCGGCTTTGCATGAGATTAATTCGATCGAGGAATGGATGGATCGATTTCATCAACTCAGCGCCTTCATCGCCGTCGTCGAGGCGGGCGGATTTTCGGCGGCGGCGCGCAGGCGGGGCGAATCGCAGCCCTCGATCAGCAAGGCGATCGCCGCGCTCGAAAGCCGCCTCGGCGTGGCGCTGTTCAATCGCAGTACGCGCAGCGTCACCCTGACCGATCAGGGCCAGCGCTACTACGACCGGACCAGATTGCTAGTCGAAGAGATCGACGACGCCGACAACGCCGCGGCGAACAGCACTCTGGAGATATCCGGGCCGATCAGGATCAGCGTGGCGGCGACCTTCGGCCGCCTCCATGTCCTCCCGCTCATTCCCGAGCTGCTGGCGCTCTATCCCGGGCTGGAAGTGGATCTGGTCCTGTCCGATTTCGTGCGCGACATGGTGGATGACCGGATCGATCTGGCGATCCGCCTCGGCCCCGTCGCCGAGCTCGACGCGGTGGTGCGGCGCGTGGCGGAGACACCGCTGGTCTGCGTCGGAACACGGCAATATTTCGAGAAGCACGGCATCCCCGAAAAACCCGGCGACCTGGCCGGCCACAATTGCCTGCTCTATGGCGGATTGCGGGAATCGGCGAACTGGCCTTTCGTGGGCCCCGACGGTCCGTTCAGCGTGGCGGTTCGCGGCAATCTGTCCTCCAACAGCATCGAGGCGATCCGGACCGGTGTTCTGGCGGGCCTGGGCATCGGCCTGTTCGCCAGTGTCTCGCTCGCCGACGAGCTGTCGCACCCCGACGTCGTCACCATCCTCGGCGATTTCGTGCGGGGCGTCCGGGACATCAGCCTGGTTTGGCCGCAACGCCGCTTCGTGCCCGCCCGCGTTCGCCGGGCGACCGAGTTCTTCTCGGCCGCAATCCCCAAACGCCTGGAGACGCCGGCGTCGTGGAGAGCCGGATAGGCTGGCGCCAGACCTGGCCGCAGAGCTGCGCCAGCGCCCGCCCGAAGACATCGACGTCGCCGATCTTGCCCGGCTTGAGGAAAAAGGAGGCGGGCGGCCCGTCGACGCTGATGCGGGAGCCTGCGCCAAGCGCGTCGAAGGGCGCGACCTGCATGCGCTGGACGCCGAGCGCAGAGACGACCGCGCATGGGATATTCCGGCTCGCGAGCCAGTCAAGAAAGCGGTCGATACCGGGTAGGGGATTGCAGGCGGTCAGTACCTTCTGCATCGTTACGGCGAAGGCCTCGCTGGTCTTCGCCACGCGCTCCTGCCAGTCGGCGCGTCCTGCCTTGTCGCGGATATAGCGGGTGAAGAGCTCGAAGCGGCTTTGGCCCGGCCAGGTATGGAAATCGACGAAGAAATCGGCGATCCTCTGCTCTGGCTCGCCGGCCAGGGCAGCACGAAATGCCGCGGCCTTGACGCCATTGGAATCGATCAGGACGCCGTCGCAATCGAAGACGACGCCGCCTGGCGGCGCGAGCCTGTCCATGGCGAGGCTCTCAAGCTGCCATCGGCGGCAGCCGGCCATCGGGAATGCGGAAGACCTTGCGGGCATTGCCCTCGAAGATGTCGCGCTTCTCGCCGGGGCTGAGCCAGTCGAAGGCGTCGATATAGGGTTTGAGGTCATCCATCTGCTTGCCGGTCTCGGGGTCGACGACCGAGCCGACACCGGGAAGCTCGGTGCCGAAGATGCAGCGGTCGACGCCGACCGTCTTGATCAGGAATTCGATCGCCTCCCTGGTGTAGAGGACGGTGTCGTAGTGCAACCAGCGCAGCTTGTCGCGGAAGCGGACATTGCCCTTGGTCCTGAGCGAGGCGGCGTCGAAGCGGCCGAGCTGATAGGGCACCGCGCCGCCGCCATGGGGCACGACGATCTTCAGGGACGGGAAATCCTGGAACACCGTCGAATTCAGCAGCCCCATGATCGCGATGTTTTCTTCGTTGATCAGGTGGACGCTGTAATCGGCGCGCTGCGAGCGCGAGGTTGTGGCGTGGACGATGCCGGGCACGTCGAGTTCGCAGAGCTTTTCCCAAAGCGGATACCAGTAGCGGTCGCCGAGCGGGGGCGCCTCGCCGCCTGAGTTCTCGTAAGGATCGGGATTGAACAGGCAGCCGACGAAGCCGAGGCGCTCGATGCAGCGTTCGAGTTCGGGCAGTGCGTTCTCGATCGGCGAACCCGAGCATTGCGGCAGGAAGCAGACGCCGAGGAATTTGTCGGGATACAGCGCGCATTGCCGCGCGATGATGTCGTGGCACTCCTCGGTAAACCAGTGGATGAGCTTTTCCGGCTTCTCGTTGTGCATGAGGTGGAACGGGCGCGGCGAGACGAACTGGACATGGGTGCCGTGCTCGCGCAGCAGGTCGAAATGGCCCTTCGCCGAGATCTCAGGAATCTCCAATGCGTGCCGGATCTCGTCGTCGGTGACCTCGACCTTGCCCTTCGCATGCCAGCCCTGATGGGCCAGCAGCAAGGCGCGATAAGCCCAGAGCTGTTGCGGTGCGCTGACATGGGCATGACAGTCGATGATCATCAAGTCCCCCTTCAAAGCAATCCCGTAAATCGGAACTGAATTCCAGATAGTTGCCATCGTTGCACGGGGCAAGCACTTGTTACCCTTTGAGCGAGATCAAAGCCCGCCTCGGTCGACGACAGGCGCATCCTCGGCGGGATTGTTCATGTGCTTCTTCGCAGCTGGCCACGTCGTTGTCGGCACAGGCGCTCCCGCCTCTGGCGAAACATCTGGAGCCGAGCGAGACAGTCATCGTCCTCGTCGACTTCCAGGCCAACTTCGCGTCTCCCCAGGGTGCACATTAGGGCCGACTGAAAAGCTGTCTGGATGAGAGCGGCACGCTTGAGAAGACGATCGACCTGGTCCGCTGGGCACAGGCGCTCGGCGTCACCATCGTCCGTGCCACCGGAGGCTACACCTCGGACTACCGCGGGGTCGATTTTTGCGGCCGTTGGTGACGCTTTGGCCAAGCATCCTAATGTTCGCGACTGGTTGAATGCAGGTGCAGCGCGGCGCCAGATCGTCCGCGCTCAGGAGGAATTTGAGAAACGCTGAATCAAAGACGTTGCGCCTCGGCGGAGAAAGGCCGCGTAGCGCCGGCCGCGGAATCTCACTTGCAATCTCGACAAATTACCATCATTTGGGGTATAGAAGCGCCGTCAAGTGATGGAGAAGGCCATGCTAGCAGCCGCGATCCCCATTCCCGCCCTGCCAGAGCGACAGGACTTCTCCGCTGAGTCCGATCGCATCAGGCTCTCGAAGGTAGCGCTCAAAGCCTACAAGCGTCTCGTCGAGCACTGGGGGCTCACGGGTCAGCAGTCGGCAGCGCTGCTCGACGTATCGACAAGCACTTGGGAACGTCTGAAGCAGGAGGGAAAGGACAAGTCCCTCAGTCAGGACCAACTCACGCGCATTTCCGCAATGGTCGGCATCTATAAGGGGCTTCACCTGCTGTTTGCCGACGACATGGCCGACCGCTGGCCCAAGCTCGACAACAAGGGACCTCTTTTTGGTCGCTTAAGTCCCATCGAGTCGATGCTGAAAGGCGGAATTCCGCAGATGCTGGAAGTACGCCGATATGTCGATGCGGTCCGCGGAGGCCTGTGATTGTCGACTGATGGTGTGCCGATCGTCACCGAGGCGTTTCCCAAGACCATCCGGCTGGTGACGACGGCCCGCTTACGCGCGGCGGTACTTACGCCGTTGGTCGACGATGAGGACGAACTCCAAGCCCTCGCCGAGATCGAAGGCGCGACAAGTACCCGACTGACCGCACAGGATCGTGGCATTTCTGGTTTAGCCGCCAACGAGCTTGTCTATGACGTTCCCCACGCTCACTTCATCAACGCGTCCTTCGCCTATGCTAAGCCCCGGCAGCCCAACCGCTTCAACGGAGCCAACCGCGGCGCTTGGTACGCAGCTCTCGACGTGGCCACGTGCCTCCAGGAAGTCGGATACCACCTGACGAATGCGCTTGCTGACGCCGGTGACTACAACGCCACCGTCGATTATGCGGAAATGTTTTGTAGCCTTGCCGGCGAGTTTCTCGACCTTCGGCAGGTGCCTGATCATCCATCGCTCACCCCCGACAAGGTCAAGGCCTACCCGATCGGAAACGCGCTTGCCGACAGCGCTCGCGCGGCGGGTCTCAACGGGATCATCTATCCTTCAGTGCGACACCCTGGCGGCACATGCCTCGTTGCGCTGCGGCCTGCAGCAGTGCAGTCAGTGAGGCAGGGAGCCGTGTATCGTATGAATTGGAGGGGGACTCCCACGCCATCCATCGAGGGCCCGTTGGCCTCGAAATAATAAATGTCGATCCCGACCAGGAATAGTGTCGGCATCACCGCGGACAGACCCGACCCGGCAGAGATCGGAGAGCACCTTCTGCGGCAGCTCAACGTCACGTCCATATGGCAAACATCCGAACGGTCCAAGTCTGAAATGACTTAACCGGATTTTTCCTGAACTGGATTGTCTCAAAGTAGCGAATCGGCACTCGTACAACCAACTTCTCCGATTCGGAACAAGTCGAGTGTTTCGGATTATCATGTGCAGGAAGACCTCGTTGAGCAATCTTGGTTAAGGTTTCAATCTTGCGGCGAAGTCTCTGACGCGGATCACTTGGCACTCTTAAGAGAAGACGCGCGCCTTAACGACGAGATTTTTAAAGCGAGAGACAATTTCGTGGCGTGGCTACAGGCTAAGTCGGCGCTTCTCGGTCGCTTCGGACTATCGATTACTTTGTATGGAAGTGGCGTCGTGGCCCTTGTCCATCAAAACTTGGCGTAAGAGATTCCAGAGTTCGCGCAGGTGACCTACTTCGATTCAGAGGTCCGCGGAATGAGCAAACATGCCGTCGCCGATGGCTTCCTCCTTCGGCTTAGCCCCATCTTCACTATCGGCCGCCATCTCAGAAGGTCGTGCTCCGGATGTCTCAATTCGAGAGCGTATCAGTGAACGGTCTCTTTGCGTGCTCGACAGCAGAGCGCTGCGACAATCAACGGACCGAATCTGTTGAAGAGCGATGGAAAGTGGCAGCGTAAGAAATGCGGCTAAATCGCGCTAGCAAGCGAAAACCGTTTCAGAACAGAAAACTGAAACGGTGGAACTTGCCTAACTTCTTGAAAGTAATGGCGCGCCCGAAAGGATTCGAACCTCTGACCCTCAGATTCGTAGTCTGATGCTCTATCCAGCTGAGCTACGGGCGCGTATCGCGGCCGGCGGCACGGGGCCTGCCGAAGCGATGGCGGGGAGATAGCCGCTCCCGGGCGGCTTGGCAACCCTGAAATACCGCTTGCTGCTTCTCGTCAGAACGCGACCTTGTCGGCGCCCTTGAGCTGCAACACCTCGCGGGCGTCGTCCGGCGTGGCGATCTCGAGTCCGAGCCCCTCGACGATCATGCGCGCCGCCTTGACCTGGTCGGCATTCGACTTGGCGAACTGGCCCGGCCCGAGCCAGAGCGAATCCTCCAGGCCGACGCGCAGATTGCCGCCCATCGAGACCGCCATCGCCGCGATCGGCAACTGGTGCCGGCCGGCGCCGAGAACCGACCACTGGTACTGGTCGCCGAAGAGCCGGTCGGCGGTGCGCTTCATGTGGATGACATCCTCGGGGTGGGGGCCGATGCCGCCGAGGATGCCGAAGACCGACTGGACGAAGAAGGGCGGCTTCACCAGCCCTTTGTCGACGAAATGGGCCAGCGTGTAGAGATGGCCGATGTCGTAGCACTCGATCTCGAAGCGGGTGTTGTTCTCGGCGCAGGTCGTCAGGATGTTCTCGATGTCCTGGAAGGTGTTCTTGAAGATGCGGTCCTTCGAGCCTTCGAGATAGGGCCGCTCCCAGTCGTGCTTGAAGTCCTTGAAGCGGGCGAGCATCGGATAGAGCCCGAAATTCATCGAGCCCATGTTGAGCGAGGCGACCTCGGGCTTGAAATGGGCGCAAGGTTGCAGCCGCTCCTCGACGCCCATGGTCGGCGCGCCGCCGGTGGTGATGTTGATGACGCAGTTCGAGCGCTGCTTGATCACCTTGAGGAAGGGCTCGAAGGCCTCCGGCGACTGGTCGGGCTGGCCGGTCATGGGGTTGCGGGCGTGGACGTGGACGAGTGCCGCGCCGGCCTCGGCCGCGCCGACCGCGGCGTCGATGATCTCGTCCGGCGTCACCGGCAGATAGGGCGACATCGAGGGCGTGTGGATCGCGCCCGTGACCGCGCAGGTGATGATGACTTTGCGGTTCTTGGCCATGTCGTGGCTCCTCTTCGGCTTCGGCTCGGAAATGCTCTCAGGCGGGCTTGCCGGCTGACGCGCGCTTATGCGCCTGCAAAGCAGCCAGCCGCGTGTCGCGCCAGTCGCTCAGGCGCTTGACCCGGTCGGCAGACTGCGTGCCCGGCCATTCGCTCATCACGGTCGCGACGGTGTCTTCCGCGAAGGGATTGCCGAGGCCTTCCGATGATTTCACCATTCGGTCGAGCGAGGCGGCATAGCGGGCGCAATAGTCGGGGATGCCGCCGGGCGCATTGAGCTCGATCGTCTCGAACGGGCCCATGAAGGACCAGCGCAGGCCCAGCCCGTCGCGGATCGTCTTGTCGACGTCCTCGGCGCTGGCGACACCCTCGCCGACGAGCCGGAAGGCCTCGGCCAGCAGTACCGCCTGCAGCCGGTTCAGCACGAAGCCGGGTTTCTCCTTGCGCAGCGTGATCGGCACCTGGCCAGCCTGCTCGTAGATCGCCTTGGCGCGTTCGACGACGGCGGGATCGGTCCAGGGCGCGGGCGCGAGCTCCACGATCGGCACGAGATGGGGCGGGTTGACGGGATGGGCGACGAGGCAGCGGGCGCGCCCCTTCAGGCTTTCGCTGAAGACCGAGGCCATGATGAAGGAGGTCGATGAGGCGAGGATGGTGTCGGGCGCGGCAAGCGCGTCCATCTGCGCGAACAGGGCCCGCTTGGCCTCGACAGTCTCCGGCCCGTTCTCCTGGACGAGGTCGGCGCTTGCCAGCGCGTCAGAGAGATCGGCGGCGACGCGGATGCGCGCGAGCGAGCCGGTCGGATCATCGACGAGGCCGTGGCCGGCGAGTTCCTCCAGATTGGTGCCGATATGGGCGCGAGCGGCCTGCGCTGCGCTGGGCGCGACGTCGTGCAGCGCGACGTCGCAGCCATGGCTGGCGAAGATGGTGGCCCAGGCGCGGCCGATCAGGCCCGAGCCGACGATGGCGATGGTGGTCATGTCACGTCATCCTCACAGCCAAAGAACCTGTCGCCGCAACGCGAGATCCTGGCTCAGCGCCCGTGAGGGGACGGTATGCACCACCGCGCCGCGCTCCAGCACGACGGTGCGGTCCGACAGCGCCAAGGCCAGGTCGAGATGGTGGTCGACGATCACGATCGCGATCTCCCGGCGCAGCTTGTCGAAGGCCTCGAACAGCTCCTCGACCACGGCCGGGGCCAGCCCCTCGAAGGGCTCGTCGAGAAGCAGCACGCGGGTGTCGCCCGAGAGCGCGCGCGCCACCGCCACCATCTGCTGTTCGCCGCCGGAGAGGTAGTCGGCCGGGGAATGCCAGCGCTGCCTGATGCGCGGGAAGAAGGCGAAGATCTTGTCGTCGTCCCAGTGCGCGCCGTTGCCGGTGCGGCGCTTCAGCCGGCCGAGCTCCATGTTGTCCTTGACGCTCATGCCGGCGAAGAGGCCGCGCCCTTGCGGCACATAGGCGATGCCGGCGCGCGCGATCGCCGCCGGCGGCCGGCCGGCGATGTCGGCGCCGGCCAGCGCGATCATTCCGGCGGCGGGCGGTGCGATGCCGGTGATGGTCTTGAGCAGGGTCGACTTGCCGGCGCCGTTGCGGCCGAGCAGGGCGACGATCTCGTTCTCATGCACGTCAAGCGTGACCTGCCGCAGGATGTGGCTCTTGCCGTAGAATGTGTCGACGCCATCGAGCCCGAGCAGGACGCTCTCGCGCGCGGCGCTTTCGCGCGGTTTTTCCGCCAGCGCATGCGCGCCCGAGCCGATGTAGACCTCCTGCACTTGGCGGGAAGAGCGCGCATCCTCGACCGTGCCGTCGACCAGCACGGCGCCCTCGTTCATCACGGTGACATGGTCGGCAATGGCGAAGACGCGGTCGATGTCGTGCTCGACCAGCAGCACCGGCAGATCGGTCGAGATCGACTTGATCAGGTTGCCGACGCGCTCGCGCTCGGCCGCTGCCAGCCCCGCCAGCGGCTCGTCGAGCAGGAGCACGCGCGGCTTGGTCGCCAGCGCGAGCGACATGTCGAGCAGGCGCTGGCCGCCATAGCTCAGCGAGCCCGCCTCGGCTGTCTCGATGCCGCGCAGGCCCATGGTGTCGATCACGGCCGTCGTCTGCGCGTTGACTTCGTCGAGTGCGTCGGCCGTGCGCCAGAAGCCGAAGCGCTCGGGTGCGCGGGCCTGGACGGCGAGGCGGACATTCTCGGCGACCGACAGCGTCGGGAACAGGTTGGTGATCTGGAAGGCGCGGCCGATGCCGGCCCGGGTGATCGCTTCCGGGCTCATGCCACCGATCTGGCGTTCGCGGAGATGTACTTGGCCCCGATCGGGCGGGAACAGGCCGGAGATCAGGTTGAAGGCGGTGGTCTTGCCGGCGCCGTTGGGGCCGATCAGCGCGTGCAGGCGCCGGTCGCGCATGGTGATGTCGACGCCCTCGACAGCCTTGATGCCGCCGAAGCTCTTGGCGAGGCCGCGCGCCGTCAGGATCGTGCCGTCGCCGGCGTCGTCAGGCTTCATGAAGGCGGGCAGGGTGACCGCGCCGGCCTTGCGGTCGGCCATCGCGGCGTCGCCCGCGACCTGCTCGCGGAAGGGCTTCAGCAGGCGCTGCCCGACGCCTACGAGCCCGTCGGGCGAGAACACGATGAAGGCGACGAAGAGCAGGCCGAACCAGAACAGCCAGTTCTCGGTCGCGCTCGAGAGATAGTCGCGGAAGATGACGAAGAAGAGCGCGCCCAGCGCCGGCCCCAGAAAAGAGCGCATGCCGCCGATCACCACCATCGCCAGCAATTCGCCGGAGAAGGCGACCGAGATCGGCTCGGCCGAGGTCATCCGGTTGTTGAAGAGCAGGAGCGTGCCGGCGAGCCCGGTCAGCGCGGCGGAGACGGTGAAGGCCGCGAGCTTGTAACGCGTCGTCGCATAGCCGAGGAAACGGGCGCGCTGCTCGTTCTCGCGGATCGCGACGAGCACGGTCCCGACCGGCGAGCGATGAAAGCGCCAGAGGGCGTAGACCACGACCATCGCGAGCGTCGCGACCAGGATGTAGAAGGGCAGGGCCGACTCGAAATCGATGCCGAGGAAGAGGGGCCGCCTGATGCCTCCCAGCCCGTCCTCGCCGCCGGTCAGCGCCGTCCAACGGAAGGCGACGGAATAGGTCATGGCGGCGAACGCCAGCGTCAGCAGCGAGAAGTAGACGCCCTTGCGGCGCAGGATCAGCGCCCCGAAGGCGAAGGCGAGGATCGCGACGAAGCCGACCGCGAGCAGGATCGGCAGGGCGAACTGGCCGGGCAACCAGTTGCGCTGGATCAGGCCGGCGGCATAGGCCGCGAGCCCGAACCAGGCGCCGTGGCCGAAGGAGACCAGCCCCGTCGTGCCGACCAGGATGTTCAGCGCCATGCAGGCGATGGCGAAGACGACGATCTCGGTCGCCGAGGTGGTGCCGAGCCCGACCGCGCGCATCAGGAAGGGCAGGGCAACGAGCCCGGCGGCGGCGATGAGGAGCGGCGCTTGGTCGCGCTGGTTCGGCGTCATCGCGCTCACTCGAACCGCTGGATGCGCTCGCCGAACAGTCCACGCGGACGGAACAGCAGGACGAGCAGCATCATCAGATAGATCACGGCGGTCGACCATTCCGTGTAGCCCAGGCCGATGGTGACACCCTTGACCAGACCGACCAGCAGGGCCGCGACGACCACGCCCCAGAACGAGCCGAGGCCGCCAATGACGACGACGACGAAGGCAGGCGTGATGATCTCCTGGCCCATGGCGGGATGGATCGAGTAGATCGGCGCGAGCAGCACGCCGGCCAGCCCCGCGAGCCCGATGCCGATGCCGGCGACCGCGACCATGTAGGGCTGTAAGGAGATGCCGAGCGCGCCGACCATGTCGGGGTTCTGCACGCCGGCGCGGACGACGCGGCCGAAGGCGGTGCGCTGGAGCAGGAACCAGAGGCCGAGCACGCAGAGCGCGGCGATGCCGATCAGCAGCGCGCGATAGCGCGAATAGATGAAGTCGCCGATGAAGATCTGGCCGCGCAGGGCCGGCGGGATCGAGAAGGAGAGTGGCGGCGCCCCGAAGATCATGCGCAGCGATTGCTCGGCGACCATGGCGAGGCCGAAGGTCAGCAGCAGCGATAGGATCGGGTCGGAACGGTAGAAGCGCTGGAACAGCCCGCGTTCGACGACGATGCCGATCAGCGCGACCAGCACGGGCGAGGCGACGATGGCCCCGCCGAAGCCGATATGGGGCGCAAGCACGATCGTGAGATAGGCACCGATCGCATAGAACGCGCCATGCGCCAGGTTGACGATGCCGCCGAGCGAGAAGATCAACGACAGGCCGAGCGCGATCAGGAGGTAATAGACCCCGTCTAGCAGCCCGTTCAGCACCTGCTGGATGAAGAGGGTGAGCAAGGATGGGCTCTCGGCTGGTCAATCTTGTGAGGAAACACGCCGTCATCCCGGACGCAGCGAAGCGGAGTTCCGGGATCCATCGTAGGGAACGGTGCTCTACGATGGATCCCGGATCGGCGCCGCTTCGCGGCTTGTCCGGGATGACGGCGCTGGTTGGATCGAGGGCCTTCCCTCAACTCATCTTGCAGACCGCTTCGTCGCCCTGGGTGGCGATGACCTCCATGTCCTCGCTCGGGCCGGGCACCGGCGGCGACGAGCTGAACAGGTCCCACTGGTTCTTGACCTGCGCCGCCGGCAGGGCGGTGATCGTGTACATCTCGCTGATCAACTGGTGGTCGGAGGCGCGGAAATAGCCGGGCCGCGTCTTCAGCACGTCGAATTTCGCGCCCTTCTCCCAATGCTCGATGATCTTGGCGGTGTCGGTGCTCTTCAGCTCGTTCATGGTCTGCGCCATGATCTTCACCGCCATGTAGTCGCCCCAGGCCTGGTTCTCAGGCGGCTTGCCGTATTTCTTGGTGAAGGCCGCGACGAAGGCCTTGGTGCCGGGCGTGTCGATGAGATGGTGCCAGACACAGGGCCAGATGCCGCCGAAATTGTCCTTGCCGGCCGCCCAGGCGAGCGCGGTGTCGAAGCCGAAGCCGGCGACCGGGAAGGTCAGGCCAAACTCGGAATACTGCTTGAGGAAATTGGTGATCTGGTTGCCGGCGAGGTTGGAGATCACGAGGTCGGGCTTCGCGGCGCGGATGTCGAGCAGCAGCGCCGAGAAGTCGGTGGCGTCGGTCGGCACCAGCTTGTCGGCGGCGAACTGGCCGCCATTGGCCTCCATGAAGCGCTTGGCGACCTTGAGCAGGTCGTGGCCGAAGGCGTAGTCGGCGGTGAGCGAGAACCACTTCTTGCCCTTGACCATGCCCTGCGCCATCAGCGAACGACCGCAGCTCTTCACATACATCGAGTTCTGATGCTCGACATGGAACATGTAGCGGTTGCAGCTCTCGCCGCGCAGCGCGTCCGAATTGCCGCCGGTGTTGACGAAGAGCGTCTTGTTGCGGGCGGCGACCTGCGAAATCGTCAGGCACGAGGCCGAGGAAATCTCACCGAGGATGCAGGCGACCTTGTCGCGCTCGATCATGCGCTCGGCCTTGGTCGAAGCGGTCTGCGGATTGACCGAATCCTCCTTCAATGCCTCGAGCTTGCGGCCCATCACGCCGCCAGCCGCATTGATCTCCTCGACCGCGAGATCGACGGCCATGACGCCATATTCGCCGAGCGGGCCGAGGAAGCCGGTGCGCGGCGTGAGGTGTCCGTAGCGCAGCGTCTCGGAAGTTTGCGCCAGGATCACCGCGGGGCTTGCGATCAGGCCGGCCGCCGCGCCGGCTCCAATGCCGGCGAGCGTCTGCCGGCGTGAGATCGGGGTCGGCTTGACGATGTCTGACATGGCGTTCCTCCCAGAACGGTGTTCCGCGCCTGTAGCGTCGGCTGGTGTGATCGCGGTCTACGCCGCTTGTCGTGATCTGTGATCACAGTTAGGTTGGCAGACATGGTTGCTCGTGTCCAGCCCCTGTCCGCCGCCTTCGATCGCCCGCCCGAAGCGACCGATGGCGATGTCTCGGCACTCGACGAGATCGGGGCGCTGCAGCGCGAAACGCTGGGCGACCGTGTCACCGGCGAGCTACGGGCGCTGCTCGTCGCCGGCCGACTGGCGCCGGGCGAAAAGCTGTCGCTGCGCCGCGTCGCCGAGGCGCTCGGCGTCTCGATGATGCCGGTGCGTGAGGCGGTGAGCCGCCTCGCGGCCGATCGGGCGCTGGAGGTGCTTCCGGGCCGGGCGGTCCGGGTGCCGGTGCTGACGCTCGACCAGTTCCGCGAGTTGACGCGGCTCAGGCTCGTGGTCGAGGGCTTTGCGGCCGAGGAGTCGACGCGTCGGGCCACGCCCGATCAGATCGCGGCGATCGCCGTGCACGAAGCCGACTTCCGCCTGGCCGCCAGCGCCGATCCGCCGGACACGGCCGGCGCGGTCGCGGCCAATCGCGACCTGCATTTTTCGCTTTACGAGGCCGCGGGCATGCCGAGCCTGGTCGAGATGATCGAGCGGCTCTGGCTCAAGGCCGGTCCGGTGCTCAATCTCGACATGCGCCACGAGCCGCTCCGGCTCAAAGGCGGCAGCGCCGTGCAGGAACATGCCAAGCTGCTGGCAGCGCTGCGGGCATGCGATGCGAGCGCGGCGCGGGCGGCGCTGGAAGCAGACATCAGGGCGGCTGCCGCCCATATCGAGGAGACCGGACAGTTCGCGGATCAGGCGTGAGCCTCCGCACAAGCCGGCAGGACAGGGAGAGAGACGAGATGGATCTGCAGATCGAGGGCTTGCGCGTTCTGGTCACGGCCGGCGCCAACGGGATCGGCCGCGCGACGGCGCGCGCTTTCGCGGCGGAAGGGGCAAAGGTCCATATCTGCGATGTCGATCGCGAGGCGCTGGCCGCGATGGCGAAGAGCGATCCGGCGATGACGCAGTCGGTCTGCGACGTCTCGGATCGCGCCGCGGTGGCGCGGTTGTTCGAGGAGGCGCTGGCTGCGCTCGGCGGACTCGACTGCCTGGTCAACAACGCCGGCATCGCCGGGCCGACCGGCCGCGTCGACGAGATCGATCCTGCCGACTGGGATTCATGCGTCGCCATCGACCTGACCGGGCAGTACAACTGCACGCGGCTCGCCGTGCCGCACCTCAAGCAGTCGAAGAACGCCTCAATCGTCAACCTGTCGAGCCAGGCCGGCAAGCACGGCTTTCCGTTGCGCTCGCCCTATGCGGCGGCGAAATGGGGCGTGATCGGTTTCACCAAGGCGCTCTCGGCCGAGCTCGGCGAGTTCGGCATCCGGGCGAACGCGATCTGCCCCGGTCTGGTCGAGGGGCCGCGCATCCAGAGCGTCATCGCCAACAAGGCGCGCAGCTTCAACGTCTCGCATGAGGAGATGACGCAGCGGCTGTTCTCGGGCGTCTCGATCAAGCAGTTCGTCGATCCCAAGGACATCGCCAAGCAGATCGTCTTCCTCGCCTCGCCCTTCGCCAAGACGATCTCCGGCCAGGAGATCTCGGTCTGCGGTGATACGCGCATGTTGGCGTGAAGGTTAGTCCGGGAACCGCACCGTCATTCCGGGCGCAGCGCAGCGAAGACCCGGAACCCATCGTAGAGTTCGACGCTCTTTGATGGATTCCGGATCGGCGCGGCTTCGCCGCTTGTCCGGAATGACCGGAGAGGTTCCATCGTCAGACGATGCCGCACTCAGCGGCAAAAGTCGGCGCAGCCCGTCTCCCAGAACGGCGCGTCCCGCCTGAGCGCCGGCATCGACGGCCGCGGCTTGGCGCCGGGCAGGTCGGCTGGCGTCGGCTCGACCAACTCCCACCAGCCATGGGCGCATTGCGAGCGGAAGGCCATCTGCTCGGAGATTGATGTGCCTTCGCGCGACAGGACCTCGTCGAGGGCGTCGCAGCCGCGGCGCAGGGCTTCGTCATGCGCGTCGGAGGCCGCGTTGGCGTAATCGTGGAAGGCTTCCGTGAAGAGCGTCATCTCGCGGGCGACATGGGGCCAGGCGTCGCGGTCGAGGTTCCAGGCGTGCATCCATTCGCGCACGACGGTCTCGACGGCGTCCGGCTTCGGCTTGTCCTTCACCTTGCGCGCCGTCGTCAGCATGTGGCGTATCAATTCAGCGCGGGCGTGGGCGTGCCGGGCGACGAGCGCCGCCTGCTTCATCGCGTCGATCGCCCGGGCCGCTTCGCGCTGAAGCTCGTCGACGAGATGGGGCATCGGATTCGTCTCTCTTCAAGGCAGGGTGGCGAGGCGCTGGGTCATGCGCTCGAACAGGTCGTGCGCCTGCACCTCCGCGACGACATGGGCGTTGGCCGGGCGCTTCAGGCGGCCGTTCCAGTCGATCGTGGTGCGGCCGCGCAGGGGGCCGTCGGAGGTCTCGACCGAAACGAAGCAGTCGCGGCCTGAAAACAGCTCCGGCCAGAGCAGGAAGGCGATGACGCAAGGGTCGTGCATCGGATGGCCGGCCGTGCCGAGCCCGCCAGGGCGCGGCCGGGTCAGCATGCCGTGGATCGCCTTGCCGGTCGCGCTGCCGAGCGCACCGATCGCGGCGACTTGGCTCTGGCTCGCGATCGCCTGGTGGGTGACGCCCAGCCCCATCATCACGATGGGCCTGCCCGCTCCGAAGACGATCGCGGCGGCGTGGGGATCGACGAATATGTTGAACTCGGCTGCCGGCGTGATGTTGCCGAGCGCCAGCGCCCCGCCCATCAGCACGATCCGCCTGACCTTGGGCAGGATGTCGGGCGCCAGCCGGATGGCGAGCGCGATGTTGGTCAGCGGCCCGAGCGGGCAGAGCGTGATGCCGTCATCGGGCGCGGAGCGGCAGAGCGCGACGATCGCCTCGACGGCGTGGCCGGGTGCGGCCTCGCCTGTCGGCGGCGGCAGGTCGACGCCGGCGAGCCCGTCCGGACCGCAGACGAATTCGGCCGTCTCCAGCGGGAGGATGAGCGGCACCTCGGCGCCGCGATATACAGGCGTGTCGGCGCGAGCGAGGTCGCGGATGCGCAGCGCGTTGGCGGTGGTCTGCGCGACCGGGACATTGCCGGCGACGGTGGTGATCGCGCGCAGGTCGAGAGCGTCTGCACTGGCGAAGGCGAGCAGCAGGGCGACGGCGTCGTCCTGGCCGGGATCGGTGTCGATGACGATGGTCTCGCGCATCGGCTCAGGCGGCCTTTTCGTCTATGCGGCCTTGGCGTTGCCGCTCATGATCATATGGGCGATGTCGTCGGCGGTGAGATGGCCGAGCGGCCGGTCGACATATTTGCGGCCCCCGCCCATGATCACCACGCGGTCGGCCAGCGCCACCACGTCGCGCATGTTGTGGCTGATCAGGATGACGGTGCGGCCGTCGCTCTTGAGCTTGCGGATCAGGTCGAGGACGAGCGCCGTCTCCTTGACGCCGAGCGCCGCCGTCGGCTCGTCCATGATGATGATCTCGGCATTCCAGCGCAGGGCCCGCGAGATCGCGACCGCCTGGCGCTGGCCGCCCGACAGCCGCTCGACCGGCCGGTCCATGTCGGCGACCATCACCGAAAGCTGCGAGAGGAAGCCGCGCGCCTGCTCGCGCATCGCCGCCTTGTCGAGACGGCGGATGAAGGGCAGGAGCACGGGCTTCGTCAGCTCCGAGCCCATGAAGACGTTCTGGGCGATGGAGAGGCGCGGCGCGAGCGCGAGATCCTGGTAGATCGTCGCGACGCCGTGCCTCAGCGCATCCTGCGGCGAGGCGAAGGCGACCGGCGCGCCGCGCATCGACAGCGTGCCGGCGCTCGGCTCCTGCGCGCCCGAGATCACCTTGATCAGGCTCGACTTGCCGGCGCCGTTGTCGCCGCAGATCGCGACGACCTCGCCGGGGAAGATGTCGAGATCGACCTCGCGCACGGCCGCGACCGCGCCGTAGGATTTGCTGATGCCGCGCAGCGAGAGGAGAGGGACCTCGCTCACTTCAGGAACTTGTCGACATTGGTCTTGTCGACAAGCACTGCCTCGGTGAAGAGGTAGGGGCCGCTGGCGATGCTCTCCTTGGGCTTCTTGTCGACGGTGATGGCCTGGATCGCGTCGACCGCCTGCTTGCCCATTTCCTCGAAGGGGATCGAGACGGTGGCGGTGAAGGTCGAGGCCGGGTCGGCGATGCGGGCATAGCTCTCCTTGCCGCCATCGACCGAGATCAGCGGGATCTGGCCCTTCTTGATGCCTTGCTGCTGGAGCAGGTCGTCGATGATGTAGGCCTGGCCGTCAAAGGAGGCCCAGATGCCGTTGATCTTGCCCTGGTTCTGCAGGAGCAGCGCCTGCATGCCGGCGCGGACGTCGTCGCGCCAGCTCTGGGTGCGGGCCATCGAGAACTTGCCGAGCTCCTTCACGCCCTGGTTCTCGGCCAGCACGTTGTCGAGCACCTTGCCGCGGATGCGCGAGGCGGCGTTGAGGTCGAAGCGGGCGGTGACGATGTTGCCCTGGTAGCCGAGCTGGCCGAGCAGATAGAGAGCCGCTTCCGCGCCGATCTTGTACTCGTTGGCCTGGATGTCGAAGAGCGCATGCGGGCTCGAGCCCGACTGCACGGTGATGACCGGGATCTTGGCGTCCTTGGCCGCCTTGAACTGGGCGTCGGCCTCGACCGGCTTGCCCATGGCGATGACGATGGCGTCGACCTTGCGGGCGATCAGCGCGTCGAACTGCTCGGCGTGCTTGGGCAGCGAGCCCTCCGAGTTCAGCAGCGTCACGCCCCAGCCCTTGGCCTTGGCGGCGGCGGCCGCGGCATTGGCGACGCGGGCATGCGTCTCCGACGAGAACTGGAAACCGATGACGCCGAGCTCGAAAGCCTGGGCCGTCGAGCAGGCGGCGGCGAGCGCCGCGGCCGCCAGGAGCAGTTTGCGAAGACCGAACATGACGCGCTTCCTCTTTTGAAAGATGTCGGGTGTCAGACCTTGAACGCCGCCTTCTTCATCGCGCTGGCCGAGAAGGCGACCGAGCCGATGATGATGACGCCGAGAACGATGTCCTGAACGTAATAGGCTGCGCCCAGCAGCACCAAGCCGTTTCCGAGGACTTTCAGCACCAGCGCCGCGAAAACCGTGCCGGGCACGTTGGGCTTGCCGGGCTCGAACATGGTCATGCCGAGCAGCACGGCGGCGATGGCGTAGAGCAGGTAGTCGCCGGCCATGTTCGGCGCGGCCGAGGACAGGTTGGCGGCGAGCAGCACCGCCATGAGGCTGGCGAGCACGCCGGCGAGCAGGAGACCGATGCGCTTCATCCGCGCGGTGGCGATGCCGGCGAGCCGCGCCGCCTCGTCGGCCTCCCCGGTCGCGACCATATGGGCACCGGTGCGGGTCCACTTGACGAGGACATAGGCGAAGAGCGTGACCGCGCTCATCCACAGTACGAGATTGGGGATACCGAAGGAGTAGCCGCGCGCGAGCCCGGTGAATCCGACCGGCCAGCGCCCGACGAAGGCGATGCCCTGCGTGATCATGAAGGCGAGGCCCTTGGCGATCGCCGCCGTGCCGAGCGTCATGATCAGCGAGGGGATGCGCAGCACGGTGACGCCGTAGCCGTTGACCGAGCCGAGCACGACGCCGACGGCAAGCCCCGCCATGACCGCGACGAATGGCGGGTATTGCAGCTGCACCATCCAGCCGCAGACCACGGCCGAAAGGCTCGCCATCTCGGCGATCGAGAGATCGAGTTCCGCGACGGTGAAGGCGAGCGCGAAACCGAGCGCCAGGATGGCGAGGAAGCTGGTATCCTTCAGCACGTTGACGATGTTCGTCGCGCTGGCGAAATTCGGCGCGAAGACGAGGAAGAAGGCGATCAGCAGCAGGCCCGCGATGGCGGTGCCATAGCGGCCGACGATCTCGCGCCATCCGATGCCCACCATGCCTCAGGCTCCCTTCGCGATGGTCGAGATCGGCGACAGGATCTCGATGCCGCCGGTGATCGGGATCAGCGCGCCGGTGACGAAGGCCGCGCTGGCTGAGAGCAGGAAGGCGATCACGGCGGCGACATCCTCCGGCTTGCCGAGGCGCCCGAGCGGCGTTCGCACCGCAGCGCCTGCGACCAGCGCATCGAATTGCTGCGCGAAGCCGGCGCGCACCATGGCCGTTTCGATGATGCCGGGTGCGACCGCATTGACCCTGATCCCGTGCGGGCCGAGCTGCTGGGCCATGCCGTAGGTCAGGGTCGCGACACCGCCCTTGGCCGCGCCATAGGCCAGGTTCGCGCCACCATTGGCATGGGCGATGGAGGAGATGTGGACGATCGCGCCGCCTTCGCCCTGCGCGATCAACTGGCGGGCGACGGCCTTCGAGATGCGGAACACGGCGGAGAGGTTGAGATCGACGAGGCGGTCCCATTCCTCGTCCTCCATCTCGACGAGCTTGACCGGGCGCGAGGCGCCGGCGGCGGTGACGAGATTGTCGAGCCGACCGAAGCGGGCGAGCGCGAGGTCGACCAGGGCCTGCGGCAGAGCGGGCTCGCGGACATCGCCGGCAAGCGTCGCGACCTCGCCGCCCGAGCGCGCGATCTCGGTCGCGATCTCGTCCAGCGGCCCGGCCTCCAGCCCCGACAGAACCAGCCGATGGCCGGCTGCGGCCAGCATCGCGGCGAGCGCGCCGCCGATCCCGCCGGAGGCGCCGGTGACGAGCGTGACGGGGGTGTTCATGAGGCGCTCATCGGTTCGGGGCCTGCTGCCGTTCGCCTGTACTGGTGCGGTGGCCTCTGCCTGCCGGCAAGGGCGATCGAGACCGGCGCCAGCGCCGTCTCGCTCTGGCGATAGAGCGCGAAGAGATCGTCGTAGAAGGCGCTCCGGGACGGATCGGGCTCGAAACGGGCGGCCGTCTCGACCAGTGCGTCCTGGGCGTCGGCGAGCGAGGGGAAACGGCCGAGCCCGGTCCAGGCGACGATCGCGGCGCCGAGCAGGCCCGGCTCCCTGGCACGCCCGACGACGACCGGCCTGCGGCAGATGTCGGCCTTGATCTGGCACCAGGCGCGATTGGTCGCACCGCCGCCGCCGAAGCGGATGTCGTCGACTGTCTCTCCGAGCGCGGCCTCGGCCCGCTCCAGCACGATCCGGTTGAGGAAGGCGACGCCTTCGAGCACGGCCCAGGCGAGATCGGTCGGGCCGTGTCGGCGGTTGAGGCCGATGAAGGCGCCGCGCAGCGCCGGATTCCAGTAGGGCACGCGCTCGCCCTGGAGATAGGGCAGGAACAGCAAGGGTTGCGGCTGGCGCAGCCCGGCGAGCAGATCCTCGATCTCGCTGCCGACGGGGCCGACCCCGCCGCCGACGAGATCGAGCAGCCAGGATACCGTGTCGGCGCCGTTCTGGCTGGGTCCGCCGAGCTGCGTCACGCCGCGCCAGTCGACCGTGAGCAGGCCCTCCGCCGCGGCATCGCGGCGGCTGACGACACCGAGCACCTCGGTCGTCCCGGAAATGTTGTAGGCATGGCCCGGCCGCATCGCGCCGAGACCGGTGACGGCTGCCCAGGTGTCGTTGGCGCAGCAGAAAACGGGGACACCGATGAGCCGATCGAGCGGTGCGACCAGGCCGGCCTGGACCGTGCCGACCCTGTCGCAGGGCTCGAGCATCGCCGGCAGTACCGACCGGTCGAGACCGATCGGCGCGAAGGGATCGACGCCGGCGACGATCCGGGACGAGGCGAGCAGCCGCGCCTGCGACACCGGATCGCTGGCGCGCCGCCCTGTCAGCCTGAGATTGAGGTAGTCCTTGGGCTCGAGCACGCAGGCAAGCGCAGCGAAGATGTCGGGCTCGGCCTGGCTGAGCCAGGCCAGGCGTGCGAGCGGGTGGAAGGCGTTGAGGTTGGCGGCCTCCGGGTGTCGACCGTCGAGCTCGCGGCGCAGCGTCGCGGCGGCGGCCTCCGAGCGCGTGTCTTTCCACGTCGGCGCCGGGCGCAGCGGCTCGTCGTCGCGTCCGAGCAGGACCTGCGTGCGGGTGACGCCGCAGATCGCGATCGCCTCGATCCCGGAAAACAGCGCGGGCTCTGCCGCAGCCAGCGCCGTGGCGCATTCGACCAGTCGCAGCCACCAGCGGTTCGCCTCGATCTCCGAGATGCCGCCCTCGTCTCGGCTGAATGGCCCCGGGGCCATGCTCTCGGCCAGGACCGCGCCCTTCGCGTCGACGAGCGCGGCGCGGAAGCTGGTGCCGCCGAGATCGCAGGCGAGGACGACGCTCATCGGCCTTGCTGCGCCGCGTGGCGGGTTCTGGTGCTGTCGGCGGTGATCACGTCGTCGCGGCTTTCACTGACCCATGGCTGCCGCGCATCCGGGCAAAGCGGGGCGGGCCGCATGACGGCGCGCGAGCGGCATCAAAGGAAGAACAGCTAGACAAATCAAGCGCCCAAAGGCTTTCGAAAACGCATGGCCGCAGCCTTGGCGTGCAGGTCCTTGGCGTGCAATCTTCGCCTAGCGCTGGAAGCCGTTCTGACGAGGCGTCTGCGCCCAGACCCGGAAGCGCTCGGACGGTGTGACGCGGCCCGCCGTCATCAGGTCGTGCCAGGCGGCGCACGCGTCGAGGAAGCGATTCACGCCGGCCGGCCAGATGATCAGGCTCAGCGCCTCCGCCAGCTTGTCCTCGGGCACACCGCCTGCATAGGCCGCCTCGATATGGGCCTTCAGCCCCCAGTCGCGGCCGAGCGCCGCCTGGACGGCGGCCATGGCGAGATGGCAGAGCCCGGCCGGCACGGCGGCGTCCGCGATCAGCGTCTCGACGGTCGCGCGATAGGCCGCGTTGTCGCGCAGGCTCGGGAACCAGTCGCCCCAATGCCTGTCGACGAAGCCGAAGGCCTCGGCACCGAGCGCGAGCGCCGTCAGCGCCGTCGCGAGCTGGGCCTGCGCGTCGCTGCCGCCGGCCTTGCGGAACAGGTCGAGATGATGGGTGCCGATCGCCTCATCGGTGGCGATCAGGATCGCGACCCAGACGAACTCCTTCTCGAAGGGTGAGAGGTGGCGATCGGTCAGGGTCAGCTCGCGATACATCGCGAAATAGGCGTCCTGCAGTTCCGGGAGGGCTGCCGCCATCGCGCCGTGATGCGGCAGCAGGAAACCACGATCGCCGCGGATCGCCTCGATGCGGCGGCGCAGCGCGTCGAGATCAGGCGGCGGCGCGGGTTCGCTCATCGCGTCGTAGCCGACCAGACGCCAGTCGCCCCCTGCTTCGCCCGCGACATTGTCATCTGGTATTCGTAGATGTCGGGCCGGTAGAGCGCCTCCAGCAGCTCGACCGGACGGTCATTTTGGTCGCGCACGAGACGCTTGACGCAGAGCAGGGCTGCACCGAGCTCGACCTGAAGCAGCGGCGCGACCCGCGTGTCGGCGAGCTTTGCGGTGATCGTCTGGTCGGCCTGCGAGACTTCGGCGCCGGCACGCTCCAGCAGCGCCAGCAAAGGCTTCTCGCGCAGATCCTCGGCCGCGAAGGAGCGCCCGATCGCCTCGGGGATATGCGTCGTCAGGAAGGAGAAGGGCGTGCCGTCGAAGCTGCGGACCCTGACCGCCTTCTGCACCAGCGCGCCGTCCTCCAGTTCGAGCAGGGCGGCGATCTCCGGTGTGGCGGCGAGATAGCCGAAATCGATCAGCTCGACATGGGTCTTCAGGCCCATGGCGATGAGGTTCTCCAGCATGCCGCGCAGATTGGTCTGGATCGGGGGCGGCGCCAGCACGGCCTGGGCGAAGGTACCCTTGCCGTGGCGGCGCACGATCAGGCCCTCCGACGCCAGCCGGTCGAGCGCGCGGCGGATGGTGATGCGCGAGACGCCGAACAGCTCCTCCAGCCGGTGCTCGGAGGGCATCGCCTTGTCGGACGGATAGTGCCGGTCGAGGATCTGCTGGCGCAGCACGACATAGACCTGGTGATGCAGCGGCGCGACCAGATCCTGGCGCACCTCCCTCGCTTTCAGACTGAGCGGCAGCGACATCCGCCGGTTCCTCCTCGATCGGTTTCGCGCGGAGATGGGCCTGTTCGTCCGAGGCAAGCCATGGTTGCCGCGCCGATGCAATCCGCCCCCTCCTGCTGTCCCGCCTTTTCCATTCAGCCCGCCGTCACGCCGCCATCGACGCAGAGGATCTGGCCGGTAACGAAGGAGGCCGCCGGCGAGAGCAGGAAGGCGATGACCTCGGCGACCTCGCTGGCCTCGCCGAAGCGGCCGAGCGGGATCGAGGCCAGCATGCGCGTCGCCCGGTCGGGATCGTCGCGAGCGATCTGCGTCATCGGTGTCGCGATCGGACCGGGGGCGGCGGCGTTGACCCTGATGCGGCGGGGCGCGAGTTCGAGCGCCAGCGCTTTGGTCAGGCCGTTCACGGCGGCCTTCGAGGCGGCGTAGGCCGCGGCGCGCGGATGGCCGATGATGCCGATCTGGCTGGAGACGAAGACGATCGCGCCGCCGTCGGGCATCACGCGGGCGGCGTCGCGGGCGATCGCGAAGCTCGCGGTCAGGTTGATGTCGAGCGTCGCCTGCCACTGGTCGAGTTCGGTCTCCAGAGCCGGCCGGTGGTCGAAGATGCCGGCCGAGCAGACGAGGCCGTCGGGCGGCCCGCCCAGCGCGGCGAGCGCTGTACGGCTGACCTCCGTGAGGTGCGGCAGGTCGGCGAGATCGGCCGTGACGATCCGCTCCGGCGGCAGCAGGGGCGAGAGCCGCTTGGCCTCCTCGTCATCACGCACCAGCGCGACGCAGGCCGCACCATCGGCGACCGCGAGTTCCGTCAAGACGCGTCCGATGCCGGAGCCGGCGCCGGTGATCAGCAGGCGACGCCCTGCGAGACTTGTATTACTTGTCATGGTCGACCGCCCATGAGGATGCGAGAGCGATGGCCGACGACCGCGAACTGACCGAGTTGCTGAAGGCCGTGCGCGCCAAGCGCGGTTATCTGCTGCCGCATCACGGGCTGATGGCGATCACGGCGCCGAAACTGCTCGACGCCTATGACGCCACCTACACCGCGCTGGCGCTGGACGAGCGCATCCTGAACCGGCACGACCGCGAATTCGTCTGGCTGGCGATCTTGATCTCGACCAACGAGGCGATCGCGACCCACCACATCCCGAAATTCACCGAGGCCGGCGGGAGCCAGGCCGAGATCGGGACGATCCTGTCCGTGACGGCGTTGGCGCTCGGCTTCGAATCCTTCCGCTTCGTCGAGAGGAACTGGCTGGCGCATCTGCCGGGCCTGAGCCCGCGCGAAACTTATCTTAGGGCGCTGGCCGCGGCCGCGGGCGAGGTGCCGATGCGGCTCGTTCACATGGCGGCGGCGGCGGTGCATGCCTGCAAGGCGAACTGGGACGGCCTCGCCTGGCAGATCGTCGCGGCCTATCGCGACGGCGTGCCGGAGGGCGACCTCGCCGAGGCGATCTCGCTGACGATGTTCCCAGGCAGCGTGCCGCATTTCGTCGAGGCGGCCCGCGTCTGGCGCGAGCTGATCCTGTCGGGGCAGGTCGACGCCTCGCCGAGCTTCCGCGCCTGGGCCGAGTTGTCGGGGCAGGGCGGCTATGACGAGAAGGTCAGGACCGAGGCTGCCGCGAAGGCGTGAGGTAAGGTCGCGCCCCGTCATGCCGCAGCCTCCGCCAGGATGAACTCCGAGCCCCGCTCGGCTACCATCATCGTCGGGGCGTGGGTGTTGGAACTCGGCATCGTCGGCATGCTCGACGCATCGACGACGCGAAGCCCCCGGACGCCGTGTACCCGCAGGCGCTCGTCGAGGACCGCGTGCGGGTCGGCGCCCATCCGGCAGGTGCCGATCGGGTGGAAGACCGTGTCGGCGGTCTCAGCGACCCAGGCCTCGATCTCGTCGTCGGACTGGACGCCCGGGCCCGGCGCGAGCTCGGTGCCGCGATAGGGATCGAAGGCCCCCTGTGCCATCACCTTACGCAAAAGCTTGACCCCCTCGCGCAGGACACGGCGGTCGGTCTCGCTCGACAGATAGTTCGGCCGGATCGCCGGAGCCTCGCGCGGATTGGCCGAGCGCAGCACGATCTCGCCCCGGCTTTCCGGCCGGAGCTGATAGATGTTGGCGAAGAAGCCGTGGCCCTCATGCCGCGTCGCCGGGCGAGGCAGGAAGGGCAGGCGCAGTGCCGCGGTCGAGAGGCCAGGCAGGAAATGCGACTGGAGATCGGGCTGATCGAGCGCAGGATCGGATTTCAGGAAGGCGCCGGCCTCCAGTGGAAACGAGGCGGCGGGGCCGGTCTTGAAGATAAACGCGCGCAGCAGGGCGAGCGCCGCCCGGTCGCCGCGCAGCGTGTCGTAAAGCGTCACGGGTTGGGTGCAGACATGCTCGACGCGGGCGAGCAGATGATCCTGGAGATTGCGCCCGACATCGCGGGAAGCGGCGACGACCGGAATGCCGAAGCGTGCCAGCGTCTCCGGGTCGCCGATGCCCGAATGCATCAGTAGCGCCGGCGAGTTGACCGTGCCGCAACTGACGATGATCTCGCGCCGGGCTTCGATGCGCTTGGTCTCCCCGCTTTGGACGATCTCGATGGCGCTGGCGCGGCCATCCTCGAACAGCACGCGCATCACTTGGGCATCGGTCATGATCGTCAGGTTCTGCCGCGCGCGCACGGGATCGACAAAGGCGCGGGCCGCGCTCCAGCGCTCGCCGGCGCGGGTGGTGAACTCGTAGCGGCCGAAGCCTTCCTGCTGTGCGCCGTTGAAGTCGGGATTGAGGGGAAATCCCGCCTGCCTGCCGGCCGCGATGAAGGCGTCGAAGAGCGGGTTGGGAGTATCAGGCCGCGAGACCGGTAGCGGGCCGTCGCCGCCATGGAATTCGCTCGTGCCGCCATGATGCGCCTGCGAGCGCCGGAAGGCCGGCAGCACCTCGTCATAGGACCAGCCGGGCAGGCCGAGTTGCGCCCAACTGTCGTAGTCGAGCCGGGTGCCGCGGGTGTAGACCATGCCGTTGATCGCCGAGGAGCCGCCAAGCACCTTGCCGCGCGGCCAGAACAGCGTGCGGCCGTTCAGATGCGGCTCGGGCTCGGTGCGGTAGAACCAGTTGGCATAGCGATTGCGAAGCAGCACACCAGTCATCAGCGGCACGCGGAAGAGCGGGTTCCAGTCGCGCCCGCCGGCCTCGATCAGCAGCACGCTGTGGCGCGGATCGGCGGAGAGCCGGTTGGCCAGCACGCAACCCGCCGAGCCCGCGCCTGCGATGATGAAGTCGAACGCCAAATCTTCGCTCCTGGCCGAAAGCCAAATCGAGGCCGAAAGCCAACTTGTCATTTGATTATGACGACGATACCAATTTAGCCTGAGTGTGCAATGGCGAGAACGGCCGGATCGCGGGCCGCAGCCATCAGAGGGACGATGATATCGGGATGCGGCGCCGAGCCGCGGCAGGCAAGCAGGGGAGAATGACGATGACGGTGTTCCGGTCGATGTCGCGCCGTGGGCTGTTGGCCGGTGGCGGTGCCCTGGCGAGCGCGTCCTTCATCCCCAAGACGATTTATGCGCAGACCGCGTTGCCCGAACTGGTGACGCTGCGCTCGACCTCGAAATCCTGGCTCTGGGCGGCCGAGGATTACGGCAATGCCGGCGGCTTCTTCAGCCAGGCCGGCGTCAAGGTCACCTCGAACGCCTCCAATCGCGGCACCAACATCGCCGCGCTCCAAGGCGGCGGCGTCGACATCGTGCTCGGTGATCCCGGCGAGCCGATCCGGGCCAAGAGCCAGAACCTGCAGGTCAAGACCTTCATCTCGACGGTGGCGCGCTATGCCAGCCATGTCGTGGTCAAGAAGGCGGTTCTGCAGAAAGCCGGTCTCACCGAGGCTTCGCCGCCGTCGGCCAAGTTCGCGGCGCTCAAAGGTCTGAAGCTCGGCACGACCGGGCCGGGCGCTGCGCCCGACGCGCTGCTGCGCTTCTTCGCCAGTCTCGGCAAGCTCGATGCCGACAGTGACTTCCAGCTCGTTCCGATCCAGGGCGGCGGGCCGGGCATGCTGGCGGCGCTCGAGCAGAACCTGATCGACGGCTTCTGCCTGTCCTCGCCGACCGCCGATCTCGCGATTCAGAAGCAGGGCTGCGACTATCTCTTCCAGATGGCGACGAATCCGCCGCCGGAAATGGCCGAGCACTGGTATATCGGCGCCTCGACCCACGAGACGACGCTGAAGACCAAGCGCGACGCGCTGGTGCGCTATTGCAAGGGCGTCTCTCTGGCGCTGAAATCGATCGCCGAGGACCAGCCGAAATTCAAGGCCTGGGCCAAGGACTGGTTCGAGGGCATGGAGCCCGCGCTGTTCGACTCGGCCTTCGCCAACAACGGCCGAATCTATTTCACCGACCCGACCCCGAAGAAGGACCTGTTCGACCGGAACATCAGCTTCATCAACATCGTCAACAAGTCGATGAAGTCCGATCCCGTGCCGGCCTCGGTCACCTTCGAGAGCCTGGTCGACGCGACGCTGGTCAGGGACGCGCTCGCCTGATGGAAGCGGCGATCGCGATCAGGGGCATCGAGAAGCGCTATGTCGGGCGCGGGCGCGAGACCGTCGCGCTCGACACGATCGACCTGACGATCGAGGAGGGCGAACTCGTCGCTTTCGTCGGTCCCTCCGGCTGCGGCAAGTCGACCCTGCTCAACATGGTCGCCGGCATTATCGACCCTTCGGGCGGCCAGATCCTGCACGAGGGCCGCGTCGTCTCCGGCATCAACCGGAACGTCGGCTACCTGACCCAGGTCGACAGCGTGCTGCCCTGGCGCACGGTGGAGAACAATGTCGGGCTGCCGCTGGAGTATCGCGGCGTGCCGAAATCAGAGCGCGAGCCGCGCGTCGAGTCGATGCTGTCGCTGGTCAATCTCGCGGGCTTCGGCAAGGCGTTTCCCCGCGAGCTGTCGGGGGGCATGCGCAAGCGTGTCGCGCTCGCCCAGATGCTGGTCTATGAGCCGCAGACGCTGCTGATGGACGAACCCTTCGGGGCGCTCGACGCGCAGCTCAAGCTCGTCATGCAGGCGCAGCTCCTGAAGATCTGGCAGGAGCAGAAGAAGACCATCGTCTTCGTGACGCACGACCTCGCCGAGGCGATCGCGGTGGCGTCGCGCGTCGTGGTGTTCTCAGGGAGACCCGGCAGGATCAAGCATATCGAGGAGATCGACATCCCCTATCCGCGCGACGTCTTCAAGGTCCGCTTCCTGCCGGCGTTCGAGGCGGCCTATGAGAAGCTCTGGGCCGAACTCGCGCCGGAGATCGCGCGCGGAGAAGACCTGTGACGATCCAGGTCGACGAGAGCGCCATCGCCGGCGGCGCGCCGACACGCAGCAAGGCGGTCGCCGATTTCGAGGCGGGCTTGAGTCGGCGCAAGCAGCTCGTCATCCTCTGCCAGGTTGCCTTCGGGCTCGCCTTCCTCGCCTTCTGGGAGTGGTCCTCGGGGCGGCTGCTCGACCCGTTCTTCATCTCCTCGCCGAGCAAGGTCTTCGCCAAGCTGTGGCAGTGGACGCTCAACGGCCAACTCTGGCTGCATCTCTCGATCACGCTGCAGGCGACGGCGGCGGGCTTCGCGATCGGAGCCGTGATCGGCTTTTCGCTGGGCCTCCTGTTCGGGCGCTTCAAATTCGCGGCGGAGGTGTTCGACCCCTACATCACCGCGATATATTCGCTGCCCAAGATCGCGCTCGCGCCGCTGTTCATCATGTGGTTCGGCATCGGACTCGCCTCCAAGATCGCGGTCTCGGCGGCGATCGTGTTCTTCGTGGTCTTCCTCAACACCTTCTCGGGCGTGCGCGAGGTCAACCCGCTCTACATCCATGCGACCCAGATCATGGGCGCCTCGCAATGGGCGGTGATGCGTACCGTGACGATCCCCTCGGCCGCGGCCTGGGTGATCACCGGCCTGAAGGTCTCCGTGCCCTATGCGCTGGTCGGCACGGTGATCGGCGAGTTCATGTCGGCCAATCGCGGCATCGGCTTCATCATCTCGCAGGCCTCGGGCCTGTTCGACACGACCTCGGTCTTCACCGGGCTGATCGTGCTCGCGATCGTCGGCGCGCTGATCAATGCCGGGCTGAAGCGCTTCGAAGGATGGGTGCTGCGCTGGCGGCCGTGAGCGGCACCGCCGTCATTGCGAGCGTAGCGAAGAACCCAGGGAGCGTAGAGCGCGGCCGCCCTTGGTTGCTTCGCTACGCTCGCAATGACGGGATTTCTTTCAGTTCAAGCCGCCACGCTTCACAAATGCACCGCCCTTCATGATCAGCGGGATATGCCGGCCCTGGCGGGTCAGCAGCGCGAGGTCCTTCAGCGGGTCGCCGTCGACGACGACCAGGTCGGCGTACGCGCCGGGCGCGACCGTGCCGATCCTGCCTTCGAGCTTGAGCAGCTTCGCCGCGACATGGGTGGCCGACGCGATCACCTCATGGGCCGGCAGGGCCCGGCCGCGAATGACGAACTCCTCGGACTGGTATTTGTGCATGTCGCCGAGCAGGTCCGAACCATAGGCCATGGTCAGGCCGGCCTTCTTCATGATCGCGAGCGATTCCATGCCGGCCGAGCGCACGACGTCGACCTTGGCGATCGAATCCGGGGGGAAGCCGAGCTTGGGGCCGTCCGAGACCAGCTTGTCATAGGTCACGAGCGTCGGCACCGCGACCGCGCCCTTGGAGGCCGCGAGCTTGGCCGTCTCCGGGCCGATGATGTTGCAATGCTCGAGCGAATGCACGCCGGCCTCGACGCAGCGGCGGATGGCGTCGTCGGTGTAGACATGGGCGGAGACATAGGTGCCTGCCATCCGCGCTTCCTCGACGATCGCCTCCAGTTCGCCGACGGAGAAGCCGAGGAAATGGATCGGGTCGGTCGGCGAGGCGCAGCCGCCATTGGCCATGATCTTGATGAAGTCGGCGCCGCCCTTCAGCTCCTCGCGGGCGGCGCGGCGAACCTCGCTTTCGCCGTCGCAGATGCGGCCGAGCGCGCCGAGGCGATGCCGGTCGGTCACACTGGGCCGGTCGTCGTAGCGGCCGCGGAAATCGGCGTGGCCGCCGGTCTGGCTCAGCGCCTTGCCGGAGATGACGAGGCGCGGCGTCGGGAAGTTCCCTTCCTCCGTCGCCTGCTTCAGGCCGAAATCGGCGCCGCCGACATCGCGCACCGTGGTGAAGCCGCGCAGCAGCATCTCGCGCATGATCATCAGCGAGCGCACGGCGACGAGCGAGTCCGGCAGCCGCGAATTGAGGCCGAGATCGGCGACGCCGGCGACGACATGGACATGAGCGTCGATCAGGCCGGGCATCAGCGTCTTGCCCTTGAGGTCGATCGTCTTCGCCTTGGCGGAGGTCACGGACTTGCCGACCTCGCGGATGGTCGCGCCCTCGACAAGGACGCTGACCGGCGCGCCGGGCTCGGGCGCGGTGCCGTCGACGATGCGGGCATTGGTGAACAGGGTGGAAGCCACTGGGGTTCTCCGAAGAAAATGGACGTCAGGCTGCGCGCGCGGCGGCCTGGGCGGCGAGGAAGCCCGGCACCAGCAGCGGCGCCAGCGCCTCGATCGGCGCGATGTGCTCTTCGCGGTAGTGGTGCTCGGGCGCGAGCAGGTTGATCGTACCGATTACCCGGCCGTCATAGATCGCCGGCACGTTGATGACCGAGCCGAGACCCATGCTCTCGATCAACTCGTGGTCGAAGAAGGCCCAGCGGATGCCGGCCTTGTCGCGGCCGAGATAGGATCGCTTGCCGTCCATAACGTGCTTGCCCCAGGGCGTCGGACCCATCGGCTTGCGGCCGGAGACCGGATATTCGGCCGGGCGGTTGGAATAGATCCGCGCGACCTCCGAGCCGTCGACATAGAGCAAGGTGAACAGCTCGTGGCCGACCAGCCGCTTGGCGATGGCGTCGAAGGCCTTGAACACGGTGTCGGGCTGGCCGGGCTCCTTGAGCAGGGCGGACAGCGTGGCGAGATCGTCTGACATGATGAGCCTTGGGGTTCAGGCGCTGGTTGCAGGCGCGGGCGCCTTGGGGATGCGCTCGGGCAAGATGCCCTGCGGCTTCAGGTGCAGCACCAGGATCAGCGCGAGGCCGATCAGCATCTCGCGCATGGCTGCAAGCTGGACCGGCTGGAGGCCCGGCAGCCATTCGGTCATGAAGCGCGTCGCCTCCAGGAAGATCACGACGAGATAGGCGCCGAAGACCGCGCCGCTCGGCCGGCCGACGCCGCCGGCGGTGACGGCGAGGAAGATGTAGATCGTGATCAGCGGCTGGAAATGGTCGGGCGAGACATAGGACTGGAAATGGGCGTAGAGCGCGCCCGCCAGCGCCGCGATCCCGGCCGAGAGCGCGAAGGCCTGGAGCTTGAAGCGCAGCACGGGCTTGCCAGCGAAGGCGGCGAGTTGCTGGTCCTCGCGGATCGCCTTCATGGCGCGCCCATAGGGCGAGAGGTCGATTCGCCGCAGCAGCGCCCAGACGATCGCGACGATCAGCGTGACCACGCCAAGATAGAAGAAAGTGAAGCCCTGCAGGCCGAGCTCGGCCTTGAGCGGCGCCCTGATGCCGGACATGCCGTCCGAGCCGTTGGTCAGCCAGCGCTCGTTCAAAGCGACGAGCCGGATCACCTCGGCGAAACCGAGCGTGACGATGGCGAGGTAGTCGTCGCGCAGGCGCAAGGTCGCGAAGGTCAGGATCAGGCCGACAACCGCGCCGACCCCGATCGCCACGCCCCAGCCGAGCAGCATGGGTCCGCCGGCGCCGGTCACCAGGGCAGAGGCATAGGCGCCGACCGCGAAGAAGCCGGCGAGGCCGAGATTGACCAGGCCGACGCCGCCCCAGATCAAATTGAGGCTGAGCGCGAGCAGGGCGTAGATGCCGCAGAGCGTCAGCGTGAAGATCAGATAGGACAGCATCAGGCGGCCCTCTCGCCGAGGATGCCGCGCGGGCGGAAGGTCAGCATCAGCAGGATCGCCACGAAGCCGACGGCGGTGCGATAGGTCGCGGGCGTGACGATCAGCGCCAGTTCCTCGGCGATGCCGAGCGCCAGCGCGCCGACGACGGCGCCTGGGATCGAGCCCAGGCCGCCGAGCACGGCGGCGGCGAACACCGAGAGCAGGACGCGGTAGCCGGTCAGCGGGTCGATCGTGGTGTCGAGCCCGATCAGCACGCCCCCGACGCCGGACAGCCCCGCGCCAAGGAAGATCGTGGCGATGGCGATGCGGGCCGGGTCGATGCCCTTGAGCCTGGCGAGATCGGGATTGTCGGCGACGGCGCGCATCGCCTTGCCGAAGCGGGTGTAGCGCAGGAACAGGAAGACGGCGGCCATGATCGCGACGGCGAAGACCAGACTCTGGAGCTGCTGCGGGCCGATGCGAAGCTCGCCGAAGCGCAGATCGCGTGCGATCGGCAGGTCGTAGCCCTTGAGATCGTTGCCGAAAGCGAAACGAATGAGGTTTTCGAGCACGAGGCTGAGGCCGATCGAGGCGATCGCCACGGTCAGCGCGCCCTGGCCGCGCAGGCGCTTCAGCGCGGCTTCCTCCGAGGCGACGCCGATGACGCCGGTGACCGCGAAGGCGACGGCGAGCGAGGGCAGGATCGGCCAGCCCAGCGCCGTGTTGACCCACCAGGCGGCGAAGGCACCGATCGTGGCGTAGGAGGCCACGGCGAAATTGGCGTAGCGCAGCACCGCAAAGATCGCGGAGAAGCCGATCGCCGGGACGGCGATCAGCGTCCCGGTCATCACACCGTTGATCAGCGCCTGGAGGAGTTGGGTCACAAAGCCGCTTTCGCTCAGGCGATCTTCACGAGCGCGAGCTTGCCGGCCTTGACCTGCTCGTATCGGAACTTGCAGTCCTTGATGTCGCCGATCTCGGTGAAATCGCAGGGTCCGCTGGCGCCCTCGTAGTCGACCGACTGCTTGGCCGCGATCGCTTTGAGGCCGTCGACGGCGTTGTCGACCTTGGCGCCGCCCTCGCCTTGGGCGACTTTGCGGACCGAGTCCTTGACCGCCGCGCCCGAGGCATCGCCCGCCGCCGCGATCGCCATCAGCACGAGATTGACGTGGTCGTAGATCTGGCAGGTGTAGGGATCGGGCGAGGCGACGCCGATCAGCTTGGTCAGGCGGGCATAGGCCGTCGAGCCTTCCGCTGGCGAGGGCGAGATCGCGAAAGTGTTCTCGACCACTTCGGCCGGCACGCCGTCGAGCAGCTTCTGGTTCAGCCCGTAGCCGAAAGCGAGCTTGGCGCCCTTGTAGTCGGCGCGGAAGAGCTCCTTCAGCATCACGCTGGTGTCGGGCGTGTAGCCGGCGAGCACGATCACATCGGGCTTGAAGCGCAGGATCTCGTCGACCTCGCTGCGATAGGCCGGCTTCTTGTCGTCGTAGATCAGCAGCGAGGTCTCGGCGCCGGCCTTCTTCACGGTCTCGGCGATGCTGTCATAGGTGCTCTTGGCGAAGGGAGTCTGCGGCGAGGCGACGAAGATGCGCTTGCCGCCTTGCGCCAGCGCGAACTCGCCGAATTTCTTACCCTGCAGCGTGGTGTTGGGCTGGGTGCGGATCAGGAAACCTTGATGCGGCAGGAGCGTGATCGAATCCGCGCCGGAGACGGTGGCGAGGAAGGTCTTGGATTCCCAGCATAGCGGGGCGACGGCCGTCGTCACCGAGGAGGCCCAAGTGCCGAGGATGGCCGAGACCTTGTCGACGTCGATCAACTTGCGGGCGGCGCGCACGCCGGCTTCGGGATTGGTCTGATCGTCCTCCGAGATCAGCTCGATCTTGCGGCCGAGCACGCCACCGGCGGCATTGACCTCGTCGACCACCGCCTTCACCGCCTTGACCATTGGTGGGCCATAGGGACCGCCGGCGCCGGTCAGCGGCGTCAGCGTTCCGATCTTGATGGGCGCGCCCTGGGCGAAGGTGAGATGCGGGAAGGCGGTGGAGCCGGCAAGCGCGGTGGCGCCGGCCAAGAGGCTGCGGCGGTCGATGCTGAAATCGGTCATGGTCATCCCCTGTCGTTCTGGTTTTTGATGGCAGTCTCAGGCGTGATCTTTGAATGCGATCCTCGTCATCCGCCCAGGAAGAGGCGGCGGATGTCGGGGTCGGCGGCGAGTGCGGGGCCGGCGCCTTCGCGGCTGTTGCGGCCGGAGACCAGCACATAGCCGCGGGTCGAGATCTCCAGCGCCTCCAGCGCATGCTGCTCGACCATCAAGATCGGCAGGCCGGCCTGGTTGTCGCTTTGCAGTTAAATGTAAGAATGGTCGCTTCCGACATGGATTGAGCATTTAATCATGAGAATGTGCGGGTGTTCATTCTCAAATAAGCTGCTTCTGTGAATGAGCACGCACGCTGACCCATT
>JAESGJ010000066.1_pt1 | contig 214530 bp, 203 predicted proteins | sample 9266241 | NCBI WGS metagenome assembly JAESGJ01 (sample SAMN14514841, study PRJNA621669) | algae metagenome | isolation source: Brasilonema octagenarum HA4186-MV1 and co-occurring heterotrophs from wet... | place: USA: Manoa Valley, Hawaii | collected 2009-07-20
GGATCCTGTGTTTGCTATGGCAGGGAGCGATCCCGTTGACGGTGGGAGCCATCTGGCTCAGATTGCATGCCGCGCCGACGGTTGTCGGCGCATGGATATCTGCTGGCCAAAACCCGCCGCTGCTTCCTGACATAGGACGTTATCCGTTCCGATCGTGGAACGCGCAGGGCCGCGGCGCGCTCAACCTTCATGGTCACAGTCACGGGCGATTGAAGGCGATGCCGCGGCAATATGACGTCGGCGTCGACGCCCAGGATTTCGCCCCCGTCACGCTCACGCAATTGCTCGCGGGCGGCAGAAAGGAAGCTTCTCATGGCAGATGACCGGCGCGGCCGGGCCGTCCCGAGCGGGCGCCTGTCGCGCTTCGGCAGTTTCGGGCGGCTCGCCGGCGGCGTCGCCGGCGGCATGGTCGCGGAGGGCGCACGGCGCCTGGCGTCGGGCGAGCGCCCGCGCGTCAGCGACATGCTGCTCACCCCCGCCAACGCCACCCGCGTCGCCGATCAGCTCTCCAACCTGCGCGGCGCGGCGATGAAGCTCGGGCAGATGATCTCGATGGACGCGGGCGATCTGCTACCCGCGGAACTGACGCAGATCCTCTCGCGGCTGCGCGACAATGCGCATCACATGCCGCCGCAGCAGCTCGACCGCGTGCTCACCGGCGAATGGGGCCGCGATTGGCGCCGGCGCTTTCGCCATTTCCAGGCGCATCCCATCGCCGCAGCCTCGATCGGCCAGGTTCACCGCGCCGAGCTACCAGACGGCCGCGTGCTCGCGATCAAGGTGCAATATCCCGGTGTCGCGGAAAGCATCGATGCCGATGTCGACAATGTCGCCACCTTGCTGCGCGTCTCCGGCCTGCTTCCGCGCGAACTCGATATCGCGCCGCTGCTCGCCGAGGCGAAGCGGCAGCTGCACGAGGAGGCCGATTACGTCCGCGAACGCAGCATGCTCGATCGCTATCGCAGCTTGGTCGATCAGGACCCCGCCTATGTCCTGCCCGCCGCCGCGCCCGAACTCAGCACGTCGCGCGTGCTGGCGATGGATTTCATCCCCGGCGAACGGATCGAGACGCTGGAGGATGCCCCGCAGGAACAGCGCGATCGCGCTGCGGCGGCGCTCGTCTCGCTCGTCCTGCGCGAATTGTTCGAATGGGGCGTCATGCAGACCGATCCCAATTTCGCCAATTATCGCTGGCAGGGCGACAGCGAACGCCTGATTCTGCTCGATTTCGGTGCGACACGGCAGGTGCAGCCCGAAACCCAGCAGGGCTATCACCGCCTGCTGATGGCCGCCCTTGATGGTGACAAGGATCGCGTCCGCCAGGCGGCGGTCTCCGCCGGCTTCGTCGGCGCCGCCGCCGCGGAACGCCACCACGCCATTGTAGATCGCATGATCGCTGTGTTCCTCGCCGAACTGTCGCGCCCCGGCCCGTTCGACTTCGGCGACCGCGCCTTCGTCGCCGTGCTGCGCGAGGAAGCCGCCGTCATGGCGCAGGATCGCGGCACTTGGCACCTGCCTCCGATCGACACCCTGTTCGTGCAGCGAAAGGTCAGCGGCACTGCCCTTCTCTGCGCCCGGCTGAAGGCGAAGGTCGACATACGGACAATGATCGAGAAGTTTCGCCCCGCCTTCTGATCCGCCGGAACGCCCGCGCCGCTCATTCGTCGGGCTCTGCGACACAAGAGGAGCTACCCCATGGCGATCTTCAACAAGGACATGATCGACCTCGCGACCAAGAACACCCTGTGGCAGAAGGAGGTCTATCGCGATCGCAAGATCCAGATCGTGCTGATGAGCATCCCCGCGGGCGAGGAGATCGGCATGGAGACGCACTCCGCCGATCAGACGACGTACATCGTCGCCGGCGATGCCCAGGTCGTGATCGACGGCCACTCCACCAAGGCGGGCCCGAACCATCTCGTCGTCATTCCCAAGGGCGCAGAGCACAATGTGATCAACAAGGGCTCGGGCGAACTGAAGCTGTTCTCGGTCTACGCGCCGCCCGCAGAGCCCGAGGGCGCAGCCTTCAAGACCAAGGAAGAAGCGGAGGAGGCCGAAAAGGGCCTGCTCGCGAAGGCAGCCGAAAAAGTGAAGGAAGCGGTCGGCCGATGAGCGCCGCCACGCCCGGCCAGCCGCTGCGCGTCGTCATCACCGGCGCGTCGAGCGGCATCGGCGCCGCCACCGCGCTCGCCTTTGCGCGCGAAGGCGCAACGCTGATGCTTGGGGCACGTGGGATGGCCGGGCTGGAAAGCATCGCGCGCAGCTGCCGCGGCGAAGGCGGCGCGGCCGAGATCCGTGTGCTCGACGCAACGGATGCTGGCGCGGTCGCATCGTTCGCCGCCGAGGCGCGCGATCAGCTCGGCGGGATCGATCTGTGGTTCAGCTGCGTCGGCGTCGGCGTGGTCGGCAAATATCATGAGGTGCCGATCGCCGATCATGCGCGTGTGATCGACGTGAACCTCGTCAGCCACATGAACGATGCGCACGCGGTGCTGCCAATCTTCCTGGCGCAGGATCACGGCATCTGGGTCAACATGATCTCGGTCGGCGGGTTCGTCGCAACGCCCTATGCGGCCGCCTATTCCGCCAGCAAGTTCGGGCTGCGGGGCTTCAGCGAAGCACTGCGCGGCGAGCTGTCGAAGAAGCCGCGGATCCACATCTGTGATGTCTATCCCACCTTCGTCGATACGCCCGGCATCGACCATGCAGGCAATTACACCGGCGCGCGATTGTCGCTGCCGCCGGGTGCGCTGGCACCGGAAGCGGTCGCCAAGGCGATCGTCCGCCTTGCCCTTCGCCCGCGCAACACCACTGCGATCGGTGCGCCGGCGCTGGCGCTCAAGCTCGGCGACTTTGCTGTCCCCAACCTCAACGCCGCGATCATGAACGGCTTCATGGATGTATGGTCGAGGAAGGCGGAGCGGGCGGACGACAGCAGCGGCGCGATCTTCGACACGGCCAACGATGTCAGCGGCGTCGATGGCGGCCGCCGCCGCCCCGACCAGCGACGCGCAGCTGCGCTAATCGCAGGTGCCGGGCTGCTCGGCGCAGCGGCTCTGGGCGCATTTCTGTGGCGCAAGAACCACCGCCCGTAACGCCGGACGGCCGCTACATCGTCGTGCGCGGTCGTTTATGGCGACGCACCAACCCCGATCTGCCGGACGGTGAACGCAAGCATCTCGTGCAGCAGCTGATGGCCGCACGTCGCGATGTCGGGACGGCGAAGAAGCGCGGCGACGAGGCCGCACTGGCAATTGCCCACGCCGCGGTGAACGCGGCCAAGATCGCTCTCGGCGAGCGTGGGCCGGTCTGGTGGCAGGATGGCGCGCCGGATCTGAACCGCCGCCTCGCCCGTAACACGCCCTATGCCGCCTGGTATGCGGCGATTACCGCGCCCCACTGAGCATCATTGCGGCAACAGGCGCGGAAACTCGGCCGCCAGCTCGCGCGCTAGGAACCCGACCGGCCCGCGGGTGGTCGCCAACCGCCGCCCGCCGTGTCCGTGCAGCCACACGCCCCAGCCGGCCGCGACCAGCGGCGACGCACCGCGCGACGCAAGCCCAGCGATCGCGCCCGCCAGCACGTCCCCTGAACCGCCGGTCGCCAGCCCGATCCCGCCGCCGCGATAATGAAGCAGCGTGCCATCAGGCGCCGCCACCACGGTCCTGCTGCTCTTCAGCACCACTACGGCGCCGAAATGCGCGGCCACCTCCCGGGCGACAGCGTCGGGATCAGCCGCAATCTCGTCTTCGTCGCGTCCTGTCAGCACGGCCATCTCGCCATGGTGCGGCGTGAAGATCGCGCGTCCCCTGAATTTGGCAAGCGCCGTGCTCAGCGACCGGGCGCAGCCGATCGCCATGGCGTCGATCACCAGCATGGTCTCGTCGGAAATCGCATTCAGCGCCTGCCCCAACAGCCGTTCCGCCGCGTCGGGATCACCGATCCCAGGTCCGATCACCAATGCGTCGCACCCTTGGATTGCCTTCTCGAAGTCCGCGCCTTCCAGCGCCTCGATCTCGCCACCGTTATCCTCTGGCAGGCCGAGCGCCGCTGCCTCGGACACCAGCACCCCCAACATGAGAGCCGCCGAGCCGACCGTCGCCATCTGCAGCTTGCCCGCGCCCGCGCGCAACGCTGCCTCGCCGGTCAGCCGGATCGCACCGGGCACGCGGCGCGAACCACCAATCGCCAGCACCCGCCCGCGGCTGTTCTTGGTCGTGCCGTCGCCGTGGACAGGGGCTGGATTGGCGGCGATCCACGCACTGTCGAGCGCAACCGGATCCTCGCTCATCCGCGCACTCCCTCGGTCCGCTCGGGCTCCGCCGTCACTTCCGCCTCTTCCTGGCGCTCGAGGTGGGTCACGTCATTGTAGCGCACCAGCACCAGCCCCCCGTCCCGGCCTTCTTCCGGATCGAAGCGGTATTCGGTGATCGAGCAATTCGCGACGTCGCCCTCGCGATCAATTGCAAGGATCTCCTCCTCAGCCAGCTTCTCGATCACGTAGCGCAGGCACAGCACCACCACCTGATGCGCCACGATCATCACGCGCCGCCCGGCATAATGAAGCGCGATCGTGTCGAGCACCGCGCGCAGCCGGAAAATCACGTCGCACCAGCTCTCGCCGCCGGGCGGGCGGTGATAGAATTTGCCGAGCAGCCGGCGGAACTCGGCCTGATCGGGAAAGACGGCCGCGACCCCGCTGGTCGTCAGCCCGTCGAGGATGCCGAACTCCTTCTCGCGCAGCCGCTCGTCGATGCAGATCGGCTCATTCGGTTCGCATCCCCCCGCCTCGCGAAACAGGCGCGCGGTGGCCTGCGCACGCAGATACGGCGAGGCGAGAAGCACGTCGGGCTGCTCCGCTTCCCCGGCACGCGCAAACCACGCGCCGAGCGCCCAGGCCTGTTCCTCGCCGCGCTCCGAAAGCGGAATGTCCACGTCGCGCGCGGTCAGGTCGATCCGCTCCGCGCCGCTCGCATGCGCCGCATCGCGGGCGACGTTGCCCGCGCTCTCGCCGTGCCGGATGATCCACAGCCGTTCGGGCCAGCGGGCCGGCGTCACAGGCCGGCCCGCCGATGGCGGGTTACGCTCAGACCTTTGCTTCACTCGCGCCCTGCGTCGCGTAGAGGTCAGCGTAGCGACGCGTTACCATCGCCAGATTGTCGTCGATCCACTGCGCCATCGCCTGCTCTTCGCCAAGCGACTGCTTGAGCAGCGGGAGTGCCTGCGAGAAGCCGCCGTCCTCCGCCATCACCAGCAGCGATTTGTAGGCGGCGATCTCGAAGTGCTCGAAGGCATAATTGGCAAAGCTGTTCTTCACGATCTCGTCGCCAGCGACGGTGTGGGCGATCGCGGCCATGCTGCCGGACATGCTGAGACCCAGATCCTTCAGCGCAGAATTGCTAGTGCCGAGTTCCGCGAGGATCTCGTCAAGCCGCTCGATCTGGCCGTTTGTTTCCTCGATGTGCGCCTGCAGCCGGTCGGCCACCTCGGGATAATGTTCGATCCGCCCGACCTGCGGGGTCATGATCGAAAGTGCCTGCTTCTCCACCGCATGCGCGTTCCTGAGGCCAACGATGAACAGGTTGCGCAGCGTATCTTGATTCGATGCCATGCTGATCTCCTCCTGATGAGGGCCTAAGTCCGATGCCCCGTCGAAGGTTCCCGTCGGCTCGTTTCCGGCGCGGCTTTGCCTGGCACCGAAGGTGTCGCAACTCCGCAGCAGAGCGTTGAAGAAGATGCTTCCACGCAACCCCTGGTCTCTCGCCAGTCCTACGGTCCGCCACGCGTACAAGCGCCAACAACAATGATATTGATCTAAGGCAACCTGATCGCCCAACTAAGGAACTTCCCCTACATGCCCGGGTTGCCGCCTGATCAACATGGGAAGGGACATCATGATCAAGACTTTCGGCGCGTGTATCGCACTTGCTCTTTCCACAGCGGCCGTCGCCCAGACGCCCCCTCCGCCGCCGCCGGCAGAGGCCAAGGTTAAGGCGCTTCCCTATGTAACGGCCGCCGGCAAGAGCGATCTCTACGAGATCAATTCCAGCCAGATCGCGGTGCAGAAGACCAAGAACCCGGCGGTCCGCAGCTTCGCCCAGACGCTGATCGACCATCATCAGAAGACCACGGCGGCAACGATGAAGGCCGCGCAGGCGGCGAAGCTGAACCCGGGGAAGCCTGCCCTCGACGCTGGCGCGGCCGCCTCGATCACCGAGCTGCGCAATGCCTCGGCGAGCGACTTCGACCGCATCTATCTGGCGCAGCAGATCCCGGCGCACCAGGCGGCGCTCGATCTTCACCGCAGCTACTCGACCGGCGGTGACACGCCGGCGCTGCGCACGTCGGCTAAGTCGGCGATCCCGATCGTGCAGCAGCACCTCGACACTGCGATGAAGCTGCAGGGCGGCGGAAGCCACAGCGGCCACAACATGTGAGAACCGCAGCCGGCTCGCTCTGGACGGAACGGGCCGGCACCGCCGTTACAGCGCCCGGAAAAGCCCCGACGGCGCGCGCGCCTCGATGATCCCGGGCTCATCGACGATCGCCCCCGTGCCGCGCCGAAAGCGCTTGGCGCGGTAGAGCGCCGCATCGGCGGCCTTCATCGCGGCCGATCGGTCCATATGCGCGACGTCGATCCGGCAAACGCCGATGGTGGTCGATACGCTGATGCTGCCGTCATCCGCCGGCACCTCGTGCCGAAGCTCGTCGAGCAATTGGGCTATCCCAGGTGCCAATAGATCCCCGGCATGCCGCCCCCGCAGCAGCAGGACGAATTCGTCGCCGCCGAGACGGGCCGCGTAATAGTCGCCGAGGTATGTGACCGCGCGCAGCTTGGCCGCTTTCAGGCGCAGCACCTCGTCACCCGTCGCATGGCCCAGCCGGTCGTTCACTTCCTTGAACCGGTCCAGATCGAGGATCGCCACCGCCAGCGGCGTCCCGTCCGCTGCGCTTGCGGTCAGCGCCGCATCCAGCCGCTGGTTGAACGCGCGTCGGCTGGCGAGCCCGGTCAGCTCGTCGGTATGCGCGACTTCGTGCAGCCGCCGCTCGTGCTTGTAGCGATCGGTGATGTCCTGGATCACGCCCATCAGCGCGACGACCCGGCCATCGCGCACCTCCGGCTCGCCGAGCGTACGGATACGCCGCATGTCACCGCTCGCGGCGCGGAAATCGAGTTCCATGTCCCATGGCTGCCCGCGCTCGGTGCACAGGCTTACCGCCTGCTCCACGCGTTCACGCTCGCCGGGCGGGAAGAACTGTATCGCCAGATCCAGCGACACCGGCTCTCCCGGCGCGATTTCGTGGATCGCATAGGTCTGCGTCGACCAGTGCGTCTGCTGGTTCTCCAGGTCGACGCGCCACGATCCGATCCGCGCCATGCGCTCGGCATGCTGCAGCAGGCGCTGCGTCCGTCCCATTTCGACGAGCACTTCATGGCGTTCCATGGCGAGCCGCATGCTCTCCTGGGTCGCACGGCGAAGCTCCAGCAGCGCCTCGATCACGCGCGCCATGCCGCGCAGCATCTCCAGTTTGTCGGGAGCGGGTTCCTGCGGCTGATCATCGACCACGCACAAGGTGCCAACCGGCTGGGGCGTGCCGCCACGTCGCGTGCTAATGCGCAGCGGCACGCCGGCATAGAAGCGAATGAACGGATCTCCGGTGACGAAGGGGTTGTCCGCGAACCGCGGGTCAAGCCTAGTGTCCGGCACCACCAGCATGTCGTTTGTCGCGATCGCGTGATCGCAGATCGCAAGATTGCGCGGCGTCTCGGTGCCTTCGAAACCGCAGCGTGCCTTGAACCACTGACGCTCGGCATCGATCAGCGAAACGAATGCCATGCGACATCCAAACAAGTGCCGCGCACCCGCGACGATCGCGTCGAATTCCTCTTCCGGGTCGGTATCGAGCAGATCGAGATTGCGGAGCGCGCTCAGGCGTTCGTGTTCATCCGCGAGCGTCATCAGCCTCCTGTCACTGGCGAAAGGTTAGTCAAAGGTTAACGTCGAGATGAAGTGATGCCGGCCATCGGCACGCCTTAACGCATCGGCTTTTTCTCGAGTTTCCGCGCCAGCGTCCGCCGGTGCATGCCAAGCCGCCGCGCGGTTTCCGAGATGTTGAAGCCGGTTTCGGCGAGCGTCTCGTTGATGCGTTCCCACTCCAGCGTCTTGATCGATGTCGAGCGCCCATCGATCGGCACCGCCACGTCACCGGTCGCCTTTTCGAACGCCGCTTCGATGTCGTCGGTGTTGGATGGCTTGGCAAGATAATGCGACGCGCCAAGCTTGATCGCCTCGACCGCGGTGGCGATGCTGGCAAAGCCGGTCAGCACCACGATCAGCATCGCCGGATCGAACGCGCGTAGCCGCTTCACGCACGCAAGGCCGGATGCATTGCCGAGCTTCAGGTCGACCACCGCGAAGCCTGGGCGCGCTTCGCCCAACAGATCGTCCACCATATCCGGCCCGTGTGCCACCCAGACGCGGTATTCACGCCGCTCGAACGACCGCTGCAGCGTGCGCGCAAAAGTCACGTCGTCCTCGATGATCAGCAGCCGGCGCGGTTCGACCATCAGTGCCGCTCCTCGGGCGGCGTCGCCAGTGGCAACACCAGCCGCACTTCCGCGCCGCCGCGCGGGCGGTTCACCGCTTCCAACCGCCCGCCCAGCCGACGCGCCACATTGCTGGCCAGGAACAGCCCTACACCATGCCCTGCGCCCTTGCTCGAGTGATAGGGCTTGCCCACGGTCGCCAGCTGGCCTTCGCTGAAGCCTGATCCCTCGTCGACCACCGCGATCGTCAGGTTCTCCGCGTCCCGCTCCGCGATGAGGCCGACGTTCCACAGGCAGGCTTCGGCAGCATTGTCGAGGAGATTGCCGATCGCCTGACGAAGCGCCGGGCCGGCGACGACTGCTGCATCGTCCAGCCCGTCGAGCACCACGTCCAGTGGCACGCCGACGTTGTTCGCGCGCCAATCGGCCACCACCTGCTTCAGGAAGTCCGCCGCCGCGACGCTCTGCATCGCCTCACCGCGGGGCTCGCCGGCGGAATGGAGAATGTCGGTAACGATCGCCTTGCAGCGCTGCACCTCGGCCTGCATCTCGTCGATCTCGCCGGCCAGCTCGGGGTCACTGGCGAGCTTGGGCATCCGCCGCCAGTCGTTGAGGATCACCGACAGCGAGGCGAGCGGCGTGCCGAGCTCATGCGCCGCGCCGCTCGCGAACAGGCCCATGCGCACAATGCCGTCCTCCTCCGCCGCGCGCTGGCGCAGGTCGGCGAGATAGGCGTCGCGTGCGCGCAGGTTGCGGCTGATCCGCGTGACGAACATCGTCAACAGAACACCGCTAAGGGCAAAGCTGATCCATGCGCCCAGCGTATGAAGGTCGTTGATCAGCGGAACGAGGCTGGACGGATACACCAGTTGTTCGCTGTTCGCCGACAGGCCGGCATAGCAAAGCGCGGTGACGCCGAAGATCACCCACACCGACCATGTCTCGAGCAGGATCGCGCCCAGCACCACCTGGAGCAGATAGAGCGAGATGAACGGATTGGTCGCCCCGCCGCTCAGCGACAGTTGTGCCGTCAACGCGCCGACGTCGAACAGCAGCGCAAGCAGCATCTCGATGTTGGTTACCCGGTGCCGCGTCAGCAGCAGCGCACTTGCCGCATTGGCCACCGCAAGCAGCGCCACGACGCCGAGCATCGGCGCCAGCGGCAGCGCCACGCCAAGCACGAAATCGACCACCAATATGGTGACGAGCTGTCCCGCCACCGCGATCCAGCGCAGCTGCACCAGCTGGCGCATGTTTTCCGCCGCCGTGGTCTCCTCCGCCGGGCCGGCGGAAAAGGGCGATCCCCGGGTGAGCGCGAGCAGCGGCGCGTCCATCATCGCCGCTTCCGCGATCGCAGCACGATGAAGGCACCCGCGATGCTGAGCGCCGCGAGCCCGAACCACGTGATCGCATACATCAGGTGATTGTTGCGGAACGCGATCACGGTCTGCCCCCCAACCGGATAGCCGCCCGGATTGGGCGTTGCGTCCGCATCGATGAAGAAGGGGGCGGTATTGCGCAGCCGTCGCGCCGTCGCAATCGCGGCGACGTCGCGCGAATACCATTTGCCCGCCGCCGGGTCATTGCTGCGCAGGAAACCGCCGCGGGGCTCGCTGTCGCGCATCAGGCCGGTGATCGTCACCTCGCCACTGATCTGCCCCTGCGGCCGAGTAGCGGGAGCGGCGCGATCGTTGGGCACGAAGCCGCGGTTGATGAGGATCGTCTCCCCGGAGCCATCCGGCCCGGAGCGGACAAGCGGCGTCACCACCCACCAGCCCGGCCCGAGGTTCGTGACCGCCTGAACCAGCGTCTCCTTGTCATGCAGGAACCGCCCGGTCAGACGCACTCGCCGATAGGCATTGTCGCTCGTCCATGCCGACGGCGGCGGCAGCGCCGCCGGCGCGGTGTGGATCCGCTGCTCCACCTTGTCGATCAGGTCGAGCTTCCACGCGCGGCGCTCGACCTGCCACACGCCCAGCGCGACAAAGGCGGCCGCCAGCGCCAGGCACAGCGCCGCAAAGGCGCCGCGGATCACTACATGCCCACCATGTCGTTGCCCATCGGCATCATGTTGTTGTTCAGATGGTACATGATCCACAGCGATCCGGCGATCACGATGGCGACAATCACCACCGTGAAAAGGAACGCCAGCAGCGTCCATCCGCCTTCGGCCTTCCGGTTCACGTGGAGGAAGAAGAAGGTGTGGACGATGATCTGAACGAAGGCCAGCGCGATGACGATCACTGCGGTCGTCTGCGTGCTGGCGATCGCTCCGCTCATCACCAGCCAGAACGGGATCGCCGTCAGCACTGCCGACAGCAGAAAGCCGGTCAGATAGCTGCGCCGCGTGCCGTGGCCATGGCCGCCGTCCGGCGGCGGCGCATCGTGATGGCCATGGTCATGGCCGTGCGCGTCCTGGCCCCCAAGGGCATGGGCGTCGGCATGGGCGGACGAAGCGCTCATCGCAGGACTCCGAGCAGATAGACGAAGGTGAAGACGCCGATCCACACGACGTCGAGCAAGTGCCAGAACATGCTGAGGCACATCAGCCGGCGGCGGTTTTCCGGGATCAGCCCGCGCTGGCCGACCTGGATCAGCATCACGACGATCCAGATGAGGCCGCTGAACACGTGCAGGCCGTGCGTGGCGACCAGCGTGAAGAACGCCGACAGGAACGCGCTGCGCATCGGCGTCGCGCCCTCGTGGATCAGCTCGGCGAATTCATACAGTTCCACCGCGACGAAGGCCGCGCCGAACAGGCCGGTGATCGCAAGCCACAGCTGCGTGCTGCGCGTCTTGCCTTCCTCCATCGCGATCATCGCCATGCCGCAGGTGATCGAGGAGATCAGCAGCAGCGCGGTGTTGAGCGCAACCAGCTTCAGGTCGAAGATCTGGCTCGGCGCCGGGCCACCAGCGTAGCTGGTGCTCAGCACGCCATAGGTCGCGAACAGCGTGGCGAAAATGAGAGCGTCGCTCATCAGGTAAATCCAGAAGCCCAGCATCGTCCCGCCGGAGCTGTGATCGTGATGATCAGCCTCGGTCTGGTAGAAGATGGGCGGGGCGGCGTCCGCCGCGTCCATCTGCTGCGCTTCCTCCACTCTGGGGGAATGAGTCGACATGTCAGGCTCCCGCCAGCGCGTGCTTGCGTTCGTCCTCGGCCACTTCCTCGGCCGGGATGTAGTAATCGCGGTTGAAGTTGAACGTGTGGTAGATGCCGTAGCCGATCATCGCGACGAAGCTCGCGGCGGCCAGCCACCAGATGTACCACACCATCGCGAAGCCGAGCACCGCGGCCAGCGCCGACAGTATCACGCCGGCCCCGGTGTTGCGCGGCATGTGGATCGGCCGGAAGCCGCCGGTCGGCCGCTTAAACCCGCGCTCCTTCATGTCGTACCAGGCGTCGAGGTCATGCACGACCGGCGTGAAGGCGAAGTTGTATGCCGGCGGGGGCGAGCTGGTCGCCCATTCCAGCGTACGGCCGTTCCACGGATCACCGCCCACGCGCAGCTTGTCGCGGTTCTTGATGCTCACGGCGATCTGGATGACGAACGCTGCGATGCCGATCGCGATGATCGCCACGCCCACGGCGGCGATCAGGAACAGCGGCTGCAGCGTCGTGTCGTCCAGGTGCCGCAGGCGCCGCGTCACGCCCATCAGGCCGGCGACGTACATCGGCGTCCACGCGACCCAGTAGCCGATCACCCAGCCCCAGAAGTGGATCTTGCCCCAGAACGGATCGAGCTTGAACCCGAACGCTTTCGGCCACCAGTAATCGATACCGGCGAACAGGCCGAACACGACGCCGCCGATGATCACGTTGTGGAAGTGCGCGACCAGGAACAGCGAGTTGTGCAGGACGAAGTCGGCCGGTGGGATCGCGAGCATCACGCCCGTCATGCCGCCCACCACGAAGGTGAGCATGAAGGCGACCACCCACTGCATCGGCAGCTCGAAGCGGATCTGGCCACGATACATCGTGAACAGCCAGTTGAAGATCTTCGCGCCCGTCGGGATGGAAATGACCATCGTCGCGATGCCGAAGAAGCTGTTGACGCTGGCGCCCGAGCCCATGGTGAAGAAATGGTGCAGCCACACCAGGTAGCTCAGGATCGTGATGACAACCGTGGCATAGACCATCGACGAATAGCCGAAGAGCCGCTTGCCGGTGAACGTCGCCGCGATTTCCGAATAGATGCCGAACACCGGGAGGATGAGGACGTACACCTCTGGGTGCCCCCAGATCCACACCAGGTTCCAATACATCATCGGGTTGCCGCCGAGATCATTGGTGAAGAAGTTGGTGCCGACGTAGCGGTCCAGCATCAGCATCGCGAAGGCGGCGGTCAGCACCGGGAAGATCGCGACGACCAGCACGTTGCTGCACAGCGCCGTCCACACGAACACCGGCAGCTTCATCATCGTCATGCCCGGCGCGCGCATCTTGATCACGGTCACGACCATGTTGATGCCGGACAGCGTCGTGCCGATGCCGGCTATCTGCAATGCCCACAGATAGTAATCAGGCCCGGTGTCGGGGCTGTTCTCGATGTTCGCCACCGGCACGTAGTTCAGCCAGCCCGCGCGGCTGAACTCGCCGACGAACAGCGACACCATCACCAGCATCGCGCCGGCGACCGTCAGCCAGAAGCTGAAATTGTTGAGGAACGGGAAGGCAACGTCGCGCGCGCCGATCTGCAGCGGCATCACATAGTTGATGATGCCCACCACCAGCGGGATCGCGACGAAGAAGATCATGATCGTCCCGTGCGCGGTGAAGATCTGATCATAATGGTGCGCGTTGAGATAGCCCTCGTTCGCGCCGAACGACATGGCCTGTTGCAGGCGCATCATCACCGCATCGGCAAAGCCGCGCAGCAGCATGATGATGCCCAGGATTATGTACATAATCCCGATCTTCTTGTGGTCCACGCTGGTGAACCACTCGGTCCACAGATAGCCCCACAGCTTGTACTTGGTGATCGCCCCGACAATGCCGAGGCCAAGCAAGACGACGACGCCGAATGTCACGAGCAAGATCGGCTCGTGCACGGGGAAGGATTCAAGGCTGAGCCGACCGAAGATCGTCTTCAGGATGGTCTCGTTGAACATGGTAACTCCGGCGGCTCAGCCGCGGGCCGCGCGGGCAGCGCCCGGCACGGTCGGCAGGAAGGACATGTCGCGGTTGCGGATCGATCCAGGATCGTTCTTCCCCGGCGGCTGCTTCGGCGGCTTGGTGACGTTGGGCACGGTCTCGATCTCGTCCGCGTCCTTCATCAGCGCGCCCTCGGGCTTGCCGTGCGCCGGCATCGAGCCGCGCCCCGCCGGCATGCCTTCGCCCACCTTCATCGAATGGGGATGGCCGCCGCCGACGGCACGGTCGCGCGCCATCACCTCGCTCATGCACGGCGTGCCAGGCACGACGCAGCGTTCGTAGATCCGCTGGAACAGCGCCGGCTGCACGCTGCTGAAGAACATCGGCGGCACTTGCTCGCTGGGCTTTTCGAGCTTGAGGTAGTTCGCCGTGTCGAGCGCGGAGCCGCTCGCCTTCGCCTTGGCGACCCATTCATCGAACCCGGGCCGGTCGAAGCCGAGCAGGCGGAAGCGCATGTAGGAGAAGCCGGCACCGCTGTAGTTCGCGGACATGCCTTCATACTCGCCGGTCTTGTTCAGCACCGCATGCAGCGTGCTGCGCATCGCGGGCATGGTGTAGACCATGCCGGCCAGCGTCGGCGCGTAGAAGGTGTTCATCATGTTGGTCGACGTCATGTCGAACCGCACTTCGCGATTGATCGGCAGCGCCAGCTCGTTGACGGTCGCGATCCCGTATTCGGGATAGATAAACAGCCATTTCCAGTCGAGCGAGACGACCTGGACCACCATCGGCTTTTCGTTCTTCGGCACCGGCTGGGTGGCGGAGATACGGTTCAGCGGCCGGAACGGGTCGAGCAGGTGGGTGCTCGACCAGGTCAGCGCGCCTAGCGCGATGATGATCAGCAGCGGCGCGGACCAGATGACGAGTTCCAGCGTCGTCGAATGATCGAAGTGCGGATCGTAGGTCGCGTCCTTGTTGCCCTTGCGATAGCGCCAGGCGAACACCACCGTCAGGATCATCACCGGCACGATGATCAGCAGCATCAGCGCGACCGAGATATAGATCAGGTTGCGCTGCTGGAGCGCCACGTCGCCCGCAGGGTCGAGCACGGCCCCCGAACAGCCTGCCAGCAGCGCCAGCAGCGGGATCAGGAGGGGACGGGACAGCCGTCGCACAATGGGCGTATGTTCGCGCATGTCGACCCTCCTAGGGTGAGTCCGCAGGACGCTACATTGGACAATTTGTCCAATCCCGTCACTGGTGTAGATTGGTCAAGGTAGGTTTAAGTTCGGCATGGCCTGTGGGCCAAGCCCTTATTCCTACGCCGCTGGCCGGAGCATAGCGAATGAATGCAGCCACCACTGCGCCCGACTCGACAGCCTTGGAGCGCGATGCCCGGCTGGTGAACGCGCGCGAGAAGAAGGTCGCCCCCGGCGAAATCGCGATCGGCGTCATCATCGGGCGCACCAGCGAGTTCTTCGATTTCTTCGTGTACGCGCTCGCGTCCGTGCTGGTGTTCCCGCAGCTGGTGTTCCCCTACGCCGATCCGCTGACCGGCACGCTCTACTCGTTCGCCGTCTTCGCACTGGCGTTCATCGGCCGCCCGTTCGGCACGTTGCTGTTCATGTGGATCGATCGCATGCACGGCCGCGGCACGAAGCTTACCATCGCGATCTTCCTGCTCGGCGGATCGACGATGGCGATCGCGCTGCTCCCCAGCTACCAGCAGGTCGGCGCGCTCTCCGCGGTGCTGCTGGCACTGTTCCGGTTCGGCCAGGGCATGGCACTCGGCGGCGCATGGGACGGTATGCCCTCATTGCTCTCGCTCAATGCGCCGGAGGACAAGCGCGGCTGGTACGCGATGATCCCGCAGCTCGGCGCGCCGCTCGGCCTCCTCGTCGCGGTCAGCCTGTTCGCCTATTTTCTGACGATCCTCTCGCCGCAGGATTTCCTCAGCTGGGGCTGGCGCTATCCCTTCTTCGTCGTGCTCGCGATCAACGTCGTCGCGCTGTTCGCCCGCCTGCGCCTCGTCGCGACGCCGGAATTCCAGCGCCTGTTCGAAAGCCGCGAGCTTCAGCCTTCGCCGGCCTTCCAGACGCTGTTCCGCGAACGCCGCACGATCCTGCTCGGCGCGCTCGCGCCGCTCGCCAGCTTCGCGCTGTTCCACCTCGTCACGGTCTTCCCGCTGTCCTGGGTCACGTTGTTCGCTGGCGAGCAGCCGGTGCGCTTCCTCGCGATCGAGGCGGCTGGCGCCGTCGTCTGCATCCTCGCGATCCTCGCCTCTGGCCTCGTTGCGGATCGTGTCGGCCGGCGCGCGGTGCTCGGCGTCTCGGCCGTGCTGATCGCCGTCTACAGCGGCTTTGCCCCGCGCCTCCTCGATTCGGGCAGCGTGGGTGAGGCGATCTACATGCTCGGCGGCTTCGTCCTGCTCGGCCTCGCCTTCGGCCAGTCCTCGGGCGTGGTGAACAGCGCCTTCCCGCCGGAGACCCGCTACACGGGCGCGGCGATCGTCGCCAATTCCGCCTGGCTGATCGGTGCCGGCTTCGCACCGCTGGTCGCGTTGTTCATTGCCAGCCGCTTCGGCCTCTGGTCGGTCGGCGTGTACCTGCTGTCGGGCGCGGCCTGCACGCTTGGCGCGCTGGCAATCAACAAGGAATGGGCGCGCAAGGCGGCCTGAGCCGCCCGGCGGATCACTGGTCCTGGCGCTCACCCACATGCTTCTCGCCGCGCTGTTCGGCGAGAAGCACCTGCCGATGCCGCTCGGCATAGCTTTCACGCTGCCGCTCGTCGCGCGCGTCGTGGCACTGCGGGCAGCTGACACCCTCCACGTATAGCGGCGAGGCGCGCTGCTCGGGGCTGACCGGCATGCGGCAGGCACGGCACAGCACGTGGCTGCCCGGCGCCAGATCATGGCCCACCGCCACCCGCTCGTCGAACACGAAGCACTCGCCGTCCCAGCTGCTGCGCGCCGCCGGCACCTTTTCCAGATAGTTCAGGATGCCGCCTTCGAGGTGATAGACGTCATCCACCCCTTCCGCCTTCAGGAAGGCGGTTGCCTTCTCACAGCGGATGCCACCGGTGCAGAACATCGCCACCTTGTTCACGCCTTCCCGCAGCAGCGCCTCACGATTGGCACGGAACCAGGCCGGAAATTCGCGGAAGGTCCGCGTGCCCGGATCGATCGCACCGAGAAAGCTGCCGATCGCCACCTCGTAATCGTTGCGCGTGTCGATCACGATCGTGTCGGGCCGCGCGATCAGATCGTCCCATTCCTCCGGCGCCACGTAGGTGCCCGCGTTGTTCGCCGGATCGACATCCGGCTCGCCCATCGAGACGATCTCCTGCTTCAGCCGCACCTTCAGGCGGTGGAACGGCATCGTCTCGGCAGCGGCATTCTTCACCGGCATGTCCGCACAGCCCGGCAGGCTGCGCAGATGGGCGAGCACGCGTTCGATGCCATCGTGCGAGCCCGCGATGGTGCCGTTCACGCCCTCCTTCGCCAGAAGCAGCGTGCCGCGCACGCCCTCTTCGCGGCACAGCGCCTCGATCGGCTCGCGCAAGGCGGCAGGATCATCGAAGGTCGCGAAATGGTAAAGCGCAGTGACGCGGATGGGGGAAGTCATAGGCCCGCGATCTAAGCGCTCGCCCGCGCGGAACCAAGCCACTGGTCGGCGCGGTTGTCCGGCGAGACCGGATGAGGGAACAGGCATGGCCGAAGCAACCTGGGGCGACGCCGCGCCGCCCGCGATCGACTGGAAGATGAGCGCGTCGCTCGAAAACGTCACCCGCGGCGATGCCGAGCTGCCGGAGGTAACCAACCTCGAGGCGGCGGTACGTGCCTGGCAGCAGCTCGATCCCGAGCTGAAACAGCACGCCGTACTCTCGCTCGAACGCCCGGTAATCCTCGATGGTCCGCTACCGCTCGATCATTTTGTCGGCGAAACGATCCAGGATCTCGCCAAACGCTTGCCTGAATGACGGAACATCGCGCAGGGCAGCGTCTTCTACCGCCGATTCATTCTTGAAAGGACACCCGGCATGGCGGCCAGCCAGATCGAGATCGACGACAGCAGCCTGCTCGACAATATCGACGCCGAACAGGTCGAATTCACCGCCGAGGTCGATGGCGACGATTACGAATTCGTCGTCCAGTACGACCTGCTCGAGGCGCTGAGCGGCGACCGGCCGGACGGCGATGCGATCGACACGTTCAACCGCTTCATCGATCAGATCGGCGACGCGGCGCTTTCGGCGCTGTCGCGCAACTCGGATGCGAACCCGGTGATCGTCAGCGAAAACGACCTCGAATAGACCCTAGGGCCGATTCTGCCCCGCCACGCCGGCGGGGCAGTGATCTCCTGGTCAGCGCGCCGCGCCACCCGTGCGGGACCACGCACGCTCGCCCCCGATCCAGGTCTGCTCCACCTTCGTCTGGCGCAGCGCGGCGGCATCACCCGCCAGGGGATCGCGATCGACGATGATGAAATCCGCCTTCTGCCCCGGCTCCAGTGAACCGAACTTCTTCTCGGCAAAGCCGGCATAGGCCGCGCCGCCGGTAAACGCCCACCACGCCTGGTCGCGCGTCACCGCCTCCTCGGGCCGCCAGCCGCCGACCGGCTCGCCATTCTCGTCAGTGCGCGTGAACGCCGCCGCCCAGCCTGCCCAGGGATCCGGCCGCTCGACCGGGAAGTCCGATCCGAACGCCAGCTTCGCCCCGTTGGCCAGCATCGTCTTCCACGCATAGGCGCCGGTCAGCCGCTGCGGCCCCAGCCGTGCCTCCGCCATGGTCCGGTCGCTGGTGGCATGGGTCGGCTGCATCGAAGCGATCGTGCCATAGCGGCCGAAGCTCTTGAGGTCCGCCGGGTCCACCACCTGGGCATGTTCCACGCGCCAGCGGCGATCGCCGGTGTACGTGTCGCTCAGCACCTGAATCGCGTCGAGCACATTGGCGTTCGCGCGGTCGCCGATCGCGTGCACCGCGACCTGGAAATTGTCCATCGCGGCACGGCTCATCTGGTTCTGCAGCTGCGTGTCGCTCAGGAACAACAGCCCCTTCTCGCCCGGCGCATCGGCATAAGGCGCCTTCAGCGCCGCACCCCGCGATCCCAGCGCGCCATCGTCGTAGATCTTGACGCCGCCCATGCGCAGGCGATCGCCGTACAGCCAGGGCGTCGGCCCCTTGCCGCCGATCCGGCTCGCCGTGTCGATCCCGGCGGCATAGCTCATGATCCGCACGCGAAGCGCGCCGATGTCGCCCATGCGGCGATAGCTCAGCCAGTCGTCGATCGTCGTTCCCATGTCGGCCACTGCGGTGATGCCGTTCGACAGCAGCACCTGCTGCGCCTCCAGAAACGCTGCGTCGCGCTCCTTGGGCAGCGGCTGCGGCAGCGCCTTCTCGATCAATTGCATCGCCGCATCGACGAACACGCCGCTGGGGGCGCCGCCGGCCTTCTCGATCCGCCCACCAGCGGGCGACGGGGTGCCGGCCGTCACGCCGGCCTCGCGCATTGCCGCGCTGTTCGCCCAGCCGGCGTGGCCGTCGGCGCGCTCCAGCCAGACCGCGCGCCCCTTCGACACCTCGTCGAGATCCGCCGCGGTGGGGAAGCGGCCGAGGCCCCAGGCTTCCTGGTTCCAGCCGCGCCCGAGGATCCACTGGCGATCCGGATTGGCCGCGACATACGCCGCTACCATTGCTTTCGCCTCGTTCAGCGAGCGCGCCTTGGAGAGGTCGAGGGACAGAACGCCGAAGCCGAGCCCCATCACATGGCCGTGCGCATCGATGAAGCCTGGCATCAGCGTCTTGCCGCCCATGTCGGTGCGCCAGTCGTACAGCGGCTTGCCGGCGTTCTTCTTCAGCTCCTTGCGGCTGAGCTTCGGCGGCTCCTCGCCCGGCGGCACCAGCCGCGTGACCTTGCCTTCCTTGTCGATCAGCAGCGCCTTGAAGCGGATCACGCGGCCATCGTTGCCGATGGTGATGCCGTTGACGTTGTCGACGATGCCATCGGCCAGCGCCGGCGTGGCCACGCATGCAAGCGCCAGCGCGAGGAGGCGCTTCATCGCGGCAGCCTCCGCACCAGCGCGCTGGTATCCTGCCGGCCACCGCCCATCTTCTGCACCTCTGCGTAGAATTGATCCACCAGCGCCGCCGCCGGCAACACCGCGCCGTTGCGCTTGGCCTCGTCGAGCGCGAGTCCCAAGTCCTTTCGCATCCAGTCGATCGCGAAGCCGAAGTCGAACTCGTCCTTCGCCATCGTCGGCCAGCGATTGACCATCTGCCAGCTTTGCGCCGCGCCGCCGGAAATCGCCTCATAGACCTTGTCGAGATCGAGGTCGCTCGCCTGGGCGAAGCGCAGCGCTTCCGACAGGCCCTGCAGCACGCCGGCGATACAGATCTGGTTGACCATCTTGGTCTGCTGCCCCGCGCCCGCCGTGCCGACATGAACTATGCGCGCGGCATAGGCTTCCATTATCGGCCGCGCGGCTGCCATTGCTGGCTCGCTTCCACCACACATGATCGAAAGCGCGCCATTTTGCGCACCCGCCTGCCCGCCTGACACCGGCGCATCCACGACGAGCGCACGCGCCGCGGCGAGGCGGCGGGCGATGTCGGCGGAAACCGTAGTGTGGTCGATGAACACGGCCGTTTCGGCCATCTTGCCGAAGGCGCCGTCGGTCCCGAGAGTTACCGCGGCAAGATCATCGTCATTGCCAACGCACGTCACCACCGCGTCGGCGCCTGCCGCCGCCGCCGCCGGCGTATCGGCGACGGCCAGCCCCGTCGCCTCCGCCTTCGCGCGTGTGCGGTTATAGACGGTCACGTCATGGCCGGCGCGGGCAAGGTGCTCGGCCATCGGGGCACCCATCACGCCGGTGCCGATGAAAGCGATCTTCATGTTGTCGGCGGATAGGCGCTGTTTGCACCGCGCGCCAGATGGTCCTAGTGCGCGCCTGCGAACCTGGATCAATGATCCCGTTCGGGCCGAGCCGGTCGAAACCCCTGCCCTTCTTCTTCGAAGAAAAGACAGCCGTTCGACCGACATGGCGCGAACCGACCTTGGGATTTGGAAGATGGCGACTGCGGCACAGACCTCGACCGAGCTTCTCCCCGTCAGCATTGCTGACGTGCGCGCTGCGCATGAACGGATTCGCGATTCGATTGTCCGCACGCCCACGCTGGTCAGCAAGACGCTGTCCAACCTCACCGGCGCCACGGTGTATCTGAAGTTCGAAAACCTTCAGTTCACTGCCGCCTACAAGGAACGCGGCGCGCTCAACACGCTGCTCTTGCTGAGCGATGAGGCAAAGGCGCGCGGCGTCATCGCCGCCTCGGCCGGCAATCATGCGCAGGGCCTCGCCTATCACGCCAACCGCCTCGGCGTTCCCGCGACGATCGTCATGCCCACCAACACGCCGACAGTGAAGGTGGTGCAGACGGAAGGCCATGGCGCCACGGTGGTTCTCCACGGTGCCACCTATGACGCGGCCTATGCCCATGCGCGCGAATTGGAGAAGGAGCGCGGCTACACCTTCGTCCATCCGTTCGACGATCCGCGCGTCATCGCCGGCCAGGGCACCGTCGCGATCGAGATGCTGCAGGACGTGCCGGGACTGGACACGCTGGTCGTGCCGATCGGCGGCGGCGGGCTCATTTCCGGCATGTCGACCGTGGCGCGCGCGGCGGATCATCCGATCGAGGTGATCGGCGTCCAGGCCGAGCTGTACCCCTCGATGTACAACAAGCTGCGCCACACGGAGCTGCCCTGTGCCGGCGACACCCTCGCCGAGGGCATTGCGGTGAAGGAACCGGGCGGCATCACCGCGAAGATGGTCGAGGCGCTGGTCGACGACATCGTGCTCGTCTCGGAACGCAGTCTCGAGGAATCGGTCAGCCTGCTGCTCCAGATCGAAAAGACGGTGGTGGAGGGCGCCGGCGCCGCGGGGCTCGCCGCACTGCTCGCCAACAAGGATCGCTTCGCCGGCAAGACGGTCGGCATCGTGCTGTGCGGCGGCAATATCGACACGCGGCTGCTCGCCAACGTCCTCCTGCGCGATCTCGCCCGGTCGGGCCGCCTCGCTCGCCTGCGCATCCGGCTGCAGGATCAACCCGGCGCACTCTACAATGTGGCGCGCATCTTCGATCAGGAACGGGTCAACATCCTGGAGCTCGCGCACCAGCGCATCTTCACCAACCTGCCGGCGAAGGGCCTCAGCCTCGACGTCGAGTGCGAAACGCGCGATCGCGCGCACCTCGATCGCCTGCTCGCGGCGCTCGGCACCGCCGGCTACGAAGTGAACCTGATCGAACTCGCCTAGTCTACGCCGGGCACGCCGCAGCTTAGGCGGCGGCGTGGCCAGTCTAGGCGGAACGCAACGACTGCCCCGTAACGGGGCACTGATGCCTGCTGGAAAGAATTAGCGGGGCGGATTAAGCCTTTATGGTGACGTCACCGCTTCCCAAGCCCCGGTCCGGTACTCATATCCTTTGTTCAGGGTGCGCACCGGCGCATTCGTCCGGAGATACGTCGCGGTGACCGCGCCCTTTCGATTTCCTCGCTTCTTCGTCACCAGCCCTGCGCCCTGTCCCTATCTTCCCGGGCGGCAGGAGCGCAAAGTCTTCACCGAACTGGCGGGCGCGCACGCGAATGAACTGAACGATGCGCTCGGGCGGATCGGCTTTCGCCGCAGTCAGTCGGTTGCCTATCGCCCGTCGTGCGCGGGGTGCAATGCGTGCATCTCGGTTCGCGTCGTCACCCGCGATTTCCGCCCCAGTGCGACGCAGCGCAAGCTCATCCGCCGCAACGCTGATCTGGAAGTCACTGCCTGCCGCCCCTGGGCGACGGACGAGCAATATCAGCTGCTCCGCCGTTATCTCGGGCATCGCCATCCCGGCGGCGGCATGGCCGGCATGGACGATCAGGATTACGCCGACATGGTCGAACAATCCCCCGTGAATTCGGTGATCGTCGAATATCGTGAGCCGTCAGTGGATGGCGTGCCCGGCACACTGATCGGCGCCTGCCTCACCGATCAGCAGGGCGACGGGCTGTCGATGATCTACAGCTTCTTCGCGCCCGAGGCGGATGCGCGCCAGGGGCTCGGCAGCCTCATCATCCTCGATCACATCCTGCGCGCGCGCGCCGCCGGCCTGCCTTATGTCTATCTCGGATACTGGGTGAAGGGCTCGGCCCGCATGGCGTACAAGACGCGCTATCGCCCGCTCGAACTGCTCACCGCGCGCGGCTGGGTACTGGCCGGGGACGATGACATCTCCCCGTCCGAGGTTAGCGAGCGGGCCCGCGAACTCGCCTAGCAAAACGGCGCGGCGACCCGCGTAGTCACTCCTCGCTTTGCACCGTGACGTCGACGTCCAGCCGCTCCTGCCCGTCGCCCAGACGCGAGCCCTGCACCGGCGCCGCGCCCGCCGCGTCCAGCGCTATCGCGACGCGCACGTGATGCTCCTCGGGTGAGAGGCCAAGCAGCGGATCGAACCCGATCCAGCCGCAGTCCGGCACGTAGGCTTCGGCCCAGCCATGCGGCGTCGGCCGATGGTCACCCGCAAGGTCGCAATAACCCGTCACGTAGCGTGCCGGCGCACCCAGCGATCGCGCACCGGCAATGAAGATCTGCGTCATGTCGCGCGCGGTCAGCACTGGGCGGGCGAAGGCCGCCGCCGCGGTCAGGCCCTGCACGGGCCGGCCAGGGTCGGCGGCATAACGCTCATGGATCGCCAGGTTCAGCCGGTGGAGCCCCGCTATGTCGGCGGCTCCGCTCACCTCCTGCGCAAAGGTCGCAATCACCGCATCGGCCGCGGTCGCCGGGGTCGCGCGCAGGAACAATGATGGCGGCAGCACCTCGTTGGATCCCTGCACGATCCCGCCGGACGAACTCGTCACCACGTCGCCGGTGACGGTCAGCTCGATCTCCTCCACCGGCCCCGCGCAATACAGCATGGTCGTCGCATTGCCGAAGCCGTCGCGATGATGCGTCATGCGCGCGTCGCAATCGACCGCGATGTGCCAGTCCGCCACGGTCTGGTCATGCGTATTGTCGGGCGTCATGCGCAACATCTGCACAACGCGGCCCTGCGGGGCAGTGAAGCGGTAGGTGGTGCGATGCTCGATCGACAGCCGCATCAGAGGAACTTGAACTGCCGGCCGATGGCGGTGTGCAACTGGTCATTCTCGGCGATCAGCGCCTGCAGATGCTGATGCAGCCCGGATACGATCACTTCGCTCGTCCGCGTGCGCGCAATCCGGGCGTGGCGCGCCCGCGCCATCCGGTCCGCCTCGCCATGGGCGCCGGTTCGCTTGGCCAGCAACGTCAGCACCTCGACTGTCTCTTCACTCGCGGCGGCGATGCTTCGCGGCAGCTCGGCCCGCGCCAGCAGCAGGTCAATGACGTTCGCCGGCACCAGTCCGTCATTGTAGAGCCAGCGATACGCGGTCACGGCGGACACGGTCTGCAGGATCGTCGTCCACTGGTCGCGGTCCACCGTCCCGCCGACGCTCTGATCCTCGGGCAGCAGGATGTGATATTTCACGTCCAGCAGCCGCGCCGTGTTGTCCAGCCGTTCGGTCGCCTGTCCCAGCCGGATAAAAAGCGTCGTCTGGTTGCGCAGCATGCGGTGGATTGCGCCCTCGAAGCCGCGCGTCTCCGCCTTCACCGCATCCACCAGCGCCAACGTGCGGTCGGGATCGGCCCGCCCCATCCTCTTGTCGAACACCAGCCACGCGCCGTTGATCGCCTGCCACGCCTCGCGCGTCAGCGCGGTGCGCACTGCCTTGGCGTTCATCCGCGCCATGTCCAGGCAGCGCACGATCGATCCCGGGTGTGAACTGTCGCTGGTCAGGAACCGCGCCACCGCCTCGCGCGTCAGGCTGCCGGCGCTCGCGGCAAAGGCAGCATCGGTTTCCGTCACGGTCAGCGCTGACAGCCACGCCGCCTCGCCGGCCGGCCGCGGCGACAGCACGTCTAGCCGAACGGTGGCCTCCACCAGCCGGGCGATGAAGTCGGCGCGCTCCACATATCGTCCCAGCCAGTATAGCGAGGACGCGGTCCGGCTCAGCATGCGCGGCCACCCGCTGCGGTTCGCGCGTCGGGGTTCGGGCGGCGCCTCACGCGGATTGCTCCTGCACCATGCCGCCCATCATCTGGATCTGCCGCTTGCCGCCATCCAGCAGCACGAAGGAATCCTTCGTGCCGCCGCCCTGCGATGAATTCACCACCAGCGATCCTTCACGCAGCGCCACCCGCGTGAGACCACCGGGCACCACCTGCACCCCCTTGGATCCGGTCAACACGAACGGCCGAAAGTCGACGTGCCGCGGGCTGAGGCCACTGTCCGCCAGCGTCGGCACGGTCGACAGCGCCAGCGTCGGCTGCGCGATATAGCGATGCGGCTCCGCCTCCAGCGCGCGGCGGAAGTCGGCGATCTCGGCCTTCGACGCAGTCGGCCCGACGAGCATGCCATAGCCGCCCGATCCGTCGACCAGCTTCACCACCAGCTCATCGAGGTGGTCGAGCGTGTACTTAAGCGCCTCGGGCTCGCGGCAGCGGAACGTCTCGACATTCGGCAGCTTCGCCTCGCGCCCCGAATAGAAGCGCACGATCTCGGGCATGTAGCTGTAGATCGCCTTGTCATCGGCAATGCCGTTGCCCGGTGCATTGATGATCGCCACGTTGCCCGCTGCGTACGCTGCAATCAGCCCCGGCACGCCAAGCATCGAATCCGGCCGGAAGACGAGCGGATCGAGGAAGTCGTCGTCTACCCGGCGATAGATCACGTCCACCTTCACGCGGCCCGCGATGGTGCGCATGTACACCGCGTCGTCATCGACCACGAGATCCGCCGCCTCGACCAGCTCAATTCCCATCGAATCGGCAAGGAAGCTGTGCTCGTAATAGGCGGAATTATACGGCCCCGGGGTCAGCACCACGCAGGTCGGGTTCTGCCCGCAGCCGCGCGGCGCCACCGATCGCATCGTTTCCAGCAGCCGGTCCGGATAGCTGTCGACGGCCGCCACCCGGAACTGCTCGAACAATTCGGGGCAGAGCCGCACCATCGCCTCGCGGTTCTCCAGCATGTAGCTGACGCCGGACGGCGTGCGCGCATTGTCCTCCAGCACAAAGAATTCGTCCGGCCCGGTGCGCACCAGGTCGATCCCGCAGATATGCGCCCACACGCCGTGCGGCGGGCGAATGCCCGCGATCTCGGGGCGGAACTGCGGATTGTGGAAGATCAGATCCTCGGGCAGCACACCCGCCTTCAGGATCTCCTGCGCGCCGTAGATATCGTCGAGAAAGGCATTGATCGCCTCCACGCGCTGGATCAGCCCTTCGGACAGGCGGGTCCATTCGTCGGCCAGGAACACGCGCGGCACGATATCGAACGGGATGATCCGCTCGCTTGCGTCGCTGTCGCCATAAACGGCGAAGGTGATGCCCAGCTGGCGGAACGTGGTTTCGGCGGCTTCCTGGCGGCGGCGCAGCTCATCCGCCGGCGTTTCGACCAGCCAGCGGCCAAGATCCGCCAGCTCCGGGCGGACCGTGCCGCCACTTCCCATGATTTCGTCGAACGCCTTATGCCCCATTCGCCGCCCAACGTTGGAGGATCGTTTCGGATGCATGCTGCGCGAGAATGCTGCGGCGCACAAGCTCTGGGTTAACTAAATTCTTTACGCGGTTTGCCGGGCATTGTTCCGGTTTCGACACGAACGCGCCCGGCCGCAGCGGGCGCGGCAATCAAGAGACCGAAACTCGGCCCACCAGAGGGGCCAGCGTCACACGCGCGCCGCCCTACTCAACCCGCGTATTTGACCGAACAGCCGTACGGCCGCGTCTCGGGCACCGACACCGGCTTGCCCGCCTTCACCTCGCCCAGCGCGGCCAGCACATGGTTGCGCGCACCGGCGATGTCGGCCTTGTCGGCGGTCGGCTTGTCGTCGATCCCGCCTTGGTAGACGAGCTTCCCCGACGCATCGATCAGGTACATGTGCGGCGTCGTCTTGGCGGCATAGCCCTTGCCCACACGCCCCTGCGGATCGAGCAGATAGGCGGTCGGCTGCGCCTTCTGCGCGGTCACGAACTTCTTCGCCTCCGGCCCGGTCATGTAACCCTGCTTGCCCGGCGCGCCCGAATTGATCGTCAGCCACACCGCGCCCGCGGCTTTCGCCTTGGCCTGCGTCGCCTGCATGTTCCCGCTGTCGTAATGCTTCTGCACGAACGGGCAGCCGGGGTTGTTCCACTCCAGCACCACTGGCCGGCCCTTGAACTGGTCCAGCGTCACGCTCTTGCCGTCGGCGTCGGTCAGGCGGAAGTTGCCGGCTGGCTTGCCGGTCACTTGCTGCGCGGCGGCCGGCACGATCGCCAGCCCGGCAAGCGAGATCGCGGCGATCGGGATGAAGGACAGGATACGCATCATCACTCTCCTCATGTCGTGCCCCCCGGCAATTGCGCGAGCATGCCTGCGGTCAGCACTTGCGGCAAGACCTGTGGCTCCACTGCGCCCTTGGGATACCAGAGATACAGCGGCACGCCGGCGCGGTTGTGCGTCTCGATGAACCGGCCAAGCACCGGATCGCCGTCCGTCCAGTCGCCCACCAGCACCGCGACACCGCCGTCCTTGAACGCCCGAGTCGCAACGTCGGTCTCGATCGCCGCCTTTTCGTTGACCTTGCACGTCAGGCACCAGTCGGCGGTGAAATAGGCGAACACCGGCCGCCCTTCCGCACGCAGGGCGGCAAGCCGCGCCTCGCTGAACGGCTCCGCTCCCGCGAGCGCCGGCGCTGAGGTCGCCGCCTGCGGCTTCACCAGCACCACTGCCACCCCCGCCAGCGCCAGCGCGGGCACCGCCGGCCACCACGCCCGCTCGCCACCGCTCGCCTGCCGCCGCCCGGTCCACCACAGGCCGAACCCCGCCAGCAGCACGGCAGCCAGCCCAATCGTCATCCCGTCGACGCCCGCCTGCCGCCCCAACACCCAGGCGAGCGCCAGCGCGGTGAGGAACATCGGCACGGACAGGATGCGCCGCAGCCGCCCCATCCACGCGCCCGGGCGCGGCAACCGCCGCCGCAGCGCCGGTACGAAGCCGATCGCTAGGAACGGCAGCGCAATCCCCAGCCCCAGCCCGGCGAACACCAGTAGCGCCGCCGCCGCCGGCAGCACGAGGGCCGCGCCGAGTGCCGCGCCCATGAACGGGCCTGTGCACGGCGTCGCGACGAACGCCGCCAGGGCGCCGGTCGCAAAAGCGCCGCTCGCACCCGATCGGCTGGCGAAGCGCGGCGTGGGCAACTCGAACAAGCCGGCGAGGTTGAGCGCGATGCCCGTGACGAGCAGGAGCAGCACCCCGATCACCCGCGGGTCCTGCAGCTGGAATGCCCAGCCAACCGTTGCGCCGCCCGCGCGCAGCGCCAGCAACGCGCCGCCCAGTGCCAGGCACACCAGCACCACGCCGGCGGTATAGGCCAGCGCCTCGCGCCGCGCCGCGCTCTCCGTCTCGCCCGATTTGGCGAGGCTCAGCGCCTTCAGGCTCAGGATCGGAAAGACGCAGGGCATGATGTTGAGCAGCAGCCCGCCCATCAGCGCGCCGCCGAACGCCAGCGCCGCCGCCTGCCACCCGGCCGTGCCAAGCCCCGATGATCCCTCCGCCGCCGCCACGGTGCCCTGCACCGCGCGAATGGAGAATCCCTCGCCGTCCCCGGTCGCCAGCACGCCCTCGATCGCGCCCGTCGCCGGCGTCTGCGCCGCCTTCGTCGTCACCACGATCCGGTCGCCGTCGCGCACTGCCGCCTGCGGCGCGGCATAATCGATCGCGCCGCCGGCCAGCGGATAGAAATAGATCTGCTCTGCGGTCGCGCTCGCGGGGAACGGCACGCCCAGCCGGAACTCGCCCTGCGCTGCCTGCCACACGCCTTCGGAGCCGAGCGGCCGCGGCAGCTTCTGCCGCCAGCGATCGAACTTCGCGCGCGTTGCCGGGTCCACGGCGCCATCGCCCACCGTCAGCTCGGTCGACAGCATCTGCGTCTCGGGTACGCAGATCTCCTCGGTGCAGACGAGATAATCCGCCTTAACGCTCACCGGCAGCCGCGTGCCCGGCGCCAGCCCCGCGGGAATTTTGAGATCCACCAGCTGCGCGAACGGCGCCTCATAGACGTAGTTCATCAGCCCGCCGACGATCAGCCGTCCGGGTACCGGATAACGCAGCTCGCCTGCGCTTACCCCATCGGGCAGCGTCCACTTCAGCTGCGTCTCGATTCCGGCGTCGCCGCCGTTCTTCCAATAGCCGTGCCAGCCCTTCTCGGGCCGCGAATCGAACGCCAGCGTCACGGTCGATCCCGGCGCCGGCTGCGGCGTCTCGGGAACCAGGCTGATCGCGACATGCCGCGTTTGCATGCCCGGCACCTGCGCTGCGGCGGCCTGCGCCAGCAGTGTCATGACCATGAAAAACAGGGTTGCTACCCAAGCTTGCCTAGCCGCCATGTCAGGCACATACCGCGCTCGGCCCCGCAATGCACCTAAGGTCCCCAATGAAAGCTCTTCTTGCCGCCCTTCTCGCCTCGATCGCGCTGCCCGTCGCCGCGCAGGAAGCCGCGCCCGACGCTGGCTCCACGACGGTCACGACTTCCGCCCCCGCGCCAAGCACCCCGCCCAAGCTGATCGTCGCGATCTCGGTGGATCAGTTCTCCGCCGATCTCTTCGCGCAATATCGCAATCACTTCACTGACGGGTTCGCGCGCTTGCTGCAGGGCGCCGTCTTCCCGGCGGGCTACCAGAGCCACGCCGCGACCGAGACGTGCCCCGGCCACTCGACGATCCTCACCGGGATGCGCCCCGGCCACACCGGCATCATCGCCAACACCTGGATCGATCAGAAGGCGCCGCGGGAGGACAAGCAGGTCTATTGCGCCGAGGACGAGCGCGTCGCCGGCAGCAACCACAATGTCTACACCCCGTCCGATCTTCACCTGAAGGTGCCGACGCTCGGCGAGATGATGAAGGCGGCAAACCCCGCCAGCCGCGTCGTCGCGGTCGCCGGCAAGGATCGCGCGGCGATCATGATGGGCGGCCACAAGGTGGACGAGCTCTGGTTCTGGGGCGGCAAGGATTTCGTCTCCTACGCCGGCCGTCCGGTCCCCGGCGCCGTCCAGCGCGGGCGTGACGCGGTGGCAAAGCTGATCGCTTCCCCGCAGGAGCCGCTGCCGGTGCCCGGCTTCTGCCGGCCGCTGATGCAGCCGATCGACATCGGCGGGCAGGTGATGGGCAACGGCCGCTTCGCCCGCGCCGCCGGTGACACGCGCGCCTTTCGCGCCTCGCCCGCGCTCGACGGCGCGGTCTTCGCGATCGCCGCTGGCCTCATCCAGGACATGAAGCTCGGTCAGGGCACCGCCCCCGATCTGATCGCGATCGGCGCCTCGGCTACCGATTATGTCGGCCACGGCTATGGCCCGGGCGGCGGCGAGATGTGCCTCCAGATGGCGGAACTCGATCGCACCATCGGCGGCTTCCTCGCCACGCTCGATTCGTGGGGCATCGACTATGAAGTGGTGCTGACCGCCGACCACGGCGGCCATGACACGACGGAGCGCCAGCAGCAGCGCGCGATGCCCATGGAAAGCCGCGTCGCGGCCGATCTGTCTGTGTCCGATATTGGCGCCGCGATCGGCAAGCAGCTCGGCATCGCGGGCCCGGTCCTGCTCGGCTCGGAAGGCGACGTCTACGTTTCGGACAGCGTTCCCGCCAACAAGCGCGCCGCCGTCATCGCCGCAGCGGTGAAGCAGATCCGCGCCCATCCGCAGGTGCAGGCGGTCTATACCCGTGACGAGATCGCCGCCTCGTCGGTCCCGGCTGCACCGCCCGAAACCTGGACGCTGCTGCAGCGCGCCCATGCCTCGTTCGATCCGGAGCGGTCGGGCGATTTCCTCATCATGCTGAAGCCCCGCGTCACCGGCATCGCCAAGCCTGGCCCCGGCTATGTCGCGACACACGGCAGCCCCTGGGATTATGACCGCCGCGTGCCGATCCTGTTCTGGCGCAAGGGCATGAACGGCTTCGAACAGCCGCAGTCGGTGGAAACGGTGGATATCGTGCCAACGCTCGCCGCCACCATCGGCCTCAAGGTCAACGGCCTCGACGGCCGCTGCCTCGATCTCGACAGCGGCCCCGCCAACACCTGCAGCTAATCCACACTAAGCCCCTCCCCTCCGGGGGAGGGACAGGGCGGGGCTCGTCCACACCCCCCGCCCATTCGCCGCCGGTACGTCCGCCTACGGCTGCCGCACCTCGTAAGCCCGCACCCCCGGCCCCAATCGATTTTTGCCCAGCGCCAGCCGCTCGCCGCTCACATTCGCCACGAACGCCGGGCTCTTCGCCTGCCCCGGCGCCAGGCTTGCGACATTGTCGTGCACGCTCAGGCCCGCGGAGCGGTACTTGCGCTGCTCCGCCGCCACCACGATCATCCCGCCCCAATTTTCCTTGCGCGTACCCTGGACGAAGGTGTTGCGCGCGATCTCGCCGGTCGCCCCTTCGGGCAGGTCGATCATGTAGTTCGTCCGGTCACCCGCCGTATCATCGAAGCTGTTGTCGGTGATCCGCACCTTGGGCGCGCGCAGCTTGACGTAATGGCCGCCCTGCCCGCGCTCGAAGCGCGAATTGGTGATCGTCACGCTGCCACGGCTGCCGAGGTACACCGAATGCGCGCAATCCTCGGTCTCATGGCACTGCCCCAGCCCCGAGAAGGTCGATCGATCGATCGTGACGTTCGATGCGTCATCGGTGCCGCCCAGGATCCCCTCCTGGCTGTCGAGGAACATCGAATTGCGCACTACGAGGTCGCCAATCTCGATGCGGATCCCCGCGCCATTGCCATCCGGCACCCGGATCTTGCGGAAGACGAGGCCGTCGACCACCGCCCCGCCGCCGCGCAGCACCAGCGCCGCCTTCCCCTCGCACGCGCCCTCGAAGATCGCGGTCCCCGGCTCCACCGCCTTGAAGGTGATGCGGCCCGCCTGCTGTACTGCGCACTCGCGATACACGCCCGGTGCGATCAGCACGGTGAAGTCGCGCCCGCGATTCTCCATCAGTGCATCGTCCAGCGTCGCGAAGCTCTGGCCGGTCTCCTGCACCGTGAAAGGTCCGCGGCCTTGCTGTGCGGCGGCCGGCGCGGCGAGTGCAACCATCAGGAGAACAGGGGGAATGCGCATGAAGAAAGTCCTTTCCCTGCCGCCCTGTCGCGCATGGGCGAGCAGCGGAAGCAGCCTTCGGGGTTAACGCCCATGCCCGGCCGGCGCATCGGCTGACGCGCACCCCCCTGTCCCGTCGCGGCACGGGCGCGCCATATCGCGTTTCCAGTTGCAACCGACCTAAGTCGGTCTCATTAGCGTACCGAAACGTCAAATCCTTAGGCGGAGAGGCTCACATGCAAAGCTACCTGAAGCATTATATCGATGGCGCCTGGGTCGACAGCGACGGCGGCACCCGGCACCAGGTGATCGATCCGGCGACCGAGCAGCCCTGCACCGAGATCACGCTCGGCTCGGCGGCGGACGTCGACAAGGCGGTCGCTGCCGCAAAGAAGGCGTTCAAGACCTGGTCGCAGACCAGCGTCGACGAGCGCGCCGCGATCCTCGAAAAAGTGATCGCACTCTACAAGAAGCGCATTCCCGATCTCGCCGCCGCCACCAGCCGCGAAATGGGCGCGCCGATCTCCTTCGCCAGCATGGCGCAGGCCCCCGCCGGCCTCGGCCACTTCATGGGCACGCTCGCCGCGCTGAAGGAATTCAGCTTCTCCGAAACCGCCGCCAAGGGCGCGCGCGTGGTTCATGAGCCGATCGGCGTCGTGGCCATGATCACGCCGTGGAACTGGCCGCTCAACCAGATCTGCGCCAAGGTCGCGCCGGCGCTCGCCGCCGGCAACACGATGATCCTGAAGCCGTCGGAAGAAGCGCCGTCGAATGCGATGATCCTGGCCGAGATCCTCGAGGAAGCCGGCGTTCCCGCAGGCGTCTTCAACCTCGTCAATGGTGACGGCCCGACGGTCGGCGCGGCGCTTTCGGCGCACAAGGACGTCGACATGGTCAGCTTCACCGGCTCCACCCGCGCCGGCATCGCCGTCGCGACGGCCGCCGCCGCGACGGTCAAGCGCGTCCACCAGGAACTCGGCGGCAAGGCCCCGAATGTGGTGCTCGAGGGCGCGAAGCTCGGCGAAGTGCTGCCGCCGACGCTCGCCGGCGTCATCGCCAACACCGGCCAGAGCTGCATCGCGCCCACCCGCCTCCTCGTCCACAAGAGCCAGGTCGGCGAGGCTGAGGAAGTCGTGAAGGCGATCATGGAAGCGACGCAGGTCGACAGCCCCGAGAAGGAAGGCGCGCACATCGGCCCGGTCGTCAACAAGGCGCAGTTCGAGAAGATCCAGGGGCTGATTCAGTCCGCGCTCGACGAAGGCGCCCGCCTCGTCACTGGCGGCGTCGGCCGTCCGGACGGCCGCAACGCCGGTTACTACGTAAAGCCGACCGTGCTCGCGGACGTGACGCCGGACATGCGCATCTATCGCGAGGAAACGTTCGGACCGGTCGCAACGATCACCACCTATGGCGACACCGACGAAGCGGTCGAGATGGCGAACGACACCGAATACGGCCTGTCGGCGACGATCTCGGGCGATCCGGCGGAAGCCGCGAAGATCGCCGGCAAGCTGCGTGCCGGCCTCGTCACGATCAACGCCTGGGGGCCGAACGGAGCGACGCCGTTCGGCGGCTACAAGTCGTCGGGGAACGGCCGTGAAGGCGGCAAGTGGGGCCTCACCGATTTCATGGAAGTGAAGACCATCATCGGCGAACCCGCCTGAGCCGGAACTAATGAACGGGCGCCCCACGCAAGGGCGCCCGTCTTTCATGGGAGAGAAGATATGATCGTCACCGTGCTATATCCGAACCACGAAGGCGCCAAGTTCGACGGCGCCTATTACAAGGCGACCCATGCCGAGCTCGCCAAGGCGATCTGGAATCCCGATCGCGTCGAACTGATCGAGGGCGTGGCCCCCGGCGGCGGCACCCCGCCATATGCGCTCATCGCGCACTTCCACTTCGCGTCGCCCGAAGCGATGGGCCAGGCCATGGCCAACCCGCGCATGGGCGAGCTTCAGGCGGACGTGGCGAACTTCACCGACATCACGCCGGCGATCATGATCGGCAAGCCGCTCTGATCCCGCTCCTCCGCGCGGGAGGACGCATTATTTAGATATTCCGTCACCCCGGGCTCGAACCGGGGTGACTTGCCCCAATCACAAACGATCGTGTTGAGCCTGTCGAAGCAGGTGCCCCACGCGCGCGCGTTTCAACGCCGGTGAGCGGGTCTTACGCCAGCGGCCAGAAGAAGATGATCAGCGGCGTCCCGACCGCCACCACGATCAGCGACAAAGGCGCGCCAAGCCGCGCATAATCCCCGAAGCGATAGCCGCCCGGCCCCATCACCAGCGTGTTGCACTGGTGCCCGATCGGGGTCAGGAAATCGCATCCCGCGCCCACCGCGGTCGCCATCAGGAACGCTTCGGGGCGATAGCCAAGATCACTGGCAAAGGTCGCCGCGATCGGTGCCATCACCAGCACCGTCGCCGCATTGTTCAGGAACGGCGTCACCGCCATCGCCGCCGCCAGGATCAGCGCCACCGCGCCCCAGCCGGGCAGCGTCTGCGCCACCTGCGCCAGCCATGTCGCGATCACGTCCGATGCCCCGGTGGTGCGCAGCGTATCCGATACCGGGATCAGCGCGCCCAGCATGATCAGGATCGGCCACTCGATATGGTCATACGCATCGCGCAGCGGCAGCGCGCCGATTGCCAGGATTGTGCCCGCCGCCGCGAAGAACGCCACCGCCACCGGCACCAGCCCCAGCGCCGTCGCGCTCATCGCGACACCGAGGATCGCCACCGCCAGCCAGCCCTTGCGCGACGTGCCGAGCCGCATCTCGCGCTCCGCGAGCGGCAGGCAGCCAAGATCGCGCAGTCGCTCGGGCAACAGGCCGAGTGGCCCCTGAAGCACCACCACGTCGCCCGCACGCAGCACGGTATTGGCCAGCCGCCGCGACAGCCGCTCGCCCCCGCGAGAAATCGCGATCAGGTTGATGCCGTACAGCGTCTGCAGCCGGATTCGCCCCGCCGTCTGCCCGACGAGGATCGAACCGATGTTGATCACCGCCTCGATCACGCCGGTCTCGTCACCGGCCGATCCTTCCGGCGCCAGCCGGTCCGCGCCTTCCAGCTTCAGCCTGTCGCGCGCGATCACCCGCTCCAGCGCGTCGGGCTCGCCGGCCAGGATCAGCACGTCGTCCTCGTGCAGTACGTCGTCACGGTGCGGCGCGCTGCGCATCTCGGCGCGCAGGATCTGCGTGATGGTGATTTCCTGCTCGTGCCGCTCCAGGAACTCACCCACCGTCTCGCCGACCGCCGGCGATCCCTCGGAAACGACGACTTCGGTGACATAGCCGGTGATGTCGAGCGCCTCGCCGATCGTCGGCGCCGCGCGTCGGTCGGCCGGGATCAGGCGATAGGCAACGGCCAGATACAGCAGCCCGATCAGCAGCAGGCACGCGCCCACCGGCGTATAATCGAACATGCCGAACGGATGCCCGGTCATCTGCTCGCGCACCCGGCTGACGATGATGTTGGGTGACGTGCCGACCAGCGTCATCAGCCCGCCCAGCAGCGAAGCGGTCGCCATCGGCATCAGGAAGACGGAGGGGCTCGCATTGCTCCTGCGCGCCATCTGGAACGCCGCCGGCATCAGCATCGCCAGCGCGCCGATGTTCTTGACCAGCGCACTCGCCACGCCGACCGATCCCGTCAGCACCAGCAGTTGCCCACGCACGCTGCGCACCCGCCGCGAGATGCCGCGCAACGCCCGCTCGATCACGCCCGATCTTTGCACCGCGCCCGAGATCACCAGCGCCGATCCGACGATGATGACGATATCGTCGGAAAAGCCCTTGAACGCCTCCTCTGGCTTGACGATGCCACGCGCCAGCGCCGCGAGCAACGCCAGGATCGCCACCACGTCGTAGCGAAAGCGCCCCCAGACGAAGAGCGCCATCATCCCCGCCAACGTGGCGAGGGAGAGATATTGCGGCAGCGTCATCGGTCCCCGGCGATGGCGTTGAAGATGAAGCGGAAACGGCGCGCAGGGCGTTCGGTTGCGTGGACCGGTACGATATCGTATATACACGGATATACGGAGGTCGCGATGGGTGTCATAGAAGGAAAGATCTTCAAGAGCGGCAATAGCGCCGCGATACGCTTGCCCAAAGAGCTTGGCGCCGAGATCGGGATGGGCGTGTTGCTCGAGCGCGTCGGCAACAAGATCGAGGTCACGCTCAAGAACGATCCCGCCGAGGAGAAGAAGCGCATCGCCGCACTTGCCACTACGCTTCAGGATATCTGGTCCGATGCCCCGCTGCGTCGGGAACGCGGCCAGCGCGATCCGGTTGAAATCCCGGCCCGTGCTGCGACGTGAACGGGTTCCTGCTCGACAGCGACGCGGCGATTCACCTGCGCGATGGGACGGCGGGCGTCAGCCAGCGCCTGGTAACCCTCGGTGTCATCCCCCACCTGTCACTCATCACCCGGATTGAACTGGAAGGTGGCGTCGTCGCCGTGCCTGCACTTCGGGAGCATCGTCGCGCCGCGCTCGACCGTCTTCTGGCGACGTTGCCCACGATGCCGGTCGATGACAAGGTGGCGGCGCAATATCGGACGATCGTCGAGGCTCTTGGCTATTCCCGTCGGCAGGTGCTTGATCGGCTGATCGCTGCCACGGCGATAGTGCATCAGCTCAGGCTCATCACGATGAACGCCGATGATTTTCGCGTTATTCCCGGCCTGAGCCTCGAAGTGTGGCAGGCAGTATAACCCGGGTTCCGGCTTGATCCTCCGCCGCGTCCGGCGAGCCTTCCGCGTCCTCAATAATCCCGCGAAATCCGGACGTTCGCGCTTTGCCGCCCCAACGTGGAGATGCTCGAGAGCAGCGACAGCCAGCGCGTCACCTGGAACTCGACGCGAGTCGCGGAATAGCCCTGCCCGTCGGTCACGATCTCCGCGTACAGCCGCCGGGTCACGTACTTGCCCGCCGCGATCGACGTTCCCTGTCCGGTCTGCGGATCGGCCGGCAGGATGCGCAGGCGATCGAGGCCCGCGGCACGGCGCACCGCGTTGATCGGATTGAGCCCACCGTTCCCGTCCCGCAGCGCCGCGACTGCCGCGGCCAGCTGCAGCGCCTCAGGCGCCGACAGGTTGGTGATCGACGTGCCGAACAGCAATCGGGACAACAGCTCATCCGCCGGCAACGCAGGCACGCTGGTGAAGGTGATCTCAGGCTTCAGCGCCACGCCCGTCACCCGGATCGAGGCGTTCAGGCCGGTGGTGTCGGCATTCGCCTCGATGTCGAGCGCCGGATTGGCCGGCACTTCGCCGGCGAAGCGGATCACGCCGCGCACCAGCTCGAACTCGCGGCCAGCGAATTCGTAATCGCCGCGGATCAGGTCCGCGCGCCCGGTGATCGCCGGATTGTCCGGCGCGCCGCCGATCGCCAGGTCGGCGGACCATTCGCTCGTCAGCCCCAGCCCGCTGACCAGCAGCTGGTCGGAGGCACGCGCATGGATGTCGAGCCGCCACGGCGTGGGCGGCCGCGCCAGCTCCTCGCCCGTGTCGATGCGGTTGATCTCGCGCACGTTGAGCCGCGGCACTGCGCTCGCCGCGGTCGCCTGCCCCAGCCGGTACTGGCTCTGGTCAAGCCGAACCGCGCCCGAGATCAGCCCGCCGCGCCCGCTCGACTGGAACCGCAGCGGCCCCGTCACGGTTGCACCAATATCGTCGCGGTTGATCATCACTGCCTTGTCGGCGTTCAGCGTCAGGTCCAGCCCTACGCCCTCTTCAGCACCGAAGTTGAACCGGCCGGTGCCGCTCACGCGCCCGCCGCGCCCGGCATCCGCGCTGAACTGCTCGATCGCGAGCCGCGATCCGGCGAAGCGGCCCGCCGCCTGCACATTGGTCAGGATCGTGCCCGTCGTTGCGCTTTCGATCCGCGCCCCGTTCGCGCGCACCGCGCCGCGGATCGTCGGGCTCGCCACCGTTCCGCTCACGTCGGCAGCGATCGACACCGGGCCGGACAGGTCGAACATCTCCTGCCGGCTTAATCGCCAGATCGTATCGGCCGGCCCGTCGTAGCGCATTTGCGCAAACAACCCGGCGCGCGCCACCCGCGTCGCAAGATCCCCCTCGCCCAGCCGCAGCAGCGCCTGCGCACGTCCCACCGTTTTGCCCCCCGAAGCGACGATCGCGCGGATCCCGGCCTTGTCGGCCGTCAGCACGCCGGCGATCCCCATGTCGATCGGGGCGGAGGACAGGAGCAGCCCCGACCGCGTCAGCCCGCGCACCGTCATGTCGATCCGGCCCGTCGGCGCTCCGCCCGCGCTGCTCGTGTAGCTGAGCTTGCCCGATGCCGTGCCGCCAAGGCCAAGCCCGGGTTGCCCGATGTCGAGCACGGCAAGCGGCATCCGCGCCAGCGCTGCGTCGATCGTATTGCCGTCGGGCGCGAACCGCCCGGACACCGTCGCCTCGCCGCCCGCAAAGGCAAGCTTCGTCGCGGCCAGGCGCCAAGCGTCGCCGTCCCGCGTCAGCACCGCCGGCGTCTCCAGGCGCAGCGGGCGGCGATCGACCGTCCCCTCCGCCGCGATGCGATAGCTGTCGGGCGCGACGTCGATCACGCTCTGGATCGCGAACGCGCGCCCGCGCGATCCGGCGATATTCGCCCGCACCTGCCCCTCGCCCCCGCGCAGCCGCACGGTGGCGTTGAACCGCGCCAGGCTCAGCGCCCCGCGCCGCAGCCCGAGGCCGCTCACGCTCCCCTCGACCGACGTACCCGCCGGATCGAGCAGCGCCACCATGTCGAGCCGACCCTGCCGGACCGTCACGGCGTCCGCCAGCGTCGCATCGCGTACGCCAAGCCGGGCGGCGATCCGCTGCACATCACCCACCGGGTTCAGCAGCACCTCGCCGTCGATCCCGCCGCCGGAGACCGCCAGCCGCCCGGCAAAGCCACCCTCGACGATGTCGATCGTGCCTGCCGCGCGCGTTCCGCTCACGTCCAGCCGCGCCACCGCGATCTGCGCCTGTCCCCCGCGTGGCAGCAGGATCTCGCCCGCACCGTTGAAGGGCCCCAGCCGCGAGGTGCCAGCCGCGCCAAAGGCGAAGCCGCTCGGAGTGGGATCGAGGTGCAACCGCACGTCGCGCAGCCCCATCGCCTCGTTCGGGCGCTGGAAGCGAAGGTCCATCTTCGGCCGCTCGATCGGCCCGTCCAGCGTCAGCGTCACCGGGCCATAGCTCGCCTGCCGCCCGCCGCCCTCGAAGTGGAAGGTGCCGTCGCGCCGCCGGTATCCGTTGCCGGTCAGCCGGATCGACGGCCCGGTCAGCACCAGGTTGCGGAAGTGGAGGATGCCATCGGGCGTCCGCTCCAGCCTGGTCGCGATCCGCGGCAGCCCGCCGGCAAGGCTGCGGAAGAAGGCATTGTCCAGCCGCACCATCTGCGCCGTCCCGCTGCCCACCACGCGCGTGCCACGCCCGCCTGGCCCGGGCACGACGCGCAGCCGCGAGGTCACGTCGACGACGCCCAGCCCCGGGATCAGATACCGCCCCAGCGCGCCGTTCAGCCCGACCTGATATTCCCCGGTGCGCAGATCCAGCACCAGTCCGATCCGCCCCGTCAGCTTGTCGGAGCGCAGGCGAAGGTCGTCTCCGGTCACCATGCGCGACGTGACGCGCAGCACGCCATCCACCGACAGGTTGCGCAGGATGCCGCCCGCGACGTCGCCCACCCCGGTCACGCGCGCTGCCGTCAGGCGCACTGGCAGCAGCACCGGCGACGGCGACAGCCGCCCCTTGCCCGCCGCCCGCGCCATCTCGAACCCGGTATTGTCGAACGCCACGCGCGGCGCCGTGATGCGATAGTCGAAAGCAGCGGTCGCAAACGGCCCGTCGAGCACCGCGCGCAGTTCCACGTTGCGCCCGCTCATGTTCGGGAAGAGCGCCGCGGGCCGCAGCAGCTGCGCGCGCAGCCGAAGGTTGCGCCACGCGCCGGCGCCCAGATCCGCCGTGCCGTCCGCCTCCACCGCCAACGCTGCCGAGCGCAGCGACAGATTGCCCTCGAGCCGGCGGTTTGCCAGCGTCGCGCCGCCGTTCACCGCCACGCTCGGGCTGGTCAGCCGCTGCAGCTTGCCCTTGGTCAGCGTCCTGGGCGCGATCATGCCGGTCAGCGTATAGGCGCCCGCGCGGTTGCCCAGCGCCAGGTCGATCACCCGCACCCCGCCCGCCAGCGCCACCGCGCGGCCCTGCCACGCAGTCCACCGCCCCGCGCCGCCGACGTCCAGTGACAGCGGCTGGCGAATGCCCACCGTGCGCGCCAGCAGCCCCTGCGCCGCGCCCCGCGCCCGGACGTCGATATCGAACCGGTCGCGATTGGGCGCGGCATCGATCTTCAGTTCCAGCCGGTCGCTGCCCTCGACGAGCGCGCTCAGCTCCACCAGCGCCTTGCCGCCCCGGATATCCGCGCGCCCGTTCAGCCGGCCGTAGCGGGTGCGCCCGGTCACCTGCTTCGCCACCACCAGCCGCTCGACCGATAGCCGCCCGATGACAATGTCGAAATCGGGCAGGATCGGCCCCTGCCGCCCGGTCGGCCGCGTGCGCGGCCATTTCACCAGCGTCGCCACCGGCACGACGAGCGATCGGATCTCCAGCCGGCCGGAAAGCCAGGCGAACGGCCGCCAGTCGAGATCCGCGCGCGGCGCGACGAACACCAGCCCCTCGGGATCGTGCACCCGCACGTCGCGCAGCACCGCCGCGCCGTACAGCGATCCGTCGATCCGCCCGACGGTGAAGCGCAGGCCATTCGCCGGCCGCGCCTTGTTGATCCGCTCGGCAACCCAGCGACGGCCGACATCGGTGTCGACGATCCACAGGCTCGCGGCGAGGATCGCCACCACCGCCAGCAGGCCGCCGAGCAGCCAGCGCCACACGGCGCGCATCAGAACGCCTGCCCGAGCGAGACGTACACCGCGAGCCGCGAGTCGCCCGGCTGCGGGTTCAGCGGCGTGCCCACGTCGACGCGGATCGGCCCGAAGCTGCTGTAATAGCGCACGCCCACGCCTGCGCCGTAGCGGAGCCCCGAAAAGTCCGGCAGCGGCCGGGTGTAGATGTTGCCGGCGTCGAAGAACGGCACGACGCCGAAATTGCCGAACGCCTTCACCCGCGCCTCGATCGCGAACTCGGCCAGGCTGCGCCCGCCGATCGGATCGTTATTCGGATCGCGCGGCCCGATCGATTGGTAGCCGTAGCCGCGCACCGATGCGCCCCCGCCGGCGTAGAAGCGCCGTGACGGCGCGATCGCGTCGCGCGGCGCGCCGACGATCGTGCCCAGCCGCACCCGCCCGGCCAGCACCACCCCGCCGACCGACTTGTACGCGCTCGCATCCACCTGCGTGCGGGCATAGCCGAACGCCGATCCCTGCAGCGACAGTTCGGGGCTCAGCCGCCCGCCCAGCCGGAAGCCGCGCGTCGGATTGAGCAGATCGTCGGACCCGTCGTAGATCAGGCTGCTCGGCGCGGCGGCGATGAAAAAGGTGCGCCGCCGCGGCTCGCCGGTCGATACGATCACGTCGCGCTCGTCGGATGTCAGCAGTTCCGCGCCCAGCGACCAGGTCCAGGCCTTCTGGAAGAAGATGTTGGTCTGCCGTTCCAGGCTGCCGGACAGCGTGAAGGTGCGCGCCTCATAAGCGTCGCGCCGCGTATGCGCGGCGGCGATCTGCCCCGTCAGCACCCGGTCGCGCCCGCGGAAGTTGTTCCGGCGGTAAGTCACCGCGCCAAGCTGCTCCTGCGTGCCCAGCACCGCGCGCAGCGTCAGGCCGCCTTCGGGCGGAAACAGGTTGCGATGCGTCCAGCTTGCCTCGACGCGCGCGCCTTCGCCGGTGCCATAGCCGATCTCGCCCGCAATGGTGCGCGGCGGTGCGGGCTCCAGCCGAACGTCGATGTCGACCGTTCCCGGCGTCGTTCCCGGCACCGGCTTCACTTCCGCGACGGAGACGAGGCCGGTCTGGATCAGTGCGCGGCGCAGATCGTCGAGCCTCGGCGCATAATAAAGGTCGCCCGGATCGAACCGCGCGATCTCCTGCACGTGCTTCGCGTCGAACACATGGTTGTCGGCATTGGTGCGGATCGCACCGAACACCCGCGACGTGCCTGGATCGAGCGCCAGGTCCAGCGTCGCCGTCTGCGTCTCATGGTCGATCGTCACCACCGGCTCGCCGATCTTGGCGAAGGGGAAGCCCTGCGCCCCCACCTCGGCGCGCAGCCGCGCCTCGGCCTCGGCGATCGTGTCGGCGTTGACCGGCTGGTCGGGCGCCACGCCGAACGCCCGGCGCAGGTCGTCGGCCTTGTCCCCCGCCGCGGCGACGCCCTCGATCGTCACGTCCTTCAGCCGGTAGATCGCGCCCGGCTCCGCCTCCAGCACCACCTGCAGCCGCCCGTCGCCGGGCTCGACGCGGGTCTGCACGCGCGCATCATAATAGCCTTCGCCGCGCAGCAGCGTCAGGAGCAGCTCGGAATCCTCACGCGCGCGCCGGTCGAGCTGCGCCGCATTGGCCGGCTCCCCGTCATGCTGGTCCAGCACCGACAAATCGGCGAAGCGCTGGCGCAGCAGCGGCGTCGAGGCAGCGCCAAGGCCGTCGATCCGCCAGTTGTAGCGAGTCTCGCCAATCGTCGCCGCGCTGCGCGGGTCAGCGCTCGCGGGCTCTGGCGTCAGCTCCGGCCAGGCGACGCCGATGTCGGGCATGTCCGCCAGTGGCGCGCTCGGGTCCAGCGCCGGCTCTGCGACAGGCGCACTCGCCTGTTGCGCCGCGGCGGGTAACGCGGCGAGGAACGCGACCAGACCTGCCGCGCCGATCGGCGCGCCCCGCCCAAACATGGCAATTCCCTAGGGAAAGCTGCGACACGCGGCAATGGCGCCGCGCGATCAATGCACCGTGCCGACGGGGGCGTCGGTCGCAAGCCAGTCGATCAGCCGCTCGATCTGGCGCCAGTGGCAGAAATGGATGTAGTTGCCACGGCTGCGGCTGGCGTCCGCGCGCACTGCGGCGGCATCGGCGGCGGCATCGCCATGGATCTCGATCAGCGATGCGGCATCGGCGACCGCGCCGCGGCCGGCGAGGTAGAGGATCTTGGGCAAGGGTGACCTTCTCGGTGTGTTCGAGCGCGGCGGTGTTCTCCCGCCTTCGTTCGCCGCTTTACCGGCACACTTCCCTAGGCCCGGTGAACGGCGACGGTTAACGCGCGGGCAGTAGCGTCGCGCCGCGCGACGTGCGAAGGGCGCCGCCATCATGACCGATCCCGCACCCCGGCCGGCCAACGCCGGCGGCTTCATCATCGCCGCATCTTTGCTGCTCGGCACGATCATCGGCCTTGTCTTCGGCCAGCCCTCGATCGGCTTCCTCGCCGGTCTTGCCTTCGGCAGTGTTGTCGCGATCATCCTTTGGCAGAAAGACCGCACGCGCGGCAGCTGACGGCATGCTCGTCTTCGTCCCGCGCGCCGTCGTGGGACATGCCCCAGACGCCGCCAGCGCCTAGGGCGCGCGCAGCAACAGCTTCACCCGCCCGATCACGGTCACCTCGCCGGCGGCGCACGTGATCGGCGCATAATCCGGATTGTCGCTCGCCAGCACGATCCGCGCGCCCTCGCGCCGCAGCCGCTTCACCAGCAGCTCGTCCCCCCGCCGCACCACGTGAATCGCGCCCGCTGACAGCCGCACGTCACTGCAATCCACCAGCAAGCGATCGCCCGCCAGCATGCCCGGGGCCATCGAATCGCCTACCACGTCGATGATCGATGCACTGTCCGGGCTGACGCCGGCGTCACGCAGCATCCGCGCGGTGAAATGCTCCGCCCGCACCACTCGCTCCTCCCCCGGTGCCGCGCCGCGCCCGGCCGAGGCGGCAACCGACAGATACGGCACCGCCACCTCCGCCTCGCGCGCCGGCCCGCCGAGCAGCGCCTCGTCAACGCCCAGGAACTGCGCGAGCGTCGCCCGGTCGCGCTCCGCCAGCTGCCGCGGCGTCCCGCGCCGCACGAATTGCTGCAGATAGGCAAGGTTGCGACCGATCAGCCGCGACAGTTCGGACAGACTCACGCCGCGCGCCACCGCCAGTTGTTCCAGGGTCTCGCCGACAGTTCGCATCGCTCGATCATAGCCTAGGATTTTTCCTAGACAAGTTGGAGAAGTTGCAGGAACAGAATGGGAACAGCGAATCGGAGGATGCCATGTCCCTGTTGGTCGAGATTGACCGTTACCTGCGCCGAACGGGCGTCGCTCCCACCACCTTCGGGCGCCGCGCGGTCAACGATCCGCGCCTCGTGCTCGACATGCGCGCGGGCCGCATGCCCGGCGCGCACGTCCGCGCGCGGGTCGAGGCCCTGTTGCGGGGGGCGGAATGATGCGCGGCCCCTGCCCCACCATCCTGCTCGGCCGTGCGCTCACCGCCTCGGCTGCGCTGGCCGGCACGCCGATCGAGATCACGGCTGACGAGACCACCGCGTGGCACAGCGCCACGTTCAGCGGCGCGCGTCACGCGATCGAGATGCGGGCGCCAGTGGCCGCCCGATCGTGGCTGGAGACTGTCGGCGACATCGACGTGTCGCTACCCGGGCATTTGCTGGCGGAACTGTCGGTCACCCGCCGCAGCGAAAGCGCCGGAATGCTTCACGTCCGGATCGAGGCGCTGACGGTGGTCGGCGCTTGAAGCCGGTCAGCCGCGCGCCATCCGCCGCAGCATGACGAGCGTATCGTCGAGGCTCGCCGGCTGCTCCGCGGCCGCCGGCGGCTCCGGCTCCGCCGTCATCTGAGGCGTCGCGGGCGCCGCCTTCTTGCGCCGCGCCCCGCGCTCGAGACGCTCGAGCAGACTGGCCAGGCTCTCGTCCGCCGGCTCGGGCTGCGCCTGACCTGTTTCCGCGCGCGGCGCCGTCACCGGTGGAACGTCCGCCATCGGCTCCGGCAGCGGTTCGGGCGCGGCGACGGCCTCAGCCTCAGCCTCAGCCTCAGCCTCAGCCTCAGCCTCAGCCTCAACCTCAGCCTCAACCGGGATGATCGGCGGCGATTCGAACTCAGCCAAAGGGGTTTCTTCGATCTCTCCCACCGGCGCCGGCTCCGCCTGCGCGATTGGTCCCGGCGCCATTTCCTGCACCGGTGGCGCCGGCGCGAGCGGCGGCACCGACCGCACCGGTTCGCGCGGCACGTCGGGCACCGAGATCGGATCGAACGCGGCCAGCGGCTGGTCGAGATCCGCCGGCAACGGCTGCTCCAGTTCCGGCACGCCGCGCGTGACGGACACCGTCACCATCGGCAGCGGCGGGCCCAGGTCTTCGGCGGCGCGGATCGGCCGGCGCGGATTGGCATCGGGATGCGCATCCGCCCGGCGCACAACCGGCGCGCTTTCGGACAGTAGCTCCGCCGTCACCCGGCGGCGGCGAGCCGACGCTGGCCGGCGCCCACCCCAATACAGTACCGCCGCCAGCGCCAGGAACGGCGCCATCGCCAGCAGCGCCAGCAGCGTTCGCCCGGTCACCCCGATCGGCGGCGTCGCCGCGTGCAGCAATTGCGGCAGCGACAGGCGCCACATCGCCAAGTCTAGGTCGACCTGCGGCATGGCGGCGACCAGTGCGGCGACGATCACGCCGGCCGCGATCATGATCGCGGCACCGATCCGCCGCACCATGTCTGCATCTCGTTGCTTCGCGCTCATCGACCACCTTTTTCCCGAGCAGCCAACAGCCGCTGGTAAACCGGTTCGTAGCGCGAAATATTTGACGACCAGTTACGCTCGCGCTCGACGAACGCCCGCGCCCGCGCGCGCCGCGCGTCCCATTCATCCCGGTCCGCGAGCAGCCCGGCCAGCGCCGCGGCGATCGCCGCCGGATCGTCCGCCGCAAACAACGTCCCCGTTTCGCCATCGCGGATCAGCTCGCGATGGCCGCCGACATCCGATGCCGCCACCAGCCGCCCCTGCGCCATCGCCTCCAGCGGCTTCAGCGGCGTCACCAGATCGGTCAGCCGCATCCGCTTCCTCGGATAGGCCAGCACGTCGACCAGACTGTAATAGCGCTCCACCTCGTGGTGCGGCACGCGCCCGACGAAGCGGATGCGCGCTGCCGCCGGAGACGCCGCGGCCTGCGCGCGCAGGCTCGCCTCCATCGGTCCGCCGCCGACCAGCATCAGCTGCGCCCCGGGCCGCTGTGCGATCAGCGCCGGCATCGCCGCGATCAGGTCGTCCAGCCCTTCGTAATCGTAGAAGCTGCCGATGAAGCCGATCACCTCGCCGTCCAGCCCAAGTTCTGCCGCCAGCGCATCGTCGCGCGCCGGCGGATCGCCGAACATGCCCATGTCGACGCCATTGGGGGATACCATGATGCGATCCTCGGCCACGCCGCGCGCGATCAGGTCCTGCTTCAGCCCCTCGCAGATCACCGCCACCGCGTCCGCCCGCGCCACCGCCCAGCTCTCCAGCGCGCGAGTCGCACGGTACCGCGCCGATCCCTCGCGTCCCGTCCCGTTGCCCACCGCGGCATCCTCCCAGAAGGCGCGGATCTCGTAGAGGAACGGCAGCTTCAACCGGCGCACGACCGGCAACGCGGCCAGCGCGTCGAGCACCGGCGAATGGGCGTGGATGATGTCCGGGCGGAAATCCTTGGCGACGGCCGCGATGCGCCGCGAAAAGGCCGCGATCTCCGCTGCTTCGCCGAGCGGCGCGGGCAGCTGAAGCGCGCGGGGCGTGCGGTGGAAATCGATCCCGTCGACCGCCTCGTGCGCCGGCGCATCGTGATGATAGCGCGCGCCCGTCACCGCCGCGACGTCCCAGCCGCGCGCCAGCTGCGCCTTGATGATGGCGCGCGTGCGAAACGTGTAACCGCTCTGCAGCGGCAGGCCGTGGTCGAGAACGTGGAGGATGCGCATCGCTGCCCAGATGGCACAGCCGCGCTTAACGGCGAGTCAAAATCAGGCGCCGGCGATCCCGCTGGCCGCCCGCCTAAGGTGCGGCGGAGGAGACATGCCCCTCCGCCGCTACCGGTCAGTTGCTGTCCGAATCGTCGTCATCGTCCACGACGAGCACGATGCCGCCGATCACGATCGCCGCTGCCAGCACCGCCGGCACCCACGTCCCGGCTGCCGCCTTGCTCGCCTTGCCGACCGGCGCACCAGCGCGCGCCTGCGTCAGGGAAAGCTTGGATGCGGCCGGCGCGGTCGCCGCAGGTGCGGCGGTCGCGGCGACCGGCGCGGCGACAAGCGCGCTGGCTGCAAGACCGGCAAGAAGTTTTGAGATCATAAGACGTCTCCCGTAGTGTGTCAGCGCACGCACGGGCGCGGCGCGGGTCACCAACGTCTTTGGTTCCGTGAAAGTCCCATCCGTTCCACGATTTGGCAAGATCTGCGGCATTTCTGCAACGCCCCTGATCTTCCGCGCCGGGTTCGTTTACGGCGCGTCAACTGCCCGCCATTACCCTGCCGCCAACCTCCGGACGAACGGCGCCGCTGCGATGATCGATAATTTCGCCCTCGGGCTCAGCCACGGGCTCATGCTGCTCGCCGCGTTCCTGCTTCTGCGCCGCGACGATCTCGACGAGGAGACGTCGCCTGCCGAAACACCGCGCAGGCCCGCGGAGACCGAAGCACCGGCCAAGCGAAGGTTCGGCTGGCGTGCGTGATTTCGCCTTCATCGGTTTCCTGCTGGCGCTGTTCGGGCTCGGCTTTCGGCGGCCGTTCCTGTTCGTCCTCACCTATGTCTACATCGACATCGTCTCGCCCCAGCGGCTGACCTATTATCTGCTCAACAGCGTGCCCATCTCCGCCGTCGCCGCCGGCCTCGCCGTGCTCGGCTGGCTGGTGATGGACGACAAACGCGATTCGCGCTTCGCCCCGCGCCAGGGGCTGATCCTGCTGCTGCTGATCTATTGCGGCATCACCACCCGCACCGCCGATTTCCCGATCGACGCCGCCGGCAAATGGGAATGGGTGTGGAAGAACCTGGCCTTCGCCGTCTTCCTCCCGCTCACCTTGCGCACGAAGCTGCGGATCGAGGCGCTGCTGCTGTTCATCGTCCTCTCGGCCAGTTCGATCATCATCGTCGGCGGGATCAAGACGCTCGCCTCGGGCGGCGGCTATGGCGAACTGAACCTGATGGTCGCCAACAATTCCGGCCTCTACGAAGGCTCGATCATCTCCGCGGTGGCGATCTCGCTCATCCCGATCATCCTGTGGTTCGGCCGCTTCGGCACGATCTTTCCGCCGGACTGGAAGGTGTGGCTGTTCGTCGGCGCGCTCGTCTTCGCCTGCCTGCTGATCCCGGTCGGCACCTCGGCGCGCACGGGTCTTTTGTGCATCGGCCTCCTTGCCGTGCTGATGCTGCGCGAAGTGAAGCGGCGCATGCTGTATATCGCTGCGCTGGCATTGATCGGCGTCGCCGCCGTCCCCTTCCTCCCCAGCGCGTTCAGCGAGCGGATGGGCACGATCAAGACGTACAAGGCCGACGAATCCGCCTCCACCCGGATCGCGGTGTGGAAATGGACCTGGGACTACGCCAAGACCCATCCGTTCGGCGGCGGGTTCGAGGCGTACCGTCAGAACCAGATCCGCTACGATACCGTCCATGTCGAAGGCGAAGGCGCCGCCACCACGGTCAAGCGCAACCTCACCGTCGACAAGAGCCGCGCCTATCATTCCAGCTATTTCGAGATGCTCGGCGAACAGGGCTTCCCGGGGCTGGCGCTCTGGCTGCTGATCAACGTCATCGGCGTCATCCGGATGGAAGTGCTCCGCCGCCGCTACAAGGCGGGCGAATTCGCCTGGGCCGGCAGCCTCGCCGGCGCGCTGCAGCACGCGCATCTCATCTATCTGCTCGGCGGGGCGTTCGTTGGCATCGCCTTCCAGTCGTTCCTCTACATGCTGCTCGGCGCGCAGATCGGCCTCGACACCTATCTCGCCCGCCGCGCCCGCGAGACGAGCTGGCGCCCGATGCGCCGCGAGCGCGCCGCCCCGGCAGCAGCTACCGGCTAAGCCCCCGCCTTGCCGCCGCATGGCCGGTGCGCGACAAGGCCGCCATGCCGCGTGACGATCCCGCCATCACGCTTCTGCCGCTGACGCTGCAGGATCTCTCGCCAGCACTCGCCATCCAGGCGCAGGCCTATCCCGCCTTCCTGGTCGAGGACGAGGCCGCCTTCGCCAGCCGGATCACGCTCTCCCGGTCCCATTGCTTCGCCGCGAAGCGCGACGGCCAGCTCCTCGGCTATATCCTCGCCCATGCCTGGCCCCGCCAGTCGCCGCCCGCGGTCGGCGCGGTCCTCTCGGACGGCGAGCCCGCCGATGTCCTCTACATCCACGATCTCGCCATTGCCGCCGCCGGCCGGGGCCTCGATCTCGGGCGCCGCCTCGTCGCGCGCGCATTCGACGCCGCGGCCCGCGATGGCCTTGACCGGGCGGAGCTGATCGCCGTCGAAGGCGCCGCCGCTTATTGGCGCACGCTCGGCTTCCACGAGGAGCCGCCGACGCCCGCGCTCACCGCCAAGCTCGCCACCTACGGCGCCGACGCCTGCTGGATGGTCCGCGCCATTACGAAACCTTGATCGCAACCCTCCGGCGTTCCCTTGGTTGATCCGGGTGACGCAAGCGAGAAGAGGCAAGGATGAACCAGCAGTCGAGCGGCAGGCCCGGTGACGCCCCGAGCGCCGGCAATCAGGCGCGCGATCCCCGGCAGGACGCAGGCCAGGACGAATCGATCACCCGCCGCCTCGAAGAGGATCCGGAGGACATCGACGCGCGGCTCGACAGTGCGCTCGACGAGACGATGGACGCGAGCGACCCGCCCGAGATGACCCAGCCCGGCGGCCGCCGCGAGCCCCCTCCAAGCTCCGGGTTCGAGGACGAGGACTGACGAGCGCAAAAAGCAGGCGGGGCAGCTAATTTGCCCCGCGGCCTTTCAATTTCGCCCGGAAGTCCTATCTAGGGGTTGCTGAACGTCGCCTGCGACGGATGATGAAGAGCCGTTTCGGCTCCACACTTTGTCCCTTTCTAGCCTCAAGACGCCGGGATGTGCCGCTGTTGGCGCATGCCCGACACCCATGGGACAAGGATATTCTCATGATCACCGGAACCGTAAAATTCTTCAATAACGACAAGGGCTATGGCTTCATCGCGCCGGAAGACGGCAGCGGCGACGCTTTCGTCCACATCTCGGCCGTCGAGCGCGCCGGCATGCGCACGCTCGATAAGGACCAGCGCGTGACCTACGAGCTGGAAACCGATCGTCGCGGCAAGACCTCTGCCGTGAACCTTCAGGGCGCCTGATCGAGCGGCGGGTGGCGGGGTGCCCGGCACCCCCCGCCCGCCCTCTCAGGCACAGTGCCCGGATCCACTCGGCTGGGCCGATCTTCGGCCCCCTCGCGCGGGTCCGGGCTGCTCCCCCCTTCCCGGCATGTGAGGTGATATGTCCAGAATTCCCGTTGCCCGTTTCCTGATTGCCAAGGATGGCAATGGTGACTTCCGCCTGACCGTGCGGGACACCCGCTACAATTCGCAGAGCTATCCGATCGTGACGGCGAACCTGCAGGCGGAGACATTCAAGACCGCCGCCGCCGCTCGCACCTTCGCCAAGCAGGAATTCGGCGCCCAGGCCGGCCAGTTCGCGTCCAAGTAACGACGCGAGGAGCCAGCGCCATGCCCGATCGGGAACACGATCTGTCGGCGCAGCAAGTGCTGGAAGCGCAGCAGGCGCTCGACGTCGCTGCCTTCAACGGCATCCTCAGCCTCGCCATCGTGCTTCGCAAGCGCGGCTTGCTCACGACCGACGAGACGCGAAGCCTGCATGACATCATGAGCCGGCCGCTGTCCCTGCCCGGGAACGCCAACAACCCGGTCGTGCAGGACGCGCAGCACAATATCGATCAGCTTTTCGCCCTGCTCGTCGAGCGGGGCTGAACGCGCATTGCGGCCGGGATCATTCCCGCCGCCCGTCCTGCGGCATCCCGCAGGCGCTTTCGGCCGCCGATGAACCGGCCCGCACCGCGCGATTCGACGCCGCGATGATCGCGCAGGATCGGCGCGCGTAAATCCGCGATTTCCCACCCTTCCCCCCACCCCTCGCCGCTGCTATCGCCCCGCTCGACGTCTCGCTTCCGCCCGTCCGGGCGCGCCCGCGCGAGGGCCCAGATCTGGATCAGGGCCCCCGCCTCCCCGCCGCGCGCCAGACTGGCTGCATTATTGGGGAAAGGACCCACATGACCGCCATCGGCCACGATACCTTGAAGGCACGCCGCACGCTCCAGGCGGGCGGCAAGTCTTACGATTATTATGCGCTCGAGGTGGCGGCGCAGAAGTATGGCGACATCTCGCGCCTGCCCTTCTCGATGAAGGTGCTGCTCGAGAACATGCTGCGCTTCGAGGACGGCAAGACCGTCACGCCCGAGGATGTGCAGGCGATCATCGACTGGCAGAAGGAGCGCAAGTCGGAGCGCGAGATCCAGTATCGCCCCGCGCGCGTGCTGATGCAGGATTTCACCGGCGTTCCTTGCGTCGTCGATCTCGCCGCGATGCGCGATGCGATCACGAAGCTCGGCGGCGACGCGGCGAAGATCAACCCGCAGGTCCCTGTCCACCTCGTCATCGATCACTCGGTGATGGTCGACGAATTCGGCACGCCCAAGGCGTTCGAGGACAACGTCGATCTCGAATATCAGCGCAACGCGGAACGCTATGAGTTCCTGAAGTGGGGCTCGAAGGCGCTCGACAACTTCAAGGTCGTGCCTCCCGGCACCGGCATCTGCCACCAGGTGAACCTTGAATATGTCGCCAACGCGGTCTGGTCGACGACCGAGACCGGCGAGCATGCCACCGCAGGCGCCGCGATCGCCTATCCCGACACGCTCGTCGGCACGGACAGCCACACCACCATGGTGAACGGCCTCGGCGTGCTCGGCTGGGGCGTCGGCGGCATCGAGGCGGAAGCCGCGATGCTCGGCCAGCCGGTCTCGATGCTGATCCCCGAAGTCGTCGGCTTCAAGCTGACGGGCGCGCTGCGCGAGGGCATCACCGCCACCGATCTCGTGCTCACCGTCACGCAGATGCTGCGCGCCAAGGGCGTGGTCGGCCGCTTCGTCGAATTCTATGGCCCGGGCCTCGATCAGATGACGCTCGCCGATCGTGCGACGATCGCCAACATGGCGCCGGAATATGGCGCCACCTGCGGCTTCTTCCCGGTCGACGACAAGACGCTCGATTACATGCGCCTCACCGGTCGCCCCGACGAGGTGATCGCGCTGGTCGAGGCGTACAGCAAGGCGCAGGGCATGTGGCGCGATGCGTCCTCGCCGGATCCCGTCTTCACCGACACGCTCGAACTCGACATGTCCACCGTCGTGCCGTCGCTCGCCGGCCCGAAGCGTCCGCAGGACAAGGTCAGCCTCGACGCCGTCGACGAAGTCTTCAACGGCGATCTGTTCAAGGTCTATCACAAGGAACAGCCCGTCCGCGTGCCGGTCGAGGGCATGGATCACGACATCGGCGACGGTGACGTCGTCATTGCCGCGATCACCAGCTGCACCAACACGTCGAACCCGTCGGTGCTGGTCGCCGCCGGCCTCGTCGCCCGCAAGGCCCGCGAGAAGGGCTTGAACCGCAAGCCGTGGGTGAAGACCTCGCTGGCACCGGGCTCGCAGGTCGTCACCGACTATCTCAACAAGGCCGGCCTCACCGAGGATCTCGACGCGATCGGCTTCAACCTCGTCGGCTATGGCTGCACCACCTGCATCGGCAACTCCGGCCCGCTCGCCGCGCCGATCTCGGCTGCGATCAACGGCAACGATCTCGTCGCCGCCTCGGTCCTCTCGGGCAACCGCAACTTCGAAGGCCGCGTCTCGCCGGACGTGCGCGCGAACTTCCTCGCCTCGCCGCCGCTCGTCGTCGCTTATGCGCTGAAGGGCACGGTGACGGAGGACATCACCAACACGCCGCTCGGCAAGGGCAGCGATGGTCAGGACGTGTTCCTGAAGGACGTGTGGCCGACCAACCAGGAAGTGGCCGACGTGATGGCCGCCAACATCGACGATGCGATGTTCCGCTCGCGTTACGGCAACGTCTATGCCGGTGACGAGAAGTGGCGCGCGATCGAGGTCGAGGGGTCGGACACCTACAGCTGGCGCGCCGGCTCCACCTATGTCGCCAACCCGCCCTATTTCGAGGGCATGGAGATGACGCCGAAGCCGATCACCGACATCATCGAGGCGAAGCCGCTGGCGATCCTGGGCGATTCGATCACCACCGATCACATCTCGCCCGCCGGCTCGATCAAGGCGGACAGCCCGGCCGGCACCTGGCTGCAGGAGCATCAGGTGTCGAAGCAGGACTTCAACAGCTACGGCGCGCGCCGCGGCCACCACGAAGTCATGATGCGCGGCACCTTCGCCAACATCCGCATCAAGAACGAGATGGTGCCCGGCATCGAAGGCGGCATGTCGTCCTACAACGGCGAAGTCATGCCGATCTACGACGCCGCGATGCGCCACAAGGCGGACGGCACGCCGCTCGTCATCATCGCCGGCAAGGAATATGGCACCGGCTCGTCGCGTGACTGGGCGGCCAAGGGCACAAACCTCCTCGGCGTGCGCGCAGTGATCACCGAAAGCTTCGAGCGTATCCACCGCTCGAACCTCGTCGGCATGGGCGTCCTCCCGCTGCAGTTCGCCGATGGCGTCACGCGTGAGACGCTGAAGCTCGACGGCAGCGAGACCTTCACGATCGAGGGCGTCGCCACGCTGCGCCCACGTCAGACTGTGACGGTGAAGCTCACCCGCAAGGACGGCACCACCGAGACGTTCGAGACGCGCTGCCGGATCGATACCGTCAACGAGCTGGAATATTTCCTCAACGGCGGCATCCTTCAGTACGTGCTGCGCAACCTGGCGGCCTGATCCGTCGTTCCCCTCCCGCCCGGCTCTCCGGGCGGGGGGAATTGTTGCTTTCGTTACCTCTTTCCCCCGCTTATGTCGGGGGCAAGAGGAGTTTCGATGCAGCCCACTCTCGATTTCGCGCTTGGTGAAACCGCGGAAATGATCCGCGACACCACCCGCCGCTTCGCCGACGAAAAGATCATGCCGCTCGCCGCGAAGATCGACGCGGACGACTGGTTTCCCCGCGACGAACTATGGCCCGCGATGGGCGAACTCGGCCTCCACGGCATCACCGTCGAGGAAGAGTATGGCGGCCTCGGCCTCGGCTATCTCGAACATGTCATCGCCTGCGAGGAAGTGAGCCGCGCCTCGGCGTCGATCGGCCTCAGCTACGGCGCGCATTCCAACCTGTGCGTCAACCAGATCCGCCGCTGGGCCTCCCCGGAGCAGAAGGCGAAATACCTCCCCAAGCTGATCAGCGGCGAACATGTCGGCAGCCTCGCCATGTCGGAGGCGGGCGCCGGCAGCGACGTCGTCTCGATGAAGCTGAAGGCGGAAAAGACCGGCGCGGGCTATGTCCTGAACGGCACCAAGTTCTGGATCACCAACGCCGCTTATGCGGATACGCTTGTCGTCTACGCCAAGACCGGCGAGGGCAGTCGCGGCATCACCACCTTTCTCATCGAAAAGGATATGCCCGGCTTCTCGATCGGCCAGAAGATCGACAAGATGGGCATGCGCGGCTCCCCCACGGGGGAACTAGTCTTCGACAATTGCGAAGTGCCGGACGAGAACGTCATGGGGCCCGTCAACGGCGGGGTCGGCGTGCTGATGAGCGGCCTTGATTACGAGCGCACCGTGCTTGCCGGCATCCAGCTCGGCGTGATGCAGGCCTGCCTCGACGTCGTCCTGCCCTACATTCGCGAGCGCAAGCAGTTCGGCCAGCCGATCGGCGCCTTCCAGCTGATGCAGGCGAAGGTCGCCGACATGTATGTCGCGCTGAATTCCGCCCGGGCGTACGTTTATGCCGTCGCCCGCGCCTGCGACAGCGGCCAGACGACCCGCTTCGACGCCGCCGGCGCGATCCTGCTCGCCAGCGAAAACGCCTTCAAGGTCGCCGGCGAAGCGGTGCAGGCGCTGGGCGGCGCGGGCTATACCAAGGACTGGCCGGTCGAACGCTTCCTGCGCGACGCCAAGCTCCTCGACATCGGCGCCGGCACCAACGAAATCCGCCGCATGCTGATCGGCCGGGAACTGATCGGAGCGGCATCGTGATCTCAAACAGCTGCCGTCACCCTGAACTCGTTTCAGGGTCCATCTCTCCGCAGGCGGCCACGCCGCGCGTCGCACGATGGATGCTGAAACAAGTTCAGCATGGCGGAGGTTGGTGGTGACCGCCCCCGTCCTCGACACCAAGGTCTCTCCCACGGACGCGACCTTCCAGGCCAACGCCGCGCACAACGGCGCGCTGGCGGAGCAACTCCGCGCCGACGTCGCTCGCGCCGCGCTCGGCGGCAACGAAAAGTCCCGCGAACGCCACACCGCGCGCGGCAAGCTCCTCCCCCGCGAGCGCGTCGAACGCCTGCTCGATCCCGGTTCTCCCTTGCTCGAGATCGGCCAGCTCGCCGCGCACGGCGTCTATGGCGAGGATATTCCCGGCGCCGGCCTCATCACCGCGATCGGCCGCGTCTCCGGGCGCCAGTGCATGATCGTGTGCAACGACGCGACGGTGAAGGGCGGCACGTACTACCCACTCACCGTGAAGAAGCATCTGCGCGCGCAGGAGATTGCCGAGGCGAACCGCCTGCCCTGCATCTACCTCGTGGACAGCGGCGGCGCGAACTTGCCGCACCAGGCGGAGGTTTTCCCGGACCGCGATCACTTCGGCCGCATCTTCTTCAACCAGGCGAACATGTCGGCCAAGGGCATCCCCCAGATCGCCTGCGTGATGGGCAGCTGCACCGCCGGCGGCGCGTACGTCCCCGCCATGTCGGACGAAACGGTGATCGTGCGCGAACAGGGCACGATCTTCCTCGCCGGCCCGCCGCTCGTCCAGGCCGCGACGGGCGAAGTCATCAGCGCCGAGGATCTCGGCGGTGGCGATCTCCACGCGCGCAAGTCCGGCGTCGTCGATCACCTCGCCGAGAATGACGAGCACGCCCTCACCATCGTGCGCGACATCATCGCAACGCTGCCGCCGGAACGCGAGGCGGACGTGAACCTGCGGCCATCGAAAGCGCCGAAATACGCCGCGGAGGATCTCTACGGCATCGTGCCGCAGGACGTGCGCGCGCCCTATGACGTGCACGAAGTGATTGCCCGGCTCGTCGACGGCAGCGAGTTCCACGAGTTCAAGGCGCTCTACGGCTCCAGCCTCGTCTGCGGCTTCGCGCATATCCACGGTTCGCCGGTCGCGATCCTCGCCAATAACGGCGTCCTGTTCAGCGAAAGCGCGGTCAAGGGCGCGCACTTCATCGAACTCGCCTGCCAGCGGCGTATCCCGCTCCTGTTCCTCCAGAACATCTCCGGCTTCATGGTCGGCGGAAAATACGAGGCGGAGGGGATAGCAAAGCACGGCGCAAAGCTCGTCACCGCCGTCGCCACCGCCAGCGTGCCCAAGATCACCGTGCTGATCGGCGGCAGCTTCGGCGCCGGCAACTACGGCATGTGCGGCCGCGCCTATTCCCCGCGCTTCCTGTTCACCTGGCCCAACAGCCGGATCAGCGTGATGGGCGGCGAACAGGCAGCGAGCGTCCTCGCCACCGTCCACCGCGACGCCGCCAGCTGGACGCCGGAGGAAGCGGACGCCTTCAAGGCCCCGATCCGCCAGAAATACGAGGACGAGGGCAACCCCTATTACGCCACCGCCCGCCTGTGGGACGACGGCGTAATCGACCCCGCCCAGACCCGCGACGTCCTCGGCCTCGCACTCCAAGCCTGCCTCAACGCCCCCATCCCCGAGCGCCCGTCGTTCGGCGTGTTCCGGATGTGATGGGGGACGCATTGGCCTCCCGCGCCCGTGACCCTGAACTTGTTTCAGGGTCCATCTCTCCGCAGGCGACGACGTCGCTTGTGGCACAATGGATGCTGAAACAAGTTCAGCATGACGCAAGTGGGAGAGGCCAGGCCATCACCCCACCTCTTCGTCACCCTGAACTCGTTTCAGGGTCCATCGCTCCTCAAACGGCCAAGCCGCTGGCGGAAAGATGGATGCTGAAACAAGTTCAGCATGACGCCGCGCTTGGGGAACGCTTCCTCACCTGCCCCTCAGTCCGTCATGCTGAACTCGTTTCAGCATCCATCCCGCCGCACACGGGTCACCAACGGCTCCAGTCCAAGTGCCGGCGCCAGATCCACCCACTCCGGGTTGTCGCTCTCGATCAGGTTGATCTTCCACTGCCGATGCCAGCGCTTGAGTTGCTTCTCACGCGCGATTGCGCTCGGCATGTCCGCGAAGAACTCGTATCGCACGAGCAGGAACACGCCGTACCGCGAGGTAAACCCCGCAACAGTACCGCTGCGATGCTGCCCCAATCGCGCGACAAGGTTGCTCGTCACGCCGATGTACAGCGTGCCCAGACGCTGGCTCGCGAGCAGGTACACACAAGGTTGCTTCACCGCTCCCTCTCAATCCAGTCGCCAGCGGCACCATGGTCGCTGAACCAACTTCAGCATGACGGCGCGCGCGGGCAACAGCCAGCCCACGTCAACCTGATCCGTCATGCTGAACTCGTTTCAGCATCCATCCCACCGCGCACGGTGTGTCAGCGGATCCAGCTCAAACGCCGAGACCGGCTCGGCCCAACCCGCATTCGACCGTTCGATCAGATTAATCTCCCCCTTCCGGTCGCCCCACGCACGGCACCATGGATGCTGAAACAAGTTCAGCATGACGGCGTCTCGGGGGCAACGCCCGCGCTCCGGCTTCAGGAACACCGCTCATGATCCTCCCCCTCCTCCTCCTCGCCCTGCAAGTCACGCCGGTCGCACCCTTGCCCAAGGGCACCGCGCTCCCGCCGTCTGCGTCCGAAGAAGGCCAGGTCATCGCCCCCGTGCAGCGCCTGTTCGACGCGCTCGCCGCCAACGATCTCGCCGCGATCCTCGCCGAGGTCCGCTCCGACGGCCGCGCCACCGCGGTCGTCGAAAAGGCCGACGGCACCACCGCCGTCACCACCAGTGACTGGCCCGCCTTCGCCGCCAAGCTCGGCAAGCCCGGCCCGAAGCTCGCCGAAACCTTCACCGGCATGCCCGCGATCGAGATCGACGGGAATATCGCGATGGTCTGGGGCAGCTACACCTTCACCGTCGACGGCAAGCCCAGCCATTGCGGCACCAACCATGTCGATCTGGTGCGCGACGGCGGCCGCTGGCGGATCAACAACATCACCTGGACACAGCGCACCACCGGCTGCGCGCAATGATCGCTGTCCTACGTCCCACCCCCGCAGGTATTCTTCGTCCCATGATCACTGCCCCCGCCCCGAATGTTGAGGCTTGTTGGAAAAAAACGCGCCAGAGCCTCAACTTCCTCAACATTCGCGGGGTCGCAGCATGATCGGCTCGCTCCTCATCGCCAATCGCGGCGAGATCGCCTGCCGCATCATCCGCACCGCGCGCGCGCTCGGCGTGCGCACCATCGCGGTCTATTCCGATGCCGATGCCGAGGCGCTGCACGTGCGCGAGGCGGACGAGGCGGTTCACATCGGCCCCTCGCCCGCACGCGAATCCTATCTCGTCGGTCAGCGGATCATCGCCGCTGCCCGCGAAACCGGCGCGGGGGCGATCCACCCCGGCTATGGCTTCCTCAGCGAAAATGCCGATTTCGCGCAAAGCGTGATCGACGCCGGCCTCGTCTGGGTCGGCCCGCGCCCCGCCAGCATTCGCGCCATGGGGCTGAAGGATGCCGCCAAGAAGCTGATGCAGGAAGCCGGCGTCCCCACCACGCCCGGCTACCTCGGCGACGATCAGTCCCCCGATCGTCTGCAGCGCGAGGCGGATGCGATCGGCTATCCTGTGCTGATCAAGGCGGTCGCCGGCGGCGGCGGCAAGGGCATGCGCCGCGTCGATCAATCGGAAGAGTTCGCCGACGCACTCGCCTCCTGCCGGCGCGAGGCCGCGGCCAGCTTCGGCGACGATCGCGTGCTGATCGAAAAATACATCCTCTCCCCGCGCCACATCGAAGTGCAGGTGTTCGGCGACGGCCACGGCAATGTCGTCCATCTGTTCGAACGTGATTGCTCGCTGCAGCGCCGCCACCAGAAGGTGATCGAGGAAGCGCCGGCGCCCGGCATGGACGCGGCCACGCGCGAAGCGGTCTGCGCCGCGGCAGTAAAGGCGGCGCAGGCGGTCGATTATGTCGGCGCCGGCACGATCGAGTTCATCGCCGACGCCAGCGAGGGCCTGCGCGCGGACCGCATCTGGTTCATGGAAATGAACACCCGCCTCCAGGTCGAGCATCCCGTGACGGAAGCGATCACCGGCCAGGATCTGGTCGAATGGCAGCTGCGCGTCGCCAGTGGAGAACCGCTGCCGCGCCGCCAGGACGAGCTCACGATCACCGGCTGGGCGATGGAGGCACGCCTCTACGCCGAGGATCCGGTGAAGGGCTTCCTCCCCTCGATCGGCCGGCTCGACGCGCTCGATCTGGGCGATGCCGTGCGCGTCGACACCGGCGTCGAGCAAGGCGCCGAGATCAGCCCCTTCTACGATCCGATGATCGCCAAGCTGATCGCGCATGGCGAGACGCGGGACGAGGCGCGCGAGCTGCTGGCCGATGCACTGGACGAAGCGGTGATCTGGCCGGTGCGCACCAATGCCGGCTTCCTGGTCGAGGCGCTCGACCACCCCGAGTTCGCCGCGGGCAATGTCGATACCGGCCTCATCGCCCGCGAGGGCGAGGCGCTGATGCCGCCCGCGCTGCCCAGCGAGGAAGCACTGATCGAGGCCGCCGCCGCGCTCGCGCCCGACGTGCCGGTCGCCGGCTTCCGCCTCAACGCGCCCGCGCGCCGCGAAGGCCGCTTCCTCCTCGCCGGGGAGCCGATCGCGATCGACTTCACCGACGCGCCCGAGGTGGAGGTGCCCGCGCCGCTCGACAGCGTGCTCATCACCGAAGGCGGCCAGACGTGGGAGCTCGCCCCCTTCCGCGCGACCGGCGCCGCCGGCGGCGCGGCGGCGGACGGCGCGATCCTCTCGCCCATGCCCGGCCGCATCATCGCGGTGGAAATCGCCGCCGGCGCCGCGGTCGTGAAGGGCCAGAAGCTCGTCACACTGGAGGCGATGAAGATGGAGCACAGCCTCGTCGCGCCGTTCGATGGCCTCATCGCGGAGCTGAACGCCGTCACCGGCGGCCAGGTCACCGAAGGCACGCTGCTGGTGAAGGTCGAACGTTTCGAATAGCCGCGCCCGTTCCTCCCCTCCTGCTGGCGGGAGGGTCCGGGCGAGGGGCTGTCGCCAGTCCCTACCCCCGGAACAGCCCGCCCAGCACCCCGCGCAGCACCGAGCCGACCAGCCCGCCGGAGGCCTTGCCGCCCGTCGATCCGAACACCTGCTTGCCGATCTCGTTCGCCACCTGCCGCCCGATCGACGATCCCGCTGCCCGCGTGGCGGAGGTCAGCGCCTTGTTGAGCGGTGAGTTCGCCGCGGCCTTCTCCGCCGCGATCCGCGCCCGCTCCGCTTCCCGCGCCGCGCGCGCCTCCTCCTTCGCCCGCACCGCCGCTGCCTTCTCCGCCGCGTCACTGGCACGCGCCTCAGCCGCCGCGGCGGCGGCTTCCGCGGTCTTCGCCGCCAGCAGCTCCTCGGCGGATTCGCGGTCCACCGCGGTGTCGTATTTGTCGCCGATCGCATCGGTTTCGATGATCACCCGCCGCTCCGCCTCGCTCAGCGGCCCCACCCGGCTTGCCGGCGGCTTGATCAGCGTGCGTTCGACCGGCGATGGCGCGCCGTCCGGCTGGAGCAGCGACACCAGCGCCTCGCCGATCTTCAGCTCGGTGATCGCGCTTGCCACGTCGACCCCCGGATTGGCGCGGAACGTCGTCGCGGCGCTGCGCACCGCCGCCTGATCGCGCGGGGTAAAGGCGTTCAGCTTGTGCTGGATGCGGTTGTTCAGCTGCCCCGCCACCGCGTCGGGGATATCGATCGGGTTCTGGGTGATGAAATAGACGCCGACGCCTTTCGACCGGATCAGCCGCACCACCTGCTCGATCTTGTCGATCAGCGCCGGCGGCGCATCGTCGAACAGCAGATGCGCCTCGTCGAAGAAGAAGCACAGCACCGGCTTCTCCGGGTCGCCGATCTCCGGCAGCGTCTCGAACAATTCGGAGAGCAGCCACAAAAGGAAGGTCGCGTACAGCTTGGGCGCCGCCATCAACTTGTCCGCCGCCAGCACGTTGACGATCCCGCGGCCGCGATCGTCGGTGGCGATGAAGTCGCTCAGCTCCAGCGCCGGCTCGCCGAAGAAATGCTCGCCGCCCTGCCCGCGCAATTGCAGCAGCGCGCGCTGGATCGCCCCGATCGATTGCTTGGAGACATTGCCGTAGGTGGTGGTGAGCTCGCTCGCCCGCTCCGCACAATGCGCCAGCATCGCCTGCAGATCGTCGAGGTCGAGCAGCAGCAGCCCGTCCTTGTCGGCGACATGAAAGGCGATCTCCAGCACGCCCGCCTGCACCTCGTTCAGGCCAAGCAGCCGCGCCAGCATCAGCGGCCCCATCTCCGATGCGGTGGTGCGCACCGGATGCCCGCGCTCGCCGTACAGGTCCCAGAATTGCACCGGAAAGTCGGCATAGGCCCAGCCGGTATCGCCGATCGCCGCCGCACGCTCGGCAAAGCTCTGGTGGTTCTTGCCCTGCGGCGATCCCGGCATGGCAAGCCCGGCCAGATCGCCCTTCACGTCCGCGACGAAGCACGGCACGCTGGCAGCCGAAAAGCCTTCGATGATGCCCTGCACCGTCACCGTCTTGCCGGTGCCCGTCGCCCCCGCGATCAGCCCGTGCCGGTTGGCGCGCTTCAGGTTCAGCGCCTGGGGATGTGCGCCGCCCTCGCTGGCGCCGATGAAGATGCTGTCGCTCATGTGCCTCAGCCTATCCCTTCGCCGTGCGGCGTCGAGCCCCTCCGTCGGCGGGCCCGCCTCCAAAACGAACGGGGCCCCGCGTTCGTCACGCGAGGCCCCGCTTGGTCACCCGATGATCGGGCGCTTACTTGATCTTCACCGCGATGAACGCCGGCGGATTGCGCCCGCGCACCACCGACAGCAGCACCTGCGGTCGGCCCGCCGCCTTCGCGGCTGCGACCCCGCGCTGGACGTCGGCTGCGGTACGCGCCGGTACCGAGTTCACCGTGACGATCACGTCGCCGCGGCGCAGCTTCTGGCCAGCGTCGCTGGACGCATCGACCGAGCTGATCACCACGCCCTGCACGGTCGAATCGACACCCACCTGGCGGGCGATCGCCGGGGTCAGCGGCTGCACCGTCACGCCGATGCCGTTGCTCGCCGGTGCGGCCTGCGCACCCGAATCGTCCTCGGCGAAGCTGTCATCCGCGCCGCCGGCCTGCGCCAGCTGCTCCTCGGGCGGGCGAACCGCAGTGGTCACCGTCACCGTCACCGGCTTGCCGTCACGAATGATGTCGAGCCGCGCCTGCTGGCCCGGGCGGACATTGGCGACGAGGTACGACAGCGTCGTGTCCGGGCTGACGGCAGTGCCGTTGACGCGGGTCACTACGTCGCCCGCGCGCACGCCGGCCTTGGCCGCCGGGCCGCCCGGCTCTGCCCGTGCGATGATCTCGCCCGAATTCTTCGGCAGGCCAAGCGCCGCTGCCAGATCGTCGCTCAGCTGCTGGATGCTGACGCCGATATAGCCGCGCTGGACCGGCTGGCCCTTCATCAGCGTGTCGATCACGGGCTTGGCGTCTTCCGCCGGAATGGCGAAGCCGATGCCGATATTGCCGCCCGACTGCGAGAAGATCTGGCTGTTGATGCCGATCACTTCGCCCTTCAGGTTGAACATCGGGCCGCCCGAATTGCCCTGGTTGATCGAGGCGTCGGTCTGGATGAAGCGGTCGTTTGCGCCCTGACCGGTCACGCGGTGCACGGCCGAGACGATGCCCGCCGTCACCGTGCCGCCGAGGCCGAACGGATTGCCGATCGCGACCACCCAGTCGCCGACGCGTGCGCCGGTCGAATCGCCGAAGCGAACGAAGGGCAGCGGGCCCGGTGCGTCGATCTTCAGCAGCGCGAGGTCGGATGCCGCGTCGCGGCCCACGAGCTTGGCGACATATTCCTTGCGATCGGGCAGCGTCACCCGGATCGCTTCCACGGTCGCCTGGCGGTTGCCCGGCGCCACGACGTGGTTGTTGGTGACGACATAGCCGTCGGGCGAAATGATGAAGCCCGAGCCCAGCGACTGCGCCTCGCGAGTGATCGGTGCACCATTCTGCCCGCGCCCGCCGCCGAACTGGCCGAACAGGTCAGCGAACGGCGTGCCGGCGAACGGGTTCGCCGGCTGCGCGATCGTCACCTTCTGGTCGGTGGAGATGTTCACGACCGCCGGCTGCAGCTTCGCCACGAGGTCGGCGAAGCTCATCGGCGCGCCCGCCCGCGGAGCGGCGGACTGGATGGTGCCCGGCTCGTTCTGCGCGGTCTGCGCGGTGGCAGGATTCTGCAGCGCCAGTGAGGCGGCGGTACCACCGAGGAGTAGAGCGCCAGTCAGCGCATAGGCATAACGCACGATCTTCATGTTCCTCTCGTTTATCCGGCCCGGGGCCGGACCATAATCAACTACCAAAAAGACGATGAACGGTGATTGAATAGGGCCAGATCGCCACCGGTTCCGCTTCGCCGCCGTTCAACGGTTATTGAATTCTTTCAGATAGGCATTGTCGCGGCCCATGATAATGCTTGTCGAGCCCCCCTGGCTCGGATTTCCGTCCGCCCCGAAGGTGTGCCGATACGACTGCATCGCGCGGTAGAAATCGTAGAACTTGGGATCCTTGCTGAACGCCTCGGCATAGATGCGCGCGGCGGTCGCGTCGGCTTCGGCGCGCACGATCTGCGCCTGCTTCTGACCTTGCGCGGTAATCGTATTGGCTTCCTGCTGGCGCGCGGTGCGCATCCGCTGCAGCGCGCTTTCGAGCGGGCTGCCCTCGGGCAGGTCGGCATGCTTGATCCTGACGTCGACGATCGTCGCTCCATATTGCTTGGCGTCACGCTGCAGCGATGCCTGGATCGCGTCCATCACCTTGCCGCGCTCCGGGCTCAGCAGCACCGAGAACGGCACCTTGCCCAGTTCGTTGCGCAGTGCCGTGCCCAGCAGCGGGCGAAGCTGCTCGGCCACCCGTTCCTCGGTGTTCGACGTGCTGCCGGTCGATGTCACCGCGCGCAGCGGATCGACGATGCGGAAGCGCGCGAACGCGTCGACGTTGAGGCGCAGCTGGTCGGTGGACAACACCAGCGTGTTGTCGAGGTCAGCGTCCAGCACGCGCTTGTCCACCCACACGATTTTGTCGATGAACGGGATGCGCGCGATCAGGCCGGCGCCGGTATTGCCGATCACCTGGCCGGGCTCGTACTTGTTCACCGGCTGGCCGACGGGCTTGTTCAGCCGCAGGATCACCGCCTGCTTGGTCTCCGGCACGATCGCGAAGGTCGCCGCGGCGAGGATCGCGGCACCCAGCGCTGCGAAGCCGATCGTCACCGGGTTACGCATCACCCCGCTCATCGGCCGGCCCCCTGCGCCGGCGCCGGTGCGGCTTCCACCTGCGGGTCGGCCAGCTTGCGGGCACGATCCAGCGGCAGGATCGGCGCCACGCCCGGGGTTTCCACGATCGTCTTGTCGGTCTTGGCCAGCACGGCCTCCATCGTCTCGTAATACATGCGGCGGCGCGTCACTTCGGGCGCCAGCTTGTACTGCTCATATACCTTGTCGAACGCCGCGGCCTCGCCCTGCGCGCGGGCGATCACCTGCTGCGAATAGCTGCGCGCATTGTTGAGATCGCCGACCGCCTTCTGCTGCGCCGCGGTCACGGCGTTGAAGTCGTCGATCAGGCTCGCCGGGGCTGCCGCCTGGCGGATCGACACGCCCTGCACGCGCACGCCGGCCTTATAATCATCCAGGATCTGCTGCATCATCTGCGTGACGCGTGCCTCGATCGTGGTTCGCCCGGCGCCGATCGCCTCGTTCAGCGTCGTGGTCGCCAGCACCGCGCGCATCGCGCTTTCCGCGGTCGCGCGCACCGTCTCCACCGGGTCCTTGATGTTGAACACGAAGTCGCGCGGGTTATCCACGCGCCACCGGACGGTGTAGGCGAGGTCGAGGATGTTCTGGTCGCCGGTCAGCACGTTCTCGCTGCCGTTGCGCGGGAATTCGTCCACCCGCACCTGCTCCACGTCCACCTTCTGCACCGATACGAACGGCGCCGGCAGCGTCACGCGGATGCCGGGATCGAGCATGCCCGAATAGCGCCCGAAAAAGGTCACCACGCCGCGCTGCTGCGGCCCGATCTGGTGGACGGAGGTGAAGATCACCCACACCGCGACGATCAGCGCGACGCCGATCAGCCACAAATGGCGTGCATTGGCGCCGATCGGCAGCTGCGGGCCGCCCCCGCCGCCACCACCACCGCCGCCACGGGCGCGCTTCAGGAATTCGTCGAGCGCGGTCGGTTTCGGGGAGCCCTTGCGGCCGCCCGGCGGCACTGCCCAGGGATTGCGCGGCGCACCGCTATTGTCGTCGGTGCCACCGCCGCCCCACGGGCCTTTAGGTGTTTCACTCATCAGAATCGGCGGTCGGCGCAGCCACTGCGGCAAGATCGTCATGATCTCCTTTATAGGTGTCTTACCCGCGAAAAACAGTGCCAAGCCGCACGGAAGCGGCGTATCGGGCCATCCCATGAACGAGAATGACGTGAAAAACGCGGTGGCTGCGGTTGCCGGCGGCCGGGCAGTCGTCAGGGTCGAGGGCGGCCGCATCGGCGTGGTGGTGGACGCGACCGGGCTGGATGGGACGGCGCGTGATGCGCTGGAGGCAGCGGTGCGCATGGCCGCCGGGCCGGAAGCGCGCGTGGTGGTGACGGCGGAACGGCTCAACCGCCGGCTGATCGCGGTCGCCAGCGGCAAGGGCGGGGTCGGCAAGTCGACCGTGTCGGCAAACCTCGCGATCGGTCTCAGCCACGCCGGCCGCCGCGTCGGGCTGGTCGATGCGGACATCTACGGCCCCTCGCAGCCGCGGCTGATGGCGGCGGAGGGCGAACGCCCGCAGGCCAAGGACAAGGTACTGCTGCCGATCGCCACGCGTTACGGCGTGCCGATGCTCTCGATGGGCCAGCTGATCGAGCCGGGCAAGGCGATCGCGTGGCGCGGCCCGATGACGGCCGGCGCGCTCGGCCAGCTCGTCGACGCCGACTGGGGCGCTGCCGACACTTTGGTGATCGATCTGCCGCCCGGCACCGGCGACGTTCAGCTCACCATGATCCAGAAGCACCGTCCGGCCGGCGCGGTCATCGTCTCGACGCCGCAGGATCTCGCGCTGATCGACGCCACCCGCGCGATCGACCTCTTCAACAAGGCGGGCGTGCCGATCATCGGCCTCATCGAGAACATGGCCGGCTATGCCTGCCCGCATTGCGGCGAGATTTCCGATCCGTTCGGCAGCGGCGGCGCGGAGGCCGCGGCGCGCGATCTCGGCATCCCCTTCCTTGGCCGGGTGCCGCTCGACATCGCGATCCGCACCAAATCCGACGCCGGCGATCCCCCGGCGGCCGATCCGGCGGACACGATCTTCCGCCCGATCGCGCAGAAGGTTGCCGATTGGCTGGAAACCGCGGACGTTGCAGCGCGTTAGTCTAGGTACCGGTCGTGCCCCGCGCCTTTCTGCCGGCGGCACGAGCGGACCAGATTGTCGAGGGGAGCCCCCATGCCGCTGACCGCTGACGCCGATATCAAGGCGCTGCTCGAGGAAACGCGCACCATCGCGCTCGTCGGCGCCTCGGATCGCCCCGATCGGCCGAGCTACGGCGTCATGAAGCGGCTGCAGGATCACGGCTATCGCGTGATCCCGGTCAACCCGCAAATCACCGGGGAGCATATCCACGGCGAATATGTGTTCCGCGATCTGTCGCAGATCGGCGTGCCGATCGACATGGTCGATATCTTCCGCCGCTCCGAAGCCGCCGGCGAGGCGGTGGACGAGGCGATCGCCGCCGGCGCCAAGTCGGTGTGGATGCAGCTTGGCGTCATCAACCAGCCCGCGACCGAACGCGCCGAAGCGGCCGGGCTGAAGGTGGTGATGGACCGCTGCCCCGCGATCGACATCCCGCGCCTCGGCGTCGCACCCGTCGCCGCCGAATAACCGCGCCTCCTGTCTCGTCACCCGGGCATGCTTCCGGGTCCCGCTTCCTCTTCCCGCGCGGGCCAACAAGCCCGGCGCCACTAAGCCGCTCGCCTTACCCCCTTCCCTTTCGCACGCGCAGCCGCAAAAAGGCCGCCAAACGGACTTGGGGAGAGGATCATGAAGTCACCGATCTGCGACATGCTGGGCGTGGATTTCCCGCTGCTGGCGTTCAGCCACTGCCGCGACGTCGTCGCCGCGGTTAGCCGCGCGGGCGGGTTCGGCGTGCTCGGCGCGACCGGCCATACGCTGGAAAGCCTGGAGACCGAACTCGCCTGGATCGACGCGCATGTCGACGGCAAGCCCTACGGCCTCGACGTGCTGATCCCGGAGAATCTCGCCACCGGCGGTGCCAAGGGCCTCACCCGCGCGTCGATCATGGACAAGGTGCCGGCCGAGCATCGCGCCTTCGTCGGCCAGCTCGCCGAGAAGCATCATTTCACCATGCCGGAGGAGCGCGCCAATTCCGATGCGCCCGCGCCGTTCGATCCGAACCTCGCGCTGGAAATGCTGGAGGTCGCCTTCCGTCACCCGATCAAGCTCATTGCCAACGCGCTGGGCGTTCCGCCCAAGGCGATGATCGACATGGGGCGTGAACGCGGCGTGCCGGTCGCGGCCTTGGTCGGCGCGAAGGAACATGCCGTCCGCCAGGTCGATGCGGGGGTCGACATCCTCGTCGTCCAGGGCGGCGAGGCGGGCGGCCATTGCGGTGAGGTTTCCACCATGGTCCTCGTCCCCGAGGTGATCCGCGCGCTAGAGGCACATGGCAAGCGCGTCCCCGTCCTTGCCGCCGGCGGGATCATGACCGGCGGGCAGATGGCCGCGTCGATGGCGATGGGCGCCGATGGCGTGTGGACCGGTTCGGTCTGGCTCGCGACGCCGGAAAGCGAATGTTCGGACGTGTTCCGCGAAAAGATGGTCGAGGCCAGCTCGCGTGACACGGTCCGCTCCAAGAGCCGCACCGGCAAGCCGTCGCGCCAGTTGCGCTCGGCCTGGACCGATGCGTGGGAAGGCCCCGAATCGCCGGGCCCGCTCCCGATGCCCTACCAGTCGCTGATCAGCGAACTCGCGATCCGCGCCTGCGACGTCGCGGCGCAAAAGGGCGATCCGGCGGCGCGCGAGATGGTCACCTATTTCGTCGGCCAGGGCGTCGGCCTCGTCGATCAGGTGCGCCCCGCCGGCCAGGTGGTGCAGGATTTCAAGATGGAGTTCGCCGAGGCAATCGAGCGCATCACCGGGCTGGTCAGCGAGTAAGGCCCTCGGGCGCCCGTTCAGCGCCGCGGGTTCAGCAGGCTTCGGCCAGCGCCACCCGCGGCGCAAACTCGATCCGATTCCGCCCGCGCGCCTTCGCCACATAGAGCGCGCGGTCGGCGGCGGACAGCAGGTCAGCGAGCGTCTCGCCATCGGTGCCGCGTTCGGCCACGCCGATGCTGACGGTGGCGGCCACCCCGCCGGTCGCGGCGTCGCTCGCGGCCGATTCGGCGAACCGCGCCGCCACCACCTGGCCGATCTGGCGGGCATGGATCCGTGCGTGGCCCGGCAGCAGCGCGGCAAATTCCTCGCCGCCGATCCGCGCCAGCACCGTGTCCTCGCCTGTCGCGCCGCGCACCACGCGCGCGAACAGCTTCAGCACCGCGTCGCCCGTCGCATGGCCATGGCGGTCGTTGATCGCCTTGAAATGGTCGAGATCGAAGGCGAGCAGCGACATCGGCTCGCCCATGCCGGCACGCGCCATCACCCGCTCCCCTTCCTCGAAGAACCAGCGCCGGTTGCCGAGCCCCGTGAGATAATCGGTGCGCGACGTCTGCAGCAGCTGGTCGTGCGCTTCCTCGCGGATCATCGCCAGCAGGCTCATCGGAAGGGCGACCGAATACAGCACGCCCTCGTACATCGTCAGCGTGCTCGCCAGCGCCAGCACGTCATTGCCCCACATGCCCACCATCAGCGGCAGCGCGGTCGCGCGCACCACGTAGAACATCGCGTGCACGGTCAGGATCACGATCACCACGCGCCGCCCGCGCAGGCCACGAAGCATATGGTTGCGCAGCACTTCCCAGGTCGTCGCCGCGGACACCAGCGCGATCGGCCCGGCCGACACGTAATTCCACACCGTGCCCTGCCCACCGGCGCCCCCGATCGCCCAGATCGCGGCGATGGCGGCGAGCGTGGCGACCGACGCAGTCCGATAGCGCCGCCCCCGCAGCGCAGCGACACCGTTCAGGATCAGCAGGTATCCGGCCATGAAGCTGAGGTTGCTCAGCGCCGGCAGCAGCGGTCCGCTGCCATGGGCGCGCACCGTCGCCAGCACGCATCCCACCGCCAGCATCACATAGGCGCCGGCGAACAGCCGCAAGGTCGCCCGCCGCTGCGGCCGCGCCTCCCCTTCCCACACGGTCATCGCCGCGCTGAGCAGGAGAGTCCCGATCGCCAGGACGTAAAGAGTGAACAGATCGAACTGCATCGCGACACCAAGCTTCCTTCCCGCTCGCTACGCGCGACTTGGAAAGATCTTGTTAAATTCTCGGGAAAAACTGGCCCAGCGTCGGCCGTCAGATGCCCTCTGGGAACACCGTGTGTCCGGCGGCTTCCAACCCCTGGGTAAGATCTGCGATGCAAGCGTCCACCGCGGCCGGATCTGGCGATCGAACGACGAAGTTGGCGCCGGTGCGCCCTTCGCGGAAGAAGGGATAGCTGCCGATCGCGACACCCTCATGGGTCTTTTCCGCGTTGCGCAGCAGGTCCGCCACTTCGCTTTCCGCTACCCAGCAGCCGATCTGGCGGCTGACGACCGGGCGGCCACCCTCCAGCGTGCCGGTTAGTGCGTCCAGCATCCCGGCGGTGATGTTCGGCACGCCGGCCATGATGAAGATATTGTCGATGTGGATGCCGGGCGCGCCCGACATTCGATTCTCGATGAGGTCCGCGCCCTCGGGCACGCGCGCCATGCGCAGCCGTGCATCGGTCACGCCGCCGCGCGAGGCATAATAACGATCGAGCACCGCCACGGCGGCGGGGTGGAACACCACCTGCACGCCAAGCGCCGCGGCGATCGCGTCCACCGTGATGTCGTCATGCGTCGGCCCGATGCCGCCAGTGGTGAACAGATAATCGTTGCGGGCGCGCAACGTGTTCACCGCCTCGACGATCGCTTCCTCGCGGTCGGGCACGACGCGCACCTCGACCAGCCTGATGCCCTGCACGTTCAGCCATTGCGCGATCTGCGCGACGTTCTTGTCCTGCGTGCGGCCGGAGAGAATCTCGTCCCCGATCACGACGAGCGCGGCGGTCCAGATGCGTTCGCTATCCATGCGCCGACAGGCATAGCCTCGCAAAAGTGCCGCCGTCACGCTATATCGCGCGGCATGACCGATTACGTCACCGTCACCAGCGACGCACCGCTCGGGCGCACCGGCGCCATCAAGCTCCATGGCCCCGATGCCTTTGCCGGCATGCATGTCGCGGGCCGCCTTGCCGCCGAAACGCTCGACATGATCGTGCCGCACATGGTCCCCGGCGTCACCACGGCGGAGATCGACCGGCTGGTGCACGATTTCATCACCAGCCGCGGCGGCGTCCCCGCGACTCTCGGCTATCGCGGCTACACGCACAGCTGCTGCATCTCGATCAACCATGTCGTCTGCCACGGCATCCCCAGCGAAAAGACGCTGAAGTCGGGTGACATCGTCAATGTCGACGTGACGCCGATCGTCGATGGCTGGCATGGCGATTCCTCGCGCATGTATCTGATCGGCGACGTGCCGCTGAAGGCCCGCCGCCTCGTCGACGTCACCTACGAATGCCTGATGATCGGCATCGAAAAGGCGCTGCCCGGCAACACACTCGGCGATGTCGCCCATGCCATCCAGCGCCATGCCGAGGCGCATCGCTACGGCGTGGTGCGCGATTTTTGCGGCCATGGCCTCGGCCGGCTGTTCCACGACGCACCGGAGGTCGTCCATGTCGGCCGCCCGGGCACCGGGCCCGAACTGAAGCCGGGCATGATCTTCACCATCGAACCGATGATCAACATCGGCCGCCCGGACGTGAAGCTGCTCGACGATGGCTGGACGGCGGTGACGCGCGATCGCTCGCTGTCGGCGCAGTTCGAACATTCGATCGGGATTACCGAAACGGGGTGCGAGATCTTCACCGTGTCGCCGGCGGGGCTGCACAAGCCGCCCTATTCCTGATTCCATTTCGGTGCATCGTGCGCCCTCCCGCGCCATTGCGGCGCATTGCCGCACCATCGGCGTGTACGGGACGGCCGCGAATGCACGGGTAATCGGCGCCGACCTGTCCGGGATGACAGGCTAAATCGACCGACTTATCCTCTTTCCTTTCGCCCCGACCTGCGCCAGTTTCCCGCCTCGCTCGGAACGGAGCGGGGGAGAGGATGATGCGGCTTGGATATGCGCTGATCGCAGCGCTGGCGCTGGTATCGTGCAAGGCAGCTACCAATGAAAACGAGGCGGCGGATCGCAGCGCCGCCACCGGCGCGGGCAAGGTCGATGCCGCGCTTCTGACCACCGGCGGCGATGGCCGCGACTGGGCAATGACCGGCTTCAATTATCAGGAACAGCGCTTCTCGCCGCTGACCCAGATCAACGCCGGGAACGTCGGCCAGCTCGGCCTCGCCTGGTATGCCGACATGCCCGATGCACGCGGCCAGGAAGCGACGCCGATCGTCATCGACGGCAAGCTCTTCGTCACCGGCCCCTGGTCCAAGGTCTTCGCCTATGATGCTGGCACCGGGCAGAAATTGTGGGAATTCGATCCCGGCGTGTCGCGCGAAAAGGGCGTCCAGGCGTGCTGCGACGTCGTCAACCGCGGCGTCGCTGCATGGAAGGGGCGCCTGTATCTCGGCACGATCGACGGCCGCCTGATCGCGCTCGACGCCGCCACCGGCAAGCAGGACTGGTCCGTCCAGACGACGGACAATTCAAAGCCTTACACGATCACCGGCGCGCCGCGCGTGGTGAAGGGGATGGTCGTCATCGGCAACGGCGGCGCGGAATTCGGCGTGCGCGGCTATGTCACTGCCTATGACGCCGCGACCGGCGCGAAGAAGTGGCGCTTCTACACCGTCCCCAACCCCACCGGCGCAGCGGATGGCGAGGCGAGCGATGCGGCCATGGCCAAGGTCGCGCCGACGTGGTCGGAAAACGGCCAGTGGAAGCAGTCCGGCGGCGGCGGTACGGTGTGGGATTCGATCGTCTATGACGCGGAGCTCGACCAGCTGTACCTTGGCGTCGGCAACGGCTCCCCCTGGAACCACGGCCTGCGCAGCGAGGGCAAGGGCGACAATCTCTTCCTCTCCTCGATCGTGGCGCTGAAGCCCGATTCCGGCGAATATGTCTGGCATTACCAAGAAACGCCGGGCGAAACCTGGGATTTCACCGCCACGCAGCCGATCAATCTCGCCACGCTCAACATCGGCGGCCAGCAGCGCCGCGTGCTGATGCAGGCGCCCAAGAACGGCTTCTTCTACGTCATCGATCGCACCAACGGGAAGCTGATCAACGCCGGCCAGTTCATCCCCGGCGTAAACTGGGCAAGCGGCTATGACCTGAAGACCGGCCGTCCGATCGAGAACCCGGAGGCGCGCTATTACAAGACGGGCAAGCCGTTCCTTGCGGTGCCGAGCGCGATCGCCGCGCACAATTGGCAGCCGATGAGCTTCAACCCTCAGGCCGGCCTTGCCTATATCCCGGCACAGATCGTCGGCTCGGCCTATCTCAACCCCTCGTCGGACCTGGATAAGGCGAAGCCGCTCGGCTTCAACGTCGGCCAGGATCTCGGCAACGCCATGTATCCGCGCGATCCGGCAGCGGTGAAGCAGGCGATCGCCGGCGCCACCGGGCGGCTCGTCGCGTGGGATCCGGTCGCCAACAAGGCGCGCTGGACGGTGGATTATCCGACGCCGTGGAATGGCGGCACGATGACGACCGCTGGCAATCTCGTCTTCCAGGGAACGGCACTCGGCGAGTTCCGCGCCTATGCCGCGGATAGCGGAAAGCAGCTCTTCACCTATCCGGTCGGCACCGGGATCATGGCCGGCGCGTCAACCTTCATGATCGGCAACGACCAATATGTGGCGGTGCTCGCCGGGCGCGGCGGCGCGCTGCCGCTGTCGATCGGCTATGCCATCGGCAAGGCACGCGACGTGCCGAACGTGCCGCGCCTCTTGGTGTTCAAGCTCGGCGGCACGGCAAAGCTGCCGGAAACCAAGCCGCAGGATTCGACCCCGGTGGCCCTGCCCGAGAACAAGGCGACTCCGCAGCAGGTGGCACAGGGCCAGGCGCTGTTCGGCCGCTATTGCCAGGTCTGCCATGGCGCCAGCGCTGGCGGCGGCGGCGTGCTGCCGAACCTGCAGCGTTCCGCGACGCTCGGCGACCCCGACACGTGGAAGGCGATCCTGATCGACGGCATGCTGAAGGACCGCGGCATGGTTAGCTTCGCGAAGGTGCTGACGCCAGAACAGGCGCAGCTGATCCGCCTCTACGTCATTGACGAGGCGCATTGGGCGCAGAAGAACTTCGGCGGCGGTACCAAAACAGTGGCGCCGGCGCCGGGCGCGCAGAAATCCCCGGTGCCGACGGGGGTTCGCTGACAAGAAGTCGTCCGTGCCCCACAAACCGGCATGTACCCGCCCCCTGCCCAATCCTTAGGCAGCGGTTGTCGGTCGCCGGGGCGAGTCGCCGCCTTGCCCTTCGGGGCGGCGACTGGCACGTTCGATGCAAGCACCAGTCACGGGGCGAGGGTTCTAACCAAGGGGTGGGCGTTTCCGCGTGAAGAAGATCGAAGCGATCATCAAGCCGTTCAAGCTCGATGAGGTGAAGGAAGCGCTGCACGAAGTGGGCGTGTCCGGGATCACCGTGACCGAGGCCAAGGGCTTCGGCCGGCAGAAGGGCCATACGGAGCTGTATCGCGGCGCCGAATATGTCGTGGATTTCCTGCCCAAGGTGAAGCTCGAGGTCGTCGTGGAAGACGGTCTGGCCGAGCGCGTCGTGGAAGCGATCGCGCAGGCGGCACAGACCGGCCGGATCGGCGACGGCAAGATCTTCGTCATTCCCGTCGAAACGGCGCTGCGAATCCGCACCGGCGAGCGTAACGACGACGCGATCTGACCCGCACCATCCGGCACAGACCGGAAAAACTTCGTCCCGTCATCGCGCCCGCCGGCTTCCGTTCGGCGGCGCAACCGCAAGAGAGAGTAACGACCATGGCAGCGACCGCCGCAGACATCATCAAGAAGATCAAGGACGAGGAGATCGAGTGGGTCGATCTTCGTTTCACCGATCCCAAGGGCAAGTGGCAGCACCTGACCATGGTGTCGTCCGTGATGGGCGAGGATGAGTGGACCGACGGCCTAATGTTCGACGGCTCGTCGATCGAGGGCTGGAAGGCGATCAACGAGAGCGACATGATCCTGAAGCCGGATCTGGACGCGGTGTACACCGATCCCTTCTCGGCCACCCCGATGCTGATCGTGTTCTGCGACATCGTCGAGCCGTCGACCGGCGAAGGCTACAGCCGCGATCCGCGCACCACGGCGAAGCGCGCCGAGGCCTATGTCAAGGAAACCGGCATCGGCGACACGGTCTATGTCGGCCCCGAAGCCGAATTCTTCATGTTCGACGACGTCCGCTTCGACACGTCGTACAACCAGTCGTATTTCAAGATCGACGATATCGAGCTGCCGACCAACACCGGCCGCGAATATGAAGGCGGCAACCTCGCGCACCGTCCGCGCGCCAAGGGCGGCTATTTCCCCGTCGCGCCGGTCGACAGCGCCGTCGACATCCGCGGCGAGATGGTCTCCACCATGCTCGAAATGGGCCTGCCCTGCGACAAGCACCACCACGAGGTGGCCGCTGCGCAGCACGAGCTCGGCCTCACCTTCGGTACGCTGACCACCACCGCCGATCGCATGCAGATCTACAAGTATGTCGTGCACCAGGTCGCGCATGCCTATGGCAAGTCGGCGACCTTCATGCCCAAGCCGATCAAGGAAGATAACGGCTCGGGCATGCACACCCACTTCTCGATCTGGGAAGGCAAGACCCCGCTGTTCGCCGGCAACGGCTATGCCGGGCTCAGCGAGACCTGCCTCTATTTCATCGGCGGCATCATCAAGCATGCCAAGGCGATCAACGCTTTCACCAACCCTACCACCAACAGCTACAAGCGGCTGGTGCCCGGCTATGAGGCGCCGGTGCTGCTTGCCTATTCGGCGCGCAACCGTTCGGCATCGTGCCGCATCCCGTACGGCACCGGCCCGAAGTCGAAGCGCGTCGAAGTGCGCTTCCCGGATGCCATGGCGAACCCGTACCTCGCCTACGCCGCGCTGCTGATGGCCGGCCTCGATGGCATCCAGAACAAGATTCATCCGGGCGAGGCGATGGACAAGAACCTCTATGACCTGCCGCCGGCAGAGCTCGCCGAGGTGCCGACCGTCGCCGCCTCGCTGCGTGAGGCGCTCGACAGCCTGCTGGCCGATCACGACTTCCTGCTGAAGGGCGACGTGTTCACCAAGGACCAGATCGAGGCCTATGTCGAAATGAAGTGGGCCGAGGTCGCGCGCTGGGAAATGACGCCCAGCCCGGTCGAATACGACATGTACTACAGCCTCTGATCGCGCTGCCGCCGCGTTCACGTGGCGGCGACGCTGAAGACGGGAGAACGAAGGGGCGTCCGAGCGATCGGGCGCCCCTTTCTCATTGCCCGCGCAAGCCATTCCCGGCGCAACCAACCCTTAAGAAATTTGTCGTTACGCGCATGTTATGTCTTCGCTGATCCAGGAAGCTGCCTTTCCCACCGCCCCGTTCAACAATGTTCCACCGCCATCTCCCGCACGCGCGGTCGATCCCTTGGTCGATCGCGCCATGGCGATGGCTGGGATCGGTGCCTGGTCCTGCGACCTGGCGGACGAGCGCCTCAGCTGGACGAGCGGCGTGCATCACATCTTCGGGCTGGCACCTGGCGCTGACGTCGACCGTCGCGACATTCTCGCGCTCTACACCGAGGAATCGCGTGATCGCCTGGAGGAGTTGCGCCGTCAGACGATCAACCGCGGCACCCGGCTCAATCTCGACGCGGAGATCCGGCGTCCGGATGGCGAGGTGCGCTGGCTGCGCATCAACGGCGAGCTGGTCTGGCGCCCCGGCAGCACGCCCGTCCTCCACGGCATCAAGCAGGATGTGACCGAGGAAAAGCGTCGGCTGGAAGCGCTGCGGCGCCTTGCCGAAAATGACGCGCTCACCGGCCTCGCCAACCGCGCGATTTACGAACACCGCTTCCTCAACCGGCGCTGTGCCCGCTTCGCCGCCGCCCGGCTGGGGGCGCTCGTGCTGTTCGATCTCGATGGCTTCAAGCATGTCAACGACCGCCTCGGCCATCTCGCCGGCGATGCCTGCCTGCGCACCTTTGCCGAACGGCTGGCGGCTCACTTTCCCCAAGCGCTTCTCGCGGCCCGCATCGGCGGCGACGAGTTCGCGCTGGTCGTCGATAATCAGGAGCCCCCGCACCTGGTCGAGCAGCGTGTCGCAAGCTTCCTCGAAGCCCTGCGCGCGCCGATCCACTGGCATGGGCAGGTTTTCTCGATCGGTGCGACGAGCGGCATCGCCGCGCCGATTGACCCCTGGTCCTATGATCCGGAGGAACTTTTCATCCGCGCAGACGCGGCGCTTTATACCGCGAAAAGAGCCCGGCCGCAGCGACGCTGAGCGGCGCCGCGCTGGCCCCGCTCAGAATGCCACGCATTTGTGCACGGCCATCTTCTCGAAGCCGAGCCGCCGGTAGACCGGCTCGCCCATTGCTGACGCCTGCAGCGCCGCGTGGGCGAGGCCGTGCTCGAGGCCGGCCCGCATCGCTGCCAGCGTCACCGCCGCGCCCAGCCCCTGCCGCCGAAAGGGCGCGCGCGTCGAACAGACATAAATCCCGGCCACTCCATCCGCCGCCAGCATGGCTGAGGTCGCGACCATCCGCCCGTCCTGCCGCGCCGCAAAGCGCCGCAGGCTGCCGGGCGGATCGGCGCGCCGCTGCTCCACCTCGGTCATCCGCGCGACCTGCTCGGGCGCCACGCCCATCGACGGCGCATAGCAGTCGACCCAATCGGCGACGGCGGCGTCACCGCTCACTTCCTCGATGACGACGCCGTCCTGCAGCGGCGCTTCGGGAAGATCGAGAAGCGAGCGCACATAGAGCGGCATTTCGTCGGTGACCGTGCCACCGCAGGCGAGCAGCGCATCGATCGCACCGGGATGTGAGTCCGGCCCGATCCACCAGAGCGATGGTATGTCGCGCAGCTGCTCCACCGCCGCGCGGATCTGCTCGACACGGCTCGGATCGTCGACGCGCGTCACGCCGTTCAGCAGGGGATGGGCGATCCCGCTGCGGAACAGCGAAAGGCTATCCTCTTCGCGCAGCTCGTCACCCATGTTCATCCAGTAGCGATGGACATTATCAAGTGCCGCCTTGAGCAGCGCCGCATCACCATTTGCCTGTCGATCCGTCACGCACGCCCTCCCGCCACGCGCCCGCCTCCATCGCGAGCGGCACCACGAGTGGCCATGCGCCGCTAGCCATTGATTACCAGGCGGCGGCGGAAGGTTGCACGTGCAACACGGCTGGCCCCCGGCGTGCCGTCCGAAGCGTCGTGACGGCGGATTGCAAGCCGGGCCAGGCTCGGGAGACCTCGCTCCCGACAGGATCAGAAGTTGAACGCCACCCGGGCCGTCAGCCGATCACCCGTGTCGCGCGCATTGGCGAAGGGCGACGGCACACGCTCGGAAATATCGGTGCCGGTATAGACCAGGCCAAGCGTCAGCGGGCCGGTGATATGATCCACGCCCAGCGACCAGTCCCAATAGCTTCCGCCGGGCCGCAGCCGTGCCGCACGGATCGGATCGTCCACCGAACCGGAGGAATGGCCGGCGCTTGCCATCAGCGTGAACGGCGTTGCCGGCACGCCCACGCGCGCGCGCCCGCCAATCCACAGATTGTCGCCGCCGATGGCGCCCTGATCCGGTGTGTAGCGAGCATCGATGCCGACTTCCGCCGGCCCAAGCGCGTAGCTCGCGCCGGCGCCAAGCTCGACATAATCCATCTTGCCGCGCGCGCCGGTGAACAGATGCCCGGTGACGAAGCCGTCGAGCCGCAGCCCGCCGCCAACGTCAGTACCGAAGCCGCCGGTCGCGTCCACCACGGCATCAGCCCCGCCGTGGCGCGGATCGCCGCGTGTGCCGGTCACGCGAACGCCCAGATCGACGCCCGAGGGAAGCCCTGCGCGAATGCTCGCGGCCGGGGAAATCTTGCCGTCGCTCCAGCTGATCCCGCGGCGCCGTTCATCGGTCGATGCTTCCACGCTGCCGCCAAGCGACACCTGCGCAGACGCCGCCGCCGCCGTCACCCCAAGGGCAACGGCGGCACCCAATGCGATCAGCCGCACCTCAGCTGCGGGCCGGGCTGTGCGCGCGATCGAGTTCGAGCGCGAGTGCTTCGCGATCCTTCTCGGCAACGGCAAGCAGATGGTCGCGCACGGTATCGCTGCGCGCCGCGACTTCCTGCGCGATCGCTTCGCGCTGGCCCGAACACCAGCCGGCGCGGCGGCCCTCGATCGGGGTATCGCTGGAAATCGTGCGCGACAGCACGTGGCCGGCAGCGCTGCGGGCTTCACGCTGGACGCTCACGTTCGCCTTCCAGGCGCATTGCAGCGTGCTCGCACGGCCGCCCGGGCCGGCAGCGCCGATCTGCTTGTGCTTGACGGCCACGTCGCTGCGGTACGTCACGTCGACGCGCTGGCCTTTATGATCGATTTCGACGCGGTGCGCGTCGGTAGCGATCGGGGTGCCGAGCAACAGCCCGGCAGCAAGGATAAGGTTCATTTGGGTCTCCTGCGGGTTGCGGACTATGGTGCCCGCTCACTCGTGCCACGCCGACCTGCGTAGCCTCTCGTAAATGGCCGATACGGACCGGACGTTCAATGGATGCGCATCCGCGCAATGATTTGAAACAGCTCGGCGAGAATCGCCAGAGCCTGTCCTACAACGGTAGGCGATTGGTATAACGCTGCTCAAGGTGGGAGCGGAAGAAGCCGTCGTTGGAAAAAAACGCGCTGGAGCCTCAACATTCTCAACATTCGCGGTGCTGCAACATGGAGCCTGGCAGGTCTTATCAAGCACAATCGCGCTCGTTTCCGCTTGTTCTGCGCCCGCAACGACTGATAGCGGCTCTCACATGCTTCGCTTCGCTGCCGCCGCGCTCTTGCTCGCGCCCCTCGCCGCTCCGCTCCCGGCGGCCGCTGCCACCACCCCCACCGAAAACCGCATGAAGGCGGTGATCGAACAGGAGGCGCCGCGGCACGAGGCCTTGCTCGAAAAGCTCGTTCGGCAGAACTCGGGCAGCCTCAACATTGCCGGCGTGAAGGCAGTGGGCGAGATGATGCGCGCGGAACTTGAGCCGCTCGGCTTCAAGGTCGACTGGATCGACATGGCGCAAACCGGGCGTGCCGGTCACATCATCGCGACCCACAAGGGGAATGGCCGCGGCAAGCGCGTGCTGCTGATCGGCCACCTCGATACGGTGTTCGAACCCGACAGCCCGTTCACCGGCTGGACGCGCGACGGGGACCGCGTGACAGGACCGGGCGTCGGCGACGACAAGGGCGGCCTCGTCGTGATCGTCGCCACGCTGCGCGCCATGCACGCCGCCGGGACGCTCAAGAACGCCGACATCCAGGTCGTCCTCACCGGCGACGAGGAAAAGACCGGTGCGCCGCTCGACGTGGCCCGCCGCGATCTGATCGCTGCCGGGAAATGGGCGGACATCGCGCTCGAATATGAGAATGTCGCCACCGACAGCGGCCAGGATTATGCCACCACGGCGCGGCGCAGCTCCACCAACTGGGAGATCGTCACCACCGGGCGCACCGGCCATTCCAGCGGCATCTTCAACCAGTGGATGGGCTATGGCGCGACGTTCGAAATGGCGCGCATCCTTGATGAATTCCGCCGCACGCTGCCCGAACCGAACCTCACCTTCAACGCCAGCGTCCTTGTCGCCGGCACCCCCGCTGCGCTCGACGAGGCGGGCGTGAAGGGCACGGCAGAGGGGAAGACCAACGTCATTCCCGCCCGCGCAGTGGCGCGCGGCGATCTGCGCAGCCTGACGCCCGAGCAGGATACGCGCATCAAGGCTGCGATGGAGGCGATCGTCGCCAAGCATCTGCCCGGCACCGAAGGCTCGATCCGCTTCTTCGAAGGCTATCCGTCGATGCCGCCGACGGCCGCGAACCGTGCCTTGCTCGATCGGCTCAATGCGGTGAACCGCGACATCGGCCTTCCGGAAATGAAGGAGATGGATCCATCGAAGCGCGGCGCTGCGGATTCGAGCTTCGTCGCGGCCGATGCGGTGACGCTGGGCGGCATGGGCGCGTCCGGCGGCGGCGCGCATGCGGTGGGCGAATGGGTCGATCTCACCAGCCTCCCGCGGCAGGCACTGCGCAGCGCCGTGCTGATCTCGCGCCTCACCGCCGAACGCCGCTAAGTCTTTATTCGCATTGGCGGAAACTAACCGCCGTCCGCTCGTTCATCTGGCGTACAGGAAAAGCCGCGGTCCCGCGGCGCCTTGCTGCCGGAGCCAACGAATGAACGATGCCAGCCGCCGTGATCTGCTGAAGGCCAGCGCTGTCGCCGGCGCTGGCCTCGCCGCCGCACCGGCGCTGGCGCAAGGCGCGCGGCGCCCGACACCCAGTCCGGCGACCGCCTACACCAACCAGCCCTTCCCCGAGCAGCGGCAGAAATGGCCGGCATTGCAGCGCGACATGAAGCCGGTGCCAGATTGCGGCGAACGCAGCTACCGCGGCTCCGGCCGACTGCAGGGGCTGAAGGCGCTCGTCACCGGTGGCGATTCCGGCATCGGCCGCGCGGCCGTAATCGCCTTTGCGCGCGAAGGCGCGGACGTCGCGATCAACTATTTCCCGACCGAGGAGCCGGACGCGCAGGATGTAGCCAAGCTGCTGCGCGGGGAAGGCCGCCGCGTCGAGCTTATCCCCGGCGATCTCACCAATGCGAAATTCTGCACTGAACTTCCCGAGCGCGCTGCGAAGGCGCTCGGCGGCTTGGACATCGTCGTCAACAACGCCGCCTATCAGCAGTCGAAGCAGTCGATCGAGGAGATCACCGCGGAGCAGTTCGACCGCACGATGAAGACCAACGTCTATGCGACATTCCACATCTCCAAGGCCGCAATCCCGTTGCTGAAACCCGGCTCGACGATCATCAACACGCTGTCGGTGAACTCGGTCAGTCCGGGCGAGGAGCTGCTCGATTACGCCACGACCAAAGGCGCGCTGCTGATCTTCACCAAGGGGCTCGCGAAGCAGCTCGCGGCCAAAGGTATCCGCGTCAACGGCGTCGCCCCCGGCCCGGTGTGGACGCCGCTGCAGGTCGCGGGTGGCCAGCTGCCCGGCAAGCTCGGCGAATTCGGCCAGGATACGCCGCTCGGCCGCGCCGGGCAGCCGGCCGAGTTCGGGCCGATATGGGTCGCGCTCGCCGATCCGCAGACCAGCTTCACCAGTGGCAGCGTGTTCGGCGCGAACGGCGGCACCGGCGTGATCTGACCCGTTCGTCGCATGCCCGTCGCGTGGTCGCCGCACGGTCGCGTCGGCGCTGACGCAGAACTCCTCTCCGGCGATGCCACGCCATCGCCCATCAGGAGAGACGCGCATGCCAGCCCCTGCGGAGGTGTCCGGCGCCCAGGATCACGGCTTGTGGTTCATGAACGGCCGCATCCACATCCATGTCAGCCGTCACGACACCGCGGACGGCCTCTCGATCGTCGAGCACCACCTGCCGCTCGGCTTCGGCCCGCCGCTGCACATCCATCGCGACGAGGATGAATTCTTCCACATCATCGAAGGATTGTTCCGCTTCCGCTTGGGGGATCGAATCATCGCCGGCATGGCGGGCGACGTCATCGCCCTTCCCCGCGGGGTGCCGCAGGGCTTCCGCGTCCTCTCGGTGGAGGGCGGCCGCTGCCTGACGATGACGCGCGGGAGGTTCGAGGATATGCTGCGCGAGGCGTCACGTCCGGCGGATCATCCCGGCCTCCCCGATCAGATCCCGCCGTCCGCGGAGCAACAGGCAGCACTCCACGCCATCTGCGCACGGCACGGGATCGACCTTATCGGCCCGCCGATCGATTGATCGGCGCGCCGCAGGATCAGTCGAGATTGGGCCGCAACCGGCGCTTCGCCGTTTCGAGGTCGACGCCCCGGCGCGCGGCATAGTCCGCCACCTGATCCTCGCCGATGCGCGCCACGCCGAAATATTCCGCCTGCGGGTGCCCGAAGTAGAAGCCGCTCACCGCCGCCGTCGGCAGCATCGCATAGCTTTCCGTCAGGGTGATGCCCGTCGTCCGCTCCGCATCCAGCATGTCGAACAGGACCGTCTTCAGGCTATGCTCCGGGCACGCCGGATAGCCGGGCGCCGGGCGGATACCGCGATATTGCTCGCGAACCAGCGCCTCGTTCGTCAGCTGCTCGTCCGGGGCGTAACCCCACAATTCGGTCCGCACCTTCTGGTGCAAGGCCTCGGCAAAGGCTTCGGCGAAGCGATCCGCCAGTGCCTTCAACAAGATGTCGGAATAATCGTCCACCGCCGCCTTGAAGCGTTCGAGATGCGGCTCGATTCCGTGAATGCCGACGGCAAAGCCGCCGATCCAATCGCCCTTGGGATCGACAAAGTCGGCCAGGCACATGTTCGCGCGGCCCTCGCGCTTCGCGATCTGCTGCCGCAGGAACGGCAGCCGCACGGTCTTTTCGTTGGTGCGATCGAGATCGGGAACACGGAAGCCCTCGGGCACGCTCGCGCCATCCGGACTGCGATGATCCTCGCTATGCGCCGTATAGACCCAGACATCGTCGTCATGCCGGTGGCACGGCCACAGACCGGCGACGCCGCGCGCCGTGAGCCACTTTTCCGCGACGATCTTGTCCAGCATCGCCTGTGCATCGGCATAAAGCGCGCGCGCGCTCTCGCCGACCACCGCGTCATCGAGAATGGCCGGGAAGGTGCCGGCCAACTCCCACGCTCGAAAGAAGGGCGTCCAGTCGAAATACTCGCGCAGATCCGCCAGATCCCAGTCTTCGAAAACATGCACGCCGGGCTTCAACGGCGCGGCCGGCTTCAACGCCATATCGGCAACGAAGCCGCGCGCCCGCGCTTCGGCGAGGGGCAGCAAGTCGTTCTGGCCCTTGCCCTCGCGCGCCGCCCGTACCGCGGCATATTCGTCCGACACCTTGGTAACGAAGGGGTCGCGCTGCGTCTCCGAGACAAGCGCCGTCGCCACGCCCACCGCGCGGCTCGCGTCCAGCACGTGAACCACCGGGCCCTCGTAAGCCGGCGCGATCCGCAGCGCAGTGTGCACCTTCGATGTCGTCGCGCCGCCGATCAGCAGCGGCATCGTCATGCCCGCGCGCTGCATCTCCTCACCCACCGTCACCATCTCGTCCAGCGACGGGGTGATCAGACCGCTGAGGCCGATCATGTCAGCGTCGTTCTCGTTCGCGGCTTCCAGGATCCTGGTCCACGGCACCATCACGCCAAGGTCGATCACCTCGAAGCCGTTGCACTGCAGAACGACGCCGACGATGTTCTTGCCGATATCGTGAACGTCGCCCTTCACGGTCGCCATGATGACGCGGCCCTTGGCCTTTGCGCCCGCTGACTTCTCCGCCTCGATATACGGCAGCAGATGCGCGACCGCCTTTTTCATGACGCGCGCTGACTTCACCACTTGCGGCAGGAACATCTTGCCGCTGCCGAAGAGGTCGCCGACGACGTTCATCCCGTCCATCAGGGGGCCCTCGATCACCTCGATCGGCCGCCCGCCGCGCTCGAAGATCGCGACGCGCGCTTCCTCGGTATCCTCCACGACATGGGCGTCGATGCCCTTCACCAGCGCATGTTCCAGTCGCTTCACGACATCCCACGAACGCCATTCCGCGGCCTGCTTTTCCGCCACCGCATCAGTGCCGCGGAAGCGCTCCGCCAACGCGACGAGGCGATCGCCAGCCTCGGGATCGCGATTGAGGATCACATCCTCGCAGGCAGTACGCAGCTCAGGATCGATCGTGTCATACACGTCGAGCTGACCGGCGTTGACGATCGCCATGTCCATGCCGGCGGGGATCGCATGGTAGAGGAATACCGAGTGCATCGCGCGGCGCACCGGCTCGTTACCGCGGAAGCTGAACGACAGGTTGGAGAGGCCGCCGGAGATATGAACGTGCGGGCAACGCGCCTTGATCTCGCGCGTCGCCTCGATGAAGTCGACCGCGTAATTGTTGTGCTCCTCGATCCCCGTCGCAACCGCAAACACATTGGGATCGAAGATGATATCCTCGGGCGGGAAGCCGATGCCGGTCAGGAGCTTGTACGCGCGCTCGCAAATCTCGACCTTGCGATCCTTGGTGTCTGCCTGGCCGACCTCGTCGAACGCCATCACCACTGCCGCGGCGCCATAGTTCATGCACCGGCGCGCGCGGTCGAGGAATTCCTCCTCGCCTTCCTTCATGCTGATCGAATTGACGATCGGCTTGCCGGATACGCACTTCAGCCCCGCTTCGATCACATCCCACTTGGAGCTGTCGATCATCACCGGCACACGGGCAATATCGGGCTCCGCCGCAATCAGCTTCAGGAACGTCGTCATGGCGTGGTGCGCGTCGAGCAGCCCCTCGTCCATATTGACGTCGATCACCTGTGCACCATTCTCCACCTGCTGGCGCGCAACCTCGACCGCACGGGCGTAATCGCCCGCCATGATCATCTTCTTGAACGCCGCGGATCCGGTGACGTTCGTGCGCTCGCCGACATTGACGAAGGTGGAAGAGGAGTTCGTGGTCACAAGTTTTCCGTTCGTGTCGAGCCCTGCGACTGCCTGTGAAACAGGCGCTCAGGAAAAGCTAAAGCGAGACACCGTGCGATCCGCTCGCGGCTCGTCCCTCCAATTCGATCGGGGACGAACGGTGTGAATTGACTAGGCCGCCGCCATTGTGAACGGCTCCAGCCCCGCCAGCCGCGTGCGAACCGGCGGCGCCGGCAAGCGACGCGGCGCAACGCCCTTCACCGCCTCTGCAATCGCGGCGATGTGCGCCGGCGTGGAGCCGCAGCAGCCGCCTAGCACGTTCACCTGCCCTGCCGCGGCCCATTCATGCACCAGCCCGGCGGTTGTCACCGGCGCCTCGTCATAGGCGCCAAGCTCGTTCGGCAGACCGGCATTCGGATAGACCATGATCAGCGCGTCGCAGATGTCCGACAGCGTCTTCACGTGCGGGCGCAGCTGCTGCGCGCCGAACGAGCAGTTGAGCCCGATCGTCAGCGGGTTCGCGTGCCGCACTGCATGCCAGAAGGCCTCGACCGTGTGGCCCGAGAGATTGCGGCCCGACAAATCGGTCAGCGTCATCGACAGCATGATCGGCAAGTCACGCCCAAGCGCCGCGCCAGCCTCGATCGCTGCCATCACGCCGGCCTTGGCGTTCAGCGTGTCGAATACCGTCTCGATCAGGATGAAATCGGCACCACCTTCGACCAGCGCGTCGATCTGCTCGCGGTACACGTCTTTCAGATAGTCGAAGTCGATTTCCCGATAGCCGGGGTCGTTCACGTCAGGAGACAGCGACAGCGTCTTGTTCGTCGGTCCGACGGCGCCGGCGACGAAGCGGGGGCGCCCGTCCTTTGCCTGGAACTCGTCGGCGATGCTCCTGGCCAGCCGGGCGCTTTCGACGTTGATCTCGCGCACCAAGCCCTCGGCGCCATAATCGGCCTGGCTGATGCGGTTCGCCGAGAAGGTGTTCGTCTCCGCAATATCCGCGCCCGCCTCGAAATAGGCGCGGTGGATCGCCGCCGGCACCTCCGGCTTGGTCAGCGCGAGGATATCGTTGTTGCCCTTCTGATCATGCGACAGGCCGAGTGAGCCGGCATAATCCGCTTCAGAGAGCTTCCAGTTCTGGATCTCGGTGCCGAATGCGCCATCGGTGATGAGGATGCGCTTCGCTGCTTCGGCATGGAAGGATTCACGTGCGTTCATGTCTTTTCTCCCCCCTCCGCTGGGGAGGGGTCGGGGGAGGGCCTGTCACCAGGATCACCGCACAGGGGGGACAGGCCCTCCCCTGGCGGCCTCGCAAGCGCGAAGAGAAACCTACGCCGCTGCCGCCACCGCACCGGGCTTCGTTCGCACGCCCAAAAGGTGGCAGATCGCGAAACTCATCTCTGCGCGGTTGAGCGTGTAGAAGTGGAACTGCTTCACCCCGCCCGCATACAGTTTGCGGCACAGCTCGGCGGCGAGCGTGGCCGAAACCAACTGCCGTGCCTCGGGCAGATCGTCGAGCCCGGCAAAGAGCCGTTCCATCCAGGCCGGCACCTCAGTCCCGCACATCTTGGACATCCGCACGACAGCGGCGAAATTGCTCACCGGCATGATCCCCGGCACGATCTCCGCGTCGATCCCCGCCGCCGCCACCTTATCCCGATAGCGGAAGAACACGTCCGGCTGATGGAAGAACTGGGTGATCGCCCGCGTCGCCCCGGCATCCATCTTGCGCTTCAGATTGTCGAGATCAGCCGCGGGATCGATCGAGTCCGGGTGGCATTCCGGATAGGCCGCGACCGAGATCTCGAAGGGATGCAACCGCCGAAGCCCTTCGACGAGCGCGGCTGCATTTTCGTAGCCGCCGGGATGCGCCACATAACGCTCGCCGGCCCGCGGCGGATCGCCACGCAGCGCCACGATGTGCCGCACGCCGGCGGCCCAATACTCACTCGCCACTGCATCGATCTCATCGCGCGTCGCCTCGACACAGGTGAGATGTGCTGCGGCCGGAATCGCCGTCTCACGCGCGATCCGCGCCACCGTGGCATGCGTGCGCTCGCGCGTCGAACCGCCTGCGCCGTAAGTCACGGAAACGAAGCGAGGTCCTAGCGGCGCCAGCGTGCCGATCGAATTCCACAGCGTCTGCTCCATTTTCTCCGTCTTGGGCGGGAAGAATTCGAAGCTGACGTCGATATCCCCCGCAACATCGGCAAAGAGCGGGGCGTCCAGCGCGCGGCGCGCCTCCTCAAGCTGGTTGACCGATAGCGTCATGCCGCCTTCACCTCATGCAATGCGGCACCGGGCTTGCACCCGAGCCAGATCTTCACCGTCAATTCGCCGCCTTCCAGCGTCTCCACCCGGGCCGCCTCCAGCCCCGCATTGGCGAACCAGCCTTCGATCTGCGCGTCCGAGAAGCCGAGCCGGGTATGGGCGTCACGCGTGCGCAGTTCCTCCCGGTCATGCGGTGCGAAATCGGCGATCAGCAGTCGCCCGCCTGGCGCCAGTACACGCGCCGCCTCGACGATCGCGGCACCCGGCTGCTGCGCATAATGAAGAACGTGATGGACGATCGCGACGTCCGCCGCGCCGTCCGCCAGCGGCAGCGAGTAGAGATCGGCCTGACGCAGCTCCGCGTTGCTGAGCCCCTGCTCGCCGATCTTCGCGCGTGCCAGCCGTAGCATTTCCGAGCTACGATCGATCCCCAGCGCCGTGCGGGCGCGCGGGCCGAACAGCTCGATCATCCGCCCGGTGCCGGTGCCGATATCGACCAGCCGGCCAAGCGGTGCCTCGCCCAACACCTTGCGCATCGCCGCCTCGACATCGCATTCGGCGATATGGAGGGATCGGATCGCATCCCACTCACTGGCATGCGTTTCGAACCATTGCGAAGCGGAGGCTGCGCGATCCGCGCGCACCGCCGCGAGCCGGGCCGCGTCTGTGGCGCCATCCCGGTCGGGCACGTCGCTGTCGAGCGCATCCACCGCCGCCAGCACGGGATCTACCAGCGCAGCATCGCCCAGCGCCACGAACACCCAGCTGCCCTCCTTGCGGCGCTCCGCAAGGCCGGCATCGCACAGGATTTTCACATGGCGGCTCACCCGCGGCTGGCTTTGCCCCAGCACCAGCGCCAGCTCACCAACCGAAAGCTCCATCGTCCGCAGCAGCCGCAGGATGCGCAGCCGCGACGAATCGGCGAGAGCACGGAAAGTTTCGAGCGCCTTGGTCACAACAGAAAGATATAAAGATATCTTTATATCTCGTCAAACGATCGATCGCTTCCGGACGAACAGCGGTCGGCAAGATATCGTTACGGAGCCAAAGCCGCTAGCTGACGTTGTGGAGCGGACGCCGGGCGTGCCGGCTTTCGGACGAAACAGGGAGAGTATCGATGAGAACCCTTGCCACCGCCACCATCCTTGCCGCTGCCACTGCTCTCGTTGCCTGCAGCCCGAGCGCACGAAACGAAAGCGCAGAAGCCGCCAATGCGATCGGCACCGATGTCAGCACCACGACCCGCAACGCGATCGACGATGTCGACGCGGCGACCGATCGGGCGCTTGGCTCCGCCGAACGGTCGCTCGACAATGCCGGCCAAGACATCGAACGCGGCGCGGATCGCGCTGGCGCTGCGATCGACAATACCGCTGATCGCGCGCGGGATGATGCTGGCGACGCGCTGATCGACGCGGGCAACGCACTGCAGGATCGGTGAGGCCACGCTCTGGAGGGGCGCGCGCCGCGCTCCTCCCCATCACCTTGCTGGCGTCCGGTATCACTGCCGGCTGCTCCTCCGAACCTGCGCCGGCCGGCGCGGTTACGGCGGATGAGGAACGCCAACTCAATGAAGCCGCGGCAATGCTCGACGCGAACAGCATCAGTCTGCGCGACGTTCAGAATAACGGAACCGATCAATGATGAAGCGCCGGCTCGGCTCCTCTGATCTGCAGATTGCGCCGCTGGTACTCGGCGGCAACGTCTTCGGCTGGACGGCGGATCGCACCGCCAGCTTTGCCGTGCTCGATGCCTTCGTGGCGGGTGGCGGCACGATGATCGACACGGCCGACGCCTATTCTGCATGGGTCCCCGGCCACCGCGGCGGTGAATCCGAAACCATGATCGGCGAATGGCTGAAGGCGTCCGGCAAGCGCGACGAGGTACTGATCGCAACCAAAGTCGGCATGTTGCCCGGCGAGGGCGGCGAGAAATTGGCGCCAGCGCGGATTGCTGCCGCTTGCGAGGCATCGCTGAAGCGGCTCGGCACTGATCGCATCGACCTTTACTTCGCGCATCAGGACGACGAGGCGACACCACAGGAAGCGGTCCTCGAGGCGTTCGCAGAGCTAGTCCACGCCGGCAAGGTCCGTGTACTGGGCGCCTCGAACTTCCACGCCGCCCGACTCAAGTCCGCGAACGAACATGCCCGTGCTGCCGGCCTGCCGCGCTATGACGCGCTCCAGCCCGAGTATAATCTCGTCAGCCGCCACCGCTTCGAAGGCGAGCTTCAGGATTATTGCGTCGAGCAGAATGTCGGCGTCGTCCCCTATTACGGGCTCGCATCGGGTTTCCTCACGGGCAAGTATCGCTCACCCGAGGATCTGACGAAGAGCGTGCGCGGCAGCCGCATGGGCGATCTTCTCGCCGGGAGCGGCAAGGCAGTGCTTGCCGCGATGGACGAGGTGGCCGGTGAGACCGGCGCCACCCTCGCGCAGATCGCACTCGCCTGGCTGATGGCGCAGCCCGGTATCACCGCGCCAATCGCCAGCGCCACCAGCGCGCGGCAGTTGGAGGAACTGCTGCCCGCCATGACGCTGGAACTCACCGCCGACCAGCTGGAGCGTCTCAACACCGCCGGAGCGTGATCACGCTTGCGCTTGCGTTAACCGTCTTGCGTCAGCCAAGCGCAACGTCACCTTACTAGATCCCGAATCATGCTCTCACCGGCTCACCTTGTCCTGATCGCGTTTGCGGTTGCCGTCGCGTCGGTCGGCTATGCCGCCAGCCGTCCGCCGCCACCGCCGCGCGTTCTCGCGAGCCAGTCGATACCGCCGCTCCGGCCCGCTCAACCGGCCACCCCCGAGCAGGCGGGCCCGCAGTCACAGCCCGCGGCCTACATCGTCAAATCCATCCTGCCGATCCAGGGCCCGATGAAGATGGGCGATCATCATTGGGACGAAAGCGCCGCGCCGGCCACCGGCACGATCGTTATCACCGTCGATCTCGCCGCGCAGGTGCTCAGCGTCTTTCGCGACGGCCATGAGATCGGCGCTGCAGCAATCCTGTTCGGCGCAGATGCGAAGCCCACACCGCTGGGGGTCTATCCGATTACGCAAAAGAGCAAGGATCACGTCTCCAACATCTATCACGCACCCATGCCCTACATGCTGCGCATGACCAACGACGGCATTTCGATCCACGCCAGCGAGGTTGAGGACGGCTATATGACGCACGGGTGCATTGGCGTGCCCTTACCCTTTGCGAAGAAGCTGTTCGCCACGGTAAAGCTCGGCGACAAGGTGATCGTTACGCGTGGGGAAGTGCTTGACGTGGGCCAGGCCGTTAAGGCTGCCTGATCCGCTTTCGTCAGTCCCCGGCGAAGGTCAGCGCCGTCACTCGTCGCTCGCGCTCATTGATCATCAATGCCCTTCCCGCCGGCGCGGCGGCACGCTGCGGGCAATCCTGACGGAAGCATTGGCGGCACCCCAGCCCGATCGGCATCGCGACGCCGGCCAGGTCGAAGCCGCGCGCGACCGCCAGCGTCCCGGCGTGTTCCGCCGCCACGCCGATCCCGACCGCGAACTCGGCCGACACCAGGCCATAACGCTGCCCCTGCGGCGTCACCGTCCGGGCCATCGTCAGCCAGCGCTCACCATCTTCCAACTCGACCAGTTGGACCGCGAGATGCCCCGGCCGGTCGAAGGCATGATGGAGGTGCCACAAGGGGCAGCGCCCCTCCGCCTCGACCAGCGCCGCGCCGCTCGCCCCGGCATATCGTTTCGATGATTGCCCGGCCCGGTCGACGCGGATCATGAAAAACGGCAGCCCGCGCGCGCCGACCCGTTGCAAGGTCGTCAGCCGATGCGCGACATGCTCGAACCCCGCGCCAAAGCGGCGCTGCAACAGCTCGATATCATAGCCGGTCGCCTCACACGCACGCAGGAAGCGGGCGTAGGGCATCATCACCGCGGCGGCGAAATAGCTGGCCAGATGCCGCCGGAACAGGCGATCCGCGGCGATCTGGCCAAAACCGGCGCCAGTCACGAGCGCGTCGATCTCAGCCCGAGCCTCGATCAGCGCCAGCTGGAACGCCGCGGCGAAGGTGCGGCTCGCTGGATCGAGCAGTTCGGACAGCTGCAACTGGCGTGCGTGAAGGTCCAGCCGCCGCAGCACATCGGGCATGACGTCCACCGGCAGGATGCGGATGGCGAGGCTGTGCTTCACCCGCAGCCGCTCCGATATCGCACCGTAGAGATCGCCGGCACCTAGCCGCAGCTCGTCGGCCAGCGCCTCTGCCGCTGCATCCAGATCGGGAAAATGGTTGCGCCACCGGCCGATCTCGCGCCGCACCAGCGCCACTGGATCGTCGCTCGCAACAGTGGCGGCCGTCCCCTGCCCCATCCTGTCGAAGGCGCGCGCGAACGCCTCCGCCCCGCCGGGCGCGGCGGCGAGCCATTCCTCCAGTTCGTTGCGGTCGATCTCCAGGTCGGCGAACATCGGATCGGCCAGCCGCCGCCGCATCGCGTCGCGCCCCCCGCCCGGCTCCGCCGCCATCAGCGCGCGCGGATCAAAGTCGAACGTCTCGGCCAGCTTCACCAACAGGGTCGCCGACACCGGACGCTGGTTGCGCTCGACCAGGTTGAGGTAGCTGGGGCTGATCGCCAGCATCTCGGCCATCGCCGCCTGGCTGAGCGCCTGCTGCCGTCGCAGCCGCCGCACCACATGCCCCGCCATCAACTTGCGCTCTGCCATGACACCACGCTGGCGGAGCGCCTTTGACCTGTCAATTCTTTACAGCATCACAGTTGATGCCGCTCCCTCCTCAGACCCGATGACACCGAATCGCCTCTGGGCCGCGTTGTGAATGCGCGCCGCGTGCTGTTTCTATGATCGCAGTTGTAAGCATTCACACAGGAGGAACGACCATGGACGCTACCCCGCAGCGCAGCCGCGCCGTTTTCTCGACCGAGGACTTCGGCCTCATGAAGGAAGCGATCGGCGAGTATATCAAAAAGATCGCCGACGAGCCTCGCTCAGCCAAATTCTCGAACCTGTACCACCGCCTCGGCCGCCTCGGCTGATCGACGACGCCTGATTGAGCCCTTGCCGTGCGGGATCGGTCCCGCGTGCCACCATCCGCGACAGGAACACCCATGACCTACCAGGAACAGACCAGTCAGATCAGCCAGCTCGTCGCGAGCTACAATGGCACGTGGGACGGGATCGACGCTGAATCCGTGGCGCGGATGCGGCTGCAGAACCGGTTCCGCACCGGCCTCGACATTGCGCGCTACACCGCCGGCATCATGCGCCGCGACATGGCCGCTTATGACGCCGACCCCGCCAATTACACCCAGTCGCTGGGCTGCTGGCACGGCTTCATCGGTCAGCAGAAGCTCATTTCGATTAAGAAGCATTTCGGGACTACCAAGGGGCGGTACCTGTATCTCTCCGGCTGGATGGTCGCCGCGCTGCGCAGCGAGTTCGGCCCGCTGCCCGACCAGTCGATGCACGAGAAGACCAGCGTCCCGGCGCTGATCGACGAGCTCTACACCTTCCTCAAGCAGGCCGATGCCCGCGAACTGGGCATGATGTTCCGCGATCTCGATCATGCGCGCGAGAGCGGCAACGAGATCGAGGCGCAGCGGCTGATGCAGGCGATCGACAATTACGAGACGCACGTCGTGCCGATCATCGCCGATATCGACGCCGGCTTCGGCAATGCCGAGGCGACGTACCTCCTCGCCAAGAAGATGATCGAGGCGGGCGCCTGCGCGCTGCAGATCGAGAACCAGGTGTCGGACGAAAAGCAGTGCGGCCACCAAGACGGCAAGGTGACCGTGCCACATGAGGACTTCCTCGCGAAGGTCCGCGCCTGCCGCTACGCCTTCCTCGAACTGGGCGTGGACGACGGCATCATCGTGACGCGTACCGACTCGCTCGGCGCCGGTCTCACCAAGCAGATCGCCTTCTCGAAGGAGAAGGGCGACATCGGCGACCAGTACAACGCCTTCCTCGACTGCGAGGAAGTGACCGACCTGTCGACACTGCGCGGCGACGTGGTGATCGAACGTGACGGCAAGCTGATGCGCCCGAAGCGCCTGCCGTCGAACCTGTTCCAGTTCCGCGAAGGAACCGGCGCGGACCGCTGCGTGCTCGATTGCATCACCAGCCTGCAGAACGGCGCCGACCTGTTGTGGATCGAGACTGAGAAGCCGCACATCGAACAGATTGCGTCGATGGTTGATCGCATCCGCGAAGTCGTCCCCAATGCGAAGCTGGTGTACAACAACAGCCCGAGTTTCAACTGGACGCTGAACTTCCGCCAGCAGGTGTTCGACGCCTGGGTCGAGGCCGGAAAGGACGTCTCCGCCTATGACCGGGCGAAGCTGATGAGCGTCGATTATGACGACAGCGAGCTGGCCGCAGAGGCCGATGAGCGGATCCGCACCTTCCAGAAGGATGCGGCGGCGCGGGCCGGCATCTTCCACCACCTCATCACGCTGCCGACCTATCACACCGCAGCGCTGTCAACCGACAATCTCGCCAAGGAATATTTCGGCGAGGCGGGCATGCTCGGCTACGTCAAAGGCGTGCAGCGCAAGGAGATCCGCGAAGGGATCGCCTGCGTGAAGCACCAGAACATGTCGGGCAGCGACATCGGCGACGATCACAAGGAATATTTCGCCGGGGAAGCTGCGCTGAAGGCCGGCGGCGTCCACAACACGATGAACCAGTTCGCAGCCTGATGCGCATGGCGGCAGCGATGCTGCCGCCAAGACGCGCAGGCCCGGCCGGCGGTGCCGCTCAGGCACCGACCGACGGCGCGGCTCCCCCGCGCCGGCACCCGGCAACCAAGTTCCTGGGGAGGAAGGATGCCCGTCGGTGCTCGTCACCGGCGGGCATTTCCGCGTCTCGCTCTGCGCCAAGTTATGGCGATGGAGAGGTGACTGGCACGCTTCCCGCTTGAGCAACGACCGGGGGAATGACACACTCAGCGGCATGAAGCGCGTCGCTGCCGCCGCCCTCGCCCTGCTGCTCTCGCTCGCAGCACTGCCGGCCCACGCCCAGGTGGTCATCACCTTCTGGAGCCATGAGTTCGGCAATCATTTCCCCCACGCCTTCTTCACGCTGCGGGGCACGCCAGAGGCGGGTGGCGAGCCGGTCGACCTCAATTACGGCTTCACGGCCAAAGCGGTGACCCCGGCAATCCTGTTCGGTCCGGTACCGGGGCGGATCGACGTCGCCAAGCGCAGCTATATGGAGGCGAGCGATGCGCAATTCTCCCTCGTCCTCACCGACGCGCAATATGCCGCCATCCTGCGGCTTGTGGATGAGTGGTACGACAAGAAGGGCGACGGAACCTATCGCATGAACACGCGCAATTGCGTGCATTTCACGCAGGAGGCGGCGCGGCGCGCGGGGTTGGTCACGCTAGATTTTCCCCATCTGATGAAAAGGCCGCGTTCCTTCCTGAAGGCGGTGGCGAAGGCAAACGCAGCGGAGGTCACGCTGATCGACCGGCATGGAAAGGAGTATCTGGCGTCGTTAGAGGTGCAATCCCCCGCCACCCGCTTGCCTGCCGCCGGTAGCATACCGCGGGTTATGGGCCCTGCGGCGGCATCCCCGGTCAACACACCCCTGCCGGCGCCGCAATCAGCCCAAGCGCCCGCCCCGGTGAGTTGACGACAGCGGCGGCGTCTCTCAACTCGCCGGCATCCGATTAACAATAACGAGCGTCGGTACAAACACAGGCTTCGGCGGCACCAGTCCAAACGATTTTCAGCGACCGGGGCGACGGAACCGCTAGGCGCCGCCGCGGACATTCACGCGACCGCTGCCTCCCCAATTCCGCACTCTTCGCCCCAATCTCATTAGAGGTTGGTTCTGATCAAGCCGCCGTCCATCCCCCATCCGCCGACAGGTTCGCGCCCGTGATCGCCGCCGCCTCGTCACGGCACAGGAACAAGACGAAGGCCGCAACCTGCTCGGGGGTTACGAATTGCTTCGTTGGTTGCGCCGACAGCAACACGTCGTTGATCACTTGTTCGCGCGTCATGCCGCGTGCCTTCATCGTATCGGGAATCTGATTTTCCACCAGCGGCGTCCATACATAACCGGGTGAGATGCAATTCACCGTGATCCCGTCGGTCGCGGTTTCCAGCGCCACCGTCTTGGTCAGTCCGACAAGGCCGTGCTTCGCCGCGACATAGGCGGACTTGTTGGGGCTGGCGACCAGGCTGTGCGCCGACGCGGTCGAGATGATCCGTCCCCATTTCCTCTGCCGCATGTACGGCACCGCCGCCTTCATCACGTGAAAAGCGCTGGTGAGGTTGATCGCCAGAATCGCATCCCATTTCTCGTTCGGGAAATCCGCAATTGGCGAGACGAACTGGATGCCGGCGTTGTTGACGACGATATCGGGCCCACCAAGCTCGGCGTGGCAGCGCGCGATCATCGCAGCGATCGCCTCCGGCTGGGTCATGTCGGCAGCATCATACAACGCTTCCGCGCCACTCGCCTCGGCCAGCGCCGCCCGCTCCTTCTCGATCGCCTCCGCATCGCCAAAGCCATTGATCATCACCGCCGCGCCTTCGGCCGCAAACGCCTTGGCATAAGCAAGGCCGATACCGGAGGTGGAACCGGTCACCAGCGCCGTCTTGCCCTTGAGGAACATCGAGTGTCTCCCGTTATGCGCGCGCGTCTGACGGCGCGACCGAAGGCCGCCGGGCGGCCGGAAAGAAATCGCGTTCGTCATGCGCTCGGCAACACGGCCGATCAAGCCGGCCGGCTTGCAACCGCACTTCGCCTTCGCGCATTCATGCCGGGTCAGTAACAAAGGGGTAAGCGCGATGCGGCTCGACGATTTCGATCCCGACATTCGTGTCGAGGATCAGCGCGGCCAGAGCTTCGGCGGCGGCGGTGGCGGCGGTGGCGGCGGACTGCTGCTCGGGCTGTTACCGATGATCGGCAGCCGCTTCGGCTGCGGCGGCATTGTCGTGGTGCTCATCATCTTCGCGCTTTTCGGCGGGCTCGGCAATCTCGGCGGCCTGTTCACAGGTGGCACCAGCACCGCCCCAACGCGTACGGAGCGTACGGTTGGCGGCACGGGCGCCCAGGCGGCCTGCTCCGTTGATGCGGAGACGCGCGCAACCTGCAACGCCTTCTCGTCGGCCGAAAACACCTGGGAGCAGTTGTTCGCCCGCTCCGGCGCGCAGTTCCAGGCACCAAAGCTCGTCTTCTTTAGCGGCCGCGGGCAATCGGGGTGCGGCGCGGCAATGTCCGCAATGGGGCCGTTCTACTGCCCGTCCGATCAAGGCATCTACATCGACACCAGCTTTTTTGACGAGCTTGCCAACCGCTTCCGCGCGGCAGGTGACTTCGCACAATATTACGTCGTGGCGCACGAATTCGGCCATCACATCCAGACGCTAACCGGCCAGTCCGATCAGGTCCGCCGCGCCCAGGCCCGCGCCAGCGAAGCCGAAGGTAATGCGCTGTCCGTACGTCTCGAGCTGCAGGCGGATTGTTACGCTGGCGTCTGGGCCGCACAGAACCGCAACCGGCTCGAGCCTGGCGACATCGAGGAAGGCATGACCGCCGCGGCCGCGATCGGCGACGACAAGCTGCAGCGCGAGGCGCAAGGCCGCGTCCAGCCAGAAAGCTTCACCCACGGTACCTCGGCACAGCGTCAGGCGTGGCTGCGCCGTGGGCTCGAAAGTGGTGACCCGGCCGTGTGCGACACCTTCAGCGGGCCGATCTGATCGGAGCGCATGCCGGGCGCTCGCCGCCCGGCACGTCGCCGCATGTTACAGACGAACGAGCATCTTCCCGGTGTTACCGCCGGTGAACAGACCCAAGAAGGCGTTGGGCATCTTCTCCAGCCCGTCGTGAACCGTCTCCTCGCGCTTCAGCTTGCCCGCAGCGAGCCAGCCACCCATGTCGCGATAGAAGTCGGCCGCGCCCGCCAGATAGTCGCTGACGATGAAGCCCTTGATCATGATCCGGGCGCCGATAACCTTGAACAAATACTTCAGCGACTGGGCCTGGCCCTCGTTGTACACATCGATCATCCCGCACATCGCGAAACGCGCGTTCATCCGCGCCGCGAGCAATGCGGCATCCAGATGATCGCCGCCGACATTGTCGAAGTAGACATCGATGCCCTCGGGCGCCGCCTCGGCAAGGGCGGCGACCACATCACCGGCCTTGTAATCGATCACCGCATCCGCACCGAGCGACTTCACCCAGGCGCACTTCTCCGCGCCGCCGGCAGAACCGATCACCGTCATGCCCTTGGCCTTGGCAACCTGCACCACCGTTGAGCCAACGGCGCCAGCGGCGGCGGAAACGAACACAACGTCGCCTTCCTTTGCCTGGGCTACGTCGAGCAGCCCGAAATAAGCGGTCATCCCCGGCATGCCGAACTGCCCGAGGAACGCTTCGTCTGGCGCGTCTATATCCGGCAGCTTCTGTGCCTGCTCGGCCGGCGAAACCGCCTCATCGCGCCACCCCAGCATGTGCTGCACCTTGGTGCCGATAGGAAGGCTGGCGGCGCGGCTCTCGATGACTTCACCGATCGCCCCGCCCTGCATCGGCTCGCCCAGCGCGAAGGGCGGAACGTAGCTCTTCACGTCGTTCATCCGCCCGCGCATGTAAGGATCCACCGACAGCCAGCGGTTCGCGACCCGCACCTCGCCTTCGGCGAGCGGCTGCGCTTCGATATCGACCAGTTCGAAATCACTGTGCTTCGGCATACCTTTCGGACGGGACTTCAGGCTCCAGGCGCGTGGCATAATCTCTCTCCTTACATTTGGTTTTCGATCGACGGCTATGCCTCAGCCCCGGCGCCGACGCAAAGAGCCCGGGCAATGCCCGGGCTCTCGTTGCTTGTGGTGAAACCTGCCGCGGGCGGGCCGCAGCGGATCCTCAATAGGTGCCGGGGAAGCTGCGGTTCAGCATCCGCCCCTGCGCGTCACCATCGTCAGAGGTGCCGGTGCGGCTATCGCGACCCGACGTGCCGGCATTGCCAGTGCTGCGCGGCTCGTCCCCGAACATAGCCTGGTTGCGTTCCTCGTCGCGCCAGTGGCTCTTCGCCTCGTCGGCAGTCTTGGACAACGTCACTTTGGTATCGACCGTTTCGATCCAGCGCGACGGGATCGAGTGATGATGTCCGCCGGCATCTGCATCGCTCTTGGTCAAGAGGATCCGGTCCCCGAGAACCTTGTCGACGGTGCCGACGTGCGCGCCGTCGGAGCCGACAACGTCCATATGCTCCTCGACCTTGGTCAGTGCATCGCGCTGTGCCTGGCGGCCCGTGCGCCACGTCGAGAATTCGCGCTCGAACTTGCTGCGGTTCTCGCTGCGATACTCGTTATAGTCGCGGTCGAGCGCATCGATCTGATTGCGGCGCCAGCTGTGGTAATCCGAGTCGCGATCGGCATAGGCGCGCTCGTCGTAGCGCATGTCCGCCTCGCGCCGGCGCTCCGCTTCCTCGTCACCGAACCATGACCGAACCTCGTCGCCGGCCCGGGCAAAGAAGCCCCGGTCATCATAATCATAGTCGCGCGGTACCTGGCGGTCGGCACCATCGCGCTGGCGTTCGCCCGAGCCGTAGCCACCACGGCCGCCGAACCGATCGCCGCGTGGGCCGTATCCGCCGCCGCCCTGGAAGCGATCCCGGCCGAAGCCGCGGTCTTCGCCCTGATAGCCGCCGCGGCCATAGTCGCCGCCGCCTTGCCATTGGCCCTGCCGCGCGCCGCGGTATCCGCCGCCGAAGCCACCTGTCGGGCGCTCACGCCGCGCATAGCCTTCATGGCCGTACTCGCGCGGGCCATAATCCCGGGCGCCATAGCCGCGCCCGCCGCCCATGCCGCGATAGCCATAGTCCCGCCGGCCAAAGCCGCCACCATCTCGATCGGAGTCGAACTCGCCGCCCCAATAATCGTGGTCGCGATCCTGCGCACCGGCAGTCAGATAATCGCGCGAACTGACATCCGTCTCCCGATCCGCGCCATAGTTCCGCTGTTCGTCCTGATGTTCCCGGCGGCCGTAATAATCGCCGCGCGGATACCTCTCGTAACCCATGTCGGACACTCCTTGCATGCGGGGGCGCCGCTCTTCTTTGCAGCGGTCGCGATACGGGAGAAAGCTACAAGCCGGCAGGGTTGTTCCTGCCGTTGCGGATCCGAAACGGGCGGCTGCCGTTCTCTTGCGGCGCTCTGGCGCAGCACGGAGCGCAAGGCGAAATCGCCAGGGCGTTGCATCGGGCCGCGGACCCGGCTAAGGGCGGCGCTCCCCGGCTATGCCGGGACCGGGCGGGGCCGTAGCTCAGATGGGAGAGCGCTGCAATCGCACTGCAGAGGTCAGGGGTTCGATTCCCCTCGGCTCCACCACCCGCCACCTGAGAAAACCGCGGTTTCTCGCATTACGGTGCTGTGCGCTCGTCGAGCAGCGCATCACTCGCTGATCGTAGGTAGCGCACGTATGCTTCGACAACTCGTCGCATAACGCATCAATTTCACGCATCGCGATGGCGAGATGATCTGGCGACAAACATTCGTAATTTCGGCGCATCGGCTCAACACTGCGAGGCCATGGCGAGCTCCCTTACCTAAATCACAAGCGCCTGCGCAATTATGCGGGCCGCTTGAAGGCGCGCGACGAACAGAAGCTCACCACCTCCGTGAGCTTTTGCTACCCTGACAGTCGCGCATTCGAAGTCCCGCGGTGCAGTGCTGCGTGACGCTCTCGTCAACAACATGAGGTCGTCGGGCATTTGCTCGATCTTGCCACATTCGACACGAGTTCTGTTCATTCCTGCACGTATTCGCCGAGAACTATGAACGTGGCGGTAGATGGTTCAGCCCGTTTAACGCGCCGCAAACGACCGCGGTTCGAGCCGCTGAAGCGACAGCACGGTGCCGGCGGCCACGACTTGGCTCAAACGGCCGGCTCCATCGCGAAACTGGCGCTCCAGCGGACAATCGGGACGTCCCAAATCTGACTCCATCGCCAATGATCGCGGTCGGCAGCGACGTCGCCTCAATGCCCGTGGCTGGCTCGTGCGTCCGCCCGCACATGTCATGTGCGCCGAGCCTCAGGTTGGTCAGCCATAGGGTCGAACAATCGACCATGATTGTCTCTTCGGTGTGCACCGCGATCGCTTGCCCTTGGTCGATCGGGCATTCGATGGTGTTCTGGCGTTAACCCTGCTCGTGCCGATGACGCGCGATCCTGTCAGCCATCTCGCGATCACGCGTCTTGGCGGCAGCGAAATTGTGGAAGGGCCCTCAGTTCACTGGGTCCTTGCTAGCGCCAGGCACGAGCTGCCCGAGCGCTCGCCGCACAAAGACAGCGCTTTCACGCGTGTCTTGCCCTCCGCCCCCCCGACCATTAGGGATCCCTGCGCGATAGGTTTCCAGTAATGGAATGAAAAGGGAATCCAGGAGCGAGCATCATGCTCGGGATCTGGAGCTGCCCCCGCAACTGTGACCGGCGAGCCTTGCTCCTCGCGTGCCACTGGATCAGCTTGATCCGGGAAGGCCGAGCAAGGCGATGACCCGGAAGCCAGGAGACCTGCCTCTCGCGGTTGTCCTTCGTGCGGACGGGGTGTTCCGGGCGATCGAGGTTCTGCCTCGCGTGACGACGTCATTGGGGTCGCACGCGCGGAACATTTGAATCCGGCGAACCGTGATGCGTGCCCCGTTGTTGAACGAGGGAACACGCCTTGGAAAGTCACGCTTGTCTCACCGGATTAGCGCGCATTGCGACGGTTACCCCGGCGGTCGTACGAACCGCACCGCCCGACGATCGCGACACCGACATGGTCGGCACCGCAAACTGCCGGGCGAGCTCAGCGCCCACCTTCGGCGCATCTGTCTCTGTGCGGGACAACGCGCCCCTCACCAGGTGCAAGCCGGGCACCACGTCCCTGCTGCATCAAATGGCTGGCCGCCATCCTGACGCGCAACGACGGCCCCGGCGAGACCTAGGGCAACATCCACAGTGCGCAGAGAGACTAGGTCACCGCACTGATCAACGAGATCAAGCTGAACGATGCCTCGTCGAAGGGCAGTGGCATCAACGTCGGCTACCTGCTGGTCGAAATGTCCGACGGATCGACGTATTGTGCTGCGCCCGATCGGTGCTGCGGGGTAGCCAGACCACCAGTGGCCTCGCAAAGCTCGCCTCTCGACAGTCTGGCCGCGTCGCGCTCGGCGGCGTGCACTTGAGCTACTGAACCGATGGCCGACTCACGTGCCCTGGCCACTTTCCATGCCCATGGCGGGCGCGTCGCCGAAGCGCGGGCCCTGTTTGGCGGTAGTGATTGGATTGACCTGTCGACCGGGATCGCCCCTTGGGCTTGGCCCACCGGAAAGCTTCCGCTCATCTTTGACCGCCTGCCCGAACCGGGTGAGACTCGCGTGCTCGAGGCAGCAGCGGCGCGCGCCTTCGGGGCGCCGTCCGCTGACCATGTCGTGGCAGTGCCGGGCACCGATCTTGCCATGCGACTGCTTGCGCGCATTCTCGCCGCGCGAAGCCCGGGCATTCAGCATCCGGCTTATGCCGGTCACTTGGCTGCTTGGCCCGGTGCACAGGCCGTCACAGCTCCCGACGACCCAGCAATCACCACCTGTGACCTGCTTGCCCTGGCGAGCCCCGCCAACCCAGATGGACGTATCTGCGGCCCAACCGCGCTGGCGACGCTCGCTCAGCGCATCAGGGTGGTTGTGGACGAGGCCTATGCTGATCCTGATCGCGGCGCCTGCACAATGGCATCGGATCGGCTGGTCGTGCTGCGCTCGTTCGGCAAGTTCTACGGCCTGCCGGGCTTGCGCCTGGGCTTCGTCATTGCCGGCCCGCACGTCACTGTGGCGCTGCGCGCGCTGCTGGGCGATTGGCCTGTGTCATTGCCGGCCACCGCGATCGGCACTGCGGCTTACCGCGATACCGCGTGGCGATGCGCGCAACTCGCCCGCATCCGCGAAGCCGGCGAATCGCTCGATCGGCTGTTCGCCGACGCCGGTCTGCCGCTCATCGGGTGTGCTCCATTGTTCCGCCTTATCCGCTGCGACGACGCTGCGGGGCTGTTCGTCGCTCTTGCGGAGCGCGCCATCCTCACACGTCCCTTCACTGAACACCCCGATCATCTGCGCATCGGCCTTCCCGGCAATGCCGCTGCGCTCGGGCGCCTAGCCGCGGCGCTAGAGGAGTTTCAACGATGACCGAAACGATCGATGATTATGCGCGGCACAACGCCCGCATGGCACGCGTCGCTGCTGCGCGAGAAAAGATGCAGGCCCGCCGCACACTCGAGCGCGGTCTGCTGATCGTCCACACCGGCAACGGCAAAGGCAAGTCGTCGTCTGCTTTCGGCATGGCAATCCGCAGCATCGGCTGGGGGATGAAGGTCGCGATCCTGCAATATGTGAAGGGCAGGTGGGAGACAGGTGAGCGCACCTTCTTTGAGGCTCATGCCGATCTAGCGACATTCGAGGTAATGGGCGAAGGCTTCACGTGGGACACGCAGGATCGCGCGCGCGATATCGCCGCCGCGCGCGCCGCCTGGGAGCGATCGAAGGCGATGATCCTCGATCCGGATGTGAACTTCGTGATCCTCGACGAACTCAACATCGTGCTGCGCGATGATACGCTGCCGATCCATGAGGTGATTGCGTTTCTGAAGCAGCGCCCGTTCACCAAACACATTTGCATCACCGGCCGGAACGCTAAGCCCGAACTGCTCGAGATCGCCGACCTGATCACCGACTTCACCGCGGTGAAGCACCCGTATCAAGCGGGTTTCAAGGCACAGAAGGGCGTCGAATATTGATCCGCCCCGTCGCCTCTATCCTGGCGTTCGTCGGTCTTGCGCTGCCGACTGCGACGGTTCCCGAGCGCGCGCCTCGTGGCCCGCGCATCGTGTCGATCAACCCCTGCGTCGACGCGGTGCTGATGCACGTTGCCGAGCCGTGGCAGATCGTCGCGATCAGCCATTATTCGCACGATCCGCGGGCGACATCGATGCCGCTCGCCCAGGCGCGCCATTATCGCGCGACCTCGGGCACCGCAGAGGAAGTCGTCGCTCTGGCACCGGATGTGGTGATCTCGGGGCCACACGTTGCGCCTGCGACAATTGCAGCGCTGAAGCGGATGCAGATCCGGCTGGTGCAATATCCGGTGCCAGATTCGGTCGAGGAAAGCCTGGAGCAAGTGCGCGAGATTGCCCGAATTGCAGGCCATCCGGGTCGCGGTGCCAGGCTGGCCGCGCAGATCGAGGAGGCAGCGCGCCCGGCCGCCGTGAAGCCTATAGCTGCGCTCGTATGGCAAGCGGGCGGGCTGGTGCCTGGCGCTGACACGCTGACCGACGACCTTCTCGCCCGCGCTGGCTTCGCCAACATGAGCACGGCGTACGGGCTCAAGAAATGGGATTTGCTCCCGCTCGAATATCTCGTCGCGCGGCCGCCGCGCGTGATTCTGTCGATCGGGGCATCGCATGCCGGCGCGGATCGCGTCACCACACACCCGGCCATCAGGCGGCTAGCCCGGCGTATCACGGTCGCCCCCTATCCGAACCGATTGATGAACTGCGGCGGCCCTACGATCGTCGCCGCGATGACGCGGCTGCGTGACGTGCGTCGATCGGTCGCGCCATGAGCAGGCTAATGATCGGGCTGCTCGTGGCGCTGCTGCTCGCTGCGTGCCTATCGGTTGGCGCGGGCAAGGTATGGGTGCCACTCGACGCATGGACAGCCGCTGACCCTCGTTCGATCATCATCGTCGAGTTGCGACTGCCGCGCACAATACTCGCGATCCTAGTCGGCGCAGCGCTCGGCCTGTCGGGCGCGGCGATGCAAGGCTATCTGCGTAACCCGCTGGCTGATCCCGGGCTGTTTGGGGTCTCCTCCGGGGCCGCGCTCGGCGCCGTTCTGTCGCTGTATTTCGGCTACGCCTCCCAGCTTTGGTTGCTGCCAGCCTTTGCGCTCGCCGGTGCCGCCGCGACAACGCTCCTGCTTGCCGTCATTGCAGGACGTTCGGGTAGCCTGATCCTGTTCACCCTCGCTGGAATGATCATCACCAGCATTGCCGGATCACTCACCGCGCTCGCGATCAGCCTGGCGCCGACGCCGTTTGTATCGTCGCAGATTGTCACCTGGCTGATGGGCGCACTTACCGATCGCAGCTGGGATGACGTAACAGTAGCGCTACCGCTGATCCTTATCGGCGCCGCGGTGCTTGCAAGGACGGGTCGTGCGCTCGACGCACTGACGCTCGGCGAGCAGGCTGCCCGCTCGATGGGGGTCGCGCCGGCACGTCTCCAGGCGCTGATCATCACCGGCGTTGCGTTCCTCGTTGGCGCGTCGGTTGCCGCAGCCGGAGTAATCGGATTTGTCGGCTTGATGGTGCCGCATCTTATGCGCCCGCTGGCAGGAAATCGCCCATCAGCGATTCTACTACCCTCGGCGCTCGGCGGTGCCCTGCTGCTCACACTTGCTGACACGTCCGTCCGCATTGCGCCAACCGTTAGCGAACTCAGGCTTGGCATCGCGATGTCTCTGCTCGGCGGGCCGTTCTTCCTGTGGCTGCTAATCTCTATGCGGCGGAAACTGGCATGAGTGTGCTCACTGCCGATGCGATTGGCGTGTCGCTGGACGGGGTGACCATCCTTGACGATGTCAGCTTCACGTTCCGCCCGGGACGCCTGATCGCGCTGCTCGGCGCCAATGGCGCTGGGAAGAGCACGCTGCTCGCCTGCCTTGCAGCACTGCGCGCGCCTGATCGCGGCGCTGCGCGGCTAGATGGCATTGACGTGAACAAGGTCGACCGCCGGGTGCGTGCCCGCGCAATCGGCTTGCTGCCGCAGGCCGCTGACGTGCACTGGAACATTGATGTCGCAACTCTGGTGGCACTTGGCCGCTTCCCGCACCGCGACCGATGGGCCGAAACCGATGCTGATCGTGCCGCCGTCGCGCGCGCGCTGAACGCCACCGATATGGCACTGCTCGCGCACCGCGGGGTTGCGCATCTCTCAGGTGGCGAGCGCAGCCGCGCGTTACTTGCGCGTGTGCTCGCCGGCGAGCCCGACTGGCTGCTCGCCGACGAACCGCTCGCCAGCCTTGATCCTGCCCATCAATTGGACGTGCTCGGGCGGCTGCGCGCCGTGGCTTTGCAAGGAAGCGGGGTCATTCTGGTGATCCACGACCTGCATCTCGCCGCGCAGATCGCCGACGATGCCGTGCTGTTACGTCAGGGAAGGGTTGTTGGCGCCGGCCCGGCGCACGCCGTGCTGACAGAGCCACTGATCGAGGCGGCCTATAACGTCGCCGTCGAGATTGGCACCACGCCGCGCGGGCAACGGTTCATTCTGCCGGTGGCCCCGTGAACCACGCGGCCATCCTGCTGCCGATCCTCGTCGCGGAGGCCACGCTCGGCTATCCGCGGCGCTGGTGGCACCCGGTGCTGGCGGCGGGCGCCTTGATCTCTGCGCTAGAGGTGCGATGGAACCGTGGTAGCCCGCACCGCCAGCGGCTGGGTGGGATCGCCCTGATTGTCGTACTGCTCATCGCGTCATTAGCGCTAGGCAAGGTCATCGAGGGCGCTGCAAACGGGCGTTGGGGCGCAGTGCTGTTGATCGCGGTCGGCACCCCTGCGCTCGCTCAGCGCAGCCTGCATGACCATGTCCTGGCGGTGCATACCCCGCTGGCCGCAGACAATCTGCCCACGGCTCGAGCCGCTGTATCGATGATCGTCGGCCGCGACACCGCGACGCTTGACGAGGCGGGCGTGGCGACGGCTGCAATCGAAAGCCTCGCGGAAAGCTTCTGCGACGGCGTGGTTGCGCCAGCCTTCTGGTTCCTCGTGGCAGGGCTTCCGGGGCTGTTCGCGTTGAAGGCGATCAATACCGCGGATTCGCTGGTCGGCCACCGCACACCTCAACTGCGAAGGTTCGGCTGGGCGGCGGCGCGCGCGGATGATGCGATGAACTGGATCCCAGCGCGCGTATCGGGAGCGTTGATCTGCCTTGCCGGCCGCGGTGGATGGGCCGTGATGGCGCGTGACGCTCGCCTGCATGCATCGCCGAACGGAGGCTGGCCCGAGGCGGCCATGGCTGGTGTGCTTGGCCGCAGGCTGGGCGGCGCGGTCAGTTATGATGGCGAGCCGGCAGATCGTGCTGTTCTGGGAGGGGGCGCTATGCCGGATTGTGCCTCGCTCGCTCGTGCGCTCACTGTCTACCGCGGCGCCTGCTTCTGCCTGTGGTTGGTGGTCGGAGGTGTCGCATGGCTGCTGTGATGCTGCAGGGGACCGGCTCGGATGTGGGCAAGTCAGTACTGGTCGCCGGGCTATGCCGCGCGTTAGCTAACCGCGGCTATCGGGTGCGGCCGTTCAAGCCGCAGAACATGTCGAACAACGCTGCCGTTGCCGATGACGGCGGCGAGATCGGCCGCGCGCAGGCGCTGCAGGCGATCGCAGCGCGGGTTCCGCCCTCGGCCAACATGAACCCAGTGCTGCTCAAGCCTCAGAGCGACCGGACCTCGCAGCTGATCGTCGCCGGCAGGCCGGTGGGAGTCGTTTCCTCGGCTGACCATTGGACCCGCCGGCCATCGCTGCTGGGTGCAGTGCTCGACGCCTACAATCGCCTGTCTGCCGAAGCTGACATCGTCGTGGTGGAGGGCGCCGGCTCCCCCGCCGAGGTCAACCTGCGCCACCGCGACATCGCAAACATGGGTTTCGCCCGCGCCGCCGGCGTGCCCGTGGTGATGGTTGGAGACATCGATCGCGGCGGCGTCATTGCATCCCTTGTCGGCACCCAAGGGGTGATCGATGCGGGCGACGCCGCGATGATCCGGGGCTTCATCGTCAACAAGTTCCGCGGTGACCCCGCGCTATTTAACGCTGGCCTCGAAACGATCGCTGCGAGCACCGGCTGGCAATGCATCGGGATGGTACCCTGGCTTCCCGCAGCGGTACGTCTTCCCGCAGAGGACGCAGTTGCGCTCGACCAACCGGGACACCGCGGCGCAGGTCCTCTGATCGCCATCCCCATGCTATCGCGGATCGCCAACTTCGATGATTTTGATGCGCTCGCCGCCGAACCCGGTGTGCGCCTGTGCATGATCCCGCCCGGGCAGCCACTTCCCGGCGACGCCGCGCTTGTCGTCCTGCCGGGCACCAAGGCGACTATCGCGGATCTCGCCTTCTTCCGCGCGCAAGGCTGGGACATCGATCTCGCGGCACATGTGCGCCGCGGCGGCCGCGTGCTCGGCATCTGCGGCGGTTACCAGATGCTTGGGCGCACGATCGCGGATCGAGACGGGATCGAGGGTATGTCGGGCACCGTCGAGGGCCTCGACCTGCTACCGATTCACACCACCATCAGCGCTGCCAAGCACACCCGCCGGATCACCGGCATGCTCGCACACGACGAGGCCTGCTTCGACGGTTACGAGATCCATGCTGGCATCACGCACGTCGAGCCAGGCACGCTCCCGATGCTGCGGTTTGAGGACGGCACCATCGATGGCGCAGTCACCCGAGGAGGCCAGATTTCCGGCTGTTATATCCATGGCCTGTTTGATCACCCAGCCGCGCGTGCCGCGCTTCTCGCGCCGCTTGGCGCTCAGTCGCACGGCATCGCCCAGCACGACATTGTCGACAGCGCGCTCGAGGAGATCGCGAGCACACTGGAGCGCGTGCTCGACATCCCTGCCCTGATCTCCATCGGAACCGCTGCCGCATGATCGAACCGCACAACGTCTGGGATCACCTCGACGCGCTGGCTAAGCCGCAGCGCAGCCTAGGCCGGCTTGAGGAAATCGCCGTTCGTCTCGCCACGTCCCAGCAACAGCTCGCGCCTAAGACTCGACCGCGCATGATTGCGCTATTTGCGGGCGATCACGGCTGTGTCGCCGATGGCGTTTCCGCCTGGCCTTCCGATGTTACCCGCGCGCTGGTCGGCGCCGTCCTGGAAGACAAAGCGACAAGCAATGCTTTGGCGGCGGCCACCGGCTGCGCCTTGCGTCTGATCGACGTCGGTGTTGCCGGCCCGCACATTGTCAGTCCAGCCGCCTTCTTCCGCGACGCTCGCATCGCAGACGGCACGAGGAGCATGGCGAACGGTCCAGCGATGCAGCCCGAGCATTTTCATGCAGCCTGGCGCGTCGGCTGTGAAGAAGCCGATCGTGCAATCGACGGCGGCGCAGTGGTCCTGATCGCTGGCGAAATGGGCATCGGCAACACGACGCCTGCCGCCGCGATCACAGCATTGCTCGCGGACGTCCCCCCTGGGGATGCGGTCGGTCGCGGCGCTGGCGGCGACGATACGCTGCTGGGCATCAAACGCCGTGTCGTGAACGATGCGCTGCAGCACGCCCGACCGCTGCTGGCTGATGACCCGGTCGCCGCGATCGCTGCCGTTGCAGGTTACGAGATCGCCGCCATGGCCGGCTTTTATGCGCAGGGCGCAAGGGCCGGTGCCACGCTGCTGCTCGACGGCTATGTCACCACCGCAGCGGCGCTGATCGCCGAGCGGATTGCACCGGGCAGCGCGAGCGCGATGATCGCCGGCCATCAGTCGGCCGAACCGGGTCACGCCGCGGCGCTCGCAGCGCTCCGCCTGACGCCTATCCTCGAATGGGGCATGCGCCTCGGCGAAGGAAGCGGTGCGCTCACCGCATTGCCGCTCCTCGACGCCGCGACCGCGCTGCTGACAGGTGTCGCACGGCTAAACGCCCTCGGTGTCACGCGTAAAGACTGAGATGGCGCACACCGTCCCCTTCACTAGCCGTTCGCCTGCGTGGGCGCCGCCGCTGCTTGCCGTGCAGTTCCTAACGCGCATTCCGGTACCGGTCCTCGCGAACCTCAGCCGGGAGCAGGTCGATGACGGGCTCGCTCGGGCTATGGCGTGGTTACCGCTGGTCGGAACGTTGATCGGCCTCACTTCTGCGGCAGTGTTTGTCGTGGCAAGCATGGTCTGGCCGGCAATCATTGCCGCGCTGCTATCGCTCGGCGTTGAAGTGTTGCTGACCGGCTTCTTTCATGAAGACGCGGTCGCGGACTTCTTCGATGCGTTTGGCGGCACCGCGCGCGGTGAGAACGCGCTTCGCATCATGCGCGACAGTCGCATCGGTAGCTATGGCACTGTTGGTTTGACGCTGGCACTGGGGTTGCGCGTGGCAGCATTTGTGACGCTCTCCCCCAGCCTTGTCGTCGCTGCGGTCATCGCAGCGGCAACGATCGGGCGTCTATGGGCGGTGCTGCTCAACGTGATCCTGCCGCCACCTTCCAGCGACGGCGACACCGCTACCCGAATGGGACGCAGCATCCCACGCTCGTGCGCGGTCCGCGGCGTTCTGCTGGCCATTCCCGGCTGCGTGCCTCTGGCGTTGATCCGGCCCGGCGTGCTGCTGCTCAGCGCCGCAATCGGGCTGGCCTTCCTCCTGTGGATCGTGAAATTCCTGCGCGATCGCATCGGCGGCAGCACGGGAGACTGTCTGGGCTTTGCGACCTACGCAGGGCAGCTGTCGGTGCTCCTCATCGCGGCCGCCGGATGATGCGATCAATCCTGCTTCCGCGCCACCGGCCGAGGCATGGGCAGGCCAGCGCATTTGGTTTTCCGGCGCAGGGCTGAGCCGGAAACGTCTCGCGACCGCGCGCGGGCTGGCAGAAGACCTCGCGTCTCCCCCGCTACCCACATGAGCCCTCCCGGCGCGACGCGAATCCGCACCCATTCTGACATGAACGGTCAGCGCATTACACTACTGGCGCGCCGTGGCTCGCCACGGACGGATGCAACTGCCAACTACTGATCGACCCCATGTTGAAATATGTGCCAGTGCATGGTGAAGTCATGCTCGTCGAACGGTGGTAGCGGCCGCCGAAGGCCAATAAAATCATCACTGTCGCGCTCTTGTGCGTGCCTGCTGGGCCAACTTCGAGCCAGCCGCGTATCATGCGCGTAGCGTGACTTGCGCCTTGAGCATCGTTCGGAAGCGTATTCGCTTTCTGAAACGTGCAGTTTTGCGTGCGAAATGGGGTTGACGCTGCGATTGCACTGCACAGGTGAGGTTCGATCGCTTTCGGCTCTACCCGCCTACCTTCCCCTCGCATCCTCATCATGATGGCGGCCCGGAATGGCGCGCGTTCGGCTGCCCCTTCATCATGTTCCGCAAATTTCGCGCCGTAGCGCGTGACTTTCTTGCCCGAGCGTCGTTTAAGTCGATCGTATGAGTGATAAGCTGCCCGATCCGATCCCCGCCGCGACCCTCATCATCTTCCGCGATGCTGGCGATGGGCCGCCCGAGATCCTGATGGTCGAGCGCGCCAAGGCGATGGTGTTCGCTGGCGGTGCGATGGTTTTCCCGGGTGGGCGTATCGATCCCGGCGATCATGTCCTGGCGGAACTGCTCGGCGGCGATGATGAGACGGCCGCACGCATTGCGGCGGTGCGCGAGACGATCGAGGAGGCGGGCCTACCGGTCGGTCTCGCTGAGATGCCAACGGCAGACGCGCTAGCCGAGATGCGCGCCGCGCTTCACGACAGCAAGCCGTTCGCCGAGGCACTCGCCGCCGCCGGTGCAAGGCTCGATCTTGATCTGCTCACGCCCTGGGCGCGCTGGCGTCCGGCTCATGCGCACATGCGGATCTTCGACACCCGCTTCTACCTTGCTGAATTGCCGAAGGATGCGCCGCATGCCAGCGTTGACCATACGGAGAACGTACGACTGGTGTGGTCCACCGCCCAGCAAGTGCTTGACGATGCCGATGCCGGCAAGCTCGAGGTGATCTTCCCGACACGGCGCAACCTCGAACGATTGGCGCAGTTCGGCAGCTACGCCGAGACGGTGGCGCACGCCCATGCCACTCCGGTCAAGACGATCACCCCGTGGCCGGAAACCCGCGACGGCCAGGATTATCTCTGCATTCCGGACGATGCCGGCTATCCCGTTGCGGCAGAGGCAATCTCCAGCGCCATGCGAGGCTGATGCGCCGGCGTGATCGCGCGGCCCGGCGCGTCCGTCGCACGCTTCGCGTGATCGTCGCGCTGGCCGTCGCGGCGGTGCTCGCGCTGCTCGGCTACAGCTGGCTGGTCCGGCATCCTCAGGACACGCCCTGGGCGCCGCCAGACCTCGCGCACCCGATCGGCATGTTCACCGGGCGCAAGCTCGTCGCGCTCAGTCAGGATTTCCCGCGCTGCCAGGCACTGCTCGATCGCGCCGGCGTAAGCTATACCGTGCTTCCCGAACGGCGCGACGGCCCGAACTGCGGCTATACCGACGGCGTGCGCTTCGCAGCGGAGGAACCGCGGATCACGCCGTTCAGCCCGGCGAACCTGGGCGTCGCTTGTCCGGTCGCGGCCGCGCTCGCACTGTGGCAATGGGAAGTCGTCCAGCCCGCCGCCGAACGCCATTTCCGCATGCGGGTCTCCCGGATCGAGCATCTCGGCAGCTACAATTGCCGCCGCCTCTATGGCCGCGGCCAAGGCGATTTCAGCCAGCACGCCACTGCCGATGCCGTCGACATCGCCGCCTTCCGCCTCGCGGACGGAACCCGCATCTCGCTGCTCGACGACTGGAAGAAGGATGGGCCGCACGCCCGGTTCCTGCGCGATGTGCGGGATGGCGCCTGCGGCGTCTTTGCCACCGTCCTGTCGCCCGACTACAATGCGGCGCACCGCGACCACCTGCACCTTGATCAGGCGGATCGCGGCGCGATGGGTTGGCGCTCCTGCCGTTAGGCGTCAATGCGCCCCTCAATGCGGCAGCGCGCCGGCCTCGACCTTCTCTACCCAGTGCGGGAAGAACGCCGGCTGCCGTGCCGACCATCCCGATGCTGTCGCCGCTGCCTCGCTGATCGATTGCAGTAATTTGCGGCGCAACTCAGGGTGAAGATGCGGCAGCGCCGCCGCGGCACAGAAGGCGCCCGGCAGCCACGGCCGCACGGCCGCGCCGATCAGCCGCTCGTACAGGAAGCGGTAGGCGGAGAATGTCGTGATCCGCCCCTGCCCCAAGTCAAACGCTGTCACCGTGACGAGCGGCGCCAGGAACGGCTCCACCGCATCGAGGCCGCTGTCGTCGGGCACCATCGCGCGAATGTCGGAAAAGCGCTGATAATGCCGCGCTTGTGCCCGGATGCTCGCTGCCTCCACCAGATCGCGGGACCAGCGTTCCATCGCGTCCTCCCGCTCCAGTCCGATATCCAGGCTGCGGCGTATGTAACGCTGCGTCGCCCCCGGGAAGCTCGCGAATTCCTTCATCTCGGCCAGTGTCATGGCACCTTCGGCCGGCCTCATCTTGGCACTCATCTCGACCACCCCGCCCAGAGCATCCGAACCGACGCATCATGCGGCAGGGCGGCGACAGCCGCCTTGACGCTGATGTGCCTGTTTCGAATAGGATCATGCCGGATGCCGCACCGCAACATGCGATGCGACGAGCCGAGTTAAATTGTCACAAATTACTGATAAGTGCGTCCCGCGCGCAACAATCAGGCATCGCGTTGCCGCTCCGCCTCTTCGTCATAGCCAGAGGATTCCGCCGGACCATCGCGCCCGGGCTGCGTCGTCTGCGGCGGGTCCGACGCGTCCATTGATTCATCCAGCGCATTGTCGAGCTGCGCATCCTTGCTTTCGGGATGCTTTTCGAGCCGCTTGGCAATCGATTTGTCGCGGCCCGCATCCTGGTCTGGCGTTGGGTTCGTCGGCATGAGCCACTCCTTTCGTAACGCAAGCTCAACGGCCCAGTACGGTGACCTGTTCCTTAGGCCGCCGCGCCCTCAACCAGCCGCGTCACCGATACGCGCTGCGCCCGGAGCGTTGCCGTGCCGAAGATCGTCATGAACGCAATGTCAGTCGCATCCCGTCCGACCGCAACACGAACCAGATCGTCGGCCGTTGCCATGCCGGTGGGATCGACCAGCCGCCATTGCCCGTCGAGCCACAATTCCGCCACCGCATGGAAATCGGGCGGATCAACGCCGGGCGCGTACGCCGAGACGCAGCGCGCCGGGATCTCGCCCGCCCGCGCCAGCGCCACCAAAAGATGGGCAAAGTCGCGGCATACGCCGCGGCGCTCGGCAAAGGTGGTCAGCGCCGTGCCGCGCGGCTCGGTCGCAGCGCTGCTATATTCGATCGCGCCGCGCACCCAGCCGAGCAGCGCCACCGCTAACGCGCCGCCGCTCAGGCCGGCAAACTCGCGGCGCACGAAATGCTCCAGCCGGTCGGATTCGCAATAGCGGCTGGGCAACAGATAGCGCACCAGGTCACTTGGCAGATCGCGCACCGGGCCGTTCTTCAGCACTTCCAGGTCGATCGGCTGGCGCTCCACGCGCACGATGGCGTGATAGTCCGCCTCCAGCCGCTGCTCCGGGCGCGCCCAGCAGCGTTGCCCGATCCCTTCTTCGCCGCAGACGGCGCGGATTGGATGGTCGGATCGGATGACCAGCGATTCGGCCTCGATACGCTGGTCGGCCATCGCTGCAGCTTCGATCTGCAGCAGCACGTCCGCCACTTCGGGAAAACGATAGTCGAGGTGGACGTCGATGGCGATCCGCATGGTCGCTGCCCTTGAGAAATGACCAAAAGAAAAGGGCCCGGCGGATCATCCGCCGGGCCCCTCGAACCTGTCCTCGCTGCGCGCTTATTCGCGGCTGCCGAGGAACGAGAGCAGGAACTGGAACATGTTGATGAAGTCCAGATAGAGCGACAGTGCGCCCATGATCACAGCCTTGCCCATCATGTCCGTGCCCGCCACGTGCGCATACATTTCCTTGATGCGCTGCGTGTCATAGGCGGTCAGGCCAGCGAACAGCAGCACGCCGATCGCGCTGATGCCCATCTGCAGCGCCGAGCTCTGCATCCACAGGTTCAGCAGCGACGCGACGATCAGGCCGACGACGCCCATGATCAGGAACGTGCCGAATGCCTGCAAATTACGCTTCGTCGTGTAGCCGTAGATGCTCAGCGACAGGAAGGCGACTGCGGTGGCGAAGAAGGTGGAGGCGATTGAGCTGCCCGTATAGACGAGGAAGATCGTCGACATCGACAGGCCCATGATGCCTGCAAATGCCCAGAACAGCAGCTGCGCAGTGCCGGTCGACAGGCGGTTGATGCCGAAGCTCAGCACCATCACGAACGCCAGCGGCGAGAACATGATGATGTACTTCAGCGGCCCCGGCGTCATGAACACCTGCGCCGCCAGGCTCTCGCGACCGCCGCTGGCGAACAACATCGCCACGATGCCGGTCAGCAGAACGCCCGACGCCATGTAATTGTAAACGGAAAGCATGTACTTGCGGAGACCCGCATCATACGTCGTCCCACGCGTGCCCGGCACGCTCGCGCCGAAGGCGGTCGCCGTCGGACGGGGGTCGGACCAGTTAGCCATTGTCAGTTCGCTCCTTCGTCCGGCAAGGGGCCGGACACGTCCTGAATATCGCGCGCAAGTGCCAAAATTTCAAGTTTGGCGCGGGCCAGCAACAGTTCGTCACAGCGGAAGGGTCCGCCATGCACCGTTTGTTCGTCGCACTGCGCCCGCCAACGGCCATCCGTGACGCGCTGCTCGACACGATGGGCGGCATTGCCGATGCGCGATGGCAGGATGACGAGCAACTGCACCTGACGCTCCGCTTCATCGGCGCTGTCGATCGCCCTGTGGCGGAGGATATCGCAGCGGCGCTCGCCACGATCCACGCACCGGAGCCCGTGGTATCGCTCGCCGGCGTGGGCCGGTTCGACCGGCGCGGCCGTACCGCCATATTGTGGGCCGCCGCCACACCGCACGAGGCGCTGGCGGCGCTTCACCGCAAGGTCGATCAGGCGATCATCCGTGCCGGGCTCCAGCCGGAGCACCGCGCCTACCTGCCCCATATAACCGTTGCGCGGCTCGCCCGCGGCGCGTCCGCGGAACTGGAAGTGGAGCGCTGGCTCGCTCGCAACGCGGCCCTCACCAGTGCGCCTTTTCCGCTGACGCACCTCATCCTCTATGAAAGCCATCTGGCGCATGACGGCGCGCACTATGAACCGATCGCCCGCTGGCCCCTCGGCTGAAGCTCTGTTACGCGCGGGGAACGTGTCGCGAGTAATTGGGGGGAGCGGATGGCAGCCACGCCGGTCGAGGAACAGCAAGGCGAATATCGTGCCACCGGCTACGCCTGGTACGTGCTGGCGATCCTGTTCGTCGTGTACATCCTCAATTTCATCGACCGGCAGGTGATCTCGATCCTCGCCGAGGATATCAAGCGGGACCTCGGCCTGCGCGACGAGGACCTGGGCTTCCTCTATGGCACGGCTTTCGGTGTCTTTTACGCGCTGTTCGGCATCCCGCTCGGCCGCCTCGCTGACAGCTGGCACCGCGTGCGCCTGATCAGTGGCGGCCTTGCGCTCTGGTCGACCATGACGATGCTGTCGGGCCTGTCGCGCTCCGGCGGCCAGCTGGCCGCCGCGCGTATCGGCGTCGGCATCGGCGAGGCGACCGCCAGCCCGTCGGCCTATTCGCTGATCTCGGATTATTTCCCCAAGAAGCTGCGCGGCACCGCGCTCTCGATTTATTCCGCCGGCATCTATGTCGGCGCGGGCATCTCGCTCTTCATCGGCGGCCTGATCGTTCAGAGCTGGAACGCGGCCTATCCGAACGGCGGCCCATTCGGGCTGGTCGGCTGGCAGGCCGCGTTCATGGCCGTCGGCTTCCCCGGCGTCATCCTTGCACTGTGGATCGCCACCATCCGTGAACCGGTGCGCGGCCTTTCCGAAGGCCTGACGCAGCCGCCGCACCCTGCGCCGTTCAAGGCGTTCTTCGAAGAATTGCTGACGATCATCCCACCGCTAACGCTGATCGGCGCGGCACGTTGCGGCGGCAGGACGCTGATGTGGAACATCGTCGGCTTGGCCGTCACCGTGGCTGCAGTCGTCTTGCTGGTCAGCCTGGGCGAACCGCTGCCACAATGGATCGCGGTCGGCATCGGCTGCTATGCGGTTTTCTCCTGGGCTATCACCCTCCGCCACCGCGACGCGCCCACTTTTGCACTGATCATCGGTACGCCCGCATTTCTCTGCACCGTCGTCGCTTACGGCCTGAACGCCTTCCTCAGCTATGCGGCAGGCTTCTGGGCCGCGCCTTATGCGATGCGCAACCTCGGCATCTCACCGGCCGAGGCCGGGCTGATCCTGGGCGGGCAAGGCGCGCTGTCCGGGTTCCTCGGTGTCACCATCGGCGGCATCCTCGGTGACAAGTTGCGCCAGAAGCACCCCGGCGGCCGCCTCATCATGGTGGCGCTGGGCGCCGTGGTACCGACGCCGTTCCTGGCGATCGCCTTCACCACCGATACGCCGATCATCCTCTACGTCTGCCTCTTCATTGCCCAATTCACCGCCAGCTGGGCCTTGGGTAATTCCGCCGCGACGACGCAGGATCTCGTCCTGCCGCGTATGCGTGGAGCGGCCACCGCCACCTATTTCATTGGCACGACGCTGCTTGGCCTCGCGCTGGGGCCGTATCTGGCGGGCCGCGTCTCAACGCTTACCGACAGTCTCTCGACCGGCATGCTGTCGCTGCTCGTCACCGTGCCGATCACCCTCGGGGCCTCGATCGCGGCGTTCAAGCTGGTGCCGCGCGCCGAAGCCACGCGCGAGGAGCGGGCCCGGGCCGCCGGCGAGCCGGATCTCGACGCCGCCTGATCCGCCGGTGGCGCGCGTCATTCTCCGGTTGGCGGCGCTCGTCGCCGCGCTGCTCCTCGCGCTGCCGCTTCATCTGCTGTGGCGGCTCCTGCGCCTGCCGTCGCCATGGCCGCGCCTGTTCCTGGGCGCGCTCGGCCGGATCATCGGCGCGCGCACACGCACTATCGGTACGCCGCTGAAGCGCGATGTCGTGTTCGTCGCCAATCATCTGAGCTGGATGGATATCCCGATCCTCGCCGGGCGCACTGGCACCGCTTTCGTCGCCAAGGCGGAGCTTCGCGAGGTGCCGCTGGTTGGCTGGCTGTGCACGCTGAACCGCACGCTCTTCGTCCGTCGGGAGGATCGCATGGCGGTCGCCGACCAGATCAACGCGTTGCGCGACGCACTCGCGGAAACCTGGGCGATCGCCATCTTCCCCGAAGGCACCACCGGCGACGGCACGGCGCTGCTGCCGTTCAAGGCCGCCCTCCTCGCGGTGCTCGATCCCCCGCCGCCGGGTGTCCTCGTCCAGACGGTCCGGATCGATTACGGCGCCGCCACCGGTGAACTCGCCTGGATCGGTGACGAGCCGGGCCAATCGCATGCGCTGCGCGTGCTTCGCCGCCGCGGCACCTTCACGGCCACCCTCACCTTCTGCGATCCCTTCGACCCGCACGATTATCCGGGCCGCAAGGCCACCGCTGCCGAGGCGCGCGCACGGATCGCGGCGGCCGGTGGCGGAGAGGCCCCGCGCGCGCTATAGGCGCGGCCCCATGAAGCCTACCCCCAAAACCCCAGCAACGCCAAAGACCTTCGCGGTCAAATCGTTCGGCTGCCAGATGAACGTCTATGACGGCGAACGCATGGCTGAGCTGATGGCGGGCGAGGGCCTGACCCCGGCCGACGCCGCAGACGCCGATCTGGTGGTGCTCAACACCTGCCACATCCGCGAGAAAGCGACCGAGAAGGTCTTCTCGGACATCGGGCGGCTGCGCAAGGATCGCCTGGGGCGCGGCGAACAGGCGCCGATGATCGCGGTCGCTGGCTGCGTCGCCCAGGCGGAGGGCGAGGAGATCGTCCGCCGCGCGAAGGTCGACGTGGTCGTCGGCCCGCAAGCCTATCACAATTTGCCGAAGCTCGTCGCCGCCGCCGCTGCCGGCGCCCCCGCGGTCGACACCGACATGCCGATAGCTTCCAAGTTCGGCGCGCTCCCCGCGCGGCGCAAGGTCGGCCCCACCGCCTTCCTCACCGTGCAGGAAGGCTGCGATAAGTTCTGCACTTATTGCGTGGTGCCCTACACACGAGGCGCAGAAGTCAGCCGTTCCTTCACTGCGATCGTCGACGAGGCGAAGGCATTGGTAGACGCCGGCGCGCGCGAAATCACCTTGCTCGGTCAGAATGTAAACGCGTGGGAGGACGAAGATGGCCGCGGCCTCCACGATCTTATCCGCACGCTGGATCGCATCCCGGGGCTCGCCCGCATCCGCTACACGACGAGCCATCCGAATGACATGAAGCAGGGCCTGATCGACGCGCACCGAGACGTCGAAAGCCTAATGCCCTTCCTCCACCTCCCGGTGCAAGCGGGCAGTGATCGCGTGCTGAAGGCGATGAACCGCAGCCACACACGCGACTCGTACCTGCGCCTGCTCGATCGCATCCGCGCCGCCCGGCCGGACATCGCGCTCTCCGGCGATTTCATCGTCGGTTTCCCCGGCGAGACGGAGGCGGAGTTCGCCGAGACGCTGAGCCTCGTGGATGCGGTGGGATACGCGCAGGCGTTCAGCTTCAAGTACAGCCCGCGCCCCGGCACCCCCGCTGCCGATCTCGACGGGCAGATCCCGCAAGACGTGATGGATGATCGGCTACAGCGCCTGCAAGCTGCGCTCAACCGCGATCAGCATGCCTTCAACCGCAGCACCGTGGGCCGTACGTGCGACGTCCTGATCGAACGCGCCGGCAAGCATCCGGGCCAGATGCTGGGCAAATCGCCGTGGCTGCAATCCGTTCATCTTTCGGGCGCCCATGCGATCGGAGACTTGGTGTCGGTCACCCTGGTTCAGGCGGGCCCGAACTCTCTTGCCGGTCTTCCAAAGCTTTCTTTTGTCGCGTGACTTGAACGGGCTGACGATGGTCTCCGGGGTGCAAAGTTCTCCGGTCGCACACGAAAGGGATACACCTTTTACATCGCACAACGTCGGTCCCTTCATCGATCATGGCCCCGGACTGCCGCGCCATCGTTGCGGCACTTCCGGGGCCTTTTTCGTGACGGAACGAAAGGGGCTTACGCGAACTTGTTGGCGCTGTCAGAAATGGCACGGATGACGCGCCGCCAAGGAGCAAGATGAGCCGCAAGCCCGTACCCGCCCAGCCGGGCGATCGCAGCCGCACCGAACTCACCTTCGACCGGCCCCAATTGCTGAGCGTGCTCTTCGGCCAGTACGACCGAAATCTCGTCGCGCTCGAAAACCGCCTCGGCGTGTACATTACGGCTCGGGGCAACCGCGTCGGTCTGGAAGGGAGCGCCGAACAGGTCGCGCTCGCCCGCGACGTGCTGAACGATCTGTATCAGCGCATCCAGCGCGGTGAGGAGATCGACGGCGGCCTCGTCGATGCCTCGATCGCCATGGCGTCCGAACCGACGCTCGACGGCATCATCTCTGCCGAGCGCAGCAACGGCGGCCCGCCGTCGATCATGATCCGCACACGCAAGAAGACGATCGTGCCGCGCACGCCGGCGCAGGCGCATTACATGCGCGAACTGATCAACCACGACATGATCTTCGCGCTCGGCCCGGCGGGTACCGGCAAGACGTATCTGGCGGTCGCGCAGGCGGTGGCGCAGCTCATCACGGGCAGCGTGCAGCGGCTGATCCTCTCCCGTCCCGCCGTCGAGGCAGGCGAGCGGCTCGGCTTCCTTCCGGGCGACATGAAGGAGAAAGTCGACCCGTACCTGCGCCCGCTCTACGACGCGCTCTACGATTGCCTCCCCGCCGAGCAGGTCGAGCGGCGCATCGCATCGGGCGAGATCGAGATCGCGCCGATCGCCTTCATGCGCGGCCGCACGCTCGCCGACGCCTTCGTCATCCTCGACGAGGCGCAGAATACCACGCCGGCGCAGATGAAGATGTTCCTTACCCGCTTCGGCCAGAACAGCCGGATGGTGATCTGCGGCGATCCGAACCAGACCGATCTTCCCGGCGGCGTCGCGGCAAGCGGTCTTGCCGATGCGACGATGCGGCTGGAAGGCGTCGAGGGTATCTCGCTCGTCCGCTTCAGCGCGGCTGACGTGGTGCGCCACCCGATCGTCGGACGGATCGTCGAAGCCTATGAGGGCCGTGAAGCCTGATCGGCGCACGCAAAGTCGCTCCACAAGCGCCCGGATTTGATGCACACAGGCAGGACATGATCGAAATTGCTTTGTCGACGGACGAGTCCTGGCCAGGCGGGCCGTGGGAGGAACTCGCCACCGCCGCCGCACGTGCCGCCGTGGGCGCCACCCCGTACGGCACCATCCTCACCACCGACGCCTCGGTCGAAATCAGCGTCCGGCTGACGTCGGATGACGAGGTGCACGCGCTCAACCGGCAGTATCGCGACAAGGACAAGCCCACCAACGTCCTGTCCTTCCCGATGGTGCAGCCGGACCTGATCGACACCGTCAGCCAGAATTCCGACGACGGCGAGGTGCTGCTTGGTGACATCGTGCTCGCCCGCGGTGTCTGCCTTGCGGAGGCGGAGGAGCGGAACATCTCCACCGAGGATCATCTCTCGCATTTGATCGTGCACGGCACGCTGCATCTGCTAGGTTATGATCACATGACCGACGAAGAGGGTGATGCGATGGAGGCGATCGAGCGTGACGCGCTCGCCACGCTTGGCATTGCGGATCCCTACGCCATACGAGAGGACTAAGTGTCCGAAGACCGAAGTAGCGCCGGAAACGGCGACTCCAATGAATCCGGCATCTGGCGCAGCTTGCGCTCCCTCATTTTCGGCGACACGTCCGAAGGGCGGCTGCGTGATCAGCTGGAAGATGCCATCGATCGTCACGAGGACGATCCCGCGCCAGAGGCAAAGGGCGATCTGACGCTTCTGGAGCGGCAGATGGTCCGCAACCTGCTCAATTTCGGCGAGCGCGATGCCGGCGACGTCGGCGTGCCGCGCGCCGATATCATCGCGATCGAGGAACAGACGACCTTTGCCGAGCTGGTGAACGTCTTCGCCGACGCTGGCGTCAGCCGCCTGCCGGTCTATCGCGAACGGCTCGATACGATCGTCGGCATGGTCCACATCAAGGACGTGTTCACGATCCTGGCGAGTGGCGCCCCGCACCCAGCGGACATTTCGGCACTGATCCGTCAGCCGCTGTTCGTGCCGATGAGCCGCGGCGCGCTGGATCTGCTTGCCGACATGCGCCAGACCCGCGTCCACCTCGCCATCGTGCTGGACGAATATTCCGGCACCGAAGGCCTCGTCACGATCGAGGATCTGATCGAGGAAATCGTCGGTGAGATCGAGGACGAGCATGACGAGGCGCCCGCACGCCTGCTGTTCCCGCTTGAGGGCGGCGCCTGGGAAGCCGATGCCCGCGTCGAACTCGAGGATATCGGGGAGGCGGTCGACGAGCGTCTCGCCGAGGCGGACAGCGACGTCGATACGATCGGCGGCCTGACGGCAGTGCTGGCCGGCCGGGTGCCCGAGCCCGGCGAGTGGCTGGACCATCCGAGCGGCTGGAAGATCGAGGTGGTCGATGCCGACGAGCGACGCGTCAATCGCGTGCGCCTTCACCCGCCGATCCCCGAGCCGGAGGACGAGTAACACCGTTAGTGGCGATCACCCCCGGGGCGACCGGGGGGCGATCCAGCCGTCAGCGGAAATTGTCGGCGTAGCTCTGCAGCTTCAGCTTGCGCTCGGGTGCGGGGATCACCGTGTAGGGGATGCCCTCGCGCTCGGCATAGGCGATTGCTGCCTCCCGCGTCGGGAAGCCGAGCCGAACCTGCTCGCGCGTCTCCGCCCCGCCGGCCCAGCCGGTGAGCGGATCCGGCCGCTTGGGGTCGTCAGACGCGAAATCCAGCTGCCAGAGGTCGGCGCGAGACTTGCCCGATTGCATGGCATTCTTCGGGCGCTGATAGATGCGGGCGGTCGACATGGGCCTGCCTTACCGCGAACTGCGCGCGCGTGCATCGGCATTTTTCGTCCGAAGCGTCGCCGCCGCGCTCACCGGATCGTCCGGCCAAGGATGGCGCGGATAACGGCCGCGCATTTCCTTCGCCACCGCGGCCCAGCTGCCGGCCCAGAAACCCGGCAGGTCGCGCGTCGTCTGGATCGGTCGACCGGCCGGCGAAGTGAGCGACAGTACCAGTGGCACACGCTCGGCGCCGATCGTGGGATGCTCCGCCAGCCCGAACAGCGCCTGCACGCGCAGCTCGACGCGCGGGCCGCCTTCCGCAGCATAATCGATCGGGTGGCTGCTGCCCGCGGGACTGGTGAAATGCGACGGGGCGATCCGCTCGATCCGCTGCTGCTCGTCCCAGGAAAGCAGCCCGCGCACCGCCTCCCTGAGCGCACCCGCGGGGATGGCATCCAGCCTACGCCGCCCCGCCACCAGCGGCGGCAGCCACTCGTCGAGCCGCTCGAGCAGCGCCTCATCGTCGAGCGGCACGCCCGCATAAACAGCGCGCTGGCGATACGCCGCCATGTCCTTGCTCCACGGCAGCAGCGCCAGCCCATGCTCCCGTACCCCCGTCACCAGCGCCGTCTGGAGCGCGACGGGACCGGCATCGCTGTCAGGACCGCCGGACAGGCGTATCGCCCCCAGCCGCCGCTCGCGCACCGGCCGCACCCCGCCGGTCGCGGGGTCGAAATCGGCCGTCCGTCGCGTCTCGATCCGGTCGGCGAACAGCGCCTCCACGACCGCCTCCTCGATCGGCGCGGCGGAGAGGATCCGCGCGCCGGCCGCCATGCCCTGCGTTTCCGCTACCGCCAGCCAAGGTTCGCGCGCCAGCGACGCGGTCGGATCAAGCCGGAACCCACGCCCGCCCACCGAGGCCCAGCGCTCGCCCGACGAATCCCGTCGCTTCGCCACCCGATCGGGAAAAGCGAGCGCCACCGCCACCTCGACTCCGCTCGCGCTTGCCAGATCGAGCACCGGCGAGCGCTCGCCGCCGCCACGCGGCACCGCCCGCGCCCAGCGCTCGGCGAGCTTGCGCGCCGCTTGCGCCTTGGGGGAGCGGTCACTGCGCCAGCGCCGTAGCCGCAATTCCAGGTCAACGTCGCTACCGCCAAGCCCGCGCTCGCCGAGCAGCACCGCGACTTCGGCTGCCACGCCGCCCAGCCCGATCTCGCCTGCGCGCAGCAGCATGTGGGCGAGCCGCGGCGGCATCGGCAGCGCGGCCATCGCCCGGCCGTGCGCAGTCGGGCGGCCGGCATCGTCCACAGCGTCCAGACTCGCCAGCCGCGTCTGCGCCTCCGCCACTGCGGAGGCCGGCGGGGGGTCGATCCACTTCAGGTCGCGCGGATCGGCAACGCCCCAGATCGCGCTTGCCAGCACCAGCGCGGAAAGGTCCGCTTCCAGTATCTCCGGCGGGTCGAAGCGCGGCAACCCCGAGGTCGCCGCTTCCTCCCACAGGCGATAGGCGACACCCGGCCCCTGCCGCGCCGCGCGCCCCGCACGCTGCGTCACTGCCGCCAGGCTTGCCCGCTCGGTCACCAGCCGGGTCATCCCCGCCGCCCGGTCGTAGCGCGGGCGGCGCGCCAGCCCCGAATCGACGACGATGCGGATTCCGTCCAGCGTCAGGCTCGTCTCCGCGATCGAGGTCGCCAGCACCAGCTTGCGTCGTCCATCCGGCTCGGCGCGGATCGCCGCGCGCTGCGCTGCCGGGTCGAGGCTGCCGTGAAGCCGGTGAAGCGCCACGCCGGCGATCCCCTCCAGCCGCTCCGCCGTCCGCTCGATCTCCGCCACCCCCGGCAGGAAGGCGAGCACGCCGCCCTCCGCCTCCGACAGCGCCTGCCGCACCGCCGCCGCCACCGCGTCCTCGATTCGTTCATGGGTGCGGCCGACGTGGCGCAGCGCCAGCGGCCAGCTTCGCCCCTCGCTCTCGATCACCGGCGCGCCATCCATCAGCGCGGCGAACCGCGCCCCATCGAGCGTTGCCGACATGGCAAGGATGCGCAGATCCTCGCGCAGGCCGCCTTGCGCATCCAGTGCCAGCGCCAGCCCGAAGTCCCCGTCGAGGCTGCGTTCATGCACCTCGTCGAACAGCACTGCGGACACGCCCGCCAGTTCCGGGTCGCGCTGGATCCGCGCGGTGAAGATCCCCTCGGTGACGACGGTGACGCGCGTCTCGGCCGATCTCTTCGTGTCGAGCCGGGTCGCATAGCCGAACGTCCGCCCCACCGGCTCTTCCGCCAGCGCCGCCATCCGCTCGGCCGCTGCTCGTGCTGCCAGCCGCCGCGGCGACAGCAGCAGGATCTCGCCAGTGCACCATTCCTCGCCCAGCAGCGCCGGCGCCACCGCCGTCGTCTTGCCGGCGCCTGGAGGCGCGACAAGCACCGCTGAGGAACGTGCGCGCAGCGTCTCCAGCAGATCCGGCAACACCGCGTGGATCGGCAGCGCCTCGCTCATCGCGCGCCGCCGTTCGGCCGACGCGTCGGCTTAGCGCCCGTCGTGGTGGCAGCTGTCGCCGGGCTCGCCGGTCGTGGTGATGGTCTGGCGCTTGAAGTCATAGGTTTCGCTGAAGCGCAGGTAGCGCGGCTTGCTGCCGGTCTTCCAGTAGACGTTCCGCCTGACCGTCGTGCCGTCGCGCACATGCGACGCGTAGGACAGGGTCACGCCGTCTTTGTCCGTGCTGCGATCCAGGAACAGCGGCGTGCCGGAAGTGGAGATCCGCCGCCGTTCGCCGCCGGCATCGGAGAACAGGGTATTACCGGACAGCGTGAACGTCGTCACCCGGGGTGAAGGAAGGCCGCCGATCATCAGATGACAGGTCATGGCCAGCGGCGCCGCCTGCTGTGCCGCGGTCGGCACCGCGACAAGCCCCGCTCCAACAACCAGAGCTCTGCCGATCATCGCCCGCCTCCTCCTCTTGCCGCGGAGGATACGAGCGGTGCCGGCGAAGCGTTCCAACGTTGCAACCGAGGAGCGTGCGGCGCCCCTTCCCCCTACACGTGGGCGGCGAGCGCCTTCAGATCGGCCAGCGGCCGCGCACCGAAGTGGCTGATCACTTCCGCCGCGCACACCGCGCCAAGCTTCAGCGAACGTTCCAGGTCCCAGCCCTGCGCCTGGCCGTGGAGGAAGCCGGCCGCAAACAGATCGCCCGCACCGGTGGTGTCGACCACCTTGTCGACCGGCGCCGCAGGTACCCGCACATGCTCGTCACCGGCAATGGCGCAGGCGCCCTCCTCGCTCATCGTCACGACGAGCAGCGGCACCTTGCCCTTCACCGCGGCGATCGCGGCATCGGCGTCGGCCGCCTCGGTCAGCGAGATGATCTCCGCCTGGTTGGCGAACAGAACGTCAATGAGGCCATCCTCGATCAGCTGGAGGAACGCCGCGCGGTGGCGGTCGATCACGAATTCCGCCGACAGGGTGAAGGCCACCTTGCGACCAGCGGCCCGCGCCACGTCGATCGCGGCACGCATGGCAGCGCGCGGCTCTTCCGGGTCCCAGAGATAGCCCTCGAGGTAGAGGTACTTGGCATCCGCGATCAACGTGCGGTCAAGCGCCGCTTCGGGCAAATAGTGCGACGCGCCGAGGAAGGTGTTCATCGTGCGCTGGCCGTCCGGCGTCACGAAGATCAGGCAGCGGCCCGTGGTCGGGCTGCCCGGCCGCGCCTCGGTATCGAAGCGGATGCCGGCCGCCCGGATGTCATGCGCGAAGACATTGCCCAGCTGATCGTCGGCCACCTGGCCGATGAAGGCGCACTTGCCGCCCAGCGCCGCCATGCCTGCGATCGTGTTCGCCGCCGAACCGCCGGACACTTCCTGCCCCGGGCCCATCTTGGCGTAGAGCGCGTCCGCTTCCTCGGGTGAGAAGACCAGCGCCATCGCGCCCTTGGTCATGCCATTGTCGGCAACGAAGGTATCGGTCGCGGGCGAAAGAATATCGACGATGGCATTGCCGATCGCGACGATGTCGTAAGCAGGCTGGGTCAAGAAGAGCGGTCCTGGAACAATGCCGCTCCTTGGCGCCGATCACCGCTTGCGTGGGTCGCACGCAACGGCGGGACAGGCTCATCCGGAACGGGTTGAGGGTTGCGCGCGCCGTAACTGTGCCCAGTCCCTTGCGCAACTGGCGGGTTGCGCGCAATTCCCGCCGCAATGCTCGGTGCCTTCGCTCTCAGCCTCGGACAGCTCGGCGATCGTGCGGTGCTCGGCGTGCTCGCGCGCAGCATCGCGCTGACGCTGGCGCTGTTCCTCGTGCTTGGCGCTGGCGTCTGGTGGGGCATGGATGCATTCCTCGCCACTTGGTCGTGGGGCAATGCGCTTGCCGCCGCGGCATCGGTGGTGGTCACCGCGCTCGCGCTCTGGCTGCTGTTCCGCGCGGTCGCGGTCGCGGTCGTCGGCCTGTTCGCCGACACGATCGTCGCCGCGGTCGAGGCGAAATATTATCGCGACGCGCTGGCGAGCGCCCGCGATGTGCCGCTCGCCGTTTCGCTGCGGATGGGCATCGGCTCCGCGGTTCGGTTCGTCGCGATCAACCTCCTGCTGCTGCCGCTCTATGTGGTGCTGCTCGCAACCGGCATCGGCACCGCGGCACTGTTCCTCGCGGTCAATGCCTGGTTGCTCGGCCGCGACCTCGGCGACATGGTCGCGGCGCGCCATTTGTCGCCTGCCGACATGCCGGCGTGGCGCCGCGCCACTGCGGCACGCCGCTTCCTCCTGGGGCTTGCCGCAGCAGGCCTGTTCCTCGTGCCCGTGGCCAACTTCCTCGCGCCGGTGCTCGGCGCGGCGATGGCCACGCATCTGTTCCACCGGAGTCGTCGATGAAGTTTCTCGCCCCCGCTGTCATCCTCCTGCTCGCCTCGGGCTGCGCCACCGCGCCCGGCGGCGGGGCAGTGCCGGCGGATCGCGTGCCACTCCCCTTCACCAGCGCTGGCCTCGAGCGCGTGATCGGGCAGGACGCCGCCGCGCTTACCCGCCTGTTCGGCGCGCCGAATGCCGATGTGCGCGAAGGCAACGCCCGCAAGCTCCAGTTCCAGAGCCGGATCTGCGTGCTCGATACCTATCTCTATCCCAAGGGCTCGTCCGAGCCCCGCGTCACCTATGTCGATGCGCGCCAGCCCGATGGCCGTGCGATCGATCGCGCCAGCTGCGTCGCCGCGCTCACCCGCCGCGAAGGCGGGAAATAGCCCACCCGGCGGCTTCCGCCACCACCGGATCAGGATCGTCCAGCAGCCGGGTGGCGGGAGCGATCAGCGCCGCGTCGCCGCTGTTGCCGGCCGCGATCAGGCAGTTGCGCATCATCCGGTTGCGCCCGATCCGCTTGATTGGCGATCCCGAGAACACCTGGCGGAACCCCGCGTCATCCAGCGCCAGCAGGTCGGCAAGTTCCGGCGCGGCGAGCTCGGCGCGCGGCGCGAATGCCCGGTTCGCCCGCCCCGTCGCGGCGAACTTGTTCCACGGGCACACTGCCAGGCAATCGTCACAACCATAGATGCGGTTGCCCATCGCATGCCGGAACTCGTGCGGAATCGGGCCGGCATATTCGATCGTGAGGTACGAGATGCACCGCCGCGCATCCAGCCGATATGGCGCCGGAAAGGCGTTGGTCGGGCAGGCCCGTTGGCAGGCGTCGCACGATCCGCAGGAAGGCTGGCCCGGCTGGTCGGGCTCCAGCGCAATGGTGGTGTAGATCGCGCCCAGGAACAGCCAGCTGCCGTCCGTGCGGCTGACTAGGTTGGTGTGCTTGCCCTGCCATCCGAGGCCGGCTGCTTCCGCCAGCGGCTTCTCCATCACCGGCGCGGTGTCGACGAACACCTTCAGGTCACCATCCGCGACCGTCACCAGCCACCGCGCGAGCGCCTTCAGCGCCTTCTTGACGACATCGTGGTAATCCGCGCCCTGTGCATAAGTGGAGATGCGCCCGATGCTCCCCTCGCCGGCCAGCCGCAGCGGGTCCTCTGCGGGGGTATAGCTCATGCCGAGGGCGATGACGCTCTTCGCCTCCGGCCAGAGCCCAGCGGGCGATTCGCGATGGTGCGCACGCGCCTCCATCCACATCATGTCGCCGTGGCAGCCCTCGGCCAGCCACTGGCGCAGCCGTTCGCCCGCGCGCGGCGCGGCATCGGCGCGCGCGATCCCGCACGCCGCGAAGCCAAGCTCCGTCGCCTTCGCCTTTAACGCTGCTTCAAGCTTGTCTTGCGACATGACGCCCCGCTACCACGAGACGCCTGCGAAGACACGTCCGCCTCGCCAGCGCACGTTACGAGGATAGTGAACGACGTGTCCGATCCCGCCATCATCGCCAGCGGTCTGGTGAAACGCTTTGGTGACCGCCCCGTGGTCGACGGCATCGATCTCGTCGTGCCACGCGGCGCCGTCTATGGCGTGCTCGGCCCGAACGGCGCCGGCAAGACGACGACGTTGCGCATGCTGCTCGGCATCATCGAACCCGACAGCGGCACCCGCACGCTGCTAGGCGCGCCGCATCCGCGCGACGCGAGCGACCGGGTCGGCTACCTTCCCGAGGAACGCGGTCTTTACCCCGCGATGAAGGCGCGCGAAGCGATCGCCTTCATGGGCGCCCTCCGGGGCCTGCCGTGGCGGGAAGGGCGCGCCCGCGCCGGCACACTCCTCGAATCCGCCGGCCTGGGACATGCGGGTGACCAGAAGATCCGCAAGCTTTCCAAGGGCATGGCGCAACTCGTGCAGTTGCTCGGCTCGATCGTCCACCAGCCCGATCTCCTCGTCCTCGACGAGCCCTTTTCCGGCCTCGATCCAGTCAATCAGGAACGGCTGGAGGCGCTGATCCTCAAGGAGCGTGATCGCGGCGCGACGATCCTCTTCTCCACCCATGTCATGGCCCATGCCCAGCGACTGTGTGATCGGCTGGCGATCATCGCCGGCGGCAAGCGCCGCTTCGAAGGCACGGTGAACGAAGCGCGCGGCATGCTCCCGCAACAGGTCCATTACGTGCCGCACTTCCCCAATCCGGGCCTCAGCGAACAGCTCCCGCCGGACGCGGTGTCGGATGGCGACGGCTGGACGTTCGAGCTCCCGCGCGAGGGGATCGAAGGGCTGCTGAAGCGCCTGATCGACGCTGGCTATGGCATCTCCGGCCTCTCGATCGAGCGCCCGGGTCTGCACGAGGCATTCGTGCGGATCGTCGGCGAAGCCGCTGCTGCGCCCGCCGCGCCGGAGCACGCCGCATGAGCGCCTCCGGCAACATCCGCCGGCGCCTGCGCCAGACGCTGACGATCGCACGCCGCGATTTCGTCGCCACGGTCTTCACGCCGATCTTCCTCCTGTTTCTCTTCGCGCCCGTCATCATGGGCTCGTTCGGCGCGATCGGCGGCCTTGGCGCCGCCTCGGTCTCCGCCGGCTCTGCGGACAAGGAGCGGCTGGTGGTGATCGCGTCGCCTGCGGAAGCCGGGGCGCTCGTCGCCGCCGATCGCGCATTGCGCCCGCTGTTCAGCGCCGATGCCCGGCCCCCCGTGCTCGATCTGCGCCCGTCGGCCAGCAACGTCTCGCATCAGGCACGCACCGCGCTCGACTCACGCGACGTCGACGTCGCCGCCGTGATGAGCGGCCCGCTTGAGAGACCGCAGATCCTTTACGGCCAGAGCCGCCGCCCCGCGCTCTATCTCGCCGCGCTCGCCGAACAGGCCCTGCGCATCAACCGCAGCGGCGTAGAGCAGGTGAGCACGCCGATGCTGATACGTGCCGAACGCAGTGCGCCATCGCTGGGCGGGCGCAACGCCTCGGGCTTCTTCGCCGTGTTCGGCATCTTCTTCCTGACGCTGTTCCTCTCCGGCCAGGTCGTCGGCACCATGGCGGAGGAGCGCAACAACAAGGTCATCGAGGTGCTCGCCGCCGCGGTGCCGCTGGAGAGTGTCTTCCTCGGCAAGCTCCTCGGCATGTTCGGCGTCGCGGTGCTCTTCGTCGCCTTCTGGGGCACGATCGTCAGCCAGATCGGCGCGCTGCTCCCGGCCAGCGCCGGCATTGCAGAGCTTACCCCGGCAGTCGGCTTCGGCACCTTCGCGATCCTCTTCGCGGCCTATTTCACCACCGCCTATCTGCTGCTCGGCTCGGTCTTCCTTGGCGTCGGCGCACAGGCATCGACGATGCGCGAGATCCAGATGCTCTCGCTGCCGATCACCATCCTCCAGGTGGCGATGTTCGCGCTCGCCTCGGCGGCGGCGTCGAACCCGGACGGCTGGGTCGCGCGCGTTGCGGAATGGTTCCCGCTTTCCTCGCCCTTCGCCATGGCCGGCCGCGCCGCGAACTCGCCCGAGATCTGGCCGCACATCGTCGCGCTTGCCTGGCAATTGCTGTGGGTGGCGATCTTCATCTGGGTCGGCGCGCGGCTGTTCCGCCGCGGCGTGCTGCAATCCGGCAGCCCGGCGGGCGCCTGGAAGAGATGGTTTGTTCACAACCGTAACGCGAAGGATCGCGCCACGTATTGACAAGACTGTCAGTTAGGTTTTCTCTCGCAACTGAAATAGACGCGGGAGAGAATTGATGGCGACGCTTGCCAAGAACGTGGCGGAAACGCGGGCAGTCGACCCCTTCGACGTCAGCCGGCCGGAGTTGTACCGAGACGACACGTGGCGCGAACCCTTCGCTAGGCTGCGCGCCGAGGCCCCCGTCCATTACGTCGCGGATTCGGAATTCGGGCCTTACTGGTCGGTCTCCTCCTACAAGCCGATCGTCGAAGTCGAATCGCTTCCCGATCTCTATTCCTCCGAAGTAGGCGGCATCACGATCGCCAACTTCGATGCCGAGGATCCGAATGCGGTGCGCATGCCGATGTTCATCGCGCGCGATCGCCCCGTCCACACGGCGCAGCGCCGAACGGTTGCGCCCGCCTTCACCCCGTCGGAAATGACGCGCCTCTCCTCCGACATCCGCCGCCGCACCGAAGAGGTGCTCGATACGCTCCCCTGGGGCCAGCCCTTCGACTGGGTGGACACCGTCTCGATCGAACTCACCACGCAGATGCTGGCGATCCTGTTCGACTTCCCGTGGGAGGATCGCCGCAAGCTCACCTTCTGGTCCGATTGGGCCGGCGATATCGAGATCATCAAGAACCCGGATCTGCGCCAGCAGCGGCTGATGCACATGTATGAGTGCGGCACCTATTTCCGCGGCCTTTGGAACGAGAAGCTGAACAAGCCGCCGCAGCCCGATCTCATCAGCATGATGATCCATTCCGATGCCATGCGCGAGATGGACGACCATGAGTTCCTCGGGAACCTCATCCTGCTGATTGTCGGCGGCAACGATACGACGCGCAACACCATGTCGGGCCTCGCCTATGGCCTCGACAAATATCCCGATCAGCGCGCCAAGCTGGAGGCTGATCCTTCCCTGATCCCCAACGCCGTCAGCGAGATCATCCGCTGGCAGACGCCGCTCGCGCATATGCGCCGCACGGCGACGCAGGATACCGAGCTGATGGGCCAGCAGATCAAGGCCGGTGACAAGCTCGCCATGTGGTACATTTCGGGCAACCGCGACGAGAGCGTCTTCGGCGAGGATGCCGACAAGCTGGTCGTCGATCGCCCCAATGCCCGCCGTCACCTCGCCTTCGGCCACGGCATCCATCGCTGCGTGGGGGCGCGCCTCGCGGAGCTCCAGATCGGCATCCTGCTGGAAGAAATGGCCAAGCGGCGGATGCGCGTGAATGTCACCGGCGCGCCGGAGCGGGTCGCCGCCTGCTTCGTCCACGGCTATCGCAAGCTGCCGGTGGAAATCAGCAAATACTGATCGGCTGATCCCTGAGCCATTGCGGCCGCCGCTCGTCCGGCGGCCGCTTTGCTTTGCCCCTGCTCGCCCTTATGAAGGCAGAGCAGGCGGAGGCGGGGGCATGGCCGACGGGTTTGAAGCAGGGGTTGATATCGTGACCGGCGGGCTGATCGGCCGCGCCGTGGAGCCGCACGCTGGTGCGTTATCTTCCGCGGACACGCACGCTCATCCTGCCAATTGTCTCAACTGCGGCACCGGCCTGATCGGCGCGCACTGCCACAATTGCGGCCAGTCGGCGCACGTGCACCGCACCGCCGGCGCGATCCTCCATGATATCGCCCACGGCGTGTTCCACTTCGAGGGGAAGGCCTGGCACACGCTGCCGATGCTCATCCGGCGGCCGGGCGAGCTTACCCGCCGCTACGTCGACGGCGAACGCGCGCGCTTCGTCTCGCCGCTCGCGATGTTCCTGTTCACCGTCTTCCTGATGTTCGCCATTGTGGCGAACCTGCCGGGCTGGAGCTTCGGCGGGCCCGACTTCCTGAAGCCGGGCCTGAACGGGGGCATTGCCGATGCGCGCGCCAAGCTGACGCAGGAGCGCACCCGCGCCGATGCCGAAGTGGCGAAGATCACGAAGTCCCTTGGTCGGGAGCGCGCCGCCGCCAGCCCCGATGCCGAGGATATCGCCCGGCTCGAACAGCGGCTCGCTAAGGCCACCGAATCGCGGCGCCAGCTGGCGGAGGCCGAACGGATCTTGCCGCTCGCCACCACCTTCGACGTTGAAGGTGCGCCCGCCGCGGACGGCGACAACTGGCTGCAGGCCAAGGTTCGCCACGCGCGCGAGAACCCGACGCTGCTGCTCTACAAGCTCAAGACCTCGGCCTATAAGTTCAGCTGGGCACTGATCCCGCTGTCGATCCCGTTCCTGTGGCTCCTGTTCCCCTTCAGCCGCCGCTTCGGCCTGTATGATCACGCGGTGTTCACCACCTATTCGCTGACCTTCATGTCGCTGCTGACGATCGCACTGGCGATCCTCGGCACGCTCGGCGTCTCGCCCGGCATCCTGTTTACCGCCGCAGTGCTGATCCCGCCCTTCCACATCTACAAGCAGATGAAGGGCGCGTATCGCCTCGGCCGCACCGGCGCGCTGGTGCGCACCACCTTGCTCGTGATGCTCATCGTCGGCGGCGTCGTCCCGTCCTTCGCGCTGCTGCTCCTCTACCTCGGCCTCGCCTGACGGGCGGCTGGTACACGTCACCCCGGCCTTGAGCCGGGGTCCCGCTTCTCCCTCAGTCACACTCACGCCGGCCCGCTACGGGCACAAAAAAAGCGGATGCCGAGCCATCGCCCGGCATCCGCCGTTTTGTCCTTCGATCACCCGGCCCGCGCCACACCGGCGCGGCCCGGCGGCGCGTCAGGCGCCCGCCGGAGACGGGTTGCCGAACGGCCCCTGCGGGCGGTGCGTCTTGGGGATCGACGTGCCGACCGACGGGATCGCGGCCTTCTTCGGCCCCTGATCGATGCGGCCGATATTCTCGCCCGCGATCAGCTTCTTGATCTCGTCACCCGACAGCGTTTCATACTCGAGCAGCGCGCCGGCCAGCAGGTGAAGCTGGTCGATATTCTCGGTCAGCACCGTCTTCGCGCGTGACAGCCCGCCCTCGACGATCGTCTTGATCTCATGATCAATCAGCTGCGCCGTCTCGTTGGACATGTGCGTCGGCTGCGAGGAGGAATAGCCAAGGAAGCTCTCGCCCTCGGGCTGTGCATAATCGACCGGGCCGACCTTGTCGGACATGCCCCACTTGGTGACCATGTCGCGCGCCAGGCCTGTGGCGTACTGAATGTCGCCCGAGGCGCCCGATGACACCTTGTCGTAGCCGAAGATGATCTCCTCGGCGACACGGCCGCCCATCGCCACCGCCAGGTTCGCGTACATCTTGTCGCGATGGTAGCTGTAGCTGTCGCGTTCCGGCAGGCGCATCACCATGCCCAGCGCGCGGCCGCGCGGGATGATCGTCGCCTTGTGGATCGGGTCGGACGCCGGCTCGTGCAGCGCAACGATCGCGTGGCCCGCCTCGTGATAGGCGGTCATGCGCTTCTCGTCCTCGGTCATCACCATGGAGCGCCGCTCGGCACCCATCATGACCTTGTCCTTGGCCTCTTCGAACTCGGCCATGGCAACCAGGCGCTTGCCCTTGCGCGCCGCCGTCAGCGCCGCCTCGTTGACGAGGTTGGCGAGATCCGCGCCCGAGAAGCCCGGCGTGCCACGCGCGATGGTGCGGCTGTCGACGTCCGGCGCCAGCGGCACCTTCTTCATGTGCACTTCGAGGATCTTCACGCGGCCCTCGATGTCCGGGCGCGGCACCACGACCTGGCGGTCGAAGCGGCCCGGGCGCAGCAGCGCGGGGTCAAGCACGTCGGGGCGGTTGGTCGCCGCGATGATGATGATGCCTTCGTTCGCCTCGAAGCCGTCCATCTCCACCAGAAGCTGGTTCAGCGTCTGCTCGCGCTCGTCGTTGCCGTTGCCCAGGCCCGCGCCGCGATGACGGCCGACCGCGTCGATTTCGTCGATGAAGACGATGCATGGCGCGCTCTTCTTGGCCTGTTCGAACATGTCGCGCACGCGGCTGGCGCCGACGCCGACGAACATCTCGACGAAGTCCGAGCCCGAGATGGTGAAGAACGGCACGCCCGCCTCACCCGCGATCGCGCGGGCAAGCAGCGTCTTGCCGGTGCCGGGCGAGCCGACCAGCAGCGCGCCCTTCGGGATCTTGCCGCCAAGACGGGCGAACTTCGACGGGTCCTTCAGGAACTCGACGATTTCCTCCAGTTCCTCGCGCGCCTCGTCGATGCCCGCGACGTCGGCAAAGGTGACCTTGCCTTCCTTCTGCGTCAGCATCTTCGCGCGGCTCTTGCCAAAGCCCATCGCGCCGCCTGCGCCGCCACCCTTCTGCATCTGGCGCACCACGAAGAAAGCGATGCCCAGGAACAGGAGGAACGGCAGCGACTGGTACAGCAGCACCATCCAGATCGACGGGCCATCGTCGCGCTTACCCGAAATCTCGACGCCCGCCTTGCGCAGGCGGTCGGTAAGCTGCGGATCGCTCACCGGATCGGTGCGGAACTTCTCGCCGCTCGAAAGGGTGCCGCTGATCTGCTCGCGCGAGATCGTGACGTCCTTGACGGTGCCTTCATCGACCTTGTCGAGGAACTGCGAATAGGCGATCGACGTGCCGCCGCCAGCCGCAGTGCGGCCGTCGAACATCGTGACCACGATTGCCAGCGACAGCAGGATGCCCACCCAGATGAGCAGGCTCTTCATCCAGGGGTTGGGGCCATTGCCGCCGTTGTCGCCGCCAGACTGCTTGTCGTTGTCGTTCATGCGTTACCTTTCAACGCCTGCAATGTAGGCTGCGCGATGTTAATGGCAATGGAACGGAGCGCGGATTTCCGCGCCATTTCCCCGGTCAGAGTGATCGACGCGGCGGGGCGGGGCGGAAGTGCCAGCCGCTCTTGCGCGCCGCCGCGATCACCTCTGCGTGAGTCGCTCTTTTGCCCATCAGCAGCGAATCGAGCAGCGGCCCGATATTGGCGCCCGCCTCGAACGGGGGGGTGGTGATTCCGTGGTGCTCGCGCACGGTCGTGATCGCCCGCCGCGCCATCCGCCGCAGCGTGTCACGCGGCAGGTCATCGGGCACAAACGTCACGTTCCCCTCGGTCACCTGTGCCCGCTCACGCCACATCAGCGCGCCGATCGCCGCCAGGTCGCGCTCCGCCTCGCCCACCCAGGCCGCCGTGCGCGCCAGCGCCGGCGGATCGAGCCACTCGTTCTGGTCGAGCAGGCGGCGGTAGCGCGTACGGTCATGTCGCGGATCGGCATTCGACGGGTCGTCGACGAACGACACGCCTTCCCGCCGCACGATCGCGCGCAGCGCTGCGCGTCGCCAGCCGAGCAGCGGCCGCACCAGCGTGGCCCCCGCCACCGTCGCTCGCGGCCGGATCGCCGCAAGCCCGGTGATGCCGGAGGCACGCCCGGCACGCATCAAAAAGGTTTCGGCCTGATCGTCGGCATGATGGGCGGTCGCCACCGCCAGCGCCTTCATCTCCTCCGCCCAACCGGCCAGCAGCTGGTAGCGCGCGCGGCGTGCCTGCGCCTGCATGCTCGCGCCAGTGATCGGTGTCGCAACGGTCAGCGTCGTATGCGGCACGCCGAGCGCTTCGGCCTGCCCCGCCACCATCCGCGCTTCGCTCGCCGCACTCTCGCGCAGCCCATGATCCACCGTTGCCGCGATACAGGCCTGCGGAAAAGCGCGCGCCGCCAGCACCAGCAGCGCCATGCTGTCCGGCCCGCCGGATACGGCGACGCCGATCGGCCGCGCGAAGCTCGGCGCCTCGCCGGTAAGGGCGATCAGATCGGTGCGGAAACGCTCGACATCGGCCGGGTCGGCCACCCGCTCACTTGCACTTTGCGGAGGTGCGGGCGCGCGCGACATTGTCCTTCATGCCCTGGCCGATCTTGTCGCCATAGACATCGCTCAGTTCGCCATAGACCTTGCACGCATCCGCCGGCTTGTTGAGCTTCAAGAGCGCCTGGCCGAGGTAATAGAGGCTCTCGGGCGCACGCTCGCCATCCGGATATTTCTTGTAATTGTCGTAGAAGGCGATCGAGGCGAGGCTTGGCTTGCCGTCGTCGAGATATGAGCGACCAAGCAGGTTCTGTGCGTAGCTCGCGCGGCGCGACCGCGGATAGGTTGCCACCACCTTCTTCAGCTGCTCCGCCGCCTCGGCGTAGCGCTTCGCCGCCCACAAGCGGTAGCCGTAGATATATTCGTCCTCGTCCGGCTGGCCGGTCGACGGCTTCTCGATCCCGCCCGCTGCTGCCGGGCGCGCGGCGGGCGTCGTTTCGCCGAGCTGCGCCTCAAGGCTCCCTGGCGGGCGAACGCCGGGGCGCGCCGGCGTGGTGCCGGTCGCGCGCGGTGGCGGCGGCACCACGGGGCCTGCCGTTTCGTCGCCGCCACCCATCGGCACCGGCGCACCGCTGCTCAGCCGCGCGTCGGTGGATTGCTTGTAGGCGTTGAACTGCTCTTCCAGCTGCCGCAGCCGGAACTGCGCCTGCTCGATCTGCCCGGTCATCGAAGCGATCTGCGATTCCAGCGATGACACGCGCTGCGTCAGATCGTCGACCGCGCTCGATGAGGGCGCGCCGATCACCTCGCGCGGCGTTTCGGTCGGGCGCACCTGCGGCTCGAGATACGCGCCTGCGCCGCCCGGGAACACCTTGCGCTGCACCGCGCGCATCTCGCTCTCGAGCTTGCCCACGCGGCCTTCCAGCCCCGACTGGGCGAATGCCGGCGTCGCGCACCCGGCCAGCATGACGGCGATCAGGAACTTACGCATCAACGACACCCCCCGGCATGATCTTGCCAGCGCGCTATAGCTAGCTTCGCGATCCTGTCTCCAGGCTTAAGGTTGCGCGGGATCACTGCCCGATCCCGCAAATGCCGGTGGCACGGCCGTGTCGGTGCGGCGCACCGGCACCGCGGCCGGCGCCATAGCGGCGCTCGCTGTCTCGGCCTGGCCGTTCGACTTGGCGAGCAGCGCCGCCGCACCCACCGGCACGTTCTTGATCGGGCGCTCGCCCGTGCCGAGCGGCGGCAGCACCGATCCGTTCAGCGTCACCTGCAGCTTGTCCGGCCGGCCGACGTTGATCATCGGTGCGTCCGCATCCGGCGGTACGTCGAACCGCTCGCCCTTCTTCAGCGTGCCGGTGAACAGCGTTTTGTCCGCCTTGTCGTAGACGCGCAGCCACACCTCGTCGGTCGCCACCAGCGCGACCTGGCCACCGCTCGCCGGGCTCGGCGCGGTGGATGGCTGCGCTGCCGGCACCGCGACTGCGACGGAGGGCGCGCCCGCGGGCGCATCCGCATCGCCGCCGCGCATCAGCCCGGTCGCGAACCAAAGAACCGCCAGCACGACGATCGCCAGCGCGACGCCGGCAGCCGCAATCACCAGCCCGCGGCTCGGCACGCGCGTCGGATCGGCGACTTCATACGGTTCGTAGCGCGGCTTCTCGCGCGGCGCGTTCATCGCTTCGACGCGCACGTCCCGCGCCAGCGCCACCTCGTCTTCGCCGACCGCGCGGGCATAGGCCCGGACGAAGCCGACGGCGTAGGTGGAAGACGGCAGCGCCCCGTAATTGGATGCCTCGATCGCCTCGAGGTGCCGCAGCGGCACGCGCGTGCGCGCGGCGATTTCGGACAAGGACATGCCAAGCCGCTCGCGAGCCTCGCGCAGCCTCTCGCCGACGGGTTGGGGAAAGAGCGTCGCCTTCTCGCCGCGCTCGGCCTCAGTCATTCAGATCTCCGCTCCGGGCGGATCGACCCTGTCCACCCTTGCCCCAGCACGTGTCACAGAGCAGGCTACCTGTGTCAATCGAGCCACACCGCTTTCGTTTGACGGTTCACCGCAATTCGGCGTGACTTCGGCCCGGCAGGATAGCCCGACGGGGCAACTCAGCCCAGTTCAACACCTTGCGCCTCGGCCCAGTGCGACAAGGCGCCGCGCATGTCGCGTGGCGGGTCCGCCAGCAGGCGCGTCATCTCCGCGGTGATGGCGGCGCGATCGAGCGACCGGATCATCGCCTTGATCGGGCCAACCGCGGCAGGCGTGATGGAGAGGCGCTCGATGCCGATGCCGATCAGCGCCAGCGCCTCCAGCGGCCGCCCACCCATCTCGCCGCATACGGCGAGCGGCACGCCTGCCGCACGACACGGTTCGATCACGCGCGCCAGGAAGCGCAGGATCGAGGCGGAAAGCCAGTCGTACCGCTCGGCGAGCTTCGGATTGGCGCGATCCGCCGCAAACAGGAACTGCGTCAGGTCGTTGGTGCCGATCGACAGGAAATCCACCTGCGGCAGCAAGAGGTCCAGTTGATAGGCAAGGCTCGGCACCTCCAGCATCGCGCCATAACGCACCTCCAGCGGCAGGCGGCGGTTGCGTGAGGCGATCCACTCGCGCTGCTTCTCGAACAAGGCGCGAGCCTCGGCGAATTCCCAAGCCTCGCTGACCATCGGGAACATGACGTTCAGCGTCCGCCCCGCCGCCGCTTCCAGCAGCGCGCGCGCCTGCGCCTTCATCAGCCCGTTGCGCTCCAGCGCCAACCGCAGCGCGCGCCAACCCATCGCCGGGTTTTCCTCGTCGGCATGGTCCTGCGTCAGGTACGGCAGCGCCTTGTCCCCGCCAATATCGACAGTGCGGAAGATCACCGGTCGGTCGCCGGCCACGTCCAGCACCTCGCGGTACAACCGCTGCTGGCGCTCGCGCTGCGGCAGCGTCGCGCTGACCAAGAACTGGAACTCGGTGCGGAACAGCCCGATCCCGTCGGCGCCGGTCACGTCCAGCGCTGCGACGTCATCGCGCAGGCCCGCATTCACCATCACGCGGATGCGATGGCCGTCCTTCGTCTCGGGTGCCACATCGCGCAGCGCGGCATAAGCAGCGCGGCGCTTCTGGCGCAGCGCCAGCTTGGCCTCGAACGCTTCCTCCATCGCCGTCGACGGGCGAACGAGCACCGATCCCTCGCCAACGTCCAGCAGCAGCAGGTCGCCTTCCACGATCACCCGGCGCACGTCCCGCACCCGGCCAAGCACGGGCACGCCCATCGCGCGCGCCACAATGGTGACGTGCGCGGTCAGCGATCCTTCCTCCAGGATCACGCCCTTCAGCCGCCGGCGATCGTATTCCAGCAGTTCCGCCGGCCCCAGGTTTCGCGCGATCAGGATCGTGTCCTGGCGAAGGCCCATCTGCGCCGCCGTGCCCATCTGACCCGAAACTATCCGCAGCAGGCGGTTCGACAGATCCTCCAGGTCGTGCATCCGGTCGGCGAGCAACGGGTCGTCGATCTGCCGCATCCGCTGACGCGTGCGCTGCTGCACGCGCTCGATCGCCGCCTCCGCGGTCAGCCCGCTGTCGATCGCCTCGTTGATCCGCCGTGACCAGCCCTCGTCATAGGCGAACATCTTGTAAGTCTCGAGCACCTCCTCATGCTCGCCGCCGACGCCGAACTCGGCCTCGCGCGTCATGCGGTCGATCTGCTCGCGCATCTTGTCGAACGCGGCATAGACGCGGTGGCGCTCCGCCTCGGTGTCCTCCGCCACGGTATGCTCGATCACGATCCGCGGCTGGTGGAACACCGCGTATCCGGCGGCCATCCCGTCCACGAGCTTCTGGCCGGGCAGCCGCACCGTCGCGGTCGACTGCTGCGGCCGATCCTTCGGGCCGCCCTGGTCGATGAGGCCGGCATTAGCGATCAGCTCGCTCAGCACCATGGCGACGGTCTGCAGCGCCTCGATCTCGACATCGGCGTAACGGCGCGGCTCGGCATGCTGCACTGCGAGCACGCCAACCGAACGCTCGCGCCGGATGATCGGCACGCCGGCAAAACTGTGGAATCGATCCTCGCCCGTTTCGGGCTTGTAGGCGAAATCGGGGTGGCTCGCCGCCTGGTCGAGGTTCAGCACCTCGCCCGTTTCCGCGATCGTCCCGACAAGGCCCTCGCCCAGCGCCAGCTTCGTGACATGCACCGCCGCGGGGTCGAGCCCGCGCGTCGCGAACAGTTCCAGCACGCCTTCGCGCAGGAGGTAGATTGAGCAGACTTCGCTATCCAGTGCCTCGCCGATGATGTCGACGACCTGGTTCAGCTTGGCCTGCGCATTGGTGCGCGCGGCCATCACGTCATGCAGATTGACCAGGATCTCGCGGGCGGAAGCGGCGGCGGAAAGCGGCATGGGCGCTTGGCTAGCAGGCGGGTGCCATGGGTGCCACGCAACATTTGTTTGCTGCACCGCCGGAAAAACCGCGCACTTGCGAGGTTCCGGCGGCGCTCAGCATCATGTCACTTGGCCTGCTTCTTGGCCTTCGGCTTCGGCTTGGGCTTGTCCTTGGCCGGTGCCTCGCGCGGGAACAGCACTGCGGCAACCCCGATCGCCACCGCACCGACGCCGGCAGCCGCACCCACGATCCGGCCGAGCGACCAGCCGCGCTTCGCCTCCGGCGCGGCCCAGCCCTCGGCATCGTCCGATGGCTGCGACGTTTTGGCCGCCGTCTTCACCAGCGCTTCGGGCTCTCCCGTCTTCTCAGGCCCGCTATTCTCAGGTCCCGTTGCCTCGGGTGCAGCGGCGACCGGGATTTCCGGTTCGGTCGGCGCGTGCGGCGGTTCCTGGATCGGGAAGGGGGACTGGTTACCGGGGGGTACGGGCGGCGTGTGAGACATCGTCATCCTCTTGCTAGAAATGAATGAACGCCGCTGGCCGACAGCGGCTCCCGCTCAATCGAACAGTCCATCCTGGCTTCCGCTCGGCGGATCGAGCCCCAGGTGCTTCCATCCGCCGGCATTCAGCACGCGTCCGCGCGCCGTCCGCGCGACGAGGCCGAGCTGGATCAGATAGGGCTCGATCACTTCCTCGATCGTGTCACGCGGCTCGGAAAGCCCCGCCGCCAGCGTCTCCACGCCCACCGGGCCACCGCGATAGATATCCGCGATCATCGTCAGATACCGCCGGTCCATCGCATCAAGGCCAAGCTTGTCGACTTCCAGGCGGTTGAGCGCCCGGTCCGCCGCCACCGCATCCACCTCGACGACGCCGGCAACATTGGCGAAGTCGCGCACCCGGCGCAGCAGCCGTCCGGCAATGCGCGGCGTGCCCCGCGAGCGGCGCGCCACTTCCGCCGCTCCATCAGGCGCGATGTGAAGATCGAGCATCGACGCGGCACGCGTCACGACGCGGGTCAGCTCCTCCACCGTGTAGAATTGCAGCCGGATCGGGATGCCGAACCGGTCGCGCAGCGGCGTCGTCAACAGCCCCTGCCGCGTCGTCGCGCCGACAAGGGTGAAGCGCGGCAGGTCGATCCGCACGCTGCGCGCCGACGGCCCCTCGCCGATCATCAGGTCCAGCGCGCGGTCCTCCATCGCCGGGTACAGGACTTCCTCGACCGCCGGCTGCAGCCGGTGGATCTCGTCGATGAACAGGACGTCGCCATCCTCGAGGTTGGTGAGCAGCGCCGCCAGGTCGCCGGACTTGGCGATCACCGGGCCCGATGTCGCGCGGAAGCCGACGCCCATCTCGCGCGCCACGATCTGCGCCAGCGTCGTCTTGCCTAGGCCCGGCGGGCCGAAGAACAGCACATGGTCCAGCGCATCGCCACGCGATCGCGCCGCCTCGATGAACACGCGCAGATTGTCGCGCGCCGCGGCCTGGCCGACGAATTCGTCCAGCCGCTTGGGGCGCAGCGCCGCATCGGCGTCCTCGGCCCGGCGCGCCGGCGTGATCAGGCGATCCTCGTCACTCATTGCCGGCTCGATACCGCAGTTTCGCCGTCGCGCCAGCGCCGCTTGTCATCACCCTGGCGCAGCGCCCCGCTCACTTCGCCGCCTTGCGCAGGGCGAGGCGGACAAGCGCGTCCAGCGTCGCGCCGACACCAAGCTCGTCCTCCGCCGCCGCAACCGCCGCGCCCGCCTCCGCCGGGCGAAAACCAAGGTTGAGCAGCGCCGATACCGCGTCTCCGCTCGCGCCCACCGGCGCCACCTGCGCGGCCGCCGCAGGGCCCAGCGTGATCCCGCCGGCCTTGTCCTTCAGCTCGCGCACGATCCTCTCGGCAAGCTTCGGGCCGACGCCATTGGCGCGCGCCACCATCGCCTTGTCCTGCGCCGCGACCGCGCGGTTGAGCTCGGCCGGCTCCAGTGCGGACAGGATCGCCAGCGCGACCCGCGCGCCAACGCCCTGAACGCCGGTCAGCAGGCGGAACCAGTCGCGCTCGTCCGCACTGGCAAAGCCAACCAGCCGCTGGAAATCCTCGCCGACGAGCATCTCGGTATGCACCATCACTGCCTCGCCAACGGGGCCGAGCGCCGCGAGCGTGCGCGACGAGGCACCGACGAGATAGCCGATCCCGCCCACCTCGATCACCGCATGGTCGGCGGTCGTGCTGTGGAGCACGCCCTTTAGATAGGCGATCACCGGCTGCTGTCCGTCATGGATCGGGGCAATAGCGGGTCCGCCAGTGGCGGCCAACACCCGCGCGGGCGGGCCATCGCCTCAGTCGTGTCGCGCCCGCCGCATCATCCCCGCCGCGCTCGCCTGGTGATGCGCGTGGCAGATCGCCACCGCCAGCGCGTCCGCCGCGTCAGGCCCGGCAAGCTTCGCGCCCGGCAGCAGCACGCCCATCATCGCCTGGATCTGCCGTTTCTCCGCGCCGCCGGTACCCACCACCGCCTTCTTCACCGTGGAGGGATGATATTCGCCGATGGTGAGCCCGGCGCCAGCCGCGGCCAGCAGCACCACGCCCCGCGCCTGCCCCAACTTCAGCGTCGACTGGGCATTGGTATTGCCCAGCACCTCTTCCACCGCCGCGCCATCGGGCCGCTCCGCCCGGATCACGTCGATCAGCGCATTGTAGAGGTTGGCCAGCCGCCGCGGCAGCGGCATCGACGGATCGGTGCGAATCTGCCCGTTGGCGAGATGCCGCAACCGATTGCCCTCGGCCGCGATCACGCCCCAGCCAGTGGTGCCAAGACCCGGATCGAGGCCAAGGATGATCATCGCCGGGCCATCAGCCCAGCTTCGCCATCACCTCGTCGGAGACTTCGTAATTGCCCCACACCTGCTGGACGTCGTCGTCATCGTCCAGCGCGTCGATCAGCTTGAACAGGGTCGCCGCGTCGCTTTCGTCCACGGCCACCATGGTCTGCGGCCGCCACGCGAGCTTCGCGCTTTCCGCCTCTCCCAGCACTGGCTCCAGCGCCTTGGCGACTTCGTGGAGATCGCCCTGCGCGGTCCAGATCTCGTGGCCGTCCTCGCTCGACGTCACGTCCTCGGCACCCGCCTCCAGCGCCGCCTCGAACACCTTGTCGGCGTCGCCCGCGCTCGCCGGATAGTTGATCAGGCCCATGCGATCGAAGCCGTGGCTGACGGAGCCGGACGCGCCGAGGTTGCCGCCGTTCTTGCTCACCGCGGTGCGCACGTTCGTCGCGGTGCGGTTGCGATTGTCGCTCAGCGCCTCGATGATCAGGCTGACGCCGCCGGGGCCGAAACCCTCGTAGCGGATTTCCTCGTAATTCTCCGCGTCGCCGCGGCTCGCCTTGTCGATCGCGCGCTGGATGTTGTCCTTGGGCATCGACTGCGCCTTGGCGGCGTTCACCGCGGCGCGCAGGCGTGGATTCATGTCCGGATCAGGCAATCCCATCTTTGCCGCGACGGTGATTTCGCGGGAAAGCTTCGAGAACATGCCCGAACGCTTCTTATCCTGTGCACCCTTGCGGTGCATGATGTTCTTGAACTTGGAATGACCTGCCATGTGCGCGCCTCTAGCGCCGGATATGTGCCCTGCTCAAGTCGCTGCGCTCATCCGCCGTTGCCTTTTTCCGCCACCATTGCCTCGATCCGCGTCAGTCGCGCGATCACACCCTCGTCCATCTTGCGATGCAGCCGCAGGATTTCCAGTTCCGCCCGAAGGTTGGTCTCGTAATCCAGCGCGGCGGTCAGCCGGTCCTTCGCCGCCTGCCGGTTCTGGCTCATCATGATGACGGGTGCCTGCACCGCCGCCAGCGTCGACAGCATCAGGTTGAGGAAGATGTAGGGATAGGGGTCGAACACCAGCCCCAGCCGCCCCAGCACGTTGCTGTTCAGCACCATCCAGCCCAGCAGCACCACGGTGAAGGTGCCGATGAAGCCCCAGGAGCCGCCGACGGCCGCCACCCGGTCGGCCAGCCGCTCGCCGAATGTCGCCTGTTCCTCGGCAACGTCGGACGCGTCGCGTACCCCTGTGGTCCCGGACGCAATCGCCGACAGGACGCGCCATTCCTCCTCGTCGAGCGCCGACGATGGCTTGCCGAGCAGGTGCCGCGCCAGCTCCTCGAGGTCCGCCCTGTGCTCCTGCATCGCGCATTCTCCGGCTGCCTCGTATCGCTATGGCGGCGCTGGCATTTTCGCAAACATCTTCCCCTGCTGGCCGGTTTCGGCCAAACGCACGCCCATGACGATAGCGGTGGACATGGGCGCCGATGCCTCGGGCGCGCCGGTCCTGATCGACCTTGAGGAATTGCTGGCCACCCGATTGCTTGTTCAGGGCAATTCGGGCTCGGGAAAGTCGCACCTGCTGCGCCGCCTCCTGGAGCGGTCGGCCGGCCAGGTGCAGCAGGTGGTGATCGACCCGGAGGGTGATTTCGTCACGCTCGGGCCAGCCTACGGCCATGTCGTGGTCGAGGCGACGGACTATTCCGAACGCGAGATCGCGCGAATCGCCGGCCGCCTGCGCGAACACCGCGCGTCCGTGGTGCTCAGCCTCGAAGGGCTGGAAGCGGAGGGCCAGATGCGCTGCGCCGCCACCTTCCTCTCGGCGATGTTCGATGCCCCGCGCGAACACTGGTATCCCGCGCTCGTCGTGGTCGACGAGGCGCAGCTCTTCGCCCCCACCACCGGCGGCGAAGTGGCCGAGGACGTGCGCCGCGCGTCGCTCTCGGCGATGACGAACCTCATGTGCCGCGGCCGCAAGCGCGGCCTCGCCGGCGTGATCGCGACTCAGCGGTTGGCGAAGCTCGCCAAGAACGTCGCCGCCGAAGCGTCGAACTTCCTGATGGGCCGCACCTTCCTCGATATCGACATGGCCCGCGCCGCCGATCTCCTCGGCATGGAGCGCCGCCAGGCGGAGGCGATCCGCGATCTGCCGCGCGGCACCTTCCTCGCGCTCGGCCCCGCGGTCTGCCGCCGCCCGCTGACGGTGAAGATCGGCGCGGTCGAAACCAGCGCGCGCAGCGGCAGCCCGAAGCTGACGCCGCTTCCCTCCGCCCCGCCGGCGGACCTGCAGGAACTGATCTTCGCCGCACCGGAGCCGGAGGCCGCGCCCCAGCTGCCGATGGCGTTCGAGGCGCGCCCGCGCCGCGTGCCGGCGGACGAGATCATCGCCGACATGGCCCGCCCCGCGCCCACACCGCTGCCGTCGGAGCCGGAACGCACGCCGGAGGAAATTTCGGCGATCGTCGCCAACGTGCTGCAGGCGATCGTCGAGGATCCCGAATCGGCCGGCCGCCCGGCATCGGTGCTGTTCCAGGATTTCCAGGTCCGCTGCCGCATGCAGGGCCTGTCGCGCTCCGGTGTCGATCTTGGCGATTTCACCCGCCGCCTGTCGTGCGCGCGGGCCGGCATCTTCGACATTCACGATCCGCAATGGGCGGAGGCGATCGCGCTTGCCGGCGCCTTGCCCGACGAGATGGTCGGCCCGTTCCTGCTCGTCGCCAAGGCCGCGCGCGAAGGCGCCCCCTGCCCCAGCGACGCCGCGCTCGCCGAAACCTACGGCACGTCCTCGCTCGGCCGCGTCCGCCGACTGATGAGCTATATCGAGAGCCGCGATCTCATCATCACCCGCACCGATCTGTCGGGAAAGCGCTCGATCACCATCGCCCGCCTGGGCTGGACCACCGCCGCCGCGGAAGCCGCCTGAGGCGCGCGCACGGCTAATTCCCTCGAACCGGCCACCCCTTCCACGCTGAAACAGGGGAAGGGGCCGCCCCGGCATCGAATCAAAGCATGCCAAGCGCCTGCATGTAGGTTTCGAGGATCGCTTCCTCTTCCTGATATTCCTCGCGCTTCTTCTTGCGGATCGACATGATCTTCTTGATCGCCTTCGGGTCGTATCCGCGGCTCTTCGCCTCGGCAAACACGTCCTTGATGTCGTCGGCGATGCCCTTCTTCTCTTCCTCGAGCCGCTCCGCGCGCTCGATCAGCAGGCGCAGTTCTTCGGCTGCCACCTGGCCGCCACCCATGCCCTCACCACGTTCCTCGACCATCGAAAATCCCCATGAAATTGAAGCACCGCCCGCCTCGCGCGGATGACGCGCGAGTGGTGGAGCAATTGACCGTGTCGGTTGCGGCGGCGGCCTTTATGGAAAGGCGCCGCCGCGATCAAATCTTATGCGATCAGCCGCTATTCACCGATGCGGCGGGCGACCGCGCCGTTGCGCATCACGAAGCGCACGCGCTCCAGCTCGCGCACGTCACCAAGCGGTGAGGCGTCCACCGCGATGATGTCGGCATTCTTCCCCGGCTCGATGCTGCCGATCGTGGTGCCCTGGCCTAGCACCTCGGCCGCGGTCAGCGTCGCACTGCGGATCGCCTCGGTCGGACTCATTCCTACCTTGTCGACCAGGAGGGCGAACTCGGTGCCGTTCTCGCCATGATGGGAAACGCCGCTGTCGGTGCCGAAGGCGAAGCGCACGCCGGCCTTGTAGGCCTTGCGATGGCTTTCCTGCATCGCCGCGGCGGCCGCTTCCGCCTTGGGGATGGTCGCTGCCGGCAGCGCCCCGGCGCGCGCCTGCGCCAGCGCAGCGACCGGTGCGATCTCGGTCGGCACCAGATAGGCGCCCGTGCGCCGCAGCAGCGCGATCGTCTCGTCGTCGAGGAAGCTGCCATGCTCGATCGTGTCGACGCCGGCGAGCAGCGCCGCCTTCGTGCCCTCGGCCGCATGGCTGTGCGCGGCAACCTTGCGGCCAAGCCCGTGCGCGGTGTCGACGATCGCCTTCATCTCCTCGGGCGTGAAGGCGCGGCCAAGCCCGCCCGACACGTTCGACAGCACGCCCCCCGTCGCGGTGATCTTGATCACCTGTGCGCCAAGGCCAACCTGGCGCCGCGTCGCGCGGACGCAGTCGTCGACGCCGTCGCAGGTATTTTCCACCGTCGGTGCGATCGCATGCGCGAACGGTTCCGCAATGCCGTTCAGCGGGTCCCCATGCCCGCCGGTGACGGAGATCGGCGCGCCCGCGTTGATGATCGTCGGTCCGTCGACGTCGCCGCGCGCGATCGCATCGCGCAGCGCCCGGATCGCGCGCGGATCACCGCCCAGGTCGCGGACCGTGGTGAAGCCGGACCGCAGCGTCGTACGCGCATTGCCCGCACCATAGAGCAGGTCGTCGGCCTGTTCGGTGTTGAGCGCGGTCAGGCGCGCGCGCATCGGATCACCGCCGATGCCCAGCAGATGGACGTGAAGATCGATCAGGCCCGGCAGGACGAACTTGTCCTTGAGGTCGATCAGCTCCGCGCCTGGTTCCGGCGCCACGAAGCCGTCGCGGATTTCGGCGATCTTGCCGGCACGCACGATGATCGTGCTGTTGGCGCGCGGCGGCTGGCCCGCGCGGGCGAGCAGCGCGCCGGCATGAATGTAGCTGGTCTTCTGCGCCGCGGGCACGGATGCAGCGGGTGCCGTCGCGACCGGCGTCGCGGCGGCGGCCTCGGCCGGTGCTGCTGCCGGGCCTGCGGTCTGCGCCGCCGCCGGTGCGGCCGCCATCACGCCGGCTACCATCGCAATCGTTCGAATCATTGCCACCCCCCGTTTGCGCCGCCCGCTGCGGGGGCGTCATTCGGCAAGCGGCCTAGAAGAAAGTGCGGGGGCGAAACAAGCGCGCTGCGCCTCCCGGCACCGGCAAATCGCGTTCAGGCGGCGTTCTTCGCCACGCTTTCCTCCATCCGGCGCAACTGCTCGGGCGTCGCCTCCGCCTGATGCTCCGCCTTCCACTGGGCATAGGGCATGCCGTAGATCGCCTCGCGCGCCTGGTCTTTGGGCAGGTCGCCCGCCTCGCCGATCCAGTCCGACAGGCAGTTGCGGCAGAAGCCGGCAAGGCCCATCAAGTCGACATTCTGCGCGTCGGTCCGGTGCCTCAGATGCCGCACGAGGCGGCGAAAGGCCTCGGCTGCCGCGTGGTCGTCGATCGCGTCGATCGGGTCCATGTCATTCTCCACGGTTGATCCGGTGGAGATAGAGGCTAGGGCCGGCCGCGGCAAAGCCGAGGAACGAATATCATGACCAGAGCGATCAGCCCCCGCAGCCGCAAGGTACGCGTGCTCGCGACGTTGGGCCCGGCAAGCAACACGCCGGAAATGATCTCGCACTTGTACGAGGCGGGTGCCGACGCGTTCCGCATCAACATGAGCCACGGCGATCAGGCCTCGAAGGTGGGCGTGATCAAGGCGATTCGAGCGCTGGAAAAGAAGTTCGGCCGCCCCACGACCATCCTAGCCGATCTGCAGGGGCCCAAGCTCCGCGTCGGCCGCTTCGTCGATGGCCGCGTCGTGCTGTCGCAGGGCGCGACCTTCACGCTCGATCGCAATCCTGACCTTGGCGATTCGACCCGTGTCGAGCTGCCGCACCGCGAGATCTTCGAGGCGATCGAGCCGGGCGCCCGCCTGCTGCTCGACGACGGCAAGCTGGTGCTGCGCGTAACCGAACACGATGCCGATCGCATCGTCACGCGGGTCGAGATCGGCGGCCCCTTGAGCAACAACAAGGGCCTGAACGTCCCCGACGTCGTCGTGCCCATGGCGGCGCTGACCGACAAGGATCGCTCGGACCTTGCCTTTGCGATCGAGGAAGGCGTCGACTGGATCGCGCTTTCCTTCGTGCAGCGGCCCGAGGATCTCGCCGAGGCGCGCAAGCTCATCGGCGGCCGCGCCGCGCTCCTCGCCAAGATCGAGAAGCCGGCCGCGATCGAGCGGCTCGAGGAAATCGTCGAGATGTGCGACGGCGTCATGGTCGCGCGCGGTGACCTCGGCGTCGAACTCCCGCCGCAATCGGTGCCGCCACTGCAGAAGCGCATCGTCGAGACGGCGCGGCGTCAGGGTCGCCCGGTGGTGGTCGCGACGCAGATGCTCGAATCGATGATCACCTCGCCGTCGCCGACGCGCGCCGAGGTGTCGGACGTCGCGACCGCGATCTACGACGGCGCGGACGCGATCATGCTCTCGGCCGAAAGCGCCGCCGGCAACTGGCCGGCCGAATCGGTCGCGATGATGAACGCGATCGGCGAGGCGGTGGAACGCGATCCGATGCACGGCGATCGCGTGCGCTTCACCGTCACCCGCCCCGATCCGACGACCGCGGACGCGCTGGCGGAAGCGGCGAAGAACATCGCCATCACCATCTCGGCCCGGGCGATCATCTGCTTCACCACCTCGGGCTCCACCGCGCGGCGCATCGCGCGCGAGCGGCCCTCGGTCCCGCTCCTCGTGCTGACGCCCAGGATGGAGACGGCGCGTCGCATGGGCCTCCTGTGGGGCACCCACGCGGTCCACACCCGCGACGTCGATTCGTTCGAGGAGATGGTTGCCAAGGCCAAGCGCATGGCGCTGCGCCACCGCATCGTCGAACCGGGCGACCGGGTGATCATCACCGCGGGCGTCCCCTTCCGCACGCCCGGCTCCACCAACGTGATCCACGTCGTGCGCATCGTGGGTGACGAACTGAAGGGTTACGGCTGATCCGGCGCCGGGCGGCCGCGGGTCGCCCGGCCGCGGCTAGTCGAGCAGCCCGAAGCGCCTGAGGTCCGCGCGCAGCGTCGCGGCGTCCGTGAACAGCACCGCATGCATGCCGACGGCCGCCGCGCCGTCGACATTGTCCTGCCGATCATCGACGAACAGCGCCTCGTCCGGCGCCAGGTCGAAGCGCTTCAGCGCCAGTTCGTAGATCGGCGCATGCGGCTTCACCAGCCGCTCCGCGCCCGATACCACGATGTCGCGGAAATGGCCGAACATCGCCGCTTCCTGCGCGCGGAACGGCGCGAAGAACTCGTCGGAGAAGTTGGTGATCGCGTAGAGCGGCACCCCCGCGTCATCCAGCTCAGCGACCAGTTCGGGCATCCCCGCCACCGGCCCCGGGATCTGTTCGGAAAAGCGCGGCCCCCATTGCGCGATCAGATGCGCATGCTCGGGATATTGCGCGCTCAGCTCCGCCGACGTTTCCGCGAACGGCCGCCCGGCATCATGCTGGAAATGCCATTCCTTGGTGCACACGTCGCGCAGGAACGCGTCCAGCGCCTCATCATCGGGGATGAGGCGCCGGTAGAGGACCCGCGGGTCCCAATCGTACAGGACGTTGCCGATGTCGAAGACGACGGCAGTCGGCCTCGACATGACGACAGCCGCTTGAATCAGCCCTGGCGGGCCTTGAAGCGGCGGTTCGTCTTGTTGATGACATAGGTCCGGCCGCGACGACGGATGACGCGGTTGTCGCGATGGCGGTCCTTGAGCGACTTCAGGCTGTTGCGGATCTTCATGGCGGATTCGCTTCTTTATAATAGGCGTGATCGGAAAGCGTGCGCGCCTAGTGCCACCCCCCTTGCAAGTCAAGTCGGAGCGGGCGACAGCGCCGTGCGTTGAGGTTGCGTAACAACAGGGGAATTGGCGATGCGCAAGGGATTGATCATGATCGGCCTGGCTGCCGCCCTGGGCGGCTGCGCCACCGGCCCAAGCCGTTTCCCGGTGCAGGCAACCCGCTATCACTTCAACGCGATGACGGATCGCGGCACCATCGCGGTGGAGCCGCTCGCCGGCAGCGGCATGGCCAGTATCGAGTACAAGACCTATGCCGCCGCCGTGGAAAGCGAGCTGCTGCGGCTCGGCTATACGCCCCCGCCGCCCGGCACGACGCCCCAGTTCCTCGCCACCGTCTCGTTCAGCCGAGTCGCACGGCCGCTGCCGCCGCGCCGCTCGCCGGTGTCGATCGGCCTTGGCGGCGGCGGGATCAGCGGCGGGCGCGGCGGCGGTGTCGGGCTCGGCGGCGGCGTCAGCTTCCCGGTCGGCGGGTCAGGTGCCGGCGAAGGCATCCTCACCGAGCTGTCGGTGCGCATCCGCCACGGCGCCGACGCCGTCTGGGAAGGCCAGGCACAGTCGCTGACCGACGCCAGCGCCGCCGATGCGGATACGCCCGCCATCGCGCGCCGGCTCGCCCGCGCGCTGTTCACCGGCTTCCCCGGAGAGAGTGGGCGCACTATCCAGGTGCCATGAGTCTCAGCATCAACGCCGCCTTCGACAGCGGCAATATTCGCCTCGTCGCGATCGATGGCGATCGGGTCGATCTGGAGATCGTCAAGGATCACCAGTCCGATTTCTTCCAGTGGTTCTACTTCCGCGTCGCCGGCCTCGGCGACGCGGTGGGGGCCAATGCGGGCGGGCCCCGCCGCCTTACCTTCCGCATCCTCAACGCCGCGCAATCAGCCTATCCCTTCGGCTGGCCCGGCTATCGCACCCGCGTCTCCACGGATCGGCGCGAGTGGCGGATGATCGAGACGCGCTATGTCGATGGCGTGCTCGAATTTGATTGGTCGGGCGACGCGCCGATCGCCTGGTTTGCCTATTTCGCGCCCTACACGATGGAGCAGCACGCCAATCTCGTCGCGCGCATCGCCGCGCGCCCCGGCGTCACGCATCGTGAACTCGGCACCACGCTGGATGGCCAGGCGATCGACTATTTCCGCCTCGGCTCGGGGCCCAAGCAGGTGTGGCTCTACGCCCGCCAGCATCCGGGCGAATCGATGGCGGAATATTGGATGGACGGCGCGCTCGACTGGCTCACCAGCCCCGCCGCCGCCGCGCTGCTCGAGGCCGCGACGGTGCATGTCGTGCCGAACATGAACCCGGATGGCACGCGCCGTGGCCATTTGCGCACCAATGCCGCCGGCGTGAACCTCAACCGCGAATGGCACGCTCCCTCGCTCGATCGCAGCCCGGAGGTGTTCCACGTCCTCGCCGCGATGGACGAGAGCGGCGTCGATTTCGCGATGGACGTCCATGGCGACGAGGCGATCCCGGCGAACTTCATCGCCGGCTTCGAAGGCATCCCCTCGCTCACCCCGCGCCAGAGCGAGGCATTCCTCCGGTTCGGCCAGCGTCTCGCCGCGCATACGCCCGATTTCCAGACCAAGCTCGGCTATGATGTCGCGCAGCCCGGCCGCGCGAACCTGTCCATGTCGACCAACCAGGTCGCGGAGCGCTTCGGCGCGGTCAGCGTCACGCTGGAGATGCCGTTCAAGGATCACGATCCCAATCCGGATCCGGTCCACGGCTGGTCGCCCGAGCGCTCGGCGAAGCTTGGCGTCGCGTGCCTCGAAGTGATCACCGGGATGATCGGAGAAGTGTGATGGAAATGCGCGAAGGCGGCCTCGACGATCCCCGTGTCGTGGCGCTGATCGCGCACCATCTCGCCGAGGCGCGCGGCACGACGCCAGCAGACAACGCTCACGCGATGGGTGCCGAGGCGTTGCGCCGCCCCGACATCAGCTTCTGGGGCCTGTGGGAAGGCGAAATGTTGCTCGGCATCGGCGCGCTGCGGCAGCTCGCGCCCGATCATGGTGAGATCAAGTCGATGCGCACCGCGCCCGGCCATTTGCGCCGCGGCGTCGGCCGCGCGATCCTCCACCACCTGGTGTCGCTCGCGCGCACCCGCGGCTATTCCCGCATCAGCCTCGAAACCGGCACCGCGCCGATGTTCGACGCTGCCAACCGGATGTACGAGGCCGCCGGCTTCGTCGATGGCCCGGTATTCGGCGGCTATCCCGAAAGCCCGCACAACCGCTTCATGACGCTGGCGTTGTAGCGTCTGCGGGAGAGCTTGCGCGTCCCGTGCGTTGCACCCCCCGGCGCATCGCGCGGCAGGGGGATGAGGGCATGGGCACGATGTGGGCGGCTGGCTTCTGGGGCGCGGTCGGCGGCTCGGCGCTGATCCTCGGCGCTGCCATCGCCTGGTTCGCCTCGCTGCCGCAGCGGCTGATCGCCGCCGTCATGGCGATCGGCGCGGGCGTGCTGATCTCTGCGGTCGCCTTCGATCTGATGGACGAGGCGCTCGAACAGGGCGGCTTCGGCGCCACCGCGCTCGGCTTCCTAGCCGGCGCCGCGCTCTACACCGCCGCCAATGTCGTCATCTCGCGCCGCGGCGCGCGCCACCGCAAGCGCTCCGGGTCCAATCCTGATGAACGCCAGGCGCATGCCAGCGAAGGCTCCGGCACGGCTATCGCGGTCGGCGCGCTGCTCGATGGCGTCCCGGAATCGGTCGTCATCGGCGTCAGCCTGCTCGGCGGCGGCAAGGTCAGCGCCGTCACCGTCGCCGCCGTCTTCCTGTCGAACGTGCCCGAAGGCCTGTCGAGCGCGGCGGGCATGAAGAAGGCCGGCCGCGGCGCCGCCTACGTCTTCGGCGTGTGGGGCGGGATCGCGCTCGCCTCGGGCCTCGCCGCGATGATCGGCAACGTCGCGCTGGCCGGCACAAGCCCCGCCGTCATCTCCACCGTCACCGCGCTCGCTGCCGGCGCGATCCTCGCGATGCTGGTCGATACGATGATCCCGGAAGCGACCGAGAAGACTCACGAATTCTCCGGCCTCATCGCCGTCACCGGCTTCCTCCTCGCCTTCATCCTCTCCAAGTTCGGCGGCTGACGGTCGAACTGTCCGGGTCGTAAATGGATCTTCCTTGACCAGAACGAATGGTGCGCAGGTTTAATCTTTGCATCACCAGTACATCCTAGCTTGGGCAAATGACGTCGATTGCCGATCGCCTTCCCCGACTCGCCGTCCTGATCGACGCCGACAATATACCGGCGCGGATCGCATCGCCGCTGTTCGAGAAGATCGCTACACTCGGCGAGGCCAGCGTGCGCAGAGCCTACGGCGATTTCACCGAAGCTCGGCTGAAGCCATGGACGGACATCATGTCAGTCCACGCCATTCTTCCCGGCCAGACCTTTGCCTATGCCGTGGGCAAGAACGCGTCCGACATCGCGCTCGTCATCGATGCGATGGATCTTCTCTTCTCCGGCAGGTTCGACGGCTTCTGCCTCATATCGTCCGACAGCGACTTCACTCGGCTGGCGGCGCGCATCCGTGAACAAGGTGTCGATGTTTTCGGGTTCGGCGCACGCAACACGCCGGAGAGTTTCAGGAAAGCGTGCAAGCGCTTCATCTACATCGAAAAGCTCGATCCTACTTTTGAATCAGCAAATCTAAAGTCCGCGATTCCGGTGCCACCGACTCCGACGGAACCTGGCAAGCACCCGCCGTCAGCAGCTGTCCCGCTGATCATGTCGGCCCTGAATGACGTTGATCACGCAAACGGCTGGTACGCGCTAGGCGCGCTGGGAAAGCGTTTGAAGGTGCTGACGCCAGACTTCGATCCCCGCAGCTATGGCTGCCCGAAGATGGCAACGCTCATCAGGAAATGCGGAAAATTCCACGTTCGGCGAAACAAGCCGGCCGTTCACATTCGTCCGAAGTGAGCGGCAGATCGTTCCGAACCTTCCACCTCCATCTCTCCACCGCTAGCCTGCCGCCAAGCCCGGGGTGGAGGCCGATTCGAGGAGAGACGTGTGACCGATCCTTCGCTGCGCGACCGCGCCGTCCAGCTTTACGATGCCTTCACCCACGAACATCGCGATCGCCGCGCGCTGCTGCGCCAGATGACCGCGCTCGCCGGGTCGGCGGTCGCGGCGGAGGCGCTGATCGCCGGGATCGCTGCTTCGCCAGCCGCGGCCGCGATCATCGATCCCGCCGACAAGCGGCTGGAGACGGAAATACGCACCGGCACGCAGGCGGGAAAACCCGCGCGCGCCTATGTCGCCATGCCCAGGGGCAAGAAGAAGCTCGGCGTGGTCCTCGTCATACACGAGAACCGCGGCCTCACCTCGCATATCCAAGATGTCGCGCGCCGCGTGGCGCTGGACGGCTTCATCGCCATCGCGCCCGACCTCCTCGCGCCGCAGGGCGGCACCCCGGCGGATGAGGACAAGGCGCGCGAACTGATCGGCAGCGTCGACTATGATCTCGCGCTGGCCCAGGCGCGTGCCTTTGCCGATGAGGCGCGCCGCCTGCCGCGCAGCGACGGAAAGGTCGGCATGATCGGCTTCTGCTGGGGCGGCGCCTTCGTGAACCGCATGGCGGTGGCCGGCGGGATCGACGCCGGCGTCTCCTATTACGGCCCGGCCCCCGCTCCGTCCGAAGCTGCGCGCGTCTCTGTCCCGCTGATGCTCCATTATGCCGGCACCGACGCCCGCGTCGCGCAGACCGGCGAGCCATGGGTCGCCGCGCTCAAGGCAGCCGGCAAGCCGGTCGAGGCGTTCACCTATCCCAACGTCGATCACGCCTTCAACAACGACACCTCGGCCGCCCGCTACAACAAGGCTGCGGCCGATCTCGCCTGGGGCCGAACCACCGCGTTCCTGCATAAACATCTTGACGGCTAGGGGATCTTTGTTCCTATTCTGTTCGCGAAAGAATCGGCCGGGAGAGATGCCGTGGCGGACTTGATCTTCTACACCAACCCTATGTCGCGCGGGCGGATCGCCCGCTGGATGCTGGAGGAAGTCGGCGCGCCGTACGAGACGCGGCTCGTCGACTGGACGGCGAAGCCTGATGACTTCCTCGCCGCCAATCCGATGGCGAAGGTGCCCACCATCGTCCACAAGGGCCGCGTCGTCACCGAATGCGGCGCGATCATCGCCTATCTGGCGGATAGCTTCCCCGAAGCAGGCCTCGCGCCGACCGTGGACGAACGCGCGGATTATTATCGCTGGATGTTCTTCGCCGCCGGGCCGGTCGAGGCCGCAACCACTGATCGCGCGCTAGGCGTAACGGTGAACGACGATCAGAAGGCGATGGTCGGCTATGGCGATCTCGATCGCGTGGTCGATACGCTGACGAAGGCGGTCAGCGCGCACGACTTTATTGCCGGCGACCGCTTCACTGCGGCGGACGTCTATGTCGGCAGCCACATCGGCTGGGGCGTGCAGTTCGGCTCGCTGCCAAAGTCCGATGTGTTCGACGCCTATCTCGCGCGGATCAATGATCGCCCCGCGGCGGTCCGTGCCCGCGAGATCGACGACGCGCTCATCGCGGCCCAGCAGCAATAGCGCTCCCAGCCGAAAAGTTCGGCCAGCAGCCGTTCAGCGGCGTCATGCGTTTAGCCGCGCATGGCCTATGCCGTGCCGCATCGTCATCCCTGGACCCGGGACCGCATCGTCGCCGCGTTGCTCGCGATCGCGGTTCAGCTGGCGCTTGGCTATGCGCTGATCCGCGGCCTCTCGGTGCGGTTTCCGGACGCGGTCGAGCAGAGTCTGAAGCTCTTTTCGGCGGAATCGCCACCCAAACCGCCACCACCGCGCACCATCCCTGCACCAAAGGTCGCCGCCAAACGACCGGAAGGGCGCGCATCGGCACCGAATTTGCGCAGCCGCGCCACGGAAATCGCGGCCCCGGAGCCGGTGGTGGTCATCCCCGTGCCCCCGCCACCCGTGGTTGTTGCACCCAAGCCCTTCACCCAGAACGACCCCACCTCGGGCTCCGCCTTGGTGCGCGGCCCCGGCACCGGCGCCGGCGGTTCGGGTGACGGCTTCGGCAGCGGCGGTGATGGCGACGGCGATGGTTCGGGCGGCCGCGACGCCGGCGAGACCCCGCCCCGCTTCCTGCGCGGACGGATGAGCACCTCCGACCTTCCTGAGGAGCTGTTCGTCACTGGCTTCAACGGCACGGTCGGCGTGCGCTATGTCGTCGATCGCAGCGGCCGCGTGCCTTACTGCGAGGTCACCCGGTCCAGCGGCAACGCCACGGTCGACGCGATCACCTGCCGGCTGATTCGCGAACGCTTCCGCTACCGCCCCTCGCGCGACGCCGCCGGCCGCCCGGTCGAATCGACCATCGTCGAGAATCACACATGGGAAGTGGAGGCCGACACGGTCGAGACGGTGGAAACCGTCCGCCGCCGCCGCCTAACCCCGTGGTGACATCGCCTGCTCGCGCCGCCGCTCCTCGGCCGCACTGACGATCTTTTGCCGCCGCGCCGCGTCCGCCCCCGACCAATCCCCGATTTCTCCCAAGGTACGGAAGCAGCCAAGGCACATCGCGCCCGCTGCATCCAGCCGGCACACGCCGATGCACGGCGACGGCGGCGATTGGGGCGACGCGTCGCTCACCACGTCCCATGCCCCTGCCGCCCGCCCAGAACCTCCGCGATCCGCCGTCGCGTAGCGGGCGAGGTTCCTTCCGGCAGCGCATCAGGCGCAAACCATCCGGCCTCGGCAATCTCGCGCGGATCGGCGGCGCGCAGCTCATCCGGCCGTGCCACATCGGCGATGAACACGATCACGTGATCGTCCTTCGCTTCCACCCGGTTGTGATAGACCCCCAGCACCCCGGCGATCTGCGCCTCCGCCACGGCCACTTCCTCGCGCAATTCGCGCCGGATCGCCTCTTCCGCACTCTCGCGCTTGTCGACCCCGCCGCCCGGCAGGTACCAGCCTGCGACATAATGGTGCCGCACCAACGCGATCCGCCCCTGCGGATCCCGCAGCACCGCGCGCACGCCGAACGTCCGCGGGCGGGCGACACGCCAGTAGAGCCGCATGACGCGCCCGGCGATCCGGTAGCGCCATGCCACCATCGTCAGCTGCCGAGCGAGACGCTCAGGAATGCAGGGATCGGCCCGTTCCAGCCATCGTCGGCCGCGCCGTCATCGCGCTGCGGTTGCTCGCGCCGCTCGTCGCGAGCGCGGGCCGGCGCCTTCTCCTCACGCCGCGGTGCGCGAGGTTCCTGCGCTGCCGGTGCAATCGGTGCCGCACGCTCGTCCGCCGCCGGCTTCGCCCCGCCCCTACGGCGCGAACCACGCCGCGGTGCCTCTCCCGCCTCGTCAGCAGCAGGGGCCGAAGGAGCCGCAGGCGCCGCCAGCCGCGGGATCTTCTGGCCGGTCAGCTTCTCGATATTCTCGATGTTCTCGGCATCATCCGGCCCGACCATCGTGTAAGCGGTGCCGGTGGCCCCGGCGCGGCCGGTGCGGCCGATGCGGTGAACGTAATCGTCCGGGTGCCACGGCGCATCGAAGTTGAAGACGTGGCTCACGCCCTTGATGTCGAGCCCGCGTGCCGCGACGTCGGAGGCGACGAGGATGTTGATCTCACCGCGCTTGAACCGGTCGAGCTCCGCAATGCGCGCCGACTGCTCCATGTCGCCATGGATCTCACCGGCCCGGAAGCCATGCTTCTTCAGGCTCTTGTTGAGCTCGCGCACGGTCGTCTTGCGGTTGCAGAAGATGATCGCGTTGGTGACGTCTTCGGCGCGCAGCAGATCGCGCAGCCGCTCGCGCTTGTCGAAGGCCGATCCCTTCACCGGCACCACCCACTGGGTGATGTTGATGTTGGTGGAGGCGGGGCGCGCGACTTCGATCGTCTTGGGATTGCTGAGGAACTTGTCGGCCAGCTTCTTGATCGGCGGCGGCATCGTGGCCGAGAACAGCAACGTCTGGCGCTGCTTGGGCAGCTTGGTGCAGATTTCTTCGATGTCGGGGATGAACCCCATGTCGAGCATGCGATCCGCCTCGTCGATGACGAGCATGTTGCAGCCGTTGAGCAGTATCTTGCCGCGGCTGAACAGGTCCATCAGGCGGCCCGGCGTCGCGATCAGCACGTCGACGCCCTTTTCCAGCGCCTTCACCTGATCGCCCATCTGAACACCGCCGATCAGCAGCGCCATCGAGAGCTTGTGATACTTGCCGTAAATCTCGAAATTCTCGGCGACCTGCGCGGCAAGTTCGCGAGTCGGCTCCAGGATCAGGCTGCGCGGCATCAGCGCTCGGGCCCGGCCGTGGGCCAGGATGTCGATCATCGGCAGCACGAAAGACGCGGTCTTTCCGGTGCCCGTCTGGGCGATTCCGATGATGTCGCGCATCATCAGCACGCTGGGGATGGCGGACGCCTGGATCGGCGTCGGCTCCGTATAGCCGGTGTCACCAACGGCGCGGAGAAGTTCGTCTGATAGGCCGAGGTCGGCGAAGCTCATGGCGATCCTGAAAAGAGCGCGGGTCGATGCCGCGCCTGATCTTGCGCGCGAGACGCGATTGCGCCCGTGTTGTCAAGGAAAACGGGAAATTTCCCGGCTATTTCCCGCTATTCTTTGGCTGCAGCGTCCGAAAACGGCTTATCTGGCACCGCGCGCCCGATCGCGAACGCAGCGCGTCGCGCTTCGCACAGACCATCCCGTCCGGCGCGCGCTTGATGTAGAAGCCGGTGTAGAAGTTCAACGTGGGGCAATCATCGTCGAGCTTGGCACGCAGACGCCGTCCGTCGGTGACGATCAAGTCGACGTCGCCGGTCTCCGCGATCGCCGCGCTCGCCAGGGTCGACGCGGCAACGCACTTTGGCGCCTTGCGTTCGTGCCAGGTGATCCCCTCGTCCGCCGAAGCGCGACGCGGCGGCAGGCGCGGGATCCGGATCACCACGCGCTCGCGAAAGCCGATCTGCGCGACCGCCGCGCCCTCCATGCTACGCGGCCCGCTCGCCGAAACGACGATCGGGGCAAGTAGCGCGAGGGGCAGGGCAGGATGGGCAAGGAATGACATCGGATCGGGCGGTCGGTGGCCTGAACTGTTTGAACATCGGATGAATTGGGGCGAATATATGGCAGTGACCCCTTCTCAAACCCGTCTTCTGCAATCGCTTGCGCCGATGGTGCCGCCCGCGGCGATCGTCACCGACCGTGATCTCATCAGCCCGTGGGAAACGGACTGGCGCCAGCGCTGGCACGGCCACGCCGCGATCCTGCTCCAGCCCGCCACCGTGGCCGAAGTGCAGGCGATCGTCACCGCGGCGTCGGCCGCCGGCGTGCCGCTGGTGCCGCAGGGCGGCAACACCTCGATGGTGGGCGGCGCGACCCCTCCGCAGGACGGCAGCGCCGCCATCCTGTCGCTGCGCCGCCTGAACGCGATTCGCGCCATCGATGCCGAAGCGAACCTTGCGGTGGCCGAGGCCGGCGTCATCCTCGCCGACCTGCACGAGGCCGCGCACCGGGCCGGCCGCCGCTTCCCGCTGACGCTCGGCAGCCGCGGCTCGGCGACGATCGGCGGCCTCGTCTCCACCAATGCTGGCGGCACGCAGGTGCTGCGCTGGGGAACGATGCGCGGGCTCGTCGCGGGGATCGAGGCGGTGCTTCCCGATGGCAGCCTGTACCAGGGCCTGTCCGCGCTGAAGAAGGACAATCGCGGCTATGATCTGACGCAACTGCTGATCGGCGCCGAAGGCACGGTCGGCGTCGTCACCGCGGCGACGCTCCGGCTTGCGCCCGCCATCATCGCGCGCACCGTGGCATGGGTCGGCCTCGCCTCGCCCGACGCCGCGCTCACCCTGCTGCGCCGCTTTCAGGCGACGACGGAGGCGGTGGAAAGCTTCGAGCTGCTGCCGGCCGAATCGCTCGCTGCGGTATTGGCGCATGTGCCGGGCGCCCGCGCGCCGCTGTCGGACGACCATCCGTGGCACGTCCTGATAGAGGCGGTGTCGGGCAGCGACGCTTCGCCCCAGTCGGTCGTCGAACAGGTGCTCGCCGCCGCCATTGCGGACGGCATCGTTGCGGACGCGACGATCGCCGCCAGCGAGGCACAGGCGGAGGCGTTCTGGCGCATCCGCGATTCGATCTCCGACGCGGAGCGCGCCACGGGTCCGGCGGCACAGCACGACATCTCCGTCCCGGTCGAAACCATGCCGCGCTTCATGATCGAGGCGTCGGCGGCGTGCGAGGCGCGCTTCCCCGGCACGCGCGCCAGCGGCTTCGGGCATCTTGGCGACGGCAACGTCCATTTCCACGTGCGCGCACCGAAGGGCGCGGATCGCGCCCGCTGGCTGGCCGAGGAAGCGCCGGTCGTCACCCGCTTCGTCGATGATCTGGTGGTTGCCGCCGGCGGCTCGATTTCGGCGGAGCACGGCATCGGCCAGATGAAGCTTACCGAGCTCGAACGGCTCTCATCGCCGGCCCGCATGGCTGTTCTGCGCGCGATCAAGGCCGCCTTCGATCCGAATGAACTGTTCAATCCCGGGAAGCTTGTCACGCTTGCGCCGCGCGCAGGGGGCGAATAGGGCGCGGTTCATCCGGGTGGCTGGGGCCGCCCGCCCAGTATCCGGAGAGATTCAATGGCCACCGCGCCGCAGCCGCCACTTCCGCTCTTCTACAACGGCCTGGAGCCGCTCTCGAGCGAGCTGCACGCCGATTACCGCGTCCGTCCCGCAACCTCGGCGGCGTTCCTCGCGACGCAGCATGCCGTGCCGGTGACGGTGGACGAGTTCACGCTGGTGCAGCGTTTCATGCCGATCGTCTTTTCGGCAGGTGACGATGCGATCCCGATCGCGCTGATGGGCCTGAACGAGGGCGTCAACGTCTTTGTCGACGACGAAGGCAAGCTGCGCGATGAGAATTTCTACGTGCCGGCTTACGTCCGCCGCTATCCGTACCTTCTCGCCCGGCTGCGCCCGGATGCGGAGGAGCTGTCGCTCTGCTTCGATCCCACCTCGGACACGATCGGCCGCTTCGACGAAGGTGAGCCCCTGTTCGTCGATGGCCAGCCGAGCGAAGCGACCAAGAACATCCTGCAGTTCAACGAGCAGTTCGAGCAGGCCGGCGCCCGCACCTCGGCGTTCATGAACGACCTGCGTGAGGCCGAGCTGCTGATGGACGGCGAAGTCTCGATCCAGCACGAGAGCAATCCGCAGCCGTTCGTCTATCGCGGCTTCCAGATGGTGAACGAGGAAAAGCTCGCGGACCTGCGCGGTGATCAGCTGCGCAAGATGACCAAGAACGGCATGCTACCGCTGCTGTACGCCCACCTCTTCTCGCTGTCGCTGATGCGTGACGTGTTCGCGCGCCAGGTGAACCTCGGCAAGATCCCGGCGCCTAACCCGCTGGTCTCATAGCGGCTGGCGGCATCGGATTCGTCCGGCCGCCACTGAAATACGATCAATGAACGCCGGGTCCGCGAACAGCGTCTCCGGCGTTCTGCTGTTGCGACGAGTGGCTCGCGAATCAGCTTGAAACCAAATGCCGGCTTCCTAAGTTATTGAGGTACGGTTTCCGTGTCCCCCCTTTCGCGGAACCGTATGACACGCCTTCGGGTGTGTCTCCTCCCTGAACCTTGGCCACCTCGGGCTTCGCCCGAGGTGGTTTTTTTATTCCGCGGCCAGCGATGAAGGCAGGGCGATCGCCTCGTCCGCCAGCGCGTCGATAATCCCCCGCACCAGCTGCACCACCTGGTCGAACCCCGCGCCGGGCTGGTCGAGCCGCGAATCGAGATAGAGCGTCCGGTCGATCTCCAGCTGCACGGCGTGGATCTGCGCACCGGGGCGGCCATGCCGCTCCAGGATATGCCCGCCGGCGTAAGGCGCATTCACTGCATATTCGATGCCCCAGCCGACCAGTTCGTCTCTAGTGCGGCCGACGAAGCGGCTCGCCGCCGCTCGGCCGAAGCGATCGCCGATCACGATCCGCGCACCGCTGCCCGCGATCGGGGGCATCGAATGGATGTCCAGCAGCACCGCGACGCCGAACCGCGCCTGCGCCGCCTTTAGCGCTGCCTCCAGCGCCGCATGATAGGGCCGATGCGTGCTCTCGATCCGCGCCACCACCTCGTCGCCGCTCAGCCTGCGCCGCCACAATTCCCCGGCGGCGCTGGTCCGCCGCGGCACCAGCCCGAGCCCACTGCGCACCTTGGCGCTCAAATGGCCGGCCGGTGCGCCGTCGTCGATTCGCGGATCGCGGTCATGCTCGGCCCGGTTGAGGTCGATCCAGGCGCGCGCGACGCGCTGCACGATCATCGTCTCCACGCCCCGCGCCGCCAGCGCGACCGCGTCGACATGCCGGTCCTCCAGCCCCGTGAGCGCCGCCAACGGTACGCGGGCGAAGGATTGCACCGTCGGCGGATAGTCGCGCCCCGCATGCGGCACGGAAAGGATCACCGGGCTTGCCGGCGGAACCTCGCCGATCAGATCGTAGGAAGGGCGCATTGCGGCTCAGCCTATGGAACAAGTGGAAGTGCCGCAATCCGGGACACTCCGAAGGCCAATCGTCTGGAAATGTTAAGACGTTTCCGCATACTCGGCCATCGAAGGGCAGGAACCGTTTGATGATCCGAATTCTGTTGGCCGAGGATGACCAGGTGATGCGCGAGTATCTCGCCCGCGCCCTGGAGAAGTCCGGCTACGCCGTAACCGCCGTCGATCGCGGCACCGCCGCGCTCCCGCTGGTCGAGGAGGAGGAGTTCGACCTTCTGCTCACCGATATCGTCATGCCGGAGATGGACGGCATCGAACTGGCGCAAAAGGCCAGCGAGCTTCGCCCGCACCTGCGCGTCATGTTCATCACCGGCTTTGCCGCCGTCACGCTGAAGGCGGGCAAGACGATGCCGCAGGCGCGCGTCCTCTCCAAGCCGTTCCACCTGCGCGATCTCGTGCTGGAGGTCGATCGCATGTTCGAAGTGGGCGAATTTGCCGGATTGAATTGACGGGCTTGCGCCGGCCGCCACGTCCGGCTAATGGCCCCGCTCCCGGGGGGCGTGTAGCTCAGTGGTAGAGCACTGTGTTGACATCGCAGGGGTCGCAAGTTCAATCCTTGCCACGCCCACCATCTAAAAAACCCGCCAGGCCATCGGCTTGGCGGGTTTTTTGATGTCCGCGTTCCGGCGCGCGCTCAGGCCGGCACCGGCCGCCGCGCGAGCATCCCGACGATCCACTCGATCGCCGCCACCACGATCAGCGACGCGCCCAGCAGCGGGAACAGCACGCCCGCCACCGCCAGCATCACCATCGCGCCCACGATCCGCGCATGCGGCACGCGCGGCGGCGCGGCCAAAGTGCCCTGCGGCCGCCTGCGCCACCACATCACCACGCCGCTCACCACCAGCATGATGATCGCGACGCAGGTCACCAGCATCACCAGCTGGTTCGCCAGCCCGAAATAATTACCCATGTGCAGCTGCACGCCGAGCTCGATCGCCTTCGCCACCGCACCGTAATCGGCGAATCCCACCTCGCCGATCAGGTCATGGCTGTAGCGATCGAAATAGAGCGTGCGCTGCCCCTGCGGCCGATCGGGATAGCTGTACGCGGTATAGACGCCGGTGGGGTCGGTCGGCGGAAACAGCCGGTATCCGCCGGCCAGGCCATGCTCCCGCGCGAGCTTGGCCGCGATCGCATCCAGCCCGGCCACTGCCGTGTGATCCGTGCCGCCGCTCGCCGGGGCGTGCCCGGCATGACCCGGCGCCGCATGCGACTTGGACGCCGGCATCGGCGCCTTCTCCATCGTCCATGCCGCTTCGCCCAGCGCGCCCTTCATTGTCGGGCTGTTCGGCACGCTGTAGGTGCGATGCGCCGCCGGATAGCCGACGCCAAGCGCCCCCGCGCCGCGCTGCATCACCTCGCCCTGCACCACTGCCCAGGGAAGCCCGGTCAGCAGCAGGAAGGCGATCAGCGCGATCCCCCACACGCCTGTCGTCGCATGCAGATCGCGCCAGAACAGCCGCCCCCGCGCGCGCAGCCGCGGGAACAGCACGCCGCCGAACCGCCGTGATCCGCGCGGCCACCAGAGGTATAGCCCGGTCGCGGTGAGGACGAGCGCCCAGCAGGCGGCTAGCTCGACGATCAGCTCGCCGGTCGTGCCCATCATCAGCGATCCGTGCATGGTATCGGCAAAGCCCACCAATGTGCGCGCATAGACGAACGAGCCGAGCACTCGCACGCTGCCCGGGTCGACCGCCACCCGCACCGGCTCGCCGTTCGGCGGCGTGATGAAAACGATGGCCGATCGATCCGCCCGCTCCGGGAGGTCGATGCGCGTGACGGTGCCCGGATGCACGTGCAGCGCCGCTTCCACCATTCGTGACGGCGGCGCGCTCTTCGCATGCGGCGAGACGCGGTACAGGTGGGGGCTGAGCGCCGCGTTCAGCTCGTCGTTGAACAGGTAGATCGCGCCGGTCACCGACAGGATCAGCAGGAACGGCGCCACGATCAGCCCGGCATAGAAATGCCATCGCCAGATCGCCCGATAGGCTCGGGACGTGGCAAGTGCGTCGCTCATCCCCGCCCCCTCAAAATCGCGTCGCAAGCGTCACGTCGACGCTGCGCGGCGCACCGACATAGATCTGGCTCGGGCTATAGCCGGACCAATAGCCGTAGAAACGATTGGCAAGGTTGCGTCCGCGCACGGTGACGCTCCCCCAGTCGGCGCGATAGGTCAGCGCCGCATCGAGGATCGTATAGCCATCCACGCGGATCGCATTGTCTGTCCCCGTGTAGAGATTGCCGACGTGCCGTACCGCCCCGCTCGCGGTCAGCGGCGTGCCCGGCAGCTCATAATAAAGCGTCAGGTTCGCCAGCCGCTGCGGCACGTTGACCGGCCGGTTGCCGCTGAGGTCGCCGCCCCCCGCGCCGGTCAGATCGTCGTATCGCGCCTTCAGCAGCGCGCCATTGGCGTCGATCGACAGGTGCCGCGTGATCGCGCCCGACAGCGACACTTCCACGCCGCGCGAGGATTGCGCCCCGCCCTGCACCTGCACGCTCGGCCGCATTGGATCTCGCGTGATGATCCCGTCCTGCCGGATCCAGTATCCCGCGGCGGTCAGCGTCATTCGGTCGCCGAACAGGCTCGTCTTGATCCCGCCCTCGACCGAGTCGCCCTTGGTCAGGTCGACACTCGCGCGCAGCACGTTCGACAGGAGCAGCGAGCCGACCGGTGCCACGGCATGGCTGTATTGCGCATAGAGCTGCGTCCTCGGCGCCACGTCATAGACGCTACCGATCCGGCCCGACAGCGCGCTGTAGCTGCGCCCGAACCGCTGCGTCGTCCCAAGGTTCAGATCGTCGATCCGCCGGTCGAGCGTGATGCGGTCGAAGCGCAGCCCGCCCAGCAGCAGCCAGCGATCCGAGAGGTTCACCGCATCATCCGCAAACAGCGCCCAGCTCTTCACCCGCGAGGTGAAATCGGCGCGATTGCCTGGCCCCGGGAAGTTCGCCGCCGTGTCCGCCGGAAATACGCCGCGCGCCGGGTTGAAAGGATCGACCGGTGCCGCGGTGCCGAAGCGCCGCTGCGTACCAAAGCGGGTCTCGCCATATTCCACGCCGATGTTGATGCGGTGGCGCATGCCAGCGAGCGCGAAGTCGCCGCCAAGATAGGCGCGGTTCGACCAGAAATCGTGATCATGCGCGATCCGCGTGGTGCCGCGATCGAGCAGGCGTGAGCCCTCGTCGAAGGTGAAATCCTCCGAATTCTCCCATTCGCGATTCCCGCGATACAGGCTCGCCTCGTCGGTCAGCGTCCAGCCACCGCCCAGATCATAAGCGATCCGCACCCGGCCCCAGTAACTGTCCGAACTCATTCGCCCGTCGGCGACATTGTAGTTGCGGTTCCGCATCGCGCGATCGAGCACATAACCGCCCGGCGCCGTCACGATCCCGCTCGGGTCACGCGCCACGCTCGCCGGCACCAGCGGCGTGCCCTGATAGGGTGTGCGTGCGCGATCCTGGAAATAGTCAAACGCCAGCGAAACCGACAGCCGCTCGCTCGCCTGCCAGGCAAGGCTCGATGTCGACTGGATGGTGCGCGTACCGGTGTCGTCGACGTAACCGTCGCTGCGCGCCACCGACAGGTCGCTGCGCAGCGCCACGTTCCGGACCAGCGGCTGGTTGATCCCCAGCCCGATCCGCGCGCTGTCGAAGCTGCCGTAGCTTGCCAGCATGTCGATCGCCTGCGCGTCGAAGCTCGGCTTCTTGGGCACTAGGTTGATCGTGCCGGCCAGCGCACCTTCGCCATAGAGGATCGAGGCAGGGCCCTTCAGCACCTCGACCCGCGCGAAGTTGAAGCTGTCGTAATTGCGGTTGAGGATCGTCGAATCCGCGATCCGCATCCCGTCGAACAGATAGGATACCGCGCCGGTCGAAAAGCCGCGGATGCTGGCGCTCGCCGGCTCCCCCGGCAGCAGCCCCGCGACCACGCCCGGCACGCTGCCATACGCCTCCACCGCGGTGCGCAGGCCCTTCGCCTGCATCGCTTCCTGCGTGACCACATCGACGGTGGCCGGCGTTTCGCGCAGCGTCAGACCAAGGCGGCTGCCGACATCGGACGGCGTATCCAGGTGGCGGTGCTCCCGCTCGGCGGTGACGACGATGTCGCGAGTGGCGAGGTCGCGGTCGGCTGGATCAGGGGCTTCGGCATGGGCCGACACAGGCACAAGCAACAGGCCCGGCGCCACTGCGCCGAGCAACATGGAAACGCGGAACATCGACAATACCTCTGGTCGCCCCGCGCCGGCGGCACGGAGGCGTGATGGGGCACAGGCGCGCGCGGCGCGGCGCGGCGCCTGTCGCTGGGGATCAGGTCAGAGGAAGAAGGGGCGGGCCGCGCAGCGGCGGCCGCAAGCGGCGCGCCTGCGCCACCGAAAGCGGGGGCGAAGGGGCGGCGCCCAGCGCCATGATGAAGGCGATCAGGCCTGCGATCAGGATCGGGTCGATCGCGCCCAGCGCCTGATGCGACAGGCCGGCAAAGGCGCAGGGCATCTCCGCCTGCGCATGCACCGGCTTGTCGTCATGATGCCCGTCACCATCGCCGTGCATGCCGGCCATCGGCATCGGATTGGGCTTGGGCACCGGCACCGTGCCGGGGCAAAGCGTGATCGCCATCCGGCCATGCTCCACGGAGAGCATGTAACCACCCGGGATGAGCAGCTTCATCGCCAGCGCCGCGGCAAGGATCAGCACCGCCAGATGGCGTTGCGCCAGGAGGCGGCGAAGCGCAGTCACGCCGCCGGATTAGCGGTCGGCGCCAGCCGCGTCACTTGGTCATTGTGTCCCAGGCGTGGCCTGGATTTCCGCCTCGGCCTCCATGCAGGCACAGCCGTCCTGGTCAGTGGTCCACAGCGCCACCTTGCCCTCGCCGGCGAGATTGAGCGCCGCCGGCTGGTTCACGAACAGCGGGCGCACCCCGCGGAACGAGAAACGGGTCAGGCGCTCGCCCGGCCGGGTGCGCAGCAAATGGTCCGCCAGCAGCATCGCCTGATACGGGCCGTGGACGACAAGATCGGGATAACGCTCCTGCTCAACGGCATATTGCCGGTCGTAATGGATGCGATGCGCGTTGAAGGTCAGCGCGGAGAAGCGGAACAGCGCCGTCGCATCGGGGGCAATGGCGCGCCGCGCGCTCGCCTCGCGCGGGTCCGCGGGGGCGGCGGGCGGTGTGCCGTTGCCGTCACCGCGGAACACCAGATCCTGTTCCTCCACCACTGCTGCCGCGCCATCGATCATGATGTCGTGCCGCACCGTGACGAAGGTCAGCCGGCCAGATCGCCCATCCTTCACCTTCACGTCGGTGACGATGCTTCGCCGCGTCGCGCTGGCACCGATCGGCAGCGGCGCGTGGAACGTCAGGCGGCCGCCGGCCCACATCCGCCGCGGCGCCTCGATCGGCGGCAGCGCGGCGCCCCGCGCCGGATGGCCATCGACGCCGATGGTCGATTGCGGCGCCTCGGGCAGAAAATACATCCAGTGCGCGAGCGGCGGCAGCTCGCCCGCTGGCCAGTGCGCCCCGTCATGATCGAACAGCGCGGCCAGCCGACGCAGCGGCGCCGCGACCAGATCGTCCTGCTGCTCGCTCACCGTTGGCGTCCAGCCGTCGAACTCCTGCATCAACCCTCTCCACTTGGCCGTTCCTCGGAGCGGCTAAGTGCGGCGGGCGCGTCAGGCAACCGCCGGCATCGGCTTCACCGCGCGGCGAATGACGTCGGCATAACCGTTGGAGACGCAGGTATAGCCATCATAATAGCCGCGCGAGACGAGCAGGCGATGCATCGCGGCGAGGCGATAGGGCGGCACGCCGGCGGCAAGGTGATGCTCCAGATGGTAATGCACGTGGTTCGGCGCGACGAACAGCCGCTCCCACCAGCGCGCCACCGTCGTCGAGGTATTGCGGCGCGGATCAAGGTCACTGCGCTCCGCCGCCACGCCATGCTCGCCGATCTGCCGCAGTCGCACGATCGCGGGATAGACGAACAATTGCGCCACCCACCACAGGCCATAGGCCCACCAGCCCCCCGCCAGCGTTAGCGCCGTGAACAGCCCGACGTGGAAGGCAAGCCATGGCCACTGGGCCGCAAAGCGGAACTGGCGCAGTTCCCGCATCAGGTCGCGAAAGCCCGTCCGCCCCGTCAGATCACGCGCGAACTTGCGCTTCAGCGAGTCACGCGTGATCGGATAAGCGTGGACGAAGATGATGTCCGGGTCCTGCGGCGTGCCCGCGAACCGATGATGCTTCAGGTGATAGCTGCGATATTTCGCCAGCGACGTGTTCATCGGATTGCCCGCCAGCCATTGCCCCACCCGCTCGTTCAGCGTGCGCGAGGCGAACAGCGCGTGATGCGCGCAATCATGGACGATGATGCCAAGCCCCAGCTGCCGTCCCGCGATCAACAGCACCGCCAGCACGATCGTCAGCGGATTGGGCCAGGCAATCGCGAGCGTGAACGCGCCGGCAATGATCGCCCAGTTGGCCGCCACCACCCACCAGCCGCGCGCATTCGACGGCCGCATCAGCACGGCCAGTTCTTCCTTCGAGATATAATCGGTAAGCGGCGCAGGCTTCATGACGATGGATCCTACCAGTGACGCAGGTGAAAATATAACGCATGGGCGCGGCATGAGTCAATTTGCGTTACAAGACTGGCGCCGCCCGATCCCCGCGCGCGTGCTGGCTCTGGGCTTCCTGTCGTCGTCGCACGAGCCGATGCGGGTTGCCGATCTCGTCCGCCGTGCCGCGATCATGCAGGTCGATGGCGCCGCAATGCGGGTGGCGCTCGGCCGGCTTTGCCGTGAGGGGATCGTCGAACAGGTGGAGCGCGGGCTCTACGCGATCGGCCCGGCAGGCGTGGCGCTCGATCGACGCGCCCGCAGTTGGGCCGATGCGGAAGCACGCGTGCGCGAGTGGAACGGCCGCTGGGTGATGGTGCTCGCCGATCATCTCGGCCGCACCGACCGCCGCCGCCTCCGGCTGCGCGAGCGCGCGCTATTGCTCTACGGCTTTGCCCGCACGGCATCGGGCGCGTGGCTGCGTCCCGACAACCTCGCCGATCCGCTGCCCGACCTCGCTGCGAACCTTACCGCGATCGGCCTAGATCCCGACGCGACGGTCATCGGCGACGCCGCCACCTTGCCGGCCGAGGACGAGGCTTGGCGCACCCTATGGCCCGCCGCGGCGCTCGAACGGGGCTATCGCCACTGGATCGACGAGATGGCCGCCAGCCTCGCTCGCCTGCCGGCGCTGTCCGATGAGGAAGCGGCACGCGAGACGCTGCTGCTGGGTCAGGCCGTGATCCGCGCGATCAACCGCGATCCGCTGCTGCCGGCCGCCTTGGTGGATACCGGCCTGCGCGCCGAGCAGGTCGCGGCGATGCGCCGCTACGATGCGGTCGGCAAGGCGTGCTGGGCCAGCGTCTGACACGGCGGAACCGCGCGCCCAGCCGAAGGCGTTGATGCGCCATGGCCTATGATCTTGTTCCCCTGCCGCACCACCAGAGCCAGCGTGCGAAGCTCACCCTGCGCCTCGGCAAGCGCGCGCGTCTTTGTGCCCGTGTCGAAATGACGAGTGAGGGCCTGCTGGCGGTCGGCGCGCTCGTCTCCTCAATCCTCCTCTCTACCGCAGTCCTCGTCGGCGTGTCGGTACGCGAAGGCGGCAAGGCGAAGGCGATTCAGCGCTAGGCGAAACTAATACACCTGGCTTATATCGGGGCAAAATCCAGGAGAGACCCCGATGGCAACCGCCCCCGCCATGCCCAGCCAGCCGCCGTTCAAGCGCCTCCCGCAGAAGGGGCCGGACATTTCGGTCGAGCATCGTCCGGACGGCACGATTCTGATCAGCTCGAACCACGCCATGGGCACGCCGCCGCGCTCCATCCCGCACCTCATGGCGGAGAAGGCCGCGCTTCACCCGGATCGCCCCTGGCTGATGCAGCGTGCGCCCAACCACGGCCCATGGCAGGGCGTCACCTATGCGCAAGGCAAGGCCGCCGCAGACAGCGTCGCGCAATGGCTGCTCGATCGCGGCCTTGGCGCGAACGACGCGGTGATGTGCATCAGCGGCAATTCGGTCGCGCACGGCATCCTGATGCTCGGCTGCTTCACCGCCGGCGTGCCGATCGCACCCTTGAGTCCCGCGTACAGCCTGATCTCGACCGATCACGCCAAGCTGAAGCATTGTTTCAACACCGTTCGCCCGCGCATCGTCTTTGCCGAAAATGCCGCGCAGTTCGAACGCGCCTTCGCCACGCTGCGCAGCCTCGATCCCTCGCTCACCTTCGTCACCATGGACGGCAGCGCCGGCACCATTCCCTTTGCCGAGCTGACCGACACCGTCGCTACCCAGAAGGTGGACGAAGCGCGCGAGGCGCTGACGCACGAGACGGTCGGCAAATATCTCTTCACCTCCGGCTCCACCGGCATGCCCAAGGGCGTGCCGCAGCATCAGGGCATGTTCGTGAACCTGATCGCCGCTTCCGAAGGGCTGCGCGACGATCCCGATCCGGTCGATCACCCGATCATGCTCGATTGGATGCCGTGGAACCACATTTCGGCCGGCACGATTCACTTCAACGCCAACATCGCGGCCGGCGGCACGCTCTACATCGATGAGGGCAAGCCGATCCCCGGCATGTTCGAGACGACGATCGCGAACCTGCGCGAAGTCTCCCCGATGAGCTTCGGTTCGGCCCCTGTCGCCTTTGCCATGCTGGCCGACGCGATGGAGCGCGATCCCACACTCCGTCAGGCGTTTTTCAAGAACCTGCGCGGCATGGGCTATGGCGGCGCGACGCTGTCCGACGATCTCTACGATCGCATGCAGGCGCTGGCGATCGCCGAGACGGGTGAGCGCATGCCCTTCACCACCATGTACGGCGCGACGGAAACCTTGGGCGTTACCGTCGTTCACTGGGCATCGGAACGCGTCGGCCTGATCGGCCTGCCGCTGCCGGGCTCGACGCTCAAGCTCGTGCCCAACGGCGCCAAGCTGGAAGTTCGCGTGAAGGGTCCGACCGTCACGAGAGGCTATCACAATGACCCGGAAAAGACCGCCGCAGCCTTCGACGAGGAAGGTTTCTACATGCTCGGCGACGCGGCCAAGTTCATCGATCCCGAGCGGCCCGAGCTCGGCCTGGTGTTCGACGGCCGCGTGACCGAGGATTTCAAACTGTCCACCGGCACCTGGGTCTCGGTTGGCACGCTTCGCCCGGACATCTGCGCCGCCTGCTCGCCCTATCTCCAGGATGTGGTGATCGCGGGGCAGGACCAGCCGTTCATCGCCATCCTCGCCTGGCCCTCGCAAGCCGCGCTCCAGACGCTGGCCGAGGCTTCGCCCGGTGCAGATCCGATCCCGACGCTGGAGGGGCTGGTGAAGGAGAAGTTGGAGGCGTTCAACGCCACCGCCGGCGGCTCATCGCGCCGCATCCGCCGCTTCGCCATCCTGCGCACGCCCCCGTCGATCGACGCGGGCGAGATCACCGACAAGGGCTATGTGAATCAGCGCGCCACGCTCACCGCGCGCGAGGACGTGGTGAAGGCGCTGTTCACCGAGGAACTGAGCGACGGCGTGATTGAGGTGGACGCCTAACCGGCGACCGACCCGTCATTCCCGCGCAGGCGGGAATCGATATTTTCCAACGCCGCGGCTCCATCAGGACCGCGGCGTTCATACATCGGCTGTTCGCGCGCGACTCAGAACAACCCGAGCGCCGCGACATCCTCCTTCGACAGATCTATCCCGAACATCATGCTCAGCCGCATGCGATAGACGCGCGGATCCTCGATCGTGGCGGAGGTTTCTTCCTCCCCCGCCCGCCGGCGATACTGCCGGTCAGTCAGCGTGGCGAAGCCATGCGGCAGGACGATGCTCACCACCTTCAACGTCGTGAAGCGGGTATCCGGCGCGGTCGACGTCCAGCGATTCGCCATTTCCAGGTCCGCTGGCCACACGATGTCAGTGGTGAAGCTGTACTGCGGCTGGAACCCCTCGCCCCCGCCGCGGCCATCGGTGCTCGCGCTGTGGCCATAACGCAGCAGCATCCAGCCGTGCTCGTCATCGCGCGTCAGCCGGAACGTCGCGCCATCAGGCGCCTCTGCCTCAGCGCCGTCCACCAGCGGCATCGGCGGGGTGTAGCTGCCGCCGAAGCCCGGGTCGGCAATCCATTGCTCATCGCCGAAGGTGACGAGGCTCAACGTGTGCGTCTTGGGCGGCACCCCGCCGCCGTTCAGCCACACCCGCGCCAGCAACGGACGCGCCTCGAACCCCAGCGCCGCCAGCGCATCGAGGAACAGCCGGTTGTGCTCGAAGCAATAGCCGCCGCGCCCCGCCACGACGAGCTTGCCGAACACCGCGTTGGACGAGATGTCGATCCCGCGCCCCAGCGGCACGTCGAGATTTTCGAACGGGATCGCCAGCCGATGCGCACGCTGCACCGCGGCCAGCCCGTGATGGTCGACCGTCGCACGCGCCGGCAGGCGGATACGCTCCAGATAGGCGGGCAGGTTGAACGGCAGGCTCATGCGGCAAACGCCTCCGCCTCGAGTGCGTAGAGCGGCGCAGCCGGCGCCTCCGCCGCGGCGCGCAAGCCCAGCGCCTCGGGGACGATCTGGTCGAGGTAGAAGGCAACGACCGCCTTCTTTGCCTTGCCGAACGCGTCGTCGCCGGCCTCCGCCGCCTCGCGCTCCAACAGCCAGCCGCAGGTCGCGACCGACAGCATCGTCAGGAACGGATAGCTCGCCGCCAGCCGATCATCGGCATCCGCCGTCTGCAACCGCCGGCCGACCGCGTCGCACGCATCGACCAAATCGCCCAGCGCGAGATGGGAGGCACTTCGCATATCCTCGATCAGCGTCGCGAACGCCGCGCCGTTCGACAGCGAGAGCTTTCGGCCCACAAGGTCCGCCGCCTGGATCCCGTTCGTGCCTTCATAGATCGGGGTGATCCGCGCATCGCGGAAGAACTGCGCTGCGCCCGTTTCCTCGATATAGCCCATGCCGCCGTGCACCTGCACGCCAAGGCTGGCGACCTCGTTGCCGATGTCGGTGCCATGCGCCTTGGCAAGCGGCGTGGCGATCTCCAGCCGATCACGCGCCGCAGCATCGCCCAGATTGGCGCGGTCCACCTGTCCTGCGGCATAATAGACCAGCGCGCGCGCGGCCTGCGTCTGCGCCTTCATCCGCATCAGCATGCGCCGCACGTCGGGATGCTCGATGATCGCCGCCGGCTGCCCCTCGCGCGCGCCCTGGATGCGCTCGCGGGCATATTCCACCGCCTTCTGTGTCGCGGCCTCAGCCACCTGCACGCCCTGCAGGCCCACGTTGAGGCGGGCGTTGTTCATCATCGTGAACATCGCGCGCATGCCCCCGAACTCCGGCCCGATCAGCTCGCCGACGCACTCGTCATGGTCGCCGAACGACAGCACGCAGGTGGGCGAGGCATGGAGCCCCATCTTGTGCTCGATCGACACGACGCGAACGTCGTTGGGCGTGCCGTCGCTGCGCACCTTGGGCACCAGGAACAGCGAAATGCCCTTCGTTCCCTTAGGTGCATCGGGCGTGCGCGCGAGCACCAGATGGACGATGTTGTCGGCGAGGTCATGGTCGCCGAACGAAATGAAGATCTTGGTGCCCTTGATCGAATAGGTGCCGTCGCCGCGCGGCGTGGCAGTGGCCCGAAGCGCGCCGACGTCGCTGCCCGCCTGCGGCTCGGTCAGGTTCATCGTGCCGGTCCACTCGCCGGTGGCAAGCTTGGGCAGCCACGTCGCCTGCTGCTCGGGCGTGCCGTGATGCTGCAACGCCTCGATCGCCCCCACCGACAGGATCGGCGCCAGCGCAAAACCCATGTTGGCGCTGCCCAAAGTCTCCAGCACCGCGCATTGCACGGCGAAGGGCAGGCCCTGTCCGCCGAATTCCTCCGGCACGCCGATCGTGCCCCAGCCGCCTTCGACATAGGCTTTGTACGCCGCCTTGTAGCCGTCGGGCATCACCACCCCGTCCGGCGTCCACTTCGCCCCGACGGTGTCGCCGGCGCGCGCCAGCGGCGCCCATTCGCCCTCGGCCAGCTGCCCGATTCCCTCCAGCACCGCCTCGATCACGTCGGGGCTGGCGGCATGGTAGCGTTCCGTAGCGGCAAGCTCGGCAATGCGCACGATATGCTCGAGCACGAAGCGCTGCTCGGCGACCGGGGCGGTGTAAGGCATGTTCTTCTCCAGTGTCGCGCCGCTATACCGGCACGCGATGACGGCTCAAATCCCTCGAATCCTGCCCTTTGGTGATGCTGCGATCACCGAGGCGGCGGCGCTGATCCACGCGGGCGGGATCGTCGCCGTGCCGACGGAAACGGTATATGGGCTCGCCGCTGACGCAACCAATGCCGATGCCGTCGCGCGGATCTACGCCGCCAAGGGCCGGCCGAGCTTCAACCCGCTGATCGTCCACCTGCCCGATCGCGCCGCCGCCGAACGGATCGCATTGTTCGACGATGCCGCCCGCGCGCTCGCGAATCGCTGGTGGCCGGGGCCCCTGACCCTCGTCCTGCCGCTGCGCCCCGACGCGGGAATCGCCGGCCTCGTCACCGCCGGCCTCGACACGATCGCGCTCCGGGTGCCGGCGCACCGCGCGATGCAGGCGCTGCTGCACGCCTCGGCTCGCCCGCTCGCCGCCCCCTCCGCCAACGCCAGCAACGCGATCAGCCCGACCCGCGCCGAACACGTCGCCGCCAGCCTCGGCACCCGCGTGCCGCTGATCATCGACGATGGCCCGACGATCGCCGGCCTTGAATCCACCATCGTCGGAAATGGCACGATCCTTCGCCCGGGCCCGATCACCGCGGAGCAGCTCGGCCTCGCAGCGGCCGTTCCCGGCCAGAAAGTGACTGCCCCCGGCCAGCTCGCCGCGCACTATGCGCCCGCCAAGCCGCTACGCCTCAACGCTACGGAGCGTGACGGCGACGAATGGCTGATCGGCTATGGCGATATCGCCGGCGATGACACGCTCTCGGCCGCCGGCGATCCGGTAGAGGCCGCCGCCCGCTTGTTCGACGCACTCCACCGCGCCGACGCTGCCCCCCGGGCGAAGATCGCCATCGCCCCCGTGCCGGACGACGGTATCGGCGCCGCGATCAACGATCGCCTGCGCCGCGCCGCGCACCGCTAGTTCTCAGGCAAGCCGATAGGGCGACGGATCGCCCACCTCGTCGATCAATTGCGCCCGCGCCTCGGCGAGGCTGCGGCGATAGTCCGCTCCCAGCGCCCCGGGCGCCAACCCTCGTGCTGTCTCCAGCCCGTCAAGGATCGCCGCATCGTCCGCGTGCACGATGCGCCCGACCAGCGCATCCGCATCCTCCCCGATCTGCGCCGCCAGCACCCGCATCGTGCGGGCGCGCAGCCGGAACTCGAAGTCCACCAGCCGCGCGGTTTCGACCTCCGCCTTCTTCAGCAGCGCGGCGCGGAGGTCGAACGCCATCGCGTCAGGCGGAGACGGTCGCGGCCTTGGATCGCGCCGCGAAGCTCTTGCGCAGCTTCTGCAGCTTGGGCGGGATCACCGCCAGGCAGTACGGGTTCCGCTGGCCCTCGCCATTCCAATATTCCTGGTGGTAATCCTCGGCCGGATACCATTCGTCGGCATATTCGATCGTGGTGACGATCGGCTTGTCATGGTCTTCCTGCGCCCGCGCGATCGCCTGGTTCGCCTGCTCCTCCTGCATCACCGTCATCGGGAAAATGGCGGAGCGGTATTGCGTGCCCACGTCATTGCCCTGGCGATTAAGCTGCGTCGGATCATGCGTCGCGAAGAAGATGTCGAGCAGGTCGCCATAGCTGATCTGCTGCGGATCGAAACCGACGCGGATCGCCTCGGCATGGCCGGTATCGCCGCTGCACACCTGCTTGTACGTCGGGTTGGACACGGTGCCGCCGATATAGCCGCTCTCGACGCTTTCCACGCCGATCACGTCCTTGAACACGGCCTCGGTGCACCAGAAGCAGCCACCGGCAAGCGTCGCATATTCGGTCATGGATGCAGTCTCCTTTGCGGCCCATGTAGGAAGCCGCTAGGTCGCACGCAAAGAGGGAGATCGACATGGCGCTTGGCGGCGAAACTTTGGGCGGCAAGGTGATGGTGACGGGCGGGGCCGGCTATATCGGCAGCCACGCGGTGCTGGCGCTGCTCGATTCCGGCCATGACGTCGTCGTGATCGACAATCTCGTCACCGGGTTCGACTGGGCGGTCGATCCGCGCGCCGCCTTCGTCAACATCGCGGTCGAGGATCCGGGCGTGCGCGACGTGATCCGCGATCACAACGTCCGCGCGATCATGCATTTCGCCGGCTCGGTCGTGGTGCCGGAATCGGTCGAGAACCCGCTCAAATACTATCGCAACAACACCGCCGCTACGCGCAGCCTGATCGAAAGCGCGGTGGCCGAGGGCGTACCGCACTTCATCTTCTCATCGACCGCGGCGACCTACGGCAACCCGACGAAGTCGCCGATCACCGAGGCCGACCCGCAACTGCCCATCAATCCGTACGGCATGTCGAAGCTGATGACGGAGGCGATGCTGCGCGATGTCGCGGCGGTGCATCCGATGAACTATGGCGCACTGCGCTATTTCAACGTCGCGGGCGCCGATCCGCAATCGCGCAGCGGCCAGTCCACCGTCGGCGCCACCCACCTCATCAAGATCGCGGTCGAGGCCGCAACCGGCAAGCGCGCCGCCGTCGGCGTGTTCGGCACCGATTTCGCCACCCGCGACGGCACCGGTGTGCGCGACTACATCCACGTCTCCGACCTTGCCGATGCGCATGTCGCCGCCTTGAAGCAACTGATCGCCGCCCCGACCGAAAGCTTCACCTTCAATTGCGGCTATGGGCGCGGCTTCTCGGTGCTCGAAGTGCTCGACGCGGTTGATCGCGTCACCAACATGACGATCGAGCGCCGCATCGAGGGCCGCCGCGCGGGCGACCCGGCGGAGCTGGTGGCGGATAACAGCGCGATCCTCGCCGCGCTCGACTGGCAGCCGAAGCGCGCCGATCTCGACGGCATCGTGCGCGATGCGCTCGCCTGGGAACGCAAGCTTGCGGAGATGGGTAAATGAAGCTTCGATCGCTCCTGTTCGTCCCCGGTGACCGGCCGGAACGCTTCCCCAAGGCAGTGGCGACCGGCGCTGACGCGCTGATCCTCGACCTCGAGGACGCCGTCGCCCCTGATCGCAAGCCCGAGGCGCGCGCCGCCGTCCGCGCCTGGATCGAGGCCCCGCGCGAGGATGGCCCGGCCATCTTCGTGCGCATCAACCCGATCGACAGCGACGATGTGGCCGCCGATCTGGAGGCGCTCGCCGGCCTGTCGCCCGACGGGATCGTCCTTCCCAAGGCGGAAGGGCCGTCCTACGTCGCCACCCTCACCGATCGCCTGCCGGGCGATTACGCGATCCTGCCCGTCGCCAGCGAGACGGCCGCGGCGGTGTTCCAGCTCGGCACCTTCGGCAGCGTCGCGGGCCGCCTCGCCGGCGTCACCTGGGGCGCGGAGGATCTCCCCGCCGCGATCGGCGCGACCAGCGCGCGTGAGGAGGACGGCAGCTACACCGATCCCTATCGCGTGGTCCGTGCGCTCACCCTGTTCGGCGCGCACGCCGCCGGGGTGCCTGCGATCGAAACGGTATTTCCCGATTTCCGTAACCTCGACGGTCTCGCCGCCTATGCGGCGCGCGGCCGCCGCGACGGGTTCACCGGCATGCTGGCGATCCACCCGACGCAGGTCGCCGTCATCAACCAGGCCTTCACGCCGAGCGAGGCCGAACTGGCGCACGCCCGCGCCGTCATCGCCGCGTTCGAGGCGAACCCCGGCGCCGGCGCGCTGCAGCTTGACGGCAAGATGATCGACGCCCCGCACCTGAAAAGCGCGCGCCGCCTGCTCGCGCTGGTCGATTAAAGGCCGCGCTATCGACCAGCCCGGCGCAGCGTCCTGTCGATCAGCCAGACGTGCAGCAACTGGCAAGCCACAAACAATGCGCCGATCCCGACGAACACCGGAAACACCAGATGCTCCTGGCCCGGTCGCGGCGCCACGTTGAGGAACAGCAAGGTCAACGCGGCGAGCATCGGGATCGACAGCGCAGGCATGAACGCCAGCGCCACACGCCGCGGCGCGGACCAGGTCACGTCCCCGTTCAGCAGCCATTGCATCGGCAGCCGGTCTTCACGTCGGAATTGCACGTTCGCCCACCGCGCCACGCCGAGCATCGCCGCGCCGTACACAACCGCAATGATGATCATGATCATGCGCCGGTCTCCCCTGAGGCAGCCTATCACGGCACGTGATCCGACGGAACGCACCGCGCGCTGCGCGCCGATAGGGCTGGCGACACGAAACGAAACACGACATTAGCGCCTCCATCTGACAACAATCATGCGGGAATGGGGATGACGAGAGGCCAGGAGATCGCCGCCAGGGTCGAGGCGTTCGTGCGCGAAAAGATCGTGCCGTTCGAGCGTGATCCGCGCTGCGGCACGCACGGGCCGTCCGACGAACTGGTGCAGGAAATGCGCGGACTAGCGCGCGCGGCCGGCGTGCTGACGCCGCACATCCTGCCCGATGGCGGCCACCTGACGCATCGCGAGACGGCGGACGTGCTGCGCGCGTCGGGCCTGTCGCCGCTGGGCCCCCTCGCGGTAAACGTGATGGCGCCAGACGAGGGCAACATGTACCTCCTCGGCCAGAAAGCGAGCCCGGAACTCAAGGAACGCTTCCTCAAGCCGCTCGTCAGCGGCGAGGCGCGCAGTGCCTTCTTCATGACCGAGCCCGCAACCGATGGCGGCGCCGGTTCCGACCCGTCGATGATGCTGACCACCGCGGTTCGCGACGGCAATCACTGGGTCATCAACGGCCGCAAGACCTTCATCACCGGCGCCGATGGCGCGAAGGTCGGCATCGTCATGGCCAAGGCCGATGAGGGCGCGTCGATGTTCCTCGTCGACCTGCCCGATCCGGCGATTCGCATCGAGCGCGTGCTCGACACGATCGACAGCTCGATGCCCGGCGGCCATTCGGTCGTCACGATCGACAATTTGCGCGTGCCGGCCGACCAGATGCTGGGTGATCCCGGCGACGGCTTCAAGCTGGCACAGGTTCGCCTGGCGCCCGCGCGGCTGACGCACTGCATGCGCTGGCACGGCGCCTGCGCCCGCGCGCATGAGATCGCAACCGATTATGCCAACCGCCGCCACGCCTTCGGCAAGCCGCTGGTCGACCATGAGGGTGTCGGTTTCATGCTGGCCGAGAACCTCATCGACCTGAAGCAGGCCGAGCTGATGATCGACTGGTGCGCCGACGTGCTCGACACCGGCGTGCTCGGCACGGTGGAAAGCTCGATGGCGAAGGTCGCCGTGTCCGAAGCGCTGATGCGCATCGCCGATCGCTGCGTCCAGGTGATGGGCGCGACGGGCGTCAGCGGCGACACAATCGTCGAGCAGGTGTTCCGCGAGGTGCGCGCCTTCCGCATCTATGACGGCCCCACTGAAGTCCACAAATGGAGCCTCGCGAAGAAGGTGAAGCGGGATTGGAAGGCAGCGCAGGGCTGATCCGCACCCTGCTTCTTCCCCCCGGGCTTGACCGGGGGGCTCGCCTGTTCCAACCCTTGGAACGCCTGAGGGGCCGGCGATCCAGTCTTGGTGTCCCCTAATGTAGGAGAGTGTGAGTAATGCTGGGCCTGATGCAGTCGGGGCAACTGACCGTCGATACCTTCCTCGATCATGCCGCCACGTGGCAGCCGACGCGCGAAATCGTGTCGCGCGACGCCGCCGGCCATGTCACGCGCAGCAATTACGCCAGCATCCGCGACATGGCGAAGCAGGTGTCCGCCGCGCTCGCCCGCGCCGGCATTCGCCAGGGTGATCGCGTCGCCACCATGGGGTGGAACACGCATCGCCACATCGCCGCCTGGTATGGCGCCACCAACATGGGCGCGGTGCTCCACACGCTGAACCCGCGGCTGTTCCTCGAACAGATCGCCTATATCGCCAGTCACGCCGGCGATCGCATCCTGTTCGCCGATCCGAACTGCGCCGACACCGTCGCGCAATTGCTGCCGCAGGTGCCCTCGATCGAGCGCGTCATTTTCCTGTGCGACGCGGCCTCGATGCCGGCGACCGACTATCCCGCCACCGCCTTCGACGATTGGATCGCTGGCGAGCCGGCGGAATATGCCTGGGGCGGGTTCGACGAGAATCTCGCCTGCGGCCTCTGCTATACCAGCGGAACGACGGGTAACCCCAAGGGCGTGCTCTATTCGCACCGCTCCAATTACCTGCACACGATGCTGACGCTGCAGGCCGATGCGCTGGCGCTGTCGGCGCGCGACACGGTGCTGCTGGTCGTCCCGATGTACCATGCCAACGCCTGGGGCGTGGTCTATTCCGCCCCCGCCGTGGGCGCGAAGCTGGTGCTGCCGGGGCCGCGGATGGACGGCGAGTCGATCTGTGACCTGATCGAGGCAGAAGGCGTCACGTATTCCGCCGCCGTGCCCACCGTCTGGCAGGGCCTGCTGCAATATCTGCGCAGCTCGGGCCGGCGGATCGATTCGCTGCAGCGGGTGACGATTGGCGGCTCCGCCGTGCCCGAGATGCTGGTTCGCGCCTTCCGCGACGAATATGGCGTCGAGGTGACGCAAGGCTGGGGAATGACCGAAACGTCCCCGCTCGCCACGCTCTCCACGCCCAGCGCCGAAGTCGCGGCGATGGACGAGGATGCGCGCGTCGCCCACACGATCAAGCAGGGCCGCCTGATGTGCGGGCTCAAGTTCAAGCTCACCGATGATGACGGCAATCCCCTGCCGCACGATGGCGAAACCTTCGGCCACCTCAAGATCAAGGGGCCGACGATCGTCTCCTCCTATTTCGGCGGCGAGGGCGGCGAGATCCTCGACGAGGAAGGCTATTTCGACACTGGCGACGTCGCGACGATCGATCAGCGCGGCTACATGCAGATCACCGATCGCGCGAAGGACGTGGTGAAGTCCGGTGGCGAATGGATCAGCTCGATCGAGATCGAGAATATCGCCCTCGGCCACCCCTCGGTCGCGCTCGCCGCCGTCATCGGCGTTGCGCACCCCAAGTGGGACGAGCGCCCGATCCTGCTGTGCCAGCTGAAGGTCGGCGAGATCGCGACGGGCGATGATCTGCTCACCTTCCTAGAAGGCAAGATCGCCAAATGGTGGATGCCCGACGATGTCGTGTTCGTGGAGGAGATCCCGCTCGGCGCGACGGGCAAGATCGACAAGAAGCTGATCCGTCAGCGGATGGCCGATTACACGCTGCCCTTCGCGCAGGAGCGCTGAATCGCCAGCTGGGTGCGGACGAAGCGCAAAGCGCCATCAGCCTGTGCTTGTGCTTCGTCCTGCCGGCACCGGCTGCTGAACCGACGTGGGCGGCGCCGGCGCTCGCCCGCGGCGGCGTTCCGCATGCGCCTCGGCGCGTGACAGCAGCGCATCCAGATCCTCTCGGCTGATGTCGAAGCTCTCGTGCATGTCCTCCAGCGCCGCGTCGATGTCGGCGAGATGAAGGCCCGGCGGCAGTGCCGGCGCCGCGACCGGCTGGTGCGGGTATGACCGGCGGGTCACGCGGTGATAGGCGATGCCTAGAAGGACCAGCGCGATCGAATTGATCCCCACCGGCACGAAGGCGAAGCCGAAGCCCGCGGCGTGAATGCCGTTACTGCCGATCACCGCGGTCAGCGCGGCCGCGCCGCCCGGCGGGTGGAGGCAGCGCAGCAATGACATGACGAGGATCGCCAGTCCCACCGCCACGCCGGACGCGATCATCACGTCCGGCACCAGCTTGAACACCGCAACGCCCACCAGGCTGGAAATCACGTTCCCGCCCACCACCGGCCAGGGCTGCGCCAGCGGGCTGGCAGGCACCGCGAACACCAGCACCGCGGATGCGCCAAGCGGCGCGACGATCACCGGCAGGTCGACCAGGTCGGAGGGCCAGAAGGCGCAGACGAAGATCGTCGCGGCGATGCCGATCGCGGCGCCCAGGCATGCGATCACGCGATCGGAAAGGTTCGCGCCGGCAAGTAATGGCTGGAAGATCGGCACCCTCGCACCCCGCAAAATGGCTGAGCGTGCCTGCCCTAGACACGCCGCCGCGCCGCGCGAAAGCGCTTCATTTCAGCGCCGCGCCATATTTTTCCAGGATTGCGCTGGCGACGCCGTTGGTCCAGCCGAAGCCGTCCTGCGTCGGATACTCGCCGCCGCCGCCGGGCTTGCGCTCGTCGACGTCATATTTCTCCAGCATCTTGCCGGTCTCGCCATAGGTGGTCGCCACCGTGTCGATCCAGCGCTTGGCGATCTCGCGCGCCAGGTCCGGCTGGCCGGACTTGTCGAAGCCGGCGATCGCCACCCATTGCAGCGGCGCCCAGCCGTTCGGCGCGTCCCATTGTTGCCCGGTGCGCAGCGGCGTCGTGCGCACCCCGCCGGGTGCCAGCAGCGTCCGGCGGGTCGTCGCGGCAACCGCCGCCGCCTGCTGCGGCGACGCGGCGCCGGCGAACAGCGGATAGAACATCGCGGCGGAAACCCGCGGCGTCGGCGAGCGCGTCGTCCGGTCCCAATCCGCGTAGCGGCCTTCCTTGGCCACCCAGAAATAGCGGTTCAGCGCCGCCTTGCGCTTGGCGGCGAGCCGGGTGAACTCCGCGGCGGTCGCCTGGTCTCCGGCCGCCGCGCTGCGCTTCGCGATCGCCTCCTCCATGATCAGCATCAGGCTGTTCAGGTCGACCGGCACGATGTCCGTTGTCCGGATCGAGGCCAGCCGCTGCGGGTCCGACAGCCAGCGGCTGCTATAGTCCCAGCCGCTTTCCGCGCCCGCGCGCAGGTGCCGGTACATCGTCTCTGCCGGGCGCGATGGATCCTCCTTCGCGGTGATCAGATCCTCCGCATAGGATTCATCACGCGGCAGTGCGCGATCGTCCCAGTAGCGGTTGAGCAGCGTGCCGTCGGGCATCCGCACCACCCGCTCGCACGCGCCGCTCGCGTCGAGGCAATTGGCGCCCTTCATCCAATAGGCATATTCCCGCTTCAGCGCTGCCAACCGCCGCGCGGCGAGCGCGGGATCATCGTCCTTCGACAGATCCAGCATCAGCGCGAAAAACGGCGGCTGTGAGCGGCTGAGGTAATAGGTGCGCATGCCGTTCGGGATGTGGCCGTATCGCTCGATCGTGTCGGTAAAGTCGGCCAGCATGGATTCGATCAGCGGCTGCTGTCCGTCCACGGCGAGGCCCAGCATCGTGAAATAGCTGTCCCAGTAATAGATCTCGCGGAAGCGGCCGCCGGGCACCACGTACGGCGCCGTCATCGGCAGTGCGGAGCTGCCGGCCGCCACCGGCGCCGGCTGGCGCACCAGCATCGGCCACAGGTTCCGGATATGGCTGCGCAGGTCATCCGCCCCGCGGTCGTTGACGCCGGGCACCGTGAAATTCTCGAGCACGAAGGCGCGCAGCGCGTCGGGCGTCCTTGGCGCCACGCGCGCATAATCCGCCATGATCGCGTCCGGCGCGCGTCTTGGCACCGCATCGACGAAGGTCTTCCCGTCGGGGAAGATCCGCCCGACCTGCACCGCGCTGAACAGCGGCCCGTAGATGTCCGCCGGCGAGGGGCGCTGCTGCTGCTGCTGAGCCTGTTGCACCTGCTGCGCCGGCAGCGGGCCGGCGACCAGAGCGGTGGCGGCCAGCGCGGCGGCCAGCGCCCAATGCGAACGCATCATCTTCTACTTCCTCGAGCCTTGTGCCGTCCCCAGATGCCGATCGAAGAACCCGGCGACAAGCCGATATGCCTCGATCGATTCCGGCATGTCCGGCCAGACGAAGAAGGCATGGCCCAGCCCGTCGAACAGCTGCAGCTCGCTCGGCACGCCAAGCGCGGTCAGCTTGCGATGCTGCGCGGTGAGGATGCTGGCGGCGAAGTCGCGGCTGCCCGCCAGCTGCAGCACCGGCGGAAACGCCGCCATCACCGCGTCGTCGCCATAGGGATAGGCCAGCGGATCATCCGCCGCCACGCCGGCGAGATACGGCGTCGGCAGCGTGCTTGGCAGTGCGCCCTCGCGCATCGGCTTTCCCGCCGTCAGCGGATCCGACAGGTATGCGCTGTCGCCGGCATAAGCCGCGCCGGTGCCGCAGAAGGTGCCGATCGCGCCCGGCCGCGGCAGCTTCTCGCGCTGCAGCCACGCCACCGTCTGCGCGGTGATGATCCCGCCCGCCGAACAGCCGTAGATGCCGATATTCTCCGGCCGATAGCGCTTGAGGAGCGCGGCATAGACCGCCGCCACGTCCTGCGACGCGGCCGGGAAGCGATGTTCGGGCGCCAGGCGATAGTCGACCGTCACCACCTCGATCCCCATCGTCGCCGCGATCGGCACCGCCTCGACCAGCGCCCCGCTCCCCGCCCCCCACAGGAACGCGCCGCCATGCACGTTGATCAGCACGCGGTTCCGGTTGCGCGGGGCGACGCCCACCGCCGGCCGCACCACGTCCACCGCCACGCCGCCGATCGTCTCGCGCCGCTCCACGGTGCGGAAATGCCGCCGTATCTCGGCCAGCCGCTCGTCATTGTACCGGCCCCAGAAGGCGCGCGCGGCGTCGATGTCGTTGCCGAACTCGGGCGGCTTGATCGCCTGTTGCCGAATCATCACGCGTTTCGCTTCGGCACTCAACAGGCTGGACGGCGGCAGCGTCATCGCAGGTACCGTCACGTCCTGCGCGGCGAGCGGCGCAGCAAGAAGCAAGGAGAAGGCAAGGATGTGCTGTTTCATCGGCAACCTGAACTGTGGCGGGATGGCTACACTAGTCGATTGATCGCCCCGTTCCACCGCTAACCATGCCTTCCTTGATCGACTAAGCATCCTCCCAGCACTAAATACGCGCCTTCGAGCTGCCCGATCGAGAGTGCAGCCGACATCCGTTCAGGGGAACAGATATGCTTTCCACCATCACCTTCCGCCGTCTGATGATCGGCACGGCAAGCGGCGCCTTGCTCGCCGCCGCGCCTGCGATCGCGCAGACCGATCCCGCCGCCACGCAGGCCGCCAACAGCGCGCAGCGCGCCGAGCCCGAACAGGGCCTCGTCGACACCACGCAGCCGTCGGGCGAGGACATCATCGTCGTCGGCACCGCCGGCGGCGGCACGCGCCGCCAGGATGCGTCCTTCGCCGTCACCTCGCTCAGCAACGACGCGATCGAGCGCGCGGCGCCCAACAGCACCGCCGATCTGTTGCGCACCGTGCCCGGCGTCATGGCCGAAAGCTCGGGCGGCCAGAACGGCGCGAACATCTTCGTGCGCGGCTATCCCTCGGGCGGCGACGCGCAGTTCGTCACCTTCCAATATGCCGGCACCCCGGTCTTCCCGCCCTCGACGCTCTCGTTCCTCGAGAACTCGCAGCTCATCCGCCTCGACGAGACGGTGCAGCGCGTCGAGGCCGTGCGCGGCGGCACCGGTTCGCTGTTCTCCAATGGTCAGCCGGGCCTCACCGTCAACGTCGTGCCGCGCATCGGTGGTAACGAGCTGAAGGCGCTCGCGAAGCTGTCCTACACCGATTACGACGAGATCCGCGGCGACGCCTGGGTCTCGGGTCCGCTCGGCGAGGACACCGGCTTCATGGTCGGCGGCTATTACGCACAGGGCAACGGCATCCGCGATCCGCGCTTCCGCGCCGAAAAGGGCGGCCAGATCACCGCCAACATCCACCATGATTTCGGCGACAAGGGCTCGGTCGAGGTCTATGCCCGCTATCTGAACGATCGCGGCCAGTGGCTGCTGCCGATCCCGATCATCTCCAACGCCCAGGGCGACATTTCCGAATATCCCGGCTTCCCGGCCGGCACCGGCACGCTCCTCGGGCCGGACACGCGCGTCACCACCAACGTCGTCGGCCGCACCGTCGATCTGGAGAAGGGCCGCGGCGCGAACGTCATCAACACCGGCATCAACTTCGAATATGAAGTGGCCGACGGCCTTCGCCTGCGTGAGCGGACGAGCTACCTCGGCGGCAACGCCAACACCTTCGGCCTCGTGCCGGTCGAGGCGCCGGTTACGGCCGCCGCGATGGCGGTGACGCTGGGCGGCGCCGGCTCGACGGTCGATTCGCTCACCTACGCCACGGCTGGCGGCGCGGTCGCCGGCGGCGCGGACGCCCGCGTGATGCGCGCCGGCATCTGGGAAGTGCGCAAGAAGATCTCGTCCTTCGTCTCGGATTCGGCGTTCGAGTGGACGGCTGGCAACAACAAGCTGACCGGCGGCTTCTATTACGCGAACTACACCTCGCGTGATCAGTGGGCGCTCGGCAACCAGGTGCTGCTCGCCGCGGAGCCGAACGCACGCCGCCTCAACATGACGCTGAACGGCGGCCGAGCGGCGACGCTCAACGGCTTCTCGAGCGGGCCGGCCTTCCAGGTCCGCGCCTTCTACGAGGGCGAGGATTACGCCTTCTACGCGGTCGACGAGTTCCAGATCACGCCGGAACTGCGCATCGACGGCGGCCTGCGCTGGCAGCGCCACCTGATCGACGCGACGATCAGCACGCCGATCGCGGGCGGCAACATCAACCTCGATGGCAATCCGCTGACGCTGTACGACAATTCGGTCACCGTGCTCGGCGCGCCGCGCTACGTCAGCTACCGCAACGATGCCTGGTCGTGGACGGCCGGCGCGAACTACGATTTCAATCGCGAGATCGGCGTCTTCGCCCGCTACAGCCGCGGCAACAGCTTCCCGCAGTTCGACAATCTGCGCGAAGCCTCGGCGATCAACATTGCCGACAAGACCGGCCTTGCCGCCACCGCGGAAGTCGACACCTACGAAGGCGGCGTGAAGGTCTCGACCGGGATCGCCAATCTCTACGCAACCGTGTTCCACAACCGGTTCAAGGGCCTCGCCACCACCACGCTGATCAACAACGTGCCGACCAGCTCGAACGGCGGCGCGAAGGCGACCGGCGTCGAAGTGGAAGGCGCGATCCGGCCGACCTCGTGGTTCAGCATCACCGCTGCCGGCACCTATCTCGACGCGAAGTACCGGGATTTCTTCACCGGCAACGGCGCGATCGACAACACCGGCAACCGGGTGCAGCGCCAGCCGAAATGGGCATGGCGCGTGACGCCCGCGGTTGACGTCGACGTCGGCAACATCCGCCCGTCGCTGTTCGCCACGCTGCAATACACCGGCGATCGCTTCTCCGATCCGGAGAACCTGCAGCTGCTGCCGCACTTCTATCAGCTGGATGCCGGCGTCTCGGTGCTGCTCAACGAGCGGATCCGCCTGCAGGTCACCGGCAACAACCTGACGGACGAGATCGGCCTCACTGAAGGCAATCCGCGGATCATCGGTGGCCAGGGCACGGGGGCGATCCTCGCCCGTCCGATCCTCGGCCGCTCGTTCCGCTTCAGCGCGGCGGTGGAGTTCTGATCGAACACCACTGATCTGGACTGAACCTTCGTCACCCCGGGCTCGGCCCCGGGTCCCGCTTCCTCGCCAACCCGCGAGAGGCAGGATCCCGCGCCGATCCCGGGGTGACGTTCGTTCAGGCCCAGCCGCTCCCGCATTCCCGTCTCCGCATTCCTTTCTTCGCGCGCGCCGCCTGTGCCGCTATCGTTGCGATCATGGATCGACGTAACGTCTTGAAGGGCATGGCCGGCATCGCCGCCGCCAGCGCCGCCCCGGCCTTTGCTCAGGCCGTCACCCCGCCGGGGAAGAAGCAGCGCAATGTCCTCTTGCTGATCTCCGACGATCAGGGCCTTGATCTTGGCTGCTATGGCGTTGCGGTGAAGACGCCGCGGCTTGATCGCCTCGCGCGCGGCGGCACGCTCTTCCGCCACGGCTATGCCGCCGTTTCCTCGTGCAGCCCTAGCCGCGCGGTGATCAACACCGGGCTCTACACGCATCAGAACGGCATGTACGGCCTGCAGCACGACGTGCATCATCAGTCGCTGCTGCCGGGGATCGAAACGCTGCCCGCGATGCTGCGCCGCGCCGGCTATGCCACCGCGCTCGTCGGCAAGAAGCATGTCGGGCCGGACAGCGCCTTTCCCTATGAGGCGGAACTGGTGCCCGAGCGGGGCGGCATCCGCGACGTGCGCGAACTCGCCATCGCCGCGGCGAGCTTCATCCGCTCGACGGACGAGCGGCCCTTCTTCGTCACCATCGCGTACAGCGATCCGCATCGCGCCGCGGTGGACTACGGCAACGATCGCGCCTGGCCGGGCGTGAAGCCGGAAAGCTATGATCCGCGCCGCGTGCAGATCCCGTCGCATCTGCCCGATCTTCCGGCCGTGCGGCAGGACATCGCAGAATATTATGAATCGCTCAGCCGCCTCGACGCCGGCGTCGGCATGATCCTCGATGATCTCGCCGCCACCGGCCGCGCCGATGATACGTTGGTGATCTTCCTCAGCGACAACGGCCGCCCCTTCCCCGGTGCGAAAACCAACCTCTACGATGCCGGCCTCCACCTGCCGCTCATCGTCCACGCGCCGGGCAGCGCCCCGGCGGTGAACGACGCGATGGTCAGCTGGACGGACATCGCTCCCACCGTGCTCGACTGGACCGGCGTCGCCCCGCCTGCCGCCTACAAGCTGTCCGGCACGTCATTGCTGCCGATCCTCGGCAAGGCCGGCGATCCCGCGCGCGACGCCGTGGTCGCCAGCCACGATTTTCACGAGATCAACCAATATTATCCGATGCGCAGCATCCGCACGCGCACTCACAATTACATCCTCAACCTCGCGTGGCAGCTGCCGTACCCGATCGCCGGGGACGTGGCGGGCTCGCCATCGTGGAAGGCGATCAGCGCCGATCCCGCCCTCCCGCTCGGCAAGCGCAGCCAGGCGGCGTACCTTCAGCGCCCGGCGGAGGAATTGTACGATCTCACCCGCGATCCGGACGAGCTGGTGAACGTCGCCGCCGATCCTGCTTATGCCGCGATCAAGGCCCAACTCGCCGAGCGGCTGCGCGCCATCCGAGGCGAGACCCGCGACCCCTGGCTCGCCGGGCAGACCGATCCTTACTCCCACGTGGGCCAACATTGATGACCAAGGGTATCGACCGCCGCGGCGTGCTTCTCGCCGGCACCGGGGGCGCCTTCGGCCTCTACAGCTTCGCCGCCGGCGCCGCGCCTGCGACGAAGCAATCGAAGCTGCACCGCAAGGCCGGCGTGAAGCCCAAGAACATCCTCGTCATCCTCACCGACGATCATCGGTATGACGCGATGGGCTTCATGAAGGCGCAGGATTTCGGCGAGACGCCGACGCTCGATCGCCTGGCGCGCGAGGGCATTCATTTCCGCAACGCCTTCGTCACCACCGCGCTCTGCTCGCCCAGCCGCGCCTCGATCTTCACCGGCCTCTATGCGCACCAGCATCGCGTGGTGGACAACAATCACCCGATCCCGCCCGGCCTCACTTACTATCCCGAATATCTCCAGGCCGCGGGTTATGAGACCGCGTTCATCGGCAAGTGGCACATGGGGATCGAGACGGATTCGCCGCAGCCCGGCTTCGATCACTGGGTCAGCTTCAAGGGCCAGGGCTATTATCTGCCGCACCCCGACGGGCTCAACGTCAACGGCCGGCATGTCCCGCAGAAGGGCTATATCACTGACGAGCTGACCGACTACGCGCTCGACTGGATCGGCCAGCGCGATCGAAAGAAGCCGTGGATGATGCACCTCGCGCACAAGGCGGTGCATTCCGAATTCATCCCGGCGGAACGCCACAAGGGCCGCTACGACAAGGAAACGTTCCGCTATCCGGCGAACATGAAGCCGGGCGTTCCCGGCCGCCCGATGTGGGTTGAGAACCAGCGCAACAGCTGGCACGGCGTCGACTATCCGTACCACGGCACGCTCGACATCGGGGATTATTACAAGCGCTACATGGAAACGCTGCTGGCGGTGGACGAAGGCATCGCGCGGATCATGGATCTGCTCGACCAGCGCGGCGAACTCGATGACACGCTGATCCTCTACATGGGCGACAATGGCTTCATGTTCGGCGAACACGGCCTGATCGACAAGCGCGCGGCTTATGAGGAATCGATGCGCGTGCCGATGCTGATGCGCTGCCCGTCGCTGTTCGGCGCCGGCACCGTCGAACAGGTCGTCGCCAACATCGATGTCGCCCCCACCATGCTCGCCGCCGCCGGGCTGGAGGCGCCGGACGGCCTCGCGGGATCGAACATGCTCCCGCTGGTCACCGTCCCGCCGGCAAGCGGCGGCGCGGCCGAGGTGCCGTGGCGCAAGGAATTGATGTACGAATATTACTGGGAACGGAATTTCCCGCAGACGCCGACCGTCCACGCGCTGCGCGAGGATCGTTACAAGTACATCCACTTCCATGGCATCTGGGACCTCGACGAGCTCTACGACCTCGCCGCCGACCCGCACGAGAACGACAATCTCCTCGCCCGCCCCGGCCATGAGGATCTCGCCGAACGCATGAGCGCCAAGCTCTTCCGGCTGCTCGAAGAAACCAACGGCATGCAGATCCCGCTCAGCGCCGACGCTGGCGAGCGCAACGAACTGCGCGATCCAAACGGCCCCGCCATGGCGCCATTCCCGCCCAGTTTCTTCCGTCCGCCGCACAAGTGATACCGATGATGCTCGTTTGCCGCGCGCGATGGCACCGCGTCTGCACGGCTTTCGCGGCCGCCACCGCCCTCCTCGTCGCCGCGCCCGCGGCCGCGCGGGAGAAGGCAGTCGACCTCGTCGATCCCTTCGTCGGCACGCTCGGTGATTTCGGCCAGCTCACCCCCGCCGCCGTCGCACCCTACGGCATGGTGCAGCTGGGCCCGGACACGCATCCCAAGAACCACGCAGGCTATGACTTCGCCGCCCGCCAGCTAAGCGGCTTCTCGCACACCCGCGCGGTCGGCGTCGGCTGCGGCGGCGGCGGCGGCGACTTGCTCGTCTCGCTGCTTCCCGAAGGCGCCCCGCCGCTCGCCGCGTTCGACAAGGCAAGCGAGCGCGCCTCCGCCGGCCGCTACCGCGTCAGTTACGCCAACGGCATCACCGCGGAGATGACGGCGACGCGCGGCGCCGGCCTGCTGCGCTTCACCGTGACGAAGCCCGGCCGCTACCTCCTCCGGCTCGACGCGGCGAACGCCTATACCCGCCGCCACGCCGCGACCATCACCGCGGTTCTTCGCGCCAGCATGACCGCGGGCACCGTGTGCGACGAGGGCGCGTACACCACCCACAGCGCCAGCCGCGTCACGATCGACGGCCGGCCGGCCCCCCTCGCCACCGTTACCGGCGCCGCCGCCACCCTGCCGCTCACCCTCAGGCGCGGCGCGGTGGTGGAGGTGCGCACCGGCCTCTCCACCGTCGATCCCGCCGCCGCGGCAATGGTGCGCGATACCGAGCTCGGCGCCCGCCCCTTCGCCACCGTCCTCGCCGCCACCCGCGCGCGCTGGCAGCACGAGCTCTCCCGCCTCGACGTCTCCGCCCCGCGCGAACGCCGCGCGCTCTTCTACACCTCGCTCTACCGCGTCATGCAGACGCCGGTCGCGATCCAGGATCCGGACGGCCGCCACCGCGGCAGCGACGGGCGCATCCACCGCTCCCTCCCGGGCGAGACACGCTACGCCAGCTGGGCGCTGTGGGACAATTACCGCACCCAGCTCCCGCTCATCGCGCTCATCGATCCCGCCCGCGCCGCGGACATCGCCCGCTCGCTCGTCGCGCTCTACGGCGAGGGCAAGCAGCGCTGGGCGACGCGAACCGAGCCCTTCCTCACCGTCCGTACCGAGCATGCCGGCGTCGCGCTGCTCGATTTCCGCCGCCGCGGCATCACCGGCTTCGACGCGCATGCGGCGCTCGCCGGCATGGTGCGCGAGTCCGACACGCTCCAGCGCGACACGCCCGATCAGCAGATCGAGGCCGCCTATGACGACTGGGCCATCGCGGAGCTCGCCACCGATCTCGGCGACACCGCCACCGCCGCCCGCTTCCGTGCGAAGGCGCTCGCATACCGCCCGATGTGGCGCGCCACCTTCGAGAACCTCGGCGCCGACGCGGACGTGGTGAAGGCGCGCGGCCTCTACCAGGGCACGCTCTGGCAGTATCGCTGGGCGCCGGTGTTCGATCTCGACTGGATGGTGGAGACGCTCGGCCGCGACCGCTTTCTGCGCGAACTCGACACCTTCTTCGCCCGCGGCCTCTACAACATGACCAACCAGCCGGACATCCACGTCCCGTGGCTCTACGCCGCACTCGGCCGGCCGGCGGCGACCAGCGCGATCGTCCACCGCTACCTCACCCAGCCGGTCGATCACCCTTATGCCAACGAGGGCAAGCGCCCGCAGCCCTGGCACGGCCGCAGCTTCGCCCTCGCGCCGCAGGGCTTCGCGGAGGGCATGGATGATGACGCCGGCGCGATGACGGCGTGGTACGTCTGGGGCAGCCTCGGCCTCTACCCGATCGTGCCCGGCACGCCGCGCCTCGTCGCCGCCACCCCGCTGGTCAGCCGCGCCACCCTGCGCCGCGACGACGGCACGCGCGTGCCGCTGGTCCCCGCCCCGCACCCCTGAGCCACGCCGCCCCACCATCCCGGGCGGCGCTCTGTCCTACACGCCGCCGTTCGCGCTACGTTCCGCCCCATGGAATCGCTCGCGCCCATCCCCGCCGATCTCCCCGATCCCCTCGCCTTCGCCCCCCTCCCCCGCAAGAAGCGGCACAACGGCTGGACGGCGGAGCGGCAGCGCGCGTTCATCCACGCCCTCGCCGAGACCGGATCGGTCAAGGCCGCCGCCCGCCGCATCGGCAAGACGACCGAGGGCGCCTATCAGCTGCGCCGTCAGCCCGGCGCCGAAAGCTTCCGCGCCGCCTGGGAGGCCGCGCTCGCCAGCGGCGTCCAGCGCCTCACCGATATCGCCATGGAGCGCGCGATCGAGGGCGTCCCCGTCCCCGTCTTCCACAAGGGCGAGCAGGTCGGCGAGCGCCGCTGGTACAATGATCGCTTGCTGATGTTCATGCTGAAGCACCACCTGCCCGATCGCTACGGCACCCCCGCGCTCGCCCCCGGCACCAGGCATCCCGATACGCTCGCCCACGAGGCGGCCGCCGAATGCCCCGTCTGCAAGGCCCGCGCGAACAAGGACCCGCGGCAGGCCGAGGCGACGAAGGAGATGAGCGAGAAGGACAAGGAGGAATTCCTCGTCCACCTCATGCGCACCTATGATATGAAGGTCGCCGCGGAACGCTGCGCCCGGCTCGACGGAGACATCGTCGCGGCGGACCTCTACATCCGCCAGCTCACCTTCTTCGAGCTGATCCTTGAAGGCTGCGGCAAGGGGATGGACGTCATCGATCTCCACACCCGCCGAGGGCGACCGGGACGTCAACTGCGGCCCGCTCCGCTTTCACGTCGGTCCGTAAGCAGGAGCTGGTCGAGCTCCATGACCGGCCCGAAGCTTTGTCCCGCCGGGCTTTGATTGTTGCCGTCGCACATGAGCCGGGCGGCCAATCCGCCTCTCGATGCATTTACGACGGAGGATACGGCGCGTACCCTTATCTCCCGCCCAGAAATCGCCGCGAACCCAGCAGCGTCAGGCCTTGGCACGCGCCTCCGTAAAGGACACCAGCCGCCCGGCCGTCTCGTCCCACAGCACCAGCCGCACCGATTTCAGGCTCTGCTTCACCGTCAGGCGGTTGATCTGGGCGAGCTCCGGTAGCGCGCGAACCACCTTGGGCAGTCGATAGAAGGGGATGTTGCTGCAGAGGTGGTGAATCTGGTGCAGCCCGATGTTGGCGGTGAACCAGCGCAGCACCGGCGGCAGCGCATAATGCGAACTGCCGTAGAGCGCGGCCTCGTGGAAGCTCCAGCGCTGGCTCTGCTGCCAATAGGTGTGCTCGAACTGGTGCTGGACGTAGAACAGCCACACGCCCACCGTCGCCGCGATCAGCGTGATCGGCAGCTGGATCAGCAGGAACGCCTTGATCCCCACCGTCAGGATCAGCGCGGTGGCGAGCGCGGCAATCGCGATATTGGTGCCCATCGTGCTCGCCCACGGCCGCCAACCGCCGCGCATCAAACCGAGCGGCAGGCGATAGCGAAGGAAGAACAGATACGCCGGCCCGATCCCGAACATGACGAGCGGGCTGCGATACAGGCGATAGCGGAACCGTCCCCAGCGGGTGAGCGACGCGAACTCGCGCACCGTCAGCGTGTCGACATCGCCGATCCCGCGCCGGTCGAGGTTGCCCGTCCCCGCATGATGCATCGCGTGCGTGCGGCGCCAGAAATCATAGGGGCTGAGCGTCAGCACGCCGATGCACCGGCCCACCCAGTCGTTCGCGCGCCGCCCCTTGAAGAAGGCGCCGTGCCCGCAATCATGCTGGATCAGGAACAGGCGAAGGAGGAAGCCCGCGGCGGGAACCGCCAGCAGCAGCGTCAGCCCGTAATGCACGTCGAGCGACAGCCACATCAGGATCCACAGCACCGCCAGCGGCGCCGCGCTCACCGCCAGTTCCGCAACCCCGCGCGCATTGTTCGGCTCACGAAAGGCCGCCACCTGGCGGGCAATCGTCTTCAGATCGAGCGCGAGCTCGGCCGGAGCGCCGGGCGCTCCCGCATGAGAAGCGTCCGCGGGAACGGTCGATGTCGGCAGATACATGGATTCGGGGGAACTCTCAGGGGCGTACGCCGGGCGGCGTGATTCAAGGCGTACGATACTCTAGATGCTGGAGGCCCGTTTGCGAACCGTTTTTCCGTTGCGCCCGGCACGGCCTGTCGCGAAGGCCGCCCGGCCCGCATGGGAGTCGACGGCCAGACGACGCATCGAACTCCTTTCGCGTTCAGCCGTTCGGCACAGGCGTTCAGGAGGCGTGATGTTCTTCCTCTTTTCCCGAAAGCTGGGTTGTGCCGGCTCGCTCGCGTTGTCGGCCGGCGTTTCGCTGTTGCTGCTCGCGCTCCTGGGCTGGCTGTGACGATGCGCCGCGCGCTGTTGTCGCTGGCCATGAGCGCCTGCCTCCTCCAGGCGTGCAGCCGCCCGGAGCCACCGCCCGAGGTTACCGAGGAGGAACACGCCTATGGCGCGGCGGTCCATCCGGAGCTTCTGGCGGGGTTCGGCGGTCCCTATCGGGGCGAGGAAGCGGCCTATGTCGCCGCGGTCGGTGAGCGGGTGGCCGCCGCCGCGGGGCTGCCGGGCCAATGCACCTTCACCCTCGTCAACAGCGACGTACCCAACGCCTTCGCCGTCCCCGGCTGCTTCATCTACGTCACCCGCGGCCTGCTCGCGATCGTTACCAGCGAGGCGGAACTCGCCTCGGTGCTGGGCCATGAGGTCGGCCATATCGCCGGCCGCCACGCGCAGCGCCAGGAACGCCGCTCGATCTGGCGCACGCTTGGCGTCATCGCGGCAAGCGTCACCGGGTCGGAGCGGCTGACCCGGCTCGCCAACCAGGCCGCGCAATATCTTGGGCAGCGCTATTCGCGGGCGCAGGAATATGAAGCGGACGATCTCAGCGTCGATTACCTGCGCCGTGCCGGCTATGACGTCTACGAGGCGGCGGACATGCTGTCGGCGCTCCAGCGACAGGAACAATATCTCACCGCCACGTCGGGGCGGGACAGTGCCCGCGGCGTCCCGGAATGGGCGCTGAGCCACCCGCTGACGAAGCGCCGCATCGAGCGCGCGCAGGCCGCGGCGCGCAAGACCGGCCTTGCCGACAACGAACTGCCGGACAATGCCGCGCGCTATTTCGCGGAAGTCGATGGCCTCCTTTACGGCGACGATCCCGAACAGGGTTTCGTCCTCGGCCGGCGCTTCGCGCATCCGATCATGCGGATCTCGTTCGAGGCCCCGCCGGGCTTCTCGCTCACCAATGCGCCGGACGCGATCAGCATCCAGGGGCCGGACGGGATCTCCGGCGAATTCGGCGGCGGGCCGCTCGTCGCCGGCAACCTCGGCTTGTATGCCGAGCGCCTCGCCGCGCACATCGTTGGTGCCGCGCATGGCGAAGTGGCCGATGTGACGCTCACCGTGATCAACGGCCTTCCCGCGATCATCATGCAGATCAACGTCGCGGTGCAGAACGGCTACGTGCCGCTCGCCATCGCCGTTTATGACGGCGGCGACGGGCAGGCGTATCACTTCATCATCGCTTCGCCCCCGGCCGATCGTTCAGCCGCTGCGATCGCCAGCCTGTTCCGCTCGTTCCGCATGCTCACGCCGGCCGAGGCGGCGGCGCTTCGCCCGCGTTTCGTACGAACCGTCATTGCCGGACAGGGTGACACGACGGAATCGCTGGTTCGACGCGTCGCCGATCCCGCGCCACGCGCCTTGTTCGAATTGTTGAACGGTCGGCCAGCCGATCAGCCGATCCGTCCGGGCGAGCCAGTCAAGATCGTCACCTTCGCCGGCAGCAACTGAGGCTTGACGCCGCCCGCTTCCTTCCGGAAGCTCCGCATCTAACCTGCGTTGCGTACATCGGCGGCGGCCCGTCCGAACAAGATGTGATCTCGTTCGTTGGTCGCCGCTTACGGGAAGGACGGGGTGTGCAGCAGATTCTCCAGATCAATGGCGAGCCGCATCCGGTGGATGTGCCGGACGACATGCCGCTGCTGTGGGTGCTGCGCGACGTGGTCGGCCTGATGGGCACCAAGTTCGGCTGCGGTATCGCGCAATGCGGCGCATGCACCGTCCATCTCGATGGGAAGCCGGTGCGTTCGTGCGTGCTGCCGATCAGCGCCGTCGGCAACCGCGCGGTCACGACGATCGAGGGCGTGGGCGAAACGCCGCAGGGGCAGGCAGTGCAGCAGGCGTGGCTGGCGAACGAAGTCATCCAGTGCGGCTATTGCCAGTCGGGCCAGATCATGTCGGCCGCCGCGCTTCTCGGCCGCAATCCCGCGCCGGATGATGCCGCGATCGACGCCGCCATGGCCGGCAACATCTGCCGCTGCGGCACCTATCCGCGCATCCGCGCCGCGATCAAACGCGCCGCCGGCCTCCCGGCGGAGCAGGCCTGATGCCCACCCGCCCTCACGGCCCGGCCTATGCCCTCCTCCAGCCGGCCGACCTCAGCGAGCCGACCCGCCGTCGCTTCCTCCTCGCCGGTGCGGTGATGATGGGCTTTGCGGCCTCGGGAAAGGCGTGGGCCCAGGCGAAGGGAAAAGGCGAACAGCCGACGCTGCGCGCCATCACGCCCGGCGGGCCGGAGGAAGGCGCCGCCTTCCAGGGTTTCGCGCCCGGCGGCTTCATCCGCATTCCCCGCACCGGCAAGATCACCTTCATCATCCCGCAGGTGGAGATGGGGCAGGGCATCTACACCGCCGAGGCGATGCTGATGGCGGAGGAACTGGAACTGTCGCTCGATCAGATCGAGGTGGCGCACGCGCCGCCCGACGAGAAGCTCTACAGCCAGCCGATCCTGAAGAGCCAGGCGACCGGCGGGTCAACCTCGGTACGCGGCGCGTGGAAACCGATGCGCCAGGCCGCCGCTGCAGCGCGCACGATGCTGATCGGGGCGGCGGCAGAGCGCTGGGGCGTGCCGGTCGATCAGTGTTTCGCCGATCAGGGCCGCGTCTATTGCCGCACCAATGGCCAATCGATGCTGTACGGCGCGCTGGTCGATGCCGTCGCCAACCGTCCGGTGCCACAGGATGTGCCGCTCAAGAAGCCGGGCGAGTTCAAGCTCATCGGCCGCTCGCTGCCAAGGGTCGATACGCCTTCCAAGACCAACGGCTCCGCGGTGTTCGGGATCGACATCCGCCTGCCGGACATGAAGGTCGCCGCACTCGACATCTGCCCCGTCCCGGGCGGCCGGCTGAAGCGGCTCGGCGATGCAGCTGCCCGCCAGGTGCCGGGCGTCGTTGATGTGCTGCGCATCGACAATGCCGTCGCGGTGGTCGGCGATCATTTCTGGGCGGCGCACAAGGGGCTGCAGGCGCTCGAGGTGGAATGGGATCTCGGCCCCCGCGCCGGCGTGCGGACGGCGGGAATACGCGATCGGCTGGTAAAGGCGGCTGATGACGGCAAGCCGATCGTCGGCCGCGTGGTGGGTGATGCCGACGCCGCAATGCGTGACGCGCATTCCCGCGTGGAGGCGCGCTACGATCTTCCCTTCCTCGCCCATGCGACGATGGAGCCAGTTAACGCCACCGTTCATGTGACGCCCGACGGCTGTGACATCTGGGCCGGGACGCAAGTGCCCACCGCGGCGCAGGGCCAGGTGGCCAAGGTGCTTGGCCTGCCGGCCGAGCAGGTGCGGGTACACAATCAGTATCTCGGCGGCGGCTTCGGGCGCCGGCTTGTGCCCGAATATATCGTTCAGGCGGCGCAATTCGCGCGCCAGGTGCCCTACCCGCTGAAGGTGATCCAGACGCGCGAGCAGGACATCCGTCACGATCTGTTCCGGCCCGCCTATCACGATCGGATCGCCGCCGGCCTCAATGCCGATGGCCTGCCCGTGGTGCTGACCGATCGGGTGACGGGCGGCTCGGTGCTGGGCGATTATCTGCCGACCGGGCTTCCCGACGGCACGATCGATACCGACGCCGTCGAAGGCGCGGCGGAGACGCCATACGCCATCCCCACCGTGCGGGTGGATTGGGTGCGCGAGAATGCGCCGGTGAAGGTCAACTGGTGGCGCGGGGTCGGGCCGACGCACAATGTCTTCGTCATCGAAAGCTTCATCGACGAATGCGCTCATTCGGTCGGCCAGGATCCGGTGACCTACCGGCTGCGGATGCTCGCGAACAATCCGCGCTCGCGCAACGTGCTGAAGGTCGCGGCGCGTGAGGCCGGCTGGGGCCGCGCGCTCGGCCCGCGCACCGGGATGGGTGTGTCGCTCCACGACAGTTTCGGCAGCCACATCGCGCTGGTGTGCGAGGTGCATGTGACCCCGATGGGCGAGGTACAGTTGCGCCGGCTCACGGCCGCGGCTGACGTCGGCGTCGTGATCAATCCGAACAGCGTCGTCGCGCAGATCGAAGGGGGGACGATCTTCGGCCTGTCGGCTGCGCTCTACAACGAAATCACCTTCACCAACGGCCAGGTCGATCAGGGCAATTTCAACGATTACCGCCAGATGCGGATCAATGAAGTGCCGCCGTTCAAGGTGAAGCTCGTCGACAGCGAGGATGAACCCGGCGGCATCGGCGAATCGGGCACCGTGTCCGCGGCGCCGGCCCTGACGAACGCGATCTTCGCCGCCACGGGCGTCCGGCTGCGCAAGCTGCCGATCGATCGCGAACTGCTGATGGCGGATGATGCGCGCAAGACGGTGGTCGGTGGCGCGATGGTGGCGGGTGCTGCCGCCGCCGCGATGCTCAGCCGCAAGGGAGACGCAGCATGAAGCGCTGGGGCCGGATCGCGCTCGGCCTTGCCGTGCTGGTGTTCCTGGGTGCCTGCGCCTTCTTCTTCTGGCCCGCCCGGCTGGAGGCGGTGCAGGCGAGCGCAGCGCAGCCCAGGGGTGCGGCGCTGATCGAGAAGGGCCGCTATCTCGCCACCGCCAGCGATTGCATCGCCTGCCACACAGTGCCGGGCGGTCAGGCCTATGCCGGCGGCCTTGCCTTCAAGCTGCCGTTCGGCACGATCTATTCCTCCAATATCACGCCCGATCGTCAGCATGGCATCGGCGCCTGGAGCGATGCCCAGTTCGTGCGCGCCATGCGCCATGGCGTTGATGATGAGGGGCGGGAGCTTTATCCCGCCTTTCCGTACACCGCTTATGCCAACATGAGCGTCGATGACGTGCTGGCGATCCGCGCGTATCTCAACACGCTCGCACCGGTCGCGGTGGCGGTGCAGCCCAACGGCCTCAGCTTCCCGTTCAATCAGCGCTACGCGATGCGCGCGTGGAAGCTGTTCAACGGTCCGCGAGATCCCATCCAGCCTGATCCCGCGCGTTCGGCCGAATGGAACCGCGGGGCCGATCTCGTCGAAGGCGCCGGTCACTGCGCCGAATGCCATACGCCGCGCAATTTCATGTACGGCCTCGATCGCAGCCGCAATTATGCCGGCGCGATCACCCAGGGGTGGAAGGCCTATAACATCACCTCCGATCGCGAGACTGGCATGGGCGGCTGGTCGGTCGAGGAGATCGCGACGTATCTCGGCACCGGACATGCACCCGGCCGGGGTCCGGCAAGCGGCTCGATGGCGGAAGCGATCAGCCTCAGCCTCAGGCACCTGACGCCCGCGGATCTGCGCGCGATGGCGGTCTATATCCGCTCGCTGCCGCCGCAGCAGAGCGAGCGTGGCGGGAAGGTCGATCCCAATCCGCCGCTCATGGCCGCCTCGACGCTGTACGCACCGGCGGGCGCGAAAACGGGCAGCAAAGATCTCCTGGGCTTGCGCCTCTTCGAGGGTCACTGCGCCAGCTGCCACGGCTGGAATGGCGAGGGCGTGCAGACGAAGTACGGCGCGCTACGCGGCTCCCAGACGGTCAATGATCCCGGCGCGACCAACCTGGTCCAGGTGATCCTGCGCGGCTCGTCGATCGAAACGCCGGAAGGCCATGTGGCAATGCCCGGCTTCGGCGCGTCCTTCACCGATGCCGAAGTGGCCGCGGTGGCGAACTACGTGCTCCAGCATTTCGGCAACAAGCGACCGACGGTGACGCCGGATCGCGTGAAAAAGGCGAGAACCGATTCCGAATAGCCACCATCGACGACCATTACGCTCCATCTGCTACCGGTCGCGCGCCATACGCGAACGCCCGGCGCCATCGCGTGCGCGCCGAACGGCCGGCTTTGCACGCCATTTCGGCGCCCGCCGGTGGCGGTAAATCATCTATCTGATGGTGAAGTTGGTCGGGGAAAGAGGATTCGAACCTCCGGCCCCTGCGTCCCGAACACAGTGCTCTACCAGGCTGAGCTATTCCCCGACCAGGGCTGTCGGCCGGCACGGGGCCGGTGACAGGCGGCGGCTTATATCAGCGAAACTCACGGCATCAAGAGAGGATTTCGTCCCGATCCCGCGCAGCGAGCATCGCCTGTACGGCGGTGAATTTCTCTCGTGGTGAACCATCCCGCGCCGCGGCGATCTCGGCTGCGTCGATCTTCTGCCAGTCACGGAACGTGACGACGTCGACACCCCGCTCCGCCAGCAGCGCATCAAGTGCCGCGCGTCCCTGCTTGCCGCTGTCGTCTGCCGTGTCCGCCGCGATGTGATCGGCGATCATGAACCCGTCCGGCCGGTTGGTGCCGATCGTCCCCGTCGGCCCCCTTCGTGCCCAGCCCACGGCGTACAACCCATCGCCGATCCGCCCCTCGACATTGGCGAACCGCCCCAATGCCTCGTCATACGGGACGCCGTCGATCGGCGGCGTGCGATAGCCGATGCAGCTGACGACGAGGCTGGCGGGAATGGAATATGTCTCCCCCGTACCGACCGCACGACCCGTGGCATCCAGCGCCGTCCGCTCAACGATCACGCGCTCCACATGGCCCTCGCCCTCGATCGCCACCGGCATGGCGAAGAAGTCGAACGTGACGGTGATCGGCGACGTGGGCGTATTCACCGCAAATGCGCGCAGGTGGCCGACCGCCTTGCGCAGCCCCGGATCGAGCGCCGCGTCGGCCTCTGCCGGGGGCAGGTCGGCGGGGTCGACGATCGGCGTCGCGCGTGAAAGGTGACCCAGTTCGCCCAGTTCCTTGGGCGTCATCGCAATCTCGTGCGGTCCGCGACGGGCGACGATCGTCACGTTCTCGATGGTGTGCGGCCCCAGCGCATCCAGGGCATGGGCAACGATGTCCGATCCGGCGAACTCGTCGCCTGTCTTGGCAAGGATCCGTGCCACGTCGAGCGCCACATTCCCCGCGCCGACAACCACCGCGCCCGGGCCGTGGAGAGCAGGTGCCAGATCGGCAAAATCAGGGTGGCCATTGTACCACCCGACGAACGCTGCTGATCCCACGACCCCGGGCAAATCGTCACCCGGGATACCGAGCGGCCGATCATGGGGGGCACCGGTCGCGAGCACGACGGCGTCGTACATCTCGAGCAGTTGGGGGATGGTGACGTCCTGGCCCACCGTCACATTGCCCACGAACCGCACGTTGTCGCTGAGCGCCGTGGTCTCGTAGCGGCGCGATACCGCCTTGATCGACTGGTGATCAGGCGCAACGCCCGTGCGGATGAGGCCATAAGGCACGGGCAGACGATCGATGATGTCCACGCGGACGCCGTCGCCAAATTGCTTCTGGCAGCCTTCGGCCGTGTAATAGCCGGCCGGGCCCGAGCCGATGACGGCGATGTGGCGCATGTTTCGCTCTCCTCCCAGCGCAAGCTAACCGCTTGGCGCTTCAGGGCAAGCATGCTTATCCATCCCCATGTCGGTGATGGAATGGCTTGCGACCGCGCTTGGGATCGCCTGTGTCGCACTGGCCGCGCGGCGGAGCATGTGGACGTTCCCTGCCGGCGTCGCCTCTGTCACTCTGTTCGGCGTCGTCGTGTACGAAGCTCGGCTGTACAGCGATGCGGCACTTCAGGGGTTCTTCGCTGCCGCCAATCTCTACGGCTGGGCGCAGTGGAAACGTGCCCGTAGCACGCTCGGTGAGGTGGCTGTCGGCACCATGTCGCCGCTCTCGCGAGTTCGCTGGGCCGCCGTGATGATCATCCTCGGCGCCTCATGGGCCATGACGATGCACCGCTTCACCGATGCTTCCTATCCGTGGTGGGACGCGGCGATCGCGGCCGCCAGCGTCGCTGCGCAGTTGCTGATGGCACAGCGGCGGATCGAGAACTGGTGGTTGTGGATCGCCGTGGACCTCGCCTCCATCCCGCTTTACCTGGCAAAGGGGCTCTACCTCTTCGCCGGACTGTATCTCATCTATCTGGCACTTGCGGTTGCTGGCCTCATCAGCTGGCTAGCCGTGATGCGCCGCACACTGAGACTGGCATGACCTTGCGCACGATCTGCCTCCACGGCCCGGAATCAACCGGCAAGTCGACCATCGCGCCCCACCTCGCGGAGCAGTTCGGCTCCGTAGTGGTGGCCGAATATGGCCGCACCTATTGCGAGCGGAATGGCACCGATCTCACCATGGCGGATCTGGTGACGATTGCCCGGACGCACGATAATCAAACCCGCGCGGCGGTCGCGGCGGGGCCGCTGCCGGTGATCCTGGATACCGATCCGCTGATGACGGCGGTCTGGGCCGACATGCTGTTCGACCAGCGCGATCCATGGTTCGACCGCTGGACCAACACCGCGGATCTGTATCTCCTCTTCGACATCGATCTGCCGTGGGAGGAGGATGGCACCCGCCTGTTCGGCACGCCCGATTTGCGGCGGAAGTTCTTCGACCTGTCGCGCCGCGAGCTTGATCGCCGTGCCGTCCCTTGGGCGCTGGTCAGCGGCCATGGCGAGCAGCGGACGCGCACCGCACTGGACGCGATCCGCCGTCACATGGCCTAGGGGCGGCGCCAGTACTGAGCGGCACCGCCCTCGCCATCCTTACCGCGCGCGCGGCGCAGCAGCGGCGGCGTTGTCGGGCAGTCCGCCGAGCTGGCTCACGAGCTTGGTGTAGGCGTCGAGGTAGCTCAGCACGATGATCTGACCGATCGCGGTATCCTGATAGCCGCCGCCGGCCGCGCCGCCGAAGGTACCGCCGGAGAAGAGCCCGCCGCCTGCGCCGAAGCTCACGTCCGACTTGCGGGCATAGCCCTCGGTCATCGCTTCTTCCTCGGTGGTGCGCGCGTTGACGAGGCTGAGCGTCGTCTTCGCTTCGCCTTTCTTCACGTTGATGCCGCCGGCGATCGCGCCGATCGTCCGGCCAGCGCCGCCGAACAGCCCGCCGATGCCACCAATCGCGCCGCCGAGGCCGCCGCCGCCAGAGTTGCGGTTCGCCGTTACGATATCGGGCTGGAGGAAGTAATCCGCCGCGCGCACCTGGCCCTTGCCGAGGTTGGACCCCGCCTGCAGCTCGCCTGAGTCCGCCATGGCGCGTTCCATGTTGCGGCTCACCATCGCGCGGCCGCGGTTGACCATGGTGAAGCAACCCGATTTCTGGACGAAGATCTTGATGATCGCTTCCGGGCTGCCGAGATTGAACTCGCGCCACCACTGGTTGTCAGGCTCGACGATCGCGAGCGAGCCGAGGCGCTTGGTGCAGACCGGGATCTGCGCCTCGCCCTTCTGCTGCGCCTGATGGGCGGAAGAGCCCTTGTTCTGCGCCAGCGTGGGTGTGGCCGCGATGAGCATGGCGGTGGCGGCGGCGACAAACGGAATGCGCATGAGATCCCCCCTTAAGTCGCCAGCACCACCTTGGTGTGCAGGCGATATTTCATTGTGCGACCCCGGCAGCACGAGACTGGCATCTAGCCTCGCGCCTTGCCGGCGGACGGTTACGCGATTGCGTGAGTGCTGATCTGCGTCAAGTCCGCAGCGATGGCGGGCGCGAGGCAGAGGGCGCTGGCGACGAAGGCTGCGACGAGCGAGAGGAAGTGACGTTTCATGATGACGTGGCTCCTGATCCGATGCGTCGTTTCTGCGCGCCTTCGTGCAACCGCGCATTCGCCCCGCGACCGGGGGGACGAAGATGCGACCAGAGCGCCGCTTTGGGATTGTCTTCGGAGGTGCTAACGGCCGCGGCACTCACTCAAGCTGGCAGAATTTCGTGGCGACCGAGCTTTCCAAGATTCGTAACTTCTCGATCATTGCCCATATCGACCATGGCAAATCGACGCTGGCCGACCGGCTGATCCAACGCACGGGGGGCCTCTCCGAGCGGGAGATGTCGGCGCAAGTGCTTGATAACATGGAGATTGAAAAGGAGCGCGGGATCACCATCAAGGCGCAGACGGTGCGCCTGGAGTGGAAGGGCCATGTCCTCAACCTCATGGACACGCCGGGGCACGTCGATTTCGCCTACGAAGTGTCGCGCAGCCTGGCCGCGTGCGAGGGCGCGTTGCTGGTCGTCGACGCGGCGCAGGGCGTGGAAGCGCAGACGCTGGCCAACGTGTACCAGTCGATCGAGCATGACCATGAGATCGTGCCCGTCATCAACAAGATCGACCTGCCCGCGGCTGAACCGGAAAAGGTGAAGGCCGAGATCGAGGAAGTGATCGGCCTGGACGCATCGAACGCGATCCTGGCCAGTGCCAAATCGGGCATCGGCATCGAGGAAATCCTGGACGCGGTGGTCGAGCGGATCCCGGCGCCGAAGGGCGATCCCAACGCGCCGCTGAAGGCGATGCTGGTCGACAGCTGGTACGACCCGTATTTGGGCGTCGTCATCCTGGTTCGTGTGATCGACGGGACGCTGAAGAAGGGCCAGCAGGTGACCTTCATGCAGGCGGGCACGCAGCATCTGGTGGACCGCGTGGGGTGCTTCCGCCCCAAGATCGAGCAGCTGGCGGACCTGGGGCCGGGCGAGATCGGCTTCATCACGGCGCAGATCAAGGACGTGGCGCAGGCGCGCGTCGGCGACACGCTGACCGATGCGAAGAAGCCCGCGGCCGCGCCGCTGCCGGGCTTCAAGGAAGTGCAGCCGGTGGTGTTCTGCGGACTGTTCCCGGTCGACGCCAACGATTTCGAGAAACTGCGCGAATCGATCAGCAAGCTGCGGCTGAACGACGCATCGTTCAGTTTCGAGATGGAGACGAGCGCGGCGCTGGGCTTCGGCTTCCGCTGCGGCTTCCTGGGGCTGCTCCACCTGGAGATCATCCAGGAGCGGCTGACGCGCGAATATGACCTGGACCTGATCACCACCGCGCCGAGCGTGGTGTACGAAATCGAGCTGACGCACGACGGCGGCATGATCGAGCTGCACAACCCGGCCGACATGCCCGATCCCAACAAGATCGCAATGATCAGCGAACCGTGGATCGAGGCGACGATCTACGTCCCCGACGAATATCTCGGCTCCATCCTGAAGCTGTGCCAGGACCGCCGCGGTATCCAGAAGAACCTGACGTATGTCGGCGGGCGCGCGCAGGTGACGTACGAATTGCCGCTGAACGAAGTGGTGTTCGATTTCTATGACCGGCTGAAGAGCATCAGCCGCGGCTATGCCAGTTTCGACTATCACCAGATCGGCTATCGCGAGGGCGACCTGGTCAAGATGAGCATCCTGGTCAACAACGAGCCGGTCGATGCGCTGAGCATGATCGTCCACCGTGGCACCGCGGAAACGCGCGGGCGCGGCATGTGCGAGCGGCTGAAGGACCTGATCCCGCGCCACATGTTCAAGATCCCGATCCAGGCGGCGATCGGCGGCAAGGTGATCGCGCGCGAGACGATCGCGGCGCTGCGCAAGGACGTGACCGCGAAATGCTATGGCGGCGACGCGACGCGCAAGCGCAAGCTGCTGGAGAAGCAGAAGGAAGGCAAGAAGCGCATGCGGGAATATGGCTCGGTGAGCATCCCGCAGGAGGCGTTCATTGCGGCGTTGCGGATGGGGGATGACGCGTAGCGCCCGAGGCTAACACGTCGATCGCGCAGCGATCGGCGGGTTAGGCGAAGATCAGCGCAAGCGCGGCCGACGGCCGCCCGGGTCCACCGGGCGTGTCGATCGACGACGCGGCTTTGCCGCGGCGGGGAGGATTGATCCACACTCGGCCCACCTCGTTGCATTGTCACGTATCGTAAACGCCCATTTTCCATCGGGCCAGGTAATGTCAACGCGGGTCTCATGAGCGTCCCAAGCATTTGCCACGAGTTCAACTATCGCGGTTGCCGGGTCAGCTATTATCTGACTCGCATATCGGGTCAAAAACTTTTCGCCAAACAGAACGTCGTCGCTCATGTGCTGCCCCCCCCCAGCACCATTGCTAGACGCTAACCCTTCGGAACTGCAACAAAAGACATATCGGTTTCGCCTTGCTGACATTTGCGGATGACTCCCGCCAACTTATTGACTCCTTACCAAAAGCAGGGGGCGGAAAACGGAGATTTGACCACTCAAACTCCCGCGGCAAAGCCGCGTCATCGATCGACACGCCCGGCGCCGCTTCCGCGCCAGTCGCCAGGCTCCGCCTAGCGCCTTGAAGCGGCCTCAATCATACCGCCCGATCCACGACGCCGCGCCCGCCTGTTCCTTGAACGCCGCCCAGGTATCCTCCCGCGCCGCGGCTTCCCACACGGCCTGCGCCTCTGCGATCCGCGCCTGCGCCTGATTACGGGCGTATTCACGTTCCGGCCTCATGTCGCCGTACGTACTCATGGCGCCATCGGGCTGGAATTCGCGCAGGTCGATCGGCGGGCCGGCGGGCTCGCCGGCTTCCTTCCACGCGTCGCGGCGGAGCTTGTCGAGGATGTCGGTGAGCGGGCCGCAGTTGACGTCCCGGTCGCCCTCGCCCGGCGTTTGGGGGCGGCGGGTGTGGAGATCGATGACGTCCATCCCCTTGCCGCAGCCTTCAAGGATCAACTCGAAGAAGGTGAGCTGGCGGATGTAGAGGTCCGCCGCGACGATGTCTCCGTCGAGCCGGGCGCAGCGTTCCGCGGCGACCTTCATCTCATAGGTGCGCATGAGGTGGACGAGGAGTTCCTCCTTGTCCTTCTCGCTCATCTCTTTCGTCGCCTCGGCCTGCCGCGGGTCCTTGTTCGCGCGGGCCTTGCAGACGGGGCATTCGGCGGCCGCCTCGTCGCGGAGGTTGAGGTCGATGAGCGCCTGTGGAACCGGGAATGTACGACGCCCGGAGCCACGCTTCGAGGTCCTCAGGTTCTGATCCCCCTTGATCGGATGCTCGCCCTGATCAGTGATCGTCATCATCCAGCGACCGATCTCGGGATCGTCGGCGAAGTCCGCGACTGTAAGCTGCGCCGCCTCTTCTGGTCGAGCACCGGTCCACAGGAGGATCAGCGGCATCCAGAAGCTGGCCTCTCCCTTGCCGCGCGTGGGGCGCTCACCGAGCGTGAACACCGGAAGGCGGAAGATCGCCGACAGTTCGGCGACGCTAAACTCTGGCGGGTCATCCTTCCGAGCCGCAGCCGGCATCGGCGGCTTGAACGGATTGTGGAGGTCATCGGAGATATAGCCCTCCTGCTGGCCTTTGACCCAGCGGGCCGCGAGCATTCTCAGGTGCTGCTTCTGGGTCTTAAGGGCCATGCGTGGGACGTCGCGTCCCTCAAATCGCTCAACGAGCTTGGGAAGCGGCAGACGCTGCTCGGTTGGCGTGAGACCGGTCGGACGCTTGGCGAGCATATCCAGCCAATCTGTGACCATGCGCTTGGTGATAGTCTCAGGTGTCGCGTCGCTGTGCACCTCGGTCCATAGCCGGAGGGCTGTTCCACAAGCCTGCTTCGTGCTTGCACCCACACCATATCGCGGGTTGTCGAGCATCTCTCGCACGATCGAGGCGAAGGATTGCCCCGCTGCCGCGGGTTGAGGCTCCACGCGAGTCGGCGGGATCGGCTCCGCCGGGATCGGCAAAATCTTCCCGCGTAGACGGGCCTGGAGGGCCTCGCTGATCTCAATCGCCTTATCGTTGAGCGCTCGGCAGAGCCGATCGAACCCGAGAGACTCACTCGGGTCATGATCGATACCGGCATCAGCAAGCAGCCGCTTCGCCGAGCTACCCCAGAACTCGACCATGGCCTGCTCATCCTGGTCGAGCCGCCACTCCATGAAATCGGACAAATGCGTGTCCCACGCGTCGGGAGCTCCTTCGACCCACGCGCCTCCCTTCTCGACCAAGGCACGTTCGTCGCCCTGGTGCCAATCGCGGGCGAACTTCTCCGCAAGAAATGAGACGACGTCCTCGCCAAGAGCATCGCCAGTACCCGACAGGATATTGCGGGCTCGACGGACGTTGCGTTCCCATTCCTCGTTGAACTGCCAGTACCGCTGGATCACGGCCCGGTCTTTCACAGGGAGTGTCGCGCCGAGCGCTCGCTTCAGCTGGACAGGCTTGCCTTGGATGTAGGGTCGAAGAGCCTCGGGATAGACCCGCCTGTAGCGGAGCCTGCCGGTTTTCTTGTCGACCTCGATGTGCGGGAGGTGCGCGGCCATGTCGGCGTTTTGTACCTTCAGTTGTACCGTCTCGCTCGCTGCAAGTTACGGAATTCTGAAGGTTTTGCGCATTTTCAACCCCTTGCGGGGAAGGTGGTGCCCAGAAGAGGATTTTACCGCCACCCTCCTAAGGCTTTAAGAAATAACGAGATTTGTTCAGGCTGCTGTCACTGTTGGCAATGCCTGATGTAACAGTTTGCCTACTGCGTGGGAAGCGCCATCTGCTCCGTGACGAATGGGTCTGCGGCAAATGACGAGTACCGCTGAGCAATCAAGCGGACGAAGGATCGGGGGCTAAGAAACTCACCAGCGAGGCGGTTGAGTATGTGCCAACCTATAGTGAGGTGCGGGGGCATATCCTCCGGGACTGGCCCCTCAGGATAGAAAATCATGGGTCTATGCGGGTCGTCACTACGTTCGATCCTACCCGCCATGCCACTAAGGCGCATGACTTTAGTAAAGTCCACCATCACCCCGAAGGAGAAGCTTCCAGCGTAAAACGCCATGATGGTATCCACATCATCGAAGGACAGAGGGAAAGGATAATAAGCCTCTCCCTTCCGCTTTAGATTGTTACAAAACTCGACCATAATCGGGCCTTCGCTTCTCTTGAAGCGGCGCATTAGCTCTTCGGAATACGGCTGCCCAAGCACTGTGTAGAAGACGCCGGGTTCTACCTCGCGAAATACCTGCTCGCCGTTACCCCTCAGGAACTGGTTGATAAGGCTGTTTGCGGCCTTAACATGATAGCGAGGGCGTTCCTCCAGCGACCGCCTAAACATAGGCGCACCGTCAAACTCCCGCTTATCGGTAATCAGGTATTTCATAACGGCGGTCGCATCAGCCTGCTGTCGGGCTGCCCGCTTCTTGTTTCCACCGTTTCCGCTCTTAGCTTCCAGTAAGCGAAAGGTGCCATAAGGGCCAAACACCGTTATATCGGCAAAGCGGATCGAACCGGTAAGATCATTTAGAAGGCACCGATAGCCCTCTTTATATATACGCCGGAATATGGCTCGTTCTAGCCGAGACCCTTTCTTACCAGTGATGGCACCGGCAGGCTCCTTAAGAAATAAGGGTTTAATATCCCACCTATCTATATATAGAAACGCGATGCTATCGCCAATGTCTCTACAAAACCCTATTGTCAGCTTGTCTTGATCTATCGAGTCCTGCAACTGCTTCACTCTTAGCTTAGAAGCAGTTGCCTCTTCCTTGGTCAGTCTAGACGCTGACATTATCTCCCGGATAGCCCGTATGCTTTTCTTCTTTCGGGCTATTCTCCACTCCGCCCGCGAAATCAGAATGATAAGGTTCTCTTGGATAGTCATCCCAAGCTTGCTGTCTCGGATTGGCCTTCGCTGCAAGTGCTTAAGAAGTCGGAGCGTATCAGCAAGGCGCGCAGCCTCTGTCATCCGGGCCAAGTAATTACTCCCCGCGATTACCAAAAAGCTTCTTGGCTATATGGGGTGGTGCCTGTCCGTGACCTCGCCACATACGCCAATCTCCGTCCTGCTCGCTATATGCCATCTGAATATTGCTTGGATGATCCTGTCCAGCTTCTCGCATCAAACCGACGTATGCCTCTAACCCAAACTCAATCAGGTATTTGTTTCGTTTCCAATCAGAGGTTACAATAAACTTGGTAGTTAGCTGCGGGTCCTCATTCACAAACTCCCAGAATATGTAACTATGAATGATTGTGTCTATGAGGGTCAGTGCTGAGATATTGATCGGCTTGGGCGACTCAAGGTCAAAATGCTCCCAGTACTGCCAACGGTCCTGCCACGTCATCGGTTTGACGGAGGGGTATCGAGTGCAGTTGACACTTCGATCATCAAAAGAGCTAGAGAGCTTGTAACTATGAGCCAGCTTTCGCATCGCATAAGCTGAGTTGAAGACCTTGCTTTCCAGAAGGTAGCCCCTCCGGTCTGACTCTGGCTTGGTTGCCCATCGTTCGAGAATGTCAGCATCCTTTAGAAGCTGCTGCTTCCAAGGCCAACTTTCGTAGATCACCGGCACTGCCCCCTGCACTCAACGGCTTCATTTTGACATAGTTGTGCGAGGGGGCAATCAAACAAGTGGGAGCGGCCTGCTTCCCCCGTATACCCAGCCTAACGGCTTGCAGCGCATCACGGGAACGGCTTGCCCTCCTAACTGTTCATGGGTATACGTTCGTTGACCCGTGAACAGCTTGGCATCCCGCCAATAGGCATCCTTGCCACGGGGCGACGGCTTACGCTCAGCGGCCCAGCCATTCAGGATATCTGTATCTAGGAAGATGCCCTTGCCCTCATTGGCGCTGGCATCGTCGCTGTACTCAACGGCCTGATTTCGGCTTTCCGATGCGCGGGCATTCTGGCCGAACCGGGCATGAAGGGAGTTTATCAGGGCTTCCCGGTCTGCCCCGGCTGTCTCCCGCTCATGCTCCACTAGCAATCTGCCAGCCCTAGCTATGTCGGCTAGCGATCCCTCAGGTTCCTTGCCCGCGCTCAGGGCATCCATGATCGGAGATAGGGCCTCAGCCTCCATATCCGTGGCGAATAGCTCGTCGGCTACATGGTCGGCTTGCTCTTGCTCATGCTCCCATCGGGTCCGCTCCCGCTCGATCTGAGCAGGGGACCGGGGAGCTTTCGGCTTGCGGGCAGGCTTGCCAGCTAGGGACCGGGTAGCATCGGCCAGCAGCTTGTCCGTTTCGACAGTGTGAGAAGGGATGCGGAGCTTGGCCTCTGTCCGATCCTTGGACCGCAGCGACAGCATGAACTCAGCCCGACCGCCAAAGGCAGGCCGTAGCTCGACAGGGATTGCCCGCCGGTAATAGTAGGTAGAACCGCGCTTAGCGAGATAGGTACACATGGCTTTCAGCCCCTGTTACATCTGTAACAGCCGCCTGTAAAAACCGTTGTTTCTCAGCTATTTCCTAAGCTTTTCAACAGCCTAGGGAGAATGGTGCCCAGAAGAGGATTGGCTTAGCCGCCCTCAAAAACCGCAGAAATCCGCCAATCAGCTGGTGAGCGGTGGTTGACTTTGTACCTCGCATTGTACCCGAAGAGCCTGGAGGTCAAGCTGCAAACACCGCGTGAAGAGGTGCCCTGCTAGTTCTCTGACAAGAGGGTGGTGAGCATAGCTTTTGGGTACGTCATCAACTGCTCGGATGAAGTAAGCGACTGCTGTGCGCTTTGAGGCCAGCTAGCTCCTAGTTTCGGTTAGTCAGCCACATCGACGGTGCGCCTGAAAGCACACTTCCATTCATATTGCAGTCGGCTGGGATACCTTCAAACCACATCCTAGGCGCCGGAGTAGGGCGGCTTGGTCTGTCGATCCCACCTGCGGTGATGCCTAACCTCTTGCGGATAGAGCCGAGGCGTGTTCCAGTTCAAATGGGAGAGGGGCAATAGGTCGCGCATCAATAATACTGCTGGACGCCATTGAGGACGTGCTTCGGGCGTGTGAGCGCCCCTTGTCTGCACGCGCAATCGTCGCGCAACTCAAGGAGCGGACGTCGATCGTCCCCGGCGGGGCAACGCCCTGGAAGACGATTGGGGCGCGATTGGCAGAGGACATCCGGTCCAAGACGGGCAGCAGGTTCATGCGCGTTGGTCGGGGAATGTACGCGCTGACATCCTGGAAAGAGTTGGTCGCGGTCGATGTGCCAGCCAGGCGCATCAATCCGCTGGACGAAGACATCTTGGTTGTCGATCGAGACGTATTCGAGGCGCTGAAGTCCGGCAGGAGAATCCACAGGCTCTATGACGTGGGCTACAGTTCGCTGCTCAAAGTCGCGCGGCCGGTGCATCGGATGCGTGCCGAAGAGGATCATGGCCTAGTACAGCTGATTCCAAGCTTTCTCATCTTCCGCGAGGATTCGGTGTTGTCGTTTCGGCGGACCCGGAAGACACCAGAACAGCGTCTACATAACAGCATCTCGATCGTGTTTGGTGGGCACCTGCAGGCCGAGGACAGCCCGACGCTGTTCGCGGACGTCGACGAGCAGGTAGAGCGGTTCCTGTTTCGGGAGCTCCACGAGGAGCTCGGGTTCACTCCTCCATATATACGCAGCAGTTATTGCGGTGTGCTGCACTTGGAGGACACCGTGTTCGAACGGCAGCACGCCGGTGTCGTGTTCGCCATCGAGCTGCGCCGTAAGCGTCCGGTGAAGGCGTCGCGTCAGGCGGGACGGTAGTTCCACGGCAGCAGTTCATTGATCTGGCGGGCTGGATGGTCGGCGATGCGGCTGATGGTGTCGGTCAGCCATGCCTCGGGGTCGA